>Ga0209061_1000058_pt1 | contig 380484 bp, 335 predicted proteins | sample Coa_R1_10_FD_187157 | JGI IMG/M metagenome (GOLD analysis project Ga0209061, IMG submission 187157) | Surface soil microbial communities from Centralia Pennsylvania, which are recovering from an underground coalmine fire - Coalmine... | ecosystem: Environmental > Terrestrial > Soil >...
GGCGGCGCATGCTGCGGGGGTGGCTGGTGGCCGCGGCGGGGTTGCTGCTGGCGGCCGTGGCGCATGCCCACGACACGGTGTATTACTACTCCAGCGACAGCGTGCACAGCGAGGTGGTGATCACCGATGCCAACCGCAACGTGGTGGAACGGACCTACTACGCGCCGTACGGGCAGGTGCTGAACCGGTCCCTGCGTGATGGCCCGGGTTACACCGGCCACGAGGAGGACCCGGAGACATCACTGGTGTACATGCAGCAGCGGTACTATGACCCGCAGGCGGGACGGTTTTTGAGCACCGATCCGGTGCCGGCGGATGGGAATGGCGGGAGTTTCAACCGGTACGAGTATGCCAAGGACAATCCCTATCGATATACGGACCCATTTGGGATGTGCACGGGCTCGCATATCACGAGTCAGGACGGGAGCGGAACCTGCGCGAGCACCGGCGGATATACCACTGGCACAAATGGTGCGATGCAAGGGATGGTCATCGCGCGTGCTCGACAAGCAGCGTTTCAACAGATCGCACAACGAGAGCAACGACAAGGGCGTCAACTGACGGAAGGCGAATCTAAAGCAGCACACTCGGAATTTCCTGACTTGAATACCGATCCCGTAAGGATAAAGTATAATCTCCACGGGAATACCGCATTTACTCCAAATAACACCATGCACTTCCCGCAGTCGATGAGCTATTGTCATGATTTCTCGTCCTGCGATCATGGCGCGCAAATTGGCTGGTTTATACATGAGGTCACACATGTATGGCAATATCAAAACGGCATAAATCCGATTTGGGGGCACATTTTTAGCAAAGATGTTTTCTCCTTTGGCAACTATCTTCCTCTCTCCAAGTATCTGAACACTCCCTCGCCGGCTGGACTTAGCACGGAGAAACAAGCAGATTGGCATATGTGGCACTACGAGTGTACGCACGACCTGCAGAGCGGGTGCTAAGGAAGAGATATGCAACTACTCATGGCGATCCGCAGTGCGGTGCTTGCTTCCGGCGCGGCGCTCTTGCCGATTGCAGCTGGGTGTGTTCAGCATGTGCCGTCCACGTGTAAAAAAGTTTCAATTAACTCTGCAGGTGCGTTTCAATTCAGAGCAACACGGTTATTGGCTATTGCGACTGGCTCCGGTGGTCTAGGCAGCGTTGCGAACTATGTGATTATTTCGCCTCCGCCGGATGCGTCAGATGAGAAGATTATTGTTATGGCAGATGTAAGCCCAACGCGTGCGCCATTATGTCGTTACAATCCCCATACCGACACTGTGCTTAACTGTTCCGTGAGCCTGCCAGACTATAAATTGCGTGTATTAGTGAACTTCAGCGTGCCGGGCAATGAGCAAAGCCCTCACAATTATGTCGTTCGCACAAGAGAAATCGCTTCGTATGTGGAAAAAGATGTCTTATGTGGAAAATGAAAGGCTTCGGATAAATTGCCCACGACGCGAGAATGGCCCGCAATGCGGGCCTTATCGTAGGCTTGGGTGATGGCAGCTTGAGTTACTTTTTGACCGACTTCAGTGCATCAACAGATTTATAAGTACAGGACAATATGCCGGTCTTGCGGGAGGTGTGGCGATTGCAGTGAGGCCAGGAGATCTCACGCACGGGGGGATGGTGATTACCCATTGGGCCAAAATCTGAGAACATGGGAATTTCTTCAGCCCGAACGACTGGAAAATGATTATCGAGCGTCGGGTAAATTGAGCAGGAATTCAGTGGGTTATTACACAAGCATCCTGCGCGCAGCCGCCGATCCAGGTTTCGGTGACGCGCCAATCGGCATCGACGATGGTGAAATCGGCGCGGTAGCCTGATTCGATGCGTCCGTGCGTTGCGCCCAGGCCGAGGAAATCGGCCGGATAGGTCGATGCCATCCGCACGGCTTCGTCGTCGGGCACGCCCAGCAGGGTGATCGCGTTGCGCACGGCCTCGATCATGCTGAGTGCGGAACCGGCGAGCCTGCCTTCGCGGTTGCGGCAGATGCCGTCCCGTACGGTGATCGTTTCGCCGTCCAGCACGAACGACGGATCGTGCGCGCCCACCGGCGGCATCGCATCGGTGACCAGGAAGATCTTTCCGCGCGGCTTGGCGGCCAGCGCAACGCGCAGCGTGGCCGGGTGCACGTGATGGCCGTCCACGATCACGCCGCACCAGCTTCCCGGATCGGACAATGCGGCGCCGGCCATGCCCGGTTCGCGAGCGGTCAATGGCGACATCGCGTTGAACAGGTGCGTGAAGCCGCGCACACCGGCATCCAGCGCGGTGCGCACGGCTGTGTAATCCGCGTCGGAATGGCCGGCCGCGACGATCACGCCGGAATCGGCGAGCTTGCGCAGGGCCTGCGCGGACACGCATTCAGGCGCCAGCGTCAGCAGCGTGACACCGCGCCGCAGCGATGCCGCGAGGCGCAGTTCCGCCTCGTCGGGACGGTGCAGAAAACGTTCGGCGTGCACGCCGCGCCGCCGCGGCGCGAGGAACGGGCCTTCCAGATGGATGCCCAGCACGCCGGGCACGCCTGCGGCGATCGCCGCATCGACGGCGGCGATCGCGGTGGGGAGCTTGTCCGCGCTGTCGCTGATCAGGGTCGGCAGGAAACCGGTGGTGCCGAAGCGCCGGTGTGCTGCACCGATCGCGCGGATGCCCTCGACGCTCGGCGCATCGTTGAACAGCACGCCGCCGCCGCCGTTGACCTGGCAGTCGATGAAGCCGGGCAGCAGCATCCGGCCGGAAAGATCGTGCCGGTGCGCGCCCGCGGGCACGCCGGCCGTTGCGACGAGATCGAGGATGCGATCATCCTCGACGATCACCGCCACGTCGTTGCGCCATCCCTGCGCGGTGAGCACGCGCGCGTTGACCAGTGCGTGACGCATCACACCGTCTCGGTGACCTTGGCAAGGTGCGGCGGGCGGTCGGGATCGCGTCCGCGCGCGAGCGCCAGCGCATTGGCCGCCCGATAGAAGCTCTGGATCGCCAGCACCGGCGCGCACATCGGATGCCCCGTCGGCACGATCGGCAGCACACGGGACCCGCTCACGCCCGGCGCGGCGGTCCACAGGTGTGCGCCGCGTGCCTCGAACTCGCGCGCGACGGCCAGTGCGCCGGCCAGCGCCTCGTCGTTCTGGGCGAACAGCAGCACGGGGAAACCCGAGCCGACCAGCGCCATCGGACCGTGCCGGACTTCGGCGGTGCTGAAGGCTTCCGCGTGCAGCGCGCAGGTTTCCTTCAATTTCAGCGCGGCTTCCTGTGCGGCGGCCAGGCCATAGCCGCGCCCGAGCACGAACAGGCCCCGCGCGTCGTCCAGACCGCGGACCAGCGGCGACCAGTCCAGTCCGAACGCGGTGCGCAGGTGATCCGGAAGTTCATGCAGGGCGCGCAGCAGGACTTCGTCGCATCGCCAGTGCGCGACCAGATGCAGCAGCGCCGACAACGATCCGATGAAGCTCTTGGTCGCGGCCACGCTGCGTTCGGCGCCGGCGCGGATCGGAATCACGGTACGGGCCAAGGCGGCCAGCGGCGAGTCCTCGGCATTGACCACGGCCACCACGTGCGCGCCGGCATCCTTCGCGGCGCGCGCGCTGCGCAGGAGGTCCGGGCTGGCGCCGGATTGCGAGATCACCAGATACAGTGCGCCGCGCAGCTTCAGCGGCACGGCGTAGATCGATTCGACGGAGGGCGAGGCCGATGCGGTGACGCAGCCGGTCTGCGTCTCGATCACGTATTTCGCGAACGTGGCCGCGTGGTCGGAACTGCCGCGCGCGCAGGTGACCACGAACGGCGGCGGGTCGTCGCGCAGCGCGCGCGCGAGGGCCTGCACGACCGCATCGTTGTGTTCCAGTTGCCTGGCGACGGTGTCGCCCGCTTGCGACGCTTCGGCATACAGCAGTGTGTCTTCGGGGCGGATGCCGGAAAGTTCGGTGTGCATGGCGCTCCGTGCTCGATCCGTGCCGCGTCAATGCCGCGGCCGCGGCGGTGCGGTCGATCCGCGCACCACCAGTTCGGGGCTGAAGCCCTCGTTGCCGATGTCGCCGCCGCGCAGCCGCGCGATCAGGAGGCGCGTGGCGTGCTGCGCGATCTGCTCGGTGAGCTGGCGCGCGGTGGTGAGCGAGGGCCAGGAATGCCGCGAGAACGGGCTGTCCTCGAAACCCGCCACCGACAGGTCGTAGGGCACGTGCAGGCCGCCGGCACGTGCGGCCGCCAGCACGCCCGCGGCGATTTCGTCGTTGGAACCGAAGATCGCGGTGGGCGGATCGGGCAGCGCCAGCAGGCGGCGCGCGCCCCGGAAGCCGTCGTCGAACGAGTAATCGCCCTCGACCACCAGTTCCTTCGCGAGCTTGATGCCGTAATCGTGCAGCGCCTGTTCGTAGCCCTTGTAACGTTCCGGGCTTGAGCGGTGCTGCTTGCCGCCCCACAGGAAGCCGATCCGGACGTGGCCAAGCTGGATCAGATGTTCGGTGATCGCGTAGGCGGCATCGCGGTCGTCCACGAACACGCAGGGGAAGCCGTCACGCGGATCCTCGGCGGCCGAGATGATCCGCACCAGCGGGATGTCGTAGGCGGTCAGCTTGCGGAGCAGCGCGACGTGTTCCGACATCGGCGGAGCCAGCACCAGGCCCGCCAGACGCGAGCGGCGGACCAGGTCGTGCAGCTCCTCGGCCAGGCGCGGCGCCTTGGAATCGCAGGGATGGATCTGCAGGCCGAAGCCCATTTCGCGGCATACCGACAGCGCACCCTGCTGCACCGCGATGATGTAGTACGGGTTGGGATTGTCGTACACCAGCCCGACCGCGTAGGCCCTGGCGCTGCGCAGGCTGCGTGCGGAAAGGTCGGGCCGGTAGTCCAGCGTGTCGATCGCCTGCAGCACCCGCGCGCGTGTTTCCTCGCGCACCGAGGCTTCGCCGTTGATCACGCGCGAGACGGTTTTCAGCGAGACCCTGGCCTGCCGGGCGACGTCGCGGATGGTGGCGGTTTCCGGGGGGCGGTTCCGTTTCCGCTCCGATTCGGACCTGTTCATGCGGGAGGCACCACGACCGTGTTCATGGCGTGACCGGCGCGGATTCGCGTGCCTTCGGCCGCGCCGTCAGTCCGGCCCGGTAGCCGCGCACCGCGTAGAACAGGATGTAGAGATAGCACGGCACCATCAGCGCCATGAACGCGAACTGGAAGTCGATGTGCAGCTTGAGGTGCGCGAAACCCTGCGGGATGATCGCGCCGCCCGCGATCGCCATGATCAGGAAGGCGGACCCAAGCTCGGTGCGGCGGCCCAGTCCGCGGATCGCCAGCGGGAAGATCGCGGGCCACATCATCGCGTTGGCGAAGCCCAGCGTGGCCACGAACAGCACGGACAGGAATCCGGAAGTCAGCCACGCGGCCAGCGTCAGCAGCACACCCAGCACCGCGGACGCCGCAAGATAGCGTTCCTGCGACACGAAGCGCGGTGTCAGCAGGAAGCCCAGCACGTAGCCCACCAGCATCGCGAACATGGTCATCGAGGTGAAGTGCGCCGTCTCGCCCAGCGGCAGGCCGAAACCCTGTCCGTACACGCCGATCGCGTCGCCGGCCATCACCTCCACGCCCACGTACAGGAACAGGCACAGCACACCCAGCCAGAAGTGCGGCACGCGCAGGAGGCTGCCGTGTGCGTCGGCTTCCTCGCGGTTGGCGCCTTCGGGCCGGATCTCGGGCAGCGAGGAAAACACCACCCAGATCGCGACCACGGTCAGGATCAGTGCCGCGGCCAGGTAAGGCCAGCGCATCTGGCCGGCGAAGGCATCCAGGAGCCCGGCGCGCGCCGCCGGCGTTGCCGCGGTCCTGACCTGCTGCTCGATCCTGTCGATGCCGCGCAGCGCGAGCGCGCCGATCACCCACGGCGCGATCGCGCCGGCCGCCTTGTTGCAGATGCCCATCACCGCGATCCGGCGGGCCGCGCTCTCGATCGGGCCGAGGATGCTGACGTAGGGATTGGCGGCGGTCTGCAGCAGCGCCAGCCCCGCGCCGATCACGAACAGTCCGGTCAGCACGCCGGCATAGATCCTGAGTGGCGCGAACTGGCTGAAGATCACCGCGCCGATGGCCATCACGAACAGGCCCAGCGCCATGCCGCGCTTCATGCCGGTCCGCTTCAGCAATCCGGAAGCGGGCAGCGCCAGGAAGAAATACGAGAGATAAAACGCGGACGGCACCAGGAACGCGTAGGTGTCGGGCACCTGGAACGCGAGCTTGGCGAACGTGATCAGCGGGCCGTTGAGCCAGGTGAAGAACCCGAACACGAAGTACAGCACGCCAAGGATCACCATCGACGCGAGGAAATGCGACGTGCCGTTGTCCGATCGTGTGGTGTTCATGGCTCTGCCCGCGCGGCTTCCGGGTGGGATTCGTCGTGTCCCGCGATGACCAACGTTGTCAATCCGGTGGCCCGGACGCAGTATGACACGGCTCGCGTTGTCGTCACAGTAGCCGGCTGGCTGAAGGAAATTCGTTGCGCCGCAGCATTGCGGACTGGTCCGGAGCGGCGGCGGGCGCCGCGCGGCACTTGCCGGCGCCGCGCAGGCCAAGGGTCCGCGGCGACCGCAGCGGCCGGTGGCAGCGCGTGCTGCAATGCAAATTGACAACGTTGTCATCCCTGACCACACTGGCGCCCGCCCAAGCCACCGAGGAAGGGGATGAGCCAGCCGGCCGGCCGTGTCAACCATCGCAGCGATCCGCTCGCCGAACCGTTTCTCGCGGCGGACGTGGGCGGCACGCATGCGCGGATCGCGCTGGTGCGCGGGCGCCGGGGCGCACCGCGTGACATCGATGTCCTCGCCTACCGCAAGTTCGCCTGCGCGGAATTCGGCGGGCTTGCCGAGCTGCTGCAAACCTTCGTCGCGACGGCCGCGACGGCACCGGTGCGGCGCTGCGTGATCGCCTGCGCCGGCGAGGTCATCGACGGCGTGGTGTTCAACGACAACCTGGCCTGGCGGGTCGACCTGCACGCCCTGCGCGAGGCGCTGGGTTTCGACGAGCTTGCCCTGTTGAACGATTTCGAGGCGCTGGCCTATGCCGTGCCGGGCATCGATCCCGCCGACACGCACCTGCTGTGCGGGCCGGCCGTGCCGGACGAGGGGCCGCTGCTGGTGGTCGGTCCGGGCACCGGACTGGGCGCGGCGGTGAACCTGCGCGGCCTCCCGGTTCCCTGCGTGCTCGCCACCGAAGCGGGACAGATCGACCTCGCACCGGGAACCGCGCTGGAGCGCGAGGTGCTGGCGCGGCTTGCGGGTGAGGGCGGTTACGTGCCGTACGAAAAAGTGCTGTCGGGACCCGGACTCCTGACGCTTTACACGACCCTGTCCGCGCTGCGCGGGTCGCCGCCGGTGCTGGCGGCGCCCGAAGCCGTCACCACTGCCGCGCTGGCCGGCACGGACGCCGTCGCGGTCGAGACGCTGGAGGTTTTCTGCGCGCTGCTGGGCGGCTTCGTCGGCAATCTGGCGATGCTGTACCGGGCCAAGGGCGGCGTGTATCTCGCCGGGGGCGTGCTGCCGGGCATGCGCGCCTTCCTTGCACGCAGCCGTTTCACGGAGCGGTTCCTGGACAAGGGCGTGATGCGGAATTTCCTGATCCGGATTCCGGTCCGCCTGATCGAGCACGGACGGCACGGCGTGCTGGGCGCCGCGCACTGGTGCCTGGACCGGGAGAAACGCGAACGGGATTGAGCGAAGGCCGGCGCGCCGCCGACGGCGACGCGCCGATCACTCATCGCAGCGGCGGCGGAACGGTTCCGGCGCCCGTCACTTTGCAACAGGAGGGGCTGACCATGAAACTCCGCAAGACCATGCTTTCGGCGAGCATCGCCGCGGCGCTGGTGTTCACGCTCGCCGCGCAGGCACAGGCTGCCTCGCCGCAGGACCAGGCCGCTTCTCCGGCCGACCAGCCGCAGACGACCGGCCAGAAGACGAAACCGGGAACGAAGGAGAGCCCGCAGCAACTGGGCACCATCCAGGTGGTGGGCATCCGGGCGGCCCAGGCGTTGTCGCTCGAGACCAAGCGCGACGCCAATTCGCACGTCGAGGTGGTGTCCGCGGTGGACATCGGCAAGCTGCCGGCCAAGAACGTGGCCGACACCATCGCCCAGTTGCCGGGCGTGAACATCGCCGATGCGGCCGGCGCCGAAGGCGGTTTCGACGAGGCCGACCGCGCCAGCATCCGCGGCAGCGCACCGTCGCTCGCATTGACGACCATCAACGGCCACTCGGTGGCTTCGGGCGACTGGTTCATCCTCGGCAGTGGCGGCACCCGCAGCGTCAGCTACGCCATGCTGCCCTCCGAAATCGTCAATCAGGTGGTGGTCCACAAGACCTCGGAGGCCCGCTTTCTGGAAGGCGGCGCCGCCGGTTCGATCGACATCATCACGCGCAAGCCGCTGGATTTCAGCAAGCCGTTTTCGGCCGAAGCCAGCGTGGGCGGCGTGTACGCCGACCTGCCGGGCGATACCAAGCCGCAGTTCAGCGGTCTGGTCAACTGGAAGAACGACAGCAACACGTTCGGCGTGATGGCGCAGGTGTTTTACGAGGAACGCAGCCTGCAGCGCGACGGCCAGGAAATCCTCGGCTATTCGTATCTCCCGGCCGGATCGCCGCTGGCGAAGCAGTTGGGCCTGGGTCCCGCCACGCCCGGCAGCGCCAGCACCGGCGTGTTCTATCCCAACCTGCCGGGTGCGGCGTTGTTCACGCAGCTCCGCAAGCGCAAGGGCGGATCGGTGGATCTCCAGTGGAAAGCGACCGACAACCTGATCTTCAATCTCGATGCCTTTTACTCGAAGCTGGACGCCACCGACTACAACCGCAACTACATGCTGCGCACCCGTGACCGGCTGCCCGGCGACGTTCTCACCAACTCCACGATCGCCGGCAACATCATCACCAGCGCCGACATCGCCGCGACGCCCGGCCTGTCGCAGGGCATCTACGACATGATCTCGCGCCCGGGCGAAAGCGAGTCCGCCCAGTTCCTCACGCTGGATGCCGACTGGCAGGCCACCCGTAACCTGGGCTTCAAGTTCCAGGCCGGCACCACGCGCGGCACGGGCAACACGCCGACCCAGGACGTGATGGAGATGGACACGGGTTTCGGCGAGCCCGCCAGCTACGCGATGAACGGTGTCGGCAAGCCGCTCAACTGGTCGCTGGGCGGCAACAATTCCGCCTTCGATCCGAACACGGCCGGTCTGGACTGGATCTTCGGGGAGCAGGACATCCACGTGCTCGACAAGGAGCACTGGTTCCAGGCCGACGGCGAATACGACTTCGACGATGCAGGCCCGCTGTCCTCGCTGCAGTTCGGCGTGCGTTACGCCAAGCACACCCACGAGAATCCGAACGACGTCGCGCAGGGCCCCAACTTCGCATCACCCGTGCAATTCGGCACCGGCTCGACCATCTATCCCCCGGCCGGCGGCAACTATCCGGGCAGCTTCGCCAGCGACCTCGGCGTGGGCCAGATGCCGGCCAACATCTGGTACTGGACACCCGCGCAACTGGCGCAGTTGAACGCCCTGTATGCCAACCGCAAGGAGACGGGTGACACCAGCTCGCGCTTCTACCCGAACGGCATCTACCACATGACGGAGAAAAACGACGCCGCCTACATCCAGGCCGATTTCTCCGGCGACCGCTGGGGCGCCAATGCCGGCCTGCGCTATGTTTCCACCGACGAGGACATCGGCTACACCAGCGCCTCCATCATCGAAGCCGACCACACCGGCCCCTACTTCAATTCGGCGTTCTATCCCAGCGGCTGGTTCTGGAACTACTACAAGCACAGCTACAACAAGGTGCTGCCGAGTTTCAACCTCAGGTTCAACCTGAACCAGGACGGCAGCCTGCTGGCGCGTTTCGCCGCCTCGCAGACACTGACCCGGCAGGATTACCTCCAGCTGGCCGGTTTCGTGAGCCTGACCGACCCGACCACGGAAGGCGCGATCGGTTCCGGCAGCGGACCCAATCCCTATCTCAAGCCGCTGGTCTCGACGAACTTCGACGCGTCGCTGGAATGGTACTTCGCGCCGCGCGGTCTGCTGTCGGCCAGCGTGTACGAGATGGACCTGAGCAACTACTACGACTACGGCGCCGTCACCCGCAGCTACCTCAACAACTACCTCACCAACAACGGCGCCGGGAACAACCCCTCGCATGCGCCCATCTACAGCAACTACCTGGTCAGCATTCCGGTCAACGTCAACGGCACCCTGAAGGGGGTGGAGCTGAATTACATCCAGCCGATCGGCGACAACTTCGGCGTGTCGATCAACTACACGTACGCCAACGGCCATTCCACGGGAGGCACCTTCCTCTACAACCCGGACGGCACGCTCGGCAACAACGTCGCGGCCGGCAGCCGTCCGCTGTTCGGCACGTCGAAGAACACCGCCAACCTGTCGGTGTACTACGAAAACACCCACTGGAACGCCCGCGTCAACTACACCTACCGTTCCAAGTTCTACGACGGAATGATGAGCAACTCGGGTGCCGGCATGCCGTTGCTGCCGTACTGGCAGGCCGGCCAGGGCTATCTCTCGCTCTCGGCCGGCTACAGGCTGAACGACCACGTGAGCTTCACGTTCGACGCCATGAACCTCAACAACCCGCGCCTGCGCTACTTCATCAAGGGTTCGCAGGCCGGCCTGGCCTTCGACGAGGCGCCGGAAGCGTTCTACGTGAACGGCCGCCAGTACTACTTCAACGTGAACTTCAAGCTCTGATCCCGGCCGCGCGCGCGGGCACCTGAAATCGGACTCTCCAGCGTTGCGGGCCGTGCGCCATGCCGGCCCGCATTTTTCACCCCGGCAAGGCCGCGCCCCGACGGTGCGTGATCCGTCGTCGCCGCCGGAGAAGCGTCCGGATGCAGCGACGCATTACAGATGCCGGCGTGCGCCCTGCTTCAGCCGTTCCACGACCTCCGCCGTCAGCGGGCCGAGCACGCCGCGGCGCGGTTCCGGAATGTGGCCCGCGGGATCCGCGTCGCCGAACACGTAGTAGTCCAGCAGGTTCCGCCACGCCGCGCGCTCGGCGGGCGGCAGCACACGGAATGCGAGCAGACAGTGATACAGGGCGGCGCGCGCATGGTCGGTGGTGTAACCCGGAACATCCACCGGGCTCCACCAGTAGTTCACCAGCGCGTTGAGCGGTGCGAGCGATTCGACGTGATGCCACCACAACGGCGGGATGTAGATCGCATCGCCGGGCTGCAATTCGGCTGCCTGCGCCGCGGCCAGCGCGAGCCGCAGGCGCGGAAAGCGCGGGTCGTCCGGCCGGTCCAGCCGGGCCATGCTGATCGCCGCGCCGGTGGGCGCGTAATCCAGCGGCCCCACGTAGAGGTTGGGAAGCTGTTCCGGCGGAAACAGGGTGAAACGGCGCGCGCCGCATGCCACGCAGGCGATGTTGTGCTGCGAATCGAAATGCGTGGGCGTCACGGTGCGATTGCCAACCCACAGGCGCGGTTCCACCCGCGGATCGAGGCAGGGCAGCCCGTGGTCGGCCAGCCAGCCCGGCAGGCACTTGCGGATCGGCGCGCTCTGGATGACCAGCCCCGGCGCATGCTCGCGCCGGCTGTAGCTCGCCAGTCTTTGCAGGCCGAGCGTCAGCGGAACCTTGAAGTGCTTGAAGTTGAAGTCGCCGAGGTCGGGCGTGTAGCCGATGACGCCCTCGGCTTCCGGCGCGACCATCAGGATGTCCACGTCGGCGCCGCTGTCCAGTTCCGCCAGCCGCTGCGCGAAGGCGGTGTCCGATTGCCGCGCGAGTTTCACGATGGGCCAGTCGCGGACCAGACCGCGGATCACCAGCGGCCTTGCCTGCGCGATCGCGCCGGCGGCATCGAATGCGCGCGGATCGCCGGCGTATTCCTCGATGGGGGCGGCCTGCGATGTGTCCGGGGTGGCGTTCATGGGGCGTCTGCACCAACATCACCACGACGGATCATAGTCGGGTGATGGGCCGAAGTCGCTGGCGGCACGGACCGGCATCCATCCGGTATGACACGACGGACCTTCTGCAGGTAGCCGCGGAGATCGACGATGCAATGGCTGGAACAACGGGCGCGATGCGCCGCATTCGCGTTTGCATCCCTGGCGCTTTCAATGGGCGGATGCGCACATGCACCGCTCGCCCCGGAGGCGCCGGTGGCGGCTCGGGACGGCGTCGCCCGGCGCGCGGCGAAGCCGTTAGCACTGATTCCGCTGCCGGCTCGCGTCGTCCGGCACCAGGGCGGATTCACGGTGACATCGGCGACGCCCGTGATCCTGCATTCGGGAGACCCTGCATCGGGATTCGCGGTGCGGCACTTCGTCGCCACGCTGGCCAGGATCAGTGCGTTGCGTCTGCGCGTCACCACCGGCGGTGAGGTGTCGGCGCGCGGCGCGATCGTGTTCAGGCTCGATCCGGGCGCCGAGGTCGCGCAGCGCGGCGGCTATGCGCTGGACGTGTCGCCCGGCGGCATCGACGTCGTCGCACGCACGCCCGCGGGCCTCTACTACGGCGGCGTCACGCTGGGACAATTGCTGACACCGGATGGTGAGCGCACGGCAAGCGTTGCCGTGCCGGCGCTGCACATCCAGGACTGGCCGGCATTCCAGTGGCGCGGCCTGATGCTGGATTCGGCGCGGCACTACCAGAGCGTGGCCGACATCGAGCAATTGCTGGACTGGATGTCGCTGCTGAAATTGAACGTGCTGCACTGGCACCTGACCGACGACCAGGGCTGGCGTTTGCAGGTGCCGAAGTATCCGCTGCTCACGAAGATCGGCGCGTGCCGCAAGGCGGTGGGACCGGATGCGGCGCTGACCGGCTCGCCCGGCAAGCCGCACTGCGGTTTCTACACCGATGCCGAGGTGCGCGCGATCGTGCGTTACGCCGCCGAGCGTCACATCATCATCGTGCCCGAGATCGATATGCCCGGCCACGCGCAGGCGGCGATCGCGGCGTATCCGTGGCTGGGCGTGACCGGCAAGCGTCCCGCGGTCGGCACCGATTGGGGCGTCAACACCTGGCTGCTGCGTCCCGATGCGCGCACGCTGAAATTCGTGGACGACGTGATGGATGAGGTCATGGCGTTGTTCCCGTCCAGGTACATCCACATCGGCGGCGACGAGGCGGCCAAGGATCAATGGAACGCGTCGCCCGAGGTCCGCGCGCAGATGCGCAGGCTCGGACTGAAGGACATGGATGCGCTGCAGGGCTGGTTCACCACGCAGGTGGCCGATCATCTGGCGCAGCACGGCCGCACCGCGGTGGGCTGGGACGAGGTGCTGCACGGCAAGGTGCCGGCATCGACGGTGGTGATGTCGTGGCACGGGCCCGCCGGCGCGCTGCAAGCCATCGAGCAGGGTCACGACGTGGTGATGGCCTCGTCGCCCACGCTGTATCTCGACCATTACCAGTCCGGTCTGCACGACGAGCCGCCCGGCCGTCCGGACGTGGAATCGCTGCAGGACGTTTACGACTACGATCCGGTACCTAAGGGCGTCACGGTGGCGCAGGCGCAACGCATTTTGGGCGTGCAGGCCAACCTGTGGGCCGAATACATGCCGACCTTCGCGCGCGTGCAGCACGCGCTGTTCCCGCGCATCGCCGCGTTGGCGGAAGTCGCCTGGTCGCCCGCTTCCACACACGACTGGCGCGACTTTCTCGAGCGGATGCCGGCGGAACTCGCGCGCTGGCGCGCGCTGGGCATCGCGTATGCCGACAGTGCATTTGCGCCGGCCTTCGCATTGTCGAAAGGCGCGGACGGCGGCATCGACGTCGCGCTGACGAACCAGACGAACTTCGGCACGATCCGCTACACCACCGATGGTGCGATGCCGAACGCTGCATCGAAGGCATACGGCGAGCCGCTGTCATTCCCCGCAGACAAGTTCACCACGCTGCGCGCGGCGACCTTCGCCGACGACGGATTCGAACTCGCCGCGTCGCGCACGCAAGTGGTCGATGCCGCCGCACTGCTCACCCGCAACAGCGACCAGCTCGACACCTGCAGCAACCAGCTCGTGTTGCGGCTGGAGGACGACCGTCCGTTGCAAGGCACACGGCCCGTTTACAAGGTCGATATCGAAAACATGTGCTGGCTGTGGAAGGACCCGCCGCTCGATGGTGTGCGCAGGATTGCATTGACGGTCGGCAACCTGCCGTGGAACTTTGCGCTGTGGACCGACGAGGCCAAGGTCGTCGCGCGAGCCAAGGCCACGCCGGCCGGTGAATTCCGGATCCACGAAGATTCCTGCAACGGCCCGCTGCTGGCGACGTTGCCCTTGGCGCCCGCAACGAAAACGAAACTGCAAACCACGTTGACCGCCGACATTCCCGCTGTCAGCGGACATCACAAGCTTTGCATTTTCGCCACCGGTGATCCGCGTGCTGGCCTGTGGGCGATCGGGAAAATCGAGTTGATCAAGGCTCCTTGACGCTGGAGCAGAATGCGAAGCACCACACTTCCGCGCCGACATCGATTCTCGTCATTCCGGGGCTGCCTGCGTTTTTTGCAGGCAGAACCCGGAATCCATGTTTCAGTTCGACGCAAAAGCGAGGAGAACTGGATTCCGGGTTTCCTCGCCGATGAAGCCGGCGACGACCCCGGCATGACGCGCGTAGTGGTTCCACTGAATCTCGGGTTCAGGCTTTCAGCAATCCCACCTTGCGCCCCACCTTGGTGAACGCCGCGATCGCGCGGTCGAGGTGTTCGCGGGTGTGCGCCGCGCACATCTGGGTGCGGATGCGCGCCTTGCCTTCGGGCACCACCGGGTAGAAGAAGCCGATCGCGTAGATGCCTTCGTCCAGCAGGCCCGCGGCCATCGCCTGCGCGAGTTTGGCATCGTGGGTCATCACCGGCACGATGGGGTGGTTGCCGGGCCTGATCTCGAAACCAGCCTTGGTCATCGCGTCGCGGAAGTAGCGGGTGTTCTCCGCGAGCTTTTCGCGCAGTTCGCCGGCTTCGTCCAGCATCTTCAGCACTTCGATGGACGCCGCGACCAGCGCCGGCGGCAGCGAGTTGGAGAACAGGTACGGCCGCGAACGCTGCCGCAGCATGTCGATGATCTCGCGGCGTCCGGTGGTGAAGCCGCCGACCGCGCCGCCCAGCGCCTTGCCCAGCGTGCCGGTGAAGATGTCGATCCTGTCCATCACGCCGTGGACTTCGGCCGAACCGCGCCCGGTCTTGCCGATGAAGCCGGTCGCGTGGCATTCGTCGATATGCACCAGTGCGTTGTACTTCTTCGCCAGCGCGGTGATCCGGTCCAGCGGCGCGACCACGCCGTCCATCGAGAACACGCCGTCGCTGGAAATCAGCTTGGTGCGTGCGCCCGCTTCATCGGCGGCCTGCAACTGCCTTTCCAGGTCGGCCATGTCGCCGTTGGCGTAGCGAAAACGCTTGGCCTTGCACAGGCGAATGCCGTCGATGATCGAGGCGTGGTTCAGCGCATCGGAAATGATCGCATCGTCCTCGCCCAAGAGCGGCTCGAACAGTCCGCCGTTGGCGTCGAAACACGCGGCGTACAGGATTGCGTCGTCGGTGCCGAAAAACTTCGCGATGTCGTGTTCCAGTTGCTTGTGCAGGTCCTGGGTGCCGCAGATGAAGCGCACCGAGGCCATCCCGAAGCCGTGCGTATCGAGCGCCTTCTTCGCCGCCTCGATCAGGCGCGGATGGTCGGCCAACCCGAGATAGTTGTTGGCGCAGAAGTTCAGCACCTTGCGGCCGTCCGCCAGCGTGATCTCGGCCGACTGCGGCGAGGTGATGATGCGTTCTTCCTTGAACAACCCGCTGTCGCGAATGGATTCGAGCTCTGCGGCGTAGCGGTCTTGCGCGGTGTAGGTCATGGCGTGTGTCCGAATAACGGTTCGGTTTTCGTCATCCCGGCGCAGGCCGGGATCCATTCTGTGGGTATTGCGAATCAAGTGGATTCCGGGTTCCGCCCGCAAACAGCGCGGGCGGCCCCGGAATGACGACATTCTTTATGCTTTTCCCGAGTCCCGAGTCCCGAGTCCCGAGTCCCGGTTTCACCAACTGCATACCACCTTGCCGCACTCACCCGACGCCATCAGGTCGAAGCCCTGCTGGAAGTCGTCGATCGCGAGCTGGTGGGTCAGCACCTTCTGCAGCGGGAATCCGGTGAGCAGCATCTGGGTCATCTTGTACCAGGTCTCGTACATCCGCCGGCCGTAGATGCCGTGCAGGGTGAGGCCCTTGAAGATCACCTTGTCCCAGTCGATGCCGGAACCGTTGGGCAGGATGCCCAAGAGCGCGATCTTGCCGCCGTGGTACATGCAATCCAGCATGTCGTTGAAGGCGTGGATGTTGCCGCTCATTTCCAGCCCCACGTCGAAGCCTTCCATGTGCAGCTCCGACAGCACCTCGCGCAGCCGTTGTTTCGACACGTTGACCACCCGGGTCGCGCCCATGTCGGCCGCGAGTTTCAACCGATAGTCGTTGACATCGGTGACCACCACGTTGCGCGCGCCGACGTGGCGCGCGATGCCGGCGGCGATGATGCCGATCGGACCGGCACCGGTGATCAGCACGTCCTCGCCGATCAGGTCGTATTCCAGCGCGCAGTGCGCGGCGTTGCCGTACGGGTCGAAGAACGCGGCCAGCGAGGACGGAATCGAGTCCGGGATCGGCCACAGGTTGCTGGCCGGCATCGCGATGTACTGCGCGAACGCGCCGTTGCGGTTGACGCCGATGCCGACGGTGTTGGGGCACAGGTGCGGGCGCCCGGCGCGGCAGTTGCGGCACATCCCGCACACGATGTGCCCTTCGGCGCTGACGCGCTGGCCCACGCGGTAGCCACGCACCTCGTCGCCGACCGCGACGATCCTGCCCACGAATTCGTGGCCGATCACGAGGCCGGGCTTGATCGTCCGCTGCGCCCATTCGTCCCAGTTGTAGATGTGCAGGTCGGTGCCGCAGATCGCGGTCTTCTCCACCTCGATCAGCACGTCGTTGTGGCCGTATTCCGGAACCGGCACCTCGCCCATCCAGATGCCCTTGGCGGCGTCGCGCTTGATCAGCGCCCTCATCATCTGCGGCATGTCGTCCTGCCTTCGTTCCGGAATGGATCGCGCGATTATACGGCGCTCCGGCGCGGCGCCGCGCCAACCGCCCCGTACAATCGCCGGCGATGGTTTCCCCGTCCGCCACCGATCCCCGGCCGCCCGCGATCTTCCTGATGGGCCCCACCGCGACGGGCAAGACCGCGCTCGCCTGCGCGCTGGCCGAACGTTTTCCGGTCGAACTGGTGAGTGTCGATTCGGCGCTGGTCTATCGCGGCCTCGACATCGGCGCGGCCAAGCCGGATGCCGCGACACTGCGGCGTCATCCGCACGCCTTGATCGACCTCCGCGATCCTTGCGAACCGTATTCCGCGGCAATGTTCCGCGAGGACGCGCTGGCCGCGATGCGCGCGATCACCGCGCGCGGCAGGGTGCCGCTGCTGGTGGGGGGCACCGGCCTGTATTTCCGCGCGCTGGAGCACGGGCTTTCCGCGATGCCGACGGCCGATCCGGCCTTGCGCGCCCGGCTGTCGGAAGAAGCGGATCGGATCGGCTGGCCGGCCCTGCATGCAAGGTTGGCGGAGCGCGATCCCGACGCGGCGGCGCGCATCCAGCGCAACGATGCGCAGCGCATCCAGCGCGCGCTGGAGGCGATCGAGCTTTCCGGCGTCACGCTCACCGCGCTGCGTGCATCCGCCGGTGGTCGGGCGCGCCTGCCGTACCGGGTGTTGAAGCTCGCACTGATTCCCGCCGACCGGCAGCGCCTGCGCGAACGGATCGCCGCGCGCTTCGACGCGATGCTGGCCGCGGGCTTGCTGGAGGAAGTGCGCCGCCTGCGCGCGCGCGGCGACCTGCATCCCGGGCTGCCCGCCCTGCGCGCGGTCGGCTACCGGCAGGCCTGGCAGCACCTCGCAGGCGGTCTCGACGCCCGGGAATTCAGGCGGCGCGCGATTTTCGCCACGAACCAGCTCGCCAAGCGCCAGCTCACCTGGTTGCGCGGCGAGCTGGATGCCCGCGCGTTCGATCCGGAGCGGGCCGACCTTGCGCAAGCCGTCGCCCGGGCAGTCGGCCTTTTTCTAGCAAAATCAGGCTGAAAGCCCCGTTCCGGCTGCCTTTCGCGGGGAAACTGCGCTAACATCCCGTACGTCACGCACGGTCCACGGCACCACGGCGGCATCGAGCGGCCTATAACCAAACAACGGAACAGAGGGGGCAGAACCATGTCAAAAGGCCAGTCCTTGCAGGATCCGTTTCTCAACGCCTTGCGCCGCGAACGCGTGCCCGTCGCGATCTACCTCGTCAACGGCATCAAGCTGCAGGGCGTGATCGATTCCTTCGACCAGTTCGTGGTGCTGTTGCGCAACCAGGTCAGCCAGATGGTTTACAAGCACGCGATCTCCACCGTGGTGCCCAGCCGCAACGTCAAGCTGGGTCCCGGCGAGCACGAGACCGGCGCCGAAACGGGAACGGAGCCCGCCAAACCTGCCGACGATGCCTGATACGCAGCCATTGAAAATTGCGAATGGGAACATTCGCGCCTTGATCTTCGCGATCAGGGACGATCGCAGGAAACCCGCCACCCCGGCGCAGGACTGATTCCACTGTTCGAGCGAAGCAGGAAAGGCGAACGCGCACTGCTGGTGTTGCCCAACACCCGCGGCGACGGCGCTGCGCGCCGTGCGGAGGAGTTCGTGGAGCTGGCGAAATCCGCCGGCGCCGAGATCCTGGACGAGGTGCGCGCGCGCGTCGATGCGCCCAGCCCGAAGTTCTACATCGGCAGCGGCAAGGCCGACGAGGTGAGGGCGCGCGTCGCGGAGCTGGGCGCCGACCTGGTGCTGGTCGATCATGCGCTGACGCCGGTGCAGGAACGCAACCTGGAAAAACACCTCGGCGTGCGGGTGGTCGATCGCGCCGGCCTGATCCTGGACATCTTCGCGCAGCGCGCGCAGTCGCACGAGGGCAAGCTGGAGGTCGAGCTCGCGCAACTCAAGCACATGGCGACCCGGCTGGTGCGCGGCTGGACCCACCTGGAGCGCCAGCGCGGCGGCGCGATCGGTCTGCGCGGACCGGGCGAGACGCAGCTCGAAACCGACCGCCGGCTGCTGCAGAAGCGTGTCGAGCAGTTGCAGAAGCGCATCGACAAGGTCGGCGTGCAACGCACCCAGCAGCGCCGCGCGCGCCTGCGCAACACGCTGCCGCGCGTCGCGCTGGTGGGTTACACCAACGCCGGCAAGTCCACCCTGTTCAACGCGCTGACGCGCGGCGCGGTGTACGCCGCCGACCAGTTGTTCGCGACGCTCGATCCCACCGTGCGGAAGCTGGACGGCCTGGACAGCGGACCCGCGGTGCTGGCCGACACCGTCGGTTTCATCCGCGAGCTGCCGCACGACCTGATCGCCGCGTTCCGCGCCACGCTGTCGGAAGCCCGCGACGCCGACCTGCTGCTGCACGTGGTCGATGCCGCCGCTGCCGAGCGCGACGAATTGATGACGGTGGTGAACGGCGTGCTGGAGGAAATCGGCGCGGCGGATGTTCCGCAATTGCTGGTGTTCAACAAGATCGACGCCATCGTCCATGACGGCGAGGATCGGGAAACGGGCGGAGGCCGTGGCATCGCCCGTGATGACGAAAACCGGAAGGCGGAAGTCCCCGTCCGCACCTTGCGGAAAGTCCCGGCACGGATCGACCGGGATGCGGACGGGCTGCCCGAGCGCGTGTGGATTTCCGCCACCACGAGTGCGGGGCTCGACCTGCTCCGGCAGGCGATCGGCGAACGCCTCGCGGGTGCGCGCGTGCGTGCCGACCTGCACCTGCCGCCGCAGGCGGGACGCTTGCGTGCACGCCTGATCGACCTCGGCGCGGTGGCGTCGGAACGCTACGACGAACACGGCTGGACGCTGGCGATCGACGCCCCGCGCGACCTGCTGACCCCGCTGGCCGGCGAACTGCGTGCCGACGACGGGCGGCTGCTGCGCGCATGGCTGGACGCCGCGTGACCGCGGCGGGTGATGCCGTCCCGGACATCCATTCGTGGCGAGCCGTGGACCACGGCCGGAAGCGCGAACCTGCGGCTGCCGCCCGTGTCCCTCGATCCCTCGAAACGATCGGTCACGCAGGCAAGCGGGGCCGCGGCTCGACCACGCCGCGGCGGGCTCGCGCGGGTACCCTCTGCTAGACTTTCACCCGTTTGCGCCGCACCGAGGCGTGATTCCCCGCCAGCCGAGACCGCCCGACGATGCCCTGGAAGGAACCCGGTACAAAACCGCGTGAACCCCGGGAGCCGTGGGGGGTGGGCGGCCGCAGCGACGGCGGCGGTTCCGGCTTCGATTTCGACGCGCGGCTGAGGCAGTGGCGCCGCCGGCTGGGCCCGTTCGGGCACGGTCCGCTGGGCGTGCTCGCGGTGGTCGTGCTGCTGATCGTGCTGTGGTTCGCGCTGGGAAGCTGGACGCTGATCGGCGACCGCCAGGTCGGCATCGTGCTCCGCTTCGGCCGTGTCGAGCGCACGCTCGATCCCGGCCTGCACCTGCGCTTTCCGCAGCCGATCGCGGAGGTGCTGAAGGTCGATGTCGGCCGCTCGCGCACCATCAGCGACCAGTTGCGCATGATGACCGGCGACGGACAGCTGGCGCTGGTCGATTACTACGTGCAGTACAAGGTCGGCGACGCGCAGAAGTTCCTGTTCTCGGTGCGCGACGCCGAGGACGCCGCGCGTGACGCCGCCACCATCGCGGTGCGCGCTGCGGTCGGCACACACACCCTGCAGCAGTTGATGACGCGCAGCGGCGATGAGCTGGCCGACGCGATCCGCCAGCGCATGCAGGCCACGATGGACCGCTACGACACCGGCATCGAGGTGACCGACGCCGGCATCCAGGACGTGAGCGTGCCGACCGAGGTCAAGAAATCCTTCGACGACATCGTCAAGGCGCGCCAGGACGCCCGCAGCGAACAGGACGCCGCACGCGCGGAGGCCGACAAGGAAGTGGCCGATGCCCGCGCCGAGGCGGCGGTGATCCGGGCCGACGCCGAGGCGTACCGCACCCGCACGGTGGCAGCCGCGCAGGCCGATGTGGCGCGCTTCGACCAGGTGCTGGCGCAGTACCAGGTCGCGCCCGCGGCCACGCGCCAGCGGCTGTGGTTGCAGGCGATGCAGGATGTCCTGTCGAAAAACCACGTGGTGATCAACACCGGCGGCGGCAACGTGATCGTGCAATTGCCGCCCCAGGCGATGACATCGCAGGGCATCCCCGCGCCGGCCGGAGCGGCGACAGTGGCGCCGCCGGTACCGTCGGCGTCATCGTCCGGACCGGTGATGAAGGGGAACGGACCGTGAAGGCCGCCGTCGCGGTCATCATCGCGATCCTCGCGCTGGCCGGCGCGGACAGCCTGTTCGTGGTGAGCCAGGGCCATGCCGCGATGCTGACCCAGTTCGGCCGCGTCGAACGCAGCGGCCTCGGCCCCGGGCTGCACACCAAGATCCCGTTCGTGCAGCGCACCGCGATCTACGATACCCGTGCGATCCTGCTGCAGTCCGCGCCCGAGGATTACACCACCGCCGATCACGATCCGGTCCGGGCCGGCTTCTTCGTGCGTTGGCGCGTGGCCGACCCCGATGTCTATTACCGCGCGACATCCGGCGACGAATTGCAGGCCACGCAGCAGATGACGCCGGTGATCCACGCCGCGCTGCGCACCCAGATCCAGTCGCACAAGCTGTCCGACCTGCTGGATTCCGGCAGCGATTCGGTCGATGCGAGCCTGCGCGCGATGGTCGCCGCCGAACTGCGCCAGCGCCTTGGCGTGGACATCCTCGATGTCGGCATCCAGCGCATCCTGCCGCCCGACGACGCGCTGGACGCGGTGTACAAGCGGATGAGCTCGGACGCCAAGGCGCAGGCCGACGCCCTGCGCGCGCAGGGCCACGAGGCCGCGGCTGTCCTCCGTGCCGACGGCGAGCGCAACAGCCGCACGATCCTCGCCGACGCGCGCAAGGCCGCGGCCGCGGTGCGCGGGCAGGGCGATGCGCAGGCCGCGAAGATCTACGCCGATGCGTCCGCGCAGGATCCGCAGTTCTTCGCCTGGTGGAGCAGCCTTGAAACCTGGCGCGACACCTTCGACCGCGGCGGTGCGGTGATCGTGCTGGATCGCGACTCGCCGTTCCTCAGGGCCGTCGAGTCCGGCGCATCGAACAATGTGCCCGCGCCGCAAAAAACACATTGATGACGGCGTTCACTTCCGAATCCCCGGCGTGTCATGAAGCGAACCCCTCTCCCTCTGTGAGAGGGGTACAACCGGTTGAACGTGGTTTCAGTCACCGATCGTCGCCCCACAACCAAACGAATCATCAAGCGAGAACACAATGGGACAGTCAGTTGTAATCCTCGGAGCCCAGTGGGGGCGAGACCACGCGTTTGCGCGATGCGTTGAATCGCATCGCGCGCGCGGGCGAGCGCCCGAGGCAGGAAGCCGAGGGCAGGGTGACTTGGCGAGATCAGGAGGATCGAGCCTGGTCACCGATCGTCGCCCCACATCGAAAACATCAGTCGAAGCGAGAAACGGACAATGGGACAGTCAGTCGTAATCCTCGGCGCTCAATGGGGCGACGAAGGCAAGGGCAAGATCGTCGACCTGTTGACGCAGGACATCGGCGCGGTGGTGCGTTTCCAGGGCGGCCACAACGCCGGTCACACGCTGGTGATCAAGGGCAAGAAGACGGTTCTGCACCTGATCCCGTCGGGCATCCTGCGCGAAGGCGCGCTGTGCCTGATCGGCAACGGCGTGGTGCTTTCGCCCGCGGCGCTGAAACAGGAAATCGGCGAGCTGGAAGCGAGCGGCGTGGAAGTGCGTTCGCGCCTGAAGATTTCGCCCGCGACGCCGCTGATCATGCCGTACCACATCGCGCTGGATCAGGCGCGCGAAAAGGCCGCGGGCTCAGGCGCCATCGGCACCACCGGCCGCGGCATCGGCCCGGCGTACGAAGACAAGGTCGCGCGCCGCGGCGTGCGCGTCGCCGATTTGAGCTACCCGCACGAACTGGCCGAGAAACTGCGCGAAGTGCTGGACTATCACAACTTCGTGCTGACGAAATATCTCAACGCGGAGGCCGTCGATTATCAAAAGACGCTGGACGAAGCCATCGCCTTCGGCGAATACGTCGAGCCGATGAAATCCGACGTTTCCGGCATCCTGCACGACCTGCGCCGCAACGGCGAGCGCGTGCTGTTCGAGGGCGCGCAGGGCGCGTTGCTCGACATCGATCACGGCACCTATCCGTACGTCACCTCGAGCAACACCACCACCGGCGGCGCGCTGGCCGGCGCCGGCGTCGGCGCCGACTACATCGACTACGTGCTCGGCATCGCCAAGGCCTATGCGACGCGCGTCGGTGGCGGCCCGTTCCCGACCGAACTCGACGATGCCATCGGCGAACACATCAGGAAGCGCGGCGACGAATTCGGCGCATCGACGGGGCGGCCGCGCCGCTGCGGCTGGATGGACATCGTCGCGCTGAAGCGCGCGGTGCTGATCAACGGCATTTCGGGTTTGTGCATCACCAAACTCGACGTGCTGGACGGCATGGAAAAGCTGAAGGTCTGCATCGCATACCAATACCGCGGCAAGCGCACCGAATACGCGCCGCTGGACGCCGAGGGCTGGAAGGAATGCACGCCGGTGTACCTGGAATTCCCCGGCTGGCAGGAAGAAACCCACGGCATCACCGAATGGGACAAGCTGCCTCCCGCCGCGCGCGCGTACCTGCGCGCGCTGGAGGAACTGGCCGGCTGCCCGCTCGCGATCGTCTCCACCGGCCCCGACCGCGACGCCAACATCGTGCTGCGCGATCCGTTTGCGTAATGTTTCTCCTTCTTCCTTCGGGAGAAGGTGCCCCGCCTCATGCCTTCGCGGAGCAATGGCATTTCGATTTCCGCTCGCGAACGCATGAGGTGGAGGATGGGGGCTCGGTCTTGCAAAACAGCACACGACCATGACCGCCACCTGGCTCGTCCAGCGCACCGGCAACGCGCGCTTTCCGTTCCGCGTCGCGATCGAACAGGACGGCCGCGTGCTGTTCGCGGTGCGCGCGAAAGCCGCGTGGCCCGGCGCCGGCACGCAGGTCTTCTGTCTGCGTGAACGTGATCTTGACGCCGCCGAGTTGCTGGAAGAGATCGAACGCGTGCCGGTCGCGCACCTGACGCGGCTGGGCCGCAAGCTGTCGGTGACGCTCGACCGCGCGCAGCGCAAGCGCTGCGAGTTCCTGATCCTGGAAAAGCCGCGCCGCGACGGCGGCACCTACGAGCAGGTGTTCTTCCGCACCGAGGCCGCGGTGCGCGCGCACAAGACCAGCAAATACGCGGAGCTCTCGGCGCGCGCGGCGGCCGACATGCGGATCGTCATCGACAGCGCCGAACGCTATCCGTGGAGCTTTCCCGACGCCGAGGCGTCGCGCCGCAAACTGCCGGTCGGCGATTACGCGCTGATCCACGACGAACGTCCGTTCGCCATCGTCGAGCGCAAGACGCTGGACAACCTGCTGGGCGACTTCTCGCAACTGAAAGGCCTGCACCAGCAGTTGGCGGAACTCGCCGCGTGGCCGCACGCCGCGCTGGTGATCGAGGCCCAGTACGCCGACTTCGGCAATCCCGCGAAGATCGGCCAGTGGCCCGCCGCGCACCTGTTGCGCGTGATGGGCGAACTGCCGGCGCTGTTCCCGAACGTGCAGTGCATCTTCGCGGGCAACCGCAAGCTCGCCAACGTCTGGGCGCAGCGCTGGTTTGCCGCCGTGCACGCGGCGCTCAGGCAGCCGCGCCTGCCGCAAGTCGCCGAAGCCGCCGCCCGCTACGACGCGCCATCCGGCGGCGGCCTCGATGCGCGCATCCGCCACGCCATCCTGCACGAACTGCCAGACGGTTTCGAGATCGCGCTGCTGCGCAAACGTTTTCCCGACGCAAAACCTGAGCGCATCAAGCGCATCGTCGATCAACTGCGCAATGAAGGCCGTTTGCGCGCGGAAGGAAAGGGACGCGGCACGCGCTGGTGGCGCGGAGCGGATTTTTCCGCTTCGTGACGCCGTCCCTTTGGCGATTCCGTTCCCGTCGGGTAATCTTGCCGAGCCGCGCACAAGGGGGCGCCGTGCCGCTGACTCCAGAACAACTTGCCCGCGAGAAGATCGACGCGCAACTCACTGCGTGCGGCTGGGTTGTGCAGAACTATGCTGACATGGATTTCGGCGCCGGCCGCGGCATCGCGCTGCGCGAGGTGCCCCTGAAGACCGGCCCGTGCGATTACCTGCTGCTGGTGGATCGCAAGGCCGTCGGCATTGTCGAGGCCAAGAAGGAAGGCACCACGCTGTCGGGCGTCGCCGAGCAAGCCGCGAACTACGCCGCCAGCCTGCCGGTATTCCTTGCGGCAGGCGTGGACGGCGGCAAGCTGCCATTCCTGTACGAATCCACCGGCGTCGAAACCCTGTTCCGCGATCAACGCGATCCTGATCCGCGCTCGCGCCGCGTATTCGCGTTCCATCGTCCCGAAACGCTGGCCGAATGGATGGCCGAGCCTGACACGCTGCGCACGCGCCTGCGCGCCATGCCCGCCGAACATCCGCTCGTCACCACCGGCATGCGCGAATGCCAAATCGAAGCCATCACTGGGCTTGAAAAATCCCTCGCCGAAAACCGTCCGCGTGCATTGATCCACATGGCCACCGGCGCCGGCAAGACTTACACCGCCTGCGCGTTCGCGTACCGGCTGATCAAGTACGGCAAAGCGCGCCGCATACTCTTTCTGGTGGACCGCTCCAACCTCGGCGACCAGACGCGCACCGAGTTCGACAACTTCCGCACGCCGGACACCGGCCGCAAGTTCACCGAGCTGTACAACGTGCAGCATCTGCATTCCTCGCACATCGATCCGGTGTGCAAGGTGACCATCTGCACCATCCAGCGGCTGTATTCCATCCTGCGCGGCGAGGAACTGACGGAAGATGCCGACGAAATGTCCGGCGCCGAGTTCGCTGCCGCGCTGGGCGGCACGCGTACGCGGGACGTCGTCTACAACCCGCAGGTGCCGATCGAGGAATTCGATTTCATCGTCACCGACGAATGTCATCGTTCCATCTACAACCAGGCGACGTTCTTTTCAACGAAGGGGGCGACAGAGACAAACTAGGCCGGGGTTGGATATGGGGTGGCGAATTGTCAGAGTGCATTCACCAGAACCACGTCTTCCGTGCGCGGCTGTTTGACAAGTCCATCGCTCCAAAGTTTGTCTCTTGGTACGCGAACACCTTCGGACAGCGATTCTTTTTCGATGAAGGAAAGCACACGACGAACCTCGCTTCGATCAGCATGTCCAAATTGAAGGCGCTTCCAGTCCCACTTCCACCGTTTGCCGAGCAGACCCGCATCGTCGCCGAAGTCGAGCGCCGCCTGAGCGTGATCGAGGAACTGGAAGCCGCCGTCGCCGCCAACCTTCAGCGCGCCGGCCGCCTGCGCCAATCCATCCTGCAGCGGGCGTTCTCGATGCCCATCGCGAAGGACGATCTTTCGTGATCGACTTCAACATCGACTGCGACGAGATCGTGCTCGACAACCGCTATGTCGTGGTGTTGCAACTGACCGAGCGCGAAGGCTATGACTTCGAGTGTGTCACTGCCTTTGTGACGAGCGTCGCGTATCTGCAGGAGATTCGCCGGGGGTACGACGGCGACTACCCCGGATCGAGTCCGGGGCAGGCTTGAGCGGTTGACTTTGCTGCTGTTCCTGAAGATGGCGGACGAGCAGTCGCAGACGCGGTTCGGCAAGCCTTCGCCGGCTGCGCGTCTGGCGCTCGCTTCATGGTACGATTTATGATACTATTCATCGTGCTGTAGATCGTACCGGAGCCGCTCATGCCCTCGATTCCCGCCAATGATCTGAAAACCCAAGGCGTCTCGGCGATTGCCGATGCGCTTGCGGACGCGCCGGAGGCGATGGTGTCGGTGCGTGGCAAGGATCGCTTCGTGGTGATGGACATCGAGCACTATCACTATTTGCGCGAATGCGAGCTGGCCGCCGCGCTGGCGGAGAGCCAGGCGGACCTCGCCGCCGGGCGCTTCGTCAAGGAATCGGTGGACGCGCACCTGAAGCGGCTGGCGAAGATCAAGTGATGGATCGGCTGTGGCCTACGAGCTGATCTTCACCGACCAGTACAACCGCCGCGCGGCGCGCTTCCTGAAACGTCACCCGCAGTTGCGCGAGCAGTACCGCAAGACGCTGCTGCTGTTGCAGGCCAATCCGCACCATCCCTCGTTGCGCCTGCACGCGCTGGGCGGGAAGCTGGCCGGGTTGCATTCGGTATCCATCAACCTGTCGTATCGCATTACGCTGGAGTTGATCATCCGCGACAAGCAGATCGTGCCGGTGAACGTCGGCGATCACGACGCGGTGTATTGATTTCGGAGAATCCATGAACGCCACGACGCTCGTCCAGAAGCTCTGGAACTACTGCAACATCCTGCGCGACGATGGATTGTCTTACGGCGACTACGTCGAGCAGTTGACCTTCCTGCTGTTCCTGAAGATGGCGGACGAGCAGTCGCAGCCGCTGTTCAACAAGCCTTCGCCGGTGCCGAAGGAATTCGCATGGCCGACGTTGCTGAAGCTCGATGGCGAGGCGCTGGAAGCGCATTACCGCAAGCTCTTGCAGGAACTTGGGGGCCGCGGCGGCATGCTGGGCACGATCTTCCGCAAGGCGCAGAACAGGATCCAGGACCCGGCCAAGCTGCGCCGCCTGATCGCGGACCTGATCGACAAGGAGCAGTGGTCGAGCCTTGACGTGGATGTGAAGGGCGACGCCTACGAGGGTCTGCTGCAGAAGAACGCCGAGGACGTGAAGGGCGGCGCGGGGCAGTACTTCACGCCGCGCCCGCTGATCGCGGCGATCGTGGACGTGATCGCGCCGCGGCCGGGCGAGACGATCTGCGATCCGGCCTGCGGCACCGGCGGGTTTCTCCTGGCCGCGCACGATTACCTCGCGAAGCACTACAAGCTGGATCGCGAGCAGAAGAAGAAACTGAAGAACGGCACGCTGTTCGGCGTGGAACTGGTGGACGGCGTCACCCGTCTGTGCGCGATGAACCTGCTTCTGCACGGCATCGGCAGCGAATCCGACGAAGCTTTGCCGGTGGTCACACGCGATGCGCTGGGCGAGAAGCACGGCGAGTACGACATCGTGCTGGCCAACCCGCCGTTCGGCAAGAAGAGCAGCGTCACCATCGTCAACGACGCGGGCGAGACCAGCCGCGAATCGCTGACCATCAACCGCGCCGATTTCTGGGCCAGCACCAGCAACAAGCAGCTCAACTTCGTGCAGCACATCTGGACCATCCTGAAGCAGCACGGCCGCGCGGCGGTGGTGGTGCCGGACAACGTGCTATTCGAGGGCGGCGCGGGCGAAACCGTGCGCCGCGAATTGCTGCGCAACGCCGATGTGCATACCCTGCTGCGCCTGCCGACCGGCATCTTCTACGCGCAGGGCGTGAAGGCGAACGTGCTGTTCTTCGAGCGCAAGCCGGCCAACGCCAAGGGCGAGGCCAACACGCGCAAGCTGTGGATCTACGACCTGCGCACCAACATGCACTTCACGCTGAAGGAAAACACGCTCAAGCGCAGCGACCTCGACGACTTCGTCGCCTGCTACAACACGAAGAACCGCAGTGACCGCAAGGAAAGCGAACGCTTCAAGTGCTTCGATTACGAAGAGCTGGTCAAGCGCGACAAACTCAACCTCGACATCTTCTGGCTGAAGGACGAGGCGCTGGAGGAATCCGCCAACCTGCCACCGCCGGATGTCATCGCCGCCGAAATCGCCGCCGACCTGGAGGCCGCGCTGGAACAGTTCGCGACGATTGCGGATGACTTGAAGGGCGACTGATCGGGTCAGCGATCGGGTGGTCGGGGGATTCGAGCCTCGCGGATGCAGGTTATCTTGTCGCGCGGTACTTCTTCACGCGCGGTTCCTGCATGCGCTTGCCCGGTTTCACCTTGATGCGCTGACGCAGCCAGGCGGCGAAATCCTTTTCGCGCAGCTTGCCTTCGGCGAGGGCGAGGATCATGACGTATTTGTCCTCGTCGTTGGCTTTGAGTTCGATATCATTGAGTTCCAGGAAAACGCGATAACTGACGTGCGCGGTGCGCTTGTTGCCATCGACAAACGGGTGATTGCGCGCCAATCCGAATGCCAGGGTGGCGGCAAGATCGGCAATATCAGGTGCAGGGTCGCCGTAGGCATATAACTGCTGCGGGCGGGCAAGAGCCGACTCCAGCAGCTTTTCATCGCGCACGCCGCTGCTGCCGCCGTGTTCCGCGAGCTGTCGGTCGTGGATCGCGAGCGCCAAGGGCTTTTCGATCCAGACGATCATGCGTCAGCTGTCGGCGAGCTTGCGGAGCAGGTGGCGATCCTTGCGCATCACCTTCTCCGCCACTTCCATTTGCTTGGCGAGGGCGGGATCGTAGGTGGTGAGCTTGATGCCGTCCGGCGTTTCCAGCGCGTACAGCTCGTCGCCTTTTCCCACGCGCAGGCGCGCGAGCAGTTCCCGCGGCAGGATCACGCCCGCGGAATTGCCGATGGCGGTGACTTTGAGCTTCATGGTGGCTCTCCGCGTGTCCGCAGGCAGTTATAACGAACGTTATACTAACGGCGCAACGACGATCGCGTCAATCGCGTTGCGCATGACATCCGGACGCCGACAACATGCCGGCAACAACTGATGGCCGCACTCTCGCTGCTTGCCTTGCACCTCGCGATCATCGCGTTCAACGTCGCGGGCTGTGTGCTGATCCCGCTCGGCGCGTGGCGGTGCTGGCGCTGGGTGCGCGAATTCTGGTTTCGCCTGGCGCACCTGCTGAGCCTGGCCGTGGTTGCCACGCAGGCGCTGCTGGGACGCGCGTGTTTCCTGACGGTCTGGCAGGGCGATCTTTCGGGCGCGTCGCACGTGCAACCGCTGATCGCGGGCTGGATCAATCGGCTGATCTACTGGCCGCTGCCGCTTTGGGTGTTCGCGATCGCGTATATCGTGGTGTTCGTGTACCTCGTCGCGTTGTGGGCGTTGGTGCGTCCGCGGATGCCGAGGCGATCACGCAGGCGACGCTGTGTCTGAATCGCACGCCATGCGTGTTTTGTGTCGCGCGTAGTAAAGTCGGCACATGCGTGCTGTCGTGGAATCGATACGGTGAACGCCGCCGTCTTTGAACGCTCCGGTGAAGTCGCCGGCGCCGAGCGGCTTGCGGCCTGGCTGTCGCGACATCGAAACGTGGCGGTGATCACCGGCGCGGGGGTCAGCACCGGATCCGGCATCCCCGATTACCGCGACGGCGACGGCAACTGGAAGCGCAGTCCACCGGTGCAGTTCCAGGATTTCGTGCGCAGCGAACGCACTCGGCGGCGCTACTGGGCGCGCAGCCTGATCGGCTGGCCGATGTTCGCGGCGGCACGGCCGGGTACGGCGCATGTCGCTTTGGCGCGGCTGGAACATGCGGGCGTGATCGATCGCGTGATTACGCAGAACGTGGACGGCCTGCACCAGCGCGCAGGCAGCCGCAAGGTGATCGATCTGCACGGGCGGCTGGACGTGGTGCGGTGTTTTGCGTGCGGATGCGGTGAGGGCCGCGACGTGTTCCAGTCGCGCCTGCTGAATGCGAATCCGGATTGGGGTGCGAGGAATGCGCGCGTCGCGCCGGATGGCGATGCAGATCTCGATGCCGCCGATTACGGCGCGTTCGAGGTGCCGGCTTGCGAGGCATGCGGCGGTGTGCTGAAACCCGGCGTGGTGTTCTACGGCGAACCGGTGCCGCGCGAACGCAGCGAGGCAGCGATGACGGCGGTGCTGATGGCAGCGGGCGTGCTGGCGGTGGGTTCGTCGCTGATGACGTGGTCGAGTTTCCGCCTCGTCCGCGCGGCGGCCGAACGCGGCATTCCCGTCGTGGCGGTGAACCGGGGCCGCACGCGCGCCGATCCGCTCTACGCGTTCAAGTGCGAAGGCGAGTGCGGTGCGGTGCTGTCCGCCGCGATTGACGCCGCGACGTAACAGTCCTTAGGTTGAGTCTGTTCTGGTTTTTGCTGGTCATCCCGGAATCGCGCAGCGATATCCGGGATCCAGTTTTTCACTTTGATGGTGGAAATCAAAACTGGATTCCGGGTTTCCTCGCTCCTCCAAGCGCGGCCGTCCTTGGCCGCTCCCCGCGTCATCGCCGATGCAGCTGGCGATGGTCCCGGAATGACGACTGAAGTTCGATGATGCGCGAAGCGCCAGTTGAGCATCCGAACATTGCGCGAATTCGAACCCTCACCTGCCCGACCACTCGCAAGTGGTCGGGCACCCTCTCCCGGAGGGAAAGGGGTTCTTCCGGTAGCGGAGAGGCCTCAGGAGACGTTCGGTTCGCTGAAGGCTTCCGGCTCGTCGGCGAAGTCGCTGGTCGGGATGCAGGCGCAGAACACGTTCTTGTCGCCGTACACGTTGTCGATGCGCGCGACCGGCGGCCAGTATTTCTGCTGCTTCAGTGTGGCCAGCGGGAACGCGGCGAGTTCACGCGGGTAGGCGTGGGTCCATTCGCTGGCCGACACCATCGTCGCGGTGTGCGGGGCGTGCTTGAGCGGGTTGTCCTCGCGGTCCAGCCGCCCGTCCTCGATCGCGCGGATCTCGTCGCGGATCTGGATCATCGCGTCGATGAAGCGGTCGAGCTCGTGCAGCGATTCGGATTCGGTCGGCTCCACCATCAGCGTGCCCGCGACCGGGAACGACAGCGTGGGCGCGTGGAAGCCGAAATCGATCAGGCGCTTCGCGATGTCCTCGGCGGTGACGCCGCTGGTCTTCTCGATCGGGCGGATGTCGAGGATGCATTCGTGCGCGACCAGCCCGTTGCGGCCGGTGTAGAGCGTCTTGTAATGCCTGGCGAGACGCCTGGACAGGTAGTTGGCGTTGAGCAGCGCGACCTGGGTCGCCTTCAGCATGCCTTCGCAGCCCATCATGGTGATGTACATCCACGAGATCGGCAGGATCGAGGCGCTGCCGAAGGTGGCGGCACTGACCATCCCTACGGAGCGGCTGTTGTGAGAAGTGCGGCCAGGGATGGCCGCATTTTGATTTTCGCCGGCAGGGAGGCCGGCAGGTAAAAACTCCGCGAGGTGTGATTTCACCGCGCACGGCCCCACGCCCGGGCCGCCGCCGCCGTGCGGGATGCAGAAGGTCTTGTGCAGGTTCAGGTGCGAGACGTCCGAACCCCAGCGGCCGGGACGCGCGACGCCGCACAGCGCATTCAAGTTCGCGCCGTCGGTGTAAACCTGTCCGCCGTTGGCGTGCACGATGTCGCAGATCTCGACGATGTCCTCCTCGAACACGCCGTGCGTGGAGGGATAGGTCAGCATGATCGCGGCGAGGCGGTCCCTGTATTTCTCCGCCTTGACGCGGATGTCTTCGACATCCACGTTGCCGTTGGCGTCGCATTTGGTGACGACCACGGTCATTCCGCACATCTGCGCGGAGGCGGGATTGGTGCCGTGCGCGGATTCCGGGATCAGGCACACGTCGCGCTGCGCTTCGCCGCGCGAGCGGTGGTAGGCGCGGATCGCCAGCAGGCCGGCGTACTCGCCCTGCGCACCGGCGTTGGGCTGCAGACTGACCGCGTCGTAGCCGGTCAGCGCGATCAGCATCTGTTCCAGCCCGTCGATCAGCTCGCGGTAGCCGCGCCACTGTTCGGCCGGCGCCAACGGGTGGATGTTGGCGAATTCCGGCCAGGTGACCGGAATCATCTCGGCGGTCGCGTTCAACTTCATGGTGCACGAACCCAGCGGGATCATGCTGCGGTCCAGCGCCAGATCCCGGTCGGCCAGCCGGCGCAGGTAACGCAGCATCTCGTGCTCGCTGTGGTAGGTGTTGAACACCGGATGGGTCAGGAACTTCGAGGTGCGCTTCAGCGAAGGCGGCAGCGCATCGGGCGTCGCGCGGTCCAGCGCGTCGATGTCGTCGATGCAGACGCCGAACAGCGATGCGAGTTGCACCACGTCGTCGCGCGTGGCGGTTTCGTCGAGGCTGATGCCCAGCGAGCGCGCGTCGATCCGGCGCAGGTTGATGCGTGCCTCGCGGGCCTTCGCGTGGATCGCCTCGGCATCCACGCCGGTGATGTGCAGGGTATCGAAGAAATCATTGCCGACCGTGACACCGGCCCCGCGCAACGCCGCGGCGAGGATCGCGGCCAGCCGGTGCGTGCGGCTCGCGATCCGGGTCAAGCCTTCCGGGCCGTGGTACACCGCGTACATCGCGGCCATCACGGCCAGCAGCACCTGCGCGGTGCAGATGTTGGAAGTCGCCTTCTCGCGGCGGATGTGCTGTTCCCGCGTCTGCAACGTGAGCCGGTAGGCCTTCTTGCCTTCGGCATCGACCGACACGCCGATCAGGCGCCCCGGCAGCGAACGCTTGTAGGCATCCCGGCAGGCCATGAACGCCGCATGCGGGCCGCCGAAGCCGAACGGCACGCCGAAACGCTGCGAATTGCCGACCACGATGTCGGCGCCCCATTCGCCCGGCGGCGCGGTCAGCGTGAGCGCGAGCAGGTCGGTGGCGACCGCGACCAGCGCGCCTTTCGCGTGCAGCGCATCGCACAGCGCCCTGTAATCGCGGAGGCTGCCGAAGGTGTCGGGGTATTGCAGCAGCACGCCGTAGCAATCGGTGTTCGCGGCGTTGGCCTCGTCGTCGATGCGAAGCTCGATGCCCAGCGGTTCGGCACGGGTCTTCAGCACCTCGATCGTCTGCGGGTGCACGTTCTTCGAGACGAAGAACACGTGCGACTTCGCCTTCGCCGAACGCTTGGCCAGCGTCATCGCCTCGGCCGCGGCGGTGGCCTCGTCCAGCAGCGAGGCGTTGGCGATTTCCATGCCGGTCAGGTCCGCGCACATGGTCTGGAAGTTGATCAGCGCTTCCATCCGGCCTTGCGAAATTTCCGCTTGATAAGGCGTGTACGCGGTGTACCACGCGGGGTTTTCCAGGACGTTGCGCAGGATCACCAGCGGGGTGTGGGTGCCGTAGTAACCCTGACCGATGAACGTGCGGAACACTTCGTTCTTGTCCGCGATCGCGCGGATCTTCGCGAGCGCCTCGGTTTCGGTGATGGCCGGCGGCAGCGCCAGCGGATTCTTCTGGCGGATCCCGGCGGGCACGATCGCATCGACCAGTGCGTCCAGCGAGTCGAAGCCGACCACGCGCAGCATGCGCGCGATTTCGGAATCGTCGGGACCGATGTGACGATGGATGAAGGCGTCGTGCTGCTCGAGGTCGTGCAGGGAAGGGGTATGCTGGGTCATGGTGGCCGGCCTGAATTGGGTTGCGGTTCTTTTGAAGCGTTGAAGAACCGTCGCGGGCGATGGCAGGTTGCGTGACGCCGGAGCGCAGGAAGCGGAGCGTACACGTCGGTACGTGAGCATTTCCTTGCCTCCAAAACGGCACGTCCACGTGCCGAGGCTTATCGGGCACCGCCGGCGCGCAAGCTGCCGAGCGCAGCAGGTTATTCAACGCTTCGACACAGCCCCTCTGTCCGTTTGCCTGAGAGTTTCGAAGCCTCGCGCTTCTTGCCCCTTCGGCGCCGGTTCCCGCGCTGATGCGGGCCGGTCTCTCCAGAGTTTTGAATATGGTGGTATTGGGCCTGAGCGATTACGGGCGTTGCGCCTTCGGCAGTAGCGGGGCTACTTCTTCCACCATGGCGGACGATTATACAGGCGTCTTTCATGGCAATGATTTAGGATTTGCCTCCCGCGTTCAGTCTCCTCGCCGTCATGCCTGTTCCCTTCCGGCTTCGCCGACTCGACCATGTCGTGCTGCGGGTGCGCGATCCCGGCGCGATGCGGCGTTTCTATTGCGAAGTGCCGGGCTGTGCGCCGGAACGCGAGCAACCCGGGATCGGCCTGGTGCAGCTGCGCGCGGGCGAATCATTGATCGACCTGGTCGACGTGAACGGCAAGCTGGGCCGCAAGGGCGGCGCCGCGCCGGGCAGCGACGCGCACAACGTCGATCACGTCTGCCTCGGCATCGAGGGTTACGACGAGGCCGCGATCGTCGCGCACCTGAAGGCGCATGGCGTGCGCGTGGGCGACATCGGTCTGCGTTACGGCGCGGAGGGCGAGGGGCCTTCGATCTACCTGTTCGATCCGGAAGGCAACATGCTGGAATTGAAGGGTCCGCCCATTCCCGGGTCCGGGTTCGGCGGAGGCACCTGACCGGCCAGACATCCACGGGAGAGAAATCATGCCCTGCTTGATGGTGTTGTTGGCGCTGTTCGTTCCGCGCGTGGTGATCGTGCTGCTGTGGCTGTTCACGCACTGGTTCCACGGCCTGTTCAACATCGCGCTGTGGCCGGTGCTGGGCTTCATCTTCCTGCCCACCACGCTGCTGTGGTACACGGCCGTGATCCACTGGTTCCACGGCCAGTGGACGCTGGTGCCCATCGTCGGGATCGTGATCGCGCTGCTGATCGACCTGTCGCCAGCCGGGGGACGCCGGCACTTGGGGAAGCTCTGAACCAATCCATCCGGGATTTGCCGGAGCACGCCGACCAGCCGCGCTTGGAGCGCGACGGAACGCCAAAGGCGGCCTTCGCGAAGCGAAGGTGAGGTACGAGGATGTACCGAATAATTCGGTACACGCCTGAATTCGGCTTCGCAAATCAAGCACGTGCAGCGAATGCATGCTTGATTTGCGGGCGGCACGTCCCTGTGCCGGATGGAAACCCTGATAAATCAGAGTTTCCATGGGACGCTGGGGCCCCTACGACTTCCGGCATACGTTCCTGCGCGGCGGCAGGACTAGCATCTCGCGATTCGTTGCCACCCGAGGGTGCACCATGAGGCCGTCACGATTCGCGGTTCCGCTGCTGCTGGCGCTGGTTCCGGTGCTCGTTCCGGCGCAGGGACGTCAGTTGACCGACGCCGACTACGCGCGTGCGGTGAAGTTTCTGCCACAGAACACCGAGCCGCTGGTCGATCACGACGTGCAGAAGGCGACCTGGCTGGACGACACCCACTTCTGGTATCGCGACCACGACGCGGCCGGCGACCATTTCATGGAGATGCACGCCGCGGCCGGCAAGGCCGCGCCCGCATTCGATCAGGCCAAGCTCGCGGCGGCGCTGGGCAACGCCAGCGGCAAGCCGCTCGATGCGAAGAAGTTTCCCCGCGCGTTCGATTTCCGCGTGCTGCCGGACGGCAAGCTCGACGTCACGCTTGGCGAGACGGTGTATCGCTGCGATCTTTCCGGCAAGGGCGTCTGTACCGATCGCGCGAAATTGCTGAAGACCGGCAGCGAACCGGGCGTGCTGTCGCCGGACGGGAAACTCGAAGCCTTCGTGCGCAACTGGAATCTCTGGATGCGCGATGTCGCCACCGGCAAGGAAACGCAGCTGACCAGCGACGGCGTGAAGGATTACGGTTACGCCACCGACAACGCCGGCTGGGTGCATTCCGACGGCGCGATCGTGAAATGGTCGCCGGATTCGAAAAAGATCGCCACATACAGACAGGACCAGCGCGGCATCGCCGAGATGTACACCGTTCGCATCGGGGTGGGGCATTCGAAGCTGGATGCGTGGCCGTATCCGCTGCCGGGCGACAGGAAGGTATTCATGATCGAGCCGGTGGTGATCGACGTCGCCACGCACAGGCTGGTGCGGCTGAAGATGGCGCCCGAACAGCGCCTGTCCACGCTGTGCGACGACATCGACTGCCGCGACGACGGCCATTGGAGCGACGTGAAGTGGGCGCCTGACAACAAGACCTTCGCGATCGTCTCGACTTCGCGCGATCGTCAGCACGAAACCTTCCGCATCGCCAACGCGGAAACCGGTGACGTGCGCAGCGCGTTCGAATTCACCGCCAGGGATTACTACGAAAGCGGCCATGGCCGGGTGAACTGGCAATACCTGCCCGAAAAGGATCAGGCGATCTGGCCGTCCGAACAGACCGACTGGGCCAACCTTTATCTCTACGACCTGAAGACCGGCAGGCGGCTGCGCGTGATCACCACGGGTGAAGGCAACGTCGCCGAGGTGCTGCACCTCGATCGTGCCACGCGCACGCTGTGGTTCGTGGGTGTGGGCCGCACGGGCGGCGTGAATCCCTACTACCGGCAGTTCTTCAAGGTGGACATCGACACCGGCAAGACCACGCTGCTGACACCGGAAGACGCCGACCACGGCATCGAGATGTCGCCGGACGGCAAATACTTCGTGGATGCGTATTCCACGCCGACCACGCCGCCGGTGACGGTGCTGCGTGCGTCGGACGACGGCCACGTGATCGCGACGGTCGCGAAGGCCGACATTGCCAGATTGAAAGCCGCGGGCTGGGTGCCGCCCATCCCGATCACCGTGAAGGCGCGCGACGGCAGGACCACGCTGTACGGGATGATGTTCAAGCCCACGAACTTCGATCCCGCGAAGAAATATCCGATCGTCGATTACGTCTATCCCGGTCCGCAGACCGGGTCGGTGCGCGGGCGCAGCTTTCTCGCCTCGCGCGGCGACAACCAGTCGCTGGCGGAGCTGGGCTTCATCGTGGTCGCGATCGACGGCATGGGCACGCCGTGGCGTTCGCGCAGCTTCCATCACTACTGGTACGGCAACATGGGCGACAACACGCTGCCCGACCAGGTCGCGGGCATCAAGCAACTCGCACAACGTTATCCGTGGATCGACCTCACCCGGGTCGGCATCTGGGGCCATTCCGGCGGCGGCAACGCGACGGCCGATGCGATGTTCCGCTACCCCGACTTCTTCAAGGTCGGCTGGGCCGAGAGCGGCAACCACGACAACCGCAACTACGAGAACGACTGGGGCGAGAAGTACCAGGGCCTGCTGGTGACCCACAAGGACGGCACCACCAACTACGACAACCAGGCCAACCAGTTGATCGCGAAAAACCTGAAAGGCCGGCTGATGCTGGTGCACGGCGCGATCGACGACAACGTGCCGATCAGCAACACCTATCTGGTCGTCGATGCGCTGATCAAGGCCAACAAGGATTTCGACATGCTGATCCTGCCGAACCAGCACCACGGCTACGGCGACGACACGCCCTACGTCACGCGCCGGCGCTGGGATTACTTCGTGAAGTACCTGGCAGGCGATACGCCGCCGCACGAATACGCATTGCCGCCGCAACCGAAATGATCGACGTCGGCTGCGAGCATCAGTTGCGTACTTCTTCGCCTCGTCATTCCGGGGCCGTCCGCGCTGTTTGCGGACGGAACCCGACTGCGGAAGCAGAGCCTGTCCTGGACTTGATCCGGGAATGCTGGAGCGAACATCGGCGAAGCCGATGGCCCGAAGGGCGAGCCGCAGGATGCGGCGAATCTATCCAGCCTGATGTCCAAAAAGCGATTCCGGGTTTCCTCGCTCCTCAAAGCGCGGCCGTCCCTGGCCGCTCCCCGCGTCATCGCCGATGAAACCGACGATGGCCCCGCAATGACGAGGTGGGTGTCGTACATAGAAGCTGTCCCGCAAAGGAGGGTGTCCATGAAGATTTCCACCGGCTCGTTGATGATCATTCTGATCTTCCTCGTATCCGCATCCGCACAGGCGCAGAAACCAGCCACACAGCCCGCGTTCGAATACCCGGTGGCGCACCGCGACGACACGGTCGATACCTACTTCGGCACCAAGGTGCCGGCGCCGTACCAGTGGATGGAAGACCTGACCAACCCCGAACTCCACGCGTGGGTGGATGCCGAGAACAGGCTGACCGAGGCGTATCTGGCGAAGATCCCGGTGCGCGGCTGGATCGATCACCGCCTGACCGAGCTGTGGAATTACGCCGAGGAAGGCACGCCCACCCAGCTCAGGAACGGCATGCTGTTCTTCAGCCGCAATGCCGGGTTGCAGAACCAGAGCGTGGTGTACGTGCAGGATTCGGCATCGGCCAAACCGCGGGTGTTGATCGATCCCAACAAGCTGTCGCCGGACGGTTCGATCGCGCTGGCGTTCGGCGTGCCGTCGCCGCACGGCAAGTATTACGCCTACGCCCTGTCGCAGGGCGGTTCCGACTGGGAAACGATCCACGTGCTCGACGTCGCGACCGGCAAGGAGCTTCCGGACCAGGTGCACTGGGTGAAGTTCTCGGGCGTCGCATGGACGCACGACGACAAGGGTTTCTACTACTCGCGCTATCCCCAGCCGCCCGCAGGCGAGCAGGCGATCAACCAGAAGGTGATCAACCAGAAGCTCTACTACCACGCGCTGGGCACGCCGCAGTCCGGCGACAAGCTGGTTTACGAGGTGCCCCGGCATCCGGAATGGATCGTGGGCGGCAACGTCAGCGAGGACGGCCGCTACCTGTTCGTGTTCCTCGTGAACGGCACCTCGCCCAACAACGAGTTGTTCTACGCCGACCTCGGCAATCCGGACAAGCCCGATACCGGTGCATCGCTCCACCCGCTCTACACCGGCAACGACGCCGCCTACGCACCGATCGGTCACGTGGGCAGCACGCTGTTCCTGCAGACGACGCTCGATGCACCGCGCGGGCGCATCGTCGCGGCGATGTTCGATGATCCCGACCCCTCGAACTGGCGGGTGGTGGTGCCGCAGGCGGAAGGCGTGTTGAACAGCGCGTCGATGGCCGACGGACGCATCCTCGCCGACTACCAGGTCGTCGCCAAGAGCCAGTTGAAGCTGTTCGACACCAACGGCGTGTTGATGAACACGCTTGCCTTGCCGACGCTCGGGACGGTCGGAGGGATTTCCGCACGCAACGATTCGAAGAACGTGTATTACGCTTTCACGTCGTATCTCTACCCGACTACGGTGTATCGTTACGATGTCGCCGACGGCAAGACCAGCACATACTTCAAGCCCGACGTCGCGTTTGATCCTTCGCCGTACGAGACCAGACAGGTGTTCTACACCTCGAAGGACGGCACGAAAGTGCCCATGTTCATCGTCGCGAGGCAGGGCATCAAGCTCGACGGCAGCCATCCGCTCATCCTGTACGGCTACGGCGGATTCGACGCTTCCATCACGCCGCGCTTCAGTCCGATGCTGCCGGTATGGCTGGAAATGGGTGGCGTGTACGCGGTCGCCAACCTGCGCGGCGGCGCCGAGTACGGCGAGTCCTGGCACCGGGCCGGCATGCTGGGCAACAAGCAGAACGTGTTCGACGATTTCGCCTGGGCCGCGAAGTACCTGATCGCGCAGGGTTACAGCTCGCCGAAACACCTCGGCATCCAGGGTTATTCCAACGGCGGCCTGCTGACCGGCGCGTCGATCACCCAGCACCCGGAACTGTTCGGTGCGGCGTACATCGGCCACGGCGTGCTGGACATGCTGCGCTACCAGCAGTTTTCAGGCGGCGCGCTGTGGGCGCCCGAATACGGCACCTCCGGCGACAAGCAAGCCTTCCGGTGGCTGATCAGGTATTCGCCGCTGCAGAACATCCATGCGGGCACCTGCTATCCGCCGACCCTGATCACCACCTCGTGGGACGACGATCGCGTGGTGCCCAGTCACGAGTTCAAGTTCGCGGCCAGGATCCAGCAGGCGCAGGGCTGCGACAATCCGATCCTGCTGCACACGACCGGCAGCACCAGCCACATCTACATGCCGACCGACAAGCTGATCGCGCAGACCGCCGACGTGTGGGCGTTCGAGGCGTACAACCTCGGCATCAAGGAACCGCCCGTGACCGCTGCCGGGGCGAAGTGATCGAAATCCAAGGCGGCATGCATGACTTCCGGCAGGGGCAATGCCTGCGCGCCCCCTGCCGGACGCGATCGATTCGACTTGCGTTCAGGTCTCCGGCGGGCGTAACGATATAACATCACGCGGTCCCGGCGCCGCCCAACCCCGCGGTTCTCCGGTGCCGGGGCAAATCCCGTGAGTTCGAACGGATCGACGCACGCCGATCCGACGCTAAGAGAACCGTTCCGCATGATCCACGCATCGCTGCAGTCGGCGTCCCTGTCGCGTGCCGCGCGCATTGCCGCGCTGTCGGTGGCTTTGGCGCTCGCGGGCTGCGCGGCAGGTCCCAACTTCAAGCCGCCGGCGCCGCCGAAAGTCGCCGGTTACACCGAACATGCGCTCGCAAGCACCGCGGCGACGCCGGGCGTCGCCGGCGGAGCGGCGCAACGCTTCAACGAGGGTGCCGACATTCCCGGCGACTGGTGGATGCTGTTCCACTCCGCGCAGCTCAACGCGCTGATCGAGGCCGCGCTCGGCAACAACCACGACCTCAAGGCCGCGCAGGCGGCCCTGCGCGTCGCGCAGGAGAACATGCTGGCGCAACGCGGCGCGTTCTTCCCCAGCGTGTCGGCCGGTTTTTCCGCCAGCCGGAACAAGCAATCGGCGCTGTTGGCACCGGTGCCCAACTTTCCGGCGGTGCCGCAGGAATTCGAATACAACCTGTTCACCCCGCAACTCGAGATTTCCTACGCGCCGGACCTGTTCGGCCTGAACCGGCGCACGCACGAATCGTTGCAGGCGCAGGCACAGGCCGCGCGCTTCCAGATGATCGCGGCGTGGACCACGCTGACTTCCAACGTGGTGGTCACCGCCGTCGCGGAGGCTTCGCTGCAGGAACAGGTCGACGCAACGCGGCAACTCGTCGGCATCAACCAGCGGATGCTGAAGATCCTGGAATACCGCTACGACAAGGGCTACGCCAGCGAGATCGACGTCGCGGCGCAACGTGCGCAGCTCGCGCAGACGGAAGCGACGCTGCCGCCGCTGCTGAAGCAGCTCGCGCAGACGCGCCACGCGCTGGCGGTGCTGGTCGGAAAGTTTCCGTCCGAGGCGCCGGCGGAAGCCTTCACGCTCGCCGACCTGCATCTTCCGGAGGATCTTCCCGTCAGCCTGCCTTCGACGCTGGTCGCGCAACGCCCGGACGTGCGGCAGGCGCGCGCGAACCTGCACGCGGCCAGCGCCGCGATCGGCATCGCCGCCGCAGAACGGCTGCCGCAAATCGAGCTGACCGCGGACGCCGGCAGCACCGCGCTGGCGATCTCCAAGGTGTTCACTTCGGGTACCGGTTTCTGGGGCATCGCCGCGTCGCTGACCGCGCCGATCTTCCAGGGCGGCGCGCTGCTGCACCAGGAACGCGCCGCGAAAGCGGCCTACGTCGAAGCCGCCGAGCAGTACCGCGGCACGGTGCTGGGCGCGTTCCAGAACGTCGCCGACACCCTGGTCGCGCTGGAACAGGACGCGAAGGGCCTGCAGGCCGCCGCGGCCGCGGAGCGCGCGGCGAAAACCACGCTGGACCTTTCGCAGCGTCAGGCACGCGACGGCTACATCGGCACGTTCGAGCTGCTCTCCGCCGAGCAGTCCTACCAGCAGGCACGGCTGGCATTGATACAGGCCGAAGCCAGCCGCTTCGCCGACACCGCGGCGCTGTATCAGGCGCTGGGCGGCGGCTGGTGGCATCACCCGGAACTGGGCAAGCGATGAGCATGAAGAACCGCACGAAATTCGATATCGAACCCCTCTCCCATCGGGAGAGGGGCAGGGCTGAGGGTACGAACAGGCGGAACGTTCGAGCCAGCTCCAAACCCTCACCGGCTCTTGCTCGCGCCGTTCTTGGCGCTCGCCCTCCGGGCCGGCTCACGCCGTTCACGGCCGATCCAGTCGACCGTAGTCGGGCACCACGGAGTCCCTGGCCATGGACGGCGGCTCTACCCGAAGGGCGAGGGGTTCGTCTCGGCAAGCTCGTGTCGTCGTCGCGCTTTGCAGCCATTGTGGCGGGAGGTGGGCTCGCGTTTGCGTTGCTCGCCGGCTGCTCGGGCAAGCCCGCGACGCAGGAATCGTCCACCACCCCGCACAACGTCACGCTCACGAAGGAACAGCAGCAGCGCATCCACGTTTACACGGTCGAGCCTTCGCAGTACCGCGACGAGATCACCACCACCGGCGTGGTGGATTTCGACCACAACCGTTCCACCGACGTGCTGGCACCGTTCTCGGGCCCGGTGACCAAGCTGCTGGTGACGCTGGGCCAGACGGTGAAGAAGGGGCAGGCGCTGGCGCTGGTGGATTCGCCCGACTTCGCCGCCGCCGTGGGTGCCTATCGCAAGGCGCTGGCCGCCGCGAAGGCGGCCGACCAGCTTGCCGCGACCGACCGCGACCTGTTTGCCCACCACGCGTTGTCGCAGCGCGAATACGCGCAGGCGCAATCCGACGCGATCGGCGCGGACTCCGACCGCGACGCCGCGCTGCAGGCGCTGGTCGCGCTGCACGTCGATCCGCAAACCATCGCCGACATCCGCGCAGGCCGGACGGCCGCGCACGCCCAGGGCGTGATCCGCGCGCCGCTCGCGGGCACGGTGGTGACGAAGTCGATCACGCCGGGACAACTGCTGTCGGCCGGCACCACCGACTGCTTCACCATCGCCGACACCGCGAAGATGTGGGTGATGGCGCAGGTGTTCGGCCGCGAACTCGGGATGGTGAAGGTGGGCGATCCCGCCGAGGTCGAGAGCGGCGACGGCGGCAGGACCATTGCCGGCAAGGTCACCAACGTGGGCGCGGTGATCGATCCCGGCACGCGCTCGGTGGCCGCACGCGTCGCGGTGGACAATCCGGATGGTGTGCTGAAGCAGCAGATGTACGTGCAGGTGCGGATCCGGTCGCAGCATCCGCAGACCGGCCTGCTGATTCCGGTGTCGGCGCTGCTGCGCGACGACGAGAACCTGCCGTTCGTCTATGTCGTCGAACCCGACGGCAGCTACGCGCGCCGGCCGGTGACGCTGGGCGCGCGGATCGGCGACCGCTACCTGATACCGCAGGGCCTGCGCACCGGCGACAAGGTGGTGGCGGACGGCGCGATCTTCCTCAATTTCATCCAGACCCAATGAGTGCCGCGATCCCTCCCGACGCATCGAGGCGCGACGCCTCGGTCATCAACCGGATCGTCGCCTTCGCGCTGCAGCAGCGGCTGCTGGTCGTGCTGCTGTCGCTGGCGCTGGTCGCGGCGGGCGTGTGGGCCTACAACGTGCTGCCGATGGATGCGTACCCCGATCTCTCGCCGCCGATGGTGGAGATCATCACGCAGTGGCCGGGGCATTCGGCGGAGGAAGTCGAGCGCCTGATCACGATCCCGGTCGAGCTGCAGATGAACGCGATTCCCGGTCTGGTGACCAAGCGTTCGATCTCGCTGTACGGCCTGTCCGACGTCACGCTCACCTTCGCGAACGGCACCGACAATTATTTTGCGCGCCAGCGCGTGTACAACCGCCTGCCCGGCATCACGCTGCCCGGCGGCGTGTCGCCGTCGATCTCGCCGATGTCGCCGCCGTCGGGACTGGTTTACCGCTACGTGCTGCAAAGCTCCGACCGTTCGCCGATGGAGCTGAAGACGCTGGAGGACTGGGTGATCGCGCCACAGTACCGCTCGGTGCCGGGCGTGGCCGACGATTCCGCGTTCGGCGGCGGCAACATGCAGTACCAGGTGCTGCTCGATCCGGTGAAGATCGCCGCGCTGGGCCTGACGGTATCGCAGGTGCAGGCGGCGCTGGCGGCCAACAACGGCAACGCGGGCGGCGGCTTCTACGAGCAGGGCGGGCAGTTCTTCTACGTGCGCGGACTGGGACGTCTTTCGACGTTGCAGGACATCGGCAACGTGGTGCTGGCCGTGCACAACGGCACGCCGGTGCTGGTGAAGGACGTCGCTACCGTGAAGATCGGCATCGCGCCGCGGCTGGGCGAGTTCGGTTACATGAACCAGAACGACGCGGTCGAAGGCGTGATCCTGGCCCTGACGGGCGCCAAGGTCCAGAACGTGCTGCAGCGCGTCGAGGCCAAGACCAGGGAACTCAACGACGAGATCCTGCCCAAGGACGTGAAGATCCATCCGTTCTACGACCTCACCGACCTGATCGAGCAGACCAAGGGCGTGGTCCGGCACAACCTGCTGGTCGGGATGATCCTGGTTGTCGCGGTGCTGATCTTCTTCCTGTACGACCTGCGCGCCGGCCTGATCGTCGCGGTCACCATTCCGCTGGCGCTGCTGTTCGCGTTCCTGTGCCTGCAGCTGAAAAACGCCTCGGCCAACCTGCTCTCGATCGGCGCGGTGGATTTCGGCATCCTGGTGGATGGCGCGATCTTCATGGTCGAAAACATCTTCAGGGAACTGGCGGCGCGGCGCGGCACCGAATACCGGATCGTGGACGTGATCCGCGACGCGGCCTCGGAGGTCGATCGTCCGCTGGTGTACGCGGTGGCGGTGATCGTCGCCAGCTTCCTGCCGATCTACTTCCTGACCGGCCCGTCCGGCACGCTGTTCCGGCCGATGGCCGACACCATGATCTTCGCGCTGATCGGCTCGCTGATCGTGACGCTGACGCTGCTGCCGGTGCTGTGCGCGCTGTGCATGCGCCGCGGCGTGCGCGAACGCCGCAACGCGATCTACGAGCGATTCAAGGCGTGGTACCTGCGGATGCTGGAACGCACGATGGGCAGCGTGCGGATCACCCTCGCGGCACCGGTGCTGCTGCTGATCCTGACGTACCTGATGATGCAGGGCATCGGCGCGGAATTCATGCCGCACCTCGACGAGGGCGCGCTGTGGGTGCGCGCGACGATGCCGTACACCATTTCCTTCGACGAGGCCGCGAAGATTTCGCCCGAGATCCGCCGGGTGCTGCGATCGTTTCCCGTGGTCACCACGGTGACTTCGGAACTGGGCCGTCCCGACGACGGCACCGATTCCACCGGCTTCTTCAACGACGAATTCTTCGTGGGCCTGAAGCCGTATTCGGAATGGCACGGCGCCTACCGCGACAAGCAGGCGCTGATCGACGCGATCGACGCGAAGCTGCAGAAATTCCCCGGCATCCAGTTCAACTACACCCAGCCTGCCGAGGATGCCGTGGACGAGGCCGAGACGGGACTGAAGAGCGCGCTGGCGGTGAAGGTGTACGGGCCCGACCTGCACACGCTGCAATCGCTGGGCAAGCGGATCAAGGCGGTGATGGAAAAGGTGCGCGGCATCACCGACATCACGCTGGTGCACGAGCTGGGCCAGCCCAACCTCGCGATCCACATCGACCGCGCCAGGATCGCGCGCTATGGCATCAACGTCGATGACATCAACAACCTGATCGAGGCCGCGATCGGCGGCGATGTCGCGACCGAAGTGGTGCAGGGCGAGAAGCAGTTCGACCTGGTGGTGCGCCTGCTGCCGCAGTACCGCAACAACCCGCAGCAGATCGGCGACATCCCGGTGGCCACGCCGGGCGGGCAGGAGATCCCGCTGAGGGAGCTGGCCAGCATCCGTGTCGAGAACGGCGCGTCGTTCATCTACCGCGAAAACGATTCGCGCTACATCGGCGTGCAATTCTCGGTGCAGGGGCGCGATTTGGCCGGCGCGGTGCAGGACGCGATCCGGCAGGTGGCGCAGGCCGTGAAGCTGCCGCAGGGCTACCGCCTCGACTGGGGCGGCGAATACAAGGAATACACGGCATCCAGCGCGCAGATGCGGGTGATCCTGCCGCTGACCCTGATCCTGATCTTCGGCCTGCTGTTCGTGCTGTACGGCAACTTCAAGTTCCCGTTCATCACGGTGATCGGCGTGCTGCTGTCGGCGCCGGTGGGGGCGGTGTTCGCGATGTGGCTCACCGGCACGCCGTTCTCGGTGTCGTCAGGCATCGGTTTCATCGTGCTGTTCGGCGTGTCGGTGCTGACCGGCGTGGTTTACATTTCCTGCGTCAACGAATTGCGCCTGACCGGCATGGACATCGGCCGCGCGGTGCGCGAAGCCGCGTCGCTGCGGCTGCGGCCGATCGTGATGACCGCGCTGGTCGCGGCGCTGGGTCTGCTGCCCGCCGCGATCGCGCACGGCGTCGGCACCGATTCGCAGCGGCCGTTCGCGCTGGTGATCGTGGCCGGCATGTTGTCGCGCCTCCTGATCGGCATCTTCCTGATGCCCACGCTGTATGCGCTGGTGGCGCGTGACGGCGACCGCCTGCAGGTGTGAGGCGGCCGCAAGCCAGCGACCGGATCGTTCAACGCCGGACCGGACGCTTCTCCAGCTTGCGCTGCAAGGTGCGCCGGTGCATGCGCAGCGCGCGCGCCGTCGCCGAAATGTTGCCGTGGTTGGCGCGCAGCACCTGCTGGATGTGCTCCCATTCGAGCTTGCGCAGCGAAGGCGGGGTTTCCGGCAGCGGCACGGCCGGATCGCCTTGCGGGCCGCGTTCGAGCGCGGCGACGATTTCCTCGACTTCCGCGGGCTTGGCAAGGTAGTGCGTGGCGCCGAGCTTGATCGCCTCGACCGCCGTGGCGATGCTGGCGTAACTGGTCAGCACCACGATCCGCGGCGGAGGACACAGCGCCGCCGCCTGCCGTACCAGCACCAGCCCCGATTCGGCGCCGATCCGCAGGTCGATCAGCGCCAGGCACGGCGGATCCGGCTGCCGCAACCGCGCCGCCGCCGTCGCGACATCAGGCGCGACGGTCACCGCGAAGCCCCGCCGCCGCAATGCCGCGCCCAGCGCGTCGCAGAACGCGTCGTCGTCGTCGACCAGCAGCAGGGTCCTGTTCATGCGCGCAACTCCGCCAGCGGCACCCTCACCTCGACCGCGGTGCCGCCGCCGTGGCGCGGCCGGATCGCCAGACGTCCGCCCAGCCGGTCGATGATTCCCCGGGACAAATACAGGCCCAGGCCATGACCGTCCGCCCGGCCGGTGAAGGGTTCGCTGCCGATGCGCGCGGCCTGTCCGGGTGCGAAGCCGGCACCGCGATCCAGCACGCCGATCGTCAGGACGTCGCCGTTCCAGTCCGCGGTGATCTCGACTTCGCCGGGCGAGGCATGCGCGGCGTTGTCGAACAGGTTCACCAGCGCGCTCGCGAAGCTGCGCTCGGCGACCACGCGCACGCTCGGTGCAGCGGGGTTGATCCGGCATTGCACCCGGACGTTCTCGTGGCGAACGCGCCACGCGTCGATCGTCGCCGCGACGAAGACGGCGAGATCGGTGGCATGCCCGCCCCGTGCGTCGCCGGCGCCCGCGGAAGAGGCCATCGCGAACAGGGCTTCCCGGCAGCGCAGCAATTGGCCGCGCATGGTCTCGAGCTTGCGCCGTGTGGCGTCGCGGTCGCCGGCGTCGAGATCCAGCGCGGCCTCGCCGGCCAGCACCGTCAACGTGCCGAGAGGCGTTCCCAGTTCATGCGCCGTGCTCGCGGCCAGCGCGCCGAGACTGAGCAGCCGCTCGTCGCGCAGCGCCTGCTCGCGCGCACGCGCAAGTTCGCGGTCACGCGCGCGCACGGCGGCAGCCATGCCGGCCACGAAGTGCACGATCAGCACGGTACTCAGCAAGAAGCCAATCCACATGCCAAGGATGTGCAGCGCGAATTCCGAGCTGCCGGTCATGTGCATGCCGGGAAGCGGGCGAAACCATCGCATCAACAGGCTGTACGCCGCGATCGCGGCGGCCGCGACCGACCAGGCCTGCCAGCGTGGCAGCAGTGTTGCCGCGACCGTGGTGGACAGCAGCATCAGCCACACGAAAGGATTGGTGCTGCCGCCGCTGAGGTACAGCAGCAGCGTGAGCGCGGCAAGATCGGCGAGCAGTTGCAGGGCCAGCGGCGCGCCAGCCGGTGAACGGTCGCGCAGCGCCGCCCGCCAGGACAGCAGGCTGGCCGCGAACAGGAAGGCCAGCACGCCCGCCAGCGCCGGGACGGGTACCGGGGCGCCCAGCCAGAAACCCGCAGCGATGATCGCGCCCACCTGACCGGACAGGATGGCGGCATGCAGGAACAGGGTCCGGGCCCGCGTCCGGCCTGCGCGTTCGATGACGGAACCGGCTGACAGGGCGGGTGCGGCGGTGTTCACGGCGATCGGCTCGTGCCTGACCGTCGATTATATCCGTCGCTGGAAGCGGCCATGGCTCGACGCCAAGGGGTGCGACAACTTGCCGCATGCCGCGGCGGAAAACCGCTGATTAGAATCGCCGTGATCGAGGCAACGGGGAAGACCTTTGAAGGCATCGCATGGACGGACAGCCGCCGCGTTGTGCTGCATCCTCGCGATTTCCGGCGCGGCGTCGGCGCACGGCTTCGCGGGCAAGCGGTTTTTCCCGGCCACCCTGAGCATCGACGATTCCTTCGTGTCGCCGGAACTGGATTTCCTGTACGACAACGCCACGCTGCCGGGAGACGGCGGCAAGGTTCATGCGTCCGGTCTCGCGGTGGAATTCGCGAAGCCGTTGACTCGCACGTTCCAGCTCTCGATCGGGGCGGATTACCTGCACCTGCGGCCCGCGGGCGAGGCGGCGGCGAACGGTTTCGACAACGTGGCGGTCGGCGCGAAGTATCAGGTGTTCATTCACCCCGAGGCGGAATCGGCACTGGCGGTGGGCGTGGACCTGGATGTCGGCGGCTCGGGCAGCCGCCGCGTCGGTGCCGAATCGTTCTCCACGATCGCGCCGGCGGTGTTCTACAGCAAGGGCTTCGGCAATGTCTCCGTTCCCTGGCTGCAGCCGCTCGCGGTCACCGCGCAACTGGCGCCGACCTTCCCGACCCGCCACGGCGAACCGCACGAGCTTGCCGGCGGTTTCACGCTGCAGTACAGCCTGCCGTACCTCGAGGATTTCGTGAAGGACACCGGACTCCGGGCGCCTTTCCGCACCATGATCCCGATCATCGAGTTTCCGGTGCGGACCTGCCTCGATCACGGCTGCTCCGGCACGACCACAGGCACGGTCAATCCTGGCGTAATGTGGATCGGCAGGTACCAACAGCTCGGCTTCGAACTGACGGTGCCGGTCAATCACGCCAGCGGCACGCGTGTCGGGTTTCTGTTGCAGTATCACCTCTATCTCGATGACATCATTCCATCATGGTCCGTGCGATGAAGAAGCTTCGCCAATCCGCGCTCGCGGCAATGGCGTTCGTGGCGCTCGCCGCGCCGCCGGTCGCGTTCGCGCACGCGTTTCCCGTCCGTTCGCAACCGCGGGTCGGCGCAACCGGCGCGACCGCGCCGGAGACGGTGAGGATCTGGTTCAACGGCGACCTCGAACCGCTGTTCGACAGGCTGGTGGTGAAAGACCCGGCGGGGAAGGTGGTCAGCCGGGGCAATGCCAGGGTCGATGCGAAGGATCCAACCCTGCTCGAGGTTGCGCTCGATCCGTTGCCCCCCGGCTCCTACCACGTCTATTGGCATGTCACGGCGAGGGACGGGCATTCCACGGAAGGCGACTACACGTTCACGGTGAGCGGCCATTGAAGGCCTGCCGATACCCGCCTGGCACGAGGCCGTCACCGGTTTCGATGTCCTTGCCGTCACCCTGACGGCGGGCGTATTCGCGGCGCGGGCAGGGTTGGTGCCGCGCCGGAACGAAGAAGCGGCGATGCGGGATGCCATGTTGCAGCGTCTCGACGTGCTGGCCGGTGCCGTGCTCGCCATGCTGACCCTGAGCAGCGTGGCGGTGTTGTTCGCGCGCAGCATCGCGATCAGCGGGGAAGCGTTTCCGCAGGTCGCCGGCGTGATCCCGCAGGTACTTGCGCGGACCGATTTCGGAAGGGCGTGGCAGGTGCGCGCCGCGGCGGTGCTGCTGGCGTGGCCGTGCTGGCGATGGTGCCGCCTGCGAGACGGAGGGTCGTCGTGGCTGCCCTGCGTGCTGGCCGCGGTGATTGCGTACAGCCGCAGTGCAACCGGCCACGCGGGAGATCACGGCGAGTTCGCGTTGCCGGTGTGGAACGACTGCCTGCATCTGCTGGCCGCCGGGATCTGGGGCGGCACCATCGTTGCGTACCTGCTGACGGTGCGCCCCGTGCTGCGGCGATTTCCCGGCCGCGCGGACGTTGCTGCGGCGACGGTCGGGCGTTATTCGATGCTGGCGGCGGCCGGGCTCGCGCTGGCCGCGGCGACCGGGATCTGCACTGCATGGCGCCTGCCGGGAAGCTGGCAGGCGTTGTGGACCACCCGCTACGGGATGATCCTCGACGCCAAGCTGCTGCTGGTGGCCGCGATGGCGCTGCTGGGCGCCGGCAACCGCTTTTGTCACGTACCGCGGGTGCTCGCGGCCGCGCGCGGGCACGATCCACGCGGGTGGGCGCAGGCGCTCCGCAGGCTTGCCCTCGCGTCGCTGGCCGAAGCGCTGTTGTGGCTGGCGATCCTTGCGGCGGTTGCGCTGCTGCTGTCCTCGACGCCGCCGGCTTCGATGCCCCCGGTGGTGCATCGCGGTGATTGAGTCCGGCGTTCCGCAACGTCGCCGGCCCCGGGCATCCGTGGCCGGCGGCGCGCCTTGACGGATGCTTCACGCCTTGCAAGCTCGCAGGCTGACTTCCGGCACTCCCGTATTCCGAGGAGCGGGTCTAGCGTCACCGTGTTTGCGCCGAAGGATGACCCTAGATGAGGACTGCCCTGGTTCTTGCGGCTTGCATGGCATTCACCGTCGCCGGCACCGCGTCCGCCGCCGCCACCAAGCCGGCCGGCCCGTTCGCCAATCTGAAGTTCCGCAATCTGGGGCCCGCGGTCTCGGGCGGCCGCGTCAGCACGGTGACCGGGATTCCGGGCAAGCCCGACATCTATTACGTCGGCACCGCCGGCGGCGGCCTGTGGAAGACCACCGACGGCGGCATCAAGTGGGACAACGTGTTCAAGCACGGCGACAGCGCCTCGATCGGCGCGGTCGCGCTGGCGCCCTCGAACACGAATGACATCTGGCTGGGCACCGGCGAGGCCAACCCGCGCAACGACGTGCTGCTGGGGCACGGCGTGTATTTCTCGCCCGACGCGGGCAAGACCTGGCAGTTCAAGGGGCTGAAGGACGCCGGGCTGATTTCCAACATCGTGGTCGATCCGCACGACCCGAACACGGTGTGGGTCGCGGTGCTGGGGGATCCGTGGAAACCCTCGCCCACCCGCGGCGTGTTCATGACCACCGACGGCGGCAGGAACTGGAACAAGGTGCTGTACGTCAACGACACCACCGGCGCCAGCGACATCGAGATCGATCCCTCCAACCCGAAGGTGCTGTACGCGGGGATGTGGACCGAGCAGCGCAAGCCGTGGACGCAGGTCAACGGCAGCACCGACGGCGGCATCTTCAAGTCCACCGACGGCGGCCGCACCTGGAACAAGCTGGGCGGCGGCCTGCCGACCACCGATCCGACCGACCGGGTGAAGATCGCGATCGCGCCTTCGGCGCCGCACACCGTGTACGCCACGATGCCCACGCAGAAGTGCATCCTGTGGGGCAGCACCGATTCGGGCGGTCACTGGCAGTGCATCAGCAACAACCACGAGCTGGCGGTGCGGATGTTCTATTTCAGCTCGATGGCGGTCGCGCCGAACGATCCCAAGACAATTTATTTCAGTTCCTTCAACCTGATGAAGTCCAGCGACGGCGGCAAGACCGCCAAGGTGATCGACCACGGCGTGCACGTTGACCATCACGCGATCTGGATCGATCCGAACAATCCGGAGCGCATCATCCAGGGCAACGACGGCGGTGCCTACGCGAGCGTGAACGGCGGCAAGAGCTGGCGCGCGTTCAACAACCTGCCGATCGAGGAGTTCTACACCGTCGCGATCGCCGACACCAGGCCGTTCGGCGTGTGCGGCGGCATCCAGGACAACAATTCCGCCTGCGGCCCGTCGAACAGCCTCTCGTCCTCGGGCATCTGGGGCGCGGACTGGTGGAATCCGTCCGGCGGCGACGGCACCTACACGGTGCCCGCGCCGTCCGATCCCGCGATCGTGTATGCCGCCTCGCAGACCGGTTTCGCCTCGCGCATCGACACGCGCAACTGGACGCGGAAATTCATCCGGCCGGTGATGACCAGCATGGGCGACACGCCGATCTCGAAGCTGCAATACCGCTTCAACTGGAGCGCGCCGATCGCGGTGTCGCCGACCGATCCGGACACGCTGTATATCGGCGGCAACGTGCTGTTCAAGTCCACCGACGGCGGCGCGAACTGGACCACGATCTCGAAGGATCTCACCCGCGACATCAAGGAACATCAACCCGTCGCGGGCGGCCCGGTGTTCCACGACATCTCCAGCGCGGAGAACAGCGACACCATCCTGTCGATCACGATCGCGCCGACCGATCCCGAGGTGATCTGGGTCGGCACCGACGACGGGCTGGTATGGGTCACCAAGGATGGCGGCGCGAACTGGACCAATGTCTCGGCAGGGCTGCCGCAGACCGTGTCGCTGGGACGCATCACCCAGATCGGCGTGTCGCCGTTCGACGCCGGCAAGGCCTACATCGCGATCGACGGCCACATGCTGGGCGACGAGCATCCGTACGTGCTCAAGACCAGCGACTACGGCGCGCACTGGCAGGGCATCACCAACGGCCTGCCCGACGATTATTCGGCGATCGTGGTGCGCGAAGACCCGAACAGGCAGGGCCTGCTGGCGCTGGGCACGATGCGCGGGCTGTATCTCTCCTTCGACGACGGCGCGCACTGGGAGCCGATGACCGCCAACCTGCCGACGATGGCGGTGTTCGATCTCAAGTTCACCCGATCGCCGCATGATCTGGTGCTGGCGACGCACGGGCGCGGCCTGTGGATCCTCGACAACCTAGAGGCGCTGGAGCAATGGCAGCCGCGGATGGCGAACGAGGCGTTCCATCTGTTCACGGCGTCGCAGGGCGTCGAATGGCAGGAATTCGGCGGCCGCCACATCGGTCCCGCACCGGGCGACTTCACGACGCCCAATCCGCCCGCGGGTCCCGTGATCGCGTATTCGCTGGCGAAGGCGATCAGCGTGCCCAAGGGCTGCGCGGCCGAGGAAAAGCAGGACGAAAACGAATCGGCGCAACGGAACAGCAAGAAGCAGGAACACGCGCCCCCGTTCAACGCATGCAATCCGGTCACGATCACCATCACCGACAGCAGCGGCAAGCCGGTGGCGACGCTGCGCGGCCCGGGCAAGGCCGGCATCAACGACGTTGCCTGGAACATGCGTTACACCGGGGTCGAGTTGCCGAAGTCGATGCGCCCGCCGCGGGAGCACGAGACTCACCAACCCACCGGACCGCTGGCGCTGCCGGGCACCTATCAGGCGGTGGTGAAGGCGGAAGGTCACGGCGACAAGGTCGCGCTGACGGTTACGTCCGATCCGCGCGTCGAAACGCCGATGGACGTGCAGCGCGCGGCGTTCGATGCCGGCATGAAACTGCGCGACGAGGCGGCCGCGGACGTGGCGATGATCGCCCGCACCCACGACATGCTGGAAGCGCTCGACAAGACGCTGGCCGCGACGGCGAACGCCGCCCCCGGAAGCGCGAAAGCCGGCGTACACGCGAGCGCCGTGGCACTGCAGCAAAAACTCGCCGACTTCGCGAAGAACCTCTACGCGCCGAACGTCCAGTACAAGGTGCCGGAAGACGACATCCATGCCATCGCACCTTGGGGCATGAGCTTCCTCGGCCTGTACGGCAACGTGTCGCGGATGGGTCCGGCGCAGGCGCCCAACGCGCGGCAGCGGCAGTACATCGCGCAGCGCGAAGCAGACTTGCAGCCGTTGCTCGACGACTTCAACGGACCGCTGCGTCAGGCCGTCGTCCAGTACAACCAGCAGGCCCAGAAGGCGGGCGTGCAAACCCTGTCGATCGGCGAACCGGTGAAGATCGGCGATCCCAAGCTGCTCGCGTCGGACACGTGAACCGGCGCGCGGTTTGAGCGCGGCCCCTTTGTACGGTAGCATTCCGTACAAAGGAGCCGCCATGAACGCCAACGCCCGACTCGACCTGCGCCTGAGCCCGAAGGACAAGACCCGCATCGCCCGCGCCGCCCGCCTGCGCGGCGTGCCGGTCTCGGTATTCGTGCGCGATGCGGTGTTGCACGAGGCCGACAGCGTGGTGGCAAGTGCGCCCGGTGCCGCACACGGTCGTTCGTCGCTGGTCCGCGCGCGCAAAACCGCCGCGCCGGGAGCCGATCGCTTCGACGGCGTGCGCGGCATCGCACAGGTGAAGTGGCGAACCGAGGAATTGATGGCCTTGTTGCGCAAGCCGGATCGAGCCTGACCCGTGCTGCTGGTGGACACCAATGTCCTGGTGGACGTGCTGGAGGACGATCCGCTCTGGGCCGACTGGTCGATCGCGCAACTTCGCGCACACTCGCGTTCCGGATTGTTCATCAATCCCGTGATTTATGCCGAACTGTCGTTGACGTTCGACTCGGTGGAAGCGCTGGACGACGCGGTGGCGCTGATGTCTCTCGGCCTGCAAGCGTTGCCGCGGCCGGCACTGTTTCTTGCCGGCAAGGCTTTCGTGAAATACCGCCGCAGGGGTGGCAGGGGGAAAAATGTGCTGGCAGATTTTTTCGTCGGTGCGCACGCGGCGGTGCTCGGTTGCGCCATCCTTACCCGTGACACGCGCCGCTATCGCAGCTATTTCCCGACCGTGGGACTGATCTGCCCGGAATCGGCATGAACGCGCAACGCGCCGCCGGGCAAAGGTTGAAACGGGAAGGCAGGGGAGACGCATGCCCGTATTGAACTGGATCGGCAAGGACGCGGTGGCGCGGCACGACGCCGAGGTACCGTTCCGCCTGTTGCACGACGTGCCGGAGCTTGCTTCTCACCCCTCTCCCGCTGGGAGAGGGGCCGGGGGTGAGGGTTCGGCGCTGGCGCAAAACACCAGCGACAACCTGATCGTTGAAGGCGACAACCTGTTGGCGCTGAAGGCGCTGCTGCCCCACTACGGCGGGCAGGTGAAGTGCATCTACATCGATCCGCCGTAGTTCCGCTTGCGCGAATTGTTGAAAGAGAAGCTGCAGCAAGCGAAGCACGGCGCCACCGCGCAGAACCTTCTCGCGCTGATGCTGCGCGAGTGGATCGACGCCTGCTTCGATCTAAAACTGAAGCGCACGCCAGTTTCGCCGCCGGGCACTGTCCCTTGAAGCGCGCCACTGCTCGATTTGCATTCCCGCAAGCCGCACGGCGCTGACGGACGGGTTTTGCCATCGCGTGAGACGTCCGAATGCAGGGAAACCGCTGCACAAGAACCAGCGTGCGCGTGCATTGACTTTGGGCTGCATGGCGACGCCGTTATGCTGTACAAATTGCGGAGTTGTTCCTGAAGGGTTGCGTGAAACTGGCCTGCAAGAACCAACCAAGGGGAACCCCGTGAGGCTCGAAGACATACGCCCGGACACCACAGTCTCCGGGATTCTCGCCGGCGAACCGGCGACCATTCTCAAGGTCGATCCCGCTGGCAACGATGCGGTCACCGTGGTTTACCGCACCGCCAGTGGCGTGATCGGCGAGCGCATGCTGCTGCGCAGCGACGAAAGCTCTCTTGCCGTAGCCACGACCGGCCGTCCCTGGTCGTTCGATGCCGACGGCGCCGATTTCAAGCTCGCCACGGAAGCATTGCGGATCGAGCTGGCGCATTTGTTCGATCCGATGATGGCGATCCATACCTCGGACGTGGAGCCGTTGCCGCACCAGATTTCCGCTGTGTACGAGGCGATGCTGACGCGGCAGCCGCTGCGCTTCGTGCTGGCCGACGATCCCGGCGCCGGCAAGACCATCATGGCCGGCCTCTTGATCCGCGAATTGATGGTGCGCGCCGACGCCGCCCGCGTCCTGATCGTCGCGCCCGGTTCGCTCGCAGGCCAGTGGCAGGACGAACTGCACCAGAAGTTCGGGCTCGATTTCGAGATCTTCAGCCGCGAACGCCAGGAGTCGTGCGCAAGCGGCAACTATTTCCGCGAGCAGGATCGTCTGATCGTCCGGCTCGATCAGCTCGCCCGCAACGACGTCTTTCGCGAAAAGCTTGGGCAAACATATTGGGATTTGATCGTGGTGGACGAAGCGCACAAGCTTGCCGCGCACTACTTCGGCAACGAGGTCAAGAAAACCCAGCGCTTCGAGCTTGGCGAACAGCTCGGCGGCCTGTGCCGCCATTTCCTGCTGATGACCGCCACGCCGCACAACGGCAAGGAAGAGGATTTCCATTTGTTCCTCTCGCTGCTCGACGGCGACCGCTTCTACGGCAAATTCCGCGAGGGCGCGCACAAGGTCGATGTCAGCGACATGCTGCGCCGGATGGTGAAGGAAAAACTGCTGAAGTTCGACGGCACGCCGCTGTTTCCCGAGCGTCGCGCCTACACCGTCAACTACAAGCTTTCGCCGCTCGAATCCGGATTGTACGAAGCCGTGACCAACTACGTGCGCGAGGAGATGAATCGCGCGGACAACGTCGGCGGCAAGACCAAGGGCACGGTCGGCTTTGCCTTGACCCAATTGCAACGGCGGCTGGCATCCAGTCCCGAAGCCATCTATCAGTCGCTGAAACGCCGCCACAAGAAGCTGCAGCAACGCCTGGAAGAGGAAAAGCTCAGCCGGCGTGGCCGGCACGTCAACGAGGAAGCGGAGCTCTACACCGCGCGCACCATTGACTTGCCCGACAACCCCGACGAAGCCGAAGACGAACTCGACGCCGCCGATTACGAGGAGTATTCCGAGCAAGTGGTCGATCAGGCGACCGCGGCGCGCACCATCGCCGAGCTGGAAGCGGAAATCGAGACTCTCAAAGGGCTGGAAGAACAAGCGCGCCGCGTCGTCGCATCGGAGAGCGACAGCAAATGGCAACAATTCTCGGAGTTGCTGCAGGACGACCCCGAGATGCGTGACGCAGCGGGCCTGCGCCGCAAACTGATCGTCTTCACCGAGCACCGCGACACACTGAAATACCTCAGGCAGCGCATAACCGCGGTGCTCGGGAATCCCGACGCGGTGGTCACCATCCACGGTGGTGTCAACCGCGACGAGCGCCACAAGGTGCAGGAACTGTTCCGGCAGGACAAGGACGTGCTGGTGCTGGTCGCCACCGATGCTGCGGGGGAGGGCGTCAACCTGCAAAACGCCAACCTGATGGTCAACTACGACCTGCCGTGGAATCCCAACCGCATCGAGCAGCGCTTCGGCCGCATCCATCGCATCGGACAGCGTGAAATCTGCCACCTGTGGAATCTGGTCGCGCGGGAAACCCGTGAAGGCGCCGTGTTCCAGCGTCTGTTCGAGAAACTCGAAATCGAGCGCGAGGCATTGGGAGGCCAGGTGTTCGACATCCTGGGCGAGGCCTTCGACAACGTACCGCTCAAGGACCTGCTGATCGAAGCCATTCGCTACGGCGAGCGCCCCGACGTGCGCGCCCGCCTCGATCGTGTCATCGACGACGCCCTGGACACCGCGCACCTCAAGGAAATCCAGGAGCGCAATGCGCTGGTGGACAACGCCTTGTCGCTGGAGCAGTTGTTCAAGATCAAGGAGGACATGGATCGCGCGCAGGCGCGCAAGCTGCAACCCTATTTCCTGCGCAGTTTTTTCCTGCAGGCGTTTCGGCGCATCGGGGGCGACGCGCGGCGCCGCGAAGGCGACCGTTACGAAATCCCGCACGTGCCGGCCAGCCTGCGCGAGACCGATCGCCGCATCAGCCACAGCCGCAAGCCCGTCCTCACGCGCTACGAGCGCATCTGTTTCGACAAGCAGGAAATCCACCTCCACGGCCGGCCCGATGCCGACCTCGTGCATCCCGCGCACCCGCTGATGGCGGCCTTGATCGACACCCTCCTGGTCAAGGATCGCCGCTTGCTGAAGCAGGGCGCGATCCTGGTCGATCCCGCCGACCCCGGCGATCAGCCTTCGCTGCTGCTGATTCTGGAGCACAGCGTGCGCGAGGGCGGCGGCCAAGACGCGCACACCCTCTCGCAACGCCTGCAATTCGTGTGGGCCGATGCACAGGGAACCATGCGCGCCGCCGACGCCGCGCCGCATCTCGGCCTGACACCGCTGGCGGATTCCGATCGCCCGTTGCTGGCCGCGTTACTGGACGAATCCTGGCTGCGGTCCAACCTGGAAGCCCGCGCCATCGCGCACGCCGCCACGATATTGGTGCCGGAACACCACGAAGAAGTCCGCCGCCGCCGAATCGAGCGCCTGGACAAGGTCCACGCCGCGGTGCGCGAACGGCTCACCCGCGAGATCAACTACCTCGGCCAGCGTGCCGCGCAACTCGATTTGCAAGTCGCCGCCGGCAGACAGCCGCGCATCCAGCCCGACAACCTGCGCAAGCGCGCCGAGGAACTGGCCGCGCGCCTGCAAGCGCGCGAACGTGAGCTCGAATCGCAGCGACACATCGTTTCCGCCACGCCGGTGGTGCTCGGCGGCGCGCTGGTGATCCCGGCCGGTTTGCTGGCCAGACTGCGCGGCCAACCGCTGCCCGCAGCGTTCACCGCCGACGCCGCCGCGCGCGCCGCGATCGAGCAGCGTGCCATGCAGGCCGTCATCGCCGCCGAGCGCGCGCGCGGCCACATCGTCACCGACGTGTCCGCGGAAAAATGCGGCTGGGACATAACCGCGCAGCCGCCGATCGCCGACGGCGTACTGCCGGAAGCGCGCCACATCGAGGTCAAGGGCCGCGCCAAGGGCGCCGACGTCATCACCGTCACCTGCAACGAAATCTGCACCGCGCTCAATCAGGGCGACAAGTTCTGGCTTGCCATCGTGCTGGTGGATGGCGACACCGTGGACGGCCCGCACTACGTGCACAGGCCATTCGCGCAAGAGCCCGAGCCCGGCACCGCGTCCGTCAACTACAGGATCGACAGCCTGCTGGCGCGGGCGGAAAGCGCCTGATGCGTGCTCGCCGCTTCGACTCACGGATCTCAACCCGCGAACGCCGGTGCCATCAGGTCCTGTTCTTGCTTCGGGATTTTCAGCGCCGAGGCTTCGCGGCGCCATGTCGATACGGCCTCCCGCACTTCCTGCACGAACCGCCCGGCATCCTTCCGCCCCAACCCGTAGTCACCGCTTGCTTCAAGTGCGATGCCGACATCGCAATGCGTGTCGGTCTCGTTGATGGCGAGCGTCAGCTCGTCACGATCGGGCACGGGGTTGATGTCGTAGGCCGGCGCGAGCCGCAGGCCGTCCGGCGTCAGGATGAATCCGTGGTTGCGCAAATGGTCGTCGGTGTTGTGGATCAGGATGCTGAAGACCACGCGCCGGAACAGCTCTTCGCAGTCCGCGCGCGTGTCGGCCCCGCGCGATTGCAGCAGGTCCACCAGTTCCAGATAACTCGCGCCCGGCTCGCCGTCGCTGCGCTGGGTCAGGGTCATCGCCGAAACGAAGGCACGCCGCTTGCCCTGCAGTGTGCGATCGAAGCGTTCGGCCAGGAACGTGGTGCCGGCGCCGAAACGCAGCGTACGGGCCGGCGGTACGTCGATCCCGGCCTGGGCGGCGAGGCGATGCGCCACCAGTTCCCACGCTCCGATGTCGCGGGTGTCCTGGCGGCTCGGAAACTTCGCAATGCACAAGCGGCCATGCTCGTCCCGCACCGACGCCTTGGGCCGCGCGCCGCCCAGCGAACTGCCGGGCGCGACCAGTTGCGCCAGCCAGCGGATGTCTTCGGGCGTGTCCTCGTTCGCCACCTGGTCCTCGAATCTCAGGCTGGCGGCCTGCAATTCGCGCAGCGAAGTCAGCGGCGGCGCCGCATGCGCATCATCGCTGTCGAGAAAGCCGCCATCGGCGCCACGGAACCGCAGCGCGCCCATGCGCGTCTCGTCATGCACGCCGAGCAGGAAATCCCACTCGGTCAACGTCCGCGCCCGGCGCTTTTCGGCGCGCGCGCGCGCATTCTCGCACCGCTGCATCAGCACGCGTCCCCAGCGATCGGGCGCGGAATCCAGGAAGACACCGAAGTTGGCGCGATCGACCGGCGGGTACTGCGGCCCGCTCACCAGTGCCAGATCGGGATCGAACGCAAACGCGTCCGAGGTCGCGAGCCAGTCCGGGTCGTATTCGAACGAGAACACCTCGCCCCTGCCGCCGCCCTGGCGGCGCAGCCAGCCCATCCGGCGCGGCCCATCCAGCCACTCGGGGTCGGCATGCACTTCCACCGTATCGAGGCCGCGACTCATGGCGATGTCGTCCGCCGCCGCGGCGCGCGTGCGCGTTCGCCAAGGCCCGCATCCTGCAGCTTGCGCCCCAGCGCATCGTCGGCGGCAACATGAGCAAGATCGCCTTCCAATCCGAGCGCTTGCAGTACCCGCGCATAAATGCCCAGTGCAACGGCAGGGTCGCCGCGTTCCACCCGATACAAGGTCTTGCGGGCAATGCCGGCCCGCTGCGCCACCGTCTCCGCCGAGTACGCACGCCTCAGGCGGGCCTGACGGATATGCTCACCCAGCCCGCGCAGCAGGCGGGCGAGGCGGGGCAACAGCGGCGGAAGGGTCTTTGCCATAACGAGTCATATCATACTCACAAATCACCGTAATGTGCAAGATATGACACGTTATTCTGTGAAGCGGTGCGGCTGTCGATCCCTGCGTTCCGTCGTACAATGCAGTCCTTACCGTAAGGACACCATGCCATGAACGCCATTGCCAAGATCACCGCCAAGGGCCAGACGACCATTCCCGCGGATATCCGCGAGGCCCTGCACGTGGCGCCGGGCGATGCCATCGTCTGGGAACTCCAGGACGACGGCACGGCGCGGGTACGCCGGGTGCAGCCGCTGGATGTCGAGTACCTCAAGGCCGTCGAAGGCACGTTGACGGAGTGGGCCACGCGCGAAGACGAGGAAGCCTACCGTGGCCTTTGACCGCTGGCAGGTCATCCGGGTGCCGTTTCCGTTCACCGATCGCGCTGCCAGCAAGAACCGGCCGGCGCTGGTGCTTTCCAGCGGCAAGGCTTTCAATACGCCCGCGGGCCACGTGGTGCTGGCCATGATCACCTCGGCCCACCACGCGCCGTGGCCGCTGGACTGCGCCATCGATGATCTCGCCAGCGCCGGCTTGCCCGCGCCGTCGGTGGTGCGTTGCAAGCTCTTCACCCTGGACGCCCGTCTGATCCGCGGGCCGCTGGGGAAGCTCGCCGCGGTGGATTCGAAGCGCGTGAGCCGCGCACTGGACCGGCTGTGGGGCAACAAATGACGATGATCGAGCGCGGCGATTCGGCAGCCGCGCGGAGCAGGCGTGACGGATGCCGGGTTGGGAAGGCAGCTCCAATGCGCGGTGGTATGGCACCGGGATAACGGGCAGGAACGAATGACAAGCATCAAATCCCCCCGCAAGCTCATCGAAGTGGCGTTGCCGCTGGACGACATCAATGAAGAGGCTTCACTTCGCAAGAGAAAAGCGCCGGCTGGGTATCCAACAACCTTGCATAAGTGGTGGGCGCAGCGTCCGCCGGCTGCCGCGCGCGCGGTGCTGTTCGCGCAACTGGTCAATGACCCCGGCTACCAGACCGGCGAAGGCTTCACCCGCGGCGTCAACAAGAAGGACGCCGCGCGCGAGCGCGAACGGCTGTTCAAGATCATCCGCGAGCTGGTGAAGTGGGAGAACACCAACAACGAGGACGTGCTGGACGCCGCGCGCGAGGAAATCAGGAAGAGCTGGCGCGAAACCTGCGAACTCAACAGGAAACACCCGCAGGCCGCCGCGCTGTTCAACCCGGACCATCTGCCAGCGTTTTATGACCCGTTCGGCGGCAGCGGAGCGATTCCGCTGGAAGCGCAGCGCCTCGGGCTGGAAAGCCATGCCTCCGATTTGAATCCTGTCGCCGTCCTGATCAACAAGGCGATGATCGAAATCCCGCCGAAGTTCGCGGGCCGCAAGGCGGTGGGTCCAGTGCCGGCCGGCGAAAAACAACGGGACATGCACGAGGACTGGTCCGGTGCCAAAGGGCTGGCCGAAGACGTGCGCCGCTACGGCCACTGGATGCGCGAGGAAGCGCAAAAGCGCATCGGCCATCTGTATCCCAAGGTCAAAGTCACCGCCGACATGGCCAAGGCTCGCAAGGACCTGAAACCCTGCGTCGGCAAGGAACTCACCGTGATCGCCTGGCTGTGGGCGCGCACCGTGCACAGTCCCAACCCCGCGTATTCCGACGTGGAGGTGCCTCTGGTCAGCACCTTTTTGCTCTCCACAAAGAAGGGCAAGGAAGCGTGGGTCGAGCCGATCGTGGACGGCAAAACCTATCGCTTCGAAGTGCGTACCGCCGCGGCGGGCGATGGCAAACCGGCGGAAAGCGCGAAAGACGGCACCAAGCTTTCACGTGGCGCGAACTTCCGCTGCCTGATGTCGGATACGCCCATCGAGCCCAGCCATATATATGGCGAAGCCAACGCCGGCCGCATGAGTGCCCGGTTGATGGCGATCGTCGCCGAAGGCGACCGCGGTCGCGTCTATCTGCCGCCGACCGAAGAAATGCAGGCTATCGCCGAATCGGCCAAGCCCGAGTGGAAGCCGGACCTGGCCATGCCTGAGAACCCGCGATGGTTCTCGCCGCCGCTGTATGGCCTGAAAACCTACGGCGACCTGTTCACCCCGCGCCAACTGGTCGCGCTGACCACCTTCTCCGATCTCATCGGCGAAGCGCGCGAACGCATCCGCGCCGACGCCCTGCAAGCCGGTATGCCCGACGACGCCCACGGCTTTGACGCCGGCGGCACCGGCGCGACGGCGTATGCGGAGGCGGTGGCGACTTACCTTGCCTTCGCGGCCAGTCGAGCTTACGACTATGGCTGCACCATCTCGACATGGCGCCCCAAGGACAACGCCATGCGCGCGGGCATGTCAAAACAGGCCATCCCCATGACCTGGGACTTTGCCGAAGGCAACCCGTTCGGTGAATCCAGTGCAGGTTTTGTTGAATGCGCGGCCGTTGTCGCAAAGGTAATAGCTACATCCTTGGCTCCATTCGATAGCGATGCGGGCCATGCAGTACAGCGCAATGCCGCCGGCCCATTCCCCGATGGTTGGCGCTCAGACCCAGTAGTCAGCACTGACCCGCCTTACTACGACAACATCGGTTACGCGGACCTCTCGGATTTCTTCTACGTCTGCCTGCGCAGGATTCTCCGCAGCCAGTATCCAAGCCTGTTCGCCACGGTCGCGGTGCCGAAAGCAGAGGAACTAGTCGCGACGCCCTATCGTCATGGCGGCAAGAAGGAAGCCGAACAATTCTTTCTGAACGGAATGACCGAGGCGATGCATCGCGTGGCGGAATCGTCACACCCAGCCTATCCGATCACGATCTATTACGCATTCAAGCAGTCAGAAACCAAAGATAGGGGAACGGCATCGACTGGCTGGGAAACATTTCTTGGCGCCGTCTTGCAGGCAGGATTGTCAATTTCTGGAACTTGGCCAGTTCGAACCGAAGGCGACAATCGCCAGGTGGGCGTCGGAAACAATGCGCTCGCCTCCAGCATCATCCTGGTCTGCCGCCGCCGCGCCGCCGATGCGCCGTCCATCGCGCGCCGCGAGTTCCTGCGCGAACTGAAAGCCGGGCTGGCCGAAGCCCTGGAAGCCATGCTGGGCGGCGCGGATGGCGTCTCACCGATCGCGCCGGTGGATCTGGCACAGGCTGCGATCGGCCCCGGCATGGCGGTGTTTTCCAGATACTCCGCCGTGCTGGAAGCCGACGGCACGCCGATGAGCGTGCACACCGCGCTCACCCTGATCAACAAGCAGGTGGACGAAGTGCTGGGCGGCGAAAACTTCGACGCCGACACCAATTTCTGCCTCGGCTGGTTCCAGGAACTCGGCTGGTCCGCGGGCGCCTACGGCGAAGCCGACGTGCTGGCCCGCGCCAAGGGCACCAGTGTCGCCGGCGTGGAAGCCGCCGGCATGGTCGTGGCGCACGGCGGCAAGGTGAAACTGCTGAAACCCGCCGACTACCCGGCCGACTGGGACCCGCGCGAAGACAACCGCACCCCGGTGTGGGAAGCCCTGCACCAGATGGTGCGCGCGCTGAACCAGGGCGGCGAATCGGCCGCAGGCAGCCTGCTGGCCTGCATGCCCGAACGCTCCGCCGACATCCGCCGCCTCGCGTTCTGGCTCTACACCCTGTGCGAACGCAAGGGCTGGGCCGACGACGCCCGCAACTACAACGAACTCGTCACCGCGTGGCAAGGCATCGAACTTGCGCCGCAGGAGGCTGGGGAATTGGGCGCGCAAGGGAGTTTCGAAGTTTGAGCGAGAACGTCTTGTACTTTGCTTGCGGCCCGAACATGCTGCAATAGCGGCTCGCCGGAGATTGCAATCGCAACACCGCGTTGCGATGGGCTACCGGCAATCCACGACAGAACCGTGATTCAGGGGAGATACGATGAATCTTAAACCCTGGCGTGAAATCGCCATTCCGCACGCGGACGTGCACAAGGGCACGTTCGTGCAGGCCGAGTTCGCGGCCGACATCAGCCGCGTGCACGACGGATCGGCGACCGAGGAATACCAGGACCCGGAGCTGTTCTTCCAGCGCACCTTCATCACCGAGGGCATGGCGGCGTTGCTGGCGTCGGTGGCGAAACGTCTGGCAGGCGACGGCGGCGACCCGGTGATCCAGTTGCAGACCGCGTTCGGCGGCGGCAAGACGCACACGCTGCTGGCGGTGATGCACATGGTTTCCGGCGTGCCGGCGGACAAGCTGGCCGGCGTGCCGGAATTGTTGAAGCAGTCGAATGTGTCCGCACTGCCGCAGGCGAAGGTGGTGGTGCTCGACGGCATCAAGCTGTCGCCGAGCCAGCCGCGCAAGGTGGAAGGCGCGACGCTCAATACATTGTGGGGCGAACTCGCCTGGCAACTGGGCGGCGCGCAAGCGTATGCCAAAGTCGCCAAGGCCGATGCCGACGGCACTTCGCCCGGCAAGGACACACTGGCGGAGCTGCTGAACGCGCATTCGCCCTGCGTGATCCTGATGGACGAAGTAGTGGCGTACGTCCGCCAGTTCGAGGAAGGCCGCAAGTACGCGGGCGGCAGCTACGATTCCAACCTCACTTTCATGCAAGCCCTGATGGAGGGCATCAAGGCCGCGCCGCGCGCGGTGTTGCTGGCCTCCTTGCCGGAATCCGACCGCGAGGCCGGCAGTGCGCGCGGCATCGCGGCCCTGCACGCGCTGGAACATTACTTCGGGCGCGTGCAGGCGATCTGGAAGCCGGTGAGCGTGGACGAATCGTTCGAGGTCGTGCGCCGGCGGCTGTTCGCGCAGATTGCCGACCGCGCCGCGGCAGACAAGGTGTGCCGCGCGTTCGCGGACGCCTACACCGAGCACAAGGACAGCGTGCCGGGCGAGACGCAGGAGGCGCGCTATTACGCCCGATTGTGCGCGGCCTATCCGATCCATCCGGAATTGTTCGAGCGGCTTTATACCGACTGGTCCAGCTTGCCCAACTTCCAGCGCACGCGCGGCGTACTGAAGCTGATGGCGCGGGTGATCCACCGGCTGTGGCAGGACGGCAATCAGGACCTGCTGATCCTGCCGGGCAGCCTGCCGCTGTACGACCGCGACGTGCACAGCGAGCTGACCAATTACCTGCCGCCCGGCTGGGATCCGGTGATCGATCACGACGTGGACGGCGCGCACAGCGAACCGGCCGAACTGGAAACCCGCGAGCCGCGCTTCGGCGCGGTGCAGGCCTGCCGGCGCGCGACACGCAGCGTGTTTCTCGGCAGCGCGCCGGGCGCCGTGAACGAAGGCGCGCGCGGCATCGACACCGCGCGCGTGGTACTGGGCTGCCTTCAACCGGGCCAGCAGCCGCACCTGTATCGCGATGCGCTGGGGCGCCTGGAAAGCCGGCTGACCTACTTGAACAAGGGCCACGACCGCTGGTGGTTCGATGCGCGGCCGAACCTGCGCCGCGAAATGGAGGAACGCAAGCGCCGTTTCCCGCCGCAGGAGGTGCAGGACGAAATCCACACGGCCGTGGAGCGGGTGCTGGGTTCGTTTTCACTGCTGCCACACGTGTTCACGCCAGCTTCCGACATTCCCGATGACTGGAGCCTGCATCTGGCCGTGCTGCCGCTGGATGCCGCCTGGACCCGCAGCGGCCGGAATCCCGGGCGCGAGGCGGCAGCCGCGATCCTGCGCTCGCGCGGCGAGCAACCGCGTCAGAAGCAGAATCGCCTGCTGTTTCTCGCCGCCGACGCCGAACAGGTGATGCACCTGAAGGACACCGCGCGTGCGCTGATGGCGTGGCGCAGCATCGAGAGCGACACGAAGGAATTGCGGATCACGCTGGACAACCTGCAACAGCGGCAAGTGAGCCAGTACCGCGAACAGACCCATGAGGCGTTGCTGCGATCGGTGCGCGAGACTTTCAAGTGGCTGGTCGCCCCGATGCAGGCCATCGGGCCTGAAAGCCAACCGGGCGAGGTCGAATGGGAAGCCTACGCGCTGAACCCTGCCACGCAGGGGCTGGGCAAGGAAATCGATCGTGTGCTCAGGGAAAACGAGCTGGTGATCCACGAGTGGGCGCCGGTGCATCTCGCCAAGCTGCTGGCGAAGTGGTTCTGGCGCGGCGACACGGCGGATGCGAAGGCACAGGATGTGTGGGAGAAGAGTTGCAGTTACCTCTTCTTCCCGCGCATCGCGAGCTCGAACGTGTTGCGGGACACGATTGCGGCGGGCGCGGCCAGCCGCGAGTTCTTCGGTCTCGCCAGCGATCGCCAGGGAGACGACTACCGCGGTTTCTCGTTCGGCAAGTCGGCGGCGATCTACATGGATGCGCTGTTGCTGATCGAGCCGAAGGCGGCAACTGCGTACGAGGCGCGCAGCCAGCCCGTACCGACGCCAGCGAATCCTGCGGGAGCGGGTAGTTCCTCCAACGCGCCGGACTCAGGCCGTGCCGGGGCCAATGCCGCGACCGGAGGAAACCCAACCGCCGGCGCTGTACCCCCGCAACCCAAACGCTATTTCGCGACCATCGAACTGGATGCGGTGCGCGCGGCGGTCCAGTTCTCGAAAATTCAAAACGAATTGATCGGGTTGTTTACCGCGCATCCCTCGGCACGCGTGACAATCAAAGTGGACATCGAGGCGCACGACACACGGGGTTTCGACGAGGGCACGGTGCGCGCGGCCCGGGAAAACGGCAAGGTGCTCGGCGTGACGGGATCGGGGTTCGAATAGCCGCTGCGGGCAGATTCGCGATTACGACAAGACCGACAAGACGTTGTGCGGATGGAGGCCGAACAATCCGCAAGGCCGCCCGTCAAATCTCGTCAAAGTCTTCAGAAACGTTGTGCCACAAGGCTGCTTGGTGCCCAGGAGAGGACTCGAACCTCCACGGTTTTACCCGCTAGTACCTGAAACTAGTGCGTCTACCAATTCCGCCACCTGGGCAGGTTCCGGAACACGCCGGAGCGCTCCGGCGGGCCGCATAAGCTAGCGTGACGCCGGCCGGATTGTCAACGCGAGCTTGCGTTCGCGGCCCTTCCGCGCGACGCTGGCGCTCGCGGGCCGGAAAGCCGCGGGGTGGAGTCGCTGTCATGCACGGCAGCAGTGGGATGCCGGCGGGAAGTTCGACCGACGCGTTGTTCGCGGAGGTGTATGCGCGCCTGAAGGCGATGGCGTCGCGCCAGCTCGCCGGCCACCGCCGCAACGCCACGCTCGACACCACCGAGCTGGTGCACGAGTTGTATCTGCGGATGGGCGACCGCCCTGCGCTGCAGTTCCGGGAGCCGGCGCAGTTCTTTGCCTACGCGGCACGCGCGATGCGCCACCTGCTGATCAACCGCGCGCGCGACCGTCTGCGGCTGCGCGCCGGCGGCCAGTGGAACCGCGTGACGCTGGATGACCGCAACACGCAACTGGCGATCGAAACCGCCGAGCAGGCACTGGCGCTGGACGCGGCGCTGGATGAGCTGGAACAGACCGACGCGCGCGCGGCCAAGGTGGTGGAACTGCGCTACTTCGCGGGTCTGAGCCTGGAGCAGGTGGCCGAAACGCTGGAGCTGGCGCGCCGCACCATCGACCGCGACTGGCGCTTCGCACGCGCATTCATCAAGGCGCGTCTGGATTGAACCGTGGCATCCGGTGTCGCAACCGGCGCGCGCAAGGGGTTTATGACAGGACACGATCGGAGAATGCGCGGTGGATTCCACACCGACATTGCGCGACCTGTTCGAGGCGGCGCTGAAGCTGCCGTCCCCGGAACGCGCGCGCCTGCTGGCTGAACGCTGCGCCGATGCGTCGGTACGCGCGGAGCTGGAGCGCATGCTGGCGGCCGATGCGAACGAAGGCGAATGGCTGGGCGCCGGCGACGCGGCCAGCGCGGCGCAGGCGATCGGCGACACCGAAACCGTCGAACCGTTGCCCAGAGGCAGCCGGATCGGTCCGTTCGAACTGCTGGAAGTGCTGGGCGAGGGCGGTTCGTCCACCGTGTTCCGCGCCTTCCGCGATGTCGAGGGCGTGCGCCAGCATGTCGCGGTGAAACTGCTGGCGCGCGGCCTCTACACACCCGAGGCGCGGCGCCGCTTCCGGCATGAACGCGAGGCGCTGGCGCGGCTGCGGCATCCCGGCATCGCGCGGCTGATCGAGGGCGGCGTCGCCGAGAACGGCCTCGCCTACATCGCGCTGGAACTGATCGACGGCGTGCCGATCACGCGTTATGCGCAGGAACGGAATCTGTCCGAGCGCCAGCGCCTGCTGCTGTACCTGCGGGTGTGCCGCGCGGTGGAATCGGCGCATCGTGCGCTGATCGTGCACCGCGACCTCAAGCCATCCAACGTGCTGGTGACGCCCGAGGGCGAGGTGAAGCTGCTGGATTTCGGCATCGCCAAATTGCTGGACGACAGCGAAGACGCCACGCGCACCCGGCATCAGGCGCTGACGCCGGCCTACGCCGCGCCGGAACAGTTCACGCCCGGCGCGATCACCACCGCGACCGATGTTTATGCGCTGGGCGTGCTGCTGCGCGAACTGCTGACGGGTGAACGCGACGCGCCCAACGATGCGCACACGCCCGCGACGCGCGCTGCGGGCAACGGCAACGCGCCGGCGCAGGCAAAGCCAACATCGCGCAAGCTGCGCGGCGATCTCGCCAACATCGTGGCCAAGGCTACCGCGCAGGAACCGGAGCGCCGCTATGGCTCGGCCGGCGCGCTGGCCGAGGACATCGAGCGCTTTCTCGACCGTCTGCCGGTGATGGCGCATCCGCCTTCGCGCTGGTATCGCGCCGGGCGGTTCGTCGCACGCCATCGCGGCGGCGTCGCCATCACCGCGGCGCTGCTGCTTGCGATTTTCGCCTCGCTGTCGATCGCGCTCTGGCAGGCACACGTGGCGCGTGAGCAGGCGCAACTCGCGACCCGGCAGGCCGCGCGCGCCAACATGGTGCGCGATTTCGTCGAGAGCCTGTTCGCCCCGATCCGCTACGGCGTGGCTGTCTCGAAACGGCCCAGCCTGGACGAATTGCTGGCGCGCGGCGTCGGCAAGCTCGAACACTCGCCGCAGCTCGGTGCCGGTGAGCGCGTGGACCTGCTGGCGATGTTCTCGCGCCTGTACGAGAACCTGGGCGACATCCCGCAGTCGCGCAAGCTGGCGGAGCAGGCGGTTGCGTTGTCGGCACGCACGCTGCCGCCGGACGACATCGATGCCATCCGCGCGCTCACCGCTCGCGGCTATGCCGCGGTGCGCGACGAGGATTACGCAGCCGGCGGCGCTGACCTCCGCATCGCGCACCGGCGGATGCTGGCGCAGCACATCCACGGCGAGCCCCTGATCGACCTGCTGGAACCGCTGGCGGCGGTGGAAAACATCGAGGGCCACGCCGAGGCCTCGCTGCAGCTCACCCGCGAGGCGCTGGCCGAGATGATCGCCACGTGGGGGCCGGACGATCCGCGCGTGGGTGTGGGTTACAACGATGTCGCCTCCCAGCTGGAAGGGCTGGAGCGGTACGACGAGGCGATCCGGATGTGGCAGAGGACATACCAGTTCCAACTTTCGCACCTCGGTCGATACAGCAACGAAACGACGCTGGCGCTGGGCGGCTGGGCCTCGGCCGAATGGCGTGCGGGACACTGGGCGAAGGCGCATGAGTTGTTCACGCAGGCGCTGGCGATGTACGCGCGGATCGGCGGCAAGCCGCAGGTCACGCGGGTGTACACGGCGCAGAAGGCCTGCGTGCTGGACGGCACACGCGCGGACTTCGCTTCCGCAAAAGGGGATTGCGCGCTGGCGCAGACGCTGTCGGCCGGCGGCTTCGGCGCGGACACGCCCCTGCACGGGGATTCGCTGGAGGCCGCGGCGTTCGGCGAGATCGAGGCCGGTCGTCTCGATCACGCGAAGGCATTGCTGGAACGGGCGCGCAGGCTGTACGGCAGCGATCCCGCCAACCGGATGCGCGCCGGCCGCGCCGAGAGCGAACTGGCGGGCATCGCGCTGATGCAGGGGCAGCCCGCACTGGCGCGCGAACTCCTGCCCCGCGCCATCGAGGGTTTGCGCACGCGGCCGTACAAGATGCTTCCCCTGCTCGCGGAAGCGCGCCTGCTGCTGGCGTGCCGGGAGGCGCCCGGGCCGCCCTGCCCGGACGACTTGCAGGCGACGCTGGAGCGGCATCGCGCCGAAGTCGCAGCGCGCGACGATCCGATGCTGCTGTGGGTGGACACGCTGCTGGCGCAGGCGGAATTGCTGCAAGGCAGGCCGGGGGCGGCGCGTGCGCGGCTGACGGCGGCGATCGGGCGTGCGGCTCCCGAATTGCCGCCTTCGCATCCGCGCCGGCTCGCCGCGCAGTTGTGGCTGGCGGTGGCCGCCGCGCGCGCCGGCGACTGCGCGTTCGCGGCGGAGCAGGTGCACAGCGCGCTCGGCATCATCGGCGCCAATGGTCTTGCCCCGCACCCCGGGCTCGCCGGCGCAAGCGCCGCGCTTCGTCAACCCGTCGGGTCCTGCGGCGTCCTGATCAATTGAGCGCGCCGCCTCCGACGCATGTCGCGATCCTTCCCGCAACGGTGTTCTCCTGATGCAACCCGCACCGGGAGAACAGCGCAATGTTCCGTTACTGCCTGCCGCGAACCCGCGGCCGTCTTCGTGTTGCCATGGCGGTCTTGCTGCTCGGCGTTGCAGCCGCCGGCCCTGCGCAGCAGGCGCTGATGCCGCCGCGCGCCGATCCGCTGATCACGCGCGATCCTTCCGGCTGGCTGCAGACCAGCACGCCGGGCGGCAGGATCGACAAGCGCAATCCGTTTTTCAGGAGTCTCGGCAGCAACGGCCGTTCGTGCAATAGCTGTCACCGGCAGGAGAACGGCTGGACGGTTTCCGCCGAGAGCGTGCAGCAGCGGTTCGAGGCCACGCGCGGCACCGATCCGATCTTCCGCCCGGTCGATGGCGCCAATTCCCCGCTGGCCGACGTTTCCACCTACGCCGCCCGCGCAGCCGCCTACTCGATGCTGCTCGAGCGCGGCGTGATCCGGGTGGGCCTGCCGATGCCGGCCAACGCGGAGTTCACGCTCACCAAGGTGGACGATCCCTATCACTACGCCAGCGCGAAGGAACTCTCGCTGTTCCGCCGTCCGCTGCCGGCGACCAACCTGATCTGGGACACCGCGGTGATGTGGGACGGGCGCGAGACCTTCGCGCCGTTCAAGCCGCCGATGGACGCCGGCATCGACATGGAAGACATCCGCGCCAGCCTTGCCTCGCAGGCGCTGCACGCCATCCTCGGCCACGAGCAGGCGGCGTCGGCGCCGGGCAGCGACGTGATCGCGAGCATCGTCGATTTCGAATCGCACCAGTTCACCGCGCAGTACTTCGACGATGGCGCCGGGCGCCTCAACGAGGACAACGGCATGGGCGGCGCCGCCATCCTCGCGCAGCAGAAATTCTGGGTGGGCATCAACGATGCGCTGGGCAACGACCCGACCACCGAGCCGTTCGATCCGCGGGTAATCCGGCTGTTCGACGATTGGCGCGATCCCGATCCGTCGTTCCGTTTCGATTCGAGGGTCTGGGCACGCGCTGCCATCGCACGCGGCCAGCAACTCTTCAATTCGATGCGGATCGAGATCACCGGCGTCGCGGGCCTGAACGACGCGACCGGCAGGGCGGTGATCCACGGCACCTGCGGCACCTGTCACGACTCGCCCAACATCGGCAACCATTCGGTCGGCGCGCCGCTCAACATCGGCATCGCCGATGCCAGCCGCCGCACGCCCGACCTGCCGCTGTACACGCTGACCAACCTCAGGACGGGCGAGGTGGTGCAGACCACGGACCCGGGCCTGGCGTTGCGGACCGGAAAGTGGGCGGACATCGGCAAGTTCAAGGGGCCCAACCTGCGCGGTCTCGCGGGCCGCGCGCCGTACTTCCACAACGGTTCGGCGGCCACGCTGCGGGACGTGGTGGATTTCTACGACCAGCGCTTCCACATCGGCTTGAGCGAGCAGCAGAAACGCGATCTGGTGGCGTTCCTGTCGGCGCTGTAAGCTCCCCGGCCATTCCGGCTGGTCCGCCCGACCGTGGCCGGGCGTGTAAGCGAAACGGCCGCCCCGCGGTCATCTGGGCAGACGCGAAATGCGTTCCGTGCTGTTTTTTTGTCTTGCAGAGGCCGTGACAATGAAAATGCGACTTGCGGGTTCGATGGCGGTGGGTGCGGTGATGGCGTTGTCGGCGGCGTCTGGCTGGGCCGCCCTGAGCCCGGGTGCCAGTGCGCCCGCTTTCACGGCCGAGGCCAGCCTGGCCGGCAAGGACTTCACCTTTTCGCTGAAGCAGGCATTGGCGAAGGGCCCGGTGGTGGTCTATTTCTATCCGGCGGCCTATACCGGCGGCTGCGATCTGGAAGCGCACACCTTCGCCTCGCAGAAGGACAAGTTCGACAAGGCCGGTGCGACCATCATCGGCGTGTCGGCCGATTCGATCGCGAGGCTCAACCGCTTTTCGTCCGACCCCAAGTACTGCGCCGGCAAGTTTCCGGTGGCTTCCGATCCCGGCGGCAGGATCGCCGCGCTGTACGGCCTGAAGATGATTCCGCCGCAAAGCGGCGTGAAGGACGTGAACGGCGACCCGGTGACGCACGGTTTCTTTCCGCGCACCACCTTCGTGATCGACCGGCAGGGCAAGATCGTTTCCGTGTTTTCCTCGCAGGAAGATCATCTGACGCCCGACGCGCACGTGACGAAGTCGCTGGCGATCGTCGAGCAGTTGCAGGCCGGCAAGACGCCGTAAGCTTCCGGCTGTCCCGGCGAGTCGCCGCACCGCCGCCCGCCGCGCGGGCTTGCTTTCGCGCGTCCGCTCCGCGACGCTGACGGCATGTCAAGACATCCGCGTCAGCCTCCAGGGCCCGCGCGCAAGCCGCGCGGGCGCGCCACCCCGCCGCCGAAATCCGGTTCGAAGCGGCACGCAGCGTTCGTCGATCCGCATGCCGAGCGCGAGGCGCAGCGCTACGAACACCCGATCGCCAGCCGCGAGGCGATCCTCGCGCTGCTTGAGGAACAGGGCGGACCGCTCGACGCGGACACGATCGCCGAGGCGCTGGGCATCGGCGATGCCGGGGGCCGCGAGGCGCTGGACAAGCGGCTGCGCGCGATGCTGCGCGACGGCCAGTTGCTGCAGAACCGCCGCGGAGGATTCGCGCCGGCCGGCAAGCTCGACCTGATCGCCGGCAGCGTGATCGCCAACGCCGAGGGTTACGGCTTTCTGCGTCCCGATGACGGCGGCGACGACCTGTATCTGTCGCCCGCGCAGATGCGCCAGGTGCTGCACGGCGACCGCGCGCTGGCCTCGGTGGTCGGCGTCGACCGGCGCGGACGCCGGCAGGGCGCGATCCGCGAGGTATTGGAGCGCCGACCCGCGCGGCTGGTCGGGCGCGTGGTCGAAGAGCGCGGCGTCACCGTGGTGGATCCCGACGACCGCCGCCTGCATCAGGACGTGCTGATTCCTCCCGACGCGCGCAACGGCGCGCGCGCGGGCCAGATCGTGATCGCCGAGATCACCGAACCGCCCACGCCGCAGCGCGGACCGATCGGGCGGATCGTCGGCGTGCTGGGCGAGCGCCTGCAGCCGTCGCTGATCGTGGAAATGGCGATCGCCAGCCACGGCCTGCCGCACGAATGGCCGCTGGAGGTGACACGCGAGGCCGAAGCGGTCGAGCCGCGCGTGACGCGCGCCGAACTCGCGGACCGGACCGATCTGCGCGACGTGCCGCTGGTCACCATCGACGGCGCCGACTCGCGCGATTTCGATGACGCGGTGTACGCCGAACCCGCACGCGGCGGCGGCTTCAGGTTGATCGTTGCGATCGCCGACGTGTCGCATTACGTGCAACCGGAAACCGCGCTGGATGGCGAGGCCTGCCGGCGCGGCACCTCGGTGTACTTCCCGGGCTTCGTGGTGCCGATGCTGCCCGAAACCCTGTCCAACGGCATCTGTTCGCTGAACCCCGACGTCGACCGGCTGTGCATGGTTTGCGACATGCACGTGGACACCGACGGCGAAGTCACGCGCGCGAGGTTCTACCCCGCGGTGATGCGTTCGCACGCGCGGCTGACCTACGACCGGGTCTGGCAGGCGATCGGCGAACGCGATGCGGGGGTCCGGCGCGGCCTCGGCGCGCTGCTGCCGCATGTCGAGAACCTGCATGCGCTGTACAAGGTGTTCGCCGGCGCGCGCGCACGGCGCGGCACCATCGAGTTCGAGGGCAGCGAGGTGGAATACCGGCTCGACGGGCACGGTGACGTGGTGTCGCTGGGCGCGCGCGAGCGCAACGACGCGCACCGGCTGATCGAGGAATGCATGATCGCCGCCAACGTGCAGGCCGCGAAGTTTCTCGTGAAAAGGAAAATCCCGGCACCGTTCCGGGTGCACGCGCCGCCGCCGGCGGACAAGTACGAGGACCTGCTCGAGTTCCTGCGCGAATACAAGCTGAGGCTGCCCCCGCTCGCCGAGGTGAGGCCGCGCGATTTCGCGGCACTGCTGAAACGCGTCGCGGACCGCGCCGACGCCGAATTGTTCCGGAGCGTGCTGCTGCGGGCGCAGAGCCTTGCCAGCTACCAGCCGGGCAATCACGGACATTTCGGCCTGGCCCTGGAAGCCTATGCGCATTTCACCTCGCCGATCCGGCGTTATCCCGACCTGCTGGTGCACCGGGCGATCCGCTATGCGCTGGCGGGCGGCAAGCCCGCCGCGTACCTGTACACCGAGAGCAAAATGGCGGCGCTGGCCGCGCACTGCTCGCGCACCGAGCGCCGCGCCGAGGACGCCGAGCGCGACGTGGACGAGCGTTACAAGTGTGCGTGGATGGAGCAGCACGTCGGCAGCGTGTTCGGCGGCATCGTCACCGGCGTGACCTCGTTCGGGCTGTTCGTCGAATTGACCGATTCGAAAGTGTCGGGCCTGGTTCACATCTCGCAACTGCCCAACGATTACTACCACTTCGATGTGCGCCGCCACGAACTGCGCGGTGAACGCACGCGCGCGGTGTACCGTCTGGGCGACACGCTGCGGGTGCAGGTGCTGCGCGCGAGCATGGAGGACCGCAAGATCGATTTCCGGCTGGTATCGGACAGGGAAGACAGCTTTCCCCGCCCGCAGGGCAAGCTGCCGAAGACGCGAGGCGAACGGCGAGCACGATGACTATCATCGTCGTTCCGGATCCTGCCCTCGCGCGGGCAGCCCCGGAATGACGAAAATGGAACATCCGGGCCGAGTTGTCGGGCATGCGAACAACATCATCATGAGCGAGACCTGGATCGTCGGCATCAACCCCGTGGAAGGTGCGCTGGCCAACGACCCCGCGCGCGTGCGTGAACTGCTGGTCGAGCAGGGCGCACACAATCCGCGCATCGCGGCCCTGATCGACGAGGCGAAGCGGCTGGGCGTGAGCGTGCACGCGCGTCCGCGCGCGATGCTGGACAAGATTGCGGGACAGGCGCGGCATCAGGGCATCGCGGTGCGGTACGAAGTGCCGGCACCGAAATCCGAACACGATCTGGCCTCGATGATCGAAACGGCAGGCGCGAATGCGCTGCTGCTGGTGCTGGACGGCGTCACCGATCCGCACAACCTTGGCGCGTGCCTGCGCAGCGCGGCGGCGGCCGGCGCGAGCGCGGTGATCGTGCCCAGGGATCGCGCGGTCGGCGTCACGCCGGTGGTGCGGCGCGCGTCGGCGGGTGCGGCGGATCGCATTCCGCTGGTCGTGGTCACCAATCTCGCGCGCAGCCTGCGTTCACTGAAAGACGCCGGCGTGTGGCTGACCGGGCTGGCCGGCGATGCGGAACAGTCGCTGTACGCGATCGACCTGAAAGGACCTGCCGCGCTGGTACTGGGCGGCGAGGGCGAAGGCATGCGCCGGCTGACGCGCGAAGCGTGCGATCATCTGGCACGCATCCCGATGCCGGGCGCCGGTCCGGAACGAAGCGTGGAAAGCCTCAATGTTTCGGTCGCGGCCGGGATCGCGCTGTTCGAGGCCGTGCGTCAACGCGAGAACGTGACATGACCATCACCATCCATTGGCCGACCATCGTCGGCCTGCTCGGCACGTTGCTGGTGCTGCTGGCGTTCTTCCTGCTGCAGGCGCGCAGGCTGCACGGCAACGGCCCGATCTATCAATTGATGAACGCGATCGGCGCGGCGGCGATCATCGTGTCGCTGTGCTACGAGTTCAACCTCGCCTCGATGCTGCTGGAAATCGCGTGGCTGTTGATCAGCGTTTACGGACTCGTTCTCGGATTGCGCCGCGGGACGTGAACCGGTTCAACGCTTGCTGCGCGCCGTCTTTTCCGCTTTTGCACGTTTCGCCTTGCGGGCGGCATCGCGGTGCTGTTCGCGGAACGCCGAGTCGTACGCGGCGATTTCCTTGCGCAGGGTCTTCGAGGCGTTCGGCAGCCTGCCCTCGTCGATCGCCTTCTCCATGCGTTTCATCAGATCCCAGTCGTGGTAGTCGCGATAGGGTTTCAGATCCAGGTCCTTCGGCACCTTCTTCAGGCGTTCGTCGCCGATGCTTTTCACGTACTTCTGCATGAAGCTGTCATAGGCACGCCACGAGATGCGCTCGGCGCGCACCGCGGCCTCCTCGGCGCGGGTCGCGATCTGGTGCGCGTGCAGGTAGTGCAGGTCCAGCTGGTCGATCAGGGTTTTCTCGACTTCCTCGTGCATGATCAGAAACCGGTCCACCTCGATGGTGCGCCCGCGCCACTTGAAGCTGCGCGGCAGGTGGCGGTCGATGTAGATGGTCTTGCCGTCCATGCTGTAGCCCGCGAGATAAGGAATGTCGTGGCTGCGGTCGAGTTTCTTCACCCGCCGCAGGATCGCGTCCAGCGCGCGATCCAGCATCAGGCTGGAGACGAACCAGTTCGGCGTGTGCAGTTTTTCGTGCGGCGCATCGGGGTGGCAGGCGCGGTCGAAGTGCATGACGGCATCTCCATGACAGGTTGTCGAAAAGTGCTGCCACCGGATCGGGTCCGGGGCGGGCCCGGCACTCGACTCGCGCCGTCCCCGGCGCTCGTGCGCGGAAGGCAGGCCGGCCTCAGTGCGCGTCGCCCGCGGTGATGGCCTGTTCCAGCTGGTCCGCGAGCGGACCGATTTCGCCGATCATCCGGTCAAGCTCCGCCTCGTCGAGCAGCGCATAGCGGCAGTTCTCGCACAGGTGCAGGTAGGGCGTGCCGTCCAGATCGCTGATGGCGAGATAGCCGGTGCGCTGTTCCCAGTTGAAGCGCAGGCAGCGCCCGGCGTCGCGGCCCTCGAACGGGGCGATCGGCGAGGAAATGCGCAGGAAACGATGGCCGTGCTCGTCTTCCAGTTCGGTCAGGTACATGCCCTGCAACCTGCGATTGCCCAGCGGCAGGTCGAAACTCACCAGATACGGCTCGCTGGTGGTCAGGGCGTACTTGCCGCTCAGGTGCGAACGCACTTCTTCGAAATTGCGCATGGCCGGTTTCCGCGGAATCGTTTCGATCCATGTTAGCGGCAAACCGGGCGGCCGGCGTGCGGGTATGCTTGCGCCTTTCATCCATCCGCACCGCCGTGGACCCACGCTACCGGCGCATCTACGCGGCCGTCGCCGCGATACCTCCGGGCCGTGTCGCCAGCTACGGCGAGATCGCCGCGCGTGCGGGCATGCCGGGACGCGCCCGGCTGGTCGGCCGCGCGCTGGCCGAAACGCCCGATGACCTGGATCTGCCGTGGCACCGAGTGCTGCACGCCGACGGCAGCATCGCGCTGCCCAGGGGCAGCCGCGGGTTCCGGGAACAGTGCCGGCGCCTGCGTCGCGAAGGCGTCGAAGTGCGCAACGGACGTGTCCGGCTGGCGCGCTTCGGGCTGCGCCACGACCTCGACCGTGAGTTGTGGCACCTCGGTTGAACGGCGCGACGCTTGACGCTCGCGGTGGTCGCCGTTGTAATACGCCGTTCGTGACCGCGTCTTCCGCGCAATGCGGATCGAAATCACCGGCACGGTCCGTCCAGCCGCGAACAGGTCTGGCCAGGTAGCTCAGTTGGTAGAGCAGGGGACTGAAAATCCCCGTGTCGGCGGTTCGATTCCGTCCCTGGCCACCATCCCTTTCGTCTTGCGAATCGCCGCTTCCGCATTGCGGCGTCTCCGGCGGGAATCGAACCGTTGCGGTTCGATGACTCGCGCCCTCCGTGGCGCTCGCCCTTCGGGCCGGCTTCGCCGTTCGCGCGCGTTCCCGACGCGCGCAGTCCGTCCCTGGCCACCATCCCTTTCGTCTTGCGAATCGCCGCTTCCGCATTGCGGCGTCTCCGGCGGGAATCGAACCGTTGCGGTTCGATGACTCGCGCCCTCCGTGGCGCTCGCCCCCGGATCGAGTCCGGGGCAGGCCCTGCGGGCCGGCTTCGCCGTTCGCGCGCGTTCCGGGTAAGTGCTGCTCAGCGGCCATCCATCCCTGATTTCCGCAACGGTTGTCCGCAGTTTTCACACGGTGCCGCATTTCGGTGTCACGGGTTCTTTACGGCCCCGAGAGCAGACTCCTGTTTCATGGAGTGATCGGCTTCCGTGTACGGAGGGCGTGGCCATGATTTTGAGAATCTTCGCGTGGATGCTAGCCGGTGCATGCCTGTTCGCGGCCGGGGCGGTGCCGGCCGCGGAAGAGACGAATGCGCCGTTCGACATCAGCACGCCGGAAAGCTTCCAGCAACAGGCCGCGGCGGTGCGCGCGGGCCTGCAGCCCGGCGGGACCTATTCGTTTCTCGCTGCGCAGGAACGTGCGGCGGTCGAGGAGCAGATCGACCGGATGGACAACCTGCTGAAACGCTACGGCAGCATCGAGACCATGAGTGGTGCCGACCGGGTGCGCCTGTTCAACGCGCAGGAAACGGCCGACCGGATCCTGACCCGCGGACGCGCCGGGATGGTGAAATGCGCGTGGGGCCCGATCACCGGTTCGCACATTCCGCGCACGATGTGCTGGCAGCTCGGCGCGATCTGAAGCCGGACCGGCGGATGGGCCCCGCGGAAACGCTTCAACGGGCGATCCGCCTTGCGGCGGAGGCGTGGCGCGTCCGCAAAAGCACGTCCCACAACGGCGAGGTGACGCCGAAGTTATGTTCGGGATGGTAGTGATGGATGTGGTGCGCTGCCGCCCAGCGCCGCAGCAAGGGGTTGCGGAAGCGGAACACGTGGATCGCGACGTGGCTCCAACCGTAGGCGGCATAACCGGCGGCGACCGATCCGGCCAGCAGCAGCGCGGCGTAGGCCGGCATCACCAGCGAGAGCACGCCGGCCAGCGCGGCCATCGCCGTCGGCGGGAGGAAGAAGGGCAGCGCATCGTAGCCCTGCGGTTGTTCATGATGGCGGCGGTGTCCGGCTTCGAACGGTCCGGTGTTGCCGTGGAACAGCCAGCGGTGCACGGCGTATTCGACCAGGCTGAAGGCGAACAGACCGCAGCCCACGATTGCCAGCGCGTGCGTCAGCGGCCCGTGCAGCATGAAACCGCCGGCGAGCAGCACGATGCTGATCGAGGCGTCGGACACCAGCCCCGCGCGCAGGTTGAAGCGGCTGGTGGACAGCCGCGCCAGGGGTGCGGCCAGCCTAGCCAGCCAGCCGCCGGAAGCCGTTTCCGTGCGCGTGGTCGTTGCGGCGGCCGCCGCGGCGGCCGGACGAGCGGGTTGGTTTGACATGGTGCGGTCCGGTTTCTGCCCGTGTTCGAACACGGCTCGCAGCCGGTGCCGCGCAGCGCGGCCGGCCGTGCCGGCAGTATAGTCACAATGCTCGACGAGCGGATGGCAGGAGGGTGACATGAAAGGTTCCGGAAAGTGGATGGCGGCGTGGTCGGTTGCCGCGGCGTGCCTGACGGGCGCGCCGGCCCTGGCCCAGTTCCAGACCAAGAGCGAGGCCGCCGATCTGTCGCGTTACCAGCGTTATGCCGAGGCGCCGGTCGATCACGTGAAGTACTTCCAGATCCAGGGCTTCCAGTACCTGGCGCCCGATACGGTGGCGATCTGGTTCGGCGTGAACAAGCTGTACCTGCTGACGTTGCAGACGCCGTGCACGAACCTGGGCTTCGCCAAGGCGATCGGCCTGACCGCGCGCAACCAGATCCTGTACCGCAATTTCGATTTCGTCACCTTCGATCACCAGCGCTGCCGGGTTCTCAAGATCACGCCGGTGAACGAGCTGAAGATGAAACAGGACGAAGCCAAGGCCAGGGCCGCCCCGTCGGGCGCGCCGCCTCAATCCTCGGGCGGCGAATAACCCGGCGGCCGTTCGGCGCCCTCGCCGAACAGGAAGCGTTCCATCTGTTCGGCGAGGAAGCTGCGCGCGGCGGGATCCAGCGGCGACAGCCGGTTCTCGTTGATCAGCATGGTCTGGAAGCGAAGCCACTGCTGCCACGCCTCGCGGCTGATGTGCTCGTAGATGCGCCGGCCCAGCTCGCCGGGCCACGGCGCACGGTCCAGCCCCTCGGCTTCGCGCTGCAGTTTCTGGCAGAAAACCATGCGGGTCATGCTGTGCTCGCCGTGCGGTGCCGCCGCACGCCGGTTCTCGCTGTTCCCTCGGCAGAAGGTCGGGACGAGGGTCCGGGAGCCGGCAAGTCCCGGTTCAACGTGGACAGCAATTCTCGCACGGGTGCGGGAATGCCCAGCGCGCCGAGATCTTCGGGTGTGCACCAACGCAGGTCCGGTGCATCGGCGATCGCATGCCCCCCGCGCGCGGCGCACCAGTGCAGCGGCAGCGCGTGCAGCCGGAAATGCGTGAAGCCGTGCCGGACCATCGGCAGCGCGCTTGGCCGCACGCGCCCGAGTCCGGCGAGCCGTGCGGCGGTGCGGATGGCCGAGGCGCGATCCGGCGCTTCGGGCAGGCTCCACAGCCCGGGCCACACGCCCTGCGAACCGCGCCGCGTCAGCAGAACCCGTCCGTGCGCGTCGCCCAGCACCAGCCACACCACGTGTTTCTCCGGCAGCATCCGCGCCGGTCGGCGTTGGGGAATTTCGGCGGTCAGCGATTGCGCGTGCGCCACGCATTCGCGTGCCTGCGGGCAGTGTTCGCAGCGCGGCCGGCTGCGCGTGCACGTCGTTGCACCCAGATCCATGATCGCCTGCGTGTAATCGGCCACGCGCGCGGCCGGCGTGTGCCGTTCCGCCAGCTTCCAAAGCCTGTTTTCGACGGCGCGTTCGCCCGGCCAGCCGCGGATGCCGTGGAACCGCGCCAGCACGCGCCTGACGTTGCCGTCCAGGATGGCACGGCGTTCGCCATGCGCCAGCGCCAGGATCGCGCCTGCGGTGGAGCGGCCGATGCCCGGCAGCGCGGCCAGCGCGTCGAAATCGCGCGGCAGTTCGCCGCCGTGCCGTTCGACGCACAGGCGCGCGGCGGCGTGCAGATGCCGCGCGCGCCGGTAGTAACCCAGCCCCGACCACAACGCCAGCACGCGGTCTTCGCTGGCGGCGGCGAGCGCTGGGAGGTCGGGCAGGGCGGCGGTGAAGCGTTTGAAATAGGGAATCACCGTCGCGACCTGCGTCTGCTGCAGCATCACTTCGGAAATCCATACGCGATACGGCGTGCGCGGATGTTGCCAGGGCAGGTCGTGGCGGCCGTGGCGGTCGAACCAGCGCAACAGCTTGCGCGCGAAGTCGTCCACTCAATGCCCGCCGGCGGCTTTCGCGGAAGGCGAAGGGGGCGGCGCGGTGGTGGCCGCGGGCGCGAGGTCGGGGCCGGCCTCGATGTGCAGGCCCTTCGCCTGCAGCCAGCCCAGGTCCAGCGCCTGCACGCTGGCGCTGCCCGTGAACGGCAGCGGCGCAGTGCTGCCCGGCGCGGGGCCGATGATGCGTTTCCACCAGTCCGCGAAGGCGCCGGGCTGCACGCGCGCATCGACGTGCGCATCCGCACCGTCCAGCTTCAGCGCGACCGTCATGGGCGTGCCGGACTGCGCAGGAAGGATGTCCATGACCACCGCGTCGGTGACGCTGATCGCCGGCGCTGACGATTCCGGCGCCGACGCGGCGGACGCCGGCGCGGGGGGTCCGGAAGAGCGCGGCGGCAAGGACGTCGCCGTGGACGCCGGCGCGAGCATCGGGTGCGTGAGGGTGCCCCGCAACTGCGCGGCGAAGTCGGCGCCGCCGTGCCAGGTGGCCTGTCCGTCCAGCCGCAGCCTCGCGCCGCCCTGCTGGCCCAGCATCAGCGCGATCTTGTCGAAGACCAGCGCGCCATCGCGCCCGGAAGCGGGCACCGTGCTCAGCGCCAGCGTGATCCGCTTGCCCGCGCCGGTGCGCGCCGAGGCGTCCAGGCCGAACTGCCTGCCGGGCGCGAGCGGACCGGTGTCGAGGTCGAAATCGAACAGCAGCGGCGAACCGCCGCGCATGATGGTGCCGTCGGTCATCCGCATCCCGGCCTCGATCCGGGGCAGTTGCGGTGCGCCGCGGGTGTGCGGCAGGCGCGCGAACAGCATCTGCAGTTCACCGAGATCGATGTGCGGCGCGGACACCTCGACGCGCTCGATCGCGGCCTCGCCATGCAGCAGCGCTCGCCACGGCACCACGATGCGCGCATCGCGCGCCTGCAGCAGCGGCGTGCCGGAACCCGCGTTCGAGAGCTGGAAACCTTCCAGCCGCACCGCCGGGTGCGGAAACAGTGTCGGTTCCGCGGGCGCGGACAGCGTCAGCGCGAGTCCCGCGTTCGCGAGGTTGTCCTTGAGCAGCGCGGTGAAACGTTCCGGCTGCAGCAGCGCGTGCACGATGATGCCGGCAGCGATGATCAGGCCCAGCACCGGCAGCGCCAGCGCGACCAGGATCCAGCGCACGGGGTGTTGGCGAAACGACGCGGCCACGCCGGCTGCTCAGCCGCCCTGCGGCAGCAGGCCATCGACGAACGCGCGCGCGTCGAACACGCGCAGGTCGTCGGCGCGCTCGCCCAGTCCGACGTAACGGATCGGCAGCGCGAACTCGCGCGCCAGCGCGAACAGCACACCGCCCTTGGCGGTGCCGTCCAGCTTGGTGACCGCCAATCCGGTCACGCCCACCGCCCCGGCGAACTGCCGCACCTGGTTGATCGCGTTCTGGCCGGTGGTGCCGTCGATCACCATCAGCACCTCATGCGGCGCGCTGGCGTCGAGCTTGCCCAGCACGCGCCTGATCTTGGCGAGTTCGTTCATCAGGCCTGACTGCGTGTGCAGGCGTCCCGCGGTGTCCGCGATCAGCACGTCGGTGCCGCGCGCGGTGGCGGTCTGCAGCGCGTCGAACACCACGCTGGCGGAATCCGCGCCCTGGCCCTGCGCGATCACCGGCACGCCGATGCGTTCGCCCCATTCCTGCAACTGCGCGACGGCCGCGGCGCGGAAGGTGTCACCGGCGGCCAGCATCACGCTGCGGCGCTGCTCGCGGAAGCGCCGGCCCAGCTTGCCGATGGTGGTGGTCTTGCCGACGCCGTTGACGCCCACCACCAGCACCACGAAGGGGTGGTGGCCGGCAATCTCGAGCGGCTGCGACACCGGTTCCAGGACCGCGATCAGCGCGTCGCGCAGGGCGCCTCTCAGCGCCGCGGCGTCCGCGAATTCGCGCCGCTGCATCCGCCGGCGCAGCCCGTCGATCAGTTCGCGGGTGGCCTCGACGCCGACATCGGCGGTCAGCAGCGCGACTTCCAGTTCGTCGAGCAGTTCGTCGGACAGCACCGGGTTGCGGGCGAACAGCGAGGTGAGGCTGCGCGCGAAGCCGCTGTCGGCCAGTCGCTCGCGCCAGCCGCGCCGGGCGGGGGCGGGCGCGGCGAGGTCGTCCATGCTCATGGCCATGTTGGGCAGTGGCGCGTGGCGGGACGGAACGGTTTCGGCCGGGGCGTCAGGGAGCGGCGGATCGATCGCGGGCAGGGCGGCATCCACCGGTTTCGACCGCAGCGGCGCGGGCGAGGCGCCCGGCGGAAGCGGTTCGTGTCCGGACGGCACCGCTGCTTCGCCACGGCCGGTGAGTTTTTTCCAGAATTTCTGCATGAAACGCCGGTAGCGAGGCGCTGGTAGGAGAATGGGGGAATGGAGATGCTATCACCCGTCGTGCAACGCCCGCCGTATCGCCGCGGAGACCGTCCGCGATGAGCACTCGTCGCGCCGCCGGTCCGGCGCCTCCCGGTCACGTGCGCGTGATCGGCGGCCGGCTGCGCGGATCGAAGCTGGGCGTGCCGGTCGTGCCGGGCCTCCGGCCCACGCCGCAGCGCCTGCGGCAGACCCTGTTCGACTGGCTGGCGCCGGTGATCCACGGCGCACGCGTGCTGGATGCGTTCGCCGGCAGCAGCGCGCTGGGCATCGAAGCCCTGTCGCGCGGCGCCGCGCATGTGCTGTTCGTGGAACGCGACCGCGCGCAGGCCGAGGCGGTCGAGGCGGACTTGAGGCGCCTGCATCAGGCCAATGCCACGGTGCGCTGCGCCGATGCGCTGCAACTGTTTTCGCACGACGCCGCGGAGCGGTTCGACATCGTGTTGCTCGATCCGCCGTTCGAGGCCGGCGCATGGCAGCGCGCAGTCGATCTGCTGGCGGCGCATGGCTGGCTGGCGCAACCGGCGTGGGTGTACGTCGAGGCGGCCACGGCGGCAGCGATCGCGCCGCCCCGCGGCTGGCGGCTGCACCGGCAAACCCGGGCCGGGGCGGTATGGGGCACGCTGTACCACGCCGCGGAGCCCGGCGGCGGATGGCCGGAACGATGACGCAAGTCGCCTGTTAGGCCGCACGAAATGGCACAATGCGCGCATGGGGAGCCGCAAGCCAGCCAGAGCCGACCACCGGATCGCGGTCTATCCGGGCACGTTCGACCCGATCACCAACGGCCACAGCGATCTGGTCGCGCGCGCGGCGCCGCTGTTCGACCGGATCATCGTGGCGGTGGCCAGGAGCACCTCGAAGGCGCCCGGTTTCGCGCTGGAGGAGCGCATCGGGCTGGCGCGCACCGCGCTGGCGGGGCTGCCCAACGTCGAGGTGCGCGGGTTCGACACCCTGCTGGCGCAGTTCGTGGTCGAGTGCAACGCCGGCGTGATCCTGCGCGGGCTGCGCGCGGTGTCGGACTTCGAATACGAATTCCAGCTCGCCAGCATGAACCGGCATCTGATCCCGCAGGCGGAAACCCTGTTCCTGACGCCCGCCGAGACCTACAGCTTCATCTCCTCCTCGCTGGTGCGCGAAATCGCGAACCTGGGCGGGGACGTTTCCGGGTTCGTCCATCCGGCCGTGCAGAAGGCCCTGCGCCAGCGCTGGCGCAACGGCACGCGCGCCGGTTCCGCAACTCCACGCAAGCAACCGAGGTGATCGTCATGCGCAAGTTCCTCATCATCGCAACCATCGCGTTGCTCGGCACGTTCGGTCTGGCCGCCTGCCAGAAATCGGAACAGCCGGTCGCCCAGGCGGCACGGGCCGTCAAACCGACCAGCCCCACCGACATGAAGGGCTGGCAGGCCTATCTGGGCCAGATCGTGCAGGACAACCTGGGCAACATCACCAATCCGCCGTACCTGTATTTCGTGCCGGCCGGCGATTCGCCCGATGACCAGGCCGCGCGCGGGCGCGTGCAGGACGAGGTGAACAGCGTGGTGGCGACCACGGTGCTGCCCGGCAACATGGTGGCCGCGGGCGGCCCCGACTCGTCCAAGACCGCGCAGGTGCTGGAGACCGCGTTCAAGAATGCGCAACCGGGTTCCTTCAAGGGCGTGGTGGTGCTGTTCATCGGCGACAAGGCCGACGAGGCGGCGGTGCAGGCAGCGGTGGCGCCGAGCGGGGCGACCTTCAAATTTGCGCAGATGTAAGGTCCGCTGTTGAGCTTGGGGGAAGTTGGCTTCGCAACTGCACGGTCACGCCCCCACAACCTCCGGTCAACCGGCACAAAGCGCCGGTTGACCGCCCCTTGACTCAAGGGGGCTCAAGACGCGCACTTTCCCTCGGCGGCGCGATTGGGTCGACCGCCATGCGATAATCGCGGTTTTGCGCCATCCGGCGCCGACGCAGCGCGCCATGCAGCAGATCCGCAATTTTTCCATCATCGCCCATGTCGATCACGGCAAGTCCACGCTGGCCGACCGCATCATCCAGATCTGCGGCGGACTCACCGAGCGCGAGATGGAAGACCAGGTGCTCGACGACAACCCGATCGAGCGCGAGCGCGGCATCACCATCAAGGCGCGTTCGGTGTCGCTGCCCTACAGGGCGCGCGACGGCAAGGTCTATGAACTGAATTTCATCGACACGCCGGGCCACGTCGATTTCAGCTACGAGGTATCGCGCTCGCTGGCGGCCTGCGAGGGCGCGCTGCTGGTGGTCGATGCCGCGCAGGGCGTGGAGGCGCAGTCTGTCGCCAACTGCTACACCGCGGTCGAGATGGGCCTGGAAGTGGTGCCGGTGCTCAACAAGATCGACCTGCCCACCGCCGACATCCCGAAGGTGAAGGAGGAAATCGAGGCGGTGATCGGCATCCACGCCGACGACGCGGTCGCGATCAGCGCCAAGACCGGCGAGAACGTGGTGGAGGTGCTGGAGGCGATCGTCGCGCGCATCCCGCCGCCCAAGCCGCGCGACACCGACAAGCTGCAGGCGCTGATCATCGATTCATGGTTCGACAATTACCTGGGCGTGGTCTCGCTGGTGCGGGTGATGCAGGGCGAGATCAGGCCACGCGACAAGCTGCTGGTGATGTCCACCGGCCGCGCGCACGAGGTCGAGCAGGTCGGCGTGTTCACGCCCAAGCGCAAGCAGACCGGGAAGCTGGGCGCGGGCGAGGTCGGCTTCGTGTGTGCGTCGATCAAGGACGTCCATGGCGCGCCGGTGGGCGACACCATCACGCTGGCGAATGATCCCGCACCGAAACCGCTGCCGGGCTTCCAGCAGATGCAGCCGCGCGTGTTCGCCGGCCTGTTTCCGGTCAACGCGGATGATTTTCCGGCGCTGCGCGAGGCGCTGGACAAGCTGCGCCTGAACGACGCCGCGCTGTTCTTCGAGCCGGAATCCTCCGAAGCGATGGGCTTCGGTTTCCGCTGCGGCTTCCTCGGCATGCTGCACATGGAGATCGTGCAGGAACGGCTGGAGCGCGAGTACGACCTCGATCTGGTCACCACCGCGCCGACCGTGGTCTATCAGGTATTGAAGTCCGACGGCAGCGTGCTCGACCTCGACAATCCCGCCCGGCTGCCGCCGGTCACGCAGATCGAGGAAATCCGCGAGCCGATCATCGTCGCCGACATCCTGACGCCGCCGGATTATGTCGGCAACATCATCACGCTGTGCGAGGAGAAGCGCGGTGTGCAACGCTCGATCCAGTACCTCGCGAGCCAGGTGCGGATCAGCTACGAACTGCCGCTGGCCGAAGTGGTGCTGGATTTCTTCGACAAGCTGAAATCGGTCAGCCGCGGTTACGCCTCGATGGACTATCACTTCGCGCGCTTCGAGGCCGGTCCGTTCGCGCGTCTGGACGTGCTGATCAACGGCGAGCGGGTGGACGCGCTTTCCCTGATCGTGCATCGTGCGCAGGCCGACCGCCGCGGCCGCGAACTGGTCGAGCGGATGCGCGAGCTGATCCCGCGGCAGATGTTCGACGTGGCAATCCAGGCCGCGATCGGCGGGCAGGTGATCGCGCGTTCGACGGTGAAGGCGCTGCGCAAGAACGTGCTGGCCAAGTGCTACGGCGGCGACGTGACCCGCAAGCGCAAGCTGCTGGAGAAGCAGAAGGAAGGCAAGAAACGGATGAAGCAGGTCGGCCGCGTCGAGATTCCGCAGGAAGCGTTTCTGGCGGTGCTGCGCACCGACAAATGAAACTGGGACTCGGGAGGGCATGACGGCCCTTGTCGTCATTGCGGGGCTGCGCGAAGCGCAGAACCCGGCATGACGAGGAAAGTCGAAATCGCTGGATTCTCGTTTTCGCGAGAATGACGAAGGCAAGGAACAAGAATGAACAAAGATTCCTGGGGCATGATCCTGCTGGTGGCGATCGTCGCGGTCTGCCTGTACTTCTGGTACGTCACCTCGGATTTCGCGCTGGCGCTGGTGCTGATCACCGGTTCCTTCGGCGTGATCTGGGCACTGGACCGGCTGCTGTTCGAACACCGCCGCCGGGAACGCGCCGCGGCCGAGGGCAAAAAGCCGCACGAGCCGATGCTGGTGGACTACGCGCGCTCGTTCTTTCCGGTGATCCTGGCGGTGCTGCTGTTCCGCACCTTCCTGATCGAACCGTTCCGGATTCCTTCCGGTTCGATGATGCCGACCCTGCTGGTCGGCGATTTCGTGCTGGTCAACAAGTTTGCCTACGGCCTGCGCCTGCCGGTGAGCGACACCAAGATCCTCAACGTGGGCGAACCCAAACGCGGCGACATCGCGGTGTTCAAGTATCCGCTGAACCCGAAAGAGGATTACATCAAGCGCATCGTGGGCCTGCCGGGCGACACCATCAGCGTGCACAATGAACAGTTGTACGTGAACGGCAAGCCGGTGCCGCAGAAGCTGATCGGCCCGTACAGCGCGCCCGATCAGACCAGCCTGAAGATGGCGCAGGCGGGTGCGATGGAGTACGTCGAGGATCTCGCCGGCGTGAAGCACCAGATCCTCGAATTTCCGCCCTACGAGCGCGACCCGCGCACCGACGGCACCTGGACCGTGCCCAAGGACTGCTATTTCGCGATGGGCGACAACCGCGACGACAGCGCCGACAGCCGTTTCTGGGGCTGCGTGCCGGAAAAGAACCTGCGCGGCAAGGCGTTCGTCATCTGGTTCAGCCTCGCCGACTGGCACCGGATCGGCACCGTCCTGCATTGAGCCGTCGCGCGCCGGCGCGATCCTGTGACCCGCCGCACAGCTTGCGCGGCATTGCCGCCGCCATGCCGCCGCGGCGCCTTCGTTCCAGCCGGCAAGCTGCTAGACTCGCGCCGTCGGCGGGTCGTCGGGGGAAGTCACATGAAGCGGCAAGCGGGTCTCACACTGATCGGGTTCATCTTCATCCTGATCATCTTCGGCATCTTCGCCTACGCGGCGATGAAACTGGTGCCGGCCTACGTCGAGTATCTCGGCGTGGTCAAGGCCATGAACCAGGTGGCTTCCGAATCCACCTTGGCCAACAAGACGCCGGAGGAAATCCGCCAGGACCTTTCCTTCAAGGGCAGCTTCCAGTACGTCAACGATTCCACGCTGGGCGCCAACAACGTGCTGATCAAGTCCGGACCGGAGGGGTCGGTGCTGCAGGTGAAGTACGACAAGGACATCCCGTTCTTCTACAACATCGACTTCCTGCTGCATTTCGAGAAATCGGTGCCGCTGAAGACCCAGGTGGCGCAGGAATGACGTGAAGCTGGGTTATGTCTTTGCCGACGAGACGCTGCTGCGACTCGCCCTGACACACCGCAGTGCCGGGCGCCCCAACAACGAGCGGCTGGAATTCCTGGGCGACGCGCTGGTCAACCTGATCGTGGCCGAGATGCTGTTCGAGCAGCGCCCGCGCGCCGACGAGGGCGAACTCTCGCGCCTGCGCGCGCAACTGGTCAGCGAGCCCTCGCTGGCCGAGCGTGCGCGCGAACTCGGCCTGGGCGACGAGCTCAGGCTGGGCCCCGGCGAACTGAAAAGCGGCGGTTTCCGCCGCGACTCCATCCTCGCCGACGGTTTCGAGGCGCTGGTGGCGGCGATCTACCTCGACGGCGGTTTCGAGGCGTGCCGCGGCTGGGTGCGCGGCGTGTTCGCATCGCCCGTCGCGGAAGTCGGCGCACCGCGCAAGGATCCCAAGACCCGCCTGCAGGAATGGCTGCAGGCGCGCGGGCTGCCGCTGCCGCATTACGAACTGCTGGCCGAACGCGGCGAGGACCACGCGCGCCGCTTCGAGGTGGCCTGCGTGCTGGAGCAGCCGCAAGCATTGCGCTTCGAAGGCGCGGGCGGCAGCCGGCGCGCGGCGGAACAGGCGGCTGCGGAAGCGGCGCTGGCCAGCCTGGTCGATCCGGACGAGCCATGAGCACGCCATTCCGTTGCGGCAGCGTGGCCATCGTGGGCCGTCCCAACACGGGCAAGTCGACGCTGCTGAATGCGCTGGTGGATGCGCACGTCTCGATCGTGACGCCGCGTCCGCACACCACGCGCCAGCGCATCCTGGGCATCGCCAATCCGGATGGCGGCCAGATCCTTTATCTCGACACGCCGGGCCTGCACCGTCAGGCCAGACGTGCGATCAACCGCAGCCTGAACCGCGCCGTGCACGCGGCGATCGCGGACGCGGATCTGGCCGTGCAGGTGGTCGCGGCGGAGCTCTGGGACGATGAGGACGCCGCGGTGTACGCGGCGCTGGCGGAACGCGCGATCCCGCGCCTGCTGGCGGTCAACAAGGTCGATCGCGTGCGCGCCAAGCCGCGTCTGCTGCCGTTCGTCGAGACGCTCACCGCCGAAAGGCAGTGGGACGAGGTGTTCATGCTCAGCGCCCACAGGCGCGAAGGGCTGGCCGAACTCGAACGCGGCATCCTGGCGCGGCTGCCGGTGGGCGAGGCGCGCTACGACGCCGACACCTTCACCGACCGCAGCGAACGCTTCCTCGCCGCCGAACTGGTGCGCGAGCAGCTGATGCGCCGGTTGGGCGAGGAATTGCCGTACGCCACCGCGGTCGAGATCGAATCGTTCAAGGACCGCCGGGACGGCGTCACCGAGATTGCCGCCACGGTGTGGGTGGAACGCGAAGGCCAGAAGGCGATCGTGATCGGCGCGGGCGGCGAGCGCGCCAAGGCCATCGGCAGCGCGGCCCGGCTCGGCATCGAACGCCTGCTGGGAAGGCGCGTGTTCCTGAAACTTTGGGTCAAGGTGCGCAAGGACTGGTCGGACGACGAGGCGGCGCTCAGGCAGTTTGGGTATGAGTGAGAAACGGGACTCGGGACCCGGGACTCGGGACTCGGAAGAGCGAAGACTCGGCGGTATCGCTGCGGGCCCGTGTTGTGTCGGATCGGAAGTAAAAGAAAACTTCGCGAATTTCGGACATCCAGTCCCGAGCCCCGAGTCCCGGCTCCAGAAGTAAATGCGCGTCACCCAGCAACCCGCCTACGTGCTGCACGCCCGCGCATGGCGCGAAACCAGCCTGCTGCTGGAGGTCTTCAGCCGCGATTTCGGCCGGGTGGGACTGCTCGCGCGCGGCGTCCGCGGCGCGCGTGCGCGCATTGCGCGTTCGCTGCTGGAACCCTTGCAGCCGCTGCGGATGGACTGGAGCGGGCGGGGTGAACTGCCGGTGCTGTCGGCAGCGGAAGCGGACGCTCCGCCACGGTCGTTCAAGGGCGACGCGCTGCTGTCGGCGATGTACGTCAACGAGCTGCTGGTGCGGCTGACCGCGCGCAGCGACCCGCATCCGGAACTGTTTGCGCGCTACGCCGCGCTGCTGGAAGAATTGCCGGGCTCCGTGCAGCTGGCGTGGACCTTGCGCCGGTTCGAGCGCGACCTGCTGGCGGTGTTGGGTTATGCATTGCAACTGGACGCCGAGGCCGGCAGCGGCGTACCGATCGAGGCAACACGCGACTACGACTGGCTGCCCGAGCAGGGCGCATTGCCCGCAGGCGTGCGCAGCGACGGCGTGCGCGTGCGCGGCGCGGCATTGCTGGCGCTGCACGCCGACACCATGCCGGGTGCCGAGGACATGGCCGCGCTGCGGCGGTTGATGCGCGCGGAAATCGGCGCGCACGCGGGCGAGCGTGGATTGCAGGCGTGGCGGGTGCTGGCGGAACCGCTGCGCCAGAGGATCCCGGATTAAGCCCCCGCCGTGGCGACGGTTCCGTTCGTGCAGGGCCCATCGGCTCGCCCGGAACAGGCGTGCTCAGGCAAATCCCGGATGGATTTGTTCAAGGGCCCCTTGATTGCCTGCCAGCGCCGCACGCGTGTCGGCAAGCGTGTCGCGAAACGCCGCAAGGGCCGCGTCGAAAGCGTCGCGCTTCGCCTGCGCATCGCGCAATCGCGCGCACGCCTTCGCCAGCGCGATGGCACCGCAGAAACCGCAGGACGCACCCAGACGGTGCAACCGTTCGTCCAGCGCGGTCGCGTCGTTCCGCAGGGTTTCGAGTTCACGCTCCAGCGCGGCCAGCTCCTGCGCGAACAGCGCGCGCAGCGACGTCATCGCCTGCGCGGATCCGCAGGCACGCAGCGCGGCCTCGTCGTCGAGTGCCGAGGAAGGTCCGCAGCCGAACCGGCGCAGCGCATTGCGCAGGGTGTCGAATGCCATCGGCTTCGGCAGCACCTCGGCGAATCCCGCTGCGTGCAGTCGGGCGGCTACGGACGGATCGCCGGCGGCGCTGGTGGCGAGCGCCGGCGCCGCGCGCGAGGGCGCCGCGGGATCGGCGCGCAGCGCGCGCAAGATCCGGTCACCGTGCAGGCCGGGCAGGTGGTGATCCAGGATCAGCAGGTCGAAATGCCGGCGGCGTGCCTCGGCCAGCGCCGCGGTGCCGTCGGCGACGGCCGTCACCTCGGCGCCGCAGGCGCGGGCAACTTCGGACAGAAAACTGCGGCTGACCGGATCGTCCTCGGCCAGCAGGATACGAAAGGCTTCGGCTTCCTTGTCCATGGATCCTCCCGGGTTGCCTCCCGTTGGGGCGGAGGCTGGCACAATCGGGCCCAATGTCACCCAAAAGGCGGCCCGTGACAAGCTGGCGCAACTTTTTTCTGGCTGCCTGCCTGCTGCTGTGCTGCGGCGCCGCGCAGGCGGCCATCAGGCTGCAGGCCGCGTCGCTGGCGTTGCCCGGCATCACGATGTCCGATGTCGCGATCGACGTGGCCGCCGACGCGGACGGCCGTCCGCAACTGCAATTGCGGGCCGCGCGCACCTCGATTCCGGCGCTGGGCTGGCGCGACGTGGATGTGACGCTGCAGGGGCAAGCCGTGCGGACAGGCGCGAACGCCTGGCGATTCGACGGCCACGTCGCCACCCAGCGTGCGCCGGGCGGTGCGTTGTCCGCCGCCGTGCTGACGGTGCTGTACGACCCCGATGCCGGCACCATGGAAGTGGATGTCGATCAGGGCAAGAGCACGCTGCAGGCGATGCTGCCGCTGGACCAGCCCAGCCACGTGCAGATGAAGGTGCAGGCGCTGCCGCTGGAATGGCTGCGCGGCGTGCTGGCTTCGGCGTGGCCGGCCGGGCGCGTCACCGCCGGCACGCTGGACGGCGAACTGGCGCTGGATCTCGCGGAGCGGGGCGCGCGCATTTCGGGTCGCGTGGGCATCGCCGGCGGCGGCCTGGATTCCAGGTCGGGCAGCATCGCCGCGCAGAAGCTGGGGGTGGACGGTACCTTCCATCTCGACACCACCGGTGCCGCCGGCGCGCAACTGATGTTCGACGGCGCGCTGCAGGGCGGCCAGATGCTGCTGGGCCCGCTGTTCGCGCAACTGCCCGCGCACAAGGCGTATCTGCACGTCTCGGCCGGTCTCTCGCGCCGCGGCATCGACATCGGCACGCTGGACTACGACGATCACGACGCGCTGCGCGTCGGCGGCAGCCTGGGGTTCGATGCGGCCGGCAACCTGGACCGACTCGATCTCGACCGTTTCGCCGCGGCGCTGCCCGCCGCCTACACCCGCTACGGCACCACCCTGATGGCCAGCCTGTTCGGCCTGAAGCAGCTCACTGTTTCGGGCAGCGTGGTGGGCTCGATGGCGCTGGGCAGGAAGGGGCCGCAGGCGTTCGACCTCACCGCCGCCCATCTCTCGCTCGCCAGCGCCGATGGCAGCCTCGCGGTCGACGATCTCGACGGCAGGCTCGACTGGGATGCGCGCGCGTCCCGGCCTCCGACCACGCTGGGCTGGCGTTCGCTGTCGATGTACCGCCTCGCGTTCGGCCCCGCGAAACTGGGGCTGGAGGACAAGGCCGGCGCGCTGATGCTGCGCGCGCCGGTGCAAGTGGGCCTGTTCGGCGGCGACCTGCTGCTGCAGCGTTTCGCGTGGCGGCCCGCCGCGAACAAGCCGCAACGGCTGTCCGCGGCGTTCGCCGTGACCGATGTCGATCTCGGTGACGTGTGCAAGGCGTTCGGATGGCCCGCCTTCAACGGCAAGCTGGGCGGCGCGGTGCCCGGCCTGCGCTACCAGGGCGACGACCTGGTGTTCGATGGCGGCCTGTCGCTGCAGGTATTCGGCGGTTTCGTGTCGGTCACCAACCTGAGCATGCAGCATCCGTTCGGCGCGTCGCCCATGCTGGCCGCCGACATCGACCTCCACCAGCTCGACCTGGCGCAGCTCACCGGCGTGTTCGACTTCGGCCAGATCACCGGACGCATGGACGGCAGCATCCACGGCCTGCGGCTGGCCGGCTGGAAGCCGGTGGCATTCACGGCGGCGCTGCACGCCGACGGCGGCGGCAAGATCAGCCAGCGTGCGCTGAAAAGCCTGACCGAAGTGGGCGGCGGCGGTATCGCCGGCGGTCTGCAGGGCATGGCGCTGCGCGTGTTCAAGACTTTCGGCTATTCGCGGATCGGCCTGTCCTGCACGCTGGCGAACGGCGTGTGCAGCATGGGCGGCATCGCCGGCAGCGACAACGACGACAATGGCTACACCATCGTCGAGGGCAGCGGTCTGCCGCACATCACCGTGATCGGTCACCAGCGTGCGGTGGACTGGGTCACGCTGGTGGACCGCCTGAAGGCGGCGACCGAGGGCAACGGGCCGGTGATCCGGTAGGGAAGCTCCGGACGAAATCGGGCGCGGACGAAGCGCGGGTGCAACGGACGGTTCGCGCCGCGTCGCGTTTTCGCGCACAATCATCGCGTCGCACGACAGGAGCCACCCCCATGCGCAAATCCGCCTTCGTCCTTGCCGCCGTTTTCGCGTTGCTGGCCGGTTGCGTCACCATCAACGTATATTTTCCGGCCGCCGCAGCACAAAAGGCCGCCGAGCAGGTCATCGGCAACGTGATGGGGCCGGATGCCTCCGGCCGCACGCCGCCGCCTTCGTCCGGCGCGCAGCCCCCGCCTTCCAGCGGCAGTTCCTCGGGCGGCCGCAACGCGCCGCTGGCATCGCGCGTGCTCGATGCGATGATCCCGGCGGCCAGTGCCGCGGAGACGGAACCCAACCTCACCATCCGCACGCCGGCGATCGACGCGATCCAGGCGCGGATGCGCGCGCGCTTCCACGCGTCGCTGAAGGCGCTGCTGGATTCCGGCGTGGTCGGCTTCACCCACAACGGCGACGTGGCGGTGCGCGATCCCGCCGGGGTGCCGCTGTCGGAACGCGCACAGGTCAACCAGACCGTGGCCGCGGAGAACAGCGACCGTGCGCAGTTGTACCAGCAGATCGCCGATGCCAACGGCCATCCCGAATGGGCCGGCCGGATGCGCGAGGCATTCGCCCGGCAGTGGATCAACATGGCGCATCCGGGCTGGTACTACCAGGACGCGTCGGGCAACTGGGAGAGAAAATGAGTGCAGGATGCACTCACCCCGTGCAGCACACGGACGTGCGTTGACACGGGGTCAAGAGAAAGATGCACTGCACCCCCTGCAGGCCATGGATGGCCGATGACACGGGATCGAATCAGGATCTCATCATCCCGTGCAGCACGCGGACGTGCGTTGACACCGGATCCGGTCAGAATATCGTATCCAGTTGTGTGAAATATCGCTGATGCATGCGCCCGGACCTCAAATCTGGGCGTTGCTTTTCCGCCATGCACGATCAACCGTTCGAAACCACCATCAACGATCTTGCCCACGACGGCCGTGGCGTCGCGCATGTCGCGGGCAAGACGGTGTTCGTGGCCGATGCGTTGCCGGGCGAACGGGTGCGCGCGCGGTTGACGCGCCGGCACAGGCATTTCGACGAGGCGCGCGCCGGGGAGATTCTGCGCGCGTCGCCGGATCGTGTGGTACCGCGCTGCCCGCATTTCGGCGTGTGCGGTGGTTGCGCGCTGCAGCACCTCGATCCGGCGGCGCAGATCGCCGCCAAACAGAAGGTGGTGGCGGAAAACTTCGCGCGGATCGGGCACGTGGAACCCGCGCGCTGGTTGCCGCCGCTGACCGCAGAGCCGTGGGGCTACCGCCGCCGCGCGCGCCTGTCGGTCAGGCATGTGGCGAAAAAGGGCAGGACGCTGGTCGGGTTCCGCGAACGCGATCCGCGCTTCGTCGCGGATCTTGCGCATTGCGACGTGCTCGATCCCGCGCTGGGCGAAAAACTCGACCTGCTGGGTGTCCTGCTGAATTCAATGGAGGGCGCGGCATCGATTCCGCAGATCGAGTTCTCGGCAGGCGATGCAAGCCGTGTACTGGTGTTCCGGCATCTGGCGCCGCTCCCTGACGGCGACCGCGAAAAACTGGTCAGGTTCGGACGCGAACACGGTTTCGCGATCCTGCTGCAGCCGGGCGGCCACGAAAGCGTGCATCCGTTGTGGCCGGAAAGCGTCACGCTGGACTATGCATTGCCCGGATACGGCCTGAAGCTGGCCTTCGGTCCGCTCGATTTCGTGCAGGTCAACGCCCGCATCAACGGGAAGATGATCGATCATGCGGTGCGTCTGCTGGCGCCGGAACCGGCCGACCGCGTGCTGGACCTGTTCTGCGGGCTGGGCAATTTCAGCCTGCCGCTGGCGCGGCACGCGGCGTGGGTGTGCGGCGTGGAAGGCGCGACGGGACTGGTGGAGCGCGCACGTGCCAACGCGGATGCCAACGGCATCGGCAACGCGGAATTCCACCTGGGCGACCTGGCCGGCGACGTGCGCGGCAGTGCGTGGGCGCGCGCGGACTGGGACCTTTTGCTGCTGGATCCCCCGCGCAGCGGCGCCGGCGAGTTGTTGAAGCAATTGCCCGGCAGATCCGTGCGGCGCGTGGTGTACGTGTCCTGCCATCCCGGTTCGCTGGCGCGCGATGCCGGCACGCTGGTGCGCGCGCACGGCTTCCGGCTGCAGGCCGCCGGCGTGATGGACATGTTTCCGCATACCGCGCACGTCGAGTCGATCGCCCTGTTCGAGAGATGACGCCGCGACGCGCCGTTGCTTTATGATCGCCCGACCGCTCCGTCAACAGGCCATTCCTGCATGCTGATCGTGGGGATCGAGGGCACCGAGCTTGCCGCGCACGAGCGCGACCGCCTGCGCGCGCCGGAAGTCAGCGGCGCGATCCTGTTCACGCGCAACTACCGGAGCCGGGAACAGCTGGCCGCGCTGGTCGCCTCGATCCGCGAATTGCGCGGCGAGGGTTTTCTGCTGGGCGTGGATCACGAGGGCGGCCCGGTGCAGCGCTTCCGCCCGGGGTTCACGCGCCTGCCGGCGCTGGCGAGGCTAGGCGCGCTGTACCGCCGCGATCCCGGGGAAGCGGTACGGATGGCCGAGACCCACGCCTGGGTGATGGCCAGCGAGCTGCGCGCCTGCGACATCGACCTTTCCTTCGCGCCGGTGGTGGATCTCGCACGCGGCAACCGGGTGATCGGCGAGCGGGCGTTCGACGCCGACCCCGCGGCCGTCGCGGAGCTGGGCGCGGCCTATGTGCGCGGCATGCACCTGGCCGGGATGGTGGCGACGCTCAAGCATTTCCCCGGGCACGGTTCGATTCCCGAGGACACGCACGTGGAGAAGGCCATCGACGCACGTCCCCTCGAAGCGATCCTGGAGGCCGACCTGGTTCCGTTCGCCGAGGGCATCGCGACCGGCGCGGAAGCGGTGATGATGGCGCACGTGACCTACCCCGCGGTCGATCCGCTGGCTGCGGGTTACTCGAAGGCGTGGATCGACATGCTGCGCGGCGAATTCGGTTTCGGCGGCGTGGTGTTCAGCGACGACGTGGGCATGGCTGCCGCGGAATCGGCGGGCGGGATCGGCGCCCGCGTCACCGCGCACCTCGATGCCGGCTGCGACCTGGTACTGGTGTGCGCGCCGTCGATGGTGGATGACGCGATCGCCGCGGTGCGCGGACGTCCGCCGTGTGATCCCGACATGGTCGCAACGCTGTGCGGTGCGGCGGCGGCCAGCTGGGGCGACCTGCAGGACAATCCGCAACATGCGCGCTTCGTTGCCGAGCTGACGGAACTGGACGTGCCCGAAGCGGGAGCGGCCGCATGAACGATCCGTCGCATCCGCTTGCCGAGGCGCTGGAGCGCGCGGAACTGATCCACGACCGCACCGTGCTCGAAGCCGCGATCGCGCGGATGGGCACGCAGATCACGCGCACGCTGGAGGGCGAGCGCGCGCTGTTCCTGACCGTGCTGCACGGCGGCCTGATGTTCGCGGGACCGCTGGCGCTCTCGATCGGTTGCGACCTGCAATTCGACTACGTGCACGCGACCCGCTACCACGACACCACCCGTGGTTCGGAACTGAAATGGCTGCGGCGTCCGCGCACGGAAATGCGCGGCCGCAGCGTGATCCTGGTGGACGACATCCTCGACGAGGGCCGCACACTGGCCGCGCTGCGCGACCACTGCAGGGCCGGGGGCGCGCGCCGGGTGCTGATTGCGGTGCTGTGCGAGAAACGCCACGACCGCCGGGTGCCGGGACTTGCGGCGGATTTCGCGGGCGTGGAAGTGCCCGACCGCTACGTGTTCGGCTACGGCATGGACTATCACGGCCAGGGCCGCAACCTGCCGGGGATCTACGCACTGAACGAGGCGGGGAGCGGCGACGGCTAGCGGGGCTCACCGTGGCAGCGCCCGCGAACCCGAATCCCGCCGAATGCGCCATCGATGTGCCCGTCTCCCCAATCCCATCCGACGAACGCGCGCCATGATCGACCACACCCCCCTCGACCTCGCCCTGATCGGCGGCACCGGCGTGTATGCGTTTCCGGGGCTGGAAGGCATCGAACGCCGTGAACTCGCCACCCGATGGGGTACGCCTTCCTCGCCGGTCGCCACCGGCATGGTGGCCGGAAAGCGTGTCGCGTTCCTGGCGCGTCACGGCGAGCACCACACCATCGCGCCGCACCGGATCAACTATCGCGCCAACCTCGCGGCGCTGCACGAACTGGGTGCGCGGCGCGTGCTGGGCATCAACGCGGTCGGCGGCATCCGTGGCGACATGGCGCCGCGCGCGCTGGCGGTTCCCGACCAGTTGATCGACTACACCTGCGGACGCGCGTCCAGCTTTTGCGATGCCGAGGGCGAGCCGGTGCTGCACGTGGAGTTCGGCGACCCGTACAGCGCCTCGCTGCGGCGCGCCCTGCTCGCCGCCGCGAAGCGCGCCGGCGTGGCGGTGATCGACGGCGGCTGCTACGGCGCGACCCAGGGCCCGCGCCTGGAAACCCGCGCCGAGATCGCGCGGATGCGCCGCGACGGTTGCGACATGGTCGGCATGACCGGGATGCCGGAAGCCGCGCTGGCACGCGAGCTGGATATCGAATACGCCTGCATCGCGGTGATCGCCAACTGGGCGGCCGGCTGCGGCCCGCAACCGGAGGCGCCGATCAGCCTGGAGGAGATCCACGCGCATCTGGCCGCCGCAACGGAACAGGTGCCGGCGATCGTGCGCGCCCTGCTGGCGGCATGACCGCCGTGGACTGGCGCACGTATCGAAGCGCTTCCCCTTGCATCCTGCACGCGCCGCGCCGGATACTCGGTCCGCACGGTGGGGTCTCGACAGGGGCCGTGTGCTACGACGTCAATTCGCGGGAGGAAATGGCAATGCCTGTCGGTACGGTCAAGTGGTTCAACGATGCCAAGGGGTTCGGTTTCATCACGCCCGAGGACGGCGGGGCGGATGTGTTCGTGCATTACTCGGCGATCCATGCGCAGGGCTTTCGCAGCCTGCAGCAGGGGCAGAAGGTCAGTTTCCAGATCGTGCAGGGGCCCAAGGGCATGCAGGCGGCGGATGTCGAGGCCCTGGCGCCTGCCGCGCCGGCAGCTTGACGGCCGCCCGCTCGCCGCACGGCGAGCCGCGGGGCTTTTCGGGGAAACGGGATCGGCCCCGGGGCGGGCGCCCCGGGTTGCGTCCGCGTGATCGTGCCCGGCGTGTGCAGACCGCGTTGCACGGCGCGATCAACGGGCGCGGGACCGCGGTGGCCTGCGCCGTGCCCGCGGATCCCTCCGTTCCCATGCGGCGACCGGACCCGCGCTGGTCCGGAACAGCGGATGCGGATCGATCCGGTCGCCGGCCTTCGGCAGCCGCCTCAGGCCGGCCGGATCCCGCCTGCGCAATTTCGCGCGCAGATGACGCAGCTCATGGACCAGTTGTCCGCGCGTCACCCTGATCGGCGCGACGTCCCGCGTGCGTGAAAACTTGCCCGCGTCGAAGCGGTAACCGCGTGCAAGGGCTTCGGCGTGCACCGAGGCGAGATAGGCGTCGATGGCACGGCGCGGCGCGGCGTGCTCACGGAAGCGCTGCAGTTGCGGATGACTGCGGTAGCCGTGCGTTTCGCCGCGCAGCACGGCGCGCGCCAGCAACGCCTCGCGCCACAACGCGACCAGACCCCTGGCGTCGAGATAGCGCGGGTGCAGGCTCCACAGGCGCATGCGGTGCGGTCAACCCGAATCGCGGATCACCAGCAGGCGCCGCTCGGTCATGTCCTCGATCGCGTAGCGGATGCCTTCGCGGCCGAAGCCGGACAGCTTCACGCCGCCGTAGGGCATGTTGTCCACCCTGAAGCTTGGGATGTCGCCCACGATCACGCCGCCTTCCTCCAGCACGTCCCACGCGCGCAATGCGTGCGCGAGCTCGCCGGTGAACACACCGGCCTGCAGGCCGTAACCGGATTCGTTGACCGTCTTCAATGCGTCCTCGAAATCCTCGAACGGCTCCAGCAGCGTGACCGGACCGAAGGCCTCCATGCAACTCACCTTCGCGCTGTGCGGCACGTTCTCCAGCACGGTCGCGTCCAGCATGCTGCCCTTGCGCCTGCCGCCGCACAGGATTTTCGCGCCGGCCTTTTTCGCTTCGGCTATCCAGCCTTCCAGACGTTTCGCCGCGGCTTCGTCGATCATCGGACCCAGAAACGTTTCGGGATCCTTGGGATCGCCGGCCTTCAGTTTCCTCGTCGCCGCGACGAAGCGTTTTTTCACCTCCTCGTACAGCGAGGCATGGACGAGAATCCGCTGCACGCCGATGCAGCTTTGCCCCGACTGGTAGAAACTGCCGGAAATCAGGCGCGCGATCACGAAATCCAGCCGCGTCTTCTGGTCGGTATCGATGATGCAGGCCGCATTGCCGCCCAGTTCCAGCACCACCTTCTTTTTGCCCGCGCGTTTCTTGAGATCCCAGCCGATCTGGCCGCCGGTGAACGACAGCAGTTTCAGGCGCTCGTCTTCCACGAACGGATCGGCGTCCTCGATCCGGCAGGGCAGGATCGAGAACGCGCCTTCCGGCAGGTCCGTCTCGGCCAGTACCTCGCCGATGATCAACGCGCCGACCGGCGTGCGTTCGGAAGGCTTCAGCACGAACGGACAGCCCGCCGCGATCGCCGGTGCGACTTTGTGTGCCACCAGATTGAGGGGAAAATTGAACGGCGTGATGAACGAACACGGCCCCAGCGGCACGCGCTTGACGAAGCCGCGGTAGCCACTGGTGCGTTCCGAAATTTCCAGGTTCACGATCTCGCCGTCGATCCGGGTCGATTCGTCGGCGGCGATCCGGAAGGTGTCGATCAGGCGCTCGGCCTCGCCCTGTGAGTCCCGGATCGGCTTGCCGGCTTCCACGCACAGCGCATAGGCGAGTTCGTCCCTGCGCGCGCGCATCCGGGCGACGCAATGCTCCAGCACCGCGCGGCGCTGGTATGGCTTCAGCGCGGCCATCGGCGCGGTGGCCTTCACGGCCGCGGCGATCGCCTCGTCGATGGTCTTGCGGTCGGCCAGCGCCACGCGTGTCGCGACCCTGCCCGAATACTTGTCCAGCACCGGCAGGTCGGCGTTGGCCTGCACCGGCTTGCCGGCGAGGTAGTACGGGTAGCGGGATTCCAGTTTCGGTGCGTTCGGCATGGCGATTGCCTGCGGGCGGGAAGAGGAAAACGCCAGCATAGAACGCGCGATGTCAAGCGTGCGTGTTCGGATCGTCCACGTGCAGCGGCAATTCGCCGTCGGCCAGCCTTGCACGCAGCGGATCGCCCGGCCGCACGCCCCGCACGGAACGCAGCACCTTGCCGTCGTGGTCGAACAGGATCGCGTAACCGCGTTGCAGCACTTCCAGCGGGCTGACCGCGTGCAACGCGCGCGCCAGTTCCTTCAGACGCCGGGCCTGGCGCTCCGCGTGGCGCGACCACGCCAGCGTCAGGCGCTGGCGCAGGTCGGCGGCGTGCTGCCGCAACGGTATCAGTCGTTCGCGCGGATGTTGTGCCAGCAGGCGCGTGCGCGCGTGGGCGAGACGGACGGCGGCGCGCTCGCCCGTCAACGATTGCGCGCGCAGCAGGCGGTCGCGCAACGCCTGCATCCGTTCGCGGCCCGCGGCGAGCCGTTGCTGGGGCCGCTGCGCCTGCAGGCGGGTCGAGAGGTGATCCAGCCGCTGCATCGCGCCCTGCGAACGCCGCCGCCACGCATGCTGCAGGCGAGCCATCGACTGCGAGAGCGTGCGTGCCAGGGCCGCGCCGTCGGGCAGGATCAGTTCCGCGGCGGCCGAAGGCGTGGGTGCGCGCAGGTCCGCCACGAAATCGCAGATCGAGAAATCGATCTCGTGGCCGACCGCCGATACCACCGGGATCGGACTGGCCGCGATCGCGCGCGCCACGGCTTCGTCGTTGAAGGCCGCGAGGTCTTCCAGCGAACCGCCGCCGCGGGTGAGCAGCAGCACGTCGTGACGGTGCGCGCGCGCCGCCGCTTCCAGCATCGCGACGATCTGGGCGGGGGCTTCCGCGCCCTGCACCTGCACCGGCAGCACCTCGATCCCGGCCAGCGGGAAACGCCGCGCCGCCACCGTCAGGACGTCGCGGATCGCGGCGCCCGTGGGCGAGGTGATCACGCCGATCCGGCGCGGGAAACGCGGCAGCGCACGCTTGCGGGCAGCGTCGAACAGGCCTTCCGCCTGCAGCTTGGCCTTGAGGATCTCGAACGCGCGGCGCAGCGCACCTTCGCCGGCTTCCTCGAGGTGCTCGACGATCAACTGGAACTCGCCGCGCGCCTCGTAAAGGCTCACCCGCGCGCGTGCCAGCACGTGCATGCCGTCGGCGGCCCGGAACTTCAGCCAGGTGCTGCGCGGCCTGAACATCGCGCAGCGCACCTGCGCCGCCGCATCCTTCAGGGAAAAATACAGGTGCCCCGACGCGGGCCGCGCGACGTTGGAAAGTTCGCCCTGGATCCACACCATCGGCAGCGCGCCCTCGATCAGCTCGCGCACCAGCCGGTTCAGCGCCGAGGGTGTCAGGATCCGGCGGTTTTCCGCCGGGGTGCTTTCAATGACCATCGTCGGAGGGCTGCTGCGACGGTTCGCGGGAGACGCGAGTGTCGCACGCCGCGGCACGCGCCGTCCGTGGGCGACGCAAACGCAACCAGCGCACCAGCAGGCTGACCGCGATCCACAGGGCCAGCGCGCCCAGCGGCCACGCCAGCACGCGCGGCCACAGCGCGGCGATCGCCGCGAGAACGAGCAGCAGCAGGGCGCTCGCCAGCAGCGGACGCGATTCGGTGTCGCTCAGCACCCGCCGGTTGCCCAGTGCGGCGCCGACCGTGGTCGCCAGCCGCATCGCCCCCACCGCGCTGCGCCCGGCGCTGCCGCGGCCGCGCCGCGGCCGACGCGGAGCCTGGCCCAGCGCGCGCACCCGGTGGTGCGACAGCACGATCTCGGTCGCGTTCTTAAGGTCGCGCTCGTATTGCTCGGCCATCCGCTGCGCGAAGGCCTGGTCCTCGATCGCCACGTCGATCTCGCAATTGCCGATCCAGCTCGCGATATTGAGATTGGTGGAACCGACCCGCGCCCAGCGGTCGTCGGCGACCGCGGTCTTGGCGTGCAGCATCGGACCGTTCCATTCGAAGATCCGGATGCCCTCGTCCAGCAGTGCGCGGTAGCCGGTGCGCGAGATCGCGGCCACCGCCGGCACGTCCGATGCGCCCGGCACCAGCAGGCGCACGTCCACGCCATCGTGCACGGCGTTGATGAGCGCGCTCAGGTACGGTGCGACACCGATGAAATACGCATCGGTCAGCCACAGGCGCTTGCGCGCCAGCGTCGCGATCAACTGGTCGAGGCGGTAGGTGCCGGCGCTGGACGGCTGCGTGGCGATCACGCGCAACGCCACCTCGCCTGCCGGTGCAATCGAATCGGGATCGGCAAGCAGGGATTCCGGCAGCGGTTCGCCCAGCATGGCCCAGGTGTCGGCGAAGGCACGCTCGATGTCGGCGACGGCAGGCCCGCGCAACGCGACGCCGGTGTCGCGCCATGGCGCGCGGCCGCGCGCCGGATCGCCCAGCCATGCGCTGCTCACGCACACGCCGGACACGAAACCGATGCGGCCGTCCACGCTCAGCAGTTTCCGGTGATCGCGGTTGATCCAGCCGAACGGGCTGAGCGGATCGAACGGGTTGTAGGTGCGCACCTCGCCCCCGGCCTCGCGCAGCGGCTGCCAGAAGTGCGACCGCGACTGGCCCAGGCAACCCAGCCAGTCGTGCAGCACGTGCACCGCCACGCCTGCACGCGCGCGTTCCGCCAGCGCCGACACGAACTCGCGGCCGGTGTCGTCGTCGCGGAAAATGTAGTTGCCGAACAGGATGCTGCGTTGCGCACCTGCGATCGCTTCGAGCCAGGCCGCGAAGTTGGCGGGCGCATCGATCAGCAGATCGACCCGGTTGCCCAGCGACAGCGGTGCCCCGGCCGCGCGCGACAGGGCCTGTTCGGCGATCGAGCGGAAGTCCTGCACGTGCTGCCGGTCGGTCAATGGCATCATCGCTCCTGGGCAAGCAGGGATGTTTCCCGACACTTTGCCGGTGTTGTGACAGTTTCGGCGTCGCGTGGCCGGGGTTCAAGCTAGAATGCGGCTCCGATGCGACGGGCAAGTGCCCGTCATTCGAAAGGGTTTCCGTCGCGCGATGGACGACAGCTACGCACGTCTGGTCGAAAACCTGCCGCCGCGGTTTCCGCCCGGCCGCGAGCGCAGGGCCGACGCGCGCGGCGTGCGCGCGGCGGTCGAGGCGCTGCCGCTGGCCAATCCCGCGCAGGCGGCGCAGGGGCTGGAGCGGATCCTGGACGGCATGCTGGCGACGGCATGGCCGGGTGCGGAGCGCATCGTCGCGCTGGGGCTGCTGCGCACCCCGGTCGCGGGCTGGTGCGACGGCATCGAGCGCCAGATCGCCGCTGAATCGCACCCGCTGCCGCCTGCCAAGCTGCAGGGCGTGATGGCCGCGCAGGGACTCCACTGGAAACTCGCGCGCGCCCATGCGCTGGCCCTGCACGAACTGTGCGCGCCCGACGGCAGGATTCCCCGCTTCAAGTCGAGGCTGGCCGCCACCGCAACGGTGCACGCGCTGGTGCACCTCGATCACGTGCTGCTGTGGGCCTACCGCCAGTACCAGTCACCGCCGCAAGGCGCCTGGCGTCTGGTGCACGCGCTGCATGCCTTTGCGGTGAACTCCGGCGTGGCGGATACCGAGGTGGATGACCCGTTGCCCGACGGCGTTCCTCTCGATGCGCGCGCCGCCTATGCGCACATCCTGCTGCTCGCGCTGTCCAATCCCTACCGCTTTTCGATGCGGGAACTGCGCGAGGCGCGGCAACTGACGCGCTGCTTCGGCACGCACTGCGTGCTGGTGCGCGCGGGTTCCGGCGGCATCGGCGTGGACACCGACAGCGACGGCGGACCCGGCAGCCTCGGGGACGACCGCCGTGATCCGGGCGCGGGCGTGCTGTGCCTCGATCTCGCGCCGCTGGAGCGGTTCCTGGACGAGCACGCCGCCATGCGTCCGCCGGGCATCGAGCACGTCAGCTTCCGCCGGCGCAACGCCCCGCCGGTTGAATCCAGCGCTGCCTTCGTCGAACGTCTGCGCGCGGGCTGGAAGGCATCTTCCGAGCGCGGCCATCGACGCCTCGATGCAGGGCACGCGCTGGATGCGGCGATCGGCATGCACGCCCTGCATTACGTGCTGGCCGGCAACACCGATTTCGCCGCGTTCATGAGCGCAATCCACGGCAACGCGATCATGCTGAGTTCGCGCGAGCACGCGCCGTCCTGGATCGCCGGTGCCGACGCGGGACAGGCACAGACGTTCGCGGCCGAGGTGCTGGACCAGAGCGCGGGCGGCTACCGTCTGCGCCTGCACGCGGCCGACGGTCCGCGCATCCGGGTCGGCGAGGTGATCGGTCTCGCGCCCGCCGCGGAGGAGGACGAGGACCGCGAGTGGATGGTCGGGCTGATCCGCTGGCTGCGCCGGGACGGCGACCATGTCTTTGCCGGCGTGGAACTGCTGTCGCGACGCGCGCGCGCGGCCGGCCTGCGGGCGGTCAGCGGCGAAGGCGAACCGCTGGCGCCGCAGCGGGCGGTGGAACTGGAGGAACGTCGCGACGAGGCCGGTGACAGGCTGTTCTCGCTGCTGGTGCCGCACCTGTTCGACCGCCGGACCGCGGGCATCGAGGTGGCGCTGCCCGCCGACCCCGCGGACTGGAGCTCGCGGCCGGACGTGACCCGCTGCAACCTGCTGGAAGCGGCGCAGGCCAGCGCCTCGTACTTCAAGGTCATCCTGACCACCGGCACGGTGCGCGACGGCGACGTCGTCGTGGACGGCGCCGAACTGCTGCCGGATACCTTCGCGGGAACCACCGAATGAAAGCCTTGCGCATCGTGCGGGGCTGCGTGGGCGGCAGCGAGGATGCCGTGGCGAAGAAGTAAACGGTGCATGCACGGGATCGGAAGGAGATCGCCGATGACACTCGAAATGCGTACCGAATGCGAACGCTGCCACGCCCCTCTCGCGAAGGACGGCGAGGCGTACATCTGCATCTACGAGTGCACCTTCTGCGCGGACTGCGCGGACGGGATGGACCACATCTGCCCGAACTGCGGCGGCGAGCTGGTGCGCCGGCCGCGTCCGGCGTGCAAGCCAGACGCATCGTGAGCGATACGCCGCGTTTCATCGTCGCGATTCCCGCTCGCTACGGTTCCACGCGCCTGCCCGGCAAGCCGTTGCGGCTGCTGGGCGGCAGGCCCCTGATCGCGCACGTGGCGCAGCACGCGCTGGATGCCGGCGCCGCGCGGACGGTGGTGGCGACCGATGACATGCGCGTGGTCGAGGCCTTGCGCGGCAGCGGCGTCGAGGCGTGCCTGACCCGCGCCGACCACGTCTCGGGCAGCGATCGCCTTGCTGAATGCGCGGAGAGACTGCACTGGCCGGACGATGCGGTGGTGGTGAATCTGCAGGGCGACGAACCGTTCGCGCCGCCGGCCGGCATCCGCGCGGTGGCGCAGGCGCTTGCGGAACACGACGCACCGATGGCGACGCTGGCCGCGCCGATCCAGTCCGCGCCGCAACTGTTCGATCCGAACTGCGTGAAAGTGGTGTGCGATGCGCGCGGACGCGCGCTGTATTTCTCGCGGGCGCCGCTGCCGTGGCCGCGTGACGCATTCGCGCGCGACCGCGACGCATTGCCGGACGACACGCCGTTCCTCCGCCACATCGGCATCTACGCCTATCGCGCCGGATTCCTCAAGGCCTTCGCGGCGCTGCCGCCCACGCCGCTGGAACGCGCCGAAGCGCTGGAACAATTGCGCGCGCTGGAGCATGGCCACGCGATCGCGGTGCGGATCACGCCGGAACCGTTCCCGCCCGGCGTCGATACCGTGGAAGACCTGGCGCGCGCGGAGCGGCAGTTGCAGGATGCGGAGCCGCGCGCGTGAGCATCGAACGGCGCGGCATCCTGTTCGTGTGTCTCGGCAACATCTGCCGCTCACCCACCGCCGAATACGTGGCGCGCGCCGAGTTCGAGAAGCTGGGGCTGCAGACTCCGGTGGCATCGTGCGGGCTGGGAAGCTGGCACGTGGGCGAGGGCGCCGATCCCCGCGCGGTGCAGGTCGCGCGCGAGGCGGGCTACGATCTCTCGCCGCACCGGGCGCGCCAGTTCCACGACGCCGATTTCTTCCGTTACTCGAAGATTCTCGCGGTCGATCGCGAGACCCTGGAAGCGCTGACGGCGCGTGCGCCGGACGGGGCGCCCCCGATCGAACGCTTCCTGGTCGCGGCCGGACTCGCCAAGCCCGGCGCGCGCGCGGCGGGCGACGTGCCCGATCCGTACATCGGCAGCCTGGATGATTTCCGCGCGGTGCTGGACCTGATCCGGCGGGGTGTCGCGGGCCTGGGCCGCAACCTGCTGGCCGCGGCGGAAAACCCGGCGGTCCGGGGCGGGGCGCCATGATCGACGGTGACCGGCCGCTGGACAGGGTCGGGTCGGGCACCCGGCCCGACGTGCCGGAACTCCCCGCATCGCTGCACTGGGTCAACGTCCGGGCGCCGGCGCGCCTGGCCGACCTGCGCGGCCGCGTGACGCTGCTGTTCTTCTGGAACGGCGAGTGCATCGACTGCGCCAATCTGCTGGCGGAATTGCGGCAGCTGGAAAGACGGCATCCCGGCGTGTTGGCGCTGCTGGGCGTGCATACGCCCCGTTATCCCTCGCAGCAGTCCGACGAGGCGGTGCTGAAGGCCGCGCACCGCCATCGGCTGCGCGTGCCGGTCGCCAACGACGCGCACTGGCTGGCGTGGCGGCAGTTCGGTATCACCGCGTGGCCCAGCACGCTGCTGATCGACGCGGCCGGGCGGCTCGCGGCGCGGCTGGTCGGCGCGGGCAGGAGCGCGGAACTGGACGAGGCGATCGCGTTGCTGCGCGAGGAACCGGCAGCGGCCGAGAGCGCGGTCGAGCCCCGGCCGTTGCGCGAGCTGCGCCCCGAGCCGCGCACGCCGCTGGCGTTTCCCGCGCACGCACTGGCCACCGCGTCGCGGCTGTACGTCAGCGACAGCGGGCATCATCGCGTGCTCGAATGCACGCACGACGGGCGCGTGCTGCGCCAGTTCGGTTCGGGCACCGCCGGCAACTGGGACGGACAGCTGGCCGGCAGCGGCTTGAACACCCCGCATGGGTTGGCGCTGAGCGGCGACCTGCTGTACGTGGCCGACACCGGCAACCATTGCGTGCGCCGCATCCGGCTGGACAGCGGCGACGTCGATACGGTGCTGGGCACCGGACGGCGCGGCCGTCACGATCCGGAAGCGGGCGTTGCCGGTACGCGCTTCGCGATCGACTCGCCGCGCGCGATCGCGGTGGACGGCGAGGCCCTGTACGTGGCCGCGACGGGGCAGCACCAGATCCTGCGTGCGGACCTCGGCCGGCACGAAGTCGCGGTGGTCGCCGGCAGCGGACGCAGCGGCGTGCGCGACGGCATCGGCGGCCAATCGCGCCTGGCGCAACCGTCGGCGCTGGCGCTGCTGCCGGGACAACTGCTGATCGCCGACGCGGGCGGCAACGCGATCCGGCGCCTGCGCCTCTCCGATCTGGCCTTGACCACGCTGGCCGGCGGATCGCCATGGGAATTCGGCGACCGCGACGGGCAGGGGATGAACGCGCGTTTCGCCTGTCCCTCGGGACTGGCGGCCGGCGAAACGCAGATCTATGTCGCCGATACGCTCAATCACCGGCTGCGCACGCTCAATCCGTTCAGCGGTGAAACCGGCACGCTCACCATCGACCGCGAACTGCATGCGCCGCAGGGCCTTTCGTTCGCGGCAGGCATGCTGTGGATCGCCGACCGCGACGATCACGCGATCCTGCGGGTGGATCCGGCAACGTGGCGCGCGCTGCGCGTGCCGGTGGACGAGTAGGCGTCACCCCGCAGCCTGCCACGCGCATCGCGCGCCACCGCAGGCCGGACCGGCACGCGGGTACAATGACGGGATGCCATCCGCTGCACCGGCCTTCGACGGCAAGGCCTTCGTCCGCACCCTCACCACCTCGCCCGGTGTCTATCGCATGTTCGGCGAGGGTGATGCATTGCTGTACGTTGGCAAGGCGGCGAATCTCAGGAAGCGGGTCGGCAGTTATTTCCTGAAACCGCGGCTCGACCCGCGGATTGCCTCGATGCTGGCGCAGATCACGCGGATCGAGGTGACGCTGACCCGCACCGAGGGCGAGGCGCTGCTGCTGGAAGCGCAACTGATCAAGTCGCTGAAGCCGCGCTACAACATCATGTTGCGCGACGACAAGAGCTATCCGTACATCTTCCTGTCGGCCGACGAATTCCCGCGCATCGTGTTCCACCGCGGCGCCAAGCGCGAGAAGGGCCGCTACTTCGGCCCGTATCCCAGCGCGCACGCGGTGCGCGAGAGCCTGGCGCTGATGCAGAAGCTGTTCAAGGTGCGGCAGTGCGAGAACAGCTATTTCCGCAACCGTTCGCGCCCGTGCCTGCAATACCAGATCGGACGCTGCACCGCGCCGTGCGTGGGCTTCATCGACGCCGCGGAGTATGGCGAGGACGTCCGTCACGCCGCGATGTTCCTGGAAGGCCGCAGCGACGCGGTGTTGGGCGAACTGGCCGCCGCGATGGAAGCGGCCAGCGCGCGCCAGGATTACGAGCGCGCCGCGCGCCTGCGCGACCAGGTCGCGACCTTGCGCGGCCTGCAGGCGCGTCATTACGTGCGCGGCGCCAGCGCGGACATGGACGTGTTCGCCTGCCGGATCGAAGCCGGGATCGCGTGCGTGTCGGTGCTGTTCTTCCGCAACGGCATCAGCCTGGGTTCGCGCGATTTCTTTCCGAAGCTGGCGCTGGACGCGGAACCCGGACAGGTGCTGGGACAGTTCCTCGCGCAGTATTACCTGGAACAACCCGTGCCGGCCGAGATCGTGGTCGAGCGTGAACCCGCCGACGCCGTGGCGCTGGAAGAAATGCTGGGCGCGCACGGCGGTCATGCGGTCGCGCTGAAGTGGCGGGTGCGCGGCGAGCGCGCGCGTTTCGTGGAGCTGGCCGCGCGCAACGCGGAAGCGGCGCTCACCGCAAGACTTTCCGGCAGGCAGACCCTGCAGGCGCGTTTCGAGGCGTTGCGCGAATTGCTGCAACAGGACGAAGTGCCCGGGCGCATCGAATGCTTCGACATCAGCCACACGCTGGGCGAGGAAACCGTGGCCTCGTGCGTGGTGTTCGGCCCCGAAGGTCCGCAGCAACAGAACTACCGGCGCTTCAACATCCGCGACGTCACGCCGGGCGACGATTACGCGGCGATGCGGCAGGCACTGGAACGCCGCCTGAAACCGCTGACGCGCGGCGAGGGCGAGGCGCCCGACCTGCTGCTGATCGACGGCGGCAAGGGTCAGGTCGCGCAGGCACTGGAAGTGCTCCGCGAACTCGGGCTAGACGGAATCGAGGTGGTGGGTGTCGCCAAGGGACCTTCACGCAGGGAAGGCGAGGAAACCCTGGTGCCGGGCGGCGGCGGACCGCCGATCAATCCGGGTCCGGATTCGCCGGCGCTGCACCTGATCGACGCGATCCGCGACGAGGCGCACCGCTTCGCGATCACCGGACATCGCCGCCGCCGCGAAAAGGCCCGCGAGCACGGCGTGCTGGAGGACGTCCCCGGCATCGGCGCGCACCGCCGGGCGGCGCTGCTGAAGGCGTTCGGTGGCCATGCGGGCATCGTCGCGGCCGGCGTGGAGGAACTTTGCCGGGTGCGCGGAATCAACCGCGAACTTGCCGAACGCATCCACGCCTTCCTGCATGGCTGACGCAAACGCCGGCACCGTGCGAAACTGCCACGGTTGCCGCCTTCCTGATGACATGGATCCTTCCTGAGAATCGTGGCTTGCGCATCAATCTCCCCACCGCGCTGACCTTGTTCCGGATCATGCTGCTGCCGGTGATGGTGGTGGTGTTCTATTCGCACGCCGCGATACCGGCGATCCCGCTGCGCGCCGCCAACATGGCGGCGGCCGTGGTGTTCGCGCTGGCATCGGTGACCGACTGGCTGGACGGCTGGATCGCGCGGCGCTGGCACATGGAATCGGCGTTCGGCGCGTTCCTCGACCCGGTCGCCGACAAGCTGATGATGGGCGTCACGCTGTTCGTGCTGGTGCAGAGCCACCCGACCGCGCTGCTGGCCGTGACCAGCGCGGTGATCGTGGGTCGCGAAATCGCGGTGTCGGCGCTGCGCGAATGGATGGCGTCGGTGGGCGAACGCGCGCTGGTCAAGGTGCAGTGGATCGGCAAGTTCAAGACGGTGATCCAGATCGTCGCGATCCTGGTGCTGCTGCTGGAACGCGACAAGGACGCCACGTTCCTGCGCCTGTGGTTCGCCGGCGAGACATTGCTGGTGATCGCCGCGATCCTGACGATCTGGTCGGGACTGGCATACCTCCGTGCCGCGTGGCCGGTGCTGCGCGGCGACCGGGCGCCGCGCGACGATGCCTCGCGCTCCGCTTGAACTGCCCGGATGCCGCCCGTATCATTGGCAAGCCGTGCGGGAATAGCTCAGTTGGTAGAGCACGACCTTGCCAAGGTCGGGGTCGCGAGTTCGAGTCTCGTTTCCCGCTCCATATTCCTGCGCTCGTCGTCGAGCGCGTACCACGAAGCGGCCGGAGCCATCCGTGGCTAGGGATTTCCCGGCCGCGCCTTTCACGAAATGCGAAAGACCGGCTGTGTCGATCCCGGACTTTCGCCTCATGAACCTCGGCGTTGCCGGGGTTTTGTTTATCCGATGCCGGCGCGTTAAGCTCGACTCGCCGCGACAATGGATGGTGTGCACGGCCAGGTGGCAGAGTGGTCATGCAGCGGACTGCAAATCCGCGTACGCCGGTTCGATTCCGACCCTGGCCTCCATGCATTCCCGTCACCTTGTCGCGCATGCTCGAAGGCGCTTGCCGCTGCCTGAGGGCGCGCCGGGGTGGCGGAACTGGCAGACGCAAGGGACTTAAAATCCCTCGGCCGCAAGGCCATGCGGGTTCGATCCCCGCCCCCGGCACCAAACGGTCGGCGCAGGTTCCGTTCTGCGGTTTCGATCGTCTCCGCCGGACCCCGACGCGTCACAACGACGACACGTAACCGGCGAGCGCGGCCATGTCCGCCTCGCTGAGATTGTGCGCGACGCCTTGCATGACCCTGTCGTTGCTGGTGCCGACACGGGTGCCGTCGTGATAGGCCTTCAGCTGTTCCAGCACGTACGGGGCGTTCTGGCCCGCCAGCGCGGGGAAGGTCGACCAAGCCGGTTGCGGCGCGGTGCTGGCGAGATCGGGCCGCGGGCCCCGGCCATCCGGACCATGACAGCCCTGGCAGGGCGGTACGCCCGCGGCGGGATCGCCGTCGTGGAAAAGCGTGTCGCCGCGCGGGGACTTTTGCGCCACGGGCCGTGCGGCCCCCGGCGGCAGCGATGCGAAGTGGGCGGCCAGATCGTGCATGTCGCGGTCCGTCAGGTTCGCGGCCAGCGGTTTCATCACCGCGTTGTCGCGCGCGCCGTCCTGGAACGCGCGCAGTTGCACGTACAGATAGGTTTCCGACTGCCCGGCCAGGTTGGGGAAGGTGGGCGCAACCGCGGTGCCGCGGCTGCCGTGACAGGCCGCGCACACCACGGCCTTGGCTGCACCAGCGGCAGCGTCGCCATGCACCGGCGGTTGCCTGCGCAGATCGTCGAACGGCGCGCTCGCCGCCAGCGCCATGCCGGTCGCCAGCACCGCGCATGCAAGCGGGGGAACGGCCAGTGCACCGGAGCGGCGGGATGCGAAGATCACGGTGCCCTCCTCACAGTTTCAGGTTGAGCATCATGCCCAGCAGGTTGGCGCGGTAGTGCGGTTGCGGACCGAGATCGGTGTACACCTTGTGGTCGATCACCAGGCTGTTCTGGAGCCCGAGGTAGTGCCAGTCGGCGAAGTTGCCGGTCTCGAAGATGTCGAACACCCGCATCCCGAGCGTGCGGGTAAAGGCGAGGTCGAAACCGAGTTGCAGCGTGTTGATGTGATAGTGGTTGTCGGGGAAGCCGTTGCCGACCGTGGCGACGAACGGCTGCTGGGTGGTCGAGAGCGCGCCCGGTGACGCGAACACGTAGCCCAGTTTCCCCAGCGCATAGGTATAGGTGTAGCCGAGGTCGGCGCGCACGCGGCCGAAGTCGTGGCGCAGGGTGAGGCCGGCGTTGTAGTCGCGTTCACGGTCGTCGTCGGCCCACTGGTTGGCGAATGGATACAGCGGTCCGCCGAAGGCGGGATTGTCGCGGCCGGCCTGCCCCAGCAGGTTCTCGAAGTCGTTGACGTTGGAGAATTGCAGGCGGGAATCGTCGCGGCCCAGATTGGCGCTCATGCTGGTCGCGGGCGAAGGCTGCCAGTCCCAGGCCAGACTGACGCCGCGGTTGCGCGTGGCCTGGCGGCCGAGCGCGGCGCCGTAATTGTCGCGCGTCGCGTACACGACGCCCGAGATCGTGGCGGTGTCGCCGATCGGATAGATCACGATCGCGCGCAGCTTGTGCTCGATGCGGTTGCTCAGGTCGTACTTGCGCATCGCGTCGGTGGTGAAGGCGGCGTTGCCCAGCGGCGGCGTCACGAAGCCCGGCAGGGCGGTGGAGTAGAACGGTTGGTAGGGGTCGTAGTTGTAGGGGCCGCCGTCGCGATGGGCGAATTCATAGCTGAAGCGCAGCGTGCCCTTGCCCAGCGCGCGATCCACCCACGCCAGCTTGATGCGCTGTTCGTTCACCAGCTTGCGCTCGCGGTATTTGGGCTGGTTGCGGTCGAAGCTCCAGCTCAGGTTCAGGGTATCGGCTTCGCTGACGCGCCAGTCGATGCCGGTGTCGAGGATGCTGTCGGTGTAGCCGAACGGAATCGCCCGCACCTGGGTCACGTACGACCAGTACAGCGGATTGCGCGGATCGAAAATGCCGACCTCGCCGGGCACCACGCTGCCCTGCGATCCGTTTTCGGAAATGTAGCCGTACTGCCCGGTCAGGGGATTGAAGGCGAGATAGTTGGTCTTGTTGTCCTCGCGGTACCAGCGGATTCCGGCGTGCCAGCCGAATTTGGGGGTCGGATGGAAGACGGCTTTCACGTCGAAGAGGCCGGTGTCGATGCGCGCGTCGGCGGTCTTCTGCGACAGCGCGGCGGTGGTGTTCCAGTCCGCGCAGTCGAACGTGTAATTGGCCGACGGCGAGATGAACACGCCGCCGGTGCCGGTGCAGGTGACCGGCGGCAGCAGCGCGTCGTTCTGGCGCATCGTGCCCCACGCTGCCGCGACCGACAGGTGGCCGTTCCATTTCAGGTCGCGCGAAAGCTCCAGGCGCAGGTTGTGGTAGTCGTTGTCGGGTTCCAGCGAGAACTGGCCCTGATAGATATTCGCGACCTGCGGCACGCCCGCCACGTTGCTCAGCTGGAACGGGCTCTGGAAATCCAGCCGGTCCTTGTGGTTGCGGAAGAACGAACCCGTGTAGGTCAACTGGAACTGCCAGACGTTGCCGACATTGCGCAGTCCCATCCCGATGTCGGTGGTGCTGAAGTCGATCGGGCGCACCGTTTCCAGGATCCCGCCGTTGTCGGGGAGCACGTAGTTGAAGAACATCGAGCCGCCCCACAACCGGGTGCCGGTGCGCTTCTCGTTGACCACCGAGACGTAACCGATCCAGTTGCCCCACAACTTGTCCTCGAAGCTGAGCCCTGCGCGCCTGCGCGTCAGGCCGATCGTCTGGCGCGGGCGCGTCTTTTCGACGGCGGCCACCTGGGCGGGCGTGCTGCCGCCCGGGACCAGCGGCGCCGGCAGCGTCAGGTTGGTGCTGCCGACGCCGTTCCAGAGCGGATAGGCGTCGGTGGTGACGTCGTGGGGGATGACACGCCAGAACGCCTCGATCTTGTAGTTGCCGTACTGCCCCGCGCGCAGGCGGTAGTATTGATCGTCGCCGCTCAACCGGCTGCCGCGGAACTCGACGTACTGCCCCGTCTTCGGATTGTCCGCATACAGCGCGAGCAGACCGAGCGCGATGCCGCTTTTCCAGCCTGCGTACTGGCGGAAGAATTCGGCCCTGGTGTCGCCACTCAGGTGCAGCCAACCCGCTTGCAGGAAACCCCCATAGACCCAGTCGCTGTCCTTGTACAGCGGCGAGCCTTGGTCGTCGCGTTGCGGCGGATAGGGGTAGAGCACGCCGCTGGGCGTGCGCATCATGCCCGCGTGCAGCCAGGAGAACCCGCGCGGATCCGGCCACAGCAAAGGCGCCCAGCCGGTGGGGTCGAGGGCGTTGCCGTACTGGATGTCGCCCACGCGCGCGCTGTCGCTGGAATCGGCCAGCGCCGCTGCGCTCGCCAGACAGGCGGCGATGGCAACTGCCAGTGGTGCGATCAGCGCCTTGCACATGAACCCCTCCCGTTCCGTCACGGGACTTCCGCTACTTGTGGAACCTCGAGCCCGACGGATTGTTGGAACCGTGAATGTTGGTGTGGCAACTCAGGCAGGCGCGTCCGATCAGGCGCTCGTCCGGCGCCTGTCCGGTTGCCAGCCCCGCGATCGTCTGCAGGTCGTTCGGGTGCAGCGTCATGGTGTGGCATTGCTGGCACAGCATCGGCACGGGCAGCACCAGCAGCGCCTGCTGGTTGGAGCCGTGCGGATCGTGACAGGTCAGGCAGTTTTCGCGCACCGGCGCGTGTTCGAACAGGAACGGCCCGCGTTTCTCGGCGTGGCAGGTGTAGCAGGTCTCGTTGACGGTGTCGGTCTTGATCAGGTCGGCGGTCAGCGTGCCGTGCGGGTTGTGGCAATCCGCGCAGGAGATCTGGCCTTCCGGCAGCGGCATGTGCGAGCGGCGGTTGAACTTGTCGCGGATGTCTTGATGGCAGGTCGAGCACACCTGATTGATGGAGTTGTTCGCCAGCACGCCCTCGGCCGAGAGCCGCGCCATCGGATTGTGGCAGTCGGTGCACGCCAGTCCGCGTTCCTGGTGCACCGAACCGATCCAGTCCTGGCGTGCGCCGCCCTTGTGGCACGACAGGCACACGCCGGTCTGTGTCTCGATGGGCGTTTTCGCGTCGCGGGTGAAGGCGATGATCAGGCCCGGCCCGGTCGGGTCCTTCGCGTGCGCGGAACCGCGGCCGTGGCAGGTTTCGCAGGCGGCATCGGGACCCGTTCCGGCGGCGCCGGCGCGGAACGCCGCGAGGTGCAGCGAATGCGAGGCGTGCACGTTTTCCAGCGCATGGCAGGCGATGCAGGTCTTCGCGCCGACCGCGACCGCGTCGGGCGCTAGCGGATTCTTCGCGATCGGTGCCGAGTCGAACGGCGTGGCCGGTCCGTTCGCAAGGAAGGCGTGCACAGGCGCGTGGCCGGTCGCGTCGGTATCCGTGCGCATGTCGGTGCGCGGCAGCATCCGCCTGAAATCTTCGGTGGTCAGCGCGCTCGCGGGCATCGCCCCGGCGTGCGGACCGGTGCCCGTCGCGGCCTGCGCAGCGCCGGTCGGCAGGATGCGGTGGAAATCCTGTTCGGTCAGCGTGCCCGATGAAGCGGTGGGATGGGCAACCTGCGCGCCGGCGCGCTGCACGACCACGAATGCTCCCGTCAGCGCGGACAGAACGAGCAGTGCGGCTGCGAACGGCAAGTGGACGACGCGCATGTCCGGACGGCCCCTCACTGGGCATGACCAGGCCGGTTCGGTCCCACGACGGCCGGCAGCGTATCACTTCGCGGAAGGTGGACGAGGCCGGTCTGCGGCATGCGGGTGCTCCGGGCCGGCGTCATTCATGACGCGATCGCTGCGAACCGCGCAGCGCGGAGACCGCCGCCGCGGCGTTGACCTCGAGCGTTCCGTCTACGACCTTGCTGCTGCGCATCAGCAGGTCGTGGATCGCGCGCGCGTCCAGACGCGGCGACATCGACACCAGCAGCGCGGCGATGCCGCTGACATGCGCGGCGGCCATGGACGATCCCGAAGTGAAGTCGTAGCCGCCATCGGGTTGCGTGGTCAGGATGTCCCGGCCCGGGGCGCTCAACACGCCCGGCGGGTCCACCGAATCACGGCCGGAGCGCACCACGATGACGCCCGGCACGTCGTCGGGGAACCCACCGAGGTTGCCGTCGTCGGGCATCGCGGCGATCACGATGCGATTCTGGTCCAGCAGGCGGCGCAGCAGTCCGGACAGCAGCGGGTCCGGCGGACCGCCCAGGCTCAGATTGACGATGCGGGCGTTGGTATCCATGACCGCCGCCAGCGCCTTGGCGAGGGTGAAGGAGTTGCAGCGCGCACCGCCCTCGGAATCCGGCGGATACCAGCACGCCTTGAAGATGCTGAGCGTGGCCCTGGGCGCGATGCCCACGATGCCGCGGTGGTTGTCGGCGATCGCGGCGATGATGCCCGCGACTTCCGTGCCGTGCTGATCGCGATCGAACGCCGACGCCGAGTCATCGACCAGGTTGTGCACGTCGTGGATCTGGCCGCGTAGATCGGGATGCTCCACGTCCGCACCGGTATCCACGACCGCGATGTCCACGCCCGCGCCCTGGGTGAATGCCTGCGCGCGGGCGGCGTCGGTTTCGACGAAACCGAGTTGCAGATCGGCATAGGGGTCGTTGTACCGGCGTGCCGCGTGTGTGTGCCCCGGCTGCTCCGAATAGACGGAAAAATCCTGCAGCGGTTCGGCGAGCCGCACGCGGCCGTCCCTGGCCAGCGCCGCCAGCAGCGCTTCCCTGCTCATGCCCGCGGGCGGTTCGAGCACGATGCAGTACAGGTCCAGGCTCTTGATGGGCCAGCCGGTGACTTGCCGCCAGCGGTAGTTCCGCTGCAACGCGGCCAGGGTGGATGCGGCGCGCTGGCCGGCGCCGTAAATGCCGGAAGGGGTGTAACCGAGCAGGCTCGAACCGGCGTGCATCACGGGCGGATCGAGCGGATTGGCGACGGCCAGCACGATGTCACGCCGGCTGTCCATCGAGGTGACGGGATTGCCGGCTTGCGCATGATCGACGTGCGCGGGCCCGGACGCCGGGGACCGCGCAAGCGCGCACGCGCTCCACGACATGGCTGCAGCGGCAAGGAGAACGGCGCCGAATTTCATCGCGGGTTGTCGATGGGCTCTGCCAAGCGGATGGCGTGATTGGCGCGGAGCCGCCGCAGCGTCTCCGGGGGGGAGGAAGCGGGGCCGACGGGCACGACCGTGTAGGCGCCCAGATCGTTGGGACCGTCGATCACCCGCAGGCCGAGGGTGTGCAGCAGGCGGTCCCAGTCGGCCAGCTTCATGCCGGCGTCGGGCACCACGCGGATCGCGCCGGGAACCGCGGGCGGCGCTGCCTGGCTGAGGGTCCGGTACGGCGCGGTTCCGTCCGTCCACAGCCTGGCGCCGAGCACGCCCATGCCGAGCATCTGCAGCAGCAGCATCGCCGCCATGGCCGCCGGCAACCAGTTGCGGGTGCGCCGACGAACGGGACTGGCGGCCGAATCCGCCGCATCCACACGGGCCAGCAGGCGCTTCAATCCGGCTTCCGGGTCGATCGCGACATCCGGCGGCAACGACAGCGCATCCCGCAGGCGGCTCTGCTGCGCGAATTCCGCGCTGCACGCCGCGCAGCGGGCAAGATGGTTCATCAGCCATTCGCCCTGCTCGTGCGAACTGCCGGTCTGCAGCACCCAGGGCATCGCTTCCCAGGCGCGGGCGCATTCGCTGCCGGCATCCGTCGGGAACGTCATGGCACGGTCTCCTTCTGCAGGGATGCCTCGTTTCGCCGGCTTGTCCGGTCGGCAAGTCCGGGCAGCACGTTGCGCAGCTTGATCCGTGCATGGAACAGGCGCGCCTTCACGGTACCGACCGGGCTCTGCATGATCGCGGCGACCTCGTCCAGGCTGTGGCCCAATCCGTAAACCAGTTCGATCACCAGCCGATGATCGGCGGACAGGTGATCGAGTCCCCTCGCCAGCCAGTCACGCAGCTCGCGATCCTCGTCCGGATCGTCGGCGGGGGTGCGTTCCTCCAGCAGCTCATGGTCGTACACCAGCGCGTTGCCGCGCTGCCTCAGCGCCTTGAGCCCGCAGCGATAGGCGATGCCCATGATCCAGGTGGACACGCGCGAATCGCCGTGGAAGTTGTCCGCTTTCTGCCAGGCGATCCAGAAGCAGTCGTTGATGATTTCCTCGATGATGTCGGCACGCCGCGTCAACCTGGTCAGAAAGCGGCACAGGTTCGCGTGGTAGTTGCGGTACAGCACCGTCAGTGCCGCACGGTCTCCCTCCGCCATGCGCTGGAGCAGCATGCGATCGGAGATATCGGTGTCGAGCTCGGCTTCGTTCATGAAGGCAGCCACTCCAAAGGTAGGTACCGGGCCGGGACCGAAAGGTTGCCCAGGGTCAGAAAGCGCGTGAAAGGGTCGCGAGCCAGGGCGACGCGGCCAGATAGTCCAGTTGCCGGCGGGCGCCCGGGCTGATGAACATGCGGCTGAGCCCCGCCTGCCAGGGCCCCCGGCTCCACTGCAGCCCCGCGTTGCCGTAGAGGTAGAAAGCCGAGTGATAGGCATCGCCGGGTTCCCGGTAGCGGGAGATCACGTAGCGGGTGAAGCCCGCTCCGGCGGAAAAGGAAAGGCCGTGCGTCAACGGCCAGCGGAAACCGGTGTCCAGGGCGGGACGCAACCGGCGTTCGTCGGTGCCGAGGGCATAGATGCCGGACAGGCCGACGGACAGGATGTCCCGGTACACCCAACCCACGCCCGCCTCGACGGCGTTGAGGCGGGTGATGCCCGAGTAGTGGTAATAAAGCAGGTTCGTCTGCATCTGCCAGTCGCCGGACAACATCCCGGAATGCGACAAGCGGGCGACGGCCTCCGAAACGTGCCCGGGCGAACGCACCTCCGCGGCTGCGGACAACCCGAAGGACCAGCCCGACGGCAAGGTCAAGGACAGGGCCCCCTGCACGGCCGGCTTGGGCGGCGTGATGGCGATGCCGCGTTCCACCAATTGGGAACTCAGCGCGAGCTGCCCGCCCAAGTCGGCCGGGCGGGCGTGGTTCGGGGAAGTGAGCAGGGCGAAAAACGTTGCCGCGGCGGGGGCGAAGCGTCCCCGGACGGACAGCGCCCGGCGATCGCGGTGCTCGCAACGTCGGCATCCGCTCCGCCGCGGAGCACCTGGTGTGCCGGAACGCCTCATGGTGCTGCCCGTCCAGTCGAACGGCAGCGGCGCAGTCGATGCGATTCAGTCACGGCTGGCAACCCCGATGGCGGCGGCTTGCAGGTGATCGCGGAACACCGTCACGTCGCGCTGATTCTCGACGGACCGCCGCGCGATCCCCGCACACCCATCAGACGACCGGAGGCGCTGGCTTCGCATTGCGTGGAGGTCGTGTGACCGCCGTCAGGACAACCTTCCGTCCGCCGGCCGGCACTCAAACGCATGGTCCGTTTGGGGGTGCCAAGCGTCGCCCGAAAGCATGCAGATCGAGCGAATCCAGTTTCAGATGCACGGCGACAGCCGCGGCGCACTCATCGCGCTGGAGCAGGAACGCAACGTGCCTTTCAAGATCAGGCGTGTCTACTACCTGTTCGGAACGAAGGGTGGCGTGCACCGGGGCCAGCACGCGCATCGCCATCTCAGTCAGCTTGCGGTGACCTTGCGCGGCTCCGTCACCTTCCTGCTGGACGACGGCAGCGGACCGGTGCATGTCGTGCTCGACGATCCCGCGCAGGGTCTGCTGCTGCAACGGATGGTGTGGCACGAGATGTACGACTTCAGCGAGGACTGCGTGCTGATGGTGCTCGCCGATCACCTTTACGACCCGGCCGACTACATCACCGATTACGACGAATTCCTGCGCGAGATCGACGGCGGCTTGCGCGTGGAGGGCATGGCGGCATGTCCGGGGCGCTAGACCTCGTCGAAGCGGGCGAATTCGCGCGGACTGCCCGTGAACACTTCGGGCACGGCGGCGACCGCGAAACCCTCGCGTTCCGGGTGGAACGCGATTCATGAAGAAGACCGGGCTGGCTGGCCGCCCCGTGCCGGGGCACGACGATCCGGACGCGCATCGGTCGCCGTCGGCAGCGGATGTTTTTGCCGCGATCCCGGCCAGCCGGCTCGACCGCCCGGACAAGCACTTTCCTTCCGGCTCAGCCATTCCGGCCGAAAGCGAGGCTGCGATCTCCGGCCATGGCTTGACCGGATCGAAGGAACGCCTCGCTGCGCGCGCCGGCGTACACGACATGCATCCGTGGCTGCCGTGATGGACGTGCCGTTCCTCGATGTGGGGGCGATCAACGCCCGCTACGCCGATGCGCTGAAGGCCGCGACGGCGCGGGTCATCGACTCCGGATGGTACGTGCTCGGCGAGGAACTGGCGGCGTTCGAACGGGAATTTGCAGCCTATTGCGGCGCGCGCCACGCGCTCGGCGTGGGCAATGGCCTGGATGCACTCACGCTGATCTTTCGCGCTTACCGGGAACTGGGCGTTCTGGCGGAGGGTGACGAAGTCATCGTGGCCGGCAATACCTACATCGCGAGCCTGCTGGCCATCTCGGCGAACCGGCTGGTTCCGGTGCCGGTGGAACCGGACCCGCTCACTTTCAATATCGATCCGGCGTGCGCGGAAGCGGCCGTCGGCCCGCGCACGCGCGCGATCATGGCCGTGCATCTGTACGGCCAGCTGGCGGACATGCACGCGTTGTCCGAACTGGCGAAACGGCATGGTTTGCTGCTGATCGAAGACGCGGCGCAGGCGCACGGAGCGATGCTCGACGGGCGCAGGGCCGGCGCGTTCGGCGATGCGGCGGGTTTCAGTTTTTATCCGACCAAGAATCTCGGCGCGCTGGGCGACGGCGGGGCGGTGGTCACCGGCGATTCGCGTCTGGCCGACACGGTGCTGGCGCTGCGCAACTACGGTTCCCAGGTCAAATACCATCATCTTCATCAAGGCGTGAATTCACGGCTGGACGAGATCCAGGCCGCGATATTGCGCGTCAAGCTCGGGCGCCTCGATGCGGACAATGCGCTGCGTCGCGGCGTGGCGCGCCGCTACCGCGATGGCATCACCCATCCGCTGATCCGACTGCCGCAGGTGCGCGCGGAAGAAAGCCATGTCTGGCACATCTTCACGATCCGCTGCCCTCGTCGCGACGCGTTGCGGCGGCACCTCGCGCTGCAGGGGATACACGGCGCCGTCCACTATCCCGTTCCGCCGCACCGGCAGCCCGCGTATCCCGAGTTGCGCAATCTGCGCCTGCCGTTGACGGAGCGCCTGCACGAGGAAGTGCTGAGCCTGCCGATCGCCCCGACGCTGGCGGACGATGCCGTCGAGCGCGTGATCCGCGCGTGCGCGACATTCGAGTGTTCCGCATGAACTTCGCCAGCGCCGGTTTCTGCAGCGCGATCGGCACCGCCGCGCGGCTGGTCGCGGGCCTCGTGGTGCTGAAACTGGTCGCGTGGCTTGCCGGGCCGGCCGGCGTGACCAGGCTGGGGCAGTTCCTGAGCCTGATGTCGCTGCTGGCGGTGCTGGCGGGCGGCGGCATCAGCGCCGGCATCGTCAAGTACGTCGCCGAATATCGCAACGATCCGCTGCGCCTGCCGCGCCTGCTGTCGGCGGCGCTGTTCTATGCCCTGTGCGCGTCGGTCGTGACGGGATGCGTGGTGCTGATCTTCAGCCGGCAGCTCTCCGTCTGGCTGCTGGGCGACATCCGCTACGAAAGCCTGATCCGCCTGCTCGCGGTCGCGCAGATCGGGATCGCGTTGGTCAACTACATCCTCGCCGTGATCAACGGCTTCATGGATGTCCGCCGGCTCGCCGTGATCCAGGTGCTCGGTTCGGTGCTGTGCATGGCGCTGGTGGTGGCGCTGTCGCGGTGGCTGCACCTGTTCGGCGCGCTGCTCGCGCTCGTCACGGGCCAGTTGCTGTGGCTCGCCGTCGGGTTGCCGGCGTTGCGGCGAAGTCCCTATTTCCGGCGCGGCATGTTCAGGGTCCGCTTCGACCGCGAGATGACGCTGCGTCTGGCGATGTTCTCGACGATGACGCTCACCTCGGCCCTGCTGGGGCCGCTGGTCAACATCGCTGTGCGCGACCACCTCGCGTTGCGGTTCGGCTGGGAGCAGGCCGGCAACTGGCAGGCGGTGAGCAAGGTGTCGGACGCCTATCTGCTGTTCCTCACCACCGCCATCAATATCTACTACCTGCCGAAGCTCGCCTCGATCCACGAACGCGGCGAACTGGTCAACGAGCTCCGCAAGGCCTACCGGCATCTCATGCCCGTGGCGATCGCGGCGGCCGGCATGATCTACCTGCTGCGTGGCTGGGTCACGCAGCTGCTGTTCAGCGCGGACTTCACCTCCGCCGCTGCCCTGTACGGCCCGCAGTTGCTGGGCGACGTGGTGAAGATCGCCTCGTTTCTGCTCGCGTATCTGATGCTGGCCAAGGCCATGACGCGCCTGTTCGTCGTTTCCGAGTTCGTGTTCGCGGCCAGCTACCTCGCGCTGGTCTTCGTGTTCACCGCGCAGTTCGGCCTGATCGGCGCGATGTACGCGTTCGTCCTGAACTACATCCTCTACCTCGCGTTCAACGTGCTGGTCGCGCGGCGTTATCTGGCGGAACGGTGATCATGTCCGGCGAAACATCGGCAAACCCGGCGGCGATGCCCCTGGTCTCCGTGCTGGTTCCCGCGTTCAACCACGAACGCTTCGTGCAGCGCTGCCTCGACAGCGTGCTCGAGGATCCTTATCCCGCCAAGGAAATCGTCATCATCGACGACGGTTCCAGCGACCGGACCTGGGACAGGATCGCCGAATGGGCGGAGCAACACGGCAGCGAAATTCCCATCGAGTACGTGCGCCGCAACAACCGGGGCATCGCCGCGACCCTGAACGAACTGGCCGCGCGTGCCCATGGCGAGTTCCTGAAGCTGGGCGCCAGCGATGATTACCTGTTGCCGGGCGGACTGGACGTGCAGGTCCGTTACCTGCTGACGCATCCGAAGAAGTGGACGGTGATCGGCGATTCGGTGGTCGTGGACAGGCACGGCCGGAAGCTGCACGACAGCGGCATGCGCGATCTGCACGGCGCCGACAAGCGTCTCTACCGCTCCGACGACGGCATCCGCCGCGCGGTGATCAGCCAGTGGGCCGTGGGCGGCCCGGTCGCGATGGTGCGAAAAAGGTCGCTCGAGACGGTTGCGGGCTGGAACGAGGCCCTGTGCATCGACGATTGGGATTTCTTCCTGCGCCTCGCCGCGCACGACGCGATCGGCTTCGTGGACATGAAGGTGTGCGCGTACCGCCTGCACGGCGCCAACGTCAGCCAGACGCGCGACGTGACGAAGCGCGTCTGGCATCTCCGCGAATCCCGCAATGTCGCGTTGCGGCGGGCCGAGCTGTTCGACGGCGCCTACCGGACGTTGCTGGTCGCGCAGGCGCATTACATCGACGCCAAGATCGCCTTCCTGCAAAAGAAGGCGGGCAGCCTCGCGCTGCACATGGCGACTTACCTGCTGCTGCAGCTGGCTTCGAAAGCCAGGCGCCTTGTCGCCGACAGGATGGTGCGCACATGAGCCGGCTGCTGCGCCTTACCTCGCTGTGGTTCGTGCTGCCGACGCTGCTCGCCTCCGGGATCACGCTGCTGACCTTCGACCTGCCGTCAGGTTACCTGGACGGGGTCTTTCTGCTGGTGGTGGCGGCGCTGGCGATCCTGCTGTTCGACGCGCTTTCGGGGCAGCGCCTGTCGGAAGCGGCGCGGTTCAGGGAGCGGGATTACGCCGGTACCCGCGAAGCCTTCGTCGCGCTGGCGCTCGCCGCGCTGGTCGTCCTTTTCTGCCTGCTCGACCTGACCCTGTTTCCCGTTCCGCTGTTCGACAAGCCGACCGCCTACGCCGTCATGACCGGCGGACGCGAACACGTCCGGCACATTTCCGACATGTGCTGGGTGCTTCCGCCGATCGGCATGCTGTGCACCCGCAGGAAGTGGCTGTGCGCCGCACTCGTGGCAATCGGTCTGCTGTTTCCGGTGCTGGTGATCGACCGCAACCGGCTGTTCGCCTCGCTGTTTGCCGTCGCGCTGGTCATCGCGCTGCGGAGGGACCCGGAGCAACCGGTGCCGTGGAAAACCATGCTCGTGCTGGCGCTGACGGGCTGCGGCGTTTTCTCGGCGTTGGGTATTTTCCGCTCGGGTCTGCTCGAAGGGATCACGCTGCCGTTCAGTGCCGTGTATCGCGCTTCGCCGGTGGGGATCAAGTGGCTGCTGCTCTATGCGGCGGCCGGCCCGTACAACTTCGGCGCCATGCTGGCCAGGCACTACCATGATGCCGGCATCCTTCTCCAACAACTGATTCCCCAAGGCAGCTCCATCGCGACGGCGGGGACGGGCCTTCCGCTGGATTTTCCGACGATCAACGTGGGCACGGAATTCCTGCCCTTCCTGCTGGCGCTGGGTCCCGTCGGTGCGGTACTGGCGATGATCGCGCTCTACGCGATGGCGTCGTGGAGCGTGCGGCGTCTGCGCGCGGGGGTTTCGCTGTTCTCCCTGCTGATCTTCCTGCGCATCGCGTACGTCTGCGTGATGTCGCCGTTCGCGCCACAGGCGTTCACCTGGACGAACTTCGGCTTCATCGGCGCCTGTCTGGCGCTGCAACTGCTGGCGGCGTGGCTGCCGGATCGAACGATCCCGGCGCGGATGTTCGGGCCGTCCGGGCAGCAGTCCTCCGTTCAACCCCGATCACAGGTCTGATCACCATGCAACGAGACGAAATCTATCTGATCGACATCTGGCGCATTTTCCTGCACGAGTGGAAATGGTTCGCGGCCATGCTGATCCTGGCCCTGCTGTGTGCCTTCGCGTTCACCCACTTCGCGAGGCGCCAGTGGGAAGCGAGTGCCTGGTTCCGGATCGGGCAGGTCGGAATGGTGCCGGCCGGACAGTTTCCGCAGGTCGAGCCGCTGCCCCGCGTGCTGGAACGCCTGGGGCTCGTGCCGTTCCAGAACGGGGTGCTGGCGAGCGTGGGCATTTCGAAGGACGCGCCCGCCGCGAGGCTGTATCGCAAGAGTCTGAAGCTCGAGCCCATGCCGTATGCGGGCCCGCTGATCAAGCTGACGCTGCGCGCGGATTCGCCGCAGGCGGCCCGCCGCCTCGCCGAAGCCACGGTCGCGTACCTGCAGGCCGTCGAGCGGCAGCTCGGTGCATTGCCGCTGGCGCAGGCTCGCGCCAACCTCGACGAGGTCGAAAGCCAGCTGAAGGAAACCGTCGCCGAACGTGACCGCCTGGTCCAGGCCATCACCTCGGCGAACCGGAAGGGCGACGACACGTCCGCCGCCCTGCTTGCAAGCGTGGCGCTGTCCGAGGAAGACCGCGAACTGCATGGCTTGCAACAGCAACGAAACGATCTGCTCGCCCGCCTCAGCCCCGTTTACACGTACGAAACCTCGCTGATATGGCCCGTCTATGTGCCCCGCGACCCGGTCTTTCCCAATCCGATGCTGGCGTGGCTGCTCGGAATCCTGGCGGGCATGTGCCTGGGCGCGTTCGCGGCCATCGCCCGCAACGCTTCGCGGCGACGCGCGGCCGCATTCGCGCAACCGTCTCCGTCGATGGCGTCCGCTGCGTAACCGGACTCGGCCGGACGTTCAACCAATGCGGTCCGCACCGACACTCACCTCCACGCGGCGGCTTGCGCAGCGCATATCGGACCGAAACAGGCGCCGGGCTGAATGAAATCGAGCGAACAACCCGTGTCCGCGAGGGAGCTCCCGCCCGAACGGTCCGTGCGCGCCTCCCTGCGCGCGTGCACGGCGCCTTCGGTCGAAGCGCAGTTGCTCGACACCCGCTGCGCCTTCGACAGCGTGGCCGCCGACTACGACGGGCCGCGCGGCAACAACGACCTGATCCAGCGCATGCGGCGCACGGTGTGGGAGACGGCGCTGCGCGAATTTCCGGCCGGCTCGCGGCTGCTGGACCTCGGCTGCGGCACCGGCATCGATGCGCTCGAATTCGCGCGGCATGGCCACCGCGTCGTCGCGACCGACTGGTCAGCGGCGATGGTGGAGCGCACGCGGGCGCGTGTTGCCGCAGGCGGCCTGCTCGGCAGCGTGGAGACCCTGCATGTCGGCGTCCATCAACTCGACGGCCTGGAGGCCGGATCCGTCGGCCGGTTCGACGCTGCGTACTCGAATTTCGGTCCGCTGAATTGCGCGCCCGACCTGAAGCAGGTCGCGTCGGAATGCGCGCGCCTGGTCCGCCCCGGCGGCAAGCTGGTTTTTTCCGTGATCGGACGAATCTGTCCGTGGGAGATCGTGCATTACACATTGCGGGGACGCATCGGTCGCGCTTGCGTGCGCGCCGCACGGGGTCCGACGGCGGTGGGGATGAATCGCCACACCATCTGGACCCGTTACTACCTGCCGCGCGAGTTCCACCGCGCCTTTGCCGCCGGCTTCCGGCTGCAGCACTGTCGCGCGCTCGGCCTGTTCGTGCCGCCGCCTTATCTGGTGGATTTCTATCGCCGCCACCGCAATGCCTGCGAGTGGCTGGGACGGCTGGAGGACCGGTTGGGCGCATTGCCGCTGCTGCGCAACATGGGCGACCACTTCCTGATCGTGATGCAGCGGCGCTGAATCCATGCATCGCTCGCAGGTCACGACGGATGTCGAATTGCACGGTGCCGCCGCGATCACCGCGACGGGCGTTTCGCGCGCGCCGCTGCCGGTCCGGGCAGCACGGATCGGCGATGCGCCCGCCGCGCGCGCCCGCCGGTTCGAGCTGCGCGACCATCTGGTTTTCCCCGGCCTGATCAACGCGCACGATCATCTGCACCTCAACGCCGTGCCGCCGTTGCGTGCCGGCGCACCGTTTCCCGACAGCTACGCCTGGATCGAAGCCTTCCAGGCGCATTTCGAACGGCCCGAGGTCGCCGCCGCGCTGCGCGTTCCCAAGGCGACGCGGCTCCGTCATGGCGGACTCAAGAATCTGCTTGCGGGCGCGACCTGCGTGGCGCATCACGACCCGTGGCATCCCGCACTCGACGACGCGGATTTTCCGGTTGCGCTGCTGCGCGATTTCGGCTGGAGCTACGCGCTCGGCTGGCCCCAATACGGGCCGCCGGTGCGCGAGAGTTTCGCTGCGACACCGCCGGACCGGCCGTGGCTGATCCACCTTGCCGAAGGGACCGACGAAGCGGCGCAGGCGGAACTGGCGCAACTGGACCGGCTCGGTTGCCTGCAGCCGAACAGCGTCCTGATCCACGGCGTGGGTATGCGCGAAGCGGACGTCGGGCGCGTGATCGCCGTGGGCGCCGCGGTGGTGTGGTGCCCGCGCAGCAACCTCACGCTGCTGGGGCGAACGCTCGATCCCCGTCGCCTGCATGCCGCGGGCCGGCTCGCGCTGGGCACCGATTCGAGGCTTAGCGGTGCGCGCGACCTGCTCGATGAGTTGCGCGGCGTGGTCGATCGTCATCCGCTCGATCCGCGGCAATTGCTCGGACTGGTCACGACCGCTGCGGCACGGATCCTGCGTCTGCCGTCGCGTGGCCGTCTCGCGCCGGGCGCCCGTGCGGATCTCGTGATCGTCGAGGACAGGGGCGGCGATGAGGCGCGCAGTCTGGTGGGTATCGACCGCAGCCGGATCCGTGCGGTGGTGCGCGACGGCATGCCCCGGATCGCCGATCCCGATTTCGCGGAATGGTTCGAACTCGCTGGCGTGGAGGCCGTGCCCGTGCTGCTGGACGGCAGGCCGAAGCTGCTGGACAAGGCGCTCGCCGATCCGGCCGCGATCGCGCTCGAACCCGGCCTCGAGCGCGCCGAAGGCAGCACGAAACCGGCGCATGAAGTCGCGCTGCGCGGGGAGTGCTGCTGATGTCGCGCCCCCAGATTCTTGAACCCGTCGAAGCGTACGCTTTGTGGGCGCCCGATTACCCGCCGCATGCGCACAACCCGGTGATGCAGGCCGAGGAACGCGCGATGCTCGCACTGATGCCGACCGACCTGCGTGCACAATCCGTGCTCGACGTCGGCTGCGGCAGCGGCCGCTACATGCTGCATGCCTTGCGCCGCGGCGCCGCGCGCGTGACGGGCGTGGACCTCTCGTTCGACATGCTGGAACGCGCCGGCAGCGAGCTCGGTGCGTTCCGGCGCGGCGCCGAGATCGAGCTGGTGCAGGGCAGCGTGGCCATGCTGCCGGTGCCGAATGCGTGGGCGGATCTGACGATCTGTGGTCTGGCGCTCGGCCATCTGGACCGCTTGCAGCGGGCGCTTGCGGAACTGCGGCGGGTGACGCGGCCGGGCGGCACGTTGTTGTGCAGCGACGTGCATCCGATCGGGCACGCCCTGGGCTGGCAACGCGATTTCAAGGCCGGCGGCCGGCGCTATGCCGTGCGGCATACGCCGCACCTGTACAGCCACTGGCACGCGATCTGCGCGGCGTTGCGGCTGGAAATCGTGTGGGTGATGGAACCCATGCTCAATCCCGTGGACATCCCCGACGGCGCGCACTTCGACCGGCTGGCGCTCGAGGTCCCGGTTGCGCTGGTGTTGCAGTTGCGGCGTCCGTGCTGATCCCGACTTCTCCCCGCCCATGACCCGCTCGCCCAATACTCTGCTGATCAATCCGACCATCACGTCGCGTTCCAGTGCGCGGTTTCCGCTGTCGCTGCTGAATCTGGCGGCGGCGCTGGACAGGCACGGTGACAGCCGGATCATCGACGGCAACGTCGATCGCGATTTCGTCGCCGAAACCCTGCGCGCCCTGGAAAGCGGCGGCTTCGACGCCGTGGGCGTCAGCGTGATGGGCGGCCCGCAGCTCGCGCCCGCGATCGCGGTGTCACGGGCCATCCGCAAAAACTTTCCCGCGATGCCGATCGTGTGGGGCGGTTACTTTCCGACGCTGTATCCGGACACGGCGCTGTCTGCGCCCTATGTCGATTACGTGATCCGGGGGCAGGGCGAGCAAACCCTGTCCGCGCTGGTCACAGCGCTGTGCGGGGATGTGGAACCGGCGCTGGCGCAGATCGCCGGGCTTTCATGGAAAGCCGCCGGCGCGGGCACGCACAACCCGAGCCGTCCGGTCATGCGGATCGATCCCCCGTCTCTCTTGCCCTACGACAAGCTCGGCGATCCGCGCCGCTACCTCGCGCGTACCTATCTCGGTGAGCGCACGGCCGTGCATCAGGCCGCGATCGGTTGCCGTTTCCGCTGCACCTTCTGCGGCGTGGCCGCGATGTTCGGGGGTGCCACGGCGTTGCCGCCCGCTGCGCGGCTCGAACGCGACCTCGGCTACCTCAAGCACGAGCTGGGCGCCGATTCGATCCAGTTCTTCGACCACAATTTCTTCGATCGCGAACAGGACATGATTCCCCTGCTGGAGATCATGGCCCGGTTCGAGATGCCGTGGTGGTGCTACGCGCGCGCCGACGCGCTGCTGAACCTGTCGGAGAGCACCTGGAAACTGGTGCGCAAGAGCCGGCTGTGCATGGCGTACATCGGCGCGGAATCGCCCAGCGCCCGGATGCTCAAGCAGATCCGCAAGGGCACACGGCCGGACCAGACGCTGGAGGTGGCCGAACTGTGCCGGCGGCACGGGGTGATCCCCGAGCTGTCGTTCATGGTTGCGCCGCCCGAGAACACCGAAGAGGAAACCGAGCGCACCTTCGAGTTCATCCGCGAACTGAAACGGGTCAATCCAGAGTCCGAGATCATCGTCTACGTCTATACGCCGTTGCCGGAGAGCAGCCGCCACGAGAAGGACCGGGGCAGAAGGCCCGTGCAGCCCTTGCTCGACGTGCACGGCGAGCCCGTCGTGTTTCCGGAAACACCCGAAGAATGGACGCTGCCGCGCTGGGTCGACTACGCCTGTCATGCCGATGCGCCATGGTTGACCGACAGGCTGCGCCTGCGCATCCGCGATTTCGTGACGGTATTGCGCTGCCGTTTTCCCACGGTGCAGGATCTGCGCTCGCCCGGATGGACCAAGCGGAGCCTCAGCGCGATGGCCGCATGGCGCTATCGGCACCGCAAATACGACCGGCCGTGGGAGCTGAACCTCGCCGATCGGCTGGTGCGCCTGCGCATGCCGCAAGTGTCGGGGATATAGACCGTGCCCGCCCTGCACGTCGCGCAGATCAATTTCCTGCCCGCGCCGGAGGCCTTTCCGGCCGCCGAGATTCTCGAACGGTGGCGGTGCCTCGTGGACATCGCCGAGATGGCGGCGGGCGCGGGAATCCGCGTTTCGGTGCTGCAGGCGGCGTCGCACTCGGAACGCGTCGTGCGCAATGGCGTCGATTACCGCTTCGTCGATGTGGGCGATGCGCAGACACCGGCCGCCGTGGGCAAGCGTTGTGCCGACGTGCTCGAAGGCATCGGCGCCGACATCCTCCACGCGCACAGTCTGGCGTTCGCCGAAGAAGCGCACGCGGTTTCCCGATGCCTGTCGAAACCGCTGCCGATCCTGCTGCAGGACCACGCCGACCGTTTGCTACCCTGGTGGCGGCGGTGGGGAAGCTGGCGGCGCCCGTATGCGGCGGTCGCGGGCGTGGCTTTCACGTCGCTCGAGATGGCGCGGCCGTTCGTTGCGGCCGGCGCGTTCGGTCCGGCCACGCATTTTTTCGAGATACCCGAAACCAGCAGCCGTTTCTGCCCCGGCAGCCGCGCGGACGCACGCACGGAAACGGGCATTTACGGCGACCCCTGCGTGCTGTGGGTGGGACACCTGAGTCCGGGCAAGGACCCGCTGACCGTGCTCGAAGGCGTCGCGCGCGCCGCGCGGCAACTGCCGGGGCTGCGCCTGTGGTGCGCGTTCGGCACGGCGCCGTTGCTCGCCGAGGTGCGGGCGCGCATCGATCGCGATCCGCGGCTCGCGGGGCGGGTACATCTGCTCGGCAAGGTGCCGCACGCGCGGGTCGAGTCGTTGCTGCGCGCCGCCGACTTGTACGTGTCGGGCAGTCTCGCCGAGGGTTCCGGCTGTGCCGTGCTGGAAGCCCTGGCCTGCGGCGTCTATCCCGTGCTCACGGATATCCCGGCGTTTCGCGCGCTCACCGGCAATGGCCGCGCCGGCAGGCTGTGGCCGTGCCGCGACCCCGGACGGCTTGCCGAAGCCTTGATTTCAGCGGCGCGATCCCCGCTGTCGCGGCAGCAGGTACGCGCCCACTTCGATCGGACCTTGTCGTTCGCCGCGGTGGGCCACCGCTGGGCCGAAGCGTACGCGCAGGTGTTCGAAAGCTGGTGGCGGAGGGCGGCGTGAAAATCGCGCTGGTGGTCCCGGGCGGCGTGGACCGCAGCGGGGAATACCGGGTGATCCCCGCGCTGCTCGGCCTGATCCGGCGCTTGTCGCGTGCGCACGAAGTCCACGTTTTCGCGCTGCGACAGGAGCAGGCGGCGGGCTGCTGGAAGCTGGCCGGCGCCGCCATCCACAACATCGGTGAAGGCCGCACGCATCTGCGCGGCATCGCGATGATCCGCGCCGAGCACCGGCGTGCGCCGTTCGATCTGGTCCATGCGATTTTTTCTGGCTCCTGCGGCGTGATCGCCGTGGCGGCCGCGAAATCGCTGCGGCTGCCGAGCCTGGTGCACGTGGCCGGAGGCGAACTGGTCGCGCTGCGCGACATCGGCTTCGGAGGCCGGCAGACCTGGAGAGGGCGGTTGCGCGAAGCGTGGGTGCTGCGCAGCGCCGACGCCGTCACCGCGGCGAGCGCGTCGATCGGCGATTCGCTGCGGACGCTCGGCATCAGGGCGTGGCGCGTGCCGCTCGGCGTCGACCTGCGGGCGTGGCCGGCGCGCGCTCCCGGCGAACGCCGCGGCGAGCCGGCGCGGCTGCTCCATGTCGCCAGCCTCAATCGCGTCAAGGATCAATCGACGCTGCTGAAAGCGTTGGCGGCGCTGGTGGAGCGAGGCGTCGACTTCCGGATGGACATCGTGGGCGTCGATACGCTGCAGGACGAAACGGCGCGGCTGGCCAACAAGCTCGGATTGGAACAGCGTGTGCGGTTTCTCGGCTTCAAGACGCAGCGCGAGTTGCGCCCGATCATGGAAGCCGCCGACCTGCTGGTGATGTCGTCACGGCACGAAGCTGGGCCGCTGGTGCTGCTGGAAGCGGCAGTGGCGGGCGTGCCCACGGTCGGCACGGCGGTGGGACACATCGCGGAATGGGCGCCCGTGGCGGCGCTGGCCGTGCCCGTCGCCGACCCCGCGGCGCTGGCGGATGCCATCGGCATGGTGCTAGGCGATGAAGCACTCAGACTCCGTCTGGCGCGCGCCGCCCAGTGCAGGGCGCTGTCGGAAGACGCCGATTACACCGCGCGCCGGTTCGAGGCGCTGTATCTGCATTTGACCACCACATGCGGTTGAAATGCGCCGGAAGATCACGCGCACACGACGCCGGAGTGCTTGGTGATCAGCAGCACCACAACCCGGCCGGTTTACGTGTAACTCCTTTCCCCGGCAAAGCCGTGCCGGTGCCGCTGCGAGGACATGCAGTTGATTTCGCCATGAAAATTTTCAAGAGAGTGGTTGCAACCAGATCCAGTGTGCCAGGGACACACGGAAACAAAGGTCGAAACGATACAGCCGGCCGTTGGCTGCGTTTGCCCGGTATGGGCGACAAAACCCGGCTGGCCGGATCGTTTCCGTCGAGTATGAGTTCTCATGGGGTAGTCGAACGAGATTTGGAACCGTTCATTGGTGGTCAGTGCCAACGGCAACCGCATCTGTCAGGTCATCAACGGCACCGCGATGAGCATGAACGCGCCATTCATCCATCCGCTCGCCGATGTCAAAACAAGAAATATCGGAAGCCACAGCAGGATCTGGCAATTCGTGGTCATCCTTCCGGGCGCCGTGATCGGCGCCGATTGCAATATCTGCTCGCATTGCTTCATCGAGGACGACGTGATCGTGGGCGATCGCGTGACCGTCAAGAATGGCGTTCAACTCTGGAACGGGCTGCGGGTTGGAGACGACGTGTTCATCGGGCCCAACGTTACCTTCTGCAACGATGCGTTTCCGCGCAGCGGAGACCGTAGTAAAGAACCCTTGCAGACCATCGTGGAGGCGGGTGCGTCGATCGGCGCGGGCGCGACGATACTGCCGGGCATCACGATCGGCCGGAGGGCGATGGTGGGCGCGGGCGCCGTGGTAACCAAATCGGTTGCAGCGGGCACCGTCGTTCTGGGCAATCCGGCAACCGTGAAAATGCCGGCCCATCACGTATCGCGGTGAATCGCGGGCCGTCATTCTGCCGGCGCGGGCAGGGCGGAACGACGCGGCATCAGACAAGGCGGCCGGTTTGAACCGTTCCGCGGTTTCATCACACTCACAGGTTGTCGAGGAAATGCAGGATGGCACCTCCTCGGCAACCTGCCAGTCATCGGACCGCGGCGCCCATGCAACCCCGGCGACTTTCTATTCCAGGCAGGTTTTTGCGCTCGTTGCTGTCGCGCCACGGGAAAGCCGTGGTCAACATGGCCGGCTCCGACGCCGCAGCGGATCTTGAATTGGTCAATCGTGTCCGGGGGCGCACCCCGCTGCTCCTCGGCGCCGTGCCGGCCCTGCAGTTGCTCGCATGCGTCCGGGCCACCGGGAACGTTCCCGGGGTGCTGGCCGAGGCCGGTGTCTTTGCCGGAGGCTCGGCTCGGTTGATCTGCGAAGCGAAGGGTGACCGTGCGCTGCACCTCTTCGATGTCTTCGAAACGCTCCAGGATGAGTCGACGGCAGGCGGTCCCGAGGCTGCCGCCGTCCGCTCCCATTTCCAGCGCCTGCATGCCAGGGAAGCAGACGTACGAAGCACGCTGGCGGGTTATCCGAACGTGCATTTCCACACCGGCGTTTTCCCGCAAACCGCCGCGGCAGTTGCAGATTCGCGTTTCAGCTTCGTCCATCTCGACCTCGACCTCGAAGGCAGCACGCTGGCGGCGCTGGAGTTCTTCTACCCGCGGCTCGCCCCCGGTGCGTTGCTGGTCGCAGACGATTTCAGTTCGGCGCCGGTGCAAGCGGCCTTCCACGCGTATTTCCGCTCGCGGACGGCAACGATCATAAGGCTGCCGTGGTCGCAGGGGATCGTGGTTGCCGCAAGCACCGGGCCTGCCTTTGTCGCCTGAGGAAGCCCGTGCAGCGCGCGAGCAGCCGCGGACGGCGGCCTTCATTTCATGATGAACACCTTGATGTCCGATGCCCTGCACGATACGCCGCCGCAGCAATGGCCATCGGCGTTTCGTGGTCTCCGCCAGGGTCCGCTCACGGACCCTTTCGCGTATCTCGCCGGGCAGCGGGAGCGGCGCAGGTTGCGTGCGTCCGTCGCGGCGCCATCACCATGATGGCCTCGCATGGCATCCTGCTTTCGTGGCGCGGTTGAGCGGGGATGTCGAACCCGACCGGCCGGCGCATTCCGTCACTGGACGGGATCAGGGCGATCTCGATCCTGATGGTGTGCTACGGACACCTCTGCGGCACGCGGCATTTCCCCGTTGCGATCGCGGACTACGGCCGCTGGTGCGGCGATGTCACCCATCTCGGCGTGCTGGTGTTCTTCGTGATCTCGGGGTTCCTGATCACCTCGCTGCTGGTGGGCGAGCGCGAGACGACGGGGACGATCTCGTTGAAGCGGTTCTACTTGCGCCGGGTGTTGCGGATCTTTCCCGCGTTCTACGCGTTCATTCTGGTCATGGCGATCGCGGCGCTGCTGGGGGCGGTCCACGTGACGGGGCGGGATTTCGCTTTCGCCCTCACCTACACGGTCAATTTCGAGCCGAACCGCGCCTTGCAGATGGGACATCTCTGGTCGTTGTCGGTCGAGGAGCAGTTTTACCTGCTGTGGCCGCTGGCGCTGCTGGTCCTGCGTGAACGCCGCGCCTTGATCGTCGCGGTCGCGGCGATCTTCACGGGTCCGTTGGTGCGCGTGGGCATCCTCGAGTGGCTGTTCCGTGTCGATCCCCATTCGCTCGACGGCATGATGACCAGCTTCCCGGCGATGCTCGATTACCTGGCCGCGGGTTGTGCCCTGGCTCTGCTGCGGCCATGGTTGCTGACCCGGACGTGGTACCTGCGCCTGACCGCCAGCCGCTGGCTGGCGCTGGCGGTGCCGCTGGTGTTGCTGATCAACCGCATGGGCGGCCATACCCTGACGATACTGCTGGGCTCGCCGGTGTTGAACCTGTGCATCGCGTTGCTGATCGAGTCGAGCACCCGTCATGCGGATTCGCTGGCCGGACGCTTCCTGAACTGGAAGCCCGTCGTAGCCCTCGGCGTGCTGAGCTACTCGCTGTATCTGTGGCAAATGCCTTTCCTCGATCACCGGTCCGGCGCGTGGACGAATGCATTTCCGCAGAACCTGGCGCTCGTTTTCCTCGCGGCGCTGTCATCCTGGTTCCTGATCGAGCGCCCGTTCCTTCGTCTGCGCAGTGGGTTGCGGCGAGGCACCGGGCTGCCTGCACGCGCGCAAGGCATTGCGGGTTGAGAGTGGACGGCATTGGATCATGCGATTTGATCACGCAATGCCGGCCGCAACCCGCAGGCACGGGTGAATCGCGGACGGATCATCGATGCAAAGGACACAGGCCATGACCGGAATGCTCGGCGACACCCCGCAACGCGATTACGCGGAGAAGCTCCGGCTGTTCAACGCCTTCGCGCGGCCCGAGCTGTGCGAAGCGATCGAAGCATTGTCGGTGCAGGCAGGTTCGCGCGTGCTCGATGCCGGCTGCGGTACCGGCGAGGCGCTCGGCTGGTTCCACCAGTCGATGCAGGGCCGCGGAACGGTGGCCGGCATGGATCTGGCCGCCGCGCACGTCCGCGCCGCCCGCAGCGGCGCGCCGGCGCAGGCGCTGATCGTGCAGGGCGACATGCTGCGGCCGCCCTTCGCGGACGGCGCTTTCGATCTCGTGTGGGCGGTCAATGCCCTCAATCATCTGCCCAACCCCGTCGCCGGCGTACGGATTCTTGCGAAGCTGTTGCGTCCGGGCGGACGCATCGCGGTCGGGCAGAGCTCGCTGGTGCCGGACATGTATTTCGCGTGGGATGCGCGCCTCGAAAAGAAGGTCAACGAGGCGGTCCGGGCGTATTACCGCGAGCGTTATGGCCGCAGCGAGCGGGAATTCACCGCGGTCCGTTCACTTGTCGGCTGGCTGCAGCAGGCGGGATTGCGGCGAGTGAGCGTGCGGACGCGGATGATCGAACGAACATCGCCGCTCTCGGACGCCGATGAGCGTTACCTGCTGCACGCGATCTTCCGCGGCACGTGGGGAGAACGCCTGCGCGGTTATCTGGGCCATGACGATTTCGAAACGCTGACGCGGTTATGCGATCCGGAAGACGAGGCTTATGCACTGCGTCGGCGGGACTTCCACTTTCTGCAAAGCCTCACGATCGCGGTGGCGACGAAATAGGGCACTCCGCTCGCGCCACCGCGGCGTTGTTACATCAGCGCCATGCCCGGGTCGCGTCCGTTGCCCGCGTCTTCCGGGCATGGCAGGGATTGCGGCACGTCGTGGCCGGCGGCGCGAAGGTCTCCGGGCATGCAAGTCGCCGGCTGCAATGCCATGTGCACGACGTACATCATGTCGATCCGCGGCAGGCGCCGGGTGAGCCGGGTCAGAAGCCGGCGCGTGCGCGAGGAAGTGGACCAGCTCTGCCCCTGCAGCCAGAAGTGTGCCCGCACCAGATCGATGCGCTCCTTGATCGTCTCCGGCGGGGGCGCGATGCGGTTCCGGAGGCAGCGGACGATTTCGCCGGGTGTCCGGCACCATTCCAGGCCGGGCAGCGTTTGCAGCCAGAGCGCGGAACAGGAAACCTGCGTCAGGGTCTGGCGCCGTGACACCGTCCCGAGCACGGGCGGGCAAAGGGAAGCGAGCCGTGCCGGCACGGCGTCCGGGATCGCATTCGGGTAATAGCGGGCGACCATGCGCAGCGGCGGCAGCGCCCACCAGCAAGCGCCCGGCGGGGAGGCATTCCAGAGGACATCCGTATCCCAATCGTCCGGATCGATGCGGCGCGCCAGCAGCGCGATGTCGTGCAGATGGATCAACCGGAGGTTGCGCGCGCAGTGGTTGCCTGCCGCGTGCAGCAGCAGGTGGCTGAGCAGGGCGCCGTGCGATGGATACGGATTCAGGCCGGGGCGGGGATCTCGGGGAAGGATCCGGCTGGTGATGTCGATGGTGGCGACTGGCAACCGTTCGCGGATCCGGGTGTGCAGTTCGATGTTGACTGGGGTGTCGCGATGTTCGCCCAGCACCGCGAGGGGCGCACCTTCTCCGGCCGGTTTGAACGAGAGATGCCGCCAGTGCTCGAACGACTGCACGTAACCGATCCCCCGCAGCAGTTCGATCGCGGCAGCGGCATCGCTCTCGCGCACCAGCAGGTCGATGTCGGCCATCGGCCGCTCGCCGGGCGCGTAGATCCCCAGCGCGTGCAGCGCAGCGCCCTTGAGCGGGATGAGCGGCAGATCGACGGCGCGGGCAGCGGCGTCGATGCGTTCCAGCAGCGCCTCGATCCGGCGGTGGCGATGCTCGACATGCTCGCGCTGATGTTCGAGAAACTGCCGCCATGCCGGATGGTTCCAGGGGGAATGTCTGCACAGCAGCGGCGACACGCCGTGAACCGCGGCCGCTGCCTGCGCAAGCCGCCATTCGAGATCGTTCCATTCCGGCGTCGCCTCGCCGCGTCCGGTGCGCGCCAGATCCCCGGCGATCGCCTCGGTGGTGCGACGCAGGCCGCCTTCAATGGTTCGAAGCGGCGGCAGCATGCTGGAACGGCCCGGCGCGGTCTTCGCTTCCGACGGGAGGCGTCGGTGTCGCGTCGTGGTTGCGGTGCGCGTGCTCGTCGGCGATCAGCGCATCCCAGCGTGCGTCGAGCTCGGCCGCGGCGCGGGCGTAACGTTCCGGTGGCGTGCCGGCCTTCGATTGGTGCAGGGTGACCTGCTGGTGCAGCAGGTCGCGCACGCTACGGTAGAACCAGGAATCGTAGGCGCCGCGGAACATCATGGCCAGGTCGCCGCTGTCCTGCCAATGGGTTTTCCTGCCGAGCTGCGTCTTGACCTGTTCGTAGAACCGGGTGCCCGGCAGCGGATACGAGACGCTCACGCCGATGTCGTCGGGAACCGCCCGCGTGATCAGTTCGCGGGTCGCCAGCAGATCGGACAACTGCTCGCCGAGATAGCCGAGCTGGATGAAGAACCCGACCCGGATGCCATGCCTGCCCAGCCGTTCGCGTGCCGCGATCAGCTCCTCGACCGTGGTGCCCTTGTTCATCCTGTCCAGCACCTGCTGACTGCCGCTCTCCGCGCCCAGCCACGCTTCCGCGCAGCCGGCACGGGCGAGTGCGGCGGCCATGCGTTCGGTCGAAATGTCGGCGCGGGTCTGGATGGTGAACGGCACCGGGCCGTCGCTGGCGTGCAGATGGTCGGCGAACGCCTCCACCCATTCGGCGCGAAAGCCGAAGATGTCGTCCGCGAACCAGACGTGGTCGGGCCGGAATGCCTGTTTCAGATGGCTCATTTCCGCCGCGACTTCGGCGGCGCCGCGCTGCTTGTAGTAATTGCCCCAGATCGGCTTGGCGCACCAGTTGCAGCGGAACGGGCAGCCCCGCGATGCCGCCATGTTGAGGCTGAAGTAACCGTGCCGCTCGCGCCACATCGCCCGGTAACGTTCGATGTCGATCAGGTCCCAGGCCGGATGGCCGGTCAGGCGCGCATCAGGAGGCTGCGCGCCGATGCGAGCCGTCTGCAACTGGTCGCCGACGAGTGTGCCGACGCCGACGAGGCCGGCCATCCAGCGCTGGGTTTCGATGTGCGGCTGCCGCTGCAGCCGCTCTATCAATTGCACGAGGACGGCGACGCCTTCGCCGATCAGCACGACGTCCGCCCCGGCCGCGAGGAACGCGTCGGGGTGATCGGACGCGTCGGAGCCGGCGACGATCACCCGGGCTCCCTCCGCGCGCGCGGTCGCGATCATCCGGCAGGCCGCCTCGCGCATCCGGCCGAGGCACATCTTGGTCAGGAAGTTGAAGTTGTCTTCGTACAGAACCACCACGTCCGGACGGCCCGATCGCACGGCGGCTTCATATTCCTCCACGCCTTCGGAGAGCATGGCGTCGAACAGCGAAATCTGGTGCCCCATTTGCCGTAACAATGCCGCCACCTGGAGGGTGGCGAGCGGAGGGTAGGGTTTGCCGCGTTCCCACTGCTTCTGGTCGTAGGCCAGGAAGTAGGAGTGGGTGACCTGGATATGCAGCATTCGATGGGCGCCGGGCGATGCGGGATGGCGCACGGCGCGATGCCGGCACCCTGTGTCGCGTGGACATGAGTGCTCCCGCACAGGGTTTCGGTTGTCGCGGGGCCCATTTCTCCGGCGAGCACGGAATCGGAAGCCGTCCGGATACAACCTTTGGTGCCCGGCCGCGCACCCATCGCCATGACGCCGGCGAGCGCCATTCCCGCCTCCGCGACATGGAACCCTCCCCTCGACACCGCGGCCCCGTTGCCGCGCGAGGATGCCTGCGGCGTGGACGCCCATGCTTTCGATGCACGGTCCGGTGCCCCGCTGCTGGTGAGCGAGCAGATCCTGGGCGGGCGCTTCCGTTTCGAAAGCGCCAGTGAAGCGCTGTTGCGTCTGGTCGAAGCCGCCTACGGCGGATTGCCGCGGCACGGCCTGCCCAATGCCGCACCCGAATTCCGCGTGGGACTGCGGTTGCTGACGCGGCAGCGTGCTGCGGCCGGCATCGAACCGCCGCCGGTGCAGGCGCAGACGGAATCCGACCTGCCCTGCGCCGTCATCGACGCCTCGAATTACGCGGTGGTGGCGCCCGAACAGCGTCTGGCGACGGTGGTGGCGTCGGAAGACATGCTCGCCCATCCCTACCATTTGCGCTACGGGCTGATCGAATTCGCCGTCTGCATCCTTGCCGCGCGCTGCATCGGCCTGGTTCCGCTGCACGCTGCCTGTGTCGGCCGGGCAGGCCGCGGCGTTTTGCTGCTGGGCGCGAGCGGTTCGGGCAAATCGACGCTGGCCTTGCACGGCATGCTGCAAGGTCTGGAGCTTCTGGCCGAGGACGCGGTGTTCGTGCAACCGGAAAGCATGCTTGCAACGGGAGTGGCCAACTACCTGCACGTCACGCGCGACGCGCTGCGCTTTCTGGATGCCGAAACCCGGCGCTGGATCACCGGAGCGCCGGTCATACGCCGCCGCAGCGGTGTAGAAAAATTCGAGGCCGACCTGCGGCTGGGGCCGGGCCGGCCCGCGGCGGGTCCGCTGGAACTGGTCGGCGCCGTGTTCGTGTCCGGCGAGCCGGCCGACGATCCCGAGGTGCTGTTGAATCCGATCGATGCCGACAGCGCCGTCGAACAGCTGTCGGCCGACCAGTCCTATGCCGTGACCCAGCCCGGCTGGCGCCATTTCAGGCACCGGCTGACGCAACTGGGTGTCCACGAACTCCGCCGCGGACGCCATCCGCGCGCTGCCGTCGATGCGCTGCGACGGTTGCTCGGCTGATGCCGCGGGGCGGTGCGGACCGCGCCTTTGCAACCTTCCCGGCGTGCGGTTGCACTCATTTCTGCCGGCATTCCGGGCTTTGGGAGGGGCCGCAGCCTTGAAACCCCGTGGAACGTCACGAAGCCGTGGCTGACGCCGGCGACACCCGACACCAGTCCGCGACGAAGCCCGGTTCGCCGCCGGCACGGCACGGGCGGCGCGATCTCCTGCACGCGCTGGCACGCACGCTCACGCGCGCCGATGCGGTGCGCGTCGTGGCGTACGTCCTGCTGTCGCTGGGGGGTGCGCTCGCCGGGAGCGTCGCGGCCATCGTTCTCGCGGCGCTGGTTCAACCCGGCCACGTGCTGGCTTTCGGGCGCGGCCTGCCCGTTCCGCACGGAAGCGCCGAAATGCTGGCGCTGGATTTCGTGGCCGCGATGGCCGCGTTCGCCGTGCTGCGCTGGTTCGCGGCGAGGCTGGGCGCGAGCCTCGCCAGCCGCTACGCGGCGAGGTTGCGGCGCGAGGTTCACGCGCGCCTGATCGACGCGCCGCTGGCATCGCTGGCCGATTCGTCGTCCGCCGAAATCGCCAACGTCCTCACCTACAACGTCGAGATCGTCACCCAGGGCTTCAACGCCCTGCTGCAGTTGCTTGCGGTGGGCGTCACGACCGCGGTGAGTCTGGGATTCGCGCTGTGGGTGTCGCCCGTGCTGACGCTGAGCCTGCCGGTGCTCGCCGGATTCGCGCTGATCGCATCGCATTTCGGCAACGACGAACACGCAAGGATCAGCCGCCGCCACATCGAGGACATGACGCGGCTGTTCTGGCTGAGCGAGGATTTTCCGCGCCGCCTGCGGCACGTGCGTTCGTTCGAGCGCGAGGATGCCGAGAGGGCCGGCTACGCCACGCTCGCCGCGCGGATCGGCGAGAGCAGCCGGCGTCATGTCGAACTCGTGGCTACCGGACGGCTTATCCTCGAGCTGCTGGCCGCAGCGGGGGTGGCGGCGATTTTCGTGATCGGCGAGCGATGGCACGGGCTGGATCGCTCCTCGCTGATCGCGGTCGGGCTGTTGCTGGGCCGCCTCGTGCCTTACCTGACCTCGACCCGGCAGAACCTCCAGCAACTGCGTCTGGCCGTTCCGGCCATCGAACTCTGGCAGCGTTACGCCAATCTGGATTCCGTGCGTCATGAAGCCGCACCGCCGGATCCGGCCGTTGCCGTCCGTGAATTGCGGATCGAGCGCGTGGAATTGAGGTTGCCATCGGTCCGTCTCGACATCGATGACCTGATCCTGGCGCCGGGCGAACTGACCCTGATTTCCGGTGACTCCGGCATCGGCAAAAGCAGCCTGGTCGATGTGCTGGCCGGCATGGCAACGCCCCATGCGTTCACGGCGCGCATCGACGGCCGGCGCATCGCGTTCGACGCCTATCGCCGGCTGGTGAGAAAAGGCGCCTACGTCAGCCAGAGCGTGCGGCCCTGGCAAAGAACGGTCCGGGAATGCCTGTTGTGGGCCGAGCCCGGCGCCAGCGACGAGGCATTGCGACGTGCCTTGGCGGACGTCGGCCTCGGCCAGAGACTGTTTGCGGCACGTGATGGTCTCGACTCGGCCTTACAGGGCTCCTCGAGCCGGCTTTCGGGCGGCGAACTGCAACGCCTGCTGCTGGCGCAGGTGCTCCTTCGGCAGCCGTCCCTGGCGCTGCTGGACGAGGCAACCAGCGCGCTCGACGCCGCCTCCGAACTGCGGGTCCTTGCAACGCTGAGGCGACGTCTGCCGCACACGATCCTGATCGTGGTCTCGCACCGGGCGAGCGTCGCAGCGATCGCGGATCGATATCTGAACATCGGCAACGACGGCGTTGTCACGATCGCAGTCAAGAGAACGCCACCGGAATCGAAGGCGAGTCCTCCGGCGATGTAAAGCACGCTCAAACCGTTGCTCACACGCTCCCGTCATGCAGGCTGAGACCGACTTCCGGTACTCGCCTGGTTTTTGCGGCCCCGCACCTGTACGCGTTGCCGGCAAGCGCGTTGCACACGTGGTGTCCAGCAACAACGGCGACTGCACCACCCAGCGAAGCTGGGACTGGGCTACCGGACTCGGCAGCTTCGAGTGCGCAATGGCTAACCCCTTCGGTATGCCGTGCTTGAAATGTATTGCCAGCGAGATTACGGTTGTGGACGGGACAATCCCGGCAATCCTGGGGAGGAATGCCATGATTCGTACGGTGCTGGTGGACGACCACGAGCTCGTCCGCGCGGGGTTTCGTCTCATTCTTTCCGGTCAGCCCGACATCGAGGTGGTCGGCGAGGCCGGCGATGCCGAGGACGGACTGCGGCTGATCCGCGCGCAGAAACCCGACGTCGCGCTGGTCGATGTGCACATGCCGGGGATGAGCGGCATCGAGTTGACCGAACGCGTGCATCGCGCCGATCTGCCGACGCGCATCGTGATCCTGACGGTGGTCAGAGACGCACAATTTCCGCGCCGGTTGTTGCAGTCCGGCGCGTTGGGTTATCTCACCAAGGGCTGTGCCGCAGGCGAACTGCTGGATGCGGTGCGCAGGGTCGCGCGCGGCGAGCGTTATCTCGATGTCGCGGTGGCGCGGCAGATGGCGCTGGCCACGGTGGACGGCGACGGTTCGCCGCTGGAAAAGCTGTCGGCGCGCGAACTGGAGGTTTCATTGATGCTGGCCCGTGGGCTCGCGGTCAACGAGATCGCGGGCCGGCTGCACCTGAGCGCCAAGACCGTGTCCACCTACAAGCAGCGCGTGTTCGAGAAGTTGGGCGTGTCGCACACCATCGCACTGGCGCACGTGCTTGCCGCGCACGGCATGCTGGCCGAAACGCCGCCGGCGATGGCCGGCGGCGGTTGAAGGACCACTCAATCGCCGCCGGGCTTGGTTTCGGCCTGCTCCGGTTCGGCGTGCGTGGTGCCCGCCGCGGGCGTGGATGTGGCCGGTGCGTTGGCTTGCGCCGGTGCGGCGGAAGCCTGCGGCTTGGGCGTCGCGTTCACACTCGTGAATCCATGCGGCGCCGCAAGGATGGGTGCGATCGCGCCGGCCAGCGGACGGGGCGCCGGAATGGAAGGATGGCGCGGACGCGGCTCGGGGCGATGCGGATGCGGCGCGGCTGCCCCGAACAAGGACTGCGTCACGGGTTCGGGCCTGGGCGCGGGCGCCGCGCTGGCGGGCGGTGCCGGCGGCGTTGTCGAAACAGGCGCCACGGCCGTCGCGGCTTCCGCCGCGGGAATCGTGCGGGCGGCGTCTTGCGAGGTTGCCGCCGCGGACCGCGGTTCGTTCGCCGCGGGATGCGCGGCAGGCATCAAGGCGAGGTTCGCGGCGGATGCTGCGGCTTCCCGTGCGGGCGCGTGGGCGGGGAGCGCCGGTGTTCGAACGTGGTGCGGCTCGTCGGACGCGGAAGCCGGCACTTCGCTGCGCGCAACGGGCGCCGTGTCCGGCGTCGCCTGGGATGCATCACCCGCGGATGCCTCGGCCTCCTCGTCGTCGATGTCGCGCCCCGGTGCGGCGGGCAGCAAACCGGCCTGGACGGCGGCATGCTTGCGGCGGCGGCCGCCGCGGCGTCCGCGTCTGCGGCGCGCGGGGGCCGTGGCTTCGGTACTGAACGCGGGCTCGCCGCTGGCGGTTGGCGATGGTGCCGTGGGAGTCATGGAAGCCGCGGGCTGCGTTTCGACCGCTGCGGGTTTGTCGGCGGCAGCCGGCGACGGAACGGCTTTCGGCTTGGGAGCCGGCCGCTCGGTTTTCGGCGCGGACGCGCGCGTTTCCGCGCCGGCGGGTTTGGGCGTTTCGGATTGCGGCGAAGTCTGACGCTGGGACCGCGCGGGCTTTTGCGCCTCGGATTCCTGGCGCGGCTTGTTCGCACTGGTCGCGGCGGGACGTGACGGCTGCGGGCGGCCGCGGTTGTCGCGACCGTCGCGGTCGCGGCCGTTGTGACGCGGTTGCGCACGCGCGGACGATTCCTGACGGCGCCCGGCCGGGCGTTCGCTGCTGCGCGCCGGTTGCGCTGGCTGGACGACGGCGATCGGTTCGGCTGCCGGTGGGCTGCGGAACCAGCCGAACAGGCGGCTCAGCAATCCCGCGGGCTGTGAAACCGCCGGCGCGGGCGCGGCCACCACGGTCTCGGACACCGGTTCCGGTTCGGGACGTTGCGGCATGGGCGTCGCGGGCTTGATGCCGCTGACGGCCGGCTGTTCGCCCTGCGGTGCGATCTGGCCGACCTTGGGCAGCGGCGTTTCGGGCGCCGCGGTCAGGCGTTCGTAGCTGGGCTTGGCGTGCTCGCCCATCTCGCTTTCGCGTATGCGTGTGATTTCGATGTGCGGCGTTTCCAGGTTTTCGTCGGCCACGATCACCACATGCACCTTGTGGCGCATCTCGATCTCGACCACGCTGCTGCGCTTCTCGTTGAGCAGGAAGTTGGCCACCCGCGTGGGCGCCTGCACCAGCACCTGGCCGGTGTTGTCCTTCATCGCCTGTTCTTCCAGCAGCCGCAGTGCGGAAAGCGACAGCGACTCCACGCCGCGGATCCGGCCGTGGCCGTCGCAGCGCGGACAGACGATCTGCGTCGATTCGCCCAGCGACGGACGCAGCCGTTGGCGCGACAGTTCCAGCAGGCCGAAGCGCGAGATCCGTCCGACCTGCACGCGCGCGCGGTCCAGCTTCAGCGCGTTCTTCAGCTTCTCCTCGACCTCGCGCTGGTGGCGCTGGCTTTCCATGTCGATGAAGTCGATCACGATCAGACCGCCGGCGTCGCGGATGCGCAACTGCCGCGCGATTTCCACCGCGGCCTCGCAATTGGTGTTGAACGCGGTCTCCTCGATGTCGCCGCCCTTGGTGGCGCGCGAGGAATTGATGTCGATCGCGGTCAGCGCCTCGGTCTGGTCGATCACGATCGAACCGCCCGACGGCAGTCGCACGGTACGCTCGTAGGCGTTCTCGATCTGGGTCTCGATCTGGAAGCGCGTGAACAGCGGCACGGTTTCGTCGTACAGCTTCAGCTTGCGCAGGTTGCCGGGCATCACCTGCTGCATGAAGTCGCGCGCGTCCTCGTACAGCGCCGGCTCGTCGATCAGGATCTCGCCGATGTCGGCGCGCAGGTAGTCGCGCAGCGCGCGGATGATCAGTTTGGATTCCTGGTAGATCAGGAACGGCGCCGGGCGCGATTCGGCGGCCTCGGAGATCGCCTTCCAGAGTTGCAGCAGGTAGTCCAGGTCCCACTGCAGTTCCTCGGCGTCGCGGCCGACGCCGGCGGTGCGCACGATCAGGCCCATGTCGTCGGGCACCTGCACGTGTTCCAGCGCTTCCTTGAGCGCCTGGCGGTCCTCGCCCTCGATCCGGCGCGACACGCCGCCGGCCTTCGGGCTGTTGGGCATCAGCACCATGTAACGGCCGGCCAGCGAGAGGAAGGTGGTCAGCGCGGCACCCTTGTTGCCGCGTTCCTCCTTTTCGACCTGCACGACCAGTTGCTGGCCTTCCTTCAGCAGCTCGCGGATGCCCGCCTTGGCGGGATCGAGGCCGGGCGTGAAGTACTGACGTGAGATTTCCTTCAGCGGCAGGAAGCCGTGGCGGTCGGCGCCGTAATCGACGAAGCAGGCTTCGAGCGAAGGTTCGACCCGGGTGATCCGGGCCTTGTAGATGTTGGACTTCTTCTGTTCCTTGGAAGGGATCTCGATGTCGAGATCGTAGAGCGACTGGCCATCGACGATGGCCACACGCAACTCTTCGCGCTGAGTCGCGTTGATCAACATGCGTTTCATTGTGTTATTCCTCGGCCACCCGGGCGGCTGCGCGTGGTGGCGGCGCCTGGTGTCAGGCGGCCGGCCGGATACGCGCCGCGTCGGGTGGCTTGTCACCGGGACTGGTCGGTCCCGGATCGTTGTCGGTGGATTCGATTTGCCGCGCCCCGGCGCCCCCCGATCGTCTCCGTGGAAGATGGGCAGACGCCGATCCCGGCCGCTACGATGGCGAGGTGCCGGCTGCTCCCGGTCAGGAATGGCAGGCGGAAAGCCTTGTCCGCGCAGCGAACAGGTGCGAACCCGCCCGGTGCTTGCAAGGATGGGGTTCGCGCAACGCCCGGCCATCCTATCATCGCAAGGAATTTTTTCCAATGGGAACGGCAACTTCGGGCACGGACTTCAAAGCGGTGCAAACCCTGGAGATCGGCCCCGAACGGGACGGCCAGCGCCTCGACAACGCGTTGACCGCCCTGCTGAAGGGCGTGCCGAAGGGGCATATCTACCGGCTTCTGCGCACCGGGCAGGTGCGGGTCAACGGCAGGCGCGCCAAGCCCGATACCCGGCTGGCCGAGGGCGACCGGCTGCGCCTTCCGCCGGTCCGGACCGGCCTGCCGGAACGGACCGGGGCGCCGCCGGAAGGACTGGTCGAACGTCTGCACCGGGCGGTGATCGCCGAGGACCGCGATTTCCTGGTGATCGACAAGCCGGCCGGGATCGCCAGCCACGGCGGCAGCGGGGTCGCATTCGGTGCGATCGAGCTGCTGCGTGCGGCGCGGCCGAAGGAACATCTGGAACTGGTGCACCGGCTGGACCGCGACACATCGGGCGTGCTGGTGCTGGCGCGTTCACGGCGCGGGTTGACCGGCCTGCAGGCGCTGATCCGCGAGGGCGCCGTCCGGAAGCAGTACCTGTGCCTGATGACCGGCAGGCTGGAGCGCGCGAAATTCGACGTCAACGCGCCGCTGCGCAAGTCGGTGCTCGCGGGTGGCGAGCGGATGGTGCGGATCGACGACGACGGCAAGCCCGCGCTGACCTTCTTCCGGGAGCTCGAACGCTACCGCGGGGCGAGCCTGGTCGAGGCCACGCTGGGCAGCGGCCGCACCCACCAGATCCGGGTGCACGCTGCGTACGCCGGTCATCCGGTCGCCGGCGATCCGAAATATGGTGACCGTGAGGCGAACAGGCGGTTTCGCGAACTCGGCTTGAAGCGGCTGTTCCTGCACGCCACGCGTTTCGAGTTCGAACTGGGCGGACGCGCCTGCAGTTTCTCCGCGCCGCTGCCGGATGATCTGCGCACGGTGCTGGACAGGTTGCAGCCATGATCCGGCGCAACCGGCACCGATCGGGTTTGCGGCGCGACCGCGGCGCCGGACCGCGTCGGCCACCACATCCGTCGCGCCGATCGGGATGCCCGGCCGTGCAGCCTCGCGGCAGCTGCCGTTGCGGAAGCCGGTTGCGGGGACGGGCAGCGGGAATGCTCCGCCGTTCACGGGGAACCACGGCCGCCGCGCTTCGCGGGGACGGCGGGTTTCCCGGCCACGGTGTGGTGACGCGAGCTTCGAGGGACGCCGGGGGGATTCCGCGGATGCGCCGGCTTGCATCGGCCGGTTCCCGGCGTCAGCCCGACGCGATCGTCTCGACCTTGGCCGCGCAGATGAAGTCGTTCATCGACAGTCTGCCGACATCGTGGGTGGACCAGCGCACCACGCAACGGTTGTAGCCGACCTCGAGGTCGGGGTGGTGGTCCTGCCGGTTCGCCATCCAGCCGATGGCATTGACGAAACCCAGGGTTTCGTAAAAGTTCGCGAAGCGGAACGTCTTCACGATCGACTTGCCGTCCGCTGCGGTCTCCCAGCCCGGCAGCGCCGCCAGCAGCTCGCGCACGCGCGGCGCATCGAGCGCGTGTTCCCTGCCCTTGCGCGGCCGGCAGTGCTGCGAGGCGAGCGATGCGATGTCCATGGCCGATTCCTGGAACGTTGTCGGGTGCGCAATGGTCGCACGGCTTTGCAGTATAAGGCGAGGCCGCACGACAGTCGCTTGGATGCGCGTGCAATCAAGACTAGAATGGTGCTGATTCGGCACGGCGAAGCGGATGGCAGGCATGATCGACATCGGCGAGGGCGCACGACGGTACCTCCAACGCCTGATCCAACAGCAGGGCGGTGGCCTGGACATCCGCGTGCTGGTCCACAACGGCGGCACGCCTTCCGGCGAATGCGAACTGGCGTTCTGCGGCGACGACGAACGCCACGGCGACGACATCGTGCTTGCCTGCACGGACTTTGCGATCCGCATCGATCCTGCCAGCGCGCGCTGGCTGGAAGGCGCGCGGATCGACTTTCTCGAAAACGCCACCGGCGGCGAACTGGCGGTGCGTGCGCCCGATCTGCGCGCCCCCATGCCTGCGGACGATGCACCGCTGGCGCAGCGCGTCCGTTATCTGCTGGATGCCGAAATCAACCCGCAACTGGCCGCGCACGGCGGCCGCGTGCGGCTGGAGTCGATCGGCGCGGACAACGAAGTGGTGCTGCGCTTCGGCGGCGGCTGCCAGGGTTGCGGCATGGCCGACGTGACGCTGAAACAGGGCGTGGAAAAAACCCTGCGCGAGCGGTTTCCGGAAATCACCGCGGTGCGCGATGCCACCGATCATGCTGCCGGTCACTCGCCCTACTACAGCGGACGCGATGGCCGCAGCGCAGTGCGATAAGCGGGCGCTTTCAGTAAATGCGGGGATGGATGACCGCTTCTGACGCCGACCGAAGCGGCGCGGCCCGATTCATCCCGGGCCATCCATGGCGGCGATCCCGGATGATCGCGCCGGCAAGCCTTCAATTCCCGCCCTGGACCTTGCCGTGCAGGTCGCTCAGCTTGCCGGGCAGGCTGGAGAAGTACGCCGCCAGGTCGTCGATGTCCTGGTCGGACAGGTTGGCCGCGAAACCCGCCATGATCGGATTCTTGCGCTGGCCGTCCTTGTATTCGTGCAGGGCCTGCCGGAGGTAGTCCTGGTACTGGCCCGCGAGGCGCGGGTACTGCGGATCGACCGCGTTGCCGTCGGCGCCGTGGCAGGCGGCGCAGACCTGCGCCTTCTTCCTGCCGGCGGCGACGTCGCCCTTGGCCGACGCGCTGCCGGACGCGAGAACCAGACCGGCGGCGAGCAGGGCGCTGATGATCGGGGCTGGCTGCATGATCGATTCCTCAGTTCGTCTTGTCCTGCGGTGCAAGGCTGGAAAGGTACGCGGCGATATCCTCGATCTGCTGATCGGTCAGGCTGCCGGCCTGCGCGTCCATGGTCGGGTGCTTGCGTTCGCCGCTCCTGTATTCGTGCAGCGCGTTGATGAGGTACTGCTCGTTCTGTCCGGCGATGCGCGGCACGTGATACTCGGGGTAGGTGTTTTCGTAACCCGGAATGCCATGGCAGCCGTGACACGTATAGACATCGAGCCGGCCCCTGGCCGGGTCGCCCTTGGCGAATGCGGACGACGCGAAGCAGGCCAAGCCTGCCAGCAATGCGGCGGTCAGCAGCGGTCGGATCATCGTCGTGGGATTCCTGTGTGCGGCGCGGCCGCGGTCACAAAGCCCGAAGTATAACGGGACGTGCCGGGGCCCGGGCAAGGCGGAAAGCACTGGCTGCGTCGCACGAATGCGATCGACACGACCCCGGCGGTGTTTGCCGCGATCCATCGCGACGTTGCCAAGCACGTCCGGCAGTGATGTGATGGCGGCCATGATCGCGTGGTGCACCAGGGCCTGGCGCCTGCTCGCATTGCTTGCGGCGATGCCCGCGCTGGCATCCGCGGCGGCATCGCCGATGACGCATCCGCTGGTGGTGTTGCTGCGCGTGGACGGCGCGATCAGTCCGGCCAGCGCGGATTACGTGGAGCGCGGCATGCAGCGCGCGGATTCCATGCACGCCGATGCGATCGTGCTGGAGCTGGACACGCCCGGCGGTCTCGAAACTTCCATGCGCGGGATCATCAAGACGATCCTCGCTTCGCCGGTGCCGGTGATCGGCTACGTGGCGCCGTCCGGTTCGCGCGCGGCCAGCGCGGGCACGTACATTCTGTACGCGTGTCACGTCGCGGCGATGGCGCCGGCCACCAATCTGGGCGCGGCGACGCCGGTGGCCCTGCCGGGCTTCGGCGGCCCCACGCCGGCCTCCAGCGGCGGCAAGGCGCCGTCCGCGGCGGAAAGCACCGAGATGCGCAAGGTCACCAATGATGCGATCGCGTTCATCCGCTCGCTGGCCGAGCGCCGCGGCCGCAATGCCGACTGGGCGGAACAGGCGGTCCGCAACGCGGCCAGCATCTCCGACCAGCAGGCGCTGAAACTGCACGTGATCGACCTGATCGCGCCCGACCTGCCGCAACTGCTGAGCGAGGTGGACGGGCGCAAGGTGGATACCGTGAACGGCACGTACGTGCTGCACACCCGCGCGGCGGCGATCGAGACCATCGAACCGGGCTGGCGCAGCCGGTTCCTGGGCGTGATCGCCGATCCGTCGATCGCCTACATCCTTCTCCTGATCGGACTGGGTGGCCTGGTGATGGAAGGCCTGCATCCCGGCGTGGTGCTGCCGGGCGTGGCCGGTGCGATCTGCCTGCTGCTGGCGCTGTACGCGTTCCAGATGCTGCCGGTGAATTTCGCGGGGCTGGGCCTGATCCTGCTTGGCGTGATCCTGATCGTGTCCGAAACCTTCGTGCCCGCCTACGGCACGCTGGGCACCGGCGGCGTGATTTCGTTCGTGATCGGCTCGGTGATCCTGATGCGCACCGGCGTGCCGGGCTACGGCATTGCCCTGCCGGTAGTGATCGGCATGGCGATCGCGGCCGCGCTGATCATCACCGGCATCGCATGGATGGCGCTGCGTGCGCGGCGCCGTCCGGTGGTCAGCGGACGCGAACAGATCGTGGGAAGCATCGGCGAAGCCGTCGCCGATTTCGCGGGCCGCGGCGTGGTGCACGTGCACGGCGAGCGCTGGCAGGCGCAGTCGCCGCTGCCGCTGAAGCGCGGCCAGCGTGTCGTGGTCACCGGCATCCACGGACTGATCCTCGACGTTCGACCCGCACCCGATTCCCTGGAGGTCCAGCCATGATCTATCCCGCCATCGTGGTCATCGTCGTCGTTGCGCTGATCATCCTGTTTTCCTCGATCAAGGTGCTGCGTGAATACCAGCGCGGCGTGGTGTTCCTGTTCGGACGTTTCCAGGCCGTGAAAGGGCCGGGCATCATCATTCTGGTGCCGGCGGTGCAGCAGATGGTGCGGATCGACCTGCGCACCATCGTGATGGACGTGCCGCCGCAGGACGTGATCTCGCGCGACAACGTGCCGGTCAAGGTCAACGCGGTGATCCTGTTCCGGGTGATCGATCCGGAAAAGGCGGTGATCCAGGTGGAGGACGCGCGCGAGGCGACCAGCCAGCTCGCGCAGACCACGCTGCGTTCGGTGCTGGGCCAGCACGAGCTGGACGAGATGCTGAGCGAGCGCGAGAAGCTCAACCACGACATCCAGATGATCCTGGACCAGCACACCGACGCCTGGGGCATCAAGGTGTCGAACGTCGAGATCAAGCAGGTGGATCTGGACGAGGGCATGATCCGCGCGATCGCGCGCCAGGCCGAAGCCGAACGCCAGCGCCGCGCCAAGATCATCAACGCCGAGGGCGAGCAGCAGGCCTCGGAAAAGCTTATGCAGGCCGCGCAGACCCTGATGCAGCAGCCGCAGTCGATCCAGTTGCGCTACCTGCAGACGCTGGTGGAGGTCGCCGGCGACCGCACCACCACGATCGCGTTCCCGTTGCCGCTGGACCTGCTCGAACCCCTGGTCGGTGCCCTGCGCAAGTCCGCCGCGGGCGACAAGTCGGCGTCGTGATTCCGCGTACGGCGTTGCTCAAATCCGCGCGGACTTGACCAGCAGGTGCTTGGCGATCATGCCGTGCATCCTGCCGATCGCGCGCACCAGGTGCAGCAGGCCGAACAACAGGAAGAACCCGATCACGAACATCGCTGCCGCGTCGCCCCAGCCCGGCACATGCGGACCGAAACCCCAGTCGATGGTCACCCGGCCGCCCGTGAAATCGCGCGCGAAACCGAAATAATCGGACGCCATCGCGACCGGCACGAGCATCAACGCCAGCGAGACGCACATGCCGGCCACCACGACGACGAAGTAGAAGACGCCCAGCGGCAGCATCAGCAGCATGTACAGCAACGTGAACCACGTGCGCGGATCGGTCAGCATGGTCGCGATCCGTTGCAGCAGCGGCCGCTCGCGCTCGGCGTAGGGCGGCCGGCGCGGCATCCGGACACCCAGCATGCCCTCGACGATCCGGCTTTCCAGCAGCGACAGCCCGCGCACCGAAGCCATGAACAACAGGAAGAACGGCGCGCCGATGATCGTGATCGCGAAACCCGCCGACATCGACAAGCCGGCGACCGCCCAGGTGAAGTAGAAGATGCCGGTGGCGAGCGCTAGCAGCATGTAGAACAGCGCGCCGTAAGTGTGCGGGTCGGCGATCACGCCGAAGAAGCGGCCCCACGCGGAACGGCGCGGACGCGGCGGCGGCGGCCGCAGCGCGCGTGCCACGGTCTGTTCGGTGGTGCGATAGATCTCCGCGACTTCTCCCGGCGCGCCGTAGCTGGCGGCGACCTTCGCCAGCAGCTCGGCTTCGCTCATGCCGGGGTTCTCGGCGAGTTCGGAGCGCAGGTGTTCCTCGGCATCGTACAGCGCGTCCTGGATCATCGCGGGATCGGCGCCGGCCAGCGCCGCGCGCAACTGCGCCAGGTATTCCTTGATGGTTTGCGGCGTGGTCATGGCTTCAATCCTTCAGGTCAATCCTTCAATACCGAATCGACGAAACGGCGGGTGGAATTCCAGGCGTCGATCCATTCGCGCAGCACCTTTCTGCCCAGCGGCGTGATCCGGTAATAGCGGCGCGGCGGGCCGGTTTCCGAGGGTTCCACGAACGTGTCCAGCAATTCCGCGGCGCTCAGGTTGCGCAGCACCGGATACAGCGCGCTCTGCTTGCCGACCAATACGCCGCCCGCGTCGCGTTCCAGCCGCTTGGCGATCTGGTAGCCGTACAGCGGTTCGCGCGCGGCCGCCAGCACCGCCAGCAGCACCAGCGATACCGTGCCCGCGGCGAGTTCCTTCTCGAATTTCTTGAGGTGCGTTTCGGTATCCGGCATGGCGGGGGCAGACTGTCGTCGTATCCACGACTGCACTATACTTTACTTCACAATAGTGGCATGCGCCGGAAGTCATGCAGTGCGGCGGCATTGGTAGGGAGTCATGCTTCCGGCCACGCCGGAAAGGCGCATACTGATCGCGGATCAGGTCACGAGCCCTGCCCGACGATGACCGCGGGCGAGGAGAACGAAATGGTCGAACTCGGATTGCTGTTGCTGATTGCCTTCGGCGCGTTCTGGCTGTTCGCCGCGCTGATCGGCGGCCTGTTCAAGCTGGCGTTCGGCTTGTTCGGCGTGCTGTTCGGCGCGCTCGGCGCCATTCTCGGCGGTGTGCTCGGAGTGTTCGGACTGGGCATTGCCGCGTTGGTGCTGCTGCCGCTGGCGCTGCCCGCACTGGGCATCGCCGGACTGGTGTGGCTGATCGCGTATGCCTCGCGCCCGCACCCCGCGCCGGTCGCGGCCACGCGGACGGACCCCGCACCGCGCTGAGCAGCGCGGAGAGTGACGAGGCGGGCGGATTGCGCCCGCGGCATCTCGAAGCCTTCAGGAATTCTGCAGGCTGAACTTCACCGGCACCATCGCCCACGCCCGCACGGGTTTGCCGTCGCGGGTCGCGGGATGGAACCGCCACGCCGCCAGCACGTGCTCCAGTGCCGCCCGGTCGAGCAGGTGCGAACCGCTGCTGTGCGCGACCAGCACCTGCACAGGCTTGCCGTTTTCATCGACCAGCACCCGCAGCACAACCGTGCCCTGCACGCCCGCGCGCAGCGCCGCGATCGGGTACGCCGGGGGCGTGGCGGTTTCGTAGGCGATGGTCGCATTGCTCGTTGCAGGCGGGAAAGCGGATGCGACGGTCGAAATCGCGGGTACCGCCACGGCTTGTGTCGCCGAAGTGGGGGCGCTCACGGGAGCAACGGGCGCCGTGGCCGGCACGGGCTCCGGAGCCGGTCTGGACGAAGGGCTGCGTATCGCGCGCGGCACGGGCTTCAACACGGGCGGCGGCGGCACGGGCCGTGGCGGAACGGTCGGCAATACCAGCGCGTCCAGCGCCTGCGACACGGGGTGCGGGGACCACGGGGTGAGGGGCATCGGCCGCGAGGCCATCAGCAGGATGAACAGGTTCAGCGCGATCGCCAGCGCCATCGCCATGCTGCGGATGGCATGCAGGGTGCAATCGGACGAGGGATGAAGCGCGACGTGCGTCATGAGCCACCTCCTCGCAGGAAGAAAGCAGCCCGGGAACGGCGCCCCGGTCGATGATCACGCTACGCCCGGCCGGAAGAGTCGACAAGTGCCGGCGCGTGAGGCCGGCGTGAAGGCGGTTCGGTCAGAATCCGCGTTGGGGCGACGAGTAATCCAGCCTGCCATCGGCGACATGCGCTGCCGGGGTGTACGGGTGTTCGGCGAGGTTGCCGCCGTCCATGATGTGCAGCACGCGCGTGCCGTGCAGTTTGAAGACATCCGCGATCAGGCCGCGATGGCAGCGCCACCACACCGCCTCCGCGCACATGATCGCCGTGCGCTTCTCAGCGGCGAGCGCCTTCAGTCGTTCGATGCCTTCCCGGAACGCATCGGTTTGCATGTAGTCGGCGTAGCCGCGGAACGCCTGGTTGCGCCATGCGGTGTTTTTCGAGTCGGGTAGTGATCGACGTCTTCCGCCCAGTTCGGTGAAGGCACGATATTCGATGTCCGCCGCGCTCAGCGAGCGCTGCAACGGTTCGGCATTGAAGTGCGGATGACGGCGCGAGCCCGGGAAGTGCCGGACGTCGGCCAGCGCCTCGATGCCGTTCTCCTTGAGCAGCGCGATGAAGGCGTCGAGGCCGCGGGTCGAGTGGCCGATGGTCCACAGGGTCTCGGGCCAGGGCGTGTCCCGTGGCGTTTTTGTTCCGCTCGCCATGTCCGATTGTGTCCGGAAAGGGCGATCAGCATACGCGCCCGGACGAGAGGCGGGCGGCCGGTTTCCGAAGATCCGTGGCCGCGGGCGTCGCCGCCGTCGGAGTAAGATCGTGCGCGGTGCGGACAGACCGAGATGCGCGATGGTTGCGTCGATCCATCGGCCGAGAAACCGGATCGTGCTCGTGGCATGCCTGCTGGCGTGCGGCGGCGTGTGGACCCTCGCCGTGGCCGGCCGTTTCGACACGCCGCACCGCGAGACGGTCACGGATCCCACCCGCAGCTACCTGCCCGGCAAGTATTACGAACGTGCCGCGCTGGAAGCCATGCGCCGTCAGGACTACCGGAGCGCGCTCGACGATTACACGCGGGCGGCGTACTGGGGCAACAAGGTCGCGCAATACAATCTCGGGGAAATCTATTTCCAGGGCATGGGAAACATCCCCGCCGATCCGGCCCGCGGCGTCGCGTGGCTGGGCATCGCCGCCGAGGCACACCAGCCCGATTACGGCAAGGCGCTGGTCGGCGCGTACAAGTCCCTGAGTCCTGAGGAACGCCGACGCGCGGACGGAATCTGGAAGGCGCTGCAGGCGAAATACGGCGACAGGCTCACCCTTGCCCGCGCGACCTTGGCTTTCGAGCATGCATATCATTCCGATCGCGTGGAATCGGCGACCACCGAGGACGATCCCGACACCTACACCTTCAGGATCGGCGGCTACGATCCCGCCGGAAACATCCGTGACGAAGCCGATTTGATCTCGGACTTGAACGAGCTGGACATGCAGAACGGTGTCACGTCCCGGAAGGGCTTCTGGGCCGCCCGCAAGCAGGAATTCGCCAGCTTCGTCACCAGCCAGTTCGGGCGTGTCGAGATCGGGCCCATCCAGCCGATCGGCTCCGCAAAGCCGGCGCGGTGAAGGCGTGCCGCGCGCCGCATCGGCACGTTGCCGGCACGGGATCACAACAACCGGCTGAAGATCCGGATGCCGGCGAGGTACTCGCCGAGGATGGTGCCGAGGTTGGTGAGCATGAACACCAGCAGCGTGCGCGCGACGCGGTTGCGCCACCAGCCGGAGACATGCAGCAGATCCTTGCGCAACGACTGGAAATCGGCCACCCGCGGCTTGCGCAGCCACGCCTCCACCATGCCGGCGAACACGCCCGACGACAGCCCGGGCGGCCGCAGCGGTTTCAGCGGACCCATGATCGCGGCGGTGAGGATCGACAGCGGATGGCCACCCGCGATCGCGGCGCCCAGCGCGCTCAGCACGCCGGTGTAGATCGCCCAGTCGCGCAGCGCGGCCCAGCCCATCGTGGTGCTGTGGTGGAACAGGAACGCGATCGCGACGAAGATCGCCAGCATCACGCCGACCGCGACGTATTTGGGCCATTTCGGTGCCGGGAGTTTCGCCGCCAGCGGCGCGAGGATCGCGTCCGGCGGCGCGGATTGTGTCCGAAGTTCCCGTCCGACGCCGGCCAGGTGCCCCGCGCCGATCACCACCAGCACGCGCTTGATCAGGGGATTGCGCGCGGCTTCCTCGCGCAGGCGCGCGGCCATGAAGGCGTCGCGTTCGCCGATCAGCGCGTCGTACAGCGGTTTCGATCCGCGCGCGAATTCGCCGAACGCGCCTTCGAGGATGTCGCCCTGTTTCAGTTTCTCGATCTCGGCCTCGTCGATCTGCTCGCGCGAGAACACGCTCGCGAAAAGGCTGCCCAGTATCCCGATCCGGTCCCGGAAACGCACGCCGCGATAGGCGTGATTCAACGTGGCGCCGATCTCGCGATCGACCAGCCACAGCGGCACGCCGCGCACCTCGGCGGCCCGCATCGCCGCCTTCATTTCCGCACCGGGTTCGATGCCGTACTGCTCGGCGATCCGCTGCTGGAACGAGGACAGCGCCAGCGAGGCGAACACCATGCCGGCGTTGCCGCTGCGGATCACCTGGAACAGGTCCATCTTCGCGATCGCGTCGGGGTCGCGGATGCCGCGTGCGCGGATTTCGCACAGTTCCACCGCGATGGCGTCGAACGACTCGCGTTCGATCAGCGCATCGACGGCCTCCACCGAGGCGCGCGACACGTGCGCGGTACCCAGCAGCACGTATTCGACGCCGTCGCGTTCGATGCGCGCCGTCGGCTGGTCGTGCAGCGGATCGTGACTTGCGCCGGGGCCCGGCGGCGCCGTGGTCGAATCGTTCAAGGCGCAGTCCTAGTCGCGGAAACGCTTGGCGAGATCGCCGTAAGCATCGATCCGGCGGTCGCGCAGGAACGGCCAGATCCGGCGCACGGTTTCGCTGCGCGCGAGATCGACATCGGCGATCAGCAGTTCGCGTTGCCCGCTGCCCGCCTGCGCCAGGATTTCGCCTTGCGGTCCGGCGACGAAGCTGGAGCCCCAGAACTGCACGCCGCGTCCGCCGTCCGGCGCCGGTTCAAAGTCGACGCGGTTGCAGGTCAGGACCGGCAGGCCGTTGGCGACGGCGTGCCCGCGCTGCACCGTGATCCACGCCTCGCGCTGGCGGTCCTTCTCGTCCTGCGAATCGGCGGGATCCCAGCCGATCGCGGTGGGATACAGCAGCAAATCGGCGCCGGCCAGCGCCATCAGCCGCGCGGCCTCGGGATACCACTGGTCCCAGCACACCAGTACGCCCAGCCTGCCGGCCGAGGTGGGGATCGGATGAAAACCGAGATCGCCGGGGGTGAAGTAGAACTTCTCGTAGTACGCCGGATCGTCGGGAATGTGCATCTTGCGGTAGATGCCGGCGATCTTCGCGGAGCGGTCGAACACCACCGCGGTGTTGTGGTACAGCCCGGCCGCGCGGCGTTCGAACAGCGATGCGACCACGACCAGTGCGAGTTCCTCGGCGAGCCTGCCGATGCGTTCCGTCGAAGGACCGGGAATCGGTTCGGCGCGGTCGAATTCCGCCACCGACTCGTGCTGGCAGAAGTACGGACCATTGTGCAGTTCCTGCAGCAGCACCAGTTGCGCGCCCGCCCGCGCGGCCGCGCGCAGCCCCGCCTCGATGGCGTCCAGATTGGCCGCCACGCTGCCGCGGTCGGTTTCCTGCAGCAACGCGACCTTGAGGGTCTTGTTCGTCATGTCCCGAAAGCCGTCACGCCGCGAACGAATGCCGATCGAGGGCAGGATACCAGTGGCGCCGGGCGTCATCGGCACCCGTTCACGTCGATTTGCGGACCGCCTTGCGCCTGTTCAAGCCAGGACGCCAGCCGGAAGCTGCATGGTCACGCAATGCAGGCTGCCGTTCTGCCAGATCAGCGGCCGGCAGGGAATCTGCACGACCTCGCGGTGCGGGTGGGCGATCGCGACCGTCTGCGCGGCGGCATCGTCGGCCTTGTCGCCGTAGGCCGGCAGCAGCACCGCGCCGTTGACGATCAGGTAATTGGCGTACGACGCTGCGAGGCGGCGTCCCTCATCGAGGATGGGCCGGGGCCACGGCAGCGGGAACAGGCGGTAAGGCTTTCCGTCCGCCGTGCGCAGGGCTTCCAGCTCCGAACGCATGGCGGCGAGTTCTTCGTAGTGCGCGTCGTCGGGATCGCTGCACGCCTGATACACGATCGCATCGTCCGGTGCGAAACGGGCGAGGGTGTCGATGTGCGCGTCGGTGTCGTCGCCCTGCAGACAGCCATGGTCCAGCCACAGCACGCGCGAGGCGGAAAGCACGGCGCACAGCATGTGCTCGATCTGCTCGCGCGATTGGTCGGGATGGCGCTGGTGCAGGCAGCGCCAGCTGGTCAGGATCGTGCCGCGGCCGTCCGATTCGATCGCGCCGCCTTCCAGCGCCCAGTCCACGCGCCGGTGCTGCGCGTCGGGGCGGAACAGCCCGCGCTCGATCAGCCCGGCAACCAGCGCGTCGTCCCGCGAAGCCTCGAACTTGCCGCCCCAGCCGGTGAAGCGGAAATCGGCCAGCACGAAACGGCCGCGATCGTCGCGCAGCGTGATCGGGCCGCTGTCACGCAGCCAGGTATCGTCGTAGGGAATCTCGACAAAACGTACCCGTGCGGGATCGGCGCGCGAGGCCTGCAATTTCGATTGCGCGCGTTCACGCACCGCGGCATCCGGCACGCAGACGATCGCGTTTTCGAAACGCGCAATCGCCGCCGTCAGAACGGCATAGGTGTCTTCGACCGTATCCAGCCGCGCTGCCCAGTCGGTGTCCCGATGCGGCCACGCGAGCAGCACCGCCGCCTGCGGTTCCCATTCCGCAGGCAGCCGCAAATTTGCGTTCGTCATGCGGTCAGAGCGCGTCGGGGCCCGGGGTACGCAACACGCTGTGGATCACGTGGTTGCGTTCGAAGTACACGATGTACTTCGCGTACTCCCAGCGGTTGATCGGCGGATGCCGGGGCGTGTCGCCGCCGCGGGTCTGCAGTTTCCTGAGCGGCGCGCCGTACTCGCGCTCGACCTGTGCCATGGTCATCCCGCGGCGGGGCAGGTTCATGTGCTGCTCCTGCCGGACCTTGGCCTGCAACGATTCCTTGACATGCAGCGTATCGGCATGCACGGCGGGCGCGATCAGCGGCGTGACGGCGAGCGCGAAGGTGGCGGAAATCAGGGTGGTGACGATGCGTTTCATGGCACGAGTTCCCCCGGGCGCAGGGCGCCGTTGCGCGTGTTGTAGCAGAAGCCGTGTGGGCATTCCATGAATCTCCCCGCAATCGGGACGGCCGTCACGCCGGCAACCAGGAGCAGGCAAGAAAAAGGCCGCTCGCGCGGCCCTTTCGTCAATCGGGAGGGAAACCTTTGAGAATCGTCGCGAGCGAAGGCAGATTGACCGCCGCCGGAGCGCAGGAACCGGAGTGTACACGTCAGCACATGAAGATTCCTTGGCCCCAAAACGGTACATCCATGTACCGGGCCTGATCCGAGCACCGCCGGCGGCCGATATGCCGAGCGCAGCAGGTTATCGAAGGTTTCCTAGCGCTGGCGCGCCTTGAACCGGGGATTGCTCTTGCAGATCACGAACACCTTGCCGCGCCGGCGCACGACCTTGCAGTCGCGATGCCGCTGTTTCGCGGACTTCAGGGACGAAAGCACCTTCACGGCTGGACTCCTTCAAAGAAAGGTGCAGCCACGAATGGCTGCTGGCTGATCTTCGCGTTCGCGGACGAACGCGCGGACGAAGCAGGAAAGTCTAGCTTGGGCAGTCACTTGCCGCAAGCGGCGGGAATCGGCTTCCCGGGCCCGTTATGCTTGGCGGATTCGCTTCGCAACCTTCAGGAGACAAGCCACCGTGGCCGCCGATCTGGATCAGACCTGCGTCAATACCATCCGTTTCCTGTCCGTGGACATGGTGCAGAAGGCCAACAGCGGCCACCCCGGCCTGCCGCTGGGCGCGGCGCCGATGGCCTACGTGCTGTGGACGAAGTTCCTGAAGCACAATCCGGCCAATCCGCGCTGGGTCGATCGCGATCGTTTCGTGCTGTCGGCGGGACACGGCTCGGCGCTGCTCTACAGCCTGCTGTACCTGACCGGCTACGACCTCTCGCTGGACGACATCAAGCAGTTCCGCCAATGGGGCAGCAGGACGCCGGGCCACCCCGAGCGCGGCCACACGCCGGGCGTGGAAACCACCACCGGGCCGCTGGGGCAGGGCATGGCCAACGCGGTCGGGATGGCGATGGCCGAGGCGCAACTCGCCGCGCGCTACAACCGCGAAGGCCACAAGGTCGTCGATCATTACACGTGGGCGCTCGTCAGCGACGGCGACCTGATGGAAGGCGTCGCGTCGGAAGCGGCGTCGCTGGCCGGGCATCTGAAACTCGGCAAGCTGATTTGTCTCTACGACGACAATTACGTGACGCTGGCGGCCGGCACCGACATCACCTTCACCGAGGACCGCGCCGCACGCTTCAAGGCCTACGGCTGGCACGTGCAGACGGTCGAGGACGGCAACGATCTCGATGCCATCGAAAAGGCCATCAAGCGTGCCAAGGGCAAGAAGGATCGGCCGTCGCTGATCCTGGTGCGTACCCACATCGGCTACGGCTCGCCGCTGCAGGACAGCTACAAGGCGCACGGTTCGCCGCTGGGCGCTGACAACGTCGCGAAGACCAAACAGAAACTCGGCTGGCCGGTCGAGCCGGCGTTCCTGGTTCCGGACGGAGCGCTCGCGCATTTCCGCGAAGCGCTGAAAAAAGGCAAGGGCGCCGAGGCCGGCTGGAAGCGCCGCTGGAACAAATATGCCAAGGCATTTCCGGAGCTTGCGGCGGAATTGCAAGGTTCCCTCGAAGGCAAGCTGCCGCCCGGATGGGATGCTGACGTGCCGGTATTCCCGGCCGACGCCAAGGGCATCGCCACCCGTGCCGCCGGCGGCAAGGTGCTGTCGGCGATCGCGCCGAAGCTGCCGGCCATCACGGGCGGTTCGGCCGATCTCGATCCCTCGACGTATACGGCGGTCAAGGGTCTCGGCGTGTTTTCGCCCGGCAAGGAACCCGACGAGCAGGGCGCCGACGACGAGGTGTGGAGTTACGCCGGCCGGAATCTCCATTTCGGCGTGCGCGAGCACGCGATGGGTTCGATCGCCAACGGCATGGCCGCGCACGGCGGGTTCATTCCGTACACCGCGACCTTCATGGTGTTCTCCGATTACATGCGCCCGCCCATGCGCCTTGCCGCGATCATGGGACTGCACGTGATCAACGTGTTCACCCATGACTCCATCGCGGTGGGCGAGGACGGCCCCACCCACGAGCCGGTCGAACAGCTCGCCGGTCTGCGGTCCGTGCCGAATTTGACCGTGATCCGTCCGGGCGATGCCAATGAAACCGCCGTCGCGTGGAAGGTCGCGATCGAGAGCGCCAAAAATCCGACCGCGATCATCCTGTCACGCCAGAACGTGCCGACGCTGGACCGCAACAAGTTCGCCAGCGCCGAGGGTTTGCGCAAGGGCGCGTACGTGTTGCTGGATGCGCCGGGCGGTTCGCCTGACCTCATCCTGATCGGCACCGGCGCCGAAACCGCGCTGGTCGCGCAGGCCGTCGAAAAGCTGCAGGCCGAAGGCATCAAGGCCCGCGCGGTGTCGATGCCGAGCTGGAAACTGTTCGAGCAGCAGGATCAGGCCTACTGCGATTCCGTGCTGCCGCCGAACGTGCACGCGCGCCTCGCGGTGGAAGCCGGCTGTCGCCAGGGCTGGGAACGCTGGGTCGGCGACGCCGGTGCAACCTTGACCGTCGACCGCTATGGCGCGTCCGCGCCCGGCGAGGTCGTGCTCGAAAAATACGGCTTCACCGTCGACAACGTGATCGCGAAAGCGAAAGCGCTGTTGAGCGCGGGATGACGCCCGCTTACATCCCGCGGTGCAGGATCAATTCCAGCACGAACTTCGAGCCGAAGAACGCCAGCAGCAGCACCGCCATCCCGATCAGGGTCAGGTTCACCGCGCTGCGTCCGCGCCAGCCCCAGCGCCAGCGGCCGATCAGCAGCACGCCGAACACGATCCACGCGATCACCGACAGCACCGCGACCTGGGCCTGATGCTGCGAACGCAGGTCGTGCACGAACAGCGCGCCGGACAGCAGCGTGAGGGTCAACAGCGCAAAGCCCGCTCCGATCAGCCGGAACATCAGCGATTCGGTGCGCGTCAGCGGCGGCAGCGCGCGCGCCAGCGCGACCGGCTGGCGGCTGCGCAGGGCGCGTTCCTGCGCCGCCAGCAGGATGGCCAGCACGGCCGCGATCGCGAGCAGGCCGTAGGCCAGCAGCGCGATGGTGACGTGCAGCTTGATCTGCCAATCGAGCGCGAACGGCGCGGTCGGCGGCGCCAGGAATTCGTCGATCGCGAGAAACAGCGCGGCCAGGGGAAACAGTATGATGCCCAGCGCGGCGACCGGCCGCGCGAGGTTCACGATCAGCGTGAGAGCAGCGATCACCGCCGCGACCAGCGACAGCGCGGCGAAGAAATGCAGGTCCACCGCGCCGCGGTGGATGCCGAACAGCACGGCGAAGTGCAGCAGCACGGCCAGCGCGCCGGTGACCAGCGCCGCGCGCCGCGGCACCGAGCCCGCGTCCAGCAGCGGCCGCGCCAGCGCCGCGGCGGATGCCAGATAAAGCGCGATCGAGAGCACCGCCAGCAGTTCGGGTATCTGGGAATGCGCCTGCATCGCGCGAGTGTCGCACAAGCCGTGGGGCGACGGGAGGTGCGATCGCGGATGTCCGGCCGGCACGCCTCCGCGTGCGGGCATTTGCGAAACCGGAATTGTCTGACTAAAGTCAGCAAATGACCGTGGCCGTGCAGCGTATCCGCGCGTTCAACCGCACCGTGACACGACGGCTGGGCGTGCTGAGCGAGAAATACCTGGGACGGGAGCGGCCCTACGCCGAATCACGCCTGCTGTTCGAGATCGGCACCAAGGGCGCGGATGCGCGGGCATTGCGCCTGAGGCTGGGGATGGATTCCGGATTCCTGAGCCGGCTGCTGCGCTCGCTCGAACGGAAGCGGCTGGTCACCGTGCGGCCTTCCCCCGGGGACGGGCGCGTCAGGGTAGTTCGACTGTCGCGCGCGGGGCTTGCCGAGTTGCGCCGGATCGACGCGCTTTCCGACAGGCTGGCGCGCTCCATGCTGGCGCCGCTGAGCCGGGCGCAGACGCAACGTCTGGTGGCGGCGATGACGGAAGTCGAAAGCCTGTTGCGCGCATCGGGCGTCGAGATCGCACCGGCGGAGCCCGCCAGCCGGGAGGCGCGGTATTGCCTCGATCAATACTTCGGCGAAATCGACGCACGCTTTCCCGGCGGTTTCGACCGCGGCCGCAGCCTGTCCGGACACGCGGATTTCGTCCCGCCGCGCGGCTGCATGCTGATCGCGCGCCTGTTCGGGGAACCGGTCGGCTGCGGCGCGCTGCGGACGCTGGGTGCCGACGTCGGCGAGATCAAGCACATGTGGGTCTCGCCGGATGCCCGCGGACTCGGAATCGGCCATCGGCTGCTGGACGGGCTGGAGCGGGCCGCGAAAAGGCGCAGGATGCACGCGATCCGGCTCGATACCAACGCGTCCCTCACCGAGGCATTGCACTTCTATCGATCGGCCGGATACCGGAAGATCGACCGCTATAACGACAATCCCTACGCGCACCACTGGTTCGAGAAGACCTTGAAGTAACGGGTGCCCGCTATAATTCGGCGTTTCGCACCTTCACCGCATCCCATGTTCGACAACCTGACCCAACGCCTGTCCGCCACCGTCCAGCGCCTGACCGGGCGCGGACGGCTGACCGAGGAAAACATCCGCGAGTCGCTGCGCGAGGTGCGCGTGGCGCTGCTGGAGGCCGACGTGGCGCTGCCGGTGGTGCAGGCGCTGATCCAGCGGATCAAGGTGCGCGCGGTCGGGCAGGAGGTGCTGAAGTCGCTGACGCCGGGGCAGGCGCTGGTCAGGGTGGTGCGCGACGAGCTGACCGCCGTGATGGGCACCCGCAACGATGCCTTGCACCTTGCCGCGACGCCGCCCGCGGTGGTGCTGATGGCGGGCCTGCAGGGCTCGGGCAAGACCACCACGGTCGCGAAGCTCGCGCGGCACCTGATCGAGCGCAGGAAGAAGGTGCTGGTGGTCAGCGCCGACGTGTACCGTCCGGCCGCGATCGAGCAGTTGCAGACGCTGGCGGAGCAGGTCGGCGCGGGCTTCGTGCCCTCGCGGGCGGGCGAGGATCCCGTCGCGATCGCCCGGGGCGCGGTCGAAACCGCCAGACGCGAGGTCGCCGACGTGCTGATCGTCGATACCGCGGGCCGCACCACGATCGACCAAGCGATGATGGCCGAGATCAAGGCGCTGCACGATGCGCTGAATCCGGTCGAGACGCTGTTCGTGGTCGATGCGATGACCGGTCAGGACGCGGCCAACACCGCCAAGGCTTTTGCGGACGCGCTGCCGCTGACCGGCGTGATCCTGACGAAAGTGGATGGCGACGCGCGCGGCGGTGCGGCGCTGTCGGTGCGCTACGTCACCGGCCGGCCGATCAAGTTCCTCGGCGCCGGTGAAAAAACCGATGCGCTGGAGCCGTTCCATCCCGACCGCATGGCGACCCGCATCCTCGGCATGGGCGACGTGCTGTCGCTGATCGAGGACGTGCAGCAGAAAACCGACGCCGAGAAGGCGGCCAAGCTCGCGGCGAAAGTGGCCAAGGGCAAGCGCTTCGACTTGAACGACATGAAGGACCAGCTCGACCAGATGCTCAACATGGGCGGACTGGCCGGCCTGATGGAGAAGCTGCCGGGCGTGTCGTCGCTGCCCGACAAGGTGAAATCGCAGGTCAACGACAGGGAAGTGAAGAAGATGATCGCGATCATCGGCTCGATGACCAAGAAGGAACGCCGCCACCCCGACCTGTTGAACGGCTCGCGGCGTGCGCGCGTGGCGCGCGGTTCCGGCACCCAGCCGGCCGACGTCAATCGCCTCTTGAAGCAGTACACCCAGATGGAAAAGATGATGGGCAAGTTCGCCCGCGGCGGCATGAAGGGGCTGATGCGCCAGATGTCGGGGGCCATGAAAGGCATGGGCGGCCGGCCGGGCTTCTGAACGGGCCGTCCGGATTGTCGCTTTTTGCCGGTTTTCCGCTACAATCGCCCGTTTCCGCGCCCGGCGGTCGTCTCCGACCGGCCCGTGGCCGATCCTGTGGAGTCGATAGATCATGGTACGTATCCGTCTTTCGCGCGCCGGCGCCAAGGGCAGGCCGTTCTACCACGTGGTGGTGACCGACCAGCGCAGTGCCCGCGACGGCCGCAACATCGAACGCCTGGGTTATTTCAATCCCGGCGCCGCGGGCGCGCATGACAAGCGCCTGGTGCTGGACGTCGAGAAGCTGAACGCGTGGGTGGCCAAGGGCGCGCAGTGTTCGGACAAGGTCGCGGCGCTGGCGAAGGAAGCGGCGAAGCAGACGGCCGCTGCCTGACGCGATGAACGGGCGGCGCGTGCTGCTCGGACGCATCGTGGGTGTGCACGGCGTGCGCGGCGCGTTGAAGATCGAATCGTTCACCGAGCCGCGCGAGGCGATCTTCGGTTACAGGCCGTGGCTGCTGGAACGCGATCCGGAGCGTTTCGAGCAAATCGCGGGCGCGCAGGGACACACGCAGAGCAAGGGCATCGTTGCGACGCTGCCCGGCGTGGCGGATCGCGATGCGGCAGCGGGTTTGATCGGCGCACGCATCTGGATTCCCCGCGCGGCGCTCCCGGAGCTGGAAGCCGGCGAGTTTTACCAGACGGATCTGGAAGGGCTGCAAGTGGTGAATGGGGCGGGCGAGGATCTGGGCCGCGTCAGTCATCTGTTCGACAACGGCGCGCACGATGTGCTGGTGACCCGCGACGAAGCCGGACGCGAACGCCTGATTCCGTACGTGGTGGATGTTTACGTGAAAGCGGTCGATCTGGGTGCGGGACGCATCACGGTCGACTGGGACAAAAACGATTGAAGCAGGGACGATTGAGTGCGATGCGCATCGACATCGTCACCCTGTTCCCTGAATTCGTGCGGCAATGCGCCGGATTCGGCGTGATCGGACGCGCGGTGGAGCGCGGCCTGCTGCAGGTGGAGGCGTGGAATCCGCGCGACCACGCCGAGGGCGGTTACCGCCGGGTCGATGACACCGCCTGCGGCGGCGGCCCCGGGATGGTGATGATGCTCGAGCCGCTGCGGAAGACGCTGGCGGCGGTGCGCAAGGCGGCGGCGCAACCGGCGCCGGTGATTTACCTGAGTCCGCAGGGACAGCGGCTCGTGCAGGACAAGGTGCGGGAACTGGCAAGGCTGCCGCGGATGATCCTGCTGTGCGGGCGCTACGAAGGAATCGACGAGCGCCTGATCGAACACGAGGTCGACGAGGAACTGTCGATCGGCGATTACGTGCTGTCGGGCGGGGAACTGGCCGCGGCGGTCGTGATCGATGCGGTCGGCAGGTTGCAGGAAGGCGCGCTGGGTGACGCGCAATCCGCCGAGCAGGATTCGTTTTCGGACGGCCTGCTGGATTGCCCGCACTACACGCGGCCGGTCAGCCATGAATTGGGCGACGTGCCGGCGGTGCTGCTTTCGGGAGACCACGCGGCGATCGGCCGCTGGCGCCGCAAGCAGGCACTGGGCCGGACGTGGCTGAGAAGGCCCGATTTGCTGCAGAATCTGGCGCTGGACGACGAGTCGCGCAGGCTGCTGGAAGAATTCAAACGCGAGCACGGCTCGCGATGACGGATCACGAAGCCAATTGAAAGGCGCGGTCACGGATGACCGCTTTTTGATCCTCGCGATCGGGCGAGGGTCGCAAAAACCGAGAGATAGCCGCCATGAACAAGATCATCCAACAATTCGAAGCCGCGCAGATGCAGCGCAAGCTGCCGGAGTTCGCGCCCGGCGACACCGTGGTCGTCAACGTCAAGGTGAAGGAAGGCAACCGCGAGCGGGTACAGGCGTTCGAGGGCGTGGTGATCGCGCGCCGCAACCGCGGCCTGCATTCGGCCTTCACGGTCCGCAAGATGTCGCACGGCACCGGCGTCGAGCGCGTGTTCCAGGCGTTCAGTCCGGCGATCGACTCGATCGAGGTCAAGCGCAAGGGCAAGGTGCGCGGCGCCAAGCTGTACTACCTGCGCGGCCTGGAAGGCAAGGCGGCCCGCATCCGCGAAGACGTCGCCGCGCGCGGCAACGACGCAGAATCCGGCTGATTCCGGCACGCCGGATCGGACCGCGTGGGGCGTCCGCGCGGGCTGTGCGGGCGCGCGGCGGCCCCGCACCGGCGCGCGATCGCACGCACTCGATCAGTCGGGCCTGACCGGCATGCGATCGCCTGCCTGCACGGTCTCCGTGCCGTCGCTCCTGTCGCCCAGCAGTCTGCGCATCACCACGTAGAACACCGGCACCAGCAGCACGCCCAGCGCGGTGGCGCCCAGCATGCCGCCGATCACGCCGGTGCCGATCGCGTGCCGGCTGTTGGCGCCCGCACCGGTCGAGACGGCCAGGGGCAGCACGCCCAGGATGAAGGCGATCGAGGTCATCAGGATCGGCCGCAAACGGATCCTGCAGGCTTCCAGCGTGGCCTTGATCAGGCCCATGCCCTGCTTCTGCATGTCCACCGCGAACGCCACGATCAGGATCGCGTTCTTGGCCGACAGGCCGATGATCGCGATCAGGCCGATCTTGAAATACACGTCGTCCTGCAACCCGCGCACGAAGGTGAGCAGGGACGCACCCAGCACGCCCAGCGGCACCACCAGCAGCACCGCCACCGGAATCGACCAGCTTTCGTACAGCGCGGCCAGGCACAGGAACACCACCACGATGGAAAGGCCGAACAACATCGGGGCCTGCGCGCCGGAAAGGATTTCCTGGTACGACTGGCCCGACCATTCGTAGCCGATGCCGCCGGGCAGGTACTTGGCAACCAGTTCTTCCATCGCCTTGATGGCGTCGCCGGAGCTGTAGCCCGGACCCGGCGTGCCGGTGAGCGCGATCGAACCGAAGCCGTTGTAGCGGTCCAGTTCGGGCGGGGCCAGCGTCCAGCGGGTGGATACCACGGTGGACAACGGCACCATCGCGCCGGCGGACGAGAGCGTGTAGAAGTCGCCGATGTCGGACGGGTCCATCCGGAACGGTGCATCGGCCTGCAACATCACGCGCAGCACGCGGCCCTGGTAGTAGAAGTCGTTGACGTAATCGGGCGACAGCATCAACTGGATCGCGTTGTACACGTCGTTGACGGACAGCCCCATCGACTGCGCCTGCACGCGATCGACCTTCATTTCCAGCGTGGGTGCGTCTTCCAGCCCGTTGGTGCGCACGTCCCGCAGGCGCTTGTCCTTCGCCGCTTCGGCGATCAGCCTGTCGCGCGCGGCCACCAGCGCCTCGTGGCCGAGGCCGGCACGGTCCTCCAGCCGGAAGTCGAAACCGGCGAACTGGCCGAGACCGCGGATCACCGGACGGTTGAGCGCGACGACCTGCGCATCGCGGATGTTCGCGAACTGCCGGTTGAGGCTGTCGATGATCTCGTCGGCGGTGTGCGGGCGTTCGCTCCAGTCCTTCAGGTGCACGAACGCCATGCCCTCGTTGTCGCCGCTGCCGAGGAAACTGAAGCCGCCCACGGTGAACGCATTGCCCGTGTCGGGATCCGCCAGCACGATCTTCTCGACCTGGCGTATCACGGCGCTGGTGCGATCCAGCGTGGCGCCGGGCGGCAGCTCGACGGTGACGAAGACCTCGCCCTGGTCCTCTTCCGGCACGAAGCTGGAGGGCAGCTGCCACAGGAGAACCAGCGCCACCAGCACCGCGGCGGCGTAGCCGGCCATCCAGCGCGGCGTATGGCGCAGGGACTTGTTGAGGCGCGCCAGGTAATGCCGCGTCATGCTCTCGTAGCCGTTGTTGAAGGCGCGCAGGAAGCGGTTGGTGTGCTCGTGCTCGGGGCGCAGGATGCTGGCGCACAGCGCCGGCGTGAACGACAGCGCCATCAGCGCCGACAGCACCATCGACACCGCGATGGTGACCGCGAACTGGCGGTAGATCGCGCCCACGCTGCCCGGCATCAGCGCGGCGGGCACGAACACCGAGGCCAGCACCGTGGTCACCGCGATCACCGCGCCGGTGATCTGGGTCATGCCCTTGCGCGTGGCTTCCTTGGGCGGCAGGCCTTCCTCGCGCATGATGCGCTCGACGTTCTCCACCACCACGATCGCGTCATCGACCACGATGCCGATCGCCAGCACCAGCCCGAACAGGCTGAGCACGTTGATCGAGAAACCGAAGGCGTACATGCCGATGAAGGCCCCGGTCAGCGCCACCGGCACCACCAGCGTCGGGATCAGCGTGGCGCGCAGGTTCTGCAGGAACAGCAGCATCACGATGAACACCAGCACGATCGCCTCGCCCAGCGTCTTCACCACCTCGCTGATGGAAACCTTGACGAAGCCGGTGGTGTCCACCGGGATCGACCAGACCACGCCCGGCGGGAAGTTCTTCGCGAGCTGCTCCATCTTCGTCTTGACGGCGTCGGCAACGGTCAGCGCGTTCGCGCCCGGCAGCAATGAAATGCCAAACGCGGCCACCGGCTTGCCGTCCAGGCGCGAGAAATTGCCGTAGCTGTAGGAGCCCATCTCGACGCGCGCCACGTCGCCCAGCCGCACGGTGGTGCCGTCGGGATTGGCGCGCAAGATGATGCTGCGGAACTGCTCGGGCGTGCTGAAACTGGATTCCGCCGAGACCGTGGCGGTGAGGCCCTGGCCCGGCACGCTCGGTTGCGCGCCGACCGTGCCCGCCGCGAACATCACGTTCTGCGCGCGCACCGCGTTCACCACGTCGCTGGCGGTGAGCCCGTAGCCTTCCAGCTTGAGCGGGTTCAGCCAGATCCGCATCGCGAACTCGGAACCGAACTGGTTGACCGAACCGACACCATCGAGTCGCGAAATCGGGTCGATCAGTTGCGAGGCGATCAGGTTGTTGAGCGCCGCGGTATCCATGCCGCCGGATTTCGACTGCAGCGCGATGATCTCGAGGAAGCCGGTGTTGGACTTGCGCACGGTGACGCCGAGGCTGTTCACCTCGGCCGGCAGGCGCGGTTCGGCAGCGGCCACCGCGTTCTGGGTCTGCACCGCGGCGGTGTCGAGGTTGGTGCCGTTGGTGAAGTACAGCGTGATGTTGGCCGAACCAGTGGAGCTGGATGACGAGGTGAAATACAGCAGGTTGTCGATGCCGGACAGGTTCTGCTCGATCACCTGCGTGACCGTGCTCTGGATCACCTGCGCGTTGGCGCCGGGATAGTTCGCGCGGATCTGCACGCTGGGCGGCGCGATCGGCGGATAGGCCTCGATCGGCAGGTTGAGGATCGCGATGGTGCCGCCCAGGGTGATCAGGATCGCGATCACCCACGCGAATACCGGACGGTCGATGAAGAATTGCGGCATGGGCTTGGGTCGCTGCCTGGGGTCACTCCCGTTCGTCCCGGGCGCGAAGCGCCGAAGCCGAAGGGCAGGTTGTCAGTGTCTCGATTTCGCGTGCCGCGCAAGCCGCGCCCGGCACGAACGGATCATTGTCGGTTACCGTGCCGGACTCGCCGCCGCCGGCGCATCCGCGTCCGGCGTGTATGCCAGGGCCTTGACCTTCGTGCCGGCCTGGACCTTCTGCACGCCGGACACGATCACCCGGTCGCCGTCGGCGAGACCGCCTTCGATCACCCAGTCGGAACCGCGCTGGCCGTCCAGCGCGACCCGCTTCACCACCACCTTGTCGTCACCGGGATCGACCACGTACACGTAGGCGCCTTGTGAGTCGCGCAGCACCGCGGCTTGCGGCACGAGGAAGGCATGGTGGCGCATGCCCAGCGTCAGCCTGATCGTCACGAACATGCCGGGCAGGAGGCTGCGATCGGGATTGGGCACGATCGCGCGCAGCGACACCGCGCCGGTCTGCGGATCGACCGCCATGTCGCGGAAGTCGAGCGTGCCGGTGTGCGGATACACGCTGCCGTCGGGCAGCACGATCTGCACCTGCGCCTTGTTGGGCGCGGTCAGCTTGAGGTCGCCCGATTCTTCCGCCTTGCGCAGCATCTCCACTTCCGCCATCGGTTCGCTGAAGTTGGCGTAGATCGGGTCGATGACCTGCACGGTGGTGAGCGGATTGGTGTCGGTGGGCGTCACCAGCGCGCCCTGCGTGACGTTGGCCATCCCGGCGCGTCCGCTGATCGGCGCGGTGACGGTGGCGTAGCCGAGGTTGATCCTCGCGTTCTGGACGTCTCCCTGCGCGGCCCTGACCGCAGCCTCCGCCTGTTTCGCGGCGGCCACCGCGTCGTCCACGTCCTGTCTTGCGACCACGCCGCGCCTGCCCAGTTCCTGCATCCTGCGCGCCTTCAGTTCGGCGTCTTCGGCGTTGGCCTCGGCCTGCGCGAGCTGGCCTTCCGCCGTGCGCAGGCTGGCCTCCAGCGGCGCCGGGTCGATCCGGAACAGCACGTCGCCGGCCTTGACGTCGGTGCCCTCGGTATAGACGCGCCGCAACACGATGCCGGTCACCCGCGCGCGCACCTGCGCGGTCAGCGTGGCCGCGAGGCGGCCGGGATAGTCGCGCGTGAGCGGCACGCTGGTCGCGTGCACCGTCAGCACGCCGACTTCCGGCGGAGCGGGCGGCGCAGGCGGCCGGCCGCGACCGCAGCCCGCGAGCAGCGCCAGCAGGCTGCAGACGGCGGCGGCACGAAAGAGGGTTCGCAGCATGGATGGACCGGGCGTTCTGCCTGAACGCGCCATTCTCGCCGAAATGGCGCCGGCGTTTGTGTCCCGCAAGTCATGCTCTGCGTGAATACGTCCCTACCGTCGGCGTCCGGCGGCACCGTTCAAGCTGGAACGCCCGCGTGGCCCGGCGCTATCATGCGCGGTCTATCTCCCCCCTCGATCCATTCCGCCATGAATGCTCTGCGTGCCCCCGCCGGGGGTGTCGATGCCGCCGCCATCGCGGCGCTGGTCCGCAGCAAGGTTCCTTCCGATCAAACGAAGCTCGCCGAAGCCTTCACCGTCCTCGAGTGCAACGAACTGGGCGCCGAGGAACTGGCGAAGCGCAGCCCGGAAACCTGGGCCGGCCTGATCGCCGACCTGTTCGGCTGGTTCCGGCAGCGCGAAGCGGGACGCGCGAATGTCCGCGCCTTCAATCCGGACCGGGAGCGCAACGGCTGGACCTGCGCGCATTCGGTGATCGAGGTCGTCAGCGACGATATGCCGTTCCTGGTCGATACGCTGGAAATGGCGATTGCCGACGCGGGCTTGCGCCTGCACCGGCTGGTCCATCCGATCCTGGACGTGGCGCGTGACGCGCGCGGCAATGTGCTGACGATCGGCAACGCCGATGACGGCATCGCGATGGAATCGGTGATGCACGCCGAGATCGACCGCGTGGACGAGGCCACGCTGCACAAGCTGCAGGCCGCGATCGAGACCGGTTTCGGCGACGTGCGCGCCGCGGTCGGCGACTGGAGGGCGATGCACGACAGGATGCTGGCGATCGCCGACGAACTGCCGTCGCGCAGGACGCCGTTCACCGCCGAGGAGATCGCGGAAGGCCAGGCGTTCCTGCGCTGGGCCGCCGACAACCATTTCACCTTCCTTGGCTACCGCGAATACGACGTGGTGGCCGAGGGCGGCGACGAAGTGCTGAAGGCCCGGCCCGATTCCGGGCTGGGCGTGCTGCGCAGCGTGGATCTCGCGGTCGCGCCGCGTTCGACCAAGAGCCTGGTCGCCAGCCGGCTGCCGCAGTCCGGCTCGATGGACGCGATCATCCTGACCAAGACCAATGCGCGTTCGCGCGTGCACCGTCCCGGTTACATGGACTACATCGGCGTGCTCAGCTTCGACGACAAGGGCAAGCCGGTCGGCGAGCAGCGCTTCATCGGCCTGTACACCTCGACCGCGTACATGCGCCGCCCGCAGGACGTGCCGCTGGTGCGCAGGAAGTTCGAGTCGGCGCTGGCGCGTTCGGGCCTGCGCCGCGATTCCCACTCCGGCAAGGCGTTCCGGGCGATCCTGGAAACGCTGCCGCGCGAGGAACTGCTGCAATGCACCTCGGACGAGCTGTTCGCGCTGGCGTCCGGGATCTTCGGACTGAAGGAGCGCAATAGAGCCCGGCTGTTCGTGCGCCGCGACGCCTACGGCCGTTTCTTCTCGTGTCTGGTGTTCATCCCGCGCGACCACTACAACGCCACGGTGGGCGAGCGCGTGCAGGCGATGCTGTGCGAGGAACTGCGCGGCGTGCACGTGGACACCAACGTCACCATCGGCGATTCGCCGATGGCGCGCCTGCACGTGGTGGTGCGTCCGCGCGCGGGCGATCATCCGGAACTGGATGTCGCCAGGCTCGAGGCAAGGCTCGCGCCGATCGTGCGCAGCTGGCACGACGACCTGCGCGACGCGCTGGTCAAGCGCCTGGGCGAGGAGCGCGGCGCGCAACTGGCCACGCGCTGGGGCCGCGCGTTCTCGCCGACGTACATCGAGAGCGCCACGCCGGCACGCGCCGCCGAGGACGTCGAGATCCTGGCCGCCATGACGGCCGCGGGCGAGGACATGCGGCTGGCGCTGCATTACTCGCTGCGCCATCCCTCCGAACTGCACTTCAAGATCTTCCGCAACGGCGAGGACATTCCGCTGTCCGACGCGCTGCCGCTGCTGGAGAACGCCGGCCTCAAGGTCGATACCGAGCAGGTGCACACGCTGGACCTGCGCGGCGCCAGGGCCTGCATCCAGGATTTCATCGTGCAGCCTGCCGCGCCGCTCAAGTTCAGGCTGGAAGACCTGCACGCGCGCTTCGAGGAAGCATTCGACGCGATCTGGCACGGCCGCGCCGAGAACGACCGCTTCAACGCGCTGGTGCTGCACGCGGGCCTTGCCTGGCGGCAGATCGCCATCCTGCGCGGCTACTGCAAGTACCAGCAGCAGATCGGCACCACGTTTTCGCAGGCGTACATGGAGGAGACGCTCAACCGCTACCCGCTGATCGCGGGCCTGCTGGTGGAGCTGTTCGAGGCCAAGTTCGATCCCCGGCGCGAATCCGCGGACGTCACCGCGCGCAAGAAATTCGAAACGGAACTGCGTGCGCTGACGCCCGGAGACGTCGCCGATGCCCACCCGGATTTCGCCGGGAACATCGCGGCGCTGCTGGCCCGGCCGCGCGAGGAGCAGGTCGAGGGGCTGATCGGCGCGATCAAGACCCTGCTCGGGAATGTCTCCAGCCTCGACGACGACCGCATCCTGCGCGGCTTCATGGGCCTGATCCGCGCCACGCTGCGCACCAACTATTTCCAGACGCACGACGGCCAGCCCGCCGAATACATCAGCTACAAGCTGGACTCGCACCTGGTGCCCGACGTGCCCAAGCCGGTGCCGTACCGCGAGATCTGGGTGTACTCGCCGCGCGTGGAAGGCGTGCACCTGCGTTTCGGTCCGGTCGCGCGCGGCGGCATCCGCTGGTCGGATCGCCGCGAGGATTTCCGCACCGAGGTGCTGGGCCTGGTCAAGGCGCAGATGGTGAAGAACACCGTGATCGTGCCGGTGGGCTCCAAGGGCGGATTCTTCGTCAAGCGTCCGCCCGCGGGCGGCGACCGCGACGCGATCCAGGCCGAGGGCATCGCCTGCTACAAGCTGTTCATCAACGGCCTGCTGGACATCACCGACAACCTCGACACCGCCGCCAACAAGGTGCTGCATCCGGCCGACGTGGTGCGTCACGACGGCGACGATCCGTATCTGGTGGTCGCGGCCGACAAGGGCACCGCGACGTTCTCGGACATCGCCAACGGCATCTCGGTTGCGCACCGCTACTGGCTGGGCGATGCGTTTGCTTCCGGCGGTTCCGCCGGTTACGACCACAAGGCGATGGGCATCACCGCCAAGGGCGCGTGGGAATCGGTCAAGCAGCATTTCCGGGCGCTGGGCCGCGACTGCCAGAACGAGGACTTCACCTGCGTGGGCATCGGTGACATGTCCGGTGACGTGTTCGGCAACGGCATGCTGTTGTCCAGGCACACGCGGCTGATCGCCGCCTTCGACCATCGCCACATCTTCATCGACCCGGATCCCGATGCGGAAAGCTCGTTCGTCGAACGCGAACGGATGTTCAGGCTGCCGCGTTCGTCCTGGGACGACTACGACAAGTCGAAGATCTCCAGGGGCGGCGGGGTGTGGCCGCGCACGGCCAAGGCGATTCCGGTGTCGCCCGAGGCGCGCGCGGCGTTGGGCATCGCCGAGGGCGTCGAATCGCTGTCGCCGATCGAGCTGATCAGCGCGATCCTGAGGGCGCCGGTGGACCTGTTGTGGAACGGCGGCATCGGCACCTACGTCAAGGCCACCGGCGAGACCAACGCCGACGTGGGCGACCGCGCCAACAACGCGCTGCGCATCAACGGCGGCGAATTGCGCTGCAAGGTGGTGGGCGAGGGCGGCAATCTCGGTTTCACCCAGAAGGGCCGGATCGAGGCCGCGCTGAAGGGCGTCCGGCTCAACACCGATTTCATCGACAACTCGGCCGGCGTGGACACCTCCGACCACGAGGTCAACATCAAGATCCTGCTGAACGACGCCGTGCAGCGCGGCGAGATCGACGAGGCTGCGCGCAACAGGCTGCTGCATTCGATGACCGACGAGGTCGAGCGGCTGGTGTTGCGCGACAACTACCGGCAGAACGTCGCAATCAGCCTGATGGAGCACATGTCGGTGGAGCGGCTCGGTTCCAAGGCGCATTTCATCCGCACGCTGGAGGCGCGCGGGCAGCTCGACCGCCAGATCGAATCGCTGCCCTCGGATGCGGAACTGGCCGAGCGCCGCACGCACCATCTGGGCCTTACCCGGCCCGAGCTCGCGGTGCTGCTGTCTTATTCGAAGATCGTGCTGTACCAGCAGCTGCTGGATTCCGACGTGCCGGAGGATCCGTTCCTGTCGCACGAACTGGTGCGCTACTTCCCGCGCGCGCTGCACGAGAAGTACGCCGCGCACATGCAGCGCCACCGGCTGAAGCGCGAGATCATCGCCACCGCGGTGACCAACTCGATGGTCAACCGGATGGGTGCGACCTTCGTGCTGCGGATGCAGGAAGACACCGGCCAGACGCCGGCGGCAGTGGCCAAGGCGTACAACGCCGCGCGCGAAATCCTGCGCGCGCGCGAACTGTGGGCCGGCATCGACGCGCTGGACAGCAAGGTCGGCGCCGACTCGCAGATCGACGCGCAACTCAAGATCTGGGCGCTGCTGCGTCACATGACGCGCTGGCTGCTGAACCGTCCCGGTGCCACGCTGGACATCGCCGAGCTGGTGGATCGCTACCGCCCGGGCGTGGACAGGTTGCGTGCGGCGCTGCCCGGCGCGCTGACCGCGACCAGCCGCGCGTCGTTTGACGTGGATCTCGAAAAGTGGCTGGGGCTGGGCTTCCCGGAGGAACTGGCGCGCAAGCTGGCCGCGGTGCCGGTGCTGGCGGTGGCGCTGGACGTGGTCGAGATCGCGCTGGAGTCGGGCCAATCCATCGAGCGCGTCGCGCGCGTGTTCTTCGACCTCGGCGAGGCGCTGGACATGGAATGGCTGCGCAACCAGATCGAGCGGCTGCCGGTCGAGAGCCGCTGGCACGCGCAGGCGCGCGGCGCGCTGCGTGACGAACTGGCCGTGCAGCAGCGCGCGCTGGTGACACAGATCCTGGCGGCGTCCAGATCCGGCGATGCCTCGGGGGAAGGCGCGGTGAAGGCGTGGCTGGAACGGGACGATCCGCAGCTGCAGTTCACCCGCGGAATGCTGGACGAGATCCGCAGCGTGGACGTCGATTACCCGATTGCCTCGGTCGCGCTGCGGCGGCTGGCGCAGTTGGTGCAGACGGCCTGAAGAGGGAAGAGGGAAGAGGGAAGAGGGAAGAGGGAAGAGGGAAGAGGGAAGAGGGAAGAGGGAGAAGACGAGGCACGCTGCGTCTCCCGTCTCCCTTCTCCCGTCTCCCTTCTCCCGTCTCCCCCGCTTTTCCGGCACACTGCGCGCATGCCGCGCCGCGCCGCCGCCAAGCCTCGCATCGCCTTCGTCGCCGCGCCCTCCGCGAAAGCCGCGCGGGCGGCGGCCGAGCTGGCTGCGCGTTACGGCGACGTGCCGGTCGAACGGGCCGAGGCGATCGTCGCATTGGGCGGCGACGGTTTCATGCTGCGCACGCTGCATGCCCAACTGGGGCGCGGTCTGCCGGTGTACGGCATGAAACTGGGCCGGGTCGGCTTCCTGATGAACCGTTACGCGCCCGATGACCTGCCGGCGCGGATCGCCGCCGCGCATCCCGCGACGCTGCATCCGCTGGAGATGAACGTGCGGGTGAACGGCGGCGCTGAAATCCGCGCGCTGGCCTTCAACGAGATCTCGCTGCTGCGCCAGACCAATCAGGCCGCGCACATCGAGGTGTCGCTGAACGGCGAGGTGAAGCTGGACAACCTGGTCTGCGACGGCGTGCTGGTGTCCACGCCTGCCGGTTCCACCGCCTACAACCTGTCGGCGCACGGTCCGATCCTGCCGCTGGACGCCAACGTGCTGGCGCTGACGCCGATCAGCCCGTTCCGTCCGCGCCGCTGGCGCGGCGCACTGCTGCCATCGGGCACGCAGGTGGACCTGCGCACCCTCGAACCGGGACACCGCCCGGTCAGCGCCACCGCGGACTTCCACGAGGTGCGCGACGCCGTGCGGGTGCGTGTGCGCGAGGCGCGCGAACACGCGATCACGCTGCTGTTCGATCCCGAGTTCAGCCTGGCGCAGCGGATCCTGGACGAGCAGTTCGAGCCGTGAATGTCAGGACTCGGGATTTGAAATTCGAAAACGTTTGTCAGGAGGGGGATGTTGCGATCAGTTCCCCGGGAGCGGTGACATTTCCTCCGCGCATACGCGGGTTCGATCCGATTCAGACAGCTTCAACGGAGAGGGTCTGACTTTGCCAGCGCGGAAGAAGTCAGCGGAACGAATTGATCTTTCGCGCTCATGCAAGGAGTGTATCGCCGAAAGAATCCAGAAAGATTCCAGGCGTACGTTGGCGCATGAAGTTGTCCAAGTGGCGGTGCTTCTGGCTGTCTGAGCCTGCAATGGGTTCGGGAGCAGCGGCGCCGGGCATGCTTCGGAGTAGTCGGAAGAAGTTCCGTTTGCTCGAAGGGGGTGGGATATGGCGATTGTTCGCTGTCGGAGCGGCGTCGCGTTCAGCGTGCTGCTGACCTCGCTTGTTCTTCTCCCGAACCTGGCTCGCGCACAGGCATCAGGTGACGGAACGCAAACCATCAAATTCGTCGATGGGCCGCCGTCAATAGAAGTGCAAGACTTGGTTCCGCCGCAAATCCAGACACTCCAGACCATCACGGTAACGGCTCAAGCCATTCCTCCAGCCACGCCGCCGCCTCCGGTCAACATCCCTTTGGGCAATGGCAGGGTGCAAGGCGTCTCCAGCGGACCAGGCGAGCGTTTCAGCCCCAACAACCACACTGCATCGACCGTCAAGCCGAAAAACAAGGGCAACTGTCTGAACACCGCCGCTGATCCTGTCGTGATCAGCAACGGCGCCAAGGTCCTGAGCCTTCCGTTGTTCAAGTTGCCGGGCGAGATGGGACTGGAATACACGTTGTATTACCACTCGGTCAACAGTGGCTCCGTATGGGCCTACAATCCATGGACTTCGAGCATCAATTACATTCTTGACCTGTACTGCGGCTTCACGAACCCCAACATTCAGTGCAGCCAAGTCACCTTATATCGGCCGGATGGCTCAAGTGTTTCGTTCTCCGGCAACCACGCCTCCTACGGCAATTTTCCGGAAATCGGTGGCGGCGGTCTCGCGACCCTGGTGCACAACTCGAACGGCACATGGACCTTGCATGACGAAGATTCGAACATTCTGGCTTTTGATACCAATGGGTATTTCACTTCGATCAATGATGCTTCAGGGATCGGCTGGAGCATCAGTTCGTCATCGACGACATCCGCGATCGGATCGCCTGAAACTGTTCGCGCAGGCGTCACTCCGTTGTGCATCATTCAAGTGCGTGGTGTGCATACGATGTGCTCGCCACCTCCACCCCCTCAAAACACGACAACTACCACGACCGTCGTCACGCATACAGATGGCCAGTCCTACACGGTTGTCAGCGTGGTGACGGACAACGGGACGTGGATGACGGGTTCGGTGACGGTAACCGATCCGGCCGGCAACAAATACAGCTATTCATTAAGCTGGTATGAAGTTCCCGGCGGAAGTGGCATTTGGGCGTACGACGTGGCGTCACTGACATTCCCCGGGTCGCCCGCGACCGTGATGTCATTCAGCTATACGGGTAGCAATCAGTTGCTGTCCGGGATCGCGTACAACGGCACCGCCTACTGGTCCACTGGCTACGACAGCAACAATCGCGTCAACAGCGATGGTGCCGCCGATGGCACCGAGCATACGTCCATCGTCTATACGACCAGCAGCAACGGCATGGTGGCGACGATCACCAACCCTCTCGGCCTCGCCACCACCAACACCTACACGACCGATGCGCAGGGCAATTACATGCTGGCTTCGGTCAGCAATAGTGCGGTGCAGGGCTGCGGCGCGACGACCAACACACTGGCCTGGGACGGCAACGACAATCTGACCAGAACCGTCGATAACGACGGGGTTACGCAGACATATAACTACGCCGCCAACGGGCAGTTGCAAACCACGACCGAAGCCTCCGGTACCGCGGTGGCGCGTACGATCGATTACGCGTGGGACCCGGATGCGCAGTTGAACCGCCTGCTCAGCGTGACGATCCCCGGCGAATCGCAGGTGAGCTACGCCTGGAACGCCCAGAACCGGCTTGCTTCGGTAACGCGCACCAATCTGACCGGCATCGGTACCGTCAATCAGACGCTGACGACGACCTACGCCTACACGCTGTATGGCAACGGCATGGTCCAGAGCATGACGGTCACGCAGCCGTCGCCGAACGGTTCCGACCATGCCACTTACGCCTACGATGCATACGGCAACCTGACCTCGGTCACCGACGGGCTGGGCCACGTCACGACCTATTCCGGCTACAACGCTCTGGGCGAAGTCGGCAAGATCGTCGGACCCAACGGCGATGAAACCGACTATACCTACGACGCCCGTGGCCGGGTCGCCAGCAAGACCACGCATCCCAACGGCACCACGGCCACATGGACGTATGCCTACGATGGGTTCGGGTTGCTGAGTCAGATCAATGCACCCGATGGCGAGGTGACGACGTGGTCGCGCGATGCCGAGATGCGCGTCAAGACCATCACCCACAACGACAAGGACGGCACGTCCACGGAAAACTTCGCCTACGACGCCAACGGCGATATCACCTCGGACGTGATTGCCCGCGGCAGCGACATCGGCAAAGCCACCAGCTACGTCTACAACGCCTTGGGCAAGGTTTACCAGATCAAGGGCTCGCACGGCCAGGTGCTGACCTATGGCTACGACGGCAACAGCAACGTGCTGTCGGTGACCGATGCGTTAAGCCACACGACCCGTTATACCTACGACGCCCTCAACCGCGTGGTCGATGTCACCGATGCCGCCGGCGGCGTGACGGCGTACACCTACGACGCCGGCGATCACGTCATCCACGTCACCGACCCGCGCGGGCTGGTCACGGGCTACGCCTGGGACGGGTTGGGGCAGCTCTGGCAGCAGCAAAGCCCCGATACCGGCACCACCAACTATGGCTACGACGCCTATGGGAGGCTGGCCAGCTTCTACCGCGCCGACGGGATAGTGACGGCTCTCGGCTACGATGCCCTGAATCGGCTGACCAGCAAAACCGCGGGTGGCGTTACTCGTACCTACACATGGGATGTCTGCACCAACGGCAAGGGCCGGCTGTGCGCGGCGTCCAACCAGGGTTACGACAGCGTCGGTTACAGCTACAGCCCGGAGGGCTGGATCACCGGGCGCTCCTTCAGCTTCAATGGTGGCCCCACGTACGGCTTGGGTTATGCCTACGACAACATGGGACACTTGGCGGTCGTCGATTACCCCGACGGCAACGAAGCCCTGTACGACTACACCGATGGCGCGGTGGCAGACGTGCGGATGAAAGTGGGCAGCTACAACATCACCGGCGTCTCCGACATCACGTACCGGCCGCTGGGTCTTGCGATGTCCAACTGGACATCCTACAACGGGCTCACCAACACGATCAGCTACGACAGCGACCTGCGGCCGACATCGATCAGCGTACCGAACGTGGAAAGCCTGGCCTTCACCTACGATGCCGCTGACCGGATCACCCAGATCGCCAACGGCCTGAACGGCAGCCTGACCCAGAACCTCGGCTACGACGCCCTGAACCGCCTGACCACCGTCTCGTCGAGCGCGGACAACGAGAGTTACAGCTACGACGCCAACGGCAACCGGACGTATCAGGTGATCAACGGTGCGGCGACTTCCTTCTCGGTGGCGGCCGGAAGCAACCGGCTGAACGGTGTCTCCGGCTACTACAACGATTCGTATGGCTACGATGCCGACGGCGACATGACGACCCTCAATGGCAATCCGTGGTGGCAATACGGCCCCTTCGGTCGTCTTGCCGGTGTCGGCGGCTGGTCATACCGAAACAGTGCGGAAGGCCAGCGGCTTTTCAAGAGCAGCGGGTCGGGCACGACCTATTTTGCGCCGGATGCGGGCGGCACGCTGATGGCCGAATACGATCCGAACGGCGTGTGGCTGGACTACATCTGGTTGAACGGCAAGCTGGTGACGATGGTCACCAGCAACGGCGGCGTGTATCCGGTGCACGACGACCAGACCGGCCGACCTATTGCGATGACCAACCTGGGCAACCAGTCGGTGATCTGGGCGGCGCAGGACCTGCCGTTCACGACCCACGTCACGACGACGACCTGGTTCAATTTGAACATCCGCTTTCCGGGGCAGTACTACGACAGCGAGGATGAGGTGTCGTACAACGGCAACCGGGATTACTCGGAGGTGCTCGGCCGCTACATCGAGAGCGATCCGATCGGGTTGGCGGGCGGGATCAATACCTATGCCTATGTCGGCAGTAACCCGATCAGCAACATTGATCCGCTAGGGCTGTGCGACCAACAGAAATGTGCCCAAGCCGCTGCGGTGGTAGCGGCGCTCGGTCAGGCGCTCTCTTCTCTGCAGGTAGCGGCATCACTTGGACCGGAATCGGAATAACGAGTGCGTCGGTATTGGGTGGGATTTTCGCACCGGAGGGTGCGGAATTTGAAGTAGAAGGCGGCATCGAGGGCGTTTCAATGATCACGACCGGTACCCGCTTGTCAGCGATAGGAGGTGTGCTGACAGGGTACGCCAGAGACGGCGTCGCAGGCGCGTTGGAGAATGGAGTGACCTCCCTCGTGCTCGACAAACTCGACGAGGGGATAGCAGGGTTGGCATTGCCGGAAGGCACAAGCGAAGCCACCACAAAGGCAGTTGCGGGTGTGTTGGGTCAAGCTGGCGAAGCGATTCAGGCGGAACAGGCGGCGTGCGTCGGCCACTGATATGACAGGGCAAGATTTAGCATTTTTCGCTGGTGTCGTGGTCGGTCTGTACGGCGTTGTAAGCGGGTTGAGAACAGGCAGTTCTGTTGATTGGAGTCCCATCAGGATCAAGCGATCCGAGAATCCGGTGTCGTATTGGATTTCCATCGGCATCAATGCCGCAGTCGGTATGGGTTGTCTCGCGATACTGGTTTACAGGTTGTTGCGTTGAGGATGGGCGCTCGTTCGTCAAACTTATCCCAGTGCTGTGCGCCGATTCCGTCGGCGCGATCAGCGTGCATGCTTTTCGGATAAAGGTGCGGGGGTAATTAAATCAACACAAGACGGTAAAGGGGACGGAGGCAATTGAGCGAACGGCAGCCTGACCCAGAACCTCGGCTACGACGCCCTGAACCGCCTGACGACGGTCTCGTCGAGCGCGGACAACGAGAGTTACAGCTACGACGCCAACGGCAACCGCACCTATCAGGTGATCAACGGCGCGGCGACTTTGTTTTCGATCTCACCCAACAGCAATCAACTGATGAGCGTGTCAGGTGGAATGAACGCAACCTATGGCTACAACGCCGATGGCAATCTTGCGAGCATTGATGGAGAAGTGGCGTACTTGTACGGGCCATTCAACCGCATGATCAACACGAGTGGCGTGAACTATGCAATCAGCGCTGAGGGCCAGCGATTGGAGAAGGCCGGGGCGTCAGGTACTACCTATTTCGCACCAGCGCAAAACGGTACGCTGATGGCAGAGGATGATGGTGGGTCTTGGGTGGACTACGTGTGGCTGAACGGACGGCTGGTCACAGTAGTGGGCCATGAAGGGGTATTCCAAGCGCATGATGATCAGACCGGGAGGCCGGTAGTGCTCTCGGATGAGAATAGCCAAGGCATTCTTTGGGAGGCGACGGAATTACCGTTCGGACGCGGCGAAATAACCGCAAACGAGTGGGGCAACTTCAACCTTGGATTTCCCGGTCAGTACTACGATAGCGAGAGCGGGCTGTGGCACAACGGCGCCCGCGACTACAACCCATTGACCGGCCGCTACATCGAGAGCGATCCGATCGGGCTGGCGGGCGGGATCAACACCTATGCCTATGTCGGCAATAATCCGATCAGCAATGTCGATCCGCTGGGATTATGCGATCAACAAAAGTGCACCGCCGCTCAGGCTGAAGTGGCAGCATTGGGTCAGCAACTTTCCTCGATTGGCAAAGCCTTGACATGGACTGGGATAGGACTCGTTGGTGTATCCGGGCTTGCTGCGATTGTCGCTCCAGAAGGCGCGGAACTTGAATTTGAAGGCGGCATCGACGGTGCTGAAATGATCGAATTTGGTGGAAATGTATCAATTGTGGGAAGTGCGCTGATGGGATATGCCAGGGATGGAGCTGTTGGTGCAGTAGAAGCGGGGGGTGCAAGTTTCGTGCTTGGTAGAATTAACAACTTCGCTGCGGGATTGGGGGCCGCTAGCGGTGTGAGTGCGCCCAACATTCAGGCCGTGGCAGGCTTACTAGACCAAGCTTCGGATGCGGTGCTGCAGGAGCAGGCGGCATGTGATGGTCACTAATTCGTTGGGACAAACTCTGCTCTTATTGGCGGCTGCTGTGCTTGGTTTTTTAAACGCCGTGAATGGCTTGTGGACGGGTCGCTCTAGTATTTTTGTTCCAGGCGGATTTAAACGGTCAGAGCACCCGTTGCAGTATTGGACATCTATTATTATGTCTGCTGGTATTGGTGTGGCGGCGTTTGTAGTCTTATTGTGGAAAGCATTTTAATGGAGAAGCATTTCGAAAAGGTTCGAAAAGCGAAAAGGGGTCGGGTTCATTATTTACACGAAAAGAAAAGGAGTTGGGTTCATTATTCCTGTTCTCGATCCTGGAAGACCAAACCGGACGGTCCTTGGTTACAACCAGCCCGTACAGCCCGCGTACGGCGGGAGTAGCGCAGCGAATCCCGCCATCCCCTGAGTGCGATATGCTGCGATCATGCCTCGCTACATCCGAGCATTCGTTCCCGGCGGCACGACCTATTTTGCGCCGGATGCGGGCGGCACACTGATGGCCGAATACGATCCAAACGGCGTGTGGCTGGACTACATCTGGCTGAACGGCAAGCTGGTGACGATGGTCACCAGCAACGGCGGCGTGTATCCGGTGCACGATGACCAGACCGGACGGCCGATCGCGATGACCAACCTGGGCAACCAGTCGGTGATCTGGGCGGCGCAGAACCTGCCGTTCACGACCAGCGTCACGACGACGACCTGGTTCAATTTGAACATCCGCTTTCCGGGGCAGTACTACGACAGCGAGGATGAGGTGTCGTACAACGGCAACCGGGATTACTCGGAGGTGCTCGGCCGCTACATCGAGAGCGATCCGATCGGGCTGGCGGGTGGGATCAACACCTATGCCTATGTTGCCGGGAATCCGTTGACGAACATTGATCCGCTCGGGCTGTGTCCTACATGCGATTGCAGCACCTATTGGGATCGCTACATGGATTTTGTGAGCGATCACGCGATCAACGTCGGCCCGGCTGCGGTAGCTCTGGCAGGCGGACTATGGCCCAAGTCTCTAGCTCCGGCCGGCGGTTTCCGCGGCCCTCTGCTGGGATCATCTAATCCTCTGACCAGCGTTCCTCGCGCATTCGGCATGCCCGGTGCTGGTTCGACAATTGTTCGCGGCGGCGCGGCAGCAATCGGACTCGCCACAGTGGCGATAGGGTTCTACGACGCGACCATTGAAGTGGAAGGGTTCATCTATGCAGCGACGGATGGTCCCTCGAATAACAACTCGAACAATAGTTCTGGGCAGAACGGATCGTCATCGAATAGCGGTTCTAATTGCGGTTGCGGGCACTAGCCATGACCTACGGTGCAGCAATTTTTGTAGGGGCTATTCTCGTAGCGTCTTTGCTGTGCTTGGCCGGTTGGCGTTTGTCACGGCGGAAGCTGGCGAATCGAACTCCGCTGTCTGTGAGTGAAATTGTGAGCGGATTACCGCCAACAGTTTCTCAAAAGGATGCGTCTGAAATCCTGACCAAGATCGGGGAATCGTTCGATATCCAGCCCGGCCTTCTCAGGCTTGATGATCCTATTTCTGTATTGACGGGAATGGATTCTTGGAAGCTGGGGGGCGGGCAAGAGAAGCTTGAAGCATGGTTGAAGGCTCGCGGTGTGACCAGTTTCCAAAAGAGCCCTAAAACAATAGAAGATTTGGTTGTGGCCGCAACCGGTCAGTAGATTGAAATCGGAGCACGCCATGCAGTCCTCGACAGAATTTGCCCACGCCGAACAGCTGCGCATCGCCGCACTGGAAAACGCCATCGCTTCCGGTGAATTGGAAGGCATTGAGTACACGCCGGCGATGCGCGACTTGCTGGAGCGTGCGAGCCGTGGCGAAGTGAGCGAGGCCGAGTTCGAGCGCGAGGCGTTGGCGCTCGCGCGAGCGGGGGAATGATGAACACGCACGCGGCGGAATCGACTCCCTTGCTCGCGCAGTACGTGGCCGCGGCGGAAGCGTATGGGGTGGCGGTTGAGGCGGGCGATGCCGAGCGCGCCCACGCGGCCCATGCCGCGCTCCAAGCGGTCTTCCAAACACTCGATGATCTCGGCCAAAGCCAAGCCGTGCTGTCGTTGCTGGAAGACGACCGCGTGACGGTGCGCTATTGCGCTGCCGTGGATGCGTTGAGCGTTGTTCCGGAACGCGCAGAGTCTGTGCTGGAAGCAATCGCGAATGGTTCGCCGAGTCCGATGCAGGTGATGGCGTTGGTGAGCTTGGGCGAGTGGCGCAAGCGTCGCGCCCACGGTTGATTGCCCCGACCGATCGCGCAGCCCATGCGCCCCTGCGTCCGTGCTGGCCGGACGCGAAAAGGTGTGACCTTCTGCGCCTCGGATAGCCGAGGCTTCCAGAGCGAATGCGCGCCCTCGTTTCCTTAACCCTCTGAGGCCCATACACCATACGCACCCTGCCGGGTGGGCAAGTGGTTGATTGGGCGCGCATTGTGGTCGGCGTGCGGACACGGCGGTACTACACAGGTACTAGCGGTGCGCGCAAGGCGTTGTGCGGCAAGGAAACGGGTTAGTACCTTTTTAGTACCGCGGAAATGGCGCCTCGAAACGAAACGCGCGTGCCGGAATGCGCAAATGTCCGGCGCGATCGCGCCCTCGTCGGCCGCAAACTACTCCGGCATGACGAACGCTTGCGCGCGGCTGGCATCGTCCGTCCAGCGGGTACTTTGGTTGCGACGCTTGGCAAAATCGTGCACGCGCTGGCCGAACATGCGGCGGGTCTTGAACAGGTTGGCGGCAGTCACCTGCTCGCCGCGCACGGTGTTGTTGCGCCAGCCGCAGAAATGGGTTTTGTCCGCTTCCTCGACATCGCGGCAGATGCGCGCGACGTCGTGATGCGAGGGCGCGTGCTGCGGCGAAGTGTGCGCGGGAATGTGCCGGTTGAACTCGGCGAAGAACTCGGCGGCGCTGAACGCGTGCGGGCTGCCCTTGCCTTGTCGGAGCGCGGCACGTAATGCGTCATAAGCCGTCGGCGGTTCGACGAAGGGCCGAATCTCGAAACCGCGCTGCACGGTGACGAAAATGGCGAAGGCGTGACCGAGGCAGCCCATGACCAACTCGAAGGGGGCCAGGTCGATGAAGAACAGGCACTCGAAGGCAAGATGGTTGTGCTGATAGCGGGGAACTGGGTGCGGCCGATGTTCTGCGCCCGCATGCTGCGATAGAGCGGTTCCAGTCCGGACAGCTTCATGGGGTCGAGTCGTCCTTTACCTAGCCGCCGTCACGGTGCGCTGGCGAGCATCGAATCGAGCACCTGCGCGATCGCCATTTGCTTGGCCTTGGGCAAGCGGCTGACCTGTTCCAGTTGCTGCTGCAGCTTGGGCGTGGGGCCGCGCTTGCCGTTGCGCTTCTCACTCTCGCCGAGCAGTGTCTCCACACTGACGGTCAGCGCCTTGGCCAGCGTGGGCAGTAACGACACCGGCACACGCCGGCGGCCGACCTCGTAGGACGCCACCATCTGCTGCGACACGCCGAGCAGATCGGCGAGTTGCTGCTGGGTCAAGTCGCACTCCTTGCGGAGCGCGGCGACGCGCAAGCCGAGCGCTTGAAAAAACATCTTCTCGTCGTGGGTCATGGGGCCGATGGCGACAAAACGGATCGTGCCCATACGCTAACCCTCACTCTGCGGACTGGCGTTGACATTACGCCAAAACGGCGTAATGATCCAGCCCGGTTATTTTTTGCCTGCCCCTCTTGACAGGTTTTTTGAGGAGACCTCGATGGCACGCATCCCAGAGCATGAACTGGCACGGCTGAAAGCGGATGTGTCGGTGCAGCGGCTGGTGGAGGCGCGGGGCGTGGCGCTGGTGCGGCAGGGGGCGGACTGGATCGGGCGGTGCCCGTTCCACGAGGACAAGACCCCCTCGCTGGTGGTGTCGCCGGCGAAGAACCTGTGGCACTGCATGGGGGCGTGCCAGATCGGCGGCGGCCCGATCGACTGGGTGATGAAGGCCGAAGGGGTCTCCTTCCGGCACGCGGTGGAGCTGCTGCGCGAAGGGTTGCCGGAGACGACGAGCGAGCGCGTGGTGCGCGTCTCGACGGTGCCCAAGCTGCCGGCGCCGGTGACGGCGGACGCCGACGACAAGGCGCTGTTGCGGCAGGTGGTCGATTACTACCACGCCACCTTGAAGCAGAGTCCGGAAGCCTTGGCCTATCTGGCCTCGCGCGGCTTGCAGCATCCGGTGTCAACGGCAATTCAATTCTGACCCACCTCGGCAGTGCAAAAATGACCCACCGGCTGCGTGGCTTGGCACTCAGTTCTCGGTGGCCGGAACGGTCAGAGTCTGACCGATCAGGCCGGCACGTCGTTTCTCCTTGAGCCGGTAGCTCTCGCCACGGATCTGGATCACGTGGGCGTGGTGCAGCAGGCGGTCGAGCATGGCGGACGTGAGGGCGGCATTGCCGCCGAAGGTGGTCTCCCAGTCGCCGAAGTTGAGGTTGCTGGTGAGGATGACCGCGCCGGTTTCGTAGCGCTTGGCGATGAGCTGGAAGAACAGGTTGGCCTGATCGCCCGAGAGTGGCAGATAGCCGATCTCGTCGATGATCAGCAACTTGGGGCTGAGCACGCTGCGCCGCATGAACTCCTTGGAGCGTCCCTGGCGGTGGGCGGCTTCCAGTTGCAAGACCAGATCCGCGGCGGTGACGAAGCGCACCTTGCAGCCGGCCTGGGCGGCACGGTAGCCGAGGGCAATCGCCAGGTGCGTCTTGCCGGTGCCGGAAGGGCCGAGCAGGATCACGTTCTCGCGGCGTTCGACGAAGGCCAGGCCGCCCAGCTCGATCAGCCGCTGCTTCGGCGCGCCGCTGGCGAAGTCGAAGTCGTAGCCTTCCAGCGTCTTGATGGCCGGAAAGCCGGCGAGCTTGGTCAGGGTGTGGCGGCTGCGCCCGGTACGGGTATCGGCTTCGAGCTGCAAGGCGGTACCGAGGAAGTCGAGCAGGCTCGTCGCCTCGCCGGCCATGCGGTCAGCCAGCCCGGCGAACTCGGTGGTCGGGGTGAGGAACTTGAGCTGGCTGCACAGGGAATCGAGACTGGACGTGTTCATGCGGCGACTCCCAGCAGGTGATCGTAGACCTTGGGCGAACGCTGCAGTGGCTCGCACGGCCATGCGCTGGTTCGGGGCGGGATCGGGCTCTCCACGATCGCGCTGGGCAAGGGCTGCAGTGCTTGGCGATCGGCCTCGGCACGTGTCGCCGGGGTGGCGCCGATCTCGCGGATGCAGCGCTGATCGGCGACCTCGATCAGCCAGCGGCGCAGTTCGGCGTTGGCCAGCTCGGCATCGAGGACCAATCCAGCGCTCGCCAGCCGGGTTGCCAGCGGCACCCAGAAGCTGCCGCGAAAATACCGGATGAAGCGCTCGACCTTGCCCTTGGTCTGCGCCCGGTACGGCGCACACAGCTTGGGTTCGAACCCCAGGTCGCGTGCCTGCGCCCACAAGCCCGGGTGGAAACGATGCCGACCGGGGCCATAACCGTCACGCTCGATCACCACCGTCTTCATGTTGTCGTAGAGCACCTTGCGCGGCACGCCACCGAAGTACTCGAAGGCGCGCCGCTGACAGGCCAGGAACGTCTCCAGCCGTTCGTTCCCCACCACCTCGGCATAGGCCCGCCGACTGTAGCCCAGCACCGCCACGAATACCGACAGCGCCGCCGCACCGCGGCGGATCACTGCCCAGTCCACCTGCATCTGCTCGCCCGGCGCCGTCTCGTAACGCACCACCGGCGCCGGTCCCGTCTTGGCATAGCGTGCCGAAACGAACGCACGCAGGATGCGCTCGCTGCCCGCATACCCAAGCGCCCGCGCCTCCCGAAACAGCACCGTGGCCGGCAGCCGGTGCGGCTGCGCCGCGGCAATTCGCTGTTCCAGGTACCCGCGCACCGAATCCAGCTTGGACGGCCGTCCCGCGCCCTTGCGCTCGTACCGTGGCACGGCCCCACGCAGATACCGCCGCACCGTGTTGCGCGAAATCCCCAGTCGCCGCGCGATCTCGCGCACACTGGCCCCTTGCTGATGCAGCACCCGAATCGTCATACACACCTCGTCATGGATCAATGCGTCGCTCCGCGGCAGCCATCACGGAGCAACTATCGGTCACGGGTGGGTCAACTTTCGATTGCCGGGTGGGTCAGTTTTACATTGCCGTCAACAGCGCCATCACCGCGTTGACCTGATCCCATTTCAAGCGCAACAACGCGCACGCGCCCTTCACCGTCTGGCAGGCCAGCACCGTGTCGATCACCCGCGCCTCGAACGCCGACGACAGCCGGCTGCCAGGCTCCGCCCACGGCGTGCCCACCTGCCGGACGCCATGCACCTCGCAGCGCACCCGCGGCAACCGGCAATGCAGCCAGGTCTCGCATTGCCACAGGTCCAGGTGCCGCCACACGCGCTCCTCGGCGCGGTCGTACACCTCGGCCAGCGCCCCGCATTGCGGGCAGGCGAAGCGGGCATCGCGGCGAAAGTCGATGCACACGTGCATCGCTTCTCCCGCAGGGTCAATGTCAATGCCGGCGATGAACCACGGTTCGGCCAGCCTGAGCAGCGTTTGGAACGTATCGGTGTCGGTCATCAGCCAAGCGTAACCTTGACGCCGCGTTCGTCAACAGCTATCCCACGGCAACGCCGGAAGAACCTAGTCATGCATGATGGTGGAGATTAAAGGGAAAGAGTGGTCAGGATCATTTGTCCTCCAAGCTGATACCTATCTGATCGTGGGCGTGAATGTAATGACCCAGCGGACTCTGCACGGGTCAGGCCGCTAAAGCACAGGCTTGATCTCACCGAGAGCAGCGGGTGAGGTTCCTACGCCACGTAGGCCATCTCGCGCTCCGGCGCGCGCAGGAAGTTGCCCTGTGCCATGCACACGCCGGCGGAGAACAGGATCGGCATGCTGGCGGCTTCCTCCACCCACTCCACCACCGTGGTCTTGCCCGCGGCGCGGGCCTGCGAACACAGCTCGCGCACCTTCAGTTCGTTCTCGGCATGGCGCGAGAGGTCGGCGGTGAGGTTGCGGTCGAGCTTCAGGTAGTCCGCCTCGATGTGTTTCAGCAACTGGAACGAGTTCAGGCCGGAGCCGAACTGCTCCAGCGCGAAGGCACCGCCCGCGCACCGCCAGCGTTCCACGAAATCGCGGGCGGGCTTGAGGCAGGTGACGACCTTGCTCTCCGGGGCTTCCAGCACCAGTTGCGAAGCGGGAACACCCGCCGCGCCCAGCCGTTCGACGACCCACTCGACCACGCTCTCGTCCTGCAGCGTGTCCGCCGAGAGCTTCACGAACAGGGTGGTGGTCGCGGCATGGTTGCGGCGGTCGCGCAGCGCGGCGATTGCGTGCTCGATCACCCAGCGGTCGATCGCCACCAGGCGTCCGTGGCGTTCCGCAACCGGAAAGAAGAAGCCGGGCATCACCTCGCCCGACGGTCCGTCCAGGCGCAGCAGCACCTCGTAGAACTCGCCCTCGTCGCCCTGCAGGCTGACCACCGGCTGGTAATACAGGATGAAACCGTCGTCGCGCAGCGCGTTGTCGATCAGTTCCAGCCATTGCCGTTCCTTGGCGGCCTCGGCCTTTTCCGACGCGGCGGGGTCGTGCACGTCCACGCGGTTGCCGCCCTGTGAAGCGGCGCTGCGCAGGGCGTGGCTCGCCAGTGCCAGCAGGGTCTGGGTGTTGGCGTTCTTCTCGCCCAGCAGGCTGCCGCCGATGCTGACGGTGAGGCTGGTCGAATGGCCACCGGCTTCGATGATGCTGGCTTCCACGCCGGCGCGCAGCGCTTCGGCGAGTTTCAGCACCTCGTCGTGCGGGCAAGCCGACAGCAGCACGCCGAAGGTGTGGTCGCCCAGACGCCCGGCGCTGTCCTGCGGGCGCAGGTGATGGCTGATGATGCCGGCCAGCGCGCGCAGCACGTCGTCCATGCCGGCGATGCCCACGGTCTCGTTGACGTTGCGGTAGTTGTCTGGTTCCAGCAGCAGCAGCGCCTGGTCGCGCGCGCCGTTCACCGTGGCGGCGACCGCTTCGTCGATCAGCGTCAGGAAATGCGCGCGGTTGTACAGGCCGGTCAGCGGGTCGCGGGTCTTCAGCCGGTCCAGTTGCGCGGCCAGTTCGGGGTCGATTTCCTGCCGCCGGAACACCACCTGCAGGCACGGCTCGCCCTCGTAGCTAGCCGGCGAGAATTCCATCACCGCGTCGAAGGTGGAGCCGTCGGCACGCTGCGCGGTCAGGTCCAGCCGCGGCGGCGGCTTCTCGCCGCGCGACAGGCGTTTCAGGAGATCCTTGAAGTCGGCGGTGTGCGCGGGGGCGATCAGGTCCAGCACGGTGAGACCTTCGACCTCCTCGAATTCCCCGAACCCGAACATTTCCAGATACGCGCGGTTGGCGCGCACGTGGGTGCCTTCGTGGATATAGGCGATCGGGTCGCGCGAGGAATCCAGCAGCGAATCGCAGCGGCGTTCCGATTCGCGCAGCGCCGCTTCCAGCCGGCGCACGCTGCGGCGCATCGCCAGCGCGTCCAGTTCGCGGCGGACCACCGCCTGCAGTTGGTCCTGACGGTTGCGCAGGGCGATGCCGCGGCCGCCCTGGGTCATGATCTCGGCAACCAGGTCGTCGTCGATGTGATCGGTCAGCGCCAGCAGCGCGATGTCCTTGCCGGTGGCTTCGAGCGCACGCACGATCCCGGCGAAGGCGATGCCCTTGCAGGCCGGGTTGGCCAGCACCAGGTCGGGCGTGAAGGACTCCAGGGTCGCGGCCAGTCCCTCCTCGCTGGTCACCCGTTGCGGACGCAGCGCGATGCCGCCGTTGCGCAGGATGCTGATGACCTGCTCGGCGTCCTCGGCTTCGTCTTCGACCAGGATCAGTTTGGTGATGGGTTCCGGCAGCATGGCGAGACTTTGCGGGGAGTGACGTTGTACCGCATCGGCGCGAAGGCCGCCACCGCACAGGTCACAGGGCGTGTTTCGATGCCTCGCCCGGCACCTCGCGCACCAGCCGCGGCACCAGATACCCCGGAAGCCGTGCACGCAGCGTGCCCAACAGCGCCTCCGCGCGCGCGTCCGGGACTTCGAAATGGGCCGTCCCGTGCACCCGGTCGAGCTGGTGCAGGTAATACGGCAGCACGCCCAGCGCGAACAGCCGCTCGGAAAGTTCCGCCAGCACGTCGGCATCGTCGTTGATGCCGTGCAGCAGCACCGACTGGTTGAGCAGCGTCGCGCCGGCCGCCCGCAAACGCGCGCAGGCCGCGCCAACGCTGGCATCCAGCTCGTTCGGGTGGTTGGCGTGCAGCACCACCACGCGCTGCAGCGGCAGGGCGGCGAGCCAGGCGCAGAAGGCTTCGTCGATCCTTTCCGGCAGCACCACCGGCAGCCGCGAATGGATGCGCAGGCGGATCACGTGCTGCAGCCCGCGCAGCGCATCGGTCAGATCCGTCAATTTTTGTGTCGAAAGCACCAGCGGGTCGCCGCCGGACAGGATCAGCTCCCGGATCGAGGCATCCGCGCGGGCCCGGGCGATCGCCTCGCGCCAGCCGCCGGCCGCGGCGATCTCCCCGGCGTAGGGAAAATGGCGCCGGAAACAGTAACGGCAGTTGACCGCGCAACTGCCGGCCGCGATCAGCAGGGCACGGCCCCGGTATTTGTGCAGCATGCCGTGCGCCACCACGGCATCGAGGTCGCCGACGGCGTCGTCGTCGAAGCCTGCAACGCGTTCCAGTTCGGCGGGCTGCGGCAGCACCTGCAGCAGCAGCGGGTCGCGCGGATCGCCCTTGCGCATCCGCGCCGCGAAGCCGCGCGGCACCTTGAAGGCGAACCCCGCATCACCGTCGGGCAGGCGGTCCGCCAGTTCCTGCAGCCCCAGCAGCGCCAGCAGTTCGCGCGGATCGGTGATGGCTTCGCGCAGTGATTGCCGCCAGTCGGACCGAGCGTCCGGCTGCGGATTGGGGCCGATTGCAGGTATCATTGCGGGCTCTGAACCGGGCGTCCGGCCTCGGTAAACCCTACATTGTAGCTGCCCGGATCGGCGCCGCGAGGCCCCGAGCGGCTCGCGGTACCCAACGGAGCACAACGCATATGGCCAGCTATGGTCTGAACGACGTCAAGAACGGACTCAAGATCATCGTCGATGGCGATCCCTACGTGATCGTCGATGCCGACTTCATCAAGCCGGGCAAGGGCCAGGCGTTCACCCGCATCAAGATCCGCAACCTCAAGAACGGGCGCGTCACCGAGAAGACGCTGAAGGCCACCGATACCGTCGAGGGCGCCGACGTGGTCGATACCGACATGCAGTATCTCTACAACGACGGCGAGTTCTGGCATTTCATGCAGCCGGACAGCTTCGAGCAGCATACCGCCGACAGGAACACGGTGGGCGACGCCGCGCAGTGGCTGAAGGGCGAGGAGATGTGCATCGTCACGCTGTGGAACGGCACACCGCTGTCGGTGCTGCCGCCCAACTTCGTGGAACTCAGGGTCGTCGAGACCGACCCCGGTCTGCGCGGCGACACCTCGGGCGGCGGCGGCAAGCCGGCCAGGCTGGAGACGGGTGCGGTGGTGCGCGTGCCGCTGTTCGTCAACCAGGACGAGGTGATCCGGGTGGATACCCGCACGGGCGAATACGTCAGCCGCGTGAAATGATTGATTCGCAGAAAATTCGCGTAGCGGAATTTCGTGGCGAATCAATCACCCCGGCGAAGGCCGGGGTCCAGCGGCAAATCCGCGCAGCGGACCGTGTCGCGGATCAATCGCCCCGGCGAAGGCCGGGGTCCAGCGCCTTCTGATCCCATGATGATCGACGCGCCACGTTCCATCGACCTGCTGATCTCCGCCCGCTGGGTCGTTCCGGCCGAGCCCGATCGCGTGGTGCTGGAGCAGCATGCCGTCGCGGTCGATCGCGGCGCGATCGTCGAGCTGCTGCCGATCGGCGAAGCCATCGCGAAATACGCGCCGCGCGAACGGGTGGACCTGCCGGATCACGCGCTGATCCCTGGCCTGGTCAACGCGCACACCCACAACCCGATGACGCTGCTGCGCGGTCTGGCCGACGACCTGCCGTTGATGACGTGGTTGCGCGAGTACATCTGGCCGGTCGAGTCCAGGGTGATCGGCCCCGAATTCGTGCGCGACGGCTTGGAACTCGCGATCGCCGAGATGCTGCGCGGCGGCACCACCTGCTGCAGCGAGAACTACTTCTTTCCCGACGTGCAGGCCGCGACCTACAAGGCGCACGGCTTTCGGGCCGTGGTCGGCCTGCCGATCATCGAGTTTCCGAGTGCATGGGCGCAGACGCGCGACGAGTACTTCGACCGCGCGCTGGCGGTGCACGACGCGTATCGCGGCGACGCGCTGATCGGCACCGCCTTCGCGCCGCACGCGCCCTACAGCGTTGCCGACGAATCCTTCGAGCGCATCCGGATGCTGTCGGACCAGCTCGACGTGCCGGTGCACCTGCACCTGATGGAAACCGCGCAGGAGGTCGAGGACAGCCGGCGCGAGCACGGCGTGCGCCCGATGCAACGCCTGCAGAAGCTGGGGCTGGTCAACGACCGCCTGATCGCGGTGCACATGACCCAGGTCAGCGATCCCGAAATCGAGGTGTGCGCCACGGCCGGCGTGTCGGTCGTGCACTGCCCGGAATCGAACCTCAAGCTCGCCTCCGGTTTCTGTCCCGCGGAAAAGCTGCGCCGCGCCGGCGTCAATCTCGCGCTGGGCACCGACGGCTGCGCCTCCAACAACGATCTCGACATGTTCGGCGAGCTGCGCACCGCCGCGCTGCTGGCCAAGGGCGTCGCCAACGACGCCGCGGCGTTCGATGACGCCTTCGCGCTGCGCGCCGCCACGCTGAATGGCGCGAAAGCGCTCGGGCTGGATGCGAAGATCGGTTCGATCGAAGCCGGCAAGCGCGCCGATCTGGTGGCGGTGCGGATGGACCAGCCCGAAACCCAGCCGCTCTACGACGTGATTTCGCACCTTGCGTACGCGGTGTCGCGCCGCCATGTCAGCGACGTGTGGATCGACGGCAGGCGAAAGCTGTCCGGCGGCGCGCTGGCCGGTTTCGATCTGGACGGCGTGCTGGAAAGAACCCGGCGCTGGCGCGAACGGATTGCGGCCCTGTGATCATGCAGACGCGACGATGAAGCATTATCTGGTTCTCACCCCGCGCACGCCGCGATTAGACCCGCAGGTGATCGCGCCGCATTACGCGCACCTCGATGCGCTGAAGGCGCGCGGCGTGCTGGAAGCCTTCGGCCCGTTCACCGACAAATCGGGCGGTGCCTACCTGATCCGTGCCGAATCGCTGGAGCAGGCGCAGGCGATCGCGTTCGCGGACCCCGTGCATGCATCCGGCTCGTCGCAGGTCACGATACGCGAGTGGAACATCACCTGGCTGTCCGCGCAGGCGCCATCGCAGTGAACATCGCCACGCACAACTCGGACCCCGAAGAACTCGCCAGGTTCGGAAAACTGGCGAGCCGGTGGTGGGATCCGCAAGGCGAATCCCGCCCACTGCACGATCTCAACCCCGTGCGGCTGGCGTTCGTGGCCGAGCGCGTCGCCTTGCCCGGAGCAACGATAGCCGATGTCGGTTGCGGCGGCGGCCTGCTCAGCGAGGCCCTGGCGAAGGCCGGCGCGCACGTCACCGGCATCGACCTCGCGCCCGAAGTGATCGAGGTCGCCAAACTGCACCTGCACGAAACCAACGCGGGCCTGTCCGGACCGCTGTCGATCGACTACCGGCTGTGCTCGTCGCGTGAACTGGCCGCACGCGAACCCGCCGCCTTCGACGCGGTGTGCTGCATGGAGCTGATCGAGCACGTGCCCGATCCGGCCGTGCTGGTCGGCGATCTGGCGGCGCTCCTGAAACCGGGCGGCAAGTTGTTCCTGTCCACGCTGAACCGCACGCCGGCGAGCTTCGGCGTTGCCATCATCGGCGCCGAGTATCTGGCCCGCCTGCTGCCGCGCGGCACCCATGATTACGCGCAGTTTCTGCGACCGTCCGAACTCGCGGCGCTGTTGCGCCGGGCCGGACTCGAATTGGACGAGATCTCGGGTATCGCTTACAACCCATTGACACGCAAGGCATGGCTGACCCGTCATACGGCCGTCAACTATCTGGTTTGCGCGGGCAAACCCGTGCTGGAGACCACGGCATGAAACCCCTGCCGCGACCGCTGGCGGGAATGTTCTTCGACCTCGACGGCACCCTGGTGGATTCGGCGCGCGACATGTACGACGCGCTGGCCGCATTGTGCCGCGAACGCGGTGTCGCGCCGCCGCCGTTCGAGCGTGTCCGCGAAACCGTTTCGCGGGGGGCGCGCGCGGTGCTGCGCTGCGCCTTCGACGCGGGCGACGAGGCCGGGCTGGATGCGGTGCTGCCGCGTTTCCTGGAGCTCTATTCCGCCACCGGCATGCGGCACACGCGCGCTTTCGAAGGCGTCGATGCGCTGCTGGAAAAACTGGAGGCACGCTCCGTGCGCTGGGGCGTGATCACCAACAAGGCAGGTGCGCTGGCGTGTCAGGTGCTGCAGTACCTGGGTTACGACCGGCGCGTGGCGGCGCTGGTCGCGGGCGACACGCTGCCGCAGCGCAAGCCCCATCCCGCGCCGGTCAGGCATGCCTGCGAACTGGCCGGTGTGGACCCCGCGCGCAGCGTGTTCGTGGGCGACGACCCGCGCGACGTCGAAGCCGGCCGCGCGGCCGGCCTGTACACCGTCGCCGCCGCGTGGGGCTATCTCGACGGCGCCGATCCGCGCGCGTGGCATCCCGATGCGGTCGCCGTCGACGCGGGGCAACTGGCCGGCTGGCTGGATTGAGCGCGTGGCCGCGGGTCCGCTCGACAGCTGCCTGCAGGCATGGCGGGACGCGAGTCCCCAGCGCGCCGCGGTGTGGCCGTTCCTGTCCGTTGCGGAGCGCATCCGTTTCGGCGCACTGGCTGCGCTGGAACAGCAATGGCTGGATGCCGTGCGCACGATCCGCGAGCCGCAGGTCGCTGCGGCCAAGCTGGCGTGGTGGCGCGAGGAGATGGATCTCGCGGCGCGCGGCGGGGCGCGGCATCCGCTGACACAATCGCTGTTCGCCGACGCGCGTGCGCGCGCGTTGCCGCCGTCGTGCTGGACGGCGGCGATCGGCGCCGCGCTGGCGCGGCTGGACGCGCCGCCGCCCGCCGATTTCGCCGCGCAGCTCGCGCAGGCGCAACCTTTGCACGACGCCCTGGCACACATCGACACGGCGCTGTGGTTCGGGGCGAATGCCGGCACTGCGCGCGCACGGCGCGTGGCGGCGGTGGCGGAACTGGTCGCGGCGCTGGGCGCCCTTCCCGCCGAGGTGGAACATGGCCGCTCGCCGTTGCCGATGAACCTGCTGGCCCGCCATGGCCTGACCGTCGCCGCGCTGGCCGGCGATGGTCCCGCGCGGCGTGCGGCCGTGCGCGACCAGGCCAGCGAGCTGCGGCATGCGCTGGAAGAAGCCGCTACACTGCCGGGTCCGCTGTCGCTGTTCCGCTCCGTGCAGATGCGGCACGACCTGGAAACCCTGCGCCGCGCCGAACACGCCGACAACCCGCTGCAAGCGCTGCGGTGGCCGGGCGGCGGCGTGCGCAACCTCCTGCACACCTGGCGCGCGGCGCGTGCATGGCGTGCGGGCAAAGCCGACGGAAACGACAATGCGCAGCACTGAACACGACGAATCGCGGCTGCCGGATGTGGCCGCCGACCAGCACGCGGATCATGCCGGCGCGCTGGAGTGGGTGGGGATGGACGGCATCGAGCTGCCGCTGCGTTGCGCCGATGGGCGGGGCGCAACCGTCACCGCGCCGGCGCGGGTTTCCGTGCAAGTCAATCTCGTGGACCCGCACGCGCGCGGCATCCACATGTCGCGGCTGTACCTCACGCTGGAACGCGCACTGGGCGAACAGCCGGTCACGCCGTCGGGGTTGTGCCATCTGCTGCACGCACTCGTCGATTCACACGCCGGCCTGTCGACCAGCGCGCGGCTGCGGATCGAGTACCGACAGATGCTGAAACGCGCCGCGCTGGTCAGCGCCAACGCCGGCTGGAAGGCCTATCCGGTCGTGATCGAGGCCAGCCTGATCGAAGGCCATTTCATGCTGCGGCTGGGCTGCGAAGTCCAATACGCCTCGACCTGTCCTGCCTCCGCGGCCCTGTCGCGGCAGCTCAACCAGCAGCGTTTCGACGGGGATTTCGCGGACAGCGTGCCGTCGCATCATGCGGTGCGCGCGTGGCTGGGCAGTGAACGCGGCATGGCCGCGACGCCGCACGCGCAACGCAGCACCGCGCGCGTGTGCGTGAAGCTCGCGCCGGGATTCGATCTGCCGGTCGCCGAGCTTGTCGATGCGGTCGAGGACGCGCTGGCGACACCGGTGCAGACGGCGGTCAAGCGCGAGGACGAACAGGCGTTCGCGAAGTTGAACGCCGAGAACCTGATGTTCTGCGAGGATGCCGCGCGCCGGATCCGTGCCGCGCTGGATGCCGACAAACGCATTGCGGGCTACCGGGTCCGGGTCGCGCACCACGAAAGCCTGCACCCGCACGATGCGGTGGCGGTGGCGAGCAGGAATTTTCTGCCGTAGCAGCCTGCCTGCAGTCGATACGGGTGCGATGACCGTTCATGCGCGGAGCCCGCCCCGGACCTGATCCGGAGACGCGCTCCCGGCGTGGCATCCCGGAAGAACCTTTGCGTCGTCATTCCGGGGCCTGCGCCGGCGTGCCGGCGCGGGAACCCGGACAAATTCGTCTGGAACGACTGAACAACCGAAGGTCGGCCCGAAGGGCAAAGTCCATGGATGGACTTTGTAATCTGCCGTGGTTTTGCAGCAAACTCGAGCAGATTCCGGATCTCACCCACTTCGTGGGTTCGTCCGGAATGACGAAGGTATTTTCGGGACTTGGGGAAGCTCTGAACAAATCCATCCAGGATTTGTCAGAGCACGCCGAATTCGGCTTCGCAAATCAAGCACGTGCAACTAATGCGTGCCTGGTTTGCGGGCAGCACGTCCCTGTGCCGCATGGAAACTCTGATAAATCAGAGTTTCCCTAGCGCTCGAACTCCAGCCGCATCCCGGGCCCGGGATCGAGGATGCGCCCACGCCGCGCGGCCAGATGGCCGTTGACGAAGGTCGCGGCAATGCTGGCGCGGAAGGTGTGGCCCTCGAACGGCGACCAGCCGCATTTGGACAGGATCTCGTCGCCGCGCACGGTATGCGGCATGTCGGGATCGACCAGTACCAGGTCGGCGAAATAGCCTTCGCGCAGGAAGCCGCGGTCCCTGATCGCGAACAGCGTGGCCGGTGCGTGCGAGGTGGCCTCGGCCACGCGCTCCAGCCGCAGGCTGCCGTCGAACACGCGCTCCAGTGCCGCTTGCAGCGCGTACTGGATCAACGGGATGCCGGACGGGCATTGCAGGTAGGGACGCGCTTTTTCCTCCGCCAGGTGCGGCGCGTGATCGGTGGCCAGCACGTCGAGGCGGGTGTCGGCCAGCGCGTGGGTCAACGCGTCGCGGTCGGCCGCGGACTTGATCGCGGGGTTGCATTTGATCCGGCCGCCGTACTCGGCGTAATCCTCGTCACAGAAGCGCAGGAAGTGCACGCAGGTTTCTGCGGTGATCCTTTTCCCCGCGACGGGACCCGGCTCGAACAGCGCCAGCTCGTCGGCGGTGGACACGTGCAACACGTGCAGGCGCGTGCCGTGGCGGCGCGCGGTCTCGACCGCCCACCGGGTCGATTCGAGGCAGGCCTCGCGCGAGCGGATTTCCGGGTGCAGCCGCATCGGGATGTCGTCGCCGTACCGGGCCCTTGCACGGTCGAGGTTGGCGTGGATCATCCGGTCGTCCTCGGCATGCACAGCGACCAGCACCGGCGAATCGCGGAACACACCCTCCAGCGTCGCGGGATCGCTGACGCACAGGTTGCCGGTCGATTCGCACAGGAACACCTTGACGCCCGGCACCTTGCGCGGATCGAGTGCGCGGATCGCATCGAGGTTGTCGTCGCTGGCGCCGAAATAAAAGGCGTAGTTGGCGACCGCGCTGCGCGCGGCCCGCGCGTACTTGTCCTCCAGCAGTTCGTGCGTCAGCGTGGGCGGACTGGTGTTGGGCATGTCGATGAAGCTGGTGACGCCGCCCGCGACCGCCGCGCGTGATTCGGATGCGATATCGGCCTTGGCCGTGTAGCCCGGTTCGCGGAAATGCACGTGATCGTCGATCATGCCGGGCAGCAGCCACAGGCCGGTCGCATCGATCACCTGTTCGCCGGTGTATGCGCGCAGGCCGCTGCCGATCTCGTCGATCCGTTCGCCGCGAATGCGCAGGTCGGCGTGCCGGCGCCTGCCTTCGTTGACCAGTTCGGCGTTCTTGATCAGCCAGGCATCGGCCATTCATGTTTCTCCGTGGGTGCGGCAGCGCCGCAACGTGAAGCGCTCGGGGACCGGATCGAATCCGCCCTCGCACAGTGGCTGGCAGCGCAGGATACGCCAACACGCCAGCACGGTTCCTCGAACCGGCCCGAATCGCGCGATGGCGATGCGTGCATAGGCGGAACAGGTGGGATGGAACCGGCAGCGTGCGCCCAGCAGCGGGCTCAGCAGCCGCTTGTAGGCGGCAATCAGGAACAGCAGCAGTCGTGTCAAGCAGGTTGCATCCGGAGCGGCGGGGATCGGTGCGCGCTACACTGGACGATCGGTTGCCGGGGTGGGGCGACTAAGCTATAACACGCGGCTACCCACCACAATGTCGAGTGCAGGGACCATGGTGAAATCGAAACACGGCACGTCCGGGCGCGGCAAAAGGAAAGTGAAGCCCGCCGCCAGGACGAGCAAGGCCGCTACGGTGAAGAAGAAGACCGCCAGGCCGGCGAAAAAGGCCGCGGTGACCCGGCCGGTCCGCAAGCCGGCCGGCAAGGCCGTGAAAAAGGCGGCACATCCCGCTGCCGCCCGCAGGACGGTCAAGTCCGCAGCGAAGCCGAAACCGCGCGCGAGCGCCGCTTCCGCGAGGCAATCCGCGCCCAGGGAGACCGCGCACAAGCCCAAGGCGGTCGTGCAGGCCAGCGTCGGCGCGCCGAAACCCGCGCCCGCAACGGCGCCCGCTCGGCCTGCGGTTGCGCCGTCCAGGGCCGTGAAACCGGCGGCTGCCGCTGCGGCACGCCGCGACGGCGGCGGCGTGGCGGCGCGCCTGGGGGTCGCGGTCAGCGAGGAGCAGGGCATCACCAGGGAAGACGGCCGTTACGCGCTGCCCGCGACGGTCAACATCGAACTGCCCAAGGGCTATCGTCCCTCGCCGGACGAGGAATACATGAATCCGCGGCAGCTCGCGTACTTCCGGCAGAAACTCAAGGACTGGCGCGACCAGCTGGTGGAGGAATCCCGCCAGACCATGGAAAACCTGCGCGAGGAAGTGCGTGACGTGGGCGACGACGCCGAACGCGCCACGCGCGAAACCGAGAACTCGCTGGAACTGCGCACCCGCGACCGCTACCGCAAGCTGATTTCCAAGATCGAGAAGGCCCTGCGCCGGATCGAGGAAGGCCGTTACGGCTACTGCGAGGAAACCGACGAGGAGATCGGGCTGGAGCGCCTCGAGGCGCGTCCGATCGCGACGTTGTCGCTGGACGCGCAGGAGCGGCGCGAGCATCTCCAGAAGCAGATGGGAGATTGATCCAAGACGGGGCCTCGCCTCGATGACGGCCATCCCGGCCTCTCTGGCCGGTGGCTCAATGCCGGTCAAGTGCGCGCCGAGCGTGCGCCTTGATGGTCGCGATCATCGCGGCGAGCCCGTTGGAGCGCGTGGGCGAGAGGTGCCGGCCCAGTCCGATTGCGTCGATGAACTGCGGATCGGTATCGAGGATTTCCTGCGCGCTGCGCCCGGAATACACGCGCAGCAGCAGCGCGACCAGGCCCGACACGATGGCGGAATCGCTGATCGCGCGGATGTCCAGTCTGCGCGCATCGCCCTCTACCACCATCCAGACCTGCGACTGACAGCCACTGACCTTGTTGGCGTCGATCATGTCTTCGGGCGCCAACGGCGGCAGCTTGCGGCCGAGGTCGATCAGGTACTGGTAGCGTTCGCTCCAGTCACCGAACAGGCCGAACTCCTCGGCGATTTCCCGCTGCACGTTGTTCATGCGATCGTCCATGATCGCTGCTCGAAGTAGGGGCAAAGAGGTTTCATGGGATCCAGGCAGTCGAATCTCCGGAAGCGGCCCTCCCTGGCCGCACTTTTCAACAAGCGCGGTTCTATCCGGCTTGCCGGGTTGCCACTCTCCAGCGCGTGCCCTGCGGGCCGTCCTACGTCCATGATCGCTGCTCGAAGTAGGGGCAAAGAGGTTTCATAAGATCCAGGCAGTCGAATCTCCGGAAGCGGCCCTCCCTGGCCGCACTTTTCAACAAGCGCGGTTCTATCCGGCTTGCCGGGTTGCCACTCTCCAGCGCGTGCCCTGCGGGCCGTCCTCGATCGCGACGCCCATCGCCGCCAGTTCCTCGCGGATTGCGTCGGCGCGCGCGAAGTCGCGCGCGGCGCGCGCGGCGCGGCGTGCCTCGATCAGGCTTTCGACCTTCGCGCTGTCGATGTCCGCGCCTGCGCGTTGCCGGAACCATGCTTCCGGGTCCTGCTGCAGCAGGCCGAGCCATCTGCCGCAGGCCAGCAGCGCGCCCTTGGCATTGCGTTGCGCCTCCGGCGAAACGGCACGGCGCGCTTCGTCGGCCCGCCGTGCCAGCGCGGCGAAGGCTTCGGGGGTGTTCAAGTCATCGCACAGTGCGGCTTCGACCTCGTTTGCGGCATCGCCGAACGCCGGATCGACGCCCGCGAGATCGCGCAGCACGCCGTACCAGCCGTCCAGCGTGGCGCGCGCCTGCTTCAGCGCCGCGTCGGACCAGTCCAGCGGCTGGCGGTAGTGCGCCTTCAGCAGCAGGAAACGCAGCACTTCCGGCGGATGCTTCTGCAGCAGTTCGTGCAACTGCAGGACATTGCCCAGCGACTTCGACATCTTGCGGCCTTCGAAGGTGAGCATGCCGTTGTGCAGCCAGAAGCGCGCGAACGTCTTGCCGCCGTGCGCGCAGGTGGATTGCGCGATCTCGTTCTCGTGGTGCGGAAACACCAGATCCACGCCGCCCGCGTGGATGTCGATGGTGTCGCCCAGGTGCGCCGCGGCCATCGCCGAGCATTCGATGTGCCAGCCGGGGCGGCCGCGTCCCCAGGGGCTGTCCCATCCCGGCAGTTCCGGCGTGGAAGGTTTCCAGAGCACGAAGTCGGCGGGGTTTTTCTTGTACGGCGCCACTTCCACGCGCGCGCCGGCGAGCAGCTCGCCGGTCGAACGTCCCGACAGCCTGCCGTAGTCGGGGAAGCTGGCCACGTTGAACAGCACATGGCCTTCCGCGGCATAGGCATGACCACTCGCGATCAGCGCCTCGCACATTGCGATGATTTCGCCGATGTGCGCGGTGGCCGCCGGTTCGACATCGGGCGCATCGGCGCCCAGTTTCGCCATGTCTTCGCGGAAGGCGGCGGCGTAACGATCGGTGACCGCAGCGATCGGCACGCCGGCCGCGACCGCCGCGGCGTTGATCTTGTCGTCCACGTCGGTGATGTTGCGGGCGTAGATCACCTGCGGGTAACGCCGCCGGAGCAGCCGCGCCAGCAGGCCGAACACCACGTAGGGCCGGGCGTTGCCGATGTGGACGTAGTGATAGACCGTCGGCCCGCACACGTACATGGTCACCCGCCCGGGATCGAGCGGCGCGAACGGCTCGACCCGGCGGGTCAGCGAGTTGTACAGGCGCAGGGACATCGGGGATGGGCCGGTGCGGGAACCGTCTGAAAGTTTCGGGATTTTATCAGTTTGCGGCGGCTTCCTTACGCGCCGATTCAGCCTGTCTCTGCTGGAATGGCGCCATCCATCGGGGCGGCGGCAGGTTTCCGCCGGTTCGGAGCGTGCCATGTTGAAATCGCTGATGTTCCCCCTGCTGATGGGCATCGCCGCCACCGCGGCGGCCCAGGCTTACCCGCCGCCGCCTCCGCCTCCGGACAACGGCGGCAACGTCCACTACGGCTGGGCGGACGTGCTGCGCGTGGACCCGGTGTACGCCACGGTGGCCGGTCCGCCTCCGCAGCAGTGCTACCAGCAGCAGGTCGTGACGCAGGACCATGATCACACGGGCGGCACCGTGCTGGGCGCGATCGTGGGCGGCGTGCTGGGCCACACCATCGGCAAGGGCGACGGACGCACCGCCGCAACCGTGGCCGGCGCGGTGGCCGGCGGCGCGATCGGCAATCGCGTGTCGGCGGCCAACGACCGCACCTACGTCGATCCGCAGACCGTGTGCCATCCGGTGGACAATTACGCGCCGCAGCAGCGCATCGTCGCCTACGATGTCGAATACCGCTATCGCGGCGACGTGTACGTTTCGCGGCTGGGTTTCGATCCCGGCGAACGGCTGCGCGTCAGGATCAGCGTGGCGCCCGCCGAATGACGGTTGCGCGGCTGCCGTGTTCCATGCGAGGATGCGCACCGATTCGCGAGCCCGTGACATGACGACGTTCCGCGCCGAATTCCCCATGGTCCTGACCTGCGCCCGGATGGCCGCAGGGATGACCTCGCGCGCGCGCCGACCGGAAATCCGACATTCCGCCGGGTAGGCAGTCGCGCGCATTCGTTTGATTCGACGAAAAACCCGGCCGGTGTGCCGGGTTTTTGTTTTTCGTTTCTTGCATCGACCGCCACAGCCAGGGAATGGCCGGGATCCGGTTTCAGGGATGGGAAAGCAGGCAGCCCCATGACGCTTCGACATTTCATCACCACCCAGGACTGGAGCCGCGCCGAGATCGACGCGCTGCTGGAACAAGCCGCCGCCTTCAAGCGCGACACGATGCGCGCTCCTGCGCAGAAAGCCGTCATCCCTGGCGGCACTTTTCGACAGGACGCGCCACTCGTCGGCAAAACCATCGCGCTGCTGTTCTTCAACCCCTCGATGCGCACCCGCACCAGTTTCGAACTGGGCGCATTCCAGTTGGGTGGCCACGCCATCGTGTTGTCGCCCGGCAAGGATGCGTGGCCGATCGAGTTCGAGCCCGGCGCGGTGATGGACGGCGAGGCCGAGGAGCACGTGGCGGAAGTCGCACGGGTGCTGTCGCGCTACGTCGATCTGATCGCGGTGCGCGCGTTCCCGAAGTTCAAGGACTGGTCGGTCGACCGCGAGGACCGCGTGATCAAGGCGTTCGCGCGCTACGCCACGGTGCCGGTGATCAACATGGAAACCATCACGCACCCCTGCCAGGAACTTGCGCACGCGCTGGCGCTGCGCGAACACCTCGGTGAGTTGCGCGGAAAGAAATACGTGCTGACCTGGACGTACCACCCGAAACCGCTCAACACCGCGGTCGCCAATTCCGCGTTGCTGATCGCGACGAAGATGGGCATGGACGTCACGCTGTTGTGCCCGACGCCCGACTACGTGCTGGACGAGCGCTACATGGCTTTCGGTGAAGCGAACGCCCGCGAAAACGGTGGTTCGCTACGGGTGACCCACGACATCGGGGACGCCTACCGCGGCGCCGACGCGGTGTACGCGAAAAGCTGGGGCGCGCTGCCGTATTTCGGGCACTGGGATGAAGAGAAACCCATCCGCGATGTGCATCGGCACTTCATCGTGGACGAAGCCAAGATGGCGTTGACGAACCATGCGGTGTTCAGCCATTGCCTGCCGCTGCGCCGCAACGTCAAGGCCACCGACGCGGTGATGGATGCGCCGTACTGCATCGCGATCGACGAGGCCGAGAACCGCCTGCACGTGCAGAAGGCGGTGATGGCGACGTTGGCTGCACAAACCGCTGCGGAGAAACCAGCGTGACGGGCCATCAACATCACTACCAGGTCGACGTGGAATGGATGGGCAATCGCGGGACCGGCACGGATGGGTATCGCAACTACGGCCGCGAGCACGTGATCCGGATCGACGGCAAGCCCGACATCATGGGGTCGTCCGATCCGGCGTTTCGCGGTGACGCGACGAAGCACAATCCCGAGGAGATGCTGGTGGCCGCGCTGTCCACCTGTCACATGCTGGCCTATCTGCACGTCGCCACGCTCGCGGGCGTGGTGGTGACGGCTTACACCGACGCCGCGGAAGGCACGATGGCAACGCAAGGCAAAGGCGGTCACTTCACCGAAGTGGTGTTGCGTCCGGTGGTGACGATCTCGTCCGGGAGCGACCCCGCCAAGGCTCAAGCGGCGCACGACGACGCACACCACGCCTGTTTTATCGCCGCGTCCGTCAATTTTCCGGTGCGTTGCGAACCGCGCGTCGTGGTTGAGAAGCCGGGACTTGGGACTCGGGACCCGGGACTCGGTTGAAGCCAAGCCGCGCCGGCAACGTTCTCCATGACCATCAATTGCCCAGGAAACCACATGTCATCACAAGCTGCTTCCGCGGGTCCCGAGTCCCGAGAAACTCGCCGCTCCTGCGGCTCGCCCTCCGGGCCGGCTTCGCCGTTCGCTTCGGCATCCTGCCTTCGCAGTTCGAGTCCCGCAAGCAAGGACATCGTGCTTGCTTTCAGCGGTGGTCTCGACACCAGCTTCTGCGTGCCGTATTTGCAGGAACGCGGCTGGCGCGTGCATACCGTGTTCGCCGACACCGGCGGCGTGGGCGCGGAAGAGCGCGCGTACATCGAATCGCGTGCACATGAACTTGGTGTCGCCTCGCACATCACCGTCGATGGCGGTCCCGCGCTGTGGGAGCACTTCGTCAGGCCGTTCGTGTGGGCGGGCGAGGGTTACCAGGGCCAGTATCCGCTGCTGGTTTCGGATCGTTACCTGATCGTGGAAGCGGCGATCAAGCGCGCGGCCGAACTCGGCACCCGCGCGATCGCGCACGGCTGCACCGGCATGGGCAACGACCAGGTGCGGTTCGACCTCGCGGTGAAGGCGCTGGGCGATTACGAGATCGTCGCGCCGATCCGCGAGATCCAGAAGGAACACACCGCGGTGCGCGCATACGAGCAGGAATACCTGAAGCAGCGCGGCTTCGAGGTGCGCGCCAAACAGCAGGCCTACACCATCAACGAAAACCTGCTGGGCGTCACGCTGTCGGGCGGCGAGATCGACCGCTGGGAGGCGCCGGGCGAAGGCGCACGCGGCTGGTGCCGGCCCCGTTCCGAATGGCCGTCCGAACCCCTGCGGGTGAAGGTCGGATTCGTCGGTGGCGAGGCGAAAACGCTGGATAGCGAGCGCGTCGCGGGCCACATGCTGCTGGCTAGGCTGAATCACCAGTTCGCGCAGTACGGTGTGGGCCGCGGCAGCTACACCGGCGACACCACCATCGGACTGAAGGGCCGGATCGTGTACGAAGCGCCGGGGCTGGTCGCGCTGCTGACCGCACATCGGGCGCTGGAAGAAGCGGTGCTGAGCAAGCAGCAGAACCGCTTCAAGCCCGAGGTCGCGCGCAAGTGGGTGGAGCTGGTGTACGAGGGCTTTTTCCACGATCCGCTGAAGACCGATCTGGAGGCGTTCCTCGCGTCCAGCCAGCGTTGCGTCAATGGCGAGGTGACCCTGGAAACCTGCGGCGGCCGCGTCGATGCGGTGGCCGTCACGTCGAAACACATCCTCAACGCCAGGGGCGCGACCTACGCCCAGACCGCCGACTGGGGCGTGGCCGAGGCCGAGGGTTTCATCAAGCTGTACGGGATGAGTTCGACGCTGTGGGCCGAGGTCAACCGCAAATGAAGCGGGACTCGGACTGCGAAGGCAGGATGCCGAAGCGAACGGCGAAGTCGGCCCGGAGGGCGGGCCGCAGGAGCGGCGAGTTTCTCGGGACCCGGGACCCGGCATTGCTCGAGGCGACACTGGTCCATTTGCGTGCGCTGGTCGGGTTCGACACGCGCAATCCGCCGCGCGCGATCGGCACGGGCGGCATCTTCGATTACCTGCGGGCGCAGTTGCCGGGCTTCCACGTGCGCGTGACCGACCATGGCGCAGGCGCGGTGTCGTTGTTCGCCGTGCGGGGAAAACCGAAGCTGCTGTTCAACGTGCACCTCGACACCGTGCCGGACTCGCCGCAGTGGAGTGCCAGCCCGTTCGAACTGCGCGTGACCACGGATCGCGCGATCGGTTTGGGCGCCTGCGACATCAAGGGCGCGGCGGCCGGCTTGCTGGCGGTGGCCAACGCATCGAGCGGCGACATGGCGTTGCTGTTCACTTCAGACGAGGAAGGCGCCGATCCGCGCTGTGTTCGCACGTTTTTGGATGCTTTTCTCCCTCTCCCTTCGGGAGAGGGTCGGGGTGAGGGTACGCGCGGAGCGGAGCATTTCCGCAATGCCGAACCCTCACCCCAGCGCTGCGCGCTCGGCGCTACGCACCGCCTCTCCCGGGGGGAGAGGGGCTTTCAAGCCGTCATCGTCGCCGAACCCACCCGCTGTCGGGCGGTGCTCGCGCATCGCGGCATCCAGTCGGTGCGCGTGCGTTTCGAAGGCCGCGCGGGACATGCATCGGGCGAGCAGAAGCCGTCCGACAACGCCCTGCATCAGGCCGTGCGCTGGAGCACCGCCGCGCTGGATTTCGCCGAGTCGCAGTCCAAGGAGAGCTTCGGCGGATTGCACGGCCTGCGCTTCAACATCGGCCGCATCGAGGGCGGCATCAAGGCCAACATGATCGCGCCGGAGGCGGAACTGCGTTTCGGGATCCGGCCGCTGCCGTCCATGGACATGGACGGATTGCTGGAACGTTTCCGCACCCTGGTGGAGCCCGCGCCCGCGGCGTTCGAGGAAACGTTTCGCGGTTCACCGCTGCCTGCCGACGCGGCCCGCGCGGAATTGCACAGACGCGATGCGCACGGGCTTGCGGAGGGGCTGGGGATCCCTGTCGGCGACGCGGTCGATTTCTGGACCGAGGCCGCACTGTTCTCGCAAGCCGGATACACCACGTTCGTGTACGGTCCGGGTGACATCGCGCAGGCGCACGGCGCGGACGAATGGGTCGAGCTTGCGCAGTTGCATCGCTACACGGCATCGGTTTTGCGGATCGTCGGGGGCGGCCTGCATGAACGCTGAAATCGACACGCGCAAGACCATCGTGCGGTTGCTGTCGGCGATGGGCAGCGCGCGCGAAATCCAGCAGTACCTGAAGCGCTTTTCGCAACTGGATGCGCGGCGTTTCGCCGTCGTCAAGGTCGGCGGCGCGGTGCTGCGCGACGATTTGACCGAACTGGCCTCGTCGCTGACCTTCCTGCAGCGCGTGGGCCTGACCCCGATCGTGGTGCACGGCGCCGGTCCGCAGCTCGACAAGGAACTGGAAGCCGCGGGGATCGAAAAAAGGACCGTCAACGGCCTGCGCGTGACGCCGCCTCAGGCGCTGGGCATCGTGCGTCGCGTGTTTCACCAGCAGAACCTCGCGCTGGTCGATGCGCTGCACGCGATGGACACGCGCGCGACGTCGGTCGTTTCCGGCGTTTTCACCGCGAGCTTTCTGGATCGGGAGAACTGCGGGCTGGTCGGCAGGATCGAACGCATCGAGCTCGCGCCCATCGACGCCAGCCTGCGCGCGGGCTCGATTCCGGTGATCGCCAGCCTCGGCGAAACCGAGGAAGGCCAGATCCTCAACATCAACGCCGATTTTGCGGCCAACGAGCTGGTGAGGGTGCTGCAACCTTACAAGATCGTGTTCCTGACCGGCACCGGCGGCCTGCTGGACGGCGAGGGCAAGGTGATCGACTCGATCAATCTTTCCACCGAATACGAGCCGTTGATGGCGCAGCCGTGGGTCACGGGCGGCATGCGCCTGAAGCTGGAACAGATCGCGGACCTCCTGCGCGACCTGCCGCCGACCTCGTCGGTGTCGATCACGCGGCCCGCGGAACTGGCGCGCGAGCTGTTCACCCACAAGGGTTCCGGCACGCTGGTACGGCGCGGCGAGAAGGTGCTGCGCTTCGAATCGTGGGACGGCGTGGATCGCGAGCGTTTGCGCGCGTTGATCGAATCGGGCTTCGCACCGCGCCGGCTGGTGGCGGACTATTTCGAGCGGACGCGGCCGCACCGTATTTACGTCAGCGAGAATTACCGCGCGGCGATGATCCTGACGCTGGAGGACGGCCTGCCGTACCTCGACAAGTTCGCGGTGCTGGACGAGGCGCAGGGCGAGGGCCTGGGCCGCGCGGTGTGGCAGGTGATGCGCGCCGAAACCCCGCGGATGTTCTGGCGTTCGCGCCACGGCAATCGCGTGAACGCGTTCTACCACGAGCAATCCGACGGCTGTTTCAAGCTGGATGGTTTCAGGGTGTTCTGGTACGGACTGGATGGCGATTTCGCGCTGATCGCGCGATGTGTCGAGCACTGCGCGCAACGGGCGCCGACACTGGTGGCTGCAGATGGATAAGCGAACGATTGGCATCGTCGGCGCACGCGGCCACACGGGGGCCGAGCTGATCCGGCTGATCGCCGCGCATCCCGCGCTGGAACTCGCCTTCGTGTCCTCGCGCGAGCTCGACGGCCAGCGCGTCGCCGCGCACAACGATGCGTATCACGGCGAACTGCGTTACGAGAACCTCGACCCCGCAGCCGTGGCCGCGAAGCGTGCGGACATCGTGATCCTGGCGCTCCCCAACGGGAAGGCTGCGCCCTTCGTGTCGGCCATCGATGCGGTCGCGCCTGACGCGCTGGTGGTCGATCTTTCCGCCGATCACCGTTTCGACGACAACTGGTACTACGGCCTGCCGGAACTGACGCGTGACAATTGGCGCGACGAGCGCCGGATCAGCAACCCCGGCTGCTATGCCACCGCGATCGAATTGTCCGTCGCGCCGCTCAAGGATCTGCTGGCCGCGCCGCCGGTGTGTTTCGGCGTATCCGGATACTCCGGCGCGGGCACCACGCCATCGGACAGGAACGATCCGGAAAAGCTGCGCGACAACCTGATGCCCTACGCGCTGACCGGTCACCTGCACGAAAAGGAAGCGTCGTTCCATCTGGGCGTGCCGGTGGAGTTCATGCCACACGTCGCGCCGCATTTCCGCGGACTCACCGTCACCACCAACCTGTATCTTTCGCGTGCGTTGAAACGCGATGAGACGATTGCGCATTTCCGCGACGCCTACGATGGCGAGAAACTGGTTCGCATCGTGGACGACCCGCCATGGGTGAGCCGCATCGCGGGGCGGCACCATGCCGAGATCGGCGGTTTCGCGATGTCGGCCGACGGCAAACGCGTGGTGATCGTCGCCACGCTGGACAATCTGCTGAAAGGTGCGGCCACGCAGGCGATGCAGAACATCAATCGCGCGATCGGCGTGGACGAATGCACGGCGATTCCGCCGGATTGAAGGGCAACGAACCATGACCCAACCGCTCTGGCAAAAATCGGACAGCAGGATCGATGCGAAGATCATGCGCTTTCTTGCCGGCGACGACGTGTTGCTGGACCGCGAATTTTTCCTGCACGACATCGCGGCCAGCAAGGCGTACGTCGAAGGTCTCGCGAACATCGGCGTGCTGAATGCGGACGAGTCCACCGCGCTGAAGCGCGAGCTGGATGCGCTGGCGGAGGATTTCCGCAACGGCCGTTTCGTGCTGGACGAGCGCTTCGAGGACGGCCATTCCGCGATCGAGGCGCGCCTGACCGAACGCTTGGGCGACACCGGTCGCAAGGTTCATACCGGTCGCAGCCGCAACGACCAGATCCTGGTCGCCACGCGGCTTTGGCTGAAGGAAAAACTCGCGGCGCTGGAGACGCGTTGCAAGACGATTGCGCGCGTGTGCTTGGATCGCGCCGCAAGGGAATCGCTGCCCCTGCCGGGCTACACGCACCTGCAGCGCGCGGTGGTGTCGTCGACCGCGATGTGGTTCGCCGGTTTCGCCGAAGGGTTTATCGACGATGCCTGGCGCGCGCGCGGCACGCGCGAGTTGATCGACGCCAATCCTCTGGGCACGGCGGCCGGTTTCGGCGTGAACCTGAAACTGGATCGCGGTCACACCACGCACGCGCTCGGCTTCGCGCGCATGCAGGTCAGCCCGGTCTATGCGCAGCTTTCGCGCGGCAAGTACGAAATGGCGGTGCTGGAAGCGATCGGCGGCGCGCTGCTGGACGTGCGCAGACTGGCCTGGGATCTGTCGCTCTTCACCACCGCGGAATTCAACTTCGTGAAACTGCCGCCGGAATACACCACCGGCTCCTCGATCATGCCCAACAAGCGCAACCCGGACGTGATCGAATTGCTGCGCGCGAGCTATGCATGCGTAGCCGCCGCGCGCACCGAAATCGAGCAGTTGCTGTCGCTGCCGTCGGGTTACCAGCGTGACCTGCAGTTCAGCAAGGGTGCGATCTTCCACGGCGTGCACCGCGGGTTGATGGCGCTTGAATTGATTCCCGATCTGCTTGTGCGCATGCAGTGGAACGAAGCCGCGATGCGCGCCGCGATCGAGCCATCGATGTACGCGACCGACGCCGCGATCGAGCAAGCTGCAGCGGGCGTGCCGTTCCGCGACGCCTATCGAGCCGCTGCGGATGCCGCAAAGGCGGCAGGGCAGGGTCGCACACCGGAACAAAGCCTCGCCGCGCGCGTGTCACCCGGCGCGCACGCCGATCTGCGGTTGAACGAATTGCGCGATCGGCTGGCAGCGTTCGATCCATGAAAAGCAACGACGTGAAAACAGTCAGCACAAACGACGCCGAACATTACAACTGGGGCGATGCCTGCGACGGCTGGCATTTGTTGAAGGGCGATGACCTCAGCGTGATCGAGGAACGCATGCCGCCGGGAACGGCGGAGCAGCGGCACTACCATCAGCGTTCACGCCAATTTTTCTATGTGCTCGAAGGCGTGGCCACGCTGGAACTGGACGGCGAAGTCCACACGCTGCGACGCGGTGAAGGCTTGCACGTGCCACCTGGTGCCGCGCACCAGATGCGCAACGACGGAGCTTTCGATGTACGGTTCATGGTGGTTTCAGCGCCGCGGAGCCACGGCGACCGCATCGCCGCGCCGCTGGTTCGATCAGGCGTGGAGTAACGGTCGCCGGTGCGATATCAATGGGATGCGCTCGCGGTATTCGCTACCCCTTTCAGATAACGATCGAACCACGCCACCGTGCGCTGCAGCGCGTCGATCTGGTTTTCGCGTTTGGTGAAGCCGTGGCCTTCGTCGGGGTAGTAGTGCGCCTCGACGGTGCGGCCGGCGCCCTTCAGGATCGATACGACCTGTTCGGCTTCCTCTTTCGGCACGCGGATGTCGTTGTCGCCCTGCAGCACAAGCAGCGGCGCTTTCGCGTTCTTGATGTAGGTGATCGGCGAATCGGCCTCGTAGATTTTCCGGTCCTTCACCGGATCGCCCAGCAGCGACATCTCGTATTGACGCAGGAACGGGTCCTCGTGCTTCAGCATGGTCAGCCAGTTGATGATGCCGTATTCCTCCACCGCGGCGGCCCACACGTCGGGCGTCTTGCCGATCGCCATCAGCGTCATGTAGCCGCCGTAGGAGCCGCCGGTGATGCCGATCTTCTTCGGGTTCACGTAGCCGGTCGCGGCCATAAACTTCGCCGCGTACACCTCGTCTTGCAGGTCACCGCCGCCCAGATCCTTGACGTTGGCCTTCTGGAAGGCCATGCCGTAACCGGTCGAACCACGCACGTTGGGCGCGATCACGGCGTAGCCGCGCGAGGCCAGTGCCAGCGCGGTGCGGTTGAAGCTGTCCACGGTCTGTCCGGTCGGGCCGCCGTGCGGCAGCACCACGCCGGGCGCGGAACCGTCGCGTTTCAGGTTCGCCGGCATCCACAGGAACGCGCTGATGATGGTGCCGTCGAAGCTCTTGTAATGCACCAGTTGCGAGTGCGGCAGCGCCTCCGGCCTGATGCTCGGCAGCGCGGAATGCGTGAGCTGACGCGGTGATCCGCCCGCGACGGGATAGATCCAGTAATCGGCGGGTTCGCTGGAACTCTGGTGCGAAACGAGCAACCGCGAACCGTCGCCCGAAAACGGCGTGGGATTGCCGTCGAGCGCATTCAATCCGTCCGGCAGCGCGAGCTTCCGCGATTTCCCGGCAGCGATGTCGTAGAGATAAATGTCGCTGCGTCCATCGGCATTGATGGTGTAAAGCACCTGTTTGCCGTCGGGCGAGAAATTGCCGGCCGTGGATTCCCAGGGATCCTTGGTGAGCCAGCGATAGACGTGCTTGTCGATGTCGTAGAGCGCGGCGCGGTTGGTGCCGCCTTCGGCATTCGAGGACACCGCGAGCCAGCGTCCATCCGGCGACACCGCGCTGGCCGTGATCAGCACCTGCCCCTGGTGCGGCGTCAGCTCCGTCGCCTTGCCGGTGGCCGTGTCGATGCGCCACGCGCTGGCGTCGGTGAAAGCGGCATTGACGCGGTTGGCATACACGCTGCGGCCGTCATGACTCCATGCCACCACCTGCCACAGGTGATCCTTGCTCGCCTCGTGCGTCAGCCGGCGGATCGCGTGCGTCTTCCAGTCGAGCAGGGCGATGTCGGTGACCGAGGCGGTCTTCGGCTTGATGTTGAAGGCGAGGGTCTTGCCGTCCGGCGAGAACAGCGCGCCCGTGTTCGAGACGTCGGGTTGCGGCGTCAGATCGAGCGGCTGGCCGCCGTCCGCGGGCACGGCGTACAGCCTGAACTGCTCGTTGCCGCCCTGATCGGATTCATACACGATCCACTTGCCGTCCGGCGACCAGGTCGCGCCGTATTCGCGGTCGTTCGAGCGCGTCATCTGCACGGCCGAACCCTTGGCGAGCGGGATCTTCCAGAGGTTGTAGCGGCCGGTGATGTTGGTGGAGATCACGACGTCGCGGCCGTCCGGCGACCACGCCGCACCGGCCACACCGTGCGTGAAGAACAGGTCGCGGACAGGCACCGGATGCGCGGCGGGATTGTCCGCCGAGCGGATCGAGGCGGGGTCGGTCAGCGCGCGTTCCGGAGCGGGAACGGCGCCGAACAGGGGGAAGGAAACGAAGACCAGCGCAACCGCGAGCCAGCGCATGAGGGCGTCCTCCTTCGGTCGAAGGAGGACAGCCTACACCCGGCGGTTTTCGCGGACAGGGCTGGAAGTCATGCGCGGCGTTCCGCCAGCGCGGTTTGTCAGAACGACATGAAATACCCGCCGTTCACCGGAATGTTGGCGCCGGTGATGAAACCGGCGTCGTCGGCGGTGAGGAAAGCGACGGTGCGGGCGATTTCCGAGGGTTCGCCCAGCCGTCCGACCGGGATCTGCGCGATGATCTGCGCGCGGATGTCTTCCGGCACCTTCATCACCATCTCGGTCTTGCAGTAACCGGGCGAGACACTGTTGACGGTCACGCCCTTCTTCGCGACCTCGCGCGCCAGCGCCATCGTGAAGCCGTGCATGCCGGCCTTGGCGGCGGAGTAGTTGGTCTGGCCGAACTGGCCGGTCTGGCCGTTGACGGAGGAGATGTTGACGATCCGGCCGAAGCCGCGCGCGGTCATGCCGTCCACCACGTTGCGGCACATGTTGAACACGCCGTCGAGGTTGACGTGCATCAGGTCGTTCCACTGCGCCTCGGTCATCTTGCGCAGCGAGACATCGCGGGTGATGCCGGCGGCGTTGACCACGATGTCCACGCTGCCGAACCTGCCTTCGACGCGCTTGGCCAGATCGGCGCATTGCTCGAAGCTGGAAACATCGACCGGCTCGAACCGGATGCTGCCGTCGTATTCGCGGGTCTCCGCGCGGAAGGCTTCGAGCCGGTCTTCGCGGCTGGCGAGGTCGGCGGCGATCACCTGCCGTCCGTCGCGCGCGAGATGCTTGCAGATCTCGGTACCCAGCCCGCCGATGCCGCCGGTCACGACGGCTACACGTTTCGTCATCGAATTGTTCCTCGAAAGGGTGAAGGGCTGCCGGGGCCGTCGTCCATGTCCGGCAAGCCGGCGGCCACTGCTCGAGCCTCGCGATCCGGCGCGGTCGCGAAAAATTCCGCACAGCGCCATGTGCTGCGCCGCAGCAATCGCGGGATGTTAGGCAGCGCCCGGTGGCGTGTCAACGCCGTTTGCGGGCGGTCTTGTCGCCTTCGCCGGAGTCGGCCGGCGGAGGCTTGACGGTATCGGCCTGCATGGACTTCCACAGCTCCAGGTTGCGCTCGGTGATCTCGTTCAGCATCGACCACGGCGTCTGTCCGAGCAGGTTGTTCAATTGCGCGCGGAACTTGTGCTGCTGGTCCAGGAAGATCTTCAGGCTGTTCTCAAGGTAACCGCCCACGAAGCCCTGCATGGCGTCGCCGTAGAAGCGGATGATCTGCGAGAGCAGATTGGTGGAGAAGATCGGCTGGCCGTGCTGTTCGTGCTCGGCGATGATCTGCAGGAGCACCGGACGGGTCAGGTCCTCGTCGGTGCGGGCGTCGCGCACCTCGAACGGTTCGCCGGCCAGCACCAGTTGCCGCACTTCCTCCAGCGTGATGTAGCTGGAAATGCGAGTGTCGTACAGCCGGCGGTTCGGGTACTTCTTGATGACGCGCTGTGGTGCCATGCCGCAAAGCTAGCACGGCATGCCGCGGCGCACCAGCGAAGGGTTCGCGCTTTCCGGCCCGGAAACGGCAGCGCGGCGTCACGCTCCGGGTGGTGGGTTGCCGTCCTCGCCGCGGAGGGTGCCGGTCGGCAGCACCACCTGACCGTGGGTCTGGTTGATCAGCTCGGCTCCGGCCAGGTAGATGCCGACGATCGCGGTGATCAGCCCCAGATAACCACCCAGCGTGGTCAGCACGTCCAGGCGCGTCCACCCCGACAGCGCCAGTGCCAGCAGCGTCAGCCACAGCCCCAGCGTGAACAGCATCCGCGCGGCGCCGGCCCTGAACGCGGCGATCCACGCGGAGAAGGCCACCACCGCCCACACCACGTGGTACCAGCCGAGGAAGCCGCGCGTGGGCGCAATCGCGCCGCCGTTCACCGCGTGCGCGTCGAGGGCCCACGTCCACCAGAACGCGGCGAACGCCAGGAACAGCAGCATGTCGAGGGCGCGCCCCCTGAAAAACTGCAGCAGTCCGGCGAGCGCCATCACGCTGCCACCCAGGGTGACCGCCAGCATCAGGTCGAGGGTGCGTTCCGCGGGATCGAACCAGCCGGCGTCGAGCATGCTGACCATCCACAGCGTCACGGCGAAGGCGGTGTAGCCGAGCGCCGAGGCGTCGGCGGTTCTGAAGGTCATGACGAAACCTCCGTCGGTCGGACACCCGCCGGTCCCGCGCGACGCGAGCCGGCGTCACGGGGGATTATCGACGGCAGACGTGTAGAACATGTGTGCGGAACCGCTCGCGGCCGCGCCAAGCCGCCCGCGGCAGTTTCCGCGAGGGGACATTCGACTGGCCGCCGGCCGCCGCAGGCATCAGCGCGCGACCGGGCGCCGGATGCTTCATCCGAAGCATCCGGCGTTTCGCGATCCGCTCAGCCGTGCAGGACGGGCTCGCCGTGCGCGCCTTCGTGCTCGCCGGTCGGCAGCACCACGTGTCCGCGGCTTTCGTTGATGAGGTCGGCGATCGCGGTGTACATGCCGATCACCGAAGTCACCAGCCCCAGGTAGCCGCCCAGGATGGTGAACCAGCCGAGATGCGTCCAGCCGTCCAGCGCCAGCGCCAGCAGCGTCAGCCACAGCCCCAGCGTGAACAGCGTCTTGACCGCGCCTTCCCTGAAATCGGCGAACCATATCCCGAAGGCCAGCACCGCCCACACGATGTAGTACCAAGCGAGATAGCCCTGGCTGGGTGCGGGCGAGCCTCCCGCGATGGCGTGCATGTTCAGGGCCCAGGCCCACCAGAATGCGCCGAAGCCCAGGAACAGCAGCATGTCGGCGGTACGCCCGCGGAAGTATTCGAGAATCCCGGCGACCGCCATCGCGCTGCCGCCGAGGGTGACTGCCAGTGTCAGGTCGATGGTCCGCTCCGAGGGGTCGAACCAGCCTGCGTGGATCATGCTGATCATCCACAGCGTCAGGGCGAAGGCAGCGTAGCCCAGCGTGGATGCGTTTGCGGTTCTGTTCATGGCAACCTCCATCTACACAAGAACCCGACTCAGCTACCGTCGAGGATTCGACGGAGTTGGAGGTCGGATTCATTATCGACGAGGTGCGTGTAGAACGCGTGTGCACGGCCCGCCGCGACCGCCGGGGCGGGCGTTCCGGCGTCATGACGGAAGCAAGGAGCCGTGCGATCGTCACGCCGTCTTCATGTGGCGATAACAACCGCGTATCGCGGCGCGCTCATTCGCCGGCAGCCGGCGAAGGCAGCGCGGACGGACCGCCGCCGGCCTGCCGCAGGGAACGCGCCGGGATCGCGAACTCGATGCCCCGTCCTTCCCACGTCTCCAGAATCCTCAGGTTGATGCGCTGCTGGATGTCGCGGTAGAGGTTGTAGTCAGGGACCAGCACGTAATAGACGAATTCGAAATCCAGTCCGTATTCGCCGAAACCGGTGAAATGGCCGCGGTCGAACCGCACCGGCTTTTCCTGCTCGATGAATCCGCGCACCTGCTCGACCACGCCGGCAAGCCTGTCGCGCGGCGTGTCGAACGGCAGACGGAAGCCGAACACCACGCGCCGTTCGCGCATACGGGTGTAGTTGTGCACCAGTTCCTTGAGCAGCACCGAGTTGGAGATCGCCAGCTCCTCGCCGGACTGCGAGCGGATCCGGGTGGACTTGATGCCGACCTTGATCACCGTGCCCTGGGCGGAACCGAAGGCGATCGTGTCGCCAACCTCGAACGGCTTGTCCAGTCCGATGCTGATCGACGCGAACAGGTCGCCCAGCACGTTCTGCAGCGCCAGCGCCACCGCCACGCCGCCGATGCCCAGACTGGCGATGAAGGCGCTGATGTTGACGCCCGCGTTCGCCAGCAGCGCCAGGATCAGCGTGACCCACACCACGAAATGCGCGAACCAGGTCAGCACGCCCAGCATCACCGGATTGCCGCGCTGCGGCGTGCCCTGATGGGTGGAGCGCCGCAGCCACGCGACGATCAGCGCGGAAACCCAGAACGCCGCCTGCAGTCCCACCAGCGCGAAAGTGATCTGCTGCAGCCAGTGCCGCAGGTGCCTGGCCTGCTCGGTGGGCGTGCCGAAGTGCAGCACGTCCAGCGCAATCGCCACCGCCAGCAGCAGCAGCAGCCAGCCGCGGGTCGCCTCCGTCACCGCCGCCGCGATCCCGAAGCCGGAGCGGTGCGTGCGCGCCGCCAGCGCACGCAGGCGGCTGCCGAGGATGGACGCGGCGCCGTGCGTCACCGCGTAGCCGAGCAACGCGCCCAGCCCCGCGATGATCCAGGCGAGACTGGAATGGCCCAGCCAGCCGCTGTGATGAAGCCATTGGTTCATGGATGGGTGTCTTGTTCGCCGTTCGAGGAAGGGTCAGGCGCCGGGTGCATTCGACGGCCGGTTTCACCGCAGGTCAGGCGTTGGCGCCGCCGTGCTGCTGAAGCACCCGCCGCATCACGAAGTCCGCGCTGATCGGCTCGCCGGTCAGCAGCATCGCCGCGAGTTCCCCGCCCAGGATCTGCGGCGCGATCACCACGTCGGGCTGCGCGAGGTTGACACGGCCCAGGTGATGCGCATCGTTGACCGCGGCCACCGTGCGCGCCTTGCCGGCCAGCTCGCGCACCGCCAGCACCACGAAGGCGTTCTCGGAATCGTCGGCCATCATCGCCAGCACCGCCTGCGCCTTGTCGGCGCCGGCCTTGCGCAGCACATCGCCGTCGCTGGGGTCACCGATCACGGCATCGACGTTCTCGGGCAAACCGGCTTCCGGTTCCTGGCGCAGGATGCGCGTGACCGGATGGCCGCGGCGCACCAGTTCGCGCCAGGTGTTGAGCGCCAGCGGCGTGTCGCCGATCACGACGAAATGGTTTTCGCGTTGCATGCGTTTGCCCTTGCGATTGACGATGCGTTGCAGGCTGCGGGTCACCAGCGGCGCGATCACCGCGGTCAGCGAGGTGGCGAACACCGCCACGCCCAGCACGATGACCGAGACCGCGAACAGCCTGGCTTCGGTGGTCTGCGGCGTGATGTCGCCGTAGCCGACCGTGCTCATGGTCACCATCGCGTAATACAGCGCAGTCACCAGATCGGTGACCGGCGGCTTGAAGTCGGCGCCAAGATAATAGGTGCCGAACGTCGCGTACACGATCAGCATCACCACCGAGGTCAACGCGAACAGCGTGCTGGCGGTGACGCTGGTGCGGTCGAACTGCCGCCACGCGAACGCCAGCAGTGCGACCATCAGGATGAAATACGCCAGCAGCGGGTGCGCGTGCGGATGGTGGCCGAACAGCATGCTCACCGCGGCCAGCGCCGCCAGCAGCAGCGCCATCGTCCACGCCAGCCGCGAGCGCAGCAGCAGGCCGACGGCCATGATCAGCATCCCGATCCCGATCAGCAGCGGCGGCAGCAGGCTGGGGTGCAGGCCGCTGCCGCCTTCGAGCAGGCGTTCGAGGATCGGCCGCCAGTGCCGTCCGAGATCGACCTGCAGCAGCCAGAACCCGCCCAGCGCCAACAGGATCGCCAGCGGCACGTGCGGGAACCAGTGCGGGCCGCCCACCCGCCGGTGCAGCTGCTGGATCCGGTTGCGCAACAGTTGGGTCGGGCTGGGCTGCATGGCGGCGTGCGACGAACCGCGGCGCGGCGGAAACCGCCGCCACCTTAGCAAGACGGTACCGGCGCGCCAAGCGCGTCAGGGCAGGCCGATGCGCAGATACGGCGAAGGCTGGCGTTCGATGAACTCGCGGCGGACATGCGTGAACAAATCGCGCTGGCTGCCGAACGGCAGTTCGGCGAGCGCCTCGTCGAAGCTCAGCCAGCGGAACGCGGCGTGCTCGCCGTTCAACCTGACTTCGGCGTCCGGTGCGATCGTCGCCACGAACGCGGGCACCACCGCGATGCGATCCTCGCGTGCGTCGTAGAACGCTTCGCAGAAGCCCGTCGCGTAAAGCGCAACGGGCGTCAGCCCGGTTTCCTCGGCCAGTTCGCGCAAGGCAGCCTGCCAGCCGGTTTCGCCCGCTTCGACGTGGCCCGCGACGTAGGTCCAGACGCCGTGCAGATGGCCGCCGGCACGGCGCAGCAGCAGGACGCGGGCCCGCGCGCCGCCGCCCTTCAGGGCCAGCACGGAAACCATCGTGCAGCGTATCGCGGGTCCCGGCATGGTCACGGATCTGCGCCTTCGGGTTGCACCAGTGTGGACTTGGTCCGCCGCGAACGCCAGGCATGACTCCCGGCACTGGGGCATCGGGCGGCCCGGCCTCAGTCTTGCGCGACACTCCGGAGAATCGCATGAACGCTCCGACACTTTCCGCCGGTCGCGCGCAGGGCCTGACCGGGCACGCGCTCGTCGCCATCCTTGCCGGCGGATTGCTTGCCGGCACGCTCGACGTCGGCGCGGCCGCGCTGATCAACCTGCTCGATCCGCGCATCATCCTGCGCTTCATCGCCGGCGGCGTGCTCGGGAGAGAAGCCCTGCAGGGCGGCGCAGCGGCGGAATGGCTGGGCCTGTTCCTGCAATGGGGCATGTCGCTGGTGATCGCGGCGATCTTCGTGGCGGCCGCGCTGCGCCTGCACTGGATGACCGAACGCTGGATCAGCACCGGACTCGCCTACGGCGTGGTGGTGTTCGTGGTGATGAATTACGTGGTGATGCCGCTTTCCGCATGGCAGCGGATCAACCATTTCTCGCCTTCAAAATTCATCGAGAACCTTGCCGCGATGCTGCTGTTCGGGTTGATCGTGTCATTCGCCGCGCACCGCTGTCTGGGTGCCGCGCGCAAACGCTGAAGGGCGCGCGTCACGGCGCCGCTGCGCGGTGTCCGTGCACGCTCCGCCACAGCATCGCGGCGGCCACCACCGCCCACACCAGCAGGCTGACATAGACGCCGATTCCCGGGATCACCAGCAGATGCCGTTCGCCGGTGGCGTGCGCCAGCGCGAAGGTGCCGACCGTGTACATGCCGATCGGGAACACGATGTCCCAGTCGTCCACCTCGTATTCCACCGGTGCGTGGCTCCAGCCCAGCCGCCATACTTCCAGCATCACCAGCAGCGGAATCCACCACGTGGCCGTGGCCCAGTAGAACAGGGTGAAGCCCTTCACGAACGGCAGCAGGTCGTGCAGCGGCCCGTGTGCGGGCGCGTTCATCACCACCATGCTGCCGGCCAGCGTGCTGATCGCCAGCGCACCCATGTTGATCCAGTAGGGCGGCGTGAATTCGCGCGCGTGCATCGGCAGCAGCACCATCCGGTACACCACCAGCGTGATGATCGGGAAGTACCACGCGCAGCCGACCAGATACAGGCACATCGCGATCAGCAGCAGGCCTTCGCGCGTCACCAGGGTGCCGTCACGCGCCAGGAGCGCCACCAGCACGGCCAGCGACTGCGTGGCCACCACCACCACCAGCCACCCGCCGTTGATGGTGTGGCTGAAAGGCGCCTTGTAGTGCCGCACCATCGTGACGAAGAAGAACAGGTAGATCAGCACCGCCCAGCACACGGCGCCCCACACCGCCAGCACGCGCGCCAGCAGGGGCAGATGCACCACCAGCAGGCATTGGGTGCCAAGCACGCAGGTTCCGGCGGCCAGCGTGAGAAAGGCCGCGCCATGACCGGGCGTGGCGAAGTGCGCGGCCATTTCCTCGCGGTAGAACGCGAGTCGCAACGCGCTGATCAGCAGCAGCCACAGGTAGGCCAGCCAGTTCAGCCAGAACAGCACCTGTCCCAGTACCGGCATGCCGTGCTGGGTCACGTCGATGGAGACGATGCCGGTCGCCATCACCAGCGCGAAACTGCCGGGCTCCATGCCACGCGCACGGGCCAGCACGTGTTCGACGAGGGTCATCGCGCGCTCCTGCCTGAAGTCCGCGGCGGATTCTAGGCAGGGCACGATCAAGGCGGCGTGAGCCGAAGGGGGCCGCCGTCCATGACTATCGTCCCATGCAGGCGCTGCCGCGCGGGCGTACAAAGGGCAGATCGGCCGGTGCGGTCGCGCACGATCGGCGTGCGCGGCGGGGCACCGGCTTCACGAGTGGGGAATCGGACGATGCGCGGAATCCAGAGACAATCCCTTGCGGCCGTGTTGTGCCTGGTACTCGGTTGCGCCGCCGCTGCCCCGGCAGCGCCCGCAGCGGGCAGCAGCGCAACCGGTCAAGGCATGCTGGGCTTCACCGCCAGCGGTGCCGCGCGGCAACGCGCCCTCGAGCAGCGCTACGACGCCCTGCTCGACGCTTCGGAGATGCGTGCGTGGCTGAAGCGGATGTCGTCCGAACCCAACCAGGTCGGCTCGCCGCACGACAAGGCCAACGCCGAGTTCATGCTCTCGCTGTTCAGGGCGTGGGGCTGGGACGCGCACATCGAGACCTTCGACGTGCTGTATCCGACACCCACGCAGGAGCTGGTGGAGATGGTCGCGCCGACCACCTTCAAGGCGAGCCTGCATGAACCACCCATCAAGGGCGATGCGACGTCGAGCCTGCCCGGCGCGCTGCCGCCGTACAACGTTTACGGCGCCGACGGCGACGTCACCGCGCCGCTGGTGTACGTGAACTACGGGATGCCCGACGACTACAAGGAACTCGCGCGCTACGGCATCGACGTCAAGGGCAAGATCGTGATCGTGCGCTACGGCGGCGGCTGGCGCGGCCTGAAACCGGAACTCGCGTATCAGCACGGTGCGGTGGGTTGCCTGATCTATTCCGATCCGCGCGACGACGGCTACTTCCAGGGCGATCCGTACCCCGAGGGCGGCTGGCGCCCGCCGGAGGGCGTGCAGCGCGGCTCGGTGGCCAAGATGCAGATCTATCCGGGCGATCCGACCACGCCGGGTTACGGTTCGGTGCCGGGAGCGAAACACATCCCGATCGGGGATGCCAAGACCGTGCTGAAGATTCCGGTGTTGCCGATTTCCTACGCCGATGCGACGCCGCTCCTGAAGGCGATGGGCGGCCCGGTGGCGCCGGAAAGCTGGCGCGGCGCACTGCCGTTCACCTATCACCTGGGCGCCGGTCCGGCCAGGGTGCACATGGTGGTGAAGTCGGACTGGAGCCTGAAGCCGATCTACGACGTGATCGCCACGCTCGAGGGTTCCGGCGATGCGGATCAATGGGTGATACGGGGCAACCATCACGACGGCTGGGTGTTCGGCGCGTTCGATCCCCTGGCCGGCATGATCGCCGAGCTGGGCGAGGCCAAGGCGCTGGGCACCTTGTACAAGCAGGGCTGGCGGCCGAAACGCACCATCGTGTACGCGAGCTGGGACGGCGAGGAGCCGGGCCTGCTGGGTTCCACCGAGTGGGCAGAAACCCATGCCAAGGAGCTGCAGCAGAAAGCCGTGCTGTATCTCAATTCCGACACCAACGGCCGCGGCTTCCTGTTCGCGGGCGGCAGCCATTCGCTGCAGCACCTGGTGAATCAGGTCGCGGCGGGCGTCACCGATCCCGAGACGACGGTCAGCGTGCAGCAGCGCCAGCGCGCGTTTCTCGACGTGCGCGCCGCCGGGAAGGATGCCAGCCCCATGATCAAGGAGGCCGCGAAACTGGCGGGGACGAACGGCGACATTCCGATCTCGCCGCTGGGCTCCGGTTCCGACTACAGCGCGTTCCTGGAACACCTCGGCATCGCGACGCTGAATCTGGAATTCGGCGGTGAGGACGAATCGAACGGCGGCGTCTATCACTCGCGTTACGACTCGTTCGACCACTTCATCCGTTTCGGTGATCCGACCTTCGAGTACGAGGTCGCGCTGGCGCAGGTGGCCGGCCACACCGTGATGCGCACCGCCGATGCGGAAGTGCTGCCGATGCGTTTCGGCGATTTCAGCGCCACCGTGGACCGCTACATCGAACAGTTGCACAAGCAGGTGGACGATGCACGCAAGGCCGCCGAACAGCAGCACAAGCTGCTGGATGCGAACGCCTACAAGCTGGCCGCCGATCCCGACCACCCGGTTGCCCCGCCGGAGCGCCTGCCGGACGTGCCCGGGATCGACTTCGCCCCGCTGGATGCAGCGGCAAAGCGCTTGAAGCAGAGCGTGCAAGCCTATGAAAAGGCTTACGACGCGCGTGCCGCGAAAGGCCTGGCGATGCCCGCCGACCAGTTGCGGCAGGTCAACGCATTGATGGGTACGCTGGAGCAGCGTCTGCTCGACGATGCCGGCCTGCCGGGGCGTCCCTGGTACAGGAACATGATCCAGGCGCCGGGCGAGCTGACCGGCTATGCGCCCAAGACGATTCCCGCCGTGCACGAGGCTCTGGATGCGCGCGACTGGACCCGCGCCGACCACTACGCCACGGTCACGGCCAGGGTGCTGGACAATTACCGCGCGCAACTGGACAAGCTGACGGCGCTGCTGAAATAGCGGGTTCACCGCGACCCCGCGTGCAGCGCGGGGTCGCGCGTCCCGCTCGCCACGGAGTCTGCGCGCGGCGATACAATCGGAGCCACGTGAGGTGAAAAGGGCCATCCGGGTCCCCTGATCCATGACCATCCGTTCCGCGAACTGGTTGGCGTTGGTGTTGACCGCCGTGCTGGCCGCCTGCGCGCAACAACCCGCGCGCGAATCGTCCGCGCACCATCCGCCCGCCACGATCGACTATGCGAAGTACGTGCAGGGCACGGTACCGTGGTTCCAGTTCACGTCGCTGTACGACTGGGAGTCCAACCAGCCCGGTTCGGTGGTGGTCTGGACGAGTCCGGTCCAGGCTTACCTGCTGACGCTGGTGGGACCGTGCCTCGGCTTGCAGAACGCGTTCGTGATCGCGTTGACCTCGCAGTCCGGTCTGGTGAGTTCCAACCGTGACCTCGTGATCGCCGGCGGCGACCGCTGCCGGATCATGCGCATCGAACGGCTCGACGCGCGCGCGATCCGTGCCCTGCGCAACAAGCCGGCCGCGTCCGGCAGCAGGGGCGGTTGAAGGCGTTTTTGCCGGGCGCATGCCACGCGCATCCACCGGCAGGACGGCACCGCTACCGCACGTGGCGATCCTGGGTGGCGGCTTCGGCGGCCTGTGGGCCACGCGCGCGCTGCGCCATGCGCCGGTGCGGGTGACCCTGGTCGATCGCGCCAACCATCATCTTTTCCAGCCGCTGCTGTACCAGGTCGCGACCGCCGGACTGAGCGGGCCGGACATTGCCGCGCCCTTGCGCCACATCCTGCGTCGCCAGCGCAACGTCACGGTGTGGATGGACGAGGTGCAGGGCATCGATGTCGCGGCGCGCCGGGTGACGTTGATGCACGGCGCGCTCGATTACGATTATCTGGTCGTCGCCACCGGTTCCGGCAACACCTGGTTCGGGCACGACGGATGGGCCCGTCACGCCACGGGTCTGAAGACGATGGACGACGCGCTGGCGATCCGGCGCCGGATCCTGGGCGCATTCGAGGCCGCCGAACGCGAGGCCGACCCCGGGCGGCGTGCCGAATGGCTGACCTTCGTGATCATCGGCGCCGGCCCGACCGGCGTCGAACTGGCCGGCACGCTGGCCGAGATCGCGCAGCACACGCTGCCGCGCGAGTTCCGCATCGCCGATCCGCGCAGCGCCCGCATCCATCTGGTCGAAGCGGGTCCCCGCGTGCTGGCATCGATGCCGGAAGCGCTTTCCGCGTGGTCACTGAAACGTCTGCGGCGGATGGGCGTGGAGGTCCACCTGAAGGCCGCCGTCACGGAAGTGGACGATCGCGGCGTCGCGTTGAACGATGGCGCGCGCATCGCGACGCGTACGGTCCTGTGGGCCGCGGGGGTCGCCGCCTCGCCGCTCGGCGCGCAACTGGGCGCCCGATGCGATCGGGCAGGGCGCGTGCACGTCGCGCCGGACTTGTCGTTGCCGGCCCATCCCGAAGTGTTCGTGATCGGCGATCTCGCGCATGTCGAACAGGCCGGTGAATTGTTGCCGGGCCTTGCCCCGACGGCCAAGCAGATGGGCGCGCATGTCGCGCGCGTGATCCGCGCTCGCCTGCGCCACCGCGCGCCGCGTCCCTTCCGCTACCGCGATTACGGCACGCTGGCCACGATTGGCCGCAACGCCGCGGTGGTCGACCTGCACGGCCTGAAGCTCACCGGCCTCGCGGCCTGGTGGTTCTGGCTAGTCGCGCACCTGTTCTTCCTGATCGGTTTCCGCAACCGCCTGATCGTGATGATCGACTGGGCGTGGTCGTACCTGACCTGGCAGCGCAACGCGCGCCTGATCGTCGGCGGCGGGCGGGGCCGCTGAGACGCTATGGCTCCGCGCCCAGCTTGCGCTGCAGGAAATCCACCGTCGCGCCATCGGCCTTCAGCCAGGAGGCGTAGCGCAGGAAGCCGTGGATCTCGTCGGGGATCACCATCTCCTCGAACGGCACCCCGTGCTGCTGCAGGCGCCGCGCGAGGTCGATCGTCTGCTGGAAGTGCACGTTGCGGTCGTCGTCGCCCTGGATCAAGAGCACCGGTGATCGCCATGTCGCGATGTCGGCGTCGGGCGAGGATTCCCACGCGACTTTCATCGCCTGCTTGAAATCGCCCTGTTCGTAACGCCCGTCCGGTTTGCCGAACCACTCGGCAATGTCGCGCGACCAGTCATGCACGCCGTGCAGGTCCACGCCGGCCTTGAAGAGGCCGGAGTCGCGCGCCAGCGCCAGCGCGGTGAGATAGCCGCCATAGGAACCGCCCCAGATGCCGATCCGCTCCGGATCGACGCCTTGCGCGTGCTGCAGGAATTGCGCACCGGCGACCGCGTCCTGGTATTCGGAGGCGCCGGTGGGGCCCCAGTGCGGCGGATGGTGGAAGGCGTGGCCGTAACCGATGCCCAGCCGGTAGTTCACCGACAACACGGTGAAACCCTGCGCGGCCAGATACTGGTTCACCGCATAGCTGTTGCTGTAGTAGTCCATGTAGTGCCAGCCCAGCAGCATCTGCCGTGGCGGGCCGCCATGCACGAAGATCACGCCGGGTTGGCCGTGCGCGCCGTTGCGCTGGAACAGTTGCCCGTGGATCAGCGTGCCGTCGGCCGCCTTGAACGTCACGGCTCGCGGGATCACCAGTTGCGTGGTCGGAAAATCCTTCGGCAGCAGGTCCGGTTGCAGTAGGCGCAGCGCGCCGCCGTCGGCTTGCATCACCGCGACCAGCGGCGGGCGCTGCGCGCCCGCATCGATGCAGGCGATCGCGTTCGCGGCGGCGGTGACGGGTGACCATTGCAAACCTGCGCCCGAGGTCAGCGCGGCCGGTTGCGCGCGATCGACCGGCACGCGAAACAGATGGCGGCGGTCGTCGTCGTTTTTGGTGGTGCCGGTGTTGGCGCTGTAGAAGATCGAGCGCCCGTCGCGGGCCATCGCCACGTCTTCCACCATGAACGCGCCCGGCGTCAGCAGCAGCGGCGTACCGCCAGCCGCGGCGATTGAGTAAAGGTGCGGCCAGCCGTCGAGATCGGCCAGGAACACCAGCTTGGTGCCGGCATCGGCCCAGTGCAGGTTGGCGCCGCTCGCGGTTTCGGGATAGGAGCCGGGCAGGGTGTCGGGGCTTTGCCACACGGCGTGGCCCAAACCCGTACCCGGGTCGGCGATCCAGATCGACCACGGTTGCGGCGTCTGCGTCAGGATCGGTCGCGGCGGCCCGCCGTTGCCGGGCTGGCGCGTGAACGCGATCCGCGTGCCGTCAGGCGACCAGCGCGGCATGTCGTCGATGCCGGTCGAAGGCGCGAGGTATCGCAGCGGCGTCCTGTCGTCGGTGAATACGCCGATGAAGGCGTGATCGCCGCGGTCCGACACGAACGCGAGACGCCTGCCGTCCGGCGACCACTGCAGGTCGGCATCCTTGCCGCGGTCGAAGAACAGGCGCTTCGGTTTGTCCTTGGAGCCCGCGGCGAGCGGCGCGGTCCAGACCTGATGGTCCCTGACGTAGGCCAGCCGTCCGTCCGCGGATATCGCCGGCGCATCGCCCTCGGTCAATTCGCGCGCACTGCCGCCTCGCAGATCGACCGCCCACAGCATCACCTTCGGCTGGATCGGACTCGACGAGGGATCGGGTTCCAGCGGTTCCGGCCAGTTGGCGTCGTGATCGCCGCCACGCACGAACACCAGTTCGTCACCGTCCGGCGAAAACGTCAGTTGCGTGATTTCCTGGCCGTCGTCCTGCATGAACCGTGTGACTTGGCGTGGCTTGAAATCCGGTGCCTGTGCGACCCACACGTTGCGCACGCCGCGCAGATCGATCACCCACGCGATCCGGTCGCCGTGTTCGGATGAGGCGAGACCACTCGGAAAGGGGTAGTCGAGCACCTGTGCCAGGGTGAAGCCGCCGGATGCGTGCGCAGGGGGCGTGGCGGATGCGCCGCCGGCCAGCAGCAGGGCGGCGAGCAGCAGAAAGGCGCGGAAGCGGATGCGCGGCTGCATGGCGATCTCCCCCGAGGTGATCGCGGCAGCCTGCCGCGCCCGCCACGCCTTGTCCAGTGCGACAGGTCATGCCCCATGTGCGCTCCGCATGGGGTGCGGAGCGCACGCGTGCGGTTCAATCGTGGTCGTGATGGTGCCCGTGGTGGTGATCATGGTCGTCTTCCCACCAGCGGCGCTCGTGTCCGCCGTAATGCCGGACCACGTAATCGTTCCGCAGGTAGGGACGATCGACGTCGAGATCGATGCTGACCCCGCCCGTACTCACGTAACCCTGCAACGCGACCGGGAGGCTGACGCCGGCCTGCCAGCCGTTGCCACCCAGCCAGAACCACATCCGCGTCTCCGGGGCGTAATACACCTCGGCCGACGGGTAATAGACATAGCGATGCTTGGCGCGCCAGCCGTGCGCGGGCGCCCACGGCGGCGGATCGGCGGAAGCGACCGGCGCGACCAGTCCCGCGCCGGCGACGGCGAACGCGATCAGTGCGGCAAGGCGTACGGATTTCATGCTGACTCCCTCGTGTGGCCTGCGGAGAGTGATGGAAGCTCTGGACAGATCCATCCAGGATCTGTCGGAGCACGCCAAGTCCGGCACGGGTCCGGACCTGGCTTCGCGTGCGGCACGTCCTTTGCCGCATGGAAACTCTGATGAATCAGCGTTTCCTTATCGCAGCTTGTCCGCACGGCGACTGAATGCCGCGTCACGGAATCATGCTTCGTTCAGCCTCCCCAAAGGCGACCAGCGCGGCCGCACACCCCGCGCAGCAAAGACTGCCTTGCCGCGTTCGCTGATCCACAGGTCGGCCACGGCGACCAGTTCGCCGTTTCCGAAGATCAGAGGACAGCGTGCTCGCAGCCAAGGCGGGATGCGCGCCCGTTGGAACAGGTCGCGCAACTCGCGCATGTGCGGATCGCCGGCCGGTCTGATCCGTTCGCCGCCGTGCCGGAAGCGCACCGTCAGCGGCGGATCGAAGCGGGATGTCGCAGTTGCCGGCGCACCGTCGTCGGGCTCGACCGTCAACAAGCCGCCACCGGGCAGTGCCAGCAGCGCGCCGTCCCAGGCGGCTTCCCAGTTTGCCGGGATGGGCGGTGCGGGCGGAAACGCATGCAGGCGTCCGTCCCATACATGAACTTCGGCGCCGCGCCATGCAATGCACGGCACGCGGTCCGGCGCCGCGTCGGCGGCCTGACGTTCCAGTTCGCGACGCTGCGCATCGGCGGTTGTCGGCAACCCTCGCGCGCGCAGCCAGCGCTCCAGCACCGGCGCGCGCAGCGCATCCGGCAACGCGAGCCAGCCGCCGGCATCCAGGGTGCCCTCATCGCGCGACAGTGCCGCAAACGCTGCGTCGCTTGCTCGATCGAGATAGTCGGCCGCGCTTCGGCACAATTCCGCCGAATGGAGGATGGCGGTTTCCGCGTGCGGCCAATGCGTGGCGATCCGCGGCAGGATCTCCCGGCGCAGCACGTTGCGGGCGAAGCGCGGATCGTCGTTTGCAGGATCCTGCAGGCATGACAGGTTCTGTTCTTTCAAATAGTCGCGCAGCACTTCGCGTGGAAAGTCGAGCCACGGTCGCCACAGGAAGCCACGCCCGAACGGACGCAGGACGCGCATTCCGCCCAGGCCTTCCGGCCCGGCACCGCGCAGCAGTTTCAGCAGCACGGTCTCGACCTGGTCGTCGCGGTGATGCGCCAGCGCCAGCCATTCGGCGTCGTGCAGGTGCGCGGCGAATGCGGCCCGTCGCGCGCGCCGCGCGGCGGCCTCGACGCCTTCGCCCCGCGAGTCGCCGATTTCCACGCGCACGGTCGTCAGCGGCACGCCCAGTGATTCGCAGAATCGTGCGCAGTGCTTGGCCCAATCCGGACTGAGCGGATGCAGGCCATGGTCGACATGCAGCGCGCGCAGGCCGCGTTTGCGCGCTGCCGGCAGTTGCGCCAGCGCGTGCAACAACGCAGTCGAATCCGGGCCGCCGCTGAAGGCGACGCAAAGCGCCGGCGGCCTGCCTTCACGTACTGCGCGGGCGAGCGTGTCGGACAGGGACGCATTCCGCATGCCGCCAATGGTACCGGCGAACGCGGCGTGATCCCCGGCCTCAAGCCTGCCCGGAAGGGGGCCTCCGGACAAGCTGGGCCATCGAACCCATCCGCGTTCGCACGATGAACGCGCGGGTTGTGCGTATCCGGATGCGGGGATCCGGATCAGCGGGGCTCCTCGAAGCCGAACGGCCGCGTCAGTCCCGTGAAGTCGCCGATTTCCTTTGCGTCGTAGGGGCCGTTGAGCTGGTCGTAGCCGCTGCCAGGCTGGTTGATCGTGCCCTGTTGAAACACGATGCGCCCGGACCGCGCGATCTCGAAGACACGGTCGTTGAACTGGTCGCTGATCAGGGTGTCGCCGTCTCTCAGCCGCACCGCGCGGGTCGGCAGCGGCGTCGGATTGCTGCCGGGACTCGTGTTGGTGAAGTATTGCCAGACCACGTTGTCGCTGCCATCGACTTCGACGATGCGGTTGTTGTTTGAATCGGTGATCAGGGTGTCGCCATCGGGCAGCCTGCTTGCGAACGCGGCGCCGCTCAGGGTGCCGTGCGCGGTGAACGTCTGTACCAGCCGTCCGGCCACCGTGATCTCCAGCACCCGATTGTTGTTCTCGTCGGCGATCAGCACGTCACCGTTGTCGAGCACCTCCGCGCTGTTGGGGCTGTTCAGCTGGTTCGGTCCGGAACCGCTGACCCCCGTGGTGCCGTATTGCCACTCGATGCGTTTTGCCAGGTCGACCAGGATGATGCGCTGGTTGCCCTGATCGGTGATCAGCACGTGAGGGCCGGGGTGACCGGGGAAATCGACCAGGAACAGCGATTGCACCGGCGTATTCAACTGATCCGGTCCCGAGCCCGTGACGCCGGCCTGGCCGTACTGCCAGATGATCGTTCCGCCGTGGTTGACGATGAATACGCGATTGTCGGGACAACCGTTGGAGATGTTGCTGCATCCCGGCAAGCCCGGCGGGATGCCCGTGCCCGAGATCAGGGTCAAGGAACCGAAACGTTCGGCATCGTTGGTGCCGACGACGCTGTGCGGACCCGGCACGTCGGAACCGTTGCCGAATTGCCAGACGACGCGATGCGTCACCGGATCGACCTCGATCACGCGATTGTTGAACTGATCGGCAATCAGAATATTGCCGGCATGATGCCTGGCCTGCGCCACGAACGGGCAGCCGATGGCGATGACTGCGGCAGTCACGAGCAGTCCCGTGAGTGCACGGCGGGATGGTGGGGTAAACAGCGGAAAACGGGTCATGGCACGCCCTCCAGTCGGACAGGATCCTGAACCTGGATCCGGAACTCCCGGCTCGCCCACACGTTGGCGCCGATCGCCGGCGCTCACCAACTTCCGTTGTGGGCTCCGCGAGTGTTGACTGATGTCGCGTGCCTCGGAGCCATGTCTGGCAGACATGCTGAACGAACGAGGGATCGCACGATCGATCAGCCATGGGTGGGTGCGGCTTCGGCCCCGAAGGGTTGCACGGCTCCTGCCCGGGCGATATCTGAAAGATTCCCGAAAGACGGCGCAAAAAGGGGATTCGGGAGACGTCCCGACGCGCGTGGGCCGCGCGCCATCTGGCCGGATTCGTCCTCCGCGCAAGGCGCCGCGTGCGAGACACGTGGCGCCCATCAGGGAATCTCCTGCGTGATGTGCCTCGATCGATGCGGGCCGTCAGTCCCTGGCGGCTTTCTTGCGGTTGCGCACGTGGATGGTCTTGGGGCGGCCCTCGCCGGTGCTGCGGCGTTCGATTTCGAACAGCGTGGTCGCGGCCACCAGGTCGCTCAGCTTGCCGTAGCCGTAACTGCGAGCGTCGAAATCCGGGCGTTGCTTGCTGATGATCGAACCGACCGCGCCCAGCGTGGCCCAGCCGTCGTCATCGGAGGCGGCATCCACCGCATTGCGCAGCAGGTTCACCAGCCCGGCATCCTGCTTCAGCTGCGCCGCGCTGCGCGGTTTAAGAGGTGCCTCCTCGTCGGGCCGGCCGGAAAGGATTTCCGTGTAGATGAACTTGTCGCACGCCGAAACGAACGGCTCGGGCGTCTTCTTCTCGCCGAAACCGTACACCAGCAGGCCCGCTTCGCGGATGCGCCCGGCGAGGCGGGTGAAATCGCTGTCGCTGGAGACGATGCAGAAGCCGTCGAAGCGGCCGGAATACAGAAGGTCCATCGCGTCGATGATCAGCGCGGAATCGGTGGCGTTCTTGCCGCGCGTGTAGCCGAACTGCTGGATCGGCTGGATCGACTGGGTCAGCAGCTGGTCCTTCCAGCTCTTGAGGTGGTTGTCGGTCCAGTCGCCATAGGCGCGCTTGACGTGCGCGGTGCCGTACTTGGCGATTTCCGCCAGCAGCGCCGGCAACAGCGAAGGCTGGGCGTTGTCGGCGTCGATCAGCACCGCCAGCTTGGCGGCGGATTCACTGGCCATGTCGGTACTCCGCGTGGATGGATGCGGATGGTAGCGCGGCGCGGACCACTCTATTCCTGGTACGCGCCGTAGCTGCGCAGGCGCCGGTAGCGCTGTTCCAGCAACTCGTCGATCGGGAGGGCCTGCAACTCGTCGAGCTGGTTCACCAGCACGGCCTTGAGCCGTATCGCCATCGAGCGCGGGTTGCGGTGCGCGCCGCCGGTGGGTTCGCGGACGATCTTGTCGATCAGTCCGAGTTCCTTGAGACGCGGCGCGGTGAGGCACAGCGCCTCGGCCGCGTCCTTGGCGCGGCTGGCATTCTTCCACAGGATCGAGGCACAGCCTTCCGGCGAGATCACCGAATAGGTCGCGTACTGCAGCATGTTGATGCGGTCGCCCACGCCGATCGCCAGCGCGCCGCCGGAACCGCCCTCACCGATCACGGTGCACACGATCGGCGTCTTCAGTTCCGCCATCTCCTCGAGATTGCGCGCGATCGCCTCGCTCTGGCCGCGTTCCTCGGCGCCCACGCCGGGATACGCACCGGGCGTGTCGATGAAGGTGAGCACCGGCAGGCCGAAACGCTCGGCCAGCTTCATCAGCCGCAGCGCCTTGCGGTAGCCTTCCGGGCGCGGCATCCCGAAATTGCGCTTGACCTTGGACTTGATGTCGCGGCCTTTCTGGTGCCCGATCACCATCGCCGGCCGCCCCACGATGCGGGCGAGGCCGCCCACGATCGCGGCGTCGTCGGCGTACATCCGGTCACCGGCGAGCTCGTGGAATTCGTCGCAGATCACGCCGATGTAATCGAGCGTGTAGGGGCGTCCCGGGTGCCGCGACAGTTGCGTGACCTGCCAGGGCGTCAGGTCCCGGAAGATTTCGGCGGTCTTGACCCGCAGCTTGGTGCGCAGCTTGCCGACCTCGTCATCGACGTCGATGGCATGGTCGTGGCCAGCCGCGGTCAACTCGCGCAGCTTGTCTTCCAGCTCGGCGATCGGCTGTTCGAAGTCGAGGAAATTGGGGTTCATTCCCTGCAGCATGATCAAGGGGACGCGCGATTATAGCGGTCGCTGCCGAGGCGGTGCCCGCCCCCGGCTTCGGCGGGGTGCTGCCCGATGCCCTGCCAAGGCGTCGGATGGCAGTCCGGCGAATCGGTGACGTCCGGGATTCAAGGCATCGCCGCGGCATCGGTGATGCTCGGCAGGCCCACCTTGCGGCAGAACGCGGCGAAACGCGGATCATCCCTGTGGCGCAGGATCAAGGGATCGTAGAGCAGGAATCCGATGCCGGGATCGCGTTGGACCCAGGCTTTGTCGAGCCACGCGAAAAGACGATCCGGATCGCCGCGCAGCGCGTACACCTGTGCGATCTGGTAGGGGCTTTCGGCGGACTGTTCGGCGATCAGCTTCCGCAAGGCCGCATCGGCGGCCGCGCGGTCGGGTCCGATTTGCAGGGCCGACGCGATGGCGATGTTGCGCCAGATCCCGCCTGCCTCACGCCTCGCCGCGGCCAGTGCGGCATCGGCATCGCCGCGCAGCAGCGCGATCATCGTGAATTGCCGGTAATAGGCGCCCGCGTCGGGCCGCAGGGAAATCGCGGTATTCACCGCCCGTTCGGCCTCGTCCAGACGGCCCAGCGCGGTGAGATACATGCCCTGCGCAGCATACCAGGCCGCTTGCAGGGGATCGGTCTGCAACGCCTGACTCGTCAGTGCAACGGCGTCCCGGACTCGCCCCAGTGTGGCCACCTTGTTGCCCAGGGCGAATTTGGCATAGGCGTCGTTCGGCGCCAGCTGCAATGCGCGCCGTGCCTCGGCCTCCGCGCCCGTCCAGTCCATGTCCGCGTTCAAGATCAGCGTCGCACGTGCCACATGGGCCAGGGACAAACCGGAATCGAGAGCGAGCGCAGTATTCGCCGCGGCGCGCGCCTCCACATAGGCCTGTTGTGCGTCGGGGCCTCCGAGGTACTGCGAGGCAAGGCGGGTCCAGGCCAGCGACAACCGGGCATGGGCCGCCGCGTACTGCGGATCGATGCGGATCGCTTCCTCGTAGGCGGCGATGGCATCGCGGATGCCGGACTCGGTGCCTTTCTTGTCATCGTTCGCGCCACGAAGATAGGCAACGTAGGCGTCGAGATTGCCGCCCGGCGGCCTGTCGCCCTGGGCCATCGCTCCCGGTGCCGTCAGCAGTTTCGTCCTGAGCGCATCCGCGACGGCGCGGGTGATTTCGTCCTGCACGCGAAACAGATCGTTGACCGGGCGGTCGTACTGTTGCGACCAGGTGATCGCGCCATCTGCGGCCCTGACCAGCACGGCGCTGATCCGCAAGGTCTGCCCCTGTCTGCGCACGCTGCCCTCCAGCAGATGCGCGACGCCGAGCCGGGCGCCGATTTCCGCGGGGCTGGCCTTGCTGTCCCGGAACTGGAACGAGGAATGGCGGCTGATGACCTTGAGCCCCGCGAGCTGCGACAGCGCGTTGATCAGGTCTTCCGACAGCCCGTCGGAGAAATACTGCTCGTTCCTGTCGCCGCTCTCGTTGACCAGGGGCAGCACCGCCAGGGATTTTTCCGGCACCCGCGACAGCGCCTCGGCGATCGTTTTCCGCTCGGCCTCGACAGCGTTGCCGGTCGCGTCGCGGCGCAGCACGAACTGGTTGGTCCCGAGCAGCACCACCGCCACGGTGAGCACCGCGATGATCCAGTAGTCGAGCCTGCGGTGGGTGCGGCGGACGATCGCGTCGGCAGGAGCGACTTCGCTTTCGCGCTTCAGGCCCTGCGGGGTCAGCTCGTAGAACCACGCCAACCCGAGCCAGAACGGGAACCCGAACACGCAGGCGATCACGAACCAGCGCGTGACCCAGTCGGGTATCCCGAACGGCGGTGCGAGCTGCGCGATACCCTGCGCCAGCGCCCATGCCGCGCCAGCGTAAAGCACGGCTGCGCGCAACACGTTGCGGCGTTTCAGCTCGGCGAGAAATCTCCGCGCATCGGCCACGTTCGCCCCTGTCGATCCCGCCGGCGGTGTGCCGGCCTTCGGTGCGCGGAGTGTCGGCCATCGCGGCGCAGCGTGCAACCGGGGAGGCGGGTGCCTAGGCGCCGCCGGAAGCGTGATCAGCCGGCTGCCGGCCGCGCCAGCACGGGGGCGACGCTTTTCACGCCCGGCACTTCGGCCAGTGCGCGCAGCAGACCGGTATCGACGCGCACCTTCCAGTCGTTGCCGAGCCGGAGGTCGGCGCTGCCCGCCGCGTTGCGGTAACCGGTCAGCAGCAGCGGCGTCGCGCCGCCGCAATGCCCAGCCAGCGCACGCTTGAAGGCGCCGACGAACCGCGCGTCGATACCGTTGACGCCCACGCGCAGCACCCGCGCACAGCGTTCGCAGGCCTGGTCCAGTGTCCATGCGTTGCGCGCACGCAGTTGCAGCTCACCGCTGAAATCGTCGAGGGCGAGGCCGCCCTCGACCACCAGGATCGCGTCCGATTGCAGCAACGGTGCGTACTGCTGCAAGGTTTCACGGTAGAAACCGACCTCGAGCGCGCCGCTCCAGTCCTCGATCCGGACGAAGGCCGCGCTGTCGCCGCGTCGGCGCTGCCGCACGACCATGCCGGCCGCGGTCCACGGTGTTTCCTGCGGACGCCGCCAGCGGTTTTCCTCGTCGTCGCCGTTGCGCGGCGCCGGCGGCTGCCAGCGTTCGGCGATTTCACCCAGCGGGCAGCTCGCGAGCTGCCTGAGCAGCTCGCGCCACGGATCGGTGGGATGGCCGGAGAGGTAATGGCCCAGCGTGGCGCGTTCGCCCGCAAGCTTTCGTTCCAGCGGCCAGTCCGGCTGCACCGGTGCGGTGAGCGTGACGGCCACCACCGGCGCCAGCGCGGCCCCGAACATGTCGTTCTGGCCGGATTCGCGGTCGCGCTGGTGCTGCTCCGCCGCGCGCACCGCCTCCGGCAGTTGTGCCATCAAGGTGGCGCGGTTGGCGTCGAGCGAGTCCATCGCGCCGGACTGGATCAGCGCCTCGAGCACGCGCTTGTTCAGCCTGCCGGGCTCGATGCGGGTGCAGAAATCGGCGAGATCGCGGAACGGGCCGTCGGCCGCGCGCGCCGCGACGATGGCTTCGCACACGGCGCGGCCCACGCCCTTGATCGCGCCGAGGCCGTAGCGGATCGTGCCGCGTGGCGCAGCTCCGGATTTCTCCTCGACGGCGACGAAACGCCAGTCGGACGCGTTGACATCCGGCGGCAGTACCTCGAGGCCGGACGCACGCGCGTCCTCGATGAACTGCACCAGCTTGTCGGTATCGTCCATTTCCGACGACATCGTGGCGGCCATGAATTCGGCGGGAAAGTGGACCTTCAGCCACGCGGTCTGGTAGGCGACCAGCGAATACGCCGCCGCGTGCGACTTGTTGAAACCGTAGCCCGCGAACTTTTCCATCTGGTCGAAGATCGCGTCGGCCTTGCGCTCGGGCACACCGTTCTGGACCGCACCGTCGCGGAAGACCGCGCGGTGTTTCGCCATCTCGGCCGGGATCTTCTTGCCCATCGCGCGCCGCAGCAGGTCGGCGGCGCCCAGCGAATAGCCGCCGACGATCTGCGCCATCTGCATCACCTGCTCCTGATAGACCATGATGCCGTAGGTCTCCTTCAGGATCGGTTCCACGCGCGGATCGGGATAGATCACCGGCTCGCGGCCATGCTTGCGCGCGACGTAGTTCGGGATCAGTTCCATCGGCCCCGGACGGAACAGCGAGTTCAGCGCGATCAGGTCCTCGAAGCGGTCCGGCCTGGCGTCCTTGAGCAGCCGCTGCATGCCGCCGCCTTCGAACTGGAACACCGCCACCGTGCGCGCCTCGCGGAACAGCCGGTAGGTTTCGGCGTCGTCCAGCGGAATCTTCGCGATGTCCAGCGGCGTTTCGCCGGTCCGCTGCCGCCGTGCGTTGATCGCCTTCACCGCCCAGTCGATGATGGTCAGCGTGCGCAAGCCGAGAAAGTCGAACTTCACCAGACCCACGGCTTCCACGTCGTCCTTGTCGAATTGCGTCACCACGCCTTCGCCGCCGGGTTCGCAGTAGAGCGGCGCGAAGTCGGTCAGCGCCGACGGCGCGATCACCACGCCGCCGGCGTGCTTGCCGGCGTTGCGGGTCAGGCCTTCCAGCTTCAGCGCAAGATCGATCAGCGTGCGCGCTTCCTCGTCGTCGCGGTACAGGTCGCAGAACTCGCCCACCACACGCTCGGGTTCCTGCCGTGACTTCGCGCTGCGGCCCAGCGCGTCGCCCAGCGTCAGGTCCAGCGGCATCCGCGGGATCAGCTTGGCGATCCTGTCCACCTGTCCGTAGGGCATGCCCAGCACGCGCCCGCAGTCGCGCAGCACGGCCTTGGCTGCCATCGAGCCGTAGGTGATGATCTGGCTGACCTGCTCGCGGCCGTACTTGTCGGCGACGTAGGCGATCACCTCGTCGCGGCGTTCCATGCAGAAATCGACGTCGAAATCCGGCATCGACACGCGTTCGGGGTTGAGAAACCGTTCGAACAGCAGTCCGAAGCGCAGCGGATCGAGGTCGGTGATGCCCAACGCCCACGCGGCCACCGAACCCGCGCCGGATCCGCGGCCGGGACCGACCGGGATGTCGCGCGACCTGGCCCAGCCGATGAAGTCGGCCACGATCAGGAAGTAACCGGCGAAGCCCATCTTGACGATCACGTCCAGCTCGCTGTCGAGCCGGTTGGCATAGTCGTCCTCGGCAAAACCGGGCGCGATGCCGTTTTCCGCCAGCCGCTTTCGCAAACCCGTGCACGCCCGTTCGCGGATCCACGATTCCAGCGTGTGCGGCTGCGGCACCGGGAACGCGGGCAGGTAGTACCTGCCGAAGGCGAGTTCGAGGTTGCAGCGCTTGGCCAGCTCGACGGTGTTGTCCAGAGCCTCGGGAATGTCGGCGAACAGTTCCTCCATCGCCCCGGCGGGCTTCAGCCATTGCTCGGACGAATACTCGTGCGGCCGGCGCGGGTCGGCCAGCAGATGACCCTGCTGGATGCACACGCGAGCCTCGTGTGCCTCGAAGTCGTCCGCTTCCAGAAAGCGCACATCGTTGCTCGCCAGCACCGGCAGTCCGGATCCGGCGGCAAGCTGCAGCGCCTGCGCGTTGAACGCCTCCTCTCCCTCGCGGCGGGTGCGCGTCAGTTCCAGATACAGCGCATCGCCGAACGAACGGCGCAGCCGGTCCAGCGCCGCGCGCGCGGCGCGTTCGCGGCCGGCCGCGAGCAGGCGGCCGCATTCGCCGTCGCGTCCCGTGACCGCGATCAGTCCATCCCGGGTTTCGTCCAGCCAGTCGAACGCGATCTGCGCGCGGCCGCCGTGCTGGCCTTCCAGCCAGGCACGCGACACCAGCTTCGAAAGGTTGAGATAGCCGGTGCGGTTGCGGCACAGCAGTGTCAATCGATGCGGACGCATGATGTCCGCAGGATCCGTCACCCACAGGTCGCAGCCCGCGATCGGCTTGATCCCGGCGTATTCCGCCGCGCGGTAGAACTTGACCAGCGCGAACAGGTTGGAATCGTCCGTCAATGCCAACGCCGGCATCCCGAATTCCGCGGCGCGGCTCACCAGGTTCGGCTGCTTGGCCCTGGCAGGATCGCCGTATTCGGGCTTCTCCGGGATCCGGATGGTGGAATCGCGCAGCGAATATTCGCTGTGGATGCGGAGATGAACGTGACGGATCGGCATGACGGGCGTCGTGATTTCCCGGCAAGCGTATTGCCCTCGGGCGGGAGCGGCAAGCTTGACAGCTTGCCGGCGGCGCATTCGACGTGGCGGGCTCGCCGCATGACCGATCTGCCCGTGCTTTTCCGCGCGGATGGCTCGGGTTGCTTTCCCCGAAAGGAAAGCAATCCGCGCGTCAGGAGGCGCGCGTAACCAGGACGGGGATGTCTCGCGAGCATTCGGCGTCGAAACCGTTGCGCGAGACCGCTCGCGCTTCGCGCACCGGCGCGAAGCTGCGCCGGTGTTCGGGGCAGGGGCCGAGCCGGCGCAGGGCTTCGAGGTGGTCGGGCGTGGGATAGCCCTTGTGCCGCGCGAAACCGTAGCCGGGCCAGCGCGCGTCGTGCCCGGCGAGAATGCGGTCGCGGGCGACTTTCGCGAGGATCGAAGCCGCGCTGATCGCGGGCTCGCTGGCGTCGCCGCGCACGATCGCACGGGCGGGGCAGGGCAGCGACGTCGGGAGGCGGTTGCCGTCGATCAGCGCCAGCGAGGGCACCACCGCCAGGGCTTCCAGCGCGCGCGTCATGCCCAGCAGCCTCGCATTGAGAATGTTGAGGCGGTCGATTTCGGCGGCTTCCACGCGCACGACGGCATGCGCCAACGCGCGTTCGATGATCCGCGCGAACAGCGTCTCGCGCCGCCCGGCGGAAAGCCGTTTGGAATCGGCCAGCCCCTCGATCGGGCGTGCGGGATCGAGGATCACCGCGGCCACCACCACGGGTCCGGCCAGCGGTCCGCAGCCGGCCTCGTCCACGCCGGCGACGTGCACCATCACTTCAGGTCGTCCAGACGGCCGAACACCCACGCGCGGTAAGACTCGCGCAGCGCGGCATTGCGGCAGTCGAGATCGTGGCCCCCGCAGCGGTCGCGCAGCAGGGTGTTGGCGACGAAGAACGGATTGCGCGGCAGGTTCGCGGCGTCCAGCAGCAGCGAACCCAGGTACGCAATGTCGAGCACGGGATAGTTCTCGCGCCGGACCGGCAGGTTGAAACCCTTCAGCATGTAATAGGTGACGTACTGCGGATCGGCCACCTCCGGCGGCACGCTCTTGGCCAGCGCGTTGATCGCGCCGTCGAACGACGGCTGATGATCGCCGAAATGCAGCAGCAGCACGGGACGATCGTCGGTGCGCAGCAGCGTTTCCAGCTGCGTCATCGCCGCATCGGACATCGACAGGCGCTGCAGATAGTTCGCGAGGTTGAGGTTCAGCCAGTCGTCCAGCGGCTTGTTGCCGGGAGCGAGCTTGTCCGGAAACAACGGCTGGTTGTACGGGGGCGGCAGCTCGTGCAGCGGCGTCATGTGCGGGCCGTGCTGGTGCAGGGTCAGCATGAACAGGAATACCGGCTTGCCGTCCGCCTTGCGCTTTTCCTCCGCGAACACGCGCCGGAACGCGCGCACCAGATCGGCGTCGGTGGATTCCCAGCCCAGTCCGAGCTGTTCACCGCCATAGAACGCGTCGAAGCCGTAATCGGCGTAGGCGTCGCGGCCGTTCATGAAATCGCCGTCGGTGGGATAGATCGCGACGGTGCGGTAGCCGTCCGCGCGCAGCAGGCGCGGCAGCGTGAAGCGGATCCGCGGCGCCAGATTGAACGGCGCGTAGATCCCGGCCGGACCGAACACGATGTGCGGCAGACCGGTGAGAAACGCGAATTCGGAAGTCCAGGTGCCGCCGCCCCAGGTGTGCACGTCCAGCCAGCCGTGCGCGATGGTGTCGGAATCGGCGTGGAACATCCGCGCGTCGCACAGTCTTGACCCACACGCGGTGAGCATGCGTGGATCGAAGGTGCTTTCCTCCAGCACCGCGACGATGTCGGGTGCGCGATGCGGATCGGCAGGGGGCGCAGCGGGCAGGTGCAGCCAGTCGTCGAGCGTGGCATCGGCAGACCGGAACGGCGGCTCGCTGGCGTGGGTGCTGCGGATAGAGACGATGAAATCGGAAATGTAGCTGCGGTCGTTCATCGCCAGCCACATGCCCTTGTCGTGCACGGCGGCGAACGGGCCGTCCGGATTCATCGCGATCGCGAGGATCGCGGCCGCGGCCAGCACGCCGCCGGCGCGCGCCAGGCGCGTCTGCCAGCGCGCCGCGGGTTTGCGGTCGCCGCGCCAGGCCGCGATCAGCAGCAGCGGGATCAGGATCAGCGCGGCCACGATCGCCGTCACCAGCAGCGGATAGCGCGACAGCGTCTTCACGATCTCGGCGTTGAAGTAGTAGATCAGGTCCGGCGCCAGCAGCGGGGTGGACAGGTAGCGGAACTTCAGCGATGCAGCCACCACCAGCACCAGCATGGGCAGACAGCCGGCGACGATGCCGAATGCCGGCCGTCCGCTGGCGGCGGTGAAGAACAGCACCAGGCCCGCGAGGATGCAGATCGCGAACCAGCATTCGATGGCGGTCTGTTCGCCCAGCGGGCCGAAGCACAGGGTGAGCAGCAGGATCGCCGCGGCCAGGGCGAACAGCCAGCCGCGACGGAAGGACAGCGGCCCGGATGCCGGCGCCGCCGCGCGTTTCGACCGCCGACCGGGGCAATCAGGCAGTACCGGCATGGGGGCGTTCCGGTACTGGTGCGGCGAGCAGGTGTCCGATCACGCGGGCCGCCGCGGCCGCCGCGCCGCCGCCTGCGTGCAGCGACAGGTGCAGGCGTTCAAAGACGTTGACCATGCCCGCGCGCCGGGCCCGTTCCCGGAACAGGCGCAGTACCTCATCCGCGAGTTTTTCGGGTGTGCAATCGTGCTGCATCAGTTCAGGCACCACGCCTTCGCCCGCGAGAATGTTGGGCAGCGAATACACCTTCGTCTTCAGCATGCCGAGACCGCGGACGATGCCGTAGGTCAACGGCGCAATACGATACCCCACCACCATCGGCCGTTTTGCCAGCATCGCTTCCAGCGCGGCGGTGCCCGAGGCCAGCAGCACCACGTCGGCGGCCACCAGCGCGCGATGGGCCTGGCCGTCCAGAAGCACGGGACCCGGGACTCGGGACTCGGGACTCGGTGATGGTTTGGAACTTGATGTTTTCAGTGCAGCGCTATCTGTAGTCAAGGCGCTTGATGTCTCGGCAATTGATGCACGTTCTGCTTTTTCGAGTCCCGAGTCCCGAGAAACTCGCCGCTCCTGCGGCTCGCCCTCCGGGCCGGCTTCGCCGTTCGCTTCGGCATCCTGCCTTCGCAGTCCGAGTCCCGATGCTTGCAGCAGTTTCTCGAGTTCAGCGCGGCACCCGGCATTCGCCGCCGGGATCACGATCTGCAGGTTCGGGATTGCTTCGGCGACACGCTGTGCAGCATCCACGAAGATCGCGCCGAGGCGATGGATTTCGGACAGCCGGCTGCCGGGCAGCACGGCCAGCACCGTCGCGTTTTGGTCGAGTCCAAGTTCGCGCCGCGCGGCGCCGCGATCCGGCACCAGCGGGAAACGGTCGGCCAGCGGGTGGCCCACGAATTGCGCATTCACCCCGTAGCGCGCATAGATCGCGGGTTCCATCGGGAACAGGCACAGCACGCAGTCGGCACTTTCGCCCATTTTCGCGGCGCGGCGTTCGCGCCACGCCCATACCGACGGACTGACGTAGTGCACGGTGCGGATTCCGGCACGCTTCAGCCGCTTCTCCAGCCCGAGATTGAAATCCGGCGCATCCACGCCGATGAACATGTCCGGTTTCAGCGCGGCAATCCGTTTTACAAGAGCAGAACGCAGCCGCAGCAGGCGTGGCAGATGCCGCAGCACTTCCGCCAGTCCCATCACCGACAGTTCGCCGATGTCATGCCAGCAATCCATGCCAGCGTCGCGCATGCGCGGGCCCCCGACACCGACGAAACGCGCGTCGGGAAAACGCAGGCGCAGTGCCTCGATCAGGTCGGCGCCCAGCTGGTCGCCGGAATCCTCGCCCGCGACGAGGGCGAAAACGGGGCCCGGGGGGCGGGGACCGATGGTCGTAAGGGGCGGTGCGCCACCGGCATCGTTGGCAGACTCGTTCATGCGAAAGGCGTAACCGCGATGATCGCGCAGAGATGGCTCATGGCTGCCGACAAGACGACAGTGTGCGTCCCGGACTTGTTCGAGCCGTGCGCACCCCGAGTTGCACTTTACATGGTCCCGGGTCCCCGATCCCTGGTCCTATCGCACCAGCGCCCGTTCGCTGCGGTCGATGAATTCGACCAGTGCGCGCACGTCCTCGCTCGCCGTCGCCTGTTCCTCCAGCGCGCTGCGTGCGTCGGCCAGCGTCTTGTGCGACAGGTACAGGGTGCGATACGCACGCTTGATCGCGGCGATCCGCTTGACGTTGAAGCCGCGCCGCTTCAGGCCTTCGGCGTTGACCCCGCGCGGCACCGCGAACTGTCCGGCCACGTAGATGAACGGCGGCACGTCGCGGTTGATCGCCGCGTACATCGCGGCGAACGCGTGCGCGCCGATCTTGCAGAACTGGTGCACGCCCGCGAAACCGCCCAGCACCACGAAGTCGCCGATCTCGACGTGGCCGGCCAGGGTGGTGTTGTTGGCGAAAATGGTGTGGCTGCCGATCGTGCAGTCGTGCGCGATGTGCACGTAGGCCATGATCCAGTTGTCGTCGCCGATCCGGGTCACGCCGCCGCCCTCGCCGGTGCCGCGGTTGATGGTGACGAATTCGCGGATGGTGTTGCCGTCGCCGATCACCAGCTCGCTGCGTTCGCCGTGGTATTTCTTGTCCTGCGGATCGCCACCGATCGCCGCGTGCGAGGCGATGTGGTTGCCGCGCCCGATCCGTGCCGGGCCCTGGATCACCGCATGGGCGCCGATGCTGCAGCCCGCGCCGATCTCGACTTCCGCGCCGATCACGGCGTAGGGGCCGACGCTGACATCGGCGGCGAGCCTGGCGCCCGGATCGACGATGGCGGTGGGATGAACGCCGCCGCTCACGCGCCGCGTTCCGCGCACATCAGGTCGCAGGTCGCGGCGTCCCTGCCGTCCACCACCGCGCGCGCGGTGAACAGGCCCATGCCGCGGATCAGGCGTTTCAACTGCACTTCCAGCCGCAGTTGATCGCCCGGCACCACCGGACGCAGGAAGCGCGCGTTGTCCACCTTGGCGAGGTAATACATCGCGCCGTCGTCCCCCGACTGCGGATGCGACAGGCCGATCAGCAGGCCCGAGGCCTGCGCCAGCGCCTCCACGATCAGCACGCCCGGCATCACCGGATGGCCCGGGAAATGGCCCTGGAAAAACGGCTCGTTGAGCGTGACGTTCTTGATCGCGGTGATCCGCTGGTCCGGCACCAGTTCGACCACGCGATCGACCAGCAGGAACGGATAGCGGTGCGGCAGGATCGCCGCGATCCGTTCGGCATCGACCGGCAGGGTCACGCGGCTGGCGGCTTCATTCATCGTTGCGTTCCTTGTGCGGTGCCCGCCCTTCCAGTGCGGCGAGGCGACGGGCCATGTCGTCCAGCTGGCGGATGCGCGCGGTGTTGCGCCGCCAGCGGCGGTTTTCCTCCAGCGGTGCGCCGGACGAATAGGTGCCGGGCTCGCGGATCGAATGGGTCACGAGGCTCATCGCGGTGATGGTAACCCGATCGGCGATTTCGAGGTGACCCAGCACGCCGGCGCCGCCGCCGATCAGGCAGTCACGGCCGATCCTCGCGCTGCCAGCGACCGCGGAACAGCCGGCCAGCGCGGTGTGCGCGCCGATCACCACGTTGTGCGCGATCTGGATCTGGTTGTCGAGGCGCACGTCTTCCTCGAGCACGGTGTCATCCAGGGCACCGCGGTCGATGGTGGTGTTGGCGCCGATCTCGCAATCGTCGCCCACGCGCACGCCGCCCAGTTGCGGCACCTTGACCCAGCCGTCCTCGCCGCGTGCGATGCCGAAACCGTCGGAACCCAGCACCGCACCGGCGTGGACCAGCACGCGTTTGCCGAGCCTGACACGCGTCACCAGCGTGACCCGCGCTACCAGCCGCGACTGCGCGCCCACCGTGCAGCCCGGTCCCACGATGCAGTGCGGACCCAGCACCGCGCCGGCTTCCACGACCGCACCGTCTTCGATCACGCAACACGCTCCGATGCTGGCGGCCGGATCGATGCGCGCGCCGGACGCGATCACCGCGGTGGGATGTACGCCCGCTGCGGGGGCGGGCGCACGCTCGAACAGCACCGCGATCCGCGCAAAGGCGAGATAAGGGTCCTTCGCGATCAGCGCCGGCACGGGACACGCGGGGGCATGTTCGGCGCGCAGCACCACCGCACCGGCGCGCGTTTTCGGCAGATCGGCGGCGTAACGCGGATTGGCCAGGAACGCGAGTTGGTCATCCTGCGCCTTCGCGAGACTGGCGACACCCCGGATCACGCGCATGCCGTCGCCGCGCCGTTCCAGTCCGAACCGGGCGGCAAGCTCATCGATGCGAAAACCGGTTGATCGTTCCATTCGCCCCGTCGAATGCCGTGCAAACACCGAAAGCAGCGCCGTCCGCGAAGGAACGCCGATGCACGCGAATCGGCCCGACCGCGCGACGCGTTTCGTTGCCGCGCCCGGATTATATTTGCGTCCGTCCGCGGAGCGTCCTGCCCGTGGCCCCGATCGTCGGGCTGCTCAGAACGTCTGGCCGAAGTAGAACTGCAGGCGTTCCTCGAACGGCTTGTCCTCGGGCTTGTCGCGCACCGGCTGGGCAAGGTTGATCACGATCGGCCCCACCGGCGCCTGCCACTGCAGCGAGATGCCGACCGAGGCGCGCAGTTGCGAGGCCTGGAACTCGCTGTAGCTGTTGAACACGTTGCCGACGTCGGTGAACAGCGACAGCCGCGCCTTGTCGTTGTCCTTGAACACCGGCAGGATCAATTCGGCGGTGCCCAGCACCTTGAACGCGCCGCCCACCGGCTGCGGATGGAAGAAGCTGCCGCTGGTGCAGGTGCCGTTGACGGCGATGGCGGTCTTGTCCGGCAGGCCGTTGGCGTCGATCAGGCCCGAGCAGATGCGCGGACCCAGCGTGTTGTCCTGGAAGCCGCGCACGTCCTGCACGCCGCCGGCGTAGAAGTTCTGGAAGAACGGGAACGACATCGTCCGGATCTGGCCGGTGCTGTCGGCGTATTGCACCGAGATGTCGTTGGAGCCGTAGGTGTGGCCGTAGCCCAGCGTGCCCTTCACGTGGCCGGTGAAGCCCAGCGGCAGCGGGAAGTAATCGCTGGTGCTGGCGGTGATCTTGTAGTACGGCACCGTCGCGCCGGGCAGCGCGATCTCGGCGCCGATCGACTGCAGGCCGCCGCGGGTCGGCTTGAAGAAGCTGTTCAGCGTGTCGTGCGCGTACGAGATGTTCAGCGTGCCCGTGTGCATGGTGTAGTGGCCGATCTTGAAGATCTGGTCGAAGAACACCTGCGGCGTGTAGCCGGGGATCAGGTCCAGCTTGTTCTTGCTGACGCCCAGGCCCACGTTGACGCTGTCGGTTTCGCTGATCGGGAAGTTGAGGTAGGTGTTGAACGCGCCGGTGTTCGACAGGTACGAAGCGATGTTCGCCTCGGCCTGGTTCAGTTCGAGATAACTCAGGTTGTAGCCGATGCCGATGCCGCTGTCGGTCAGGTACGGATTGAAGAACGACAGCTGGTACTGCTTCAGGAACAGGCTCTTGGAGGCCGACAGCGAAACCTGGTTGCCGGTGCCGAGGAAGTTCCGCTCGGCGATCGAGGCGCTCAGGATCACGCCCGACACCTGCGAGTAGCCGACGCCGAACATGAACTGGCCGGACGATTCTTCCTCGACCTTGACGTTCAGGTCCACCTGGTCGGTGGTGCCCGGCACGCGCGCGGTGTCGATGCTGACGCTCTTGAAGTAGCCGAGGCGCTGCAGGCGCACCTTGGAACGGTCGATGGCCGCCTGCGAATACCAGGCACCCTCGTACTGGCGCATCTCGCGGCGCAGCACCGCGTCCTCGGTCTTGGTGTTGCCCTTGAAGTTGATCCGGCGCACGTACACGCGCTGGCCGGGATCGACGAAGAAGGTCAGATCGACGGTGTGGTTGGCCTTGTCCAGCTTGGGCACCGGCTGGACCTTGGCGAACGCATAGCCGATGTTGGCCAGCACGCCGGTGATCGCATCGGACGACAGTTCGATGCTGTGCCGGTTGAACACCTGGCCGGGCTGGATCCGCAGCAGCTTGCGCAGCGAATCCTCGGGCAGCACCAGGTCGCCCAGCAGGTGGATCGCGGAAATCTTGTAGATGTCGCCTTCCTTGATCGAGGCCGCGATGTAGATGCTGCGCTTGTCCGGGCTGATGGTGACCTGCGCGGAATTGATGTTGAAGTCGGCGTAGCCGCGGTCGAGGTAATACGAGGCCAGCTTGGTCAGGTCACCGGACAGCTTCTCGCGCGAATACTGGTCGTTGTTGCTGTACCACGATGTCCAGTTGGGCGTGCCCGATTCCCAGTTTTCGCGGATCTGCTTGTCGGTGAAGGCGTGGTTGCCGACGATGTCGATCAACTGGATCTTGGCGGCCTTGCCCTCGCGGATCTCGATGTCGATCGCCACGCGGTTGCGGTCGAGTCTGGTGACGTGCGGCTCGACGCTGACGTTGTACTTGCCGCGGTTGTTGTACTGGCTGATCAGTTCCTGCTGGAGCTGGTCCAGGGTCAGGCGGTCGAAGGTCTGGCCCTCGGCCAGGCCGGCTTCCTTCAGGCCCTTCATCAACTGGTCGGTCTTGATGTCCTTGTTGCCGTGGATCGTCAGGCTGGCGATCGAGGGACGCTCGGTGACCTTGATCACCAGGATGTCGCCCTGGCGCTCCAGTTCCACGTCGCTGAAGAAACCGGTCTTGAACAGCGCACGGATCGCCTTTTGCGCGGTGGCCTCATCCATCGTCTGGCCGCGTTCGACGGGCAGATAGCTCAGCACCGTGCCCGCGGCGATGCGCTGCAGGCCCTCGATGCGGATGTCGCTGATGGTGAAGGGCTGGAATGCCGCATAGGCCGGTGCGGCGAGGGCGGCAAGCAGGATCAGGGCGGCGACACGCTTCATCGATCGTCGGTTCCGGATGGGGGTACGGGCCAAACCGCGCATCGTACAGGGGCTTTCCTGTACGGGAAAGCGGTGAAGCGCGTCTGCGGCCGTGGGCTCCGCAGGCGCGTCCCGCTTGGATCGGTTTTCGGCCGATCAGTTCAACGGAGGAACCCGCGGGGCGCGGTGACCTGCAAGGCGCGCTATGAAACGATCCGCAGGATGTCGTTGTAGAACGCCAGCCCCATGATCATCACCAGCAGCACCACGCCCAGATACTGGCCCACCGCCATCGCGCGCTCCGAGAGCGGGCTGCCCTTGACCAGTTCGATCAGGTAGTAGAGCAGGTGGCCGCCGTCCAGGATCGGGATCGGCAGCAGGTTCATGATGCCGAGGCTGAGCGAAATGATGCCGAGGAAATACAGGAACCACGCCACGCCCATCTCGGCCGAGGCATTGGCGTACTGCGCGATCGAGATCGGGCCGGACAGGTTCTTCAGCGATGCCGAGCCGGTCAGCATGTCGCCCAGCATCGACAGCGTGCGCGAGGTGAGATCCCAGGTTTGCGCAAAGGCCGCCGGAATCGCCGCGAGCGGGCCGCGGCGCAGCACGGTGTCGTAATGCGCGGTGGCCGCCTGCGCGTAGATGCCGATCGCGTATTCGGTGCTGCCGTCGGGAAGCCTGGTGGGTCTGGGTTGCACGGCCAGGGTCAGCCTGTGGCCGCCGCGGTCGAGTTCGAGGGTCAGCGTCTTGTGCGGTCCCGCGTCGGCGTGGGTCAGGTTGACCAGGTCGTTCCAGTCGCGCACGGCGGTGCCGTCGATCGCGAGCACGCGGTCACCCGGTTCGAGGCCCGCCGCCACGGCTGCGCTGCCCGGCACCAGCTTGCCGATCACCGGCGGCAGCGAGCGCTGCAGCGGGACCAGCCCCGTGCGTTCGACGATGGCCTGATCGCTCAGATGATCGGGCAGCTTCTCGAAATGCAGCACGCGGACGTGCACGCTGCCGTCGGCATCGCGCACCTGCACCGGGGTGGGCCGGTGCGATTGCGCGGCATCCGCGAGTGCGAGGCCCAGATCGGTCCAGGTGGCGACCGGCTGGCCGTCCACACTCAGCACGCGCTCGCCGCGCTGGAAGCCGGCCTGCGCCGCCAGCGCCGACACGTCGCCCACCAGCGGCTGGAAATCGGGCTTGCCGATCACCAGCATCGCCCAGAACGCCGCGACCGCGAAGATCAGGTTGAACACGGGGCCAGCCAGCACGACCGCGATGCGCTGCCAGATCGGCTTGCCGGTGAATTCGCGCGCGCGTTCGGCGGCGGGCACGTCGCCTTCGCGCGCGTCCAGCATCTTGACGTAGCCGCCCAGCGGAATCCACGCCACGCAGTATTCGGTGCCGTCCCTGCCGAACCACGACTTGATCGGCTTGCCGAAGCCCACCGAGAAGCGCAGCACCCTGACGCCACAGCGGCGCGCCACCCAGAAATGACCGAACTCGTGGAAGGTCACCAGCACGCCCAGGGTGACGATCATCCACCAGACGGATTCGAGGAAATTCAACAGTTGGGCCATGGGGCTAGCGGACTGCCGGTGACGGATCGCGGCTCGTGAGTGGGTGCCTGTTCCCGCGGGTGACGGTCATCGCGCCGCAACCCGTTTTTCGATGATACGGTGCGCGGCCGAACGCGCCGTTAAATCGCGTTCCGGAAGGGTCTCCACGTCGACCGCGGGCGGCGCGGACAGTTCCGGAAGCGTGCGCCCGATCACGCCGGAAGCGGCGGGGAGGGACGGGGCGCCGCCTGCATGCACGACGCGCCAGCGCGGGCGCGCGATCACGTCCTGCGCGCCGGCCTCGGTCGAGCCGGTGGCGCCCGGACACCGCGACGCCTTTCATAAGCCCAGCACCACCTTGCCTAGCACGAACACCGGCAGCGCGGCCACCAGCGAATCCATCCGGTCGAACAGACCGCCGTGGCCGGGAAACAGCGCGCCGGAGTCCTTCACGCCCGCATGCCGCTTGATCAGGCTTTCGAACAGGTCGCCCTCGATCGAAAACAGCACGGTGACCAGCGCCAGCACCACCATCGCCGGCAGGTGCCACGCCGGCACATGCAGCGCTGCCCCGCAAACCAGTCCGACCGCGCCGGAACAGACCAGCGCGCCGTACACGCCCTCGCGCGTCTTGCCGGGGCTGATCTTCGGCGCCAGCTTGTGGCGGCCCCAACGGCTGCCCGCGGAATAGGCGCCGATGTCGGCCGCTACCACGATCAGCGCGAAACACAGCACCCACCACTTGCCGTGCGGCGAGGCCGGCGTCAGGCGGTCACCGTGCAGCACCACCACCGCGCACCACGCCGGCACCACGATCAGCATGCCCGCCAGCAGTTTCAATATCACGTGGTTGCGCGTGCGACTTGCCGCAAATTCGATGCGCATCAGCCACCACGGCGCCAGCAGCCACCAGATCAAACCCGCAAGCACCGGCGTCCACCACCAGCGCGTCTGGACCAGCGGCCAGCACAGTGCGAACAAAACCCCGTAGCCGGCCAGCAGCAGGGCGCGGAACGGATGGCCGCGCGCCCCCGCCATCCGGGTCCACTCCCACAGGCCCAGCAGGAAGATCAGCGCCAGCAGCGCCGCGAACACCGGCGTGGAAGCCAGGAAAATCAGCGCGAGCAGCAGCGGCGCGAGAACGACGGCGGTGATGACGCGCTGCTTGAGCATGGAGGGTCAGCCGGTGCGTGCAGCCGGTTCCGGCGCGCGCCCGTAACGGCGTTCGCGGCGCGCGTAATCGTCCAGCGCGCGGGCGAGTTCGGCCTGATCCACGTCCGGCCACAGGGTGTCGGTGAAATACAGTTCGGTATAGGCGATCTGCCACAACAGGAAATTGCTGATCCTGCGTTCGCCGCCGGTGCGGATGAACAGATCCGGCGGGGGCAGGTCGGCGAGGCAGAAATACCTGGCCAGCGTGGTTTCGTCGATGGCATCGACGTCGAGCTCGCCGGCCGCGACGTCGCGCGCGGCCCGGCGCGCGGCCTGCGCGATGTCCCAGCGGCCGCCGTAATTCACGCACACGTTGAGCAGCAGCCTGGAATTGCCGGCGGTGCGTTCGGCGGCGCCACGCATCCGCGTACGGATCACCTCGGGAAACGCCGACAGTTCGCCCACGAAGCGCACCCGCACCTCGTTCTTGTGCAACTCGTCCACTTCCTTGTCCAGCGCGCGCAGGAACAGGTCCATCAGCGCGCCGACCTCGGCGTCCGGACGCTTCCAGTTCTCCGAGGAGAACGCAAACAGCGTGAGCACCGCGACGCCCCGGCGCAGGCAGAACTCCACCGCCTCGCGCACCGCCTTCTGCCCGGCGCGGTGGCCGAAGCTGCGCGGCTGCGCGCGCGCGCGCGCCCAGCGGCCGTTGCCGTCCATCACGATCGCGATGTGGCCGGGGATGCAAGGTGGAGTGCCCGGGACATTCATGCCTGGCGATTTTCCCCGAACGCGCGCGGCTCGGCTTACAGCGCCAGCAGCTCTTGCTCTTTCGCCTGCACCACCGTGTCCACTTCCTTGATGAAGCGGTCGGTGAGCTTCTGGATTTCGTCCATGCCGCGGCGCTCCTCGTCCTCGGTGATCCGCTTGTCCTTCAGAAGCTCCTTGACGTGCTGCATCGCGTCGCGGCGGATGTTGCGCACCGCGACCTTGGCGTTCTCGCCGGAGTGGCTGACGTGCCTGGCCAGTTCCTTGCGGCGCTCCTCGGTGAGCGGCGGCAGGTTGAGGCGGATCACCGTGCCGGCGGTGGTGGGCGTGACGCCGAGATCGGAGGCCATGATGGCCTTCTCGACCGGCCCCACCATCTGCTTCTCGTACGGCGTGATCGTCAGCGAACGCGCATCCGACACGGCCACCGTCGCGACCTGGTTGATCGGCACGTCCGAACCGTAGTAGTTGACCCGGATGCCCTCCACCAGCGCGGTGCTGGCGCGGCCGGTGCGCAGGTGCGCCAGCTCATGGCGCAGCGCCTCGACGCTCTTGCCCATCCGTGCCTGGGTGTCGCGCTTGATCTCCTCGAGCATGGCAAGTCCCGCCTGAAAATTGAGGCGGGGAAGTATAGCCGGAGCCTGCGTGCTTCCGTAGCAGCGGGCGTGCAGGCGATCACGAAGCCCCGACCAGGAATGGCGTCCCGATCGCCGGCGCGGCCGGCTTCCACGAGGCGGCTCGGCAGGCGTGCGCCAGGCGCGCGATGCTCAACCCGGATCGACCAGCGTGCCGATCGCCTCGCCGCGCAGGATCCGCATCAGGTTGCCCGGACGGGTCATGTCGTAGATGCGCAGCGGCAGGCCGTGGTCGCGGCACAGCGCGATCGCGGCGGTGTCCATCACCTTGAGGTTGCGCGCGATCACGTCGTCGTAGCTGACGTGCTCGAAACGGCGCGCGTCCTTCTTCTTCTTGGGGTCGGCGCTGTACACGCCATCGACCTTGGTAGCCTTCAGCAGCAGGTCGGCGCCCACCTCGATCGCGCGCAGCGCGGCGGCGGAATCGGTGGTGAAGAACGGGTTGCCGGTGCCGCCGGCGAACAGCACGATGCGGCCCTTTTCCAGATGCCGGATCGCGCGGCGGCGGATGAAATCCTCGCACACGTCGTGGATCTGGATCGCGCTCATCACCCGCGCGAAGCCGCCGCGCTTTTCCAGCGCGTCCTGCATGGCCAGCGCGTTCATCACCGTGGCCAGCATGCCCATGTGGTCGCCGGTCACGCGGTCCATCCCGGCCTCGGCCAGGCCCGCGCCCCGGAAGATGTTGCCGCCCCCGATCACCACGCCCACCTGCACCCCGGCCGCGCGCGCCTCCAGGATCTCGTCGGCGATCCGGCCGATCACCTCGGGATCGATGCCGTAATCGGCGGCCCCCATCAGCGCCTCGCCGGAGAGTTTCAGCAGGATGCGCTGGTACTTCGGCTTGGCGGGCATGCGGCGGCTCCGGTGCGGGCCAACCATTGTATGGTATCGGCCGGCGCCGCGGCGGGAGACGGCACGCCCGACCGGCCCATCCCGCATCGACGGACTTCGATTTTTGCCTTCCGGTACCCGGATTTCATCTCTGCCGCCGGTACAGTGACGGCGGCTTCGCAGCCGGAGTTTCACGACCTCCATGCGCACAGCACCGATTCCCGCCAACGAAGACCGCCGCGTCGGCGAGCTGCACGATTTGGGCATTCTCGACACCGAGCCGGAACGCGACTACGACGATCTGGTCCGGATCGCCAGCAGCATCTGCGGCACGCCGATCGGCCTGGTCAGCTTCATTGACCGCGACCGGCAGTGGTTCAAGGCCAGGCTCGGGATCGATGCCGTCGAAACGCCGCGCGATGTCTCCTTTTGTGCGCACGCGATCAACGATCCCTCGAATCTGATGCTGGTTCCGGATGCCACGCTGGATCCGCGCTTCTCCGACAATCCGCACGTGACCGGCGAACCGCACGTGCGCTTCTACGCCGGCGCGCCGCTGCTGACCTCGTCGGGCAATGCCCTCGGCACGCTGTGCGTGATCGATCACCAGCCCCGCACCCTGGAGCCGTTCCAGCGGGAAGCCCTGCTGGCCCTGGCGCGCCAGGTCGCGGTATTGCTGGAGCTGCGCAGGACCGCCAGGCGGCTGCATCACCAACTGGTCGAGCGCGAGTGGTACGAAGCGCGGCTCAAGCTGCAGCAGCAGGAACTGGAACGCGCGAACGCCGATCTCGCCGAACAGACACGCACCGACCCGCTCACCGGGCTGGCCAACCGGCGCGCGCTGGAAGCCGGTCTGGCCACGGCGATCGCTGCGGCGGGCGGCGCGGACAAGGTGCCGGTGCTGTTGCGGCTGGCGGTGGACGAATTCAAATCCCTCAACGAGCTGCATGGCCATGCCGAGGGCGATCGCGCACTGGTCGCCGTGGCGCAACTGCTGCAGACGAACCGGGGTGCGTCGGGTGTCGCGGCGCGCGTGGGTGGCGACGAGTTTGCCCTGCTGTGGCCCGCCACGTCGGCGATTTCGGCGGAGTTTCAGTGCGAATACCTGCGCGAGGCGGTGGCCACCGAACTCGGCGTCATCGGGGGAACGATCAGCATCGGCATTGCCGGATGGCGCGCGGGGGAGACACCCGAAGCGCTGTGGTCGCGTGCCGAGGCGGCGCTGCAATCGGCCAAGGGCAGGGGCCGCAACCAGCTCGAGGTCGCACGCTAGCGGTCATGGCCGAAACAGAAGGCCGCGGTTTTCCGCGGTCTTCCGTTGCAGCGGTTTCACGGGGCATGCGGCTGCGACTGGCCGCCTCCGCGGTCGGGGCGGCTACGGCGCCAACCCCGCCTGCTTCCTTACTTCCGCGGCGAAGTCCTCTTCCTTCTTCTCGATGCCTTCGCCGACGGCGAGGCGGTGGAAGGTCAGCACTTTCGCTTTTTCCTTCGCCAGCGCGTCGCCGACCGTGACGTTGGTGTCGATCACGAACGGCTGACCGGTCAGCGAGATCTCGTTGAGGGTCTTCCTGATCTTGCCGGCGACCATCTTTTCCTGGATGTCGGCGGGCTTGGCGCGGTCCTTCTCGCTCATCTGCGCCAGCGCGATTTCCTTTTCCTTGGCGACGAATTCGGCCGGCACGTGTTCGGGCGAGATGTACTGCGGATTCATCGCGGCGATGTGCATCGCGACGGCGCGCGCGAGTTCCGCGCTGCCGCCTTCCAGCGCGACCAGCACGCCGATCCGGCCGCCATGCACGTAGGCGCCCGGCACGGGCGCGCGGTCGAGGCGCGCGAGGCGGCGCACCTGCACGTTCTCGCCGACCTTGGCGACCAGCCACTGGCGGGCTTCCTCGACGGTGGGGCCGTAGGAGGTCTTGGCGGCCTTCAGCGCCTCGACGTCCTGCGCGCCGCTCTCGAGCGCGGTCTTCGCCACCTCGTCGGCGAACTTCATGAAGTTCTCGTCCTTGGCCACGAAGTCGGTTTCGGAATTGACCTCGACCAGCACGGCGCTGTCCTTCGATTGCGCCAGCACGATCTTGCCCTCGGCGGCCACCCGGCCGGCCTTCTTGTCGGCCTTGGCCAGGCCCTGCTTGCGCAGCCACTCGACCGCGGCGGCGATGTCGCCACGGTTCTCGGTGAGCGCCTTCTTGCATTCCATCATGCCGGCGCCGGAGCGCTCGCGCAGTTCCTTGACCATTGCGGCGGTGATTTCCATGGGTTACCTCTGCAAATTTCGGAGCGCCGCAGTACAGCGGCATAAAGCCCCTCTCCCCGTGGGAGAAGGGAAGGCTGGGCCCGTGCGCGGCGATTACTTCGCCGCGTCCTCGTCGGCCGCCTCGTTTTCGGCAACCTCGGCTTCGGCGCGTTCCAGGCCGGCTTCGTCATCGTCGCCCGGCGGCGGCACGCTGGCGGCGCGGCGGCGCGGCGCGGACTTCTTCGCGGCGCGGCGCGGGGCCTGCTTGCGGCGTTCGTCGCCGGCATCGGCGACCACCGGGTTGCCTTCGGCGTCGAGTTCGACGAACTCGTTTTCGTCACCGCGTGCGGCGATCGGCGCGGCGGCCTTGCCTTCCAGCACGGCATCGGCGGCGGCGCGCACGTACAGCTGCACCGCGCGGATCGCGTCATCGTTGCCGGGGATCGCGTACTCGACCAGGGTGGGGTCGTAGTTGGTGTCCACCACGGCCACCACCGGGATGCCCAGCTTCTTCGCTTCCAGCACCGCGATGTTCTCGTGGCCGATGTCGATCACGAACAGCGCGTCCGGCAGGCGGTTCATGTTCTTGATGCCGCCCAGCGACTTCTCGAGCTTGTCGCGCTCGCGGCGCAGCGCCAGCACTTCGTGCTTGACCAGCTTGTTGAAGGTGCCGTCGGTCTCGGCCTCCTCGAGTTCCTTGAGGCGCGTGACCGACTGCTTGATGGTGCGGAAGTTGGTGAGCATGCCGCCCAGCCAGCGCTGGTTGACGTAGGGCATCCCGCAGCGTTTGGCTTCTTCCTCGATCGCCTCGCGCGCCGAGCGCTTGGTGCCCACGAACAGGATGATGCCGCGCTTCTGCGCGATCCCGGACAGGTAGTTCATCGCGTCGGAGAAGAGCGGCAGCGTCTTCTCGAGGTTGATGATGTGGATCTTGCCGCGGGCGCCGAAGATGTAGGGCGCCATGCGCGGGTTCCAGTAGCGGGTCTGGTGGCCGAAGTGCACGCCGGCTTCCAGCATTTGCCGCATGGTGACGGAAGGCATTGTTTTGACTCCTGACGGGGAACCTGCCTTTGCCTTCGTCATCCGCAACGAGAGTGCGGAGGTCATTCCGGCAAACGTGGTTCCGGGGTTGGGCTTCCGCAGGCCCCGCGGCAACGACCTTCTCGCGAAGGACCCCGCTGCCGGTGCATCACGATGGATGCAGGCCTGCGTGTGGATTCGCCGGTGACGCCCGGCGTGGGCGACCCTGCCTCGGCAAAGCCCTGCAAGTGTAGGGAGATCGCGCTGCCGAGGCAAGTTCGGCCGCTGCATGAATGCGCGCGACGCCGCGATGGCCGATAATATCCGGCCATGCCCATCGTTCCCAAAACCCCCGAAGAGATCGAGAAAATGCGCGTGGCCGGCCGGCTGGCCGCCGAGGTGCTGGCCATGCTCAAGGAGCACGTCAAGCCGGGCGTCACCACCGAAGACCTGGACCGGATCGCCCACGACCACATCGTCAACGTCCAGCACGCGATCCCGGCCAACGTGGGTTACCGGGGTTATCCCAAGACCCTGTGCACCTCGGTCAACCAGGTGATTTGCCACGGCATACCGAGCCCCGGCAAGGTTCTGAAGGACGGCGACATCGTCAACATCGACGTCACCGTGATCAAGGACGGCTGGCACGGCGACACCAGCCGGATGTATTTCGTGGGGACGCCTTCGGTGCTGGCCAGGCGGCTGGTCGATACCACCTTCGAGGCGATGATGCTGGGCATCCGGCAGGTCCGCCCCGGCGCCACGCTGGGCGACATCGGCCACGCGATCCAGAAACATGCGGAAGCGGCCGGCTTCTCGGTGGTGCGCGAATACTGCGGGCACGGCATCGGGAAGATCTACCACGACGATCCGCAGATCCTGCATTACGGCAAGCCCGGCACCGGCATGCGGCTGGAAAAGGGCATGACCTTCACCATCGAACCGATGATCAATGCCGGCAAGCCCGGCACGCGCCAGTTGCCGGACGGCTGGACGGTGGTCACCCGTGACCACTCGCTGTCGGCCCAGTGGGAGCATACCGTCGCCGTCACCGACGACGGATTCGAGATCCTGACACCTTGGCCGGATGCCTGACCCTTGAAAAGCGGGAACGCGGCGGGATGCGTGCAGGCGGGCGTGCGTCATCGTTGCCGGAGCCCCGCACGGCGCGGAAAGACGCGCCGGATTCGCATGGACAGCGCGGGAACAGCGCGCCGGCTTCCGGTTACGGGGTTCCCGGCCCGTGCCGGAACGACGTTAATCTGGCCTCCCGTCTGCGCCGCCATTTTCCGTGATCGAAGCCGCGCCTCACCCCGCCATTCCGCCGCGCCCGCGCCTGCCCGCCGCGTTGCCGCGCGCGGGCGCGTCGCCCGCCGCGCGCGCGGCGCTGCGGCAGTTGCTGGACGACGACGCGCGCGCCCTGGCGGCGGCGTTCCGCGACGGCGCCGATGCCTCGGCGCTGGCGTATGCCCGCGCACGGACGATCAGCGCCGTGTGCACGCACGTGTGGGCCGTGTATCCCGGTGAAACCGGCGCAGCCGCGCTGTTCGCGGTGGGCGGTTTCGGGCACGGCCTGCTGTTTCCGCATTCGGACGTCGATCTGCTGGTGTTGCACGACGGGACGCCGGACGACGCGACGGCGCGCGCGCTGGAAGCGTTCTTCGGATGCCTGTGGGACATCGGCCTGAAACCCGGACAGGCCGTGCGCACGCTGACGGAGTGCCGTGAACTCGCGGCCGCCGACGTCAGCGTGTTCACCAGCCTGCTGGATGCACGGCGCCTCGCCGGGGCGGAACGTTTCGACGGGGCGCTGCATGGGCTGATCGGGGGCCTGTGGCCCCCCGAGGCCTATCTCGCCGCCAAGCTGGAAGAGCGCGCGCGGCGCCACGCGCGCCACGACGACACCACCCACAACCTGGAACCCGACATCAAGAACGGCCCGGGCGGGCTGCGCAATCTCGACCTGATCCGCTGGCTGGGGCGCCGGATCGCGGGCGCGAACGAGCTCGAGGCGCTGGTCCGCGCAGGACTGCTGGAGGCGACCGAACGCGACGTGCTGCGGCAGGCGCGCGCAACCCTCCGTCGGATCCGCTACGCGCTGCACCTGGAGGCCGGCCGGGCCGAGGAACGGCTGCTGTTCGACTGGCAGCGCGCGCTGGCCGTGCGGCTCGGTTACGGCGACGGGCAGGACGGCAATCTCGGCGTCGAACGCTTCATGCAGGATTACTACCGCGCGGCGGGCAGCGCGGAAAAACTGTTGACGCAGCTGCTGGAGCGCTTCGAGGAACACCTGCATCCGTTGCCGCCGCCGCGCACGCTGGACGCGCACTTCGCGATGCGCGGCGAGCGGCTGGAACTGCACGATCCCGGCTGGCTGCTCCGCGAACCGGCGGCGCTGATCGAGGTGTTCGTCCGCCGCTTCGACACCGCAGGCTGCACCGGCATCACCGCGGCCACGATGCGCGCGGTCGAGCACGCGCTGGCCAGGCATGGCGAGGCGCTGTCGCGTGACGGCGGCGTGCTGCGCGCGTTCCTCGCGCTGCTGCGCAAGGGCGCGGACGCGGTGCGCGTGCTGGAAGCCCTGAACCGCCACGGCGTGCTGGCCGCGATCCTGCCGCCGTTCGCGCGCGTGGTCGGCCGGATGCAATACGACCTGTTCCACATCTACACGGTCGATGAACACACGCTGCGGGTCCTGCGCAACGTCGCGCGCTATGCGCAGCCGGAAACCCGCGCCGCGCTGCCGCTGGCCTGCGAGGCGTACGATCGGCTGGACAGGCCCGAACTGCTGCTGCTGGCCGCGCTGTTCCACGACATCGCCAAGGGCCGCGGCGGCGACCATTCGGAACTGGGCGAGGACGAGGCGCGCGCCTTCTGCACGAGGCTGGGCCTGGCCGAGGCCGATACCGACGAAGTCGCGTGGCTGGTGCGCTGGCATCTCCTGATGAGCGTGACCGCGCAGCGTCAGGACATCGCCGATCCCGACGTGGTGCATCGCTTCGCGGTCCAGGTGGGAGACTGGGACCGGCTGGACCGGCTGTACCTGCTCACCATCGCCGACATCACCGGCACCAGCCCGAAACTCTGGAACTCGTGGAAGGACAGGTTGCTGGCGGACCTGTACGTTTCCACCCGCTACGTGCTGCGCCGCGATCTGGAGCGGCCCGCGCGCGCCGAGGTGCGCGTGCGCGAGATGCGTGAACGCGTGCTGGCGCTGCTGGCCGGGTCGGGCGTCGACGCGGCGCGCGCCGCGCCGGTGCTGGGCGAATTTCCGGAAGCGGCGCTGCTGCGGCAGCGTCCGGACCTGCTGGCGTGGCAGGTGCGCACGCTGCTGGGTGCGGACGATGCGGCGACCGTGGTCGCGGTCCGGCCCCCGGATGTGCGCGGCGGCACCGAGGTGTTCGTGGCCACGCCCGACCGCGACGGCCTGTTCGCGGCGGTCGCGGCCACCCTGGACCGGCTGCGCTTCGACGTGGTTGCGGCGCGCGTGATGACCAGCCGCCGGGGACGCGCCCTCGACACCTTCACCGTACTCGAGGCGGGCAGCCAGGCGCCTGCGCGCGCCGAGCGCGCGGCCGAGCTGCGGCAGGCGTTGCTGCGCGCGCTGGCTGCGGCGGAGCTGCGCACCCAGCCGGCACGCCGCAGCCTGGCCCGGCGTCTCAGACACTTCCAGCGTCCGCCGCAGATCGACTTCCACGAGGACGCGGCAGCGGCGCGCACGCGGTTGTCGCTGGTGTGCAGCGACCGGCCCGGACTGCTGGTGTCGATCGCGCAGGCGTTCCTGGATGCAGGCGTGCGCGTGCACGATGCGCGCATCGCGACCTTCGGCGATCGGGTCGAGGATTTCTTCGAACTGAGCGACCGCCGCGACCGGCCGCTGGCCGCGCCGGCGCAGGCCGCGTTGCGGGCGGCGTTGCAGCGGCGCCTCGCGCCGGGCAGCATGGCGCACCCGGAGGACAGCCATGCACGAACTTGAACCGGTGATCGAGGATGCCTGGGACCGGCGCGCATCGCTGGATGCCCTGCGCATGCGCTCGCTGCGGCGCGTGCTGGACAAGGTGCTGGACGCGCTGGAAGCCGGATCGCTGCGTGTCACCGAACCGGATGGCCGGGGCGGCTGGACGGTGCATGCCTGGCTCAAGAAGGCGGTGCTGCTGTATTTCCGCGCGCACGACCAGCGGCTGATGGACGGCGGCGCAATGGCCGCGTTCGACAAGGTGCCGCTGCGCTTTGCCGGCGCCGACGATGCGGCGTTCCGGAAAACCGGTGCGCGGCTGGCGCCGGGCGCGCTGGTGCGGCGCGGCGCGTTCATCGGCAAGGACGCGGTGCTGATGCCGAGCTACGTCAACATCGGTGCCTACGTGGGCCCCGGCACGATGGTCGATACCTGGGCCACCGTCGGTTCCTGCGCGCAGATCGGTGCGCGCGTGCACCTGTCGGGCGGTGTCGGCATCGGTGGCGTGCTGGAGCCGGTGCAGGCTGCGCCGACGATCATCGAGGACGGCTGTTTCATCGGCGCGCGCTCGGAAGTGGTGGAAGGCGTGATCGTCGAACGCGGCAGCGTGATCGGGATGGGCGTGTTCCTCGGCCAATCGACGCGCATCTATGACCGCGCGACCAGGAAGGTCGGTTACGGCCGCGTGCCCGCAGGGAGCGTGGTGGTGGCGGGCTCGCTGCCGGCCGCGGACGGCTCGCATGGCCTGTACGCGGCGGTGATCGTCAAGCGGGTGGACGAGAAGACGCGCAGCAAGACCTCGATCAACGAATTGCTGCGAAGCGGCGAATGATGCGGCGGAGACACGGGGATGGAGAGGATCTCGTACGGGGGCACCTTTTTCATCAAGGTCATTTTTCCCGCATTCTGGTTCGTCTTTCTCGCCGCATTCATGATCGTCGGCGTCTCGGCGAACGCCTGGAAACAGCCGATATTCATCATCCAGCCGCTGGTGATGATGGCATTCGGGTATTTCCTGTTTCGCAGGCTGGCATGGGATCTGGCGGACGAGGTGCGTGATGGCGGCAACTTCCTGTTGGTGCGCAAGGGCCCGGTGGAGCAGCGGATACCGTTGGCGAATGTGATGAACGTGAGCATGAGCCAGTTCACCCACCCCAGGCGGCTGACGCTCCGCTTGCGAACGTCTTGCGCGTTTGGCGATGAAATCGCATTCATCCCGAGGCTGCCGGTCATCCAGTTCAATCCATTCGCGCGCAACGCCATTGCGGAAAACCTGATCCGGCGCGTCGACGACACGCGGCGAGGCAAGACGGCATGACCACGCTTTACGGGCTGTCCACCTGCGACACCTGCCGCAAGGCCCGCAACTGGCTGGACCGGTTCGGCGTGGCTTACACGTTCGTGGACTATCGCGCGAATCCGGTGCCGGCCGCGACCCTGCAGGCCTGGGCACGGCAACTCGGCGGCTGGGAGAAGCTGGTCAACAAGTCCTCGACGACGTGGCACAACCTGCTGCCGCAGCGCAAGGACCCGCGCAGCGATCCGGAATGGACGCTGCTGCTCAAGGAGTATCCCGCGCTGATCCGGCGTCCGGTGGTGGTGCCGGACGACGGCAGCGTGCACCTCGGTTTCAGCGACAACGGCTTCCGGAAGCTGTTCGGCAGGCCATGAGCGACGTCGCCGAATTGACGGCCGAACTGGTCCGCCGCCGTTCGATCACACCGGACGATGCCGGCTGCCAGGCGTTGCTCGCACAGCGCCTGCAGCGCGCCGGTTTCCGCTGCGAACACCTGCGCTACGGCGACGTGTCGAACCTGTGGGCCGCGCACGGACAGGGCGATCCGGTGCTGGTGTTCCTGGGTCATACCGATGTCGTGCCGAGCGGGCCGGAGGAGGTCTGGACCTCGCCGCCATTCACGCCGGCGATCCGCGATGGCAAGTTGTACGGGCGCGGCGCGGCGGACATGAAGTCCGGCGTGGCCGCGATGACGATCGCGCTGGAACGCTTCGTCATCGAACATCCGCGGCATCGCGGCAGTGTCGCGCTGCTGCTGACCAGCGACGAGGAAGGGCCGACCAATCTGGATGGCGTGCGCCGGGTCGCGCAGCATTTCCGTGAAACCGGCCAGCGCATCGATTGGTGCGTGGTCGGCGAGCCGTCGTCGAAGGAAAGGTTGGGCGATCTGATCCGCGTCGGCCGCCGCGGCTCCTTGTCTGGAACCTTGACCGTGCGCGGCGTGCAGGGCCACGTCGCCTATCCCGAGAAGGCGCTGAACCCGATCCATGCGCTCGCGCCCGCGCTGGCGGAATTGGTCGCGACGAGTTGGGACGACGGCAACGAGGACTTCCCACCTACCTCGTTCCAGATTTCCAACCTCAACGCCGGCACCGGCGCGCTCAACGTGATACCCGGATCACTCGTCGCGCATTTCAATTTCCGCTTCGGCACCGCCAGCCGCGCAGAAGACTTGCGCGACCGCACGGAGGCGATCCTGAAAAAACACCGGGTCGATTATTCGATCGAATGGAATCTCTCCGGCGAACCGTTCCTGTCGCCCGCAAATGGAAAATTGCGCGAAACCGTGATCGCGGTTTGTCGCGAACTGTGCGGCGTCGAACCGGAGCAGAGCACCGGCGGCGGCACCTCGGACGGCCGCTTCATCGCCCCACTCGGCGCGGAAGTGCTGGAACTTGGCCCGGTGAACGCCAGCATCCACAAGATCGACGAGCACGTTGCGATCGACGACCTTCAGCGCTTGCCCGGTTTGTATCAAACGATCTGCGAACGCTTGTTGTGATCACCGCTGATCATTGATCGATGCACGCGACTCGGTCACGGCGATGCTGCGCTCAATGCCCGGTGTCCACGCCGATTGCTGCCGGCCTGGCTTTGGCGCGTGAGGCAAGCCGCGCGCCCAGTGCGACCAGAGGCGCCAGCGTGATCAGAAACGTCAAGTGATACCAGATCGGAAACTTGTTCCAGACATGGATGTGGTCGGGCACAAACAACGCAAGCAGCACCAGTCCGACGATCCAGGGCGCCATGTTTGCGGGCGTCATTGCACGCACCAGCGCGCCGGTGAGGAGCGACGTGAGCGCCCCGATCGAAAGCCGGGCGATTTTCATGCCGAGCGTGAACGACATCAGCGGCTCTGCCTGCACGTATCCGGGCAGCCACAGCCGCAAGCCCCAGTTGAGGATCGTCACGATCACGACCCATGCCACCAGTCCAACGACGATTCCAGCGATCGTGCGCCACATGGCCCTCTCCCGTATATTGGTTGAAATACAATAGTACAATCAAACTATGAAAGCAAAATTGCTCATTCTTGGCGTGTTGCACCGCGGCAACTTTCATCCCTATGAAGTCAAGCGCCGTCTGGAGAATGCGATGGTCGAGTGTTACACCGACGTCGATGTCGGAACGCTCTACTACGCAATCAGGCAACTGGAGAAAGAGCGTTCGATCTCGGCGGTGTCGCGGCAGCGCGTGGCGCGCGGCGGCATGCGCACGGTTTACAAGATCACCGCGAAGGGAAGGGCCGAATTCCGGGAATTGCTGCACCGGAAATTTGAGGAAGAAGGTCCGGTGTCGCAGACGTTGTATGGCGCGCTCCTGTTTCTGCACCTCAGCGATCTTGCCGTGGTCGAAGAAGTCATTCGTCGCCGGATCGCGCGCCTCGACGAACTCATCGCCAAGCTTGGGCCGATCCGCAAAGAGCTTCGTCCGGTGCTCTCGACCGGCGGAGAACATCTGCTGCGCCATCTCGACAAGCAACGGCGCCTCGACCGCGATTGGCTGAAAGGTCTGCTGGCCGATGTCAAAGCACGTCGCGTGCGCGACGTCGCCGACCCGAAGCGTCTGGCAAGCAGCGCCGCCAGCGCAACCCGGATGAAGTGAAAACGGAATCCGGGATGTATCGATCACTTCCCGGATTCCACTGCGCTGCGTCCGGGCTACTCGTTCGTTGCCGGTTGCAAGGTCATTCGATACTTCGTTTCGCCCGGCAGCAGCGATGTGGGTTGCCCGCGCACCCATTGTTCGTGACCGGCGCCGAAATACGGCGTCAGCGGATTGTCGGATTGGCCGGCCGGCATTTCCAGAATGCCATGCGCCTCCTCGCCGGGTCGCACGCTGAGCCGCATCGACGCGCCGAAATCGGGACGCTGCACGCGCGGCATGTCGCGGTCGCCCGGCAGCGGCTGGTGCGGCATGTCGATGAAGCGCGACAGCCATGACGGCAGCGCGACCGACAGCGGGTTGTCGATCCTGGCCGTGTTGCGTTCACCCCACGTTTTCGACGACAGCGGTCCGGGCAGCTTCGCCAGTTCGTCGGCCACCTCGCGCGCGGAATCGATCAGCAACGCGTTCCAGTCCTTGTATTTCGGATCGAGCAGCCACGCGGGCTTCCGCGTCACCATCGTCCACACCGCGTGTTCGCCGACCTCGATGGTCGGCCATTTGAAATCCGGCCACTTCGCCGCCGCGCGCGCGGCAAACGGCGCCAGCACGTTGTCGCGCACGCGGTTGTGGAACAGCCGCACGATCCGGTAACCGACGCTGCCGGTCGCGGCGCGCGCCTGCCACTGCTGAACGTAGGGTTTCATCGCCCTCAGCTGAGGGCAGGACGCCCCAATCCCGGCCAGCACAGGGACGTGCGCCGAGCCGGGACCCATTCGATCGCACTGCGAAAGCACATCCAGCAGCAGCTTCTGCCAGCGTGCGAGAAACAGCGCGCGATCATCGAGCTGGATGTCAAGGGTGTCACGAGGCGCAAAACGGTCGCGCGCGAAAAGATCGTCACGGATCTGCTGCGCGCGTGCGCCACGGTCGTAACCGCCGTCGCCCAGCAGTTGCAGGGCGTCGCCGGACACGATCCGCTGGTTGGCGGTCCAGATCCGGTGATCAGGCGGATTCTCGATGCGGGGATCCTGAGCGGGCGCCGCGTAGCCGATCCAGCCGGTGCCGGGTTTTGACCAGTCGGCCGGCGCCGAGGGATCGAAGCCGGCGCGCAACGGAAACACGCTGCCCGCGATGCTCCAGCCGACATGGCCCTGTGCGTCGGCAACCACCAGGTTCTGCGGCGGGATGCCGATGGTGGGCGCGAGCGCAAGGGCCTGATCGACGTTGCGCGTGGTTTCCAGTTGCATCAGATTGAGATTGAGCGCGCGCGGATCCTGCGCGATCCAGGCCAGCGCCAGCGGCGTGCCGTCGGTGTCCTTGTCCATGATCGGACCCCAGATGGTGTCCTCGACGGTCATGTGCACGTCGGGTGCACCCTTCACGTGGATCGTCTCGTCGTGATCGACGAACGCGACCCAGCCTTCGGGCGTCCTGTAGCGCGAGGGATCCTTCGGATCGCGGATCACGCGCACCCAGTCCATCCAGTCGCCTTCGCTGTTGGTGAAGCCCCAGGCGATGTGTCCGTTGCTGCCGATCACCAGCGCCGGCACACCGGGCAGGGTGACGCCGTTCAAGTCGATCATTTTTTCCGGATCGGCGGGATCGGGCCAGCGCATCCGCGCGCGGTACCAGATGTCCGGCACCGCGAGGTGCAGGTGCGGATCGTTGGCCAGCAACGCGGCGCCGCCGGTCAATGCGCCGCCGACGGCGAAGCCGTTGCTGCCGATGCCGGTGGCGGCTGCCGCCGCTTCCGCGACCGCGCGCGCGCCTTTCGCCCACGCGACCTGCTTCAGCGGCTGCCCGCGCAGGTCGAACACTTCCGCGCCCGGCATCGGCACGGGCTGCGAGGGGCCGCCCTGCATGGGGGTTTCCCAACGCGGATCGGGCGCCAGCAGGAAATCGGCGAGCGTGCGCGGCAGCACCGCGCGCAGGCGCGCGATGTCGAGTTCGCGGCGGTTCTGGCCGTCCTGGTTGAGGTCGAGGAACATCGAATCGATCGCGAGGATCGAATCCTGGTCGATCCATCGCTGCGGCTTCGCGCCGAGCAGGAGGTATTCCCAGGGCCGCACCGCCAGCGCATGCAGACCTGCGTTGACGCCGGCGGTGTAAGCATCCAGCACTGCGCGGTCGTGCGGCGGCATCAGCGCGAGTTCCCGTGCCGCGAGCGCGCGGAAGCGGTGGCGGCGGCGATCTTCGTCCATCGTGAGCGCCGCCTTGCCGACCAGCGCCGACAGCTCGCCCGCGGCGTTGCGGCGCAGCAGGTCCATCTGGAAGAAGCGCTCCTGTCCGTGCAGGAAGCCCAGCGCGAAGGCGAGATCGCGGCGGTTGCGGGCGTCCAGGGTCGGCACGCCGTTCGCGTCGCGCACCACCGTGACCGGCGCCGACAGGCCGTTCAGGGCGAGCGTACCGTTCAACTGCGGCCGGCTGCCGGCCAGCAGCCGCCAGCCGAGCGCCAGCGCGATCACCGCGACGATCAGCAGCGTGATGACGACGCGGCGGAGCCAGCGCATGCAGCCTCACCCCTCGATGACCGGCCGCATTCTTTCAGACTCCGCGCCTTCGAGACAATCGTGTCGTCGGGTTTCCCCCGGCCACCCGGGTTTCCATGTCGGTCCGGGCGATGCGAGGAAACGTCAGCTCGCTCGACGTCGTTGCCGGCGCAGCAGCATCAGAAGCCGCGGCCGTGGAAGCGGCCGCTGCCACCGCCGATCGAAATCCCGATGCCCCCGGTGGGATGCTCGCAACTGCCGAAGGCCTTGCTGAAGTTGACGTTGGCGGCGCCCCACGTACCACTGCCCCGGCGACCCGCACTGACCACGCCGGTGCTGACGCTGCCGTGCATCTGCGTCTGGTTGTAGGTGGAATCATCGCAGGCCGGCGCCAGAGCCACTGCCGCATTGTCGGGACGGCCGCTGGTGTCGCCGTAATACACGCCGGGCGCGGCGTGCGCGTGACCCGCGGTGCTGCCGGCGGCGGTCGGCACGCTGCCCGGCGGCAATTGCAGGTTCAGGGAGCTGTCGGCCGTCTGGGCCAGGGCGGGCGCAGCCAGCAATCCGGCCGTCAGGAGCAGGGCAAAACGTTGAGCGTACATGGCCAATTCCCCGCTTGCCGGCGTGCCTTATGCGGCACACGGGCGTTGGAAACCGTGCCGGGCGGGAAGTTCCCGCCGGCGTTCACGCCGTGGATTCGATCCTCTCCACCCGCCGCAGCCCGCGCGGCAGCAGCCCGCCGCGCTGCGCCCGGCTGCCGCCGTATTCGACGAGGTCGGCCCATTTCAGGGTCAGCTTGCGCTGGCCCGCATGCAGCGTGACTTCGCCTGCGCCTTCCGCGACCACCGCGATGCCGGCCACGCGTTCCTCGCCGGATTGCCATTTCGCCTTCGGGATTTCGATCAGCTTGTTGCCCCGTCCGCGCTCGAGTTCCGGCAGGTCGGCGACCGAGAACATCAGCAGGTGCCCTTCCGTCGTGACGACCACGATCCGGTCGCGCGCGGGATCGTTCACCACCGCCGGTTGCAGCACGCGCGCGCCGTCGTCCATGCTGATCACCTGCTTGCCACCCTTCTTGTTGGCCAGCAGCGCCTCGAAGCGCGTGATGAAACCGTAGCCCGCGTCGGTGGCCAGCACCAGGCGGGTGTCGTTGTCGCCGATCGCGAGCGCGTCGAAGCGCGCACCCGCGGGTGGCGTGAAGCGGCCGGTCAGGGGTTCGCCGTTGCCGCGCGCCGAGGGCAGGGTGTGCGCGGGCGTGGAGTAACTGCGCCCGGTCGAATCGAGGAAGGCGACCTGCTGCGCGCTCCTGCCGCGCATCGCGGCGAGGAATGCATCGCCCTCGCGGTACGACAGTTCGCGCGCATCGACATCGTGGCCCCTGGCCGCGCGCGCCCAGCCCTTCTGTGACAGCACCACGGTCACGGGCTCGGAAACCACCAGCTCGCTTTCGTCCAGCGCCTGCGCGGCCGCACGCTCGACCAGCGGCGAGCGGCGCGCGTCGCCGTACTTGTCGGCGTCGGCTTTCAGTTCCTGCTTGATCAGCGTCTTCAGGCGCGCCTTCGATTTCAGCGTCACCCCGATCTTCGCGCGTTCCTCTTCCAGCTCGTCGCGCTCGGCGTCGAGTTTCATTTCCTCCAGCCGCGCCAGTTGCCGCAGTTTGGTTTCGAGGATGTAATCGGCCTGTTCTTCGCTCAACTTGAAGCGCTTGATCAAGGCGGGTTTGGGTTCGTCCTCGTGGCGGACGATCCGGATGACTTCATCCAAATTGAGAAACGCGATCCGCAGCCCTTCCAGCAGGTGCAACCGGCGTTCGACCTTTTCCAGCCTGTGCTGCAAGCGCCGCGTGACGGTGTCACTGCGGAAGCGCAGCCATTCTTCCAGGATCTGTTTCAGCGTCTTGACCTGCGGCCGGCCGTCCAGCCCGATCATGTTGAGGTTGACGCGGAAGCTCTTCTCGAGATCGGTGGTGGCGAACAGGTGCTGCATCATCGCGTCGGTGTCCACGCGGTTCGAGCGCGGGATCAGTACCAGCCGCACCGGGTTCTCGTGGTCGGACTCGTCGCGCAGGTCTTCCAGCATCGGCAGCTTCTTCGCGCGCATCTGCGCGGCGATCTGTTCGATCACCTTGGCCGGCGACACCTGGTGCGGCAGCGCGGTCAACACGATGTTGCCGCGTTCTTCCATGTACACCGCGCGGCAGCGCACCGAACCGTTGCCGGTCGCGTACATCGCCACCAGTTCATTGCGCGGCGTGATGATTTCCGCGGCGGTCGGAAAGTCCGGGCCCTTGATGTGTTCGCACAGCTCGGCGACGCTGGCGGAAGGCTCGTCCAGCAGATGGATGCACGCCGCCGCGATTTCGCGCAGGTTGTGCGGCGGGATGTCGGTGGCCATGCCCACCGCGATGCCGGTGGCACCGTTCAGCAGCACGTGCGGCATCCGCGCCGGCAGCCATGAGGGTTCCGTGAGCGTGCCGTCGAAATTGGGCGTCCATTCCACCGTGCCCATTCCGAGTTCGCCCAGCAGCAGTTCGGCGATCGGCGTCAGCCGCGACTCGGTGTAGCGCATCGCCGCAAAGGATTTGGGATCGTCGGGCGAACCGAAGTTGCCCTGACCGTCGATCAACGGATAGCGGTAACTGAATGGCTGCGCCATCAGCACCAGTGCTTCGTAGCAGGCCATGTCGCCATGCGGATGGAACTTGCCGATCACGTCGCCCACGGTGCGTGCGGATTTCTTGGGCTTGGCGGCGGCGGCAAGGCCGAGTTCGCTCATCGCATAGACGATGCGGCGCTGCACGGGTTTCAGGCCATCGCCGATGAAGGGCAGGGCGCGGTCCAGCACCACGTACATCGAGTAGTCGAGGTAGGCGCGCTCGGCGTATTCGCGCAGCGGGATCTGTTCGAAGTTGGTTTGCAAGTCAGTCATCTTCTTTCGTCATTTAGGCGACGCGGTGAGCGGCCATGGATGGCCGCGTTTTGAGTAGCGAGGAAAGCCGGAATCCATTTTTGATTGGGCAAGCAACCGTCCCTGGTGAAGAGCGCCGGCCCGGCCATCCCTGGCCGATCGCTCAGCCGAGCACGCGATGCGATTCAACGCATCGCGTAAACGCTCGGCATCGCCCCCATCCGCAGCACTTTCACGGTAAGCGCTTCGCGGACGATTTGATAGACCAGTCGATGCTGGATATTGATGCGGCGGGAATACGCGCCGGCGAGGTCGCCGACGAGTTTTTCGTACGGGGGCGGACTGGCCAGCGGGTTGCGCGCCAGCACGTCCAGCAAGGCTTGTGCCCTGGCCTGCAGGCCCGCGGCTTTCAGTTTCCTCGCGTCCTTTTGCGCCTGGCGCGTGTAGACCAGCGTCCAGCTCACCAGCCGGGGGTCCGCGGCAGTTTGTCGACAGGTGTTTTCATGCCGCGCTTGATCGACTCGCGCATGCCCGGGATCGAGAGCAGGTACAGCGTTTCCTGGATGGCCGACCAGTCCTCCTCGGAAATCAGCACGCCGCTGTTGCGTTTGCCGGCGATCCGGATCGGCTTGTGGGTTTCCGCGGCCTCGTCCAGAAGGCGGTAGAGGTTGGCGCGCGCTTCGCTTGCGGTGATCTGGCTCATGTGGTACTCCTTTGCACGAAGCGTACGTGATTGCGTACGCTTTGGCAACGCCTCAATGCACGCGTTCGGTGGCGATGCCGAGTTTCGCTAGCTGCACCTGCACGCTGTCCGGGCCGGCGAGGTGTCCCGCGCCGACCGCGACAAAGATCGTGCCGTGTTGCTGCAGCAATTCCTGGATCCGTTTCGCCCAGTCGCGGTTGCGGTTCACCAGCAGGATTTCGTAGAGCTCCGGGTACTTGTCGTGCATGTCGGCGTTCACGACCTGCGCGATGGCGTCGACGTCACCGGCCTGCCAGTTTTTCACCAGCGCGGCGATCAGCGCCGGCCCCTTGTCGAAATCGTCGAGGGTGCTGCGCAGCAGGTCGATCTGCTGCGGTTGCGGCAATCCGGCGAAGAACCGGATCTGTTCCTCGGCGGTCTCGAACGCATCGATCGGCTTGCCTTCCGCCTTGAATTCGCGCTGCAGTACCTTGTCGGCGCCCGAGTGCGGGTCGTAGCCGGCCTTGACGATCGGCGCGACCGCCAGCGTCAGCGCGGCCAGCCACGGCTTCAGCGATTCCAGCCCGGCTTCGCCGCCCGGCAATCCTGCGCTTTCCGCGGCGGATTCGAGTCGCGCGCGATCGGCGCCGTCCAGCTCGCTGGACAGTCTGTGCGACGGATCGACGCCGTATTCGAGGATCAGCGGCTGCATCGTCGCCGGCGAATCGTCGTCTTCCTCCACGTACAGCGTGCCGCTGGCCGCCAGCGCCCGGTCAAGCGCCGGATAATGCCATGGCGCATCCCTGGGCAGCACGTGGACCGTGCCGAACAGATAGACGGTCGCAGTGGAACTCTTCACCACCCACAACGCGGGATCGGCCAGCGCCGGTGTGCAGGCCAGCAAGGTGACGGCCAGGCCGAGGCAGAACTTGCGCAGCGTGTTCATGGGTGCCCCTCTGGGCGACTGCGCATTTCCGCATCAAACCCGCGCGTGCCGTCCACAGGCAAACCGCTCAGCGCGGCACGCGGTAACCGCCCGGCACGCCGTGCGGCGACAGGGTGAGCTGCCACAACTGGTCACGGCGGGTGCGGAAGGTCGCCGCGGAACCCGAGAGGTAATAGCGCCACATCCGGCGGAAGCGTTCGTCGTAGCGCGGGTTCCTGGAGAGTTCCGGCCACGCGGCGTCGAAGTTGGCGCGCCACGCCATCAGCGTCTTGTCGTAGTCGGCGCCGAAGTTGTGCCAGTCCTCGACCACGAACAGGTTTTCCAGCGCGGGGGTGACCTGCGAGGCGGCCGGCACCATCGAGTTCGGGAAAATGTATTTCTCGATCCACGGATCGGGCCGCGACGGCGTCGAGTTCACGCCGATGCAATGCAGCACCGACAGCCCATCGTCCTTCAGGCAGCGCCGGCACACCTCGAAATATGTCCGGTAGTTCTTCCAGCCCACGTGTTCGAACATCCCGATCGAGAACACCGCGTCGAATTTCTCGTCGAGCTCGCGGTAATCCTGCAGGCGGATTTCGATCGGCAGCCCCTTGCACAACTCGCGTGCAAACTGCGCCTGCCGTTCGGAGACCGTGACGCCCACGCCCGACACCCCGTACTTTTCGGCGGCGTATTTCAATGCCTCGCCCCAGCCGCAGCCGATGTCCAGCACGCGCATGCCCGGTTCCAGCCGCAGCTTGCGGCAGACCAGGTCCAGCTTGGCTTCCTGCGCGTCGTCCAGGTTGGCCGCGTCCTTCCAGTAGCCGCAGGAATACACCAGCCGCTTGCCCAGCATCGCGGTGAACAGATCATTGCCGATGTCGTAGTGCGCCTTGCCGATCTTGAACGCCTTGCGGCCGCGCTGCAGGTTCAGGAACCGCGCGCGCAGGTGCGCGCGCAGCGCATCGAAATCGCGCAAGTGCTCGTCGAGGTGCGCGCCCAGCACGTGGAAGAAGAAGCCGTCCAGATCCTGGGCGTCCCACCAGCCGTCCATGTACGCTTCACCCAGCCCCAGCGAGCCGTGTGCGAAGGCGCGCGCGAACACGCGCTCGTCGTGCACCCGGATGTCCCACGGCCGATCGCCGTCGATCCTGACGTCCGCGAGATCCAGCAGCGCCTGCGCCTTCTCGCGCAGGTGGCGGTCGTGCCGGGAAACGGGTACGGCGGCAGCCGAGCGGGTGGACACATCGTTCATGGTGTCGTCCTGGCCTGGGTACGCAGACTCCACAACAGCGGACACGCGGCGAGCTGCAGCACCAGCGCCGCGATCACCGCATACAGCGGCCTTACATCGTACAACACGCCGAGCAGCCAGCTTCCCAGAAACCACGCCAGCCCGTAGATCGCGTTGAAGACGCCCATCACGGTGGCGCGCCGGTCCCGGGGGATCCGCTGCGCCACCGCCGCGCGCAGCAGCGAGTCGTGCGCGCCGAAGCCCGCGCCCCACAAGGCCATGCCGGCGACCGCCGCCCACGCGCCGCCGAGGAACACCAGCGGCGCGTACAGCGCCGGCACGACGGTGGTCCACAGCAACACCGACAGGCCGCGCCGGTCGAATGCCTTGCCGAGCACCAGCGCGGCCAGCCCGCCGGCGAGGCTGGCCAGCGCATACAGCACCGGCACCGCATCGCCCGCGACCACGTGGTCCCTGGCGAAATGGAACGCGATCAGCGCGAAGTCGGCATAACCGGCCGCGATCAGCGCGGTCGCGGCCAGGAAGATTTTCAGGTCGCGCAGCGCTCGCGCATCGCCCGGATGCGGCGGAGCGGCGCCGGTGTCGAGATCCTGCGGCTGCGGAAAGCGGATACGCGCGACCAGCAGCACCGCCAGCGCGCACAGCGCCGGCAACAGCAGCCACGCGAAGGCATGCCGGTAGCCGCCGTGCAGGAACAGTACCAGCGCCGCGATCAACGGACCCAGCACCGCGCCGGTCGAATCCAGTGCCTCGTGCAGGCCGAAGGCCCAGCCGGCGCCGCCCATGTCTTTCGCCGCGTGCGCCAGCATCGCGTCGCGCGCCGGCGTGCGCAGCGCCTTGCCGCAGCGTTCCAGGATAATCAAGGCCGCCGCCGCCGGCCAGTTGCCGGCCAGCGCCAATGCCGGCACCGCGAGCAGGTTGATCGCGTAGCCCGTGATCGTGATCGCCCAGTAGCGGTGCGTCCGGTCGGCCAGCAGTCCGGTGAACAGGCGCAGCACGTAGCCCAGCAGTTCGCCGCCGCCCGCGACCACCGCGACGATGGCACCCGTCGCGCCCAGCGTGCCGAGGAACGGGCCGGTGATCGAACGCGAACCCTCGTAGGTCATGTCGGCGAACAGGCTGACGATGCCGATCAGGACGACGAACGTGAGCGCGCGGCGTGCGGGGGATCGCGCGGGCGCTGTTGCCGGTGGAGACGCGCTGCCGGATGCCATCAGTGCGATTCACCGCCCAATACGCCGAACTCGGCAGGCAAGATCGCGTAGAAGATCTCGAGGTGTTCCTCGCGGACCCGTTGCAGCATCCGATCGGCTTCCGCGCGCGTCACCACGAAGTCCACCCGCACGGTTTCCTGCCCGGCCAGTTCCAGAAAATGCGCCTCGTGCAGCACGCCATGGCGGCCGAAGCCGGCGATCGAGCGGAACGCGGTGCCGCCGTGCAGGCCGAGCTTCCTCGCCTCGCCCAGCAGCCAGTCGTACAGCAGGATGCCGTGGTGACGGCGGTTCTCGTGCACGAAAAAGCGCAGGTACACGCCTTGCGTGGGCGTTTCGCGGACGGGCTCGTTCATGCCACGTTCCTCAGCAGGGCGTGCGTCAGCGCGAAACCGAGCAGGGTCATGCCCAGCGAGCCAACGAGGTGCAGGCCGATCAAGGCCAGCGACCACGCGTATTCCTGGCGCAGCCACAGCGTCACGGTTTCGCCGGAGAAGGTCGAAAAGGTGGTGAGGCCGCCCAGGAATCCCGTGGTGATGAACAGCCGCGTTTCGGGCGAGAGCGCCTGGAACTGCGCGAACGCGCCCAGCACCAGGCCCATGATCAGGCCGCCCAGCAGGTTGGCGGCCAGCGTGCCCAGGGGAATCGTCGGAAAGACTGGGTTGAACCACAACCCGAAAAGGTAACGGAGGCAGGCGCCAAGGAAGGCGCCGCAACCGGTGGCAAGCAGGGCATAGAGCGTGGCCATGTGATTCTTCATCCCGTGTGGTGGGCGGGAATCACGCGCGTCGGCCGCTCGTCATGCCTCAGGCGATGCCTTCACACGGGATGTCCCGTGGAGCAGGCATCATCAGCCTCGCGGCGGTTCGGGGAGGCATGCCATCTCCCGTGCGCTGTCCGCGCATGGTAGCGCGGTGCGGCGCGGTTCCGTCAAGCGCGGGCGCGAGCAATCCGCGCGCCGCAAGGAACGCGCGCGCATCTTCGGCGTCGCGTTCGAACCACGCACGCGCCGAGCCCAGCCGGAACGAGTAACCCCAGGCATCCATGTCGGCCAGTGCACGCTCGCGGCCGAAGCCGGGCAATTCATCGGCCAGCACGATCTGCAGATAGCAGGCGGCGTCTTCCTCTTCGAGCGAATCGCTGGCGTCGGTGTGGATGGACGCGCGCCGCGCGGGATCGGCGACGAGCAGATGACAGGCCTCGTGCAGCAGCGAGTGCAGGGGTGTGTCGGCGCGCGCATGCACGCTGCACCCGATCACGCCGGCCTCGGGTTCACCCCAGTAGCTGCCGGGGATGGGCGCGCCGTCGGCCACGCGGACCAGCCGCAAGCCGTGGCGATCGAGCAGAGACGCGGCCGCCTCGAAACCGACATCGGACACCCGCAGGACGCCGCCGGCCGCGCCGGCGTGGCGATGGCTCACAGGCCGGCCGCCGCGCGCCGGGCCGGCACCGGTTCGGGGCGTACGCGCCCGGCCAGCCACGGCACCGGCGGCAGCGTGTCGCCGTAGGTGTCGCGCACGAACGGATAGCTGCAAAGATCCTTGAGCAGCAGGCTGACCCGGCGGCCGGATTCCGGCATCACCTGCTGGCCCACTTCGCGGAAGCCGAAGGTGCCGTGAAACAGCACCGAGATGTCGTCGCGCGGCTCCAGAAACACCTCGCACGCGAGTTGCGGCGAGCGCACCTCGGCATAGCTTTGCACGTCGCAATACAGCAGCCGGCCCAGACCGTGCCGGCGGTGCAGGTCACCGACCACCACCCGGTCGATGTAGACGAAGCGTTCGCAGTGTTCGCGGAACCAGCGGAAGTTGGAGCTGGTGTGCTCGCTGCCGTCGCGCAGGGCGACCAGAAAACCCGCGAGGTGACCGTCCGCCTCGGCCACCTTGAAATAATCGGCGTGCCGGTACAGCCGTCCAAGCTGGCCGGCGTCCATCGGCAGGATCGATTCGCCGGCCGCGTTGTTGAGCGCGAGTACGGCGCCGAGGTCGCTTTCGCGCACGTCGCGGAGGGTGATGGACGAGGACGTCATGTCGGATGGCCGTTCCGGTTGCGTGCCGGGTCCCGCGGGGACCCGGCCGTTCATTATCGCACGAGCCGATGCAGGGGTCGTGCCGCAGACCCGGTTGTGATCGCCGGCAGGCCGCAAAGTTCGCCGCGCCGGGGTTGCCGCCCTGCGCTATGATCGGCCGGTGGCGCGCCTTGCCTTCAACCACGTTTCCCTGCTGCGTTATGCGGGCCTGTTCACGTATGCCTGCGTGGGCGTGCCACTGGTCAGCCGCGACTGGATGCAGGCCGACCTCGGCGAGGCGACGCAGGTGCACCTGACCCGTGCGCTGCACGCGCAGAGCCACGAGGACTTGCTGCTGTGGGCGGTCAGCTACGTGATCTTCGGCGTGGTGTACTGGCTGCTCACGCGCAACCTGGGTTCGCGGCGGCACTGGCTCATGAAGCTGTCCGGGTTGCTGGTGCTGACCTGTGCGGCGCTGGCGATCGGCTGGTTCAGCGTCAGCGGCCTCGCCGCGCTGCTGTTGATGGTGGTCTGCATGGTCCTGCCGTGGCTGCTGCCGTTGCCGGCCGGCGTGTTGTGGCTGGTGCTGCAGAACGCCGCGCTGATCCCCGTGTTCGCCTCGTTCCCCAACATGGACATCGGCAAGGCGGCCTTGCAGGCCAGCCTGTACCTCGGGTTTTCCGCGATCGCGTTCATCACCTCCATGGTGGCGCGCCAGCAGGCCGACGCACGCGAGGACCAGCGTCGGCTCAATTCGGAACTGCGCGCCACCCGGGCACTGCTGGCCGAATCCAGCCGGATCTCCGAGCGGATGCGGATTGCCCGCGAGCTGCACGACCTGCTCGGGCATCACCTGACCGCGCTCAGCCTGAACCTGGAGGTGGCCGGACACCTGGTGGTCAATCCAGCGGCGGCCGAGCATGTCGCCAAGGCCCGCGACACCGCAAAGCAGTTGCTGGCGGACGTGCGCGAGGTGGTCAGCGAATTGCGCGACGACGACAGCATCGAGCTGACCGATGCCCTGCGCAGCCTGACCGAGGGCGTGCCGGGCCTCACCGTGCACCTCGAATTGCCGCAGCGCTTCGCGGTCGAGGACTCGCGCCGCGCGCAGGTGCTGCTGCGCTGCACGCAGGAAATCATCACCAACGCCGTGCGCCACGCCGAGGCCCGGCACCTGTGGCTGCGCTTCGAGCGCACGCCGCCGGGCATGCTGACCCTGAAGGCGCGCGACGACGGCCACGGCGCCGTCAATCTCAAGCCCGGCAACGGCTTGAACGGCATGCGCGAGCGCCTGGCCGAAGTGGGCGGCCGGCTGTCGATCAGCACCGGCCGCGATCTGGGTTTCGCGCTGGAGGCTTCATTCCCGGTCGAAGGTGCGGCATGATCGCCCCGCAGGGGAACACACTGCCTCGGTTACCGTGTTGCTTGCCGGCCCCCACGGGTCGAGGGGGCGAACCCCTCCGCGTGGGGCGCGGACGGCTCGGGGGTCGCGGGAGAGCGCGGATGCAAGCGAAGCGTGACGGCGGCACGTGCCTTGGGCATTTCGAGGGCGGCGAATGATTTCAGTATGCCTCGTCGATGACCAGACGCTGGTCAGGCAGGGAATCCGTTCGCTGCTGGAGCTGTCACCCGAGATCGAGGTGGTGGCCGAGTGCACCGACGGCGCCTCGGCGCTGGAGGTCATTCCGCAGGTCAAGCCCGACGTGGTGCTGCTGGACATGCGGATGCCCGGCAAGAGCGGGCTGGACGTGCTCAACGCCTTCGCCGCGCGCGGGCGCGTGCCGCCGACGATCATCCTCACCACCTTCGACGACGATCAGCTGGTGCTGGCGGGCCTCAAGGCCGGCGCGCGCGGCTATCTGCTGAAGGACGTGTCGCTGGAACAGCTGGTGGAGGCGGTGCGCACGGTCGCGGCTGGCGGCTCGCTGATCGCGCCGATGGTGACGCAGCGCCTGCTGGCGGGCGTGGGCCGGATGCAGAACCAGTTCACCAGCCTGGAACAGCCCGATCCGCTGACCGAGCGCGAGACCGAGATCCTGCGCCTGATGTCGGGCGGCTACAGCAACAAGGAAATCGCCAACTCGCTGGGCGTGGCCGAGGGCACGGTGAAGAACCACGTGTCCAACATCCTTTCCAAGCTGGGCGTGCGCGACCGGACGCGGGCGGTGTTGAAGGCGCTGGAGCTGGGCATCGTGTGATGCATGCAAGGGCCTTCCGGCCGGCGCGGCGCGGCGCGGCGCAGGGCGGGGGTGATAGCGCGAAAGCCGTGAAGCAAGTACCATCCGCCGCTTGGCGCTGCGCCTTGACGTGTGGTCGGCGGCCCGCCCGGCGACCGCGAATACTGGCAACCCGAACAAATCGTCCGGAGATCCACGCATGACCCGTGTGCTTGAATTCGTTGTGGCCGTGATCATGGTGTTCATTCTTGCCGTGATCGTCGGCCTGTTCCTGCCCAGCCACGGTCACATCGAGCGCACGATCGACATCAGCCACAACCCCCGCCACATCTACGACATCCTCAACAATTTCCGGCGCTTCCCGGATTACGCGGGCCCGGTGTTCCAGGCCGAGGATCCGCAGGTCAAGTTCAGCCTTTCCGGCCCTGCCTACGGCCCCGGCGCGAAGATCAGCTGGACCGGCAACGAGGCGGTCGGCAACGGCACGCTGACCAACGAATCCGGCAACTTCGACATCACCGGCAACGGCAAGGTGGTGTGGGACCTGCAGAACGACTGGCACGGCACCGACAAGGTGTTCACGCTCCAGATCGAGCCACGCAACAACCAGCGCCTCAGCCACGTCACCTGGTCGTACGACGTCGATTACGGCTGGAACCTGATCGACCGCTATTCGCAGCTCTGGATCCACGGCGATCCCGCCACCCTGATCAACTACAGCCTCAATGGCCTGCAGAACCTGCTGGCCTCGATCCCCAACGTCGATTACAGCAAGGTGCCGATGCGGCTGGTGCAGACGCAGCCGGTGCCGGTGCTGCTGGTCTCGACCCAGGCGCCGCGCACGCTGGACGACGTGGACGCCGCCACCGACGCGGCGATGAAGCAGATCCGCCAGGCGATGGACAAGCTGGGCGTGAAGGCGGCCGGTCCGCGCACCGTGATCACCACCGAGTACGGCGACCAGAACTACATCTTCGACGTCGCGGTGCCGATCGACACCACCACGCTGACGGTCAACGGCCAGAGCTACGACCTGACCAAGCTGCCGCCGCCGCCCACCGCCGCGCAACAACTGGCCGCCGCGTCCTCCGCGCCCGCGTCCTCGTCGTCGGCCGCGCCGGCATCGGGGGCCAGCGCCGGCGCACCGGCGTCCGGCTCCTCGGCCGGGGCACCGCCGCAGCCGGGCAGCCTGGACAAGAAGAACCAGTTGGTCGTCGATGCCAGCGTGCGGGCAGTGATGCTGCCGGGCGGCGAGGCGCTCGAAAGCGAATGGACGGGCAGCCCGGCCGGGCTGCCGCTGCTGCGCCTCGACCTCAAGGCCTACGCCGAAACCCACGGCTACAAGTACAACGACACCGCCGACCGCATCTATGACCAGCTGGTCTCGCTGCCCAAGGCACCGTACGACCAGCAGTCGTGGCGGGTGTTCCTGCCGGTGCAGAATGCGCCGGCGCAGACGCCGGAACAGGCGGCCGGACGCGTGCCGCCGCTGGCTCCCCTGAACCCCGCGATCTGGACCGCCAGCGCGGCGCCGCCGTCCAGCTCTTCCGCGGGGCAGAAGCCGGAAGCGGGCAAGAAGAAACCCGAAGCGCACAAGGCCAGACACAGGCACCGCTGAACGCCGGCACGATCGAAAGGCCCGCCTCGAGCGGGCCTTTCGCTGGATGGCCACTTGGGCGGCAGCACGGCGCATGCGCGTGTCGCGGGCACGCCTGCTAAAGTTCACGCACGATGACGCGCGCAATCCGGCGATGATCGAAACCGAACGCCTGTGCAAACGCTACGGCGCCATCGACGCCGTCGCGGACCTCGATCTCAGGGTCGCGCCGGGACAGGTGCTCGCGCTGCTGGGCCCCAACGGGGCGGGCAAGACCACCACGATGCGGATGATCGCCGGGTTCCTGCTGCCCAGTTCCGGTTCGGCGCGCGTATGCGGACACGACGTGGTGCGCGAGCCGATGGCGGCGCGGCGCGCGCTCGGCTACCTTCCGGAAGGTGCGCCGAGTTACGACGAGCTGTCGGTGGCGGAGTTCCTTGCCTTCGCCGCGCGCGTGCGCGGACTGGGCGGCGTCGCGGGCTCGCGGCGGATGGACGAGATGATCGAGCGGTTGCAACTGCAGCCGGTGCTGGCGCAGACCATCGAGACGCTGTCCAAGGGCTACCGCCGGCGGGTGTGTCTGGCGCAGGCGCTGCTGCACGACCCGCCCGCGCTGATCCTGGACGAACCGACCGACGGCCTCGATCCCAACCAGCAGCGCGAGGTGCACGCGCTGATCCGGGGCATGGCGCGCGACCGCGCGATCATCGTCTCGACCCACGCGCTGGACGAAGTGCGCGCGGTGTGCAACCGCGTCGCGATCCTTGCGGGCGGGCGGCTGCGTGCGCAGGGCAGTCCCGCGGAACTGGAACGGCAGTCGCGCTACCACCATGCGGTCAGCTTCCGCGCGCCCGCCAGTGCGCTGGCGCGCGAGATGCTCGCGCGCATGCCCGAGGTCGATGCAGTCGAGGTCGATCCGGTGGATGCGCGTGTCACCGTGTTTCCGCGCGAGGGCAGGGACATCTTCGGCGCGGTGGTACGGCTGCTGGAAGAACAGCACGTGCGCATCGACGAGCTGCAACTGGAGCGTGGACGGCTCGAGGACGTGTTCCGGCGCGTCACCGAGGAGGCGGCCGACCTGCCGCGCGCGGCATGAGGCCGGAACGGCGGTCCGCGGGTGGATGCGAATGAACGCGAATCGGGCCGGGACAAGGCAAGCGGATCCGCGGGCATTCGCGCCTGGGTGCGGACCGCATGTCCGCGTTCGCCAGCACGCATCATGGTGACGGCATGCCGAGTGCAGCATTGAAGCCGGCGGCGGAATGGCACGGACGTCCGTTCCTTGGCGTGTTTCTGCGCGAGCTGCACGGTTTCCTGGTCGCGCCGGTGGCGTGGCTGTTCACGGTGATCTTCCTGGTCTTTGCCGGCGCGCTGACGTTTTATCTGGGCGGCTGGCTGGAACGCGGACAGGCCGATCTGGAGCCGTTCTTCGCGTTCCATCCGTGGCTGTACCTGGTGCTGGTGCCGGCGCTGGCGATGCGGCTGTGGGCGGAGGAACGCCGCAGCGGCACGCTGGAACTGCTGCTGACGCTGCCGATCCGGCCCTGGCAGGCGGTGCTGGCCAAGTTCCTGGCGGCGTGGATTTACATCGGCGGCGCGCTGGCGCTGACCTTCCCGATGTGGCTGACGGTCAACTATCTCGGCAACCCGGACAATGGCGTGATCCTCGCCGGTTACATCGGCAGCTTCCTGCTGGCCGGTGCCTTCCTCGCGATCAGCGCGTGCCTGTCCGCGTTCACCCGCAGCCAGGTGATCGCGTTCATTCTCGCGGTGACGGCGTGCTTCCTGTTGCTGCTCGCGGGCCATCCGCTGGTGCAGGGGCCGCTGCTGGCGCTGGGTTCCGCGCGCGTGGCCGACGCGCTGGGCGAGCTGAGCCTGCTCTCGCACTTCGGCGCGATCTCGCGCGGCGTGCTGGATTTCGGCGATCTCGCGTATTTCCTGCTGACGATCGCGTTCTGGCTGGCCGCCAACGTGATGGTGCTCGATGCGCGGCGGGGCGGCTGAAATGCGTGCCCGGGGCCGCTTCCCGTTGTGGCTGGGGCTGCCGGCGCTGGCGGCCGCCTACGTGCTGCTGGTGCTGGGCAGCTCGGCGTGGCTGCAGGGGCGGCGCGTCGACCTGACCCAGGACCAGCTCTACACCCTGTCGCCCGGCACCCGCCGCATCCTCGACGGCCTGAAACAGCCGCTGGACCTGACCCTGTATTTTTCCGACCGTGCCAGCCGTTCGCTGCCGCAACTGCGCGCCTACCACCAGCGCGTGGTGGACATGCTCGACGAAATGGCGCGCGACGCGCATGGACGGATCCATCTGTCGCAAGTCGATCCGCTGGCGTTTTCCGAAGACGAGGACCGCGCCACCGCCGCCGGCCTGACGCCCGTGCGCGGCGAGGGCAACGGCGAGGCGATCTTCTTCGGACTGGCCGGGCGCAACCCGGCCGACGGCCGCACCGCGTCGATCCCGTTCTTCCTGCCGGCCAAGGAACCGTTCCTCGAATACGACCTCGCCAAGCTGATCCACGATCTCGACATCGCGCACAAGCCGCGCGTCGCGATCTTCAGCGAACTGCCGATCTGGGGTGGCGCAGATGCGTCCGGCCAGGACCAGCCGCCGTGGACGGTGCTGCAGCAGTTGCGCCAGTTGTTCGACGTGCAGCGGCTGGATGCGTCGTCGCTGGCGAAGATCGATGGCGGCATCGACGTGCTGGTGCTGATCCAGCCGCGCGCTCTTTCCGACGCCGACGTGCACGCGATCGACCGTTACGTGCAGGCGGGCGGACGCCTGCTGGCGTTCGTCGATCCGGACTCCGAAGTCGATGGCGGACTGTCTTCGGATCTGCCGAAACTTTTCCGTGCCTGGGGCATCGCGTTCGATCCGGGCCGGGTGCTGCTCGACCGTGCGCGTGCGTTGACGGTGCAATCGCCGCTGACCGGCACGCCGGTGCGGCATCCGGCCGTGCTGGGGCTGTCCGACGGCGAACTCAACCGGCACGACCCGGTGACCGCCGCGCTCAGCGTGATCGACGTTTCCACCGCGGGTTACTTCGGGCTGCTGCCCGACACCGCGACCCGGCTGGAACCGCTGATCCAGAGCACCACCGAGGCGATGTCGGTGTCCGCGGACACGGTGCGCAACACGGCGGACCCGTCATCGCTGTACGAAGGTTACAAGCCCGATGGCGAACACTACGCGATCGCGGTGCGCGTGCTCGGCAAGCTCGGCAGCGCGTTTCCCGGTGAGGCGGGGGCGGACGGGGCACATCCGGCGCGGGACGCGCAGGTGCTGCTGGTGGCCGACACCGATCTCCTGTCGGACCGCCTGTGGGTGCAGGCCACGCCTTCGCTCGACCAGACCCTGATGAGTCCGTTCGCCAACAACGGCGACTTCTTCGTCAACGCGATCGACGATCTGTCCGGGCCGTCCGACCTGATCGCGATCCGCGGCCGCGCGGTGGCCGAGCGGCGCTTCACCCGCGTGGACGCCATGCGCCGCAGCGCCGACGAGAAGTTCAAGGCCAAGCAGCTCGAATTGCAGGCCGAACTGGCCGACACCGAGCAGCGGCTGGCCGCGCTGAGGAACGCCGTGCACGGACAGGCGCGCAGCGCGGCGCAGAAGGCCGCGCTGGAGCAGTTCACGCAGCGCAAGCTCGCGATCCGCGGCGAGCTGCGCGCGGTGCAGCGTCAGCTCGATGCCGACATCGAACACCTGTCGATGCAGTTGAAGTTCCTCGACATCCTGGCGATGCCGATCCTGCTCACGCTGATCGCGCTGCTCTACGGCGGCGTGCGCCTTCGCCGTCGGCGCACCCGGCAGGGCTGGCGGTGAGTGGCGGCGTGCGGGAGGGGATGATCCGCTGACCGGCCGTCGCGGTGGCCGTTTTCGGCGCCGGCGCGGTGGTGACGGGCGCGCTGGGCGCGCACGCCTTGCGTGGTGCATTGCCGCCCGCATCGCTGGAAACATGGAACACCGCCGTGCGGTTCCAGTTCTGGCACGTGCTGGCCCTCGCGCTCGCGGCCGTGATGCATGCGAGGCTACCCGGGAAGGGCGGGCAGCACGACCGCATTCCGATCTTCGCGCTCAGGACGGGCGCAACAGCGTTCACCCTGGGAATCGTGCTGTTCTGCGGTAGCCTGTATGCACTGGCGCTGCACGCGCCGCACGCCGTCGGGCTCGTGACTCCATTAGGCGGCGCCTGTCTCATCGTCGGCTGGATCGCGCTGGGCGTCGCGCTGTTTCATCGGAAGGGGTGAGGAAAAACCATGGTGAATCCGGTCATTCCGCGCGGTTTCGATTTCGGCGTCGCGCACGCGCATCTCTCGAAACGCGACAAGAAGCTCGCGAAATGGATGCAGCGCATCGGTCCGATCGAGCGCGATTTCACGGTGAGGTTCGATCCGGTCGATGCGCTGGCGCGCGCGATCCTGTACCAGCAGTTGTCGGGCAAGGCCGCCGCGACCATCGTGGGGCGGATCGAGAAGCTAATGCCGCGCGCGGGAAAGATCACCGCGAAGGGCATCGACGCCGCCAGCGACGAGGCGCTGCGCGCGGCCGGCGCCTCGCGCAACAAGATCGCCGCGTTGCGCGACCTCGCGGCCAAGTCGCGCGAAGGAATCGTACCCACGCCCGCGCAGCTCGCGCGGATGCCCGACCAGGACCTGATCGATCACCTGACCCAGGTACGCGGCATCGGCCGCTGGACCGTCGAGATGCTGCTGATGTTCCGGCTGGGCCGTCCCGACGTGTTGCCGGTGCACGACCTCGGCATCCGCAAGGGCGCGCAGATCGTGCACCGATTCGATGACCTGCCCGCACCTCTGGCGTTGCAGGAATTCGGCGAACGCTGGGTGCCGTTCCGGACGCTGGCGAGCTTCTACCTCTGGAAAATCGTCGAGGCCGCGAACCCGCCCAAGAACGATGCGAAGACCGCTCGGCGTTCACAGGATTGATGGCGGGCTCTATCTCGAAACCCCTGTCACCGACCGTTTCCGAACCCGGTGAGGCGACCGAATCACATTCCGACAAAATCGCCCCTAAAACCCCGTCGCCGCCCGCGAAAAGTTGAGGGAATTACCCGGCTCGTACGCATGGCGGCACTCATAACCCCGTCCACCAGATTGGTGAACAGATGGCATGATCGGGTCGCTCGTGCCGCAAACGCTCATGCTGTCAGGGCTTGTTTGGTATCCGGAACGCGCGACAAGGCCCTGAGGATGAAGTACGGTCCGGTTACACGAGTCATGGCATCGTACTTTTGCAACGTGATGGTCTGCGAGTCGAAGCACATCCACTCGGGGTGCTTGAATTTCAATACGCCGGGCGCCGGTCCATCACGGTATCCCTTCGTCTTCAGCCATTGCTCGATGTTCGAGGCAGTCAGGCGGTCACTGGGGATTTCGATGACTGCCGAGCAGGTGTTCCACCACTGCACTGCCATTCCGAACAGGCCGCCCAGGAACATGCTACGCGCCAGCGACCTGTCCGGCAGAAATGACAAACCGACGGCAAGCGCACAGGCAATTCCGGCAAACCAGATCAGACGACGCGCATCTCGCAGCTGATGACCAATTCCCATCCTTCTTGCCGACACGCTTGCCTTCACGAACATCACACGCCTCGCGTTGGGTTCAAGAAACACGCAACTTGAAATCCTTCACCATCGAAGCCCAGCGCCGGTGAATTGCAATCGCAGGACTGAGTCTCAATTCTTGTCTCATTTATTTGTGTCGGGAATTGCTTTTCATGGCGGTCTGCAAGGCAAGGGCAAAGAAATAACCTACAAACAGCATCGCTAACGTAATGATCAGGTTTGGCCAGAGCTGCAATCTGGCACGAACTAGGATTGCTATCTCCAGTGCAGCAATAGCGATGATTAGCACGGTTATCGAATACATCACCTGTTCTTTGAGCCAGCCAGGTTTGTTCAAAAATATTCCAGCGATTGCGCCAGCTGCGATGAAGTACGAAATCCAAGTCGATCCTAAGTCCCCCCCGGCTAAATCAATATCCGAACCAGAAAGACTGGCGCAGAATTTGAAAACTAGCCACCCACAGCCAAAGACCATGGCGACAAGGACGCGATCAGTGAAATCCTTTCGAGTAATCATTGATTTGCCCGTATTAGTTTGGGACGAACACGTATGCATGGGCTTGCGCCCATGCATACGTTGTGGAGGTTAAAGCCCCAATTCGTTTGCGATGGCACTCCCGATGGCCCAGCCAACAGCCCAAGCAGCACCAGCCGCGGCTCCTACGGCACCGCCCATTGCCGCCCCCTCCACTGTACCGGTAGCTATCGCTCCCGCCAGTGCGCCAGCCCCTGTGCCCTGCTCGATAGCGTCCATACCTCCACCGACAGCTGAAATTTCACAAGACTGAAGTCGACGCATAACGCTCTCTCCTTTTCAGGCCGAGAATACAAAGCCGTCCCGGCTTCGGCTACCCCGCCACCTCCACTTCGCGTGGATGGGTGGTCGGAATGGGTTGCACCGCACCGTTGGCGATCAGCAGTGCGCGTTGCGCACTGGCGATGGTTTCGGGGCGGTGGGCGATCACGATGCGGGTGATCTGCATGCGGTTCACGGCGGCGTTGACCTGCCGCTCGCGTTCGATGTCGAGGTGGCTGGTGGCTTCGTCCAGCACCAGCAATGCCGGTTTGCGGTAGAGGGCACGGGCCAGCAGCAGGCACTGTTTCTGGCCGCCGGACAGTGCCGAGCCCATGTCGCCGACCAAACTCTGGTAGCCCATCGGCATCGCCATGATGTCGTCGTGGATCGCCGCCAGCCGTGCCGCGACCTCGAGCTTCAGCGGCGATGTTTCTGGATCGAAAAACGCGATGTTGTCGGCGATCGAGCCTGCGAACAGTTGGTCGTCCTGCATCACGGCGCCGACCTGGCTGCGGTAGCGGGCTAGTCCCAGCCGGCGGATATCGATGCCGCCGTAGAGAACCTCGCCTTCCTGCGGCTCCAGCAGGCCCAGGATGATCTTGGCGAGCGTGGTCTTGCCGCAGCCGGATGGGCCAATCAGCGCGACGGATTCGCCGGCCGGAATCGTGAGCGAGCAATCCTTCAGAATCCAGGGCTCGCCTTCGGCATAACGGAAACTCACGTTGCACACTTCGATGGATGCTTCCGGCATCGGGCCGGACCATGCGGCGTCGACGTGTTTCTCCGGCGCGGTCAACGCAATGTCGGCCACGCGCTCGGCGTGCAGGCGCAGCATCCGGAATTCGATGCCCTTGTCGATCAGGCTGGCCGCGCGGATCACGAACTGGTCGGCGTAGGCCGCAAACGCCACCAGCATGCCGGCGGTGAAGGTGCCGTCGAGCACCAGCACCGCGGCCAGCCAGATCAGCGCGACTTTCTCGATGCCGAAGATGAACTGGTTGCCGGTCTGGAAGGCGATGTTGAGCCGCTGCATCGCGATGTTGCGGTTGACGGTCTCGACCACCGCATTGGTGTAGCGCGCACTGCGCGGCTGCTGCTGGTTGAAGAGTTTCAGGGTCTGTGCGCCGCGGATGGCCTCCAGCAGTTCGGTTTGCTGGCGTGCCGAGTACACGATCTGGTCTTCCTGCGCACGCCGCAGCGGCTGGTAGGTGAACCAGCGCAGGATGGCGTACAGCACGAACGCCGCCAGCACGATCAGGGTCAGCTTGATGCTGTAGAGCGCCAGCACCACCAGTGTCAGGCTGGCCATGATCCCGTCCAGGATCGCGGCGACGAAGCCGGTGGTGAGGGTCTGCTGGATGGTCTGCATCGAACCGAAGCGCGACACCACGTCGCCCACGTGGCGTTTCTCGTACCAGTCCAGCGGCAGCTTCAAAAGGTGCGAGAACACGTTGCTGATCCACTGCACGTTAAGCATCGCGCCCAGCCACGTGATGGTCCATGCGCGCACCGCCGAAATCGCGGCCTGGAACAGCGCCACCAGCAGGAACCCGATGCCGAGCAGCATCAACAGGCTCTTGTCCGCCGAGATCAGCACCTGATCCAGTACCCACTGCAGATAGAACGGCCCGACCAGCGCGAACACTTCCAGCGCGAGCGCCAGCACGAAGATTTGCACCAATGCGCCGGGCAGGCCGCGCACCTTGCCGGTGAGCGTACGCAACGAAATCGACTGGCGCGCCTTGACCGGTTTGAAATCCACCCCGGGCGTGCATTCCAGCGCCACGCCGGTGAAGTGTTTGGAAATCTCCGCGTTCGTGAGTTTCAGCACGCCTCGCGCGGGATCGTGGATCACGGCGCCGCGCGCATTGGCCTGCTCCAGCACCACGAAGTGGTTCAAGTCCCAATGCAGGATGCACGGGGTTTTCAATGCCGGCAGCTCTTCCAGTTCCAGCCGGAGCGGGCGGGTTTCGAAGCCGAGCCTGGCCGCCATCTCCATCACCCGCGCGAGGTTGGCGCCTTTGAGTGAAGTCGAGTGCCGGCGCCGCAGCGAGGGCAGATCGACGTCGTGGCCGTGATAGCGCGCGATCATTGCCAGGCTCGCCAACCCGCATTCGGCCGCCTCGGTCTGCAGGATCACCGGCAGCTTGCGCCGCCAGCCCCATTGCAGGCCGTCGAACGGATTGGACGTTGCGATGCCCTCGCTCATCCGTGATGTGCTCCATTCGCGGTCAGTTGCTGCCGCAGTCCGTACAGCGGCTCGAACACCCACTGCCACAGGCTGCGGCGGTCCAGCAGGATGTCGGCATCGAGCGCCATGCCGGGTTTCAGCGCTTCGGTCTTGCCATAGGCGTCGATGGTCTGGTGATCCAGAGCCACCAGCACGCGGTACAGCGGCACCGCCGCGTTCTGGCCCAGCAGGCTCGCGGCCTCGCCGGGGCTGAGTGCACTGCGCGAAACCTGCACGACATCGCCGTATTGCTGCCCGAACTTCTGGTACGGATACGCCTGATAGCGCAGCACCACCCGATTGCCGGGTTCGACGAAGCCGATCGCGCTGCTGGGCACCAGCAGTTGCGCTTCGAGTTTCGAGCCTTGCGGAAGGATCGACAAGAGCGGCTGGCCGGTCTGCACCGTCTGACCGGGTTTGATCAACAGGGTGGAAACGGTGCCGGCGCGCGGTGCCCGCAGCACCGTGCCGCGTTCGGCTTCGTTTTGGGCCAGTTGCGCGTCAAGCTGTGCAAGCTGACCGCGCAACTGGCTGGCCTTGGCCGCGGTATCCAGCGGAAGTTGCGTGAGTTGCGCGCGCAGGTTGCTGATCTGTTGCTCCGCATCCAGACGCTGACGATCCAATGCCTTCACCTGCGCCTGCTCGGTCAGAGCGGCGGCCTGGTACTGGTTGAACTGGGCGACGGAGACGACGCCCTTGTCGAGCAGCGGCTGGATCTTGCCCAGGAATCGGGTGGCCGTATCGGCCTGCTTGCGTTGCAGCACGAGCTGGCCGTCGATCTGGCGCACCTGCGCCGCGAGCATCGCGATCCTGGTACGCAGGTCCTGGGCCTGCGCCTCGGCCTGTGGCTGGAGATTGGCCAGCGTGGTGCGAACCTGCATTTGCTGTGCGCGCAACTGCGCACTGACCACGGCGCGGGTATCGCCCATGCTGGCGCTGGCCAGATCACCGGAGACTTCGACCAGCGGCTGACCGGCCGCGACGCTTTCGCCCTCGCGTACCAGCGTGCGGGTAACCGTGCCGGTGGTCTTGGCCGGCAGTGTCAGCAAGCCCGCGCTGGGCAACAACTGGCCGCTGACGCTTTCACGCCGGGTGTAATGGCCGAAGACCAGGAACAGCACAAGGGTCGCGGCGAAAGAAGCAGCCAGGAGGGTCCACCAGAGGAAGGAAAGCGGCCTCGCGAGGTTGATCGCGCCCAGCCACTGGCCGCGCTGCGCATGCAGAACTTCATCGCGAAACAGACCGTCCAAGGTCGCCCCCTGTGGCCCAACGATGCATCTCCTGTTTCAGTCCAGCATAAGCGAGGGGGGGGGGCGTCAAGTCTTGATTCGATTTTCGTTTCGCGGCATCGCGCGCACGCGCGAATAACCATTCAATATTTCAGATGGCTTTCGAGAAGAGTGGCTTTTCCCGTTTCTGTGAAATATGTCACGCGTGACGAGCGGCTTTGGCGGGATGCCAGCACCAGTGCCACGGTTCGTAGGCAATCCCGTGCGGGTTGCCGCGCGGGTAGGAGAGCGCGAAGCCGAATGGCGAGGCGTTGCGCATCAGCCACGCAAACGCGGGCGAACGTTCGAAATCTTCCTCGAGTGCTGCAAATCCGGGCGTGGTGAGATCGACGGCGCGGCCGCTGTGGTGTTCGCTGTAACCCGGCGCCGCGCTGACCCGCAGGATCTCGTCGATCGTCTGGCCGCGCGCGAGTTTGCGCTCGAGAATGCCGAGTTGGTATTCGATCGAACGAAACGCCGACACGACTTGCAGGTCGATGCCGTCGCGCGCCGCGGATTCGCGCATCCCGGCAAGTGCGCGCGCCGCGCGTGCCTGCAGCCATTGTGGTCGACCGTGGATGTCGGCACCGATGGCGACAAGCCGCGCCGGTTCGCGTTGCAGACGCAGGTGCCGGATGCGGCCGTAGTCACGCGGCACGCCCAGTGTGTACGCGCGTTCGATCAGCGCGCGGCGTTCCGCAGCATCGCGGCAACGCCGCGGGGGCGCCATGCCGTCGCTCATGGCTTGCCGGTAAGCGGGGCCACGGCCGCATCGGGGTTCTCGACCTCGACGACCAGTTCGCTGTATTGCTCGTGTTCGAGTTCGACGACGAGTGCACGGTCCGGATGACGCACGTCCCAGAAGACGCGTTCGCCATGAAGATGGAACGTGCCTGCGGTGAACAGGCCCGGAATGTTGGTGCCCGGCGCGCGCCAGCCTTTCGGTTCCCGGAACACCGTGGGATCCCTGCGCGCACCCAGGATGTGCGCACGCTGGATCGTCAGCCGGCCGTTGAACGACCACAGCTTGTCCAGCCCCTCGACGTCGAACACGACGTTGCTGCCTTCCAGCGTGATCCTGACCATGACTCGGCTCCGTGCGGTATGCCAGTGTCGATGCAATGCGCGCTTACGGCCTGGGTTTCTGCGCCTCGATCCATGTCGCGATGTCGTCGATCACCTGCGGATCGACGTGGCCGGGTTTGGCGTAATCGGAAGGCGAGGGCGGATTGCCCGCCGGCATCATCAGGTGCGAGAGCATCGGGTACTCCTTCAACGTGACACGCGGGGTCTGCGAGAACGCTGCCTGCCAATGCGAGAAGTCATCCCTGGGGGTGACCTGATAGTCGCGGCCGCCTTGCAGGATCAGCATCGGCTGTTTCAGCGTCTTCGCGACCGCGATGGCGTTGTATTCCCGCAGGCTCAGCCAGTACGAGGTTGGCAGCCCGAGCGGTCCGGGTGCATCGGGGTGTTTCGGGTCGAGATGGGCGAGCTGCGTGCGAGCTGCCTCGACCATCGCCGCCTGCTGCCGCAACTGCGCGGCGTGCTGCTGGTCGATGCCGGCGAGGTATTCGAGCTGCCGATGCATGGCCGCGAGCAGCGGCTGCGCGGGCGCGCCGATCAGGATCAGTCCCGCGATCGACGGGTCGCGTTGCGCGATCCGCGGCGCCATCTGTGCGCCCTGGCTGTGGCCCAGCACGAACACGCGCTTCGGATCGACACCATTCGTCGCTTGCAGCACTTTGACCGCCGAAATCGCGTCGCCGGTGTATTCGTCGTCGATCGTGAACGGTTTGCCGATGAAGGCCTGCGGGTACGTTTTGGTGCGCTTGTCGTAACGCAACACCGCAATGCCATGCGCCGCCAGCCCATGCGCGATGTCCAGGAAAGGTTTGTTCGGGCCGATGGTCTCGTCGCGATCGTTCGGCCCGGAGCCACTCACCAGCACCACGGCGGGGGAAGGCCCCTTGCCATCGGGCATCGTCAGCGTGGCGCCAAGTCGATACGGTGCGTTGCCGACTTCGACTTTGGTTTCGTGCCAGGGCGTTGCGGCTGTTGCGGCCAAGGGCGCCGATGCCGTCAGCACAGCGAGCATGGCGACCAGCGCGCGCTTCATGGGGTCAACGCGAGGATGAGGATGTCGCCGGCTCCGCAGCGGGCAGCGGCAGCACGTGGAAGCCGTTGAACTTGCCGCCCCTGCCGCAGGACAGCCGCGCCGCGAGGTCCCCCTTCTCGAAATGCAGCGGCACGGTGATCACCGCGTAGCCTTGATACATCACGTTCTGCGGTACGTCGCGGGACTTGAGCTTGCCGAACTGCGCCCCGATCGACTGCCAGACCTGCCCCAGCTTGCCGGCAGGCAGGCCGGAGCGCATCGCTTCGTCGAAATTGGACGTGGCGCCGTTGTAGTCGCCCTTCTCGAGGCGGTCGAGAAAGGTGCCGGTGCTCGCGGTGCACGCCTCGATCGCGGCGGCCGATGCCTCGGCCGATGCGGTGCTGGTGGCGCGCGCGGCGGTGCCACCGCTCATGGGCGCGGTTTGCGCGAACGCGGGCACGGCTGTTGCCAGAAAGGTCAATGCGATCACTGCGGGTTGCATGGCGATTCCTCCAATTGTGTGAATCACGAAATTGCCGGAGCGCGAGTGAAGGTGGCGTCACGTGCCACGATGTTGATGCATACGCCGTTGCTTCAGGTTACGCAGGGCGTTTGAAAAACAGCGTGGGGCCGACCGCGCCATACGGCTGGATCACACTCACCAATTCCCAGCCATTGCGGCCCAGTTCGTTCATCTGCTCTTCGGCCGATTCCGTCTTCATGCCAAGGAAACCTGTCTTGATCCTGACAACCTTGTACACCCAACGTTGTGTGTCGTTGGCCATCTCTCGTCACTCCCGTTTCATTTTCCGGCTTTCGATGGTCCGGCATCCGGCTTCAGCCGTCCGGCCCTGCGCAGCGCCTCGCGCAGCACGTACTCGATCTGGGCGTTGAGCGAACGCAGTTCGTCCTCCGACCACTTCTGCATCGCGTCGAGCACGTGCGCGCTGATGCGCAGCGGATAGGCCTTTTTCTCGCCGGTACTCATCCCGAAGCCGGGCTATGGTCGAGACGGGCGGGCATGGATGCCTGTCCCTTGATTTCCGTGATCATGGATGATCACTGATACAAAGTGCCCGTGTTCAACACCGGCTGGCTGCCGCGCTCGCCGCACAGCACCACCAGCAGGTTGGACACCATCGCGGCCTTGCGTTCCTCGTCGAGCTGCACCACGCCGCGCTGGCTCAATTGATCCAACGCCATCTGCACCATGCTGACCGCGCCCTCGACGATCCGGGTGCGCGCGGCGATGATCGCGCCGGCCTGCTGGCGCTGCAGCATGGCCTGCGCGATTTCCTGCGCATAGGCGAGGTGGCTGATGCGCGCCTCGATGACTTTCACACCGGCCTTGCCGAGGCGTTCCTGGATCTCGTCGCGCAGGTGCGCGGTGATCTCGTCGCCGTGGCTGCGCAGCGAGGGCTTGGCGTCGTCGTGCGAATCGTAGGGATAGCTCTGCGCCATCTGCCGGAGCGCCGACTCGCTCTGGATGTGCACGTAATTCTCGTAGTCGTCCACTTCGAACACGGCTTCGGCGGTATCCACCACCTGCCACACGATCACCGCGGCGATCTCGATGGGATTGCCGTCGGAATCGTTGACCTTGAGCTTGTCGGATTCGAAATTGCGCACGCGCAGGGATACCGCGCGCCGGGCGTAGAACGGATTGGTCCAGCGCAGGCCGGTGTCGCGCGCGGTGCCGGCGTAGCGGCCGAACAGCAGCATCACCATGCCCTGGTTGGGCTGCACCTGGAAAAGGCCCTTGCAGCAGAAGGCGAGAATCACGAACGCGATCACCGCGATCGCGACGGGCGCCGGATTCTGGTGGATGCCGCCGTACCCGAACAGCGCGATGCAGCCGATCAGCAGCAGGAAGAACACGACCGCGACCGGAATGCCGGCGAGCGAGAAAGCCCTGGTTTCATTCATGGCACACTCCCGTTGATCAGGCAAAAAGATATCACAATGATATCGTGCATGCAACGGGCGACGGTCAGTCTTCGGCGGCGGCTGGCGGCAGCATCCGGCGCAGCGCGTCGTCGCGTCGGACGTAGTGGTGATACAGGCCGATCGCGGCGTGGGCGATCGCCAGATACATCAATGTGTTGCCGAGGGTTTCGTGGAGGTCTTCGAGACGGTGCGAGCAGCCGCGGTCGGGTGCCGGGACATGCGGCAGCGGCATCCCGAGGAAATTCCACGGCGCACCGGACCACGCCATGCTGGCGATGCCCAGCAGCGGCGTCGCGAACAGCAGCGCGTACAACGCAAGGTGGATCAGCCTGGCCATGCTGGCCTGCCAGCCAGGTGGTGGCGGCGCGATCGGCGGCGTGCCGCCGCGCAGCCGCGCGATCAGGCGCGGCAGCATCAGCACCAGCACGGCCATTCCGAACTGCATGTGCGCCCACTTGATGCCGCCGCGCAGCTCGCGGGGGAACCCGCCGCGGGTCTCGATCAGGAGCAGCGCGCACGCGACCAGCACGAAAATCAGCCAGTGCAGGCGGCGCGTCCACGGTGAATAACGGGGGTCGGACATGCAGGTGACCGTCGCGGTGCATGCGTCGCGCATGTTACCGGACGCGCCCGCGGCACAGCCGCGCCGCCGTCAGCGACGGGTTGCCGCGTCCGCCGGATGGCAACGGGTGGCAGGGCTTTCAGCGCTGTCCCGGGCGCCGCATGGTTTCCTGCGAGGACACCGCGCGCCATTGGCCGTCGATCCTCGCGAACACGTCGGTGAAGGGCACCTCGACGGTCCAGCCCTTGTCGCTGGAATGCACTTGGTTGATGCCGGTCGCGACCGCGGTGTCGCCCCACACGCGCACCTCGAGATGGGTGATCACCCGGGTGGTGTTCGCGGGCACGTCCGGGTCGGCGATCAGCTCGGCCTTGCCGCGCACCTGGCCGGCCCAGTTGATGTCGCGATAATCGTCGGCGAGGATCGTGTTCAGCGCGCTGCGGTCGCCGGTGGCGATGGCTGCCAGCCAGCGTTGTTCGAGCTGCGCGATCGCGGCCTTGTCCGCCTCGCTGCCGTCCGCGTGCGAGACGGGAGCGGCGGCAAAAGACGCCGCGCAAGGCGCCGCGGCGAGCAGAAAAAGCAGCGCCGCACGGTGCATCCGGAAACCGGTCATGGCCATTCGTCCTGTGGCGGCCGCGTGGCCGCGATGGGTCCCCAGCCCTGCGGGCCCAGCACCTGCAGGCCCCGGAAGCGCGACTTGTAGCCCATCTTGGGGTGGTTGGCGATCCAGTAGCCGAGGTACAGGTGCTGCAGGTGGCGTTCGCGGGCCAGTTCGATCTGGCGCAGGATTGCGTAGGTGCCGAGGCTGCGCCTGGGCAGGTCGGGATCGAAGAAGGTGTAGACCGCCGACAGTCCGGTGGCACACACGTCGGTCACCGCCAGCGCAACCAGGCGTCCCTCCAGCCGGAATTCCACGAACACGGTGGGGCTCCACGGCGCGGCCAGGAAGTGCGAGAAGTCCTCGTCGCTGGCCTCGTCCATGCCGCCGCCGCGGTGCCGCGCGTGCAGGTAGCGCGCGTAGAGGTCGTGGCGTTCGTCGGTCAGGCCGGGCGGCTGTTCGTCCATTTCAAGATCGCGGTTGCGCGCAAGGCAGCGCCGCTGGCTGCGGTCGGGAACGAACGTGGCGACGTCGATCCGGCAGGGTTCGCAGGCACGGCAGCGCGGGCAATGCGGGTGATAGACGTGACCGCCGGCGCGGCGGAAGCCGCGCCCCAGCGCCAGCGCGTACACCCGCGGCAGGTCCGGCGCGGAAGGGTCCAGTACCAGATTCTGCGCGGTGCGTGAACGGAAGTAGCCGCAGGCGTGGGGCAGGGTCTGGAACAGGCGGACGCGTTCGTTGCGCATGGCCATGGCGGCTATCCGTGGCCGAAGAACAGGGCCACGGTGTAAACCATGATCGCGACCACCACCGCCACCAGCACCAGCAGCCGCACGCGCATGGCGATGCGCAGGTGCCGGTTGCGCCCTGCCGCGGGCGGATTGCGTGCCGCCGCCAGTTCGTCGGCAAAGCGCGTGGCGGGTTCGATGCCGATCTCGCGCATGATCATGCGCGCGCGGGTGTGATCGTTGGCGCGCGTGATCCACACCGCCGGCCAGCTTTCGCTGCTGCCGGGCCGGGCGTAGGAAAACCGGCTGTAGCTCGAGCGCTCGTAAACGCGGCGGTTGGTGACCTTGGTGGCGATGCCATGCTCGGCCATCAGGGCCACCACGCGCTCGATGTTTTCCATGCGTGGCGAGGCGTAGATCCGGCGCATGCAATAAGTCTAATGAACTTCAGCCGCCGTGGCGCAACCGGATCAGGCCTTCCTGGGCGGTCGAGGCGACCAGCCTGCCGTCGCGACGGAAGATCTGGCCGCGCACCAGGCCGCGCGCGCCCTGCGCGGTGGGACTGTCGCAGGCATACAGCAGCCACTCGTCGGCGCGGAACGGTCGGTGGAACCACAGCGCGTGATCCAGGCTGGCCATCTGCAGGTCGGGCGTGAGATACGACACCCCGTGCGGCAGCAGGGCGGTGCCGATGAAGTGGTAGTCCGAGGCGTAGGCCAGCAGCGCGCGGTGCAGCGCGGGTGGCGCGTGGTCGATGTTCTCGGCCAGCCGGAACCAGATGTGCTGGTACGGCGGACGCTTGGCGGGATTCAGCTCGTCGCGGGGCCGCACGAAACGGTACTGGAACGGCCCGTCGGTGCTCAGCCAGCGTTGCAGTTTGGGCGGCAGTTTCGCCAGTTCCTCGACAGGCAGCGAGTGCGGCGGCGGCAGGTCTTCCGGCATCGGCACTTCGGGCATGCCGGTCTGGTGTTCGAAACCGGATTCCCCGATCTGGAACGAGATCGCCGCGTTCAGGATCGGCTGGCCGTGCTGGATCGCCACCACCCGCCGCACCGAAAAGCTGTGCCCGTCGCGTGCGCGTTCCACCGAATACACGATCGGCTTCTCGACGTCGCCCGCGCGCAGGAAATAGGCATGCAGCGAGTGCGCGCCGCGCGCTGGATCGACCGTCTGCTGTGCGGCCGACAGCGCCTGGCCCAGCACCTGGCCGCCGAACACGTAGCGCGTGCCGATGTCGCGGCTCTCGCCCCGGAACAGGTTGTCCTCCAGCCGTTCCAGTTGCAGCAGTTCGATCAATTCGGCGACACGGGGCTGGCTCATGCGGAAGGCGGGGCAAGAAGAACGCGCGATTTTATCGTGGAAGCCCGCGCGCATGCGAACCCGGATCGGCCGCCCGTGCGCGGGCTGCTACCCCCGCCGCAGGCTGCACCCGCGCATCACCCGATCCCACGGGAACATCGGACCGGGGTCGAGCTTGCGGCGCACCTGTATCGATGCGTTGTCACTGGCCGGCACCGTGCCGGTGTCGAGATCCTCGTGCCCCGCGATCGCGCGCAGGTTCGGCAGTGCCGTGCGCAAATGCGAAAGCAATGCCAGCAGCGCGTCGATCTGCGCGTCGGAGTAGGGTTCGGCCATCGTCTGCCGGCGCGAATCGAACCAGTCGGGGAAACGTCCGCTGTTGACCAGTTCGATGCCGATCGAATGTCCGTTGTGGCCGCGCACGTGGTGCGCGACGCGGTCATCCGGCACGTAGCGCACGATGGCGCCGTCGCGATCGATGTAGTAATGCCCGCTGTTGCCGGTGCCGTCCGCGTGCCGGATGCGCTCGCCGTATCCGCGCGCCGTTGCCAGATCCGGCAGTTCGGTGCAGTGGATCACCACCAGGTCGATGTCTGTCGGTGCACGAGGTTGCAGCCGTTCGACGTAAGGCAGAAATTCGTCGCGAATCGGAATGGACATTTCCATGGCGACAGTATTGCATGAAAGCGCAAGTACGTGGCCGTGCCTGTTACGCTTTCTCCCGTCTCCCGTCTCCCGTCTCCCGTCTCCGAACCATGCAAGGCACCGTCATCCTTTCGCACGGCACCGACAGCGGCCCCGACGCGACCAAGGTGAGTGCGCTGGCAAGGCTCGCCGAATCGATGGGCTGGCGCACGCAGCGCCCGGATTTCCGCGAGGACGACAAGCTGGGCTACGCCGGCTCGGTGCCGCCGCGGGTGGCGCGGCTGGTCGCCGCCGCGCGCGGGGCCACGCGCCCGCTGGTGCTGGCGGGTTCCAGCATGGGCGCGTTCGTGTCGGGACTGGCGTCGCTGGAAGTGCCTTGCGACGCGCTGTTCCTGATCGCATTGCCGGTCGCGATCCCGCGTTATTCCGGACGCTTCGACATGGCGCGCACGGTGCGCGCGATGCTGGTGCACGGCTGGCGCGACGAGCTGTGTCCGCCGGTGGCCACGCTGGCCTTCGCGCGCGAACGCGGCATTCCGGCGCTGGTGCTGGACGACGACCATCGGCTCGCCAACCATGTGGGCGTGATCGGGCAGCAGTTCGGGCTGTTTCTGGAATCGTTGCCGGGATAGCAGGACGATGCGCCTTTTCGCCACCTGCCCCAAGGGCCTGGAATACCTGCTGCGCGATGAATTGATCGCGCTGGGCGCGGACGCGCACGAAATGCTGGCCGGCGTGCGTTTCGAGGGTGAACTCGGGACCGCCTACCGCGCCTGCCTGGAATCGCGCCTCGCCAGCCGGGTGCTGTTGCCGCTGGCGGAGTTCGAAGCGCCGGACGCCGACGCGTTGTACGAAGGCGTGCGCGCGATCGACTGGTCGGGACACGTCGCGCCCGATGCGACCATCGCGATCGACGCCACGGGCAGCAGCGGCACGCTCACGCATTCGGGCTTCGCGGCGCAGAAGGTCAAGGATGCGATCGCGGACCAGTGCCGCGAACGTTCCGGCGTGCGGCCGGACGTGCAGCCGGAACGCCCCGCGCTGCGGTTGAACCTGCGCCTGCACCGCGGCCGCGCCACGCTGTCGATCGACCTGTCCGGCGAGCCGCTGCACCGGCGCGGCTGGCGGCGCGAGCAGGGCGAGGCACCGCTCAAGGAAAACCTGGCCTGCGCGATGCTGCTGCGTGCGCGCTGGCCGGAGATCCACGCGCAAGGCGGCGCACTGTTCAATCCCATGTGCGGGTCCGGCACGCTGCTGATCGAAGGCGCGTGGATGGCCGCCGACGTGGCGCCCGGCCTGCAGCGCGACTACTTCGGTTTCCTGGGCTGGCGCGGTCACGACCAGGCGCTGTGGCAGCGGCTGCGCGACGAGGCGCGCGAGCGCGCGCTGACGGGTCTGCGCGGCTTGCGGCCCTGCTTCCTCGGCAGCGACCACGATGCGCGGATGCTCGCGATCGCGACGCACAACCTGCAAACCGCGGGCGTGGCCGGATTCGTCTCGCTGCAGAAACACGACATCGCGCACCTGCAGCGTCCGCGCGAATTCGCCACCGGGCTGGTGATCAGCAATCCGCCCTACGGCGAGCGCATGGGCGATCGGCAAACCCTGCCGGAACTCTACCGGGTCTTCGGCGAACGCCTGCGCCAGGACTTCGCGGGCTGGAGCGCGGCGGTGCTGACTTCCGGGCCGGAACTGGAGCGCGCGCTGGGCTTGCACGCGGACAAGCGTTACGTGCTCTACAACGGCGCGATCGAATGCGCGTTGGCGGTGTTCGATATCCGCTCCGCGGGCGAAATGCATCCGCCGCAACCGCTGCCGGCCGGCGCGGAAATGGTCGCGAACCGGATCCGCAAGAACCTGCGGCATCTCAGGAAATACCTCGCGCGCGAACGGATCGAATGCTTCCGTGCCTACGACGCCGACCTGCCGGAATACGCCGCGGCGATCGACGTGTACCGCGGCGTCCCGGCCGATGCCGCAACGCCCCCGCCCGGCCGTCCGCGACGGGAAGACGGCGTTGCGCCGCCGCAGACGTGGCTGCACGTCCAGGAATACGCGCCGCCCGCCAGCATCGATCCCGCCGCTGCCCGCATACGCCTGCACGACCTGCTGCGCGCGGCGCGCGAGGTGTTCGGGGTGCCGCGCGAACGCGTGGTGCTGAAGACCCGCGCCCGCGGCAGGGGCGGCGAGAAATACGGGCGCCTTGCCGCGCGCGAACAGTACCTGGTGGTGGAAGAGGGCGGCCTGCGGTTTCTGGTCAACCTGCATGACCGGATCGACACCGGCCTGTTCCTCGATCACCGGCTGGTGCGCGCGCGGCTGCGCGGACTGGCCGGGGGCCGCGACTGCCTGAACCTGTTTGCCTACACCGGCGCCGCCAGCGTGTATGCCGCGGCCGGCGGCGCGCGCGGCACCACCAGCGTCGATCTGTCGCCGGTGTATCTGGAATGGGCCTCGCGCAATCTGGCGTTGAACGGATTCAGCAGCGCCTCGCATCGTCTGGTGCAGGCCGACGCGATGACTTTCCTGCAATCGGATCGCTCCCGCTACGGCCTGATCTACGTCGATCCACCCACGTTTTCCAATTCCAAGCGCGCCGGCGATTTCGATGTGCAACGCGATCACGTGGCGTTGCTGCGCGCTTGCGCGCGCCGGTTGAACGAAGACGGCGTGATCGTGTTCTCCAACAACTACCGCCGCTTCCGGCTGGATGCCGATGCGCTGGATCCGGATTTCATGATCGAGGACATCGGCCGTGCCGGCATTCCACCCGACTTCGCGCGTCGGCCGCGCATCCACGGCTGCTGGCTTCTCCGCCTGCGACTCCGTCCCGGAATTCCGCTCCCCTGAGTCGGCGATGGATGCAGCGCGAAACGATGGGGTGATGGGGCCAGGGGACAGTTGAAACGTCGCGTCCGGAGGCATCGGCACCGGCTGAAACGTCCGCTGACGGGACGTTTCAGGAGTGATTCAGTGCCGGAGCGCGAGCATGCCCAAGGCAGGTTGCAGCATCGGAGGGTGTCATGAAACTCCGCGTTCTCGTTCGGCGTGCGACCCTGTTCGCGGCGCTGGCGCTGGCCATGGCAGCGGTCGCGCCGACGGCGTTCGCGCGCGTGCACGTCGGCATCGGCATCGGTTTCTACGGGCCGGGTTACAGCGTCGGCATCAGCAGCGGCTGCTGGGGTTGCGGGTACTGGGCCGCGGCGCCGGTGTACTACGTGCCGCCGCCCGTGTACTACGCCCCCGCGTATTACGGTCCGGTGTACTACCCGGCCTATCCGGTCTACTACGGATACGTGCACGCGTATCCGGTCTATCGCGGCTACTACTACCGCGGTCACCACGATTACCGTGGCGGCTACTACCGCCACGGTGGTGACTGGCATCACGGCCACTGACGGATGACGGCCCGGACGCCGCCGCTCCGTCACCGCGACGAGGCGCGCTTGCGTTTTCCTAATCCCGGCTGTGCTACAACGCGCCGGTGAGCCGTCTTCCGCCCAGTCCCTGGCACAACGACGCCGGCGAAGCCGCCGTCGATGCCAACCCGCTGCTGACCTTCCTCAGGCAGTGGCTGCGCAATCCCGTGCAGATGGCGGCGGTTTCGCCCTCGGGACGCGAGCTGGCGCAGCGCATGGTCGAACAGTTGCCGCCCGGCGCGCAGCGGGTGATCGAGATCGGCGCCGGTACCGGGGTGTTCACGCGCGCACTGCTGGAGCACGGGATCGATCCCGCGAAGCTGCTGGTGATCGAGGTCAACCCAGAGCTGTCGCGCTTTCTGCACGAGCGCTTTCCGGACGTGCGGATCGCCTGCGCCGATGCGCGCCGGCTGCGCGACGTCGCGGCTGAAAACGGCATGCTGGCCGGGGACCAACGCGCCGACGCCGTGATCAGCGGTCTCGGGCTGCTGATGATGCCGCGTTCGCTGCAACGCGAAATCCTGGGCGCGGCGTTTTCGGTGCTGGGCAAGGGCGGCCGCTTCATCCAGTTCAGTTACGGGCCCGTCAGTCCGGTGCCGCGAAGCCTGCTGGAGGAACTGGGGTTGTCGGTGCGCAGGACCGCGACCGCCTGGCGCAACGTTCCGCCCGCCAACGTGTTCGTCTATCAAAGGGATTGATGCGCCATCCGGGCACGCGAAAGCGGATGGCGCGGAGCCCGCTCAGCCCAGTTCCAGCGCGTAATCGAGCATCCCGTCTTCGCGCACGTAGCCCAGCGATTCGTACAGCGCCTGCGCGCCGTGGTTGTCGCGGGCGGTGGAGAGCAGCAGCCGTACCGCGCCGGTTTCGAGCGCATGCCGTCGCGCGCGTTGCATCAATGCGCGCGCCACGCCGCGCCGGCGCGCGGCGGCGTCCACGTAAAGATCGTTGAGGATCCACAGCGGACGCGCGGATACCGACGAAAAGCAGGGATACAACTGCGTGAAGCCCAGCGCCTCGCCGCCCGCCCCGCGCGCGAGGAAGATCGCCGATTCGCCCCGCTGCAGCCTTTCCCGCAGAAAATCGCGCGCCAGCACGGGATCGGACGGCTTCCGGTAAAACACCCGATAGGCATCGAACAGGGGTGTCAGCGTGTCGAGATCGTCAAGCGTGGCGCGGGCGATCGTGATGTCGGCGGCATTCATGCGCGCTCCGGTCTCGTGCGTGGCAGCGCGCGATGATGGGCGGGCAGGCGCGGCCGTGCAAGCCTGCGCGGCCGCGCCGCGACGACGGTCAGCCGGCTTGCACGGCGTTCAATGCTGGGTTCTCACCCAGCGCTGGTACTGGGCACGCGTGACGTACTTGCCGCCACCGCTGGCATACAGGAAATCGCTGTCGAGCGGCGGGTAGGCCCTCGCCTCGACTTCGCTGATGCGTCCGTCGTGGTTGGTATCCAGCGAGGCGAACGGCGGAGGCGGTCCGTAGTTCTGCGACGCGGCGGGCATGCCCGCGCGCACGATCAGGGTACCGTCGGGCAGCTTGTAGGTCGCGCTGGATTCCGTGCCCGGGTAGAAACCCTGGTTGCCGGTGGTCTCGGCGGTGTTCGCCTGCGCGCCGGTGTCCTGGGCCGCGAACGCGGCGGGCCCCGCGCCCAGCAGGCCCGCCAGCAGCGCGGCGGCGATGGCTGTCCGGATCGGATGGTGCTGTGTCATGACTGGACTCCTTGCCGTGGTGCGGCGCGTGGCGCCGCGGACACCAGCATGAGACAGCGACCGGCCGCCGCGGGTTCAGGGCCGGTTGCGGACACGCCGGCTCCGATCAGCCGGCGTTCAAGTGCCGGGCGTGCCCCGGATCAGCCGTGCAGCAGTTGATGCACAAGGTAAACGATCAGGAACACCCCCAAACAGGCGAGCATGATGCCCAGCAGCGTGTCGCCGACGGCGCTGCCGTAGCCGAGCTCGCGTGCATCGTTGATGGCCTTGCGATGGTGCAGGTAGCGCATCGTCGCCGCCACCACGATCAGCGCCGCCAGCACGATCAGCGCCAGCCCCACCGCCTGTGCCGCGTGCACGTGGTTCGCCAGACCCGCGTTGTGGCCGAGGTAGGCCAGGAACAGGTCGAAGCGCTCGATCACGAACCCGAACGCCATGATCGCGATCGCGGTCCGCACCCAGGCGAGATAGGTGCGTTCGTTGGCGGCGTGGTCGGTGAAGCGCGGAATCATGGGCCCGGTCGTCCACGGCGGCGGGTGCGGACAAAGCGTAGCGGAATCCGGGACAGGCCTGCATGCCGCGGCGGCGCTATGCCGCCTTCGCCTTCGCGGCCAGGGTTTGCAGCAGTTCGTCCGCCAGCCGCAGGCGGTCGGCGGGTTCCGGCAGCTCCGCGCTGATGCGCAGCTTGTCCGCACCCTCCAGCTTGTACGTGCGCGGCTCGCGCCGGATCAGGTTCAGCACGTTCAACGGCTCGATGTCCGGCTTTTCGCGGAAGCTGATCCGGCCGCCGGCGGCGCCGAGGTCGAGCTTGCGGATGCCCAGCGCGGCGGCACGCCGCCTCAGCGCAGCGATCGCGAACAGGCTCTTCGCCGCCTGCGGCAGCAGGCCGAAGCGGTCGATCATTTCGACCTGCAGGTCGCGCAGCGCCTCGTCGTCGCGCGCCCCGGCGATGCGCTTGTACAGCGTCAGCCGCGCGTGCACGTCGGGCAGGTAATCGTCCGGGATCAGCGCGGGCATGTGCAGCTCGATTTCGGTCTCGCCCGCGCCCGTTTCGAAATCGAAGTCGGGTTCCCTGCCGGAACGCAGCGCGGTCACCGCGCGGTCCAGCAGTTCGCTGTAAAGCGCGAAGCCGATCGCCTCGATCTGGCCCGACTGTGCCTCGCCCAGGAGTTCTCCCGCGCCGCGGATTTCCATGTCGTGGGTCGCCAGCGTGAAGCCGGCGCCCAGCTCTTCCAGCGATTCCAGCGCGGCGAGGCGCTTTTCCGCGTCCGCGGTCATGGCCTTGCGGTCGGGCACGATCAGGTAGGCGTAGGCGCGGTGGTGCGAGCGGCCCACGCGCCCGCGCAACTGGTGCAACTGCGCGAGGCCGAAGCGGTCGGCGCGGTCGATCACGATGGTGTTGGCGGTGGGCACGTCGATGCCGGATTCGATGATGGTGGTGCACACCAGCACGTTGAAGCGCTGGCGATGGAAATCCAGCATGGTGCGTTCCAGCTCGTGCGCGGACATCCGTCCGTGTGCGATCCGGATACGCGCGTCGGGCACGAGTTTCTCCAGATCGCGCGTGGTGCGTTCGATGGTGTCGATCGAGTTGTGCAGGAAATACACCTGGCCGCCGCGCGCCAGTTCGCGCTGGAACGCCTCGCGCACCAGCGCGGGATCGTATTGCGCGACCAGCGTCTTCACCGCCATCCGCGCCACCGGCGGCGTCGCGATGATGGAAAGATCGCGCATGCCGCTCATCGCCATGTTGAGCGTGCGCGGGATCGGCGTCGCGGTGAGGGTGAGCAGGTCCACTTCGGCGCGCAGCTTCTTCAACCGTTCCTTGTGGCGCACGCCGAAGCGGTGTTCCTCGTCCACGATCACCAGCCCGAGGTCCCTGAACTTCACGTCCGGCTGCAGCAGGCGGTGCGTGCCGATCACGATGTCGAGCGTTCCGTCGGCAAGTCTCCGCAGTGCTTCGTCGGCATCCTTTTTCGAACGGAAACGCGACAGCAGTTCCACGCGCACCGGAAAATCCGCGAGGCGGTCACGGAAGGTGTCGTAATGCTGCTGCGCCAGCAGGGTGGTGGGCACCAGCAGGGCGACCTGCCGGCCGGCGGTCGCGACCGCGAACGCGGCGCGCAGCGCGACTTCGGTCTTGCCGAAACCCACGTCGCCGCAGACCACCCGGTCCATCGGCTGCGGCGCCGCAAGGTCGGCCAGCACCGCGTCGATCGCGGCCTGCTGGTCGGGCGTTTCCTCGAACGGGAACCCTGCCGCAAAACGCGCCAGCATCGCGCGGTCGTACGCGATGGCGTTGCCCTGGCGCGCCGCGCGCCGGGCATGGATCGCCAGCAGTTCGGCGGCCACGTCGCGCACCTTTTCCGCGGCCTTGCGCCGGGCCCGCTGCCACGCCTCGCCGCCCAGCGAATGCAGCGGCGCCGCCTCGTCGGAGGCGCCGGCATAGCGGCTGACCAGCGCGAGCTGGGCGACCGGCACGTACAGCCTGTCACCGCGCGCATATTCGATCGCGAGGAATTCGCCCGGCATCCCGCCCACTTCCAGCGCGATCAATCCCAGATAGCGGCCGACGCCGTGATCGACGTGCACGATCGGCGCGCCGATTTCGAGTTCGGTGAGATCGCGCAGGATCGCCTCGGGATCGCGCCCGGCCACGCGGCGGCGGTGGCGTTCAGCGCGCGCCCGGTCGCCCGCGAGTTCGCGCTCGGTGAAAACGGTGATGGCCGGCCGGGTCAGCGCGAAGCCGCGTTCCAGCGGCGCGATGGTGAGCGCGGCATGGCCGTCCTCTCCGCTCCGGGGAGAGGGCTGGGGCGAGGGGGCCACGAACGACTGCCAGGAATCGACGACGCGCCATGGCAATCCGGCGGCGGCCAGTTGTTCGGCCAGCGCCTCGCGCCGTCCAGGCGAATCCGCGGCGATCAATACGCGCCGGTCGGGATGCGCACCCAGCCATTCGCGCAGCCGGGCGGGAAAGCCGCCGGCCGCCGCGCCGCCCGCGGAGAGATCGGGCGCCGCCTGCGTGCCGGTGTCCGCGGCGCGCATGTCGCCGGGATCCACGACGTCGATGCGCAGCACGCGGTTCAGGCGTTCGCGCAGCGACTGCGGCGGCAGGTACAGTTCCATCGGCGGCAGCACCGGGCGCTCGATGTCGTGCGCACGCTGGTCGTAGCGCTCGCCGGTCTGTTTCCAGAATCGTTCCGCCGCGTCCAGCGCCTCCCTGCCGATCACGAACAGCGCGTCGCCGCCGAGGTAATCGAACAGCGTTTCGGTCCGTTCGAAGAACAGCGGCAGGTAGTATTCGATGCCCGCAGGGGTCACGCCCTGCTTCATGTCCTGATACAGCGGGCAGCGCCGCACGTCGATCGGGAAGCGTTCGCGCAGGCGGTCGCGGAACGCGCGCATGGATTCGTCGGTCAGCGGAAACTCGCGCGCCGGTAGCAGCTTGACCGCATCGACCTGGTGCAGCGAGCGCTGCGTTTCCGGATCGAAGCCCCGGATCGATTCCACGGCATCGTCGAACAGCTCGATCCGGTACGGCTCCGGCGCGCCCATCGGGAAGATGTCCAGCAGCGCGCCGCGCACTGCGAACTCGCCGTGTTCGTTGACCTGCGGCACGTGGCGGTAGCCGCAGGCTTCGAGGCGGCGCTGCTCGGCGGCGAGCTCGAGCTTGTCGCCACGCGCGACCGCGAGTCCGGAACCGGCAACGTGTGAACGCGGCGCCAGCCGCTGCATCAGGGTCGAAACCGGCACCACCAGCACGCCGCGCGTCAGCGACGGCAGGCGGTACAGCGTGTCGATCCGCTGCGACACCAGTTGCGGATGCGGCGCGAACAGGTCGTAGGGCAGCGTTTCCCAGTCCGGGAAATGCAGCACCGGCAGGTCGCCCGCGAACACCGTGAGCTCGTCTTCCAGCGTGTGCGCGGTGCGGTTGTCGGCGGTGACCGCGACCAGCAGGCCGCTGCGCGTGCGCGCGGCCTCGCACAGCAGCAGGGCCAGCGACGAACCGGCGGGTTCGCGCCAGTCGCGTCGCTGGCCGGGCTGGCTCGGCAGCGGCGGAAGGGGAAGGTCGAAACCAGGCATGCGGAGATTCCGGACAAAGCACGGCACTGCCGGAACCGCGTGACGCGCCAGCAGCAATGCAAGCGGTGATTTTAACAGCGGGCGCCTGCCGGGATCAGGGCGTGAATCGCACGCACGACGTCGAAATCGGGCAGTTCGCGCGGACGGAGCAGAAACCGCAGTTCGATTTCCCTGGGCGTCAGTCGCTGGAATGCGTGACGCAGGGCCGCGAGGTCCTCGACCCGCAGCGGACGCAGCACCAACGTGCGGCCGTCGGCGAGACGGATCTTCCCGGCCAGGTCGTTCGCGTCCATCGACACGACGGCGTTGCCGCAATGTCATGCACGTCCGACGCCCAGTCGTGCGGCAGGCTCAATGTATCCATCCGCCGATGCCGATCCCGATGCTGACATTGGGATGGCCTTCGCGCATCTCCTCGGCGGTCCAGCGGTGGATGGTGTCGCTGCGCACCAGCGGAAACACGTAGCCGGCCTCGCCGACCGAGCCGCTGCGCGTGCCCTCCAGCCGGCCGCGCAGGGTCACCAGCGAGCCGCCGGGATAGTCCAGCGGCTCGACATAGCCCGGCACGATCGCGATGAAACGTCCGCCCGCCGACTGTTTCACGCGCGGGCGCTGCGAGGCGTCCAGCGGATAATCGAGGATCTCGATTTCGCTGTGATCGGGGAAGTTCTGCACGTTCACCACGCGCCCGCCCCAGATCACCTCGCTGCCGTGGAAATTCTCGGGTGCGCTGGCCACCTGTTGCGGCGAAGCGGTCACCACCGCGGAGTCGGTCTTGTAGATCGGCGCCGGCGCGCACGCGGCGAGCGCGGCGGCCGGCAGCAGGATCAGCAGCGCACGGACGGGAAAACGGAAACGAAGGCGAACGCGCATGGCGGTGCTCCGCTGCGGAATGGAACGGCGATCAGCATAGCCCGAAACCGCCATCACGGTTCATCCCGCAACCACCAGACCCGTTGGGAGGCGCGTGGCGACTGCGCCAGCAGCCGGCACAGGACGCGCAGCATCGCGGACAGTGCCGCATCGAGTTTCCAGGGCGGATTGGCGATTGCCATGCCGCAGCCGTTCAGACGCAGCGGCGAATCGTCCGGCAGCACCAGCAGTTCCGCGGCCAGCACCCTGTCGAACGGTCCTGCAGCGAGGTGACGGTGGAACGGTGCGATGGTGCGGCGAAGCTTGACGGGATACCACACCGCATACACGCCGCCGGGCCAGCGGGCATGCGCCTTCGCGAGCGCGGCCTCGATCGTGGCGAATTCGCCTTCCTGCGCCTCGAATGGCGGGTCGATCAGCACCAGGCCGCGCTTTTCCGGCGGTGGCAGCAGCGCGTTCAGTGCGGCGTAGCCATCGCGGGCATGCACGTGCACGCGGCGGTCGTTCCGGAACAGCGCGCGCAACGCCGCGGCTTCGCCGTGCTGCAATTCGCACAGCACCAGCCGATCGTTCGCACGCAACGCGCCCGCCGCCAGCAACGGCGAACCGGGATACCTTCGCAAGGTGCCGTCCGGGTTGAGTGCACGCACCGCATCGACGTAACGCCGCAGCGGCGGCGGCAGGCCTTTCGCCCCGAACAGGCGCCCGATGCCGTCACGCCATTCGCCGGTCTTTTGCGGTTCGGCGTCGTCCAGCACGTAGCTGCCGCTTCCAGCATGCGTGTCGAAACAGCCGAGCGATTTGTCCTTGGCGGTCAAGGCATCCAGCAGCGCCAGCAGGATCGCGTGCTTGAAGACATCCGCGAAATTGCCGGCGTGAAAGGCGTGGCGGTAGTTCATCGGGAGGATTCCGCGTCTTTCGCAGTATAGACATGGACATGCCGCACGAGCCGCATGGGGCCTACTCCAGGGTTGTTCGCCCCGTCAGGGTTGGATACGCTCGATCCGGCGCCTGTTGCGTGCGCGCGGCGCACATCCACGAAACTCCAGCATGAAGCAGAAACCCTCCGACGCGGGAATGTGGAATCCCGAGCTGTCACGCCGCCGTTTCGTGCAGGGACTGGCGCTGGGCGGTACCGCCGCGATGCTGGGTGGCATCGTCAAACCCGCTTGGGCGCTGACCAGCCCCGCTCAGCCGAACGCAATGTCCGGCACCGAATTCGCACTGGAGATTGCGGAGATGCCGGTCGATTACACCGGCACGCGGCGCCTCGCCACCGCGATCAACGGCCAGATTCCCGGCCCGCTGCTGCGCTGGCGCGAAGGCACCACCGTCACGCTACGCGTCACCAACCGCCTGCGCGTTCCGACTTCGATCCACTGGCACGGCATCCTGCTGCCCGCGGACATGGACGGCGTGCCGGGCATCAGCTTTCCCGGCATCGCGCCGGGCCAAACCTTCACGTACCGGTTCCCGGTCAAGCAGAGCGGCACATACTGGTATCACGGCCATTCCGGATTCCAGGAACAGACCGGCGTCTATGGCCCGCTGGTGATCGAGCCCGCGAACGGCGAGCGCGTCCGTGCCGAACGCGACCACGTGGTGATGTTGAACGACTGGACCGACATGGATCCGGCGCATGTTTTCGCGCTGCTGAAAAGGCAGAGCGGTTACTTCAACGTCCACCAGCCGACGGTGCCGGAGTTCCTGCGCGATGCATCGATGCTGGGGCTGCGCGGCGCGCTGCGCGAACGCGCGATGTGGAACCGGATGCGGATGAATCCGCGCGACCTGATCGACGTCACCGGCTTCACTTACACCTATCTGATGAATGGCGCGACGCCGGCAGGCAACTGGACGGCGTTGTTCAAGCCGGGCGAGCGGGTGCGGCTGCGTTTCATCAACGGCTCGGCGAACAGTTACTTCGACGTCCGGATTCCCGGTTTGAAACTCACGGTGATCGCCGCCGACGGGCAGGATGTCGAACCGGTCGAGGTGGACGAGTTCCGGATCGCGGTGGCGGAGACCTACGATGTGATCGTGACGCCGCAGGACGATCGCGCGTACACGATCTTCGCGCAGTCGATGGATCGCAGCGGTTACGCTCGTGGCACGCTGGCGCCGCGGCCGGGCATGGAAGCCGCGGTGCCGGCGATGGATCCGGTGCCGATCCTGACGATGGCGGACATGATGGGCGCGGTGGGTGAGTCAGCGCGCTCAGCCGATGCCTTGAATGGCATCGGCTGCGCTGACGAACGCCCGAAGCAGGATGCGAAGGGCCGGGTTGCCGGGCGAGCGCAGGATGCGCGAGCCGGCAACGGGTGCCAAAGGGACAGAAGCGGACATGCAGGGATGTCCGGCATGGACATGTCCTCGATGCACGACATGCACGGCATGCGAGGCATGGACATGCCGGGCATGGTCCGGGCGCATCACGCGCGTACCGAGTACCACAACCCCGGCGTGGACATGTTGATGGATTGGCCGCGCACCGCTCTCGACGATCCGGGCGCGGGCCTGCGCGGCAACGGCCGCCGCGTGCTGACCTATGCCGACCTGCACACGATCGGGGGTTCGCTCCACCACGGCGAACCTGCGCGCGAGATCGAGCTGCACCTGACCGGCAACATGGAACGCTTCATGTGGTCGTTCGACGGCGTGAAGTTTTCCGACGCGAGGCCGGTGCATTTCCCGTACGGCGAACGCCTCCGCATCATCCTTTGCAACGACACCATGATGAACCATCCGATCCATCTGCACGGGATGTGGAGCGAGCTGGAATCGCCCGCAGGCGGGTTCCAGGTGCGCAAGCAGACCGTCAACGTGCAGCCGGCGCAACGCGTCAGCTATCGGGTGCAGGCCGATGCGCCGGGCCGCTGGGCCTATCACTGCCATCTGCTCTACCACATGGAGGCTGGCATGTTCCGCGAAGTGGTGGTGGCGTGAAGGCGTTCGCAGCCAAGGCACTCCCCGCGTTGCTTGCCTTGACGTTCATGGCGGCGTCCGCTAGTTCCGCGGCGGCGCAGGACACGATGCAGGACATGGACATGCCATCGATGCAGCATGCGCATGTGAAGGAGAAGCAGACGAAGCACGACCATGCCGCGTCCGTGCCGCCCAATGCGCCCGATCAGGCGATGCACGGCATGAAAATGTTACATGCGCCACGCGCGGCGCAGCCAGAGGATGGACGCAGCGGGGATTATTCGGACGGCTATACCTACGGTCCGATGGCCGGCATGGACATGCACGACGATGCGCCGCAAGGCATGTTGCTGCTGGATCAACTGGAATACGTGCATTCGCGCGGCAGCGGCAACGCCACGGCAATCGATGGCGAAGCCTGGTACGGCGGCGACATCGACAAGCTGTGGCTGAAGTTCGAGGGACAGTCTGGCGATGCATTGCGTACCGAGGCACTGTGGTCCCGCGCGACCACGCCGTTCTGGGACACACAACTGGGCGTGCGGCACGACTCCGGCGTCGGCCCGGGCCGGACCTGGGCGGCATTCGGCGTGGAAGGATTGGCGCCGTACTGGTTCGAGACGGAGGCGACGTTCTACGTGGGGCAGGGCGGCCGCGTCGCCGCGCGCGTGCAGGCTGCCTACAACGCACGTCTCACCCAGCGCCTGATCCTGCAACCGGAATTCGAGGCGAATTTTTACGGCAGGAGCGATCCGCGACGCGGGATCGGTTCGGGCCTGTCGGATGCCGAGTTCGGGCTGCGCCTGCGTTACGAAATCCGCCGCGAGTTCGCGCCTTACCTCGGCGTGGTCTGGCAGCAACGCTTCGGCCGCACCGCTGATTTCGCGCGTGGGCGGGGCGAACGCGCGGACGATCTCCAGTTCGTGGCAGGGATGAGGGTGTGGTTCTGATTCCGATGCGGGCGGATCAGTGCACGTCAACCGTGATCACGTCCGGATCGCCGCCGTGCCAGATCAGTGGCTGCGCCCGGTACAGCCCGGGCAGCAGGCGCTGCAGCGCGACGGCCTTGGGCGCGTCGTTGATCGCGATGTACGGCTCGTCCGGGTGCAGCCGCGCGTAATCCTGGTGATAGTCCTCGGCCTGATAGAACGCCTTGAACGGCACCACCTGCGTCACGATCGGCGCCGGGTACACGTGCGCGGCGGTGAGCTGCGCGATGTAATCCATGGCGATCTTCTGCTGCCCGGGCGTGGTGTAGAAGATCACGCCGCGGTATTGCGTGCCGGTGTCCGGCCCTTGCCGGTTCAACTCGGTGGGATCGGTCGCGACCGAGAAATACACCCGGAGCAACTGGCCATAGGTGACCTTCGAGGGGTCGTAGCGGATCCGGACGGTCTCGGCGTGGCCGGTATCGCCCTCGCTGACCCGGTCGTAGCGGGCGGTGGCGGCCGCCCCGCCCGAGTAGCCGGAAGTCACGTCGGTCACGCCGGACACGTGCTCGAACACCCACTGCATGCCCCAGAAGCAGCCGCCGGCCAGCACCGCGGTGGCGCTGCCGGGCCGGGTGGTCAACGGTGCATCGACCTTTGGCGGTGGCACCGCGCGGGCCGCCTCGTCGCCCATGGCAACAGGCGTGCAGGCCGCGGCGGACAATAGAAGCAAGCCCGCCAGGACGGGGCCGGACAGGCGCGACAGGGTTCGCTTGAACATGGCTGGATCGTCTCCGGTGATCGGCAACAAGGACCGGCCCTAGGCGTCGAAACTGACACGAACGAGGGCCGGCGAACGGCCCGATTTCAAGCCCCCGGTTACCCGGCCATCCCGGCCCCTGTCACCCGACACGTGCATTCCGTCACGTTTGGGGGCATTCTAGGGACGTGGGCAGGGACGTCCGGGAGCCGTGGCGTCTGGAGAACAAGGGGGCAGTGGCCACCATCCGCATGCCGTCGGCGCATCGTTGCGCGTGCAACTCCGGTTGTGCCGGGTGAACCGTTGCAAGCCGGAAGCCTGACACGGGTCGCGCGGTCGTGTCGTCTCGAGGAGAACCCTGATGAACAAGCGCTTCGAACTTTCCGGACCGCTGACCGATATCAAGAGCTTTCCGGTCTGGATGCAGGACATCATCGAGGATGCGGAGTCCACCCGGCAATCGGTAATACATCACGAGTTGGGAGAGGTGCTGAAAGCCAGTCACGGCGACGGGGTTCCTGTCTGTAATTTCCTGCTGAGCATCTGGCCGGTGATCGAGCGTTTCCCCGGTTACATGGCGCACAGTCTCTTGAAGACACAGTACGACCGCAGCGAAGGCGACAACATGGCGCGCCGCTGGCTGGTCCGGAACATCCGCGTCGAGCAGAACCACGCCGAGTATTTCCTGGACTGGGCCGAGGGCCACGGCATCGCGCGCGAGCGCGTGCGCAAGGGTCCGGTACCGCACGGCGCGGAAGTGCTGGCCAACTGGTGCGAGGAAGCCAGCAGCCGCGACACGCTGGCCGCCGGCATTGCCGTCACCAACTACGCGGTCGAGGGCGCAACCGGCGAATGGGCGCGCAACCTGTACGACGACGAGGATTACCGCAACGGTTTCCCCAAGCAAGGCCGCAAGCGCAGCCTGCGCTGGCTGGAACTGCACGCGGCGTACGACGATCTGCATCCGTGGGAGGCGCTGGAAATCGTGTGCACGCTCACCGGCGCCAACCCGTCCGTCGATGAGGTGATGCACCTCGGCGAGTGCATCAAGCGGACCTATGTCTGCATGCGCGCGCTTGCTGACAGGTGCGTTGCAAATCGCCGCGTGGTCGAGGCGAAGCACGAAGCGGCTGCCTGACGCACATGCAGGACTGGCGCGGCATCGTGTCGGAGACGATGGTCGCGTTTCGTCAGCGGAGAATGAGGGGGTTCCGCCAGCCCAGCCCGTTTCGATCGTTGCCGCGTCGCTTGCTACCGCTGGCCTATGGGCTGGCCATCGTCATCGTTTTCATCATGCTCCTGACTTGGAGTGCACTGCACGTGCAGATCACTCTGGCCGGGCTTCTCAACGCGGAAAGCATCTGGTCCAAGGCGCAGAAGCAGGCGGTGATCGACCTGCTGGCCTATGCAGGCGACGGCAAACCTGGGCAATGGGCCTCGTTTCGGCAGCACATTGAAATGCTGCAAGCGGACATGTGGGTGCGCGACGCAGTCGCCAGCGGTCATTACGACCAGCGGCGCGTGGACGAAGGATTCCGGCGTGGCGAGGTCATCAGCAGCGCCCAATCAAGCATGGTCTTCGCGTTCCGCTACTTTCGGAACGCACCGTACATGCGCCAGGCGATGGCGGCCTGGCACGCCAGCGATCCCATGATCGCGGAACTGATCGCTACCGGCGATGAACTCCAGCGCGACTGGGCGGCTGGACGTCCGACCGCACAGGAAGTGGCGCGCCAGCGCGAACGCATCCGCGCGATCAATGCCCGAATCCAGCCTCTCAGCGACCGTTTCTCGCTCGAAATCGCCAAGGGCGCGGAATCGGCCGGACGTACGCTGTTTGTGGCGGTCGTGCTGGCGGCGGTCGCCGCGATGCTGGTGCTGCTCTACATTGCACACCGGATCCTCGCGGCCATCCGCGCCAGCGAGGGCGAGCGGCAGATCGTCGCCGAGGCGCTGGCCAACGTCGCGGAAGGCGTGATCGTGGCCGACGCCGAGCGCAGGGTGGTTGCCACCAACACCGCGCACGCACGCATCACCGGTTACGCCACCAACGCGCTGCTGGGCAAGCCGTTCGATACCCTGCGCACGCTGCCGGACGGCAGCCCGCTGCCGGCATCGGTGTGGAGCGAGCTGTCCACGCGCGGCCACTGGCGCGGCGAGGTGCGCGCGCGGCGCTTCGACGGCAGCACCTACGCGGAGCAGATCAGCATCAGCGCGATCCGCGACGCGGAAGGGCGGATCCAGCGGCACGTGGTGGTGGTCAGCGACATCAGCAAGAGCAAGGCGGTGCGCGACCGGCTGGAATATCTCGCCACCCACGATCCGCTCACCGGCCTGCTCAACCGCGCGGAATTCGAGCGGCACGTCGCGCGCGCGATCGACGAGGCCAAACGCGAGCGCAAGGCGATGGCGGTGCTGTTCATCGACATGGACGCGTTCAAGGCGGTCAACGACAGCTTCAGCCACGCCACCGGCGACCGGATGCTGGGCGAGATCGCGCGCCGGATCGTGCGCGAACTGCGCGAGGACGACGTGACCGCGCGGCTCGGCGGCGACGAATTCACGGTGCTGGTCCGCCGGCTGGCCGCGCGCGAGGACGTCACCCCGCTGGCCGAACGGCTGCTGGCATCGCTGCTGCGGCCCCTGCACGTGGACGGGCACGAGGTGGTGCTGGGCGCCAGCATCGGCATCGCCGGACATCCGCTGGACGGCGACGATCCGGCCACGCTGCTGGCCAACGCCGACGCCGCGATGTACGCGGCCAAGAGCGAGGCGGGCAACGCCTACCGCTTCTACGCGCCGTACATGCAGTCGGAGGCGCGCGACCGCCTGCGCCTCGGCCACGAACTGCGGCGCGCCCTGGCCGGCGACGAATTCCGGCTGGTGTACCAGCCGACCGTGGAGATGCGCAGCGGGCGGGTGATGGCGGTGGAGGCGCTGGTGCGCTGGATGCATCCGGACCGCGGCGAACTGGCGCCGGACCAGTTCATCCCGGTCGCGGAAAAACTGGGCCTGATGCGGATGCTGGACACCTGGGTGCTGAACGCGGTGTGCGAACAGATCCGCGTGTGGAACGGCAAGCGCATGCCGCCGCTGCGGGTGGCGGTGAACGCGTCCGCCAGCAGTTTCAGCCATCCCGGTTACATCGACACCGTGCGCAAGGCGCTGCAGGACAGCGGCATTCCGGCGGACCGGCTGATGTTCGAGATCACCGAGGGCACCATCCTGCGGATGGGCGAATCCACCGAGGCCACCATGCGCGCGCTGCACGAACTGGGCATCGAGGTGGCGATCGACGATTTCGGCACGGGTTATTCCTCGCTGTCGTACCTGAAGCTGCCCGCGATCACCTGCCTCAAGATCGACCGCTCGTTCGTCAGCGGGCTGCCCAACGACGCCAACAACGCGGCGATCACCGAGGCCATCCTGGCGCTGTCACGCAGCCTCGGGCTGCGCACCATCGCCGAAGGCATCGAGACCGACGCGCAGCACGACTTCCTGCTGCGGCTGGGTTGCGCCGAGGCGCAGGGCTATCTCTATTCCTACCCGTTGAGCGTCACGGATCTGGAACGCCTGCTGATGCCCAATGCCCCGCACACGCAGACGCACCTGCGGCTGGTCAAGCCGCCGCAATAGGCGGTTTGCACGCATATCCCGGCGTGCCGGGTAACCCGCGTCGCGACACGGCTCAATGCCGGGTGAAGCGGCAGCCCTGTGGTGCCGGTGCGCCGTCGAAACGAGCCTGCGTCCAGCGCAGCAGATCCCGGTCCAGCGGCGTGCCCGGCAGCACCAGGCCCATGTGTCCGCGACCCGCATACGTCGCGTAATCGATGGCCTGCCCCGCGCGGCACTGCCGCTCGACGTAGCGCGCCTGGATCTGCGGCGAGACCAGATCGTCGCTCAGCCCCTGCGCGACCAGCACGGGCACGCCGATGTGCGCGCGCGGCACATTCTGCGCAAGATGCGCGCCCAGCGCACCCTGGTCCGGATCGATCCGGAAGATCGAACCGCCCGACAGCAGCGCCTCGAGCACCGAAAACGTCGCGGCCTTGCCGACCAGGCAGCGACGGGCCATGTCGCGCGCCAGCGGCCGGACCAGCGGGCGGACGTAGCGGTCGAAGCTGATGTCCGGATAGACCTCGCTTTCCGTGAACAGCACGTAGGACGAAAGCACGCGCCCCGGCGCGCCATCCTTGACGGCCTCGATCAGCGCGGGAAGGTCGGAAGCGGGTGCGAGCGCGGCCACGCCGGCCACGTTCGCGTCCGGCGCATAGTCCGGCGCGAGAATGCCGGCCCACAACGCCGCGTGGCCGCCCTGGGAGTGGCCCCACACCACCGCCCGGTTGCCGGCTTGCGCCGCCGGCAATTGCCGCACCGCGCGGATCGCGTCGAGCACCGGACGCGCTTCGCCTTCGCCGATCAGGTACGGATGCGGACCCTGCGTGCCTAGTCCGGTGTAGTCGGTCGCGACGAACACCCAGCCCTTCGCCAGCAGCGCGTCGAAGGCGGGCACGCCGTAGAACGGATCGGGCAGCAGCGACGGCGCGCAACCGGGCACGATGCCCGAGGTGCCGTGTGCCCAGTCGATGATCGGCCGCGGCCCGGCATGCGGCGTTCGCGATTCGACCACCAGCGCGCTCGCCACGGCCGGACTGCCGTTGCCCCGGGTGGTGGTGTAGAGGATCAGCCACGCGCGCGCGCCGGCCGGCACGTGGCGCGTGAAAGCTTCCGCACGCAGCAAGACGCCGGGTTTGCCGGGCATGTTCGACGGTGCGCCGTAAAACGCATCCGGTCGTGCAGGGCGAACCGCGAACCAGCACGCAACGATCGCCGCGATCACGACCGCAACCAGCACCGCCATCACGATGATCGCATGACGTATCACTCGGACGAACCACGATGCGGCGTATTCCGGATCCGGGTCTTGCATGGCGTGCCGGCCGCGTGCTGTCGCGCCGCAGTGTAATCCGCCCCGCACCAGGCAGTACTGCACTCAGACAGTGGATGCGCGCACGCCCAGCCAAGCCCTGATCGCCGCGATCGTGATCGGAATCGAGCCGAAGATGATGAACACCAGGTCGCCCGGCAAGCGCAACCATTCAAGCGTGCGCGCTACGGTGCTCCCCGTGTAATCCAGGCTGCGCGCATGCGCGTAACCGTGGCGAATCACGTCCCACACCTGCAACACGCCGCCGGGGAACAGGCTCATCGCCACCATCATAAGCAGGCCGATGTTGGTACCCCAGAACGCGACCTTGACGTATTTCTCGATGCCGGGCCACGCATGCTCGTTCGTGGTCTGGCGCAACACCAGCACCATCAGCGCCAGCGCCAGCATCCCGAACACACCCATCATCGCGGCGTGGCCGTGATTGGGCGTGAGGATGGTGCCGACTTCGAAGTAGCTGACGATCGGCAGGTTAATCAGAAAGCCGAACATCCCTGCACCCACGAAGTTCCAGAAGCCCACCGCCATCAGGAAGTAGAACGTCCACTTGTGCGGTACCCGGCGCGGTTTGCCGTCGATGTCAACCTGGCCGCGCGTGGTCTTCACGAAATCCCACGCGTCCAGCGTCAGCAGGGTCAACGGCACGACTTCCAGCACGGACACCAGCGCCGACAAAGCCATGTTGAGTTGCGTCTGGCCGGTGAAGTACCAGTGGTGACCGGTGCCGACCAGGCCGCCCAGGAAATACAGGATCGCGTCGAGATAGATCACGCGCAGCGCCGTGTTGCGGCGGGTCAGGCCGAGTTGGAAGAACGTCAGCGCCACCACGGTGGTCGCGAAGAACTCGAAGAAGCCTTCGACCCACAGGTGGATGATCCAGAACCGCCAGGTGTCCACCACGGTGTAATTGGTGTGGGCGCCGTAGAACAGCGCGGGCACGTAGAACACCGGGATCGCCAGTGCGCCAAACAGGAACATGCGCGTGATCGGGCGTGCCTCGGCGTCGGCGTTGTCGCGCGGCCGCGCCAATTTGAACAGCAGCGCGAACCACACCAGCAGGCCAATCACCAGCAGGTATTGCCAGATCCGTCCGAGTTCCAGATATTCCCAGCCCTGATCGCCCAGCCAGAACCACCACTTGCCGAGCTTCTGCGCCATGCCGGCCCACTCGCCCAGCAGGCTGCCAACGATCACGATGCCGAACGCGACGAACAGCAGGTTGATCCACACGCCCAACCCGCGCGGTTCATCGCGCCTGAGTGTACGGCCCAGGAACAATGCCGCGGCGACGTAGGCGGTCGCGATCCAGAAAATCGCGCTCTGCAGGTGCCAGGTGCGCAGCAGATTGCTCGGAAACACGTCTTCCAACTGGAAGCCATAGAAACTGCGTGGATCGGCGCGGAAGTGCGCGGTCGCGCCGCCCACCAGTGTCTGGAACAGGAACAACAGCGCCACCACGACGAAGAACTTCACCAATGCGCGCTGGCCCGCGCTGGCTGTGCCGGGCAGTAACTGCGGGTGCACGACATTGCCGCGCGTGACCCAGCCGAGATAATCGAACTTGCCGAACAGCAACAAGACTGCCGCGATGCCGGCCAGCAAAACGACCAGGCTCAGCGCGCTCCACAGGAAGGCGCCGGGAGGTGGCGTGTTGCCCACCAGCGGGTCGTACGGAAAATTGTTGGTGTAGGAAAAATCCTGTCCCGGCCGGTCGGTCACCGAGGCCCATGCCGCCCAGCTCACGAACGCGGTGAATGCACGCAGCTCTGCAGGGTTGGTGATCAGGTTCGGCTTCAACCCACCATTGTCGACGGGGTTTTTGAAATAGTCGGTCCAATGTGCAAGCTGTTGGCGCCAGGCTTGCGATTCTGCGGGCGTCAGTGCCAGTGTTCGGGTGGATGCGTCGTAGTTGTTGGTTTTCAGTTCGACTGCGACCTGCGCGCGCACGGCCGCCTGCGACATTGCATCGAGTTGTGCGAACGGCTTGCCGTATTGCGCCTGCCCCAGCGCGTCGGCGGTGTCTTCACCGATCCTGTGCAGGGCCTGCGCGGAATAGTCCGGACCCAAATAGGCACCGTGGCCCCAGATCGTGCCGTTGTCCATCAGCCCGTACTTCAGGAACACACCCTGACCGGCGCGGATCTCGTCACCGGTGAACAGTGTCGTGCCGTTCGCGTCCAAGACCTTGACGGGAATGGGCGGTGCGTTGCGGTAGGCAAGGGTAGTGATTGCGATCAACACCGCGAAGCCTGCCACCATCACGATGCCGACGGTGCGCAGCCACCACGGCGAAAGTTCGGAATCCTCGGGTGCGACAGCCGGAAGCGTTGCGGCCATGACGATCTCCGGGAACGTGATGTCGTACGCGCCATGGTGATGACGGGTCGAGTTCCTCGTCAAGTCGCGTCAGCCCGTGTCGATCAGGCGACGCGACCCCCGGAACGTGTGCGGCTGCCAGTATGGCCAACCCGGCACCGCGGCGAATTGACCGTGGTCAAGTCCGGATTCGCCTGATGTTTGCGGGAAGCGCGGCTTGATCCCAAGCGGGATGCACCTCGAAAACCGCAAACCCGACGCCTCGAAGTCCGCCGTCTCAGGTTCGCGCACTGTCGCGCAGGCGCGCATGGTCGCATATATGGATGGATCAACGCGCCGCGCACCTTGATCAAGCCACGCTGCGAGAGACTCCGCAACATGCGCGACAGGATTTCCGGCGCCAGTCCGAGTTGCGCGGCAATCTCGCCCTTGCGCGCGGACAATCGTAGGCTGTCGGCTTCCGGCTGCGGCACATGCGCGAGCAGATGGGCCGCCACCCGCGATTCACTCCCATGCAGGCTCGGCGATTCGATCTCGTCCCACTGCGCGTCGCCAAGTCCGGCGAACAGGTAATGCCTTCGCAATTCGGCGCAATCACGCTTGATCACTGGCCGCTCCAACCATCCACGGTCGAGCTCAGGCAGGCGTAACGGTCTGGATCAAGCGCGCATTGCCCGCCGGCGCGGTGGGATGCCGCACAGCAACGGGCCGATCACGATCAGATACAGCGCGAAGGCGGCGAACCACACGGACGCAGCCCATGTCCAGCCGGAAGGTCCAGACAGACGCAGGATCGCCGCGACCGTCGGCATAACGAACATGATCGTCAGTGCCGCATTCGACCGGATCGGCACGCCGCCGTGGCCCTGCGCGACGCGCGTCATCATGCCCAGCGAGAGCGTGCCCAGTGCGCCGACCGTGATGCCGTGCAAGGTGTCGAGTTCAGATGCCAGCCAAACGCCGGTCAATCCGAGGCCGCGCAACAACAAACCGGTTGCCAGCCACAGGTAGCCGAGATGGAGCACCCACAGCATCGGTTCGCGCGCCGCGCGCCAGCCGCGCCATCCGAACAGTCTCACGAACGCCAGCGCTGCCAGCGCGATCATCAACATGCCGCGTGCGTGATCGGGCGCACCGCACAGCCCGCATAGCAGCACCAGCGCACCACCGCCGTTGACGATCCAGGTCAGGTACCGGTTGATCCGCATCGTGTGGCCGGCGAGCTTGCGGCCGGTGAAGAACGGGATCACCCGACCGCCGATCGCCAGCATCAGCAACGTCAACAGGTCCACGGCGCCGATCAGCGCGCGGTTCATCAGGGCCACGTCCGCTCGCCACGCTCCGAGGTAGAACGCGATGTCGAGGCCCGTGTAGACCAGCAAGATGAAGATCAGGAACGCGTTGCGCTTGTTCCTCGACAGCCACAGCACGCGCCCGACCAGGAACACCAGCCCGAACAGGTAGCCGATGTCGAACAATGCGCCCATCCAGAATGGCAGCGGCGACAGCGGCGCAACGCGCGCCAGCAACCATAGTGAAGTCAGCGCCCACAGGGAGCGGCGGGTCGTCGTTGCGATCCCGGTCCAGTTGGCCGATGCGGTCAGCAGAAACCCGCCGACCAGCGCTCCCGCGAAACCGTACAGCATCGCGTGCGCATGCCATGGAACCGGCAACAGCGTTGCGGTTGGCAGCCATCCGGAATGCAGGAACGCGCCCCACGCCAGCATGCCCAGACTGGCGAACGACGCCGCGCAGAAGAACAGCGGGCGGAACGGATGCAGCAGCGGGGCGGGTGGGTTCACGGTTCGGGCGGCGGTGGCCATGAGATCCGGGCTTGGCGGCGATCGTCCCATGCTGAACCGGTCGTTTCACGACCGCCATGACGCCGGTCAATGTCGATTCCGGCCCGCGTCGTTCGTCGCACGGGTGAAGCCGGCCTGTGCCGGGAAACGGGAGAAGAGTCATGCGCGTATTGGTGATGGTGAAGGCGAGCAAGGAGTCGGAAGCCGGCGGGTTGCCGACTGCCCAGGAAATAGCCGAGATGGGCAGGTTCAACGAAAAGCTGGTCGAAGCCGGCGTGATGCTGATGGCCGAAGGGCTGCACCCCAGCTCCAAAGGCGTGCGGGTGCGTTTCGAGGGCAAGCAGCGCACGGTGATCGACGGCCCCTTCGCGGAAACCAAGGAATTGGTCGCCGGCTTCTGGCTGTGGCAGGTGCGCTCGATGGACGAGGCCATCGAGTGGATCAAGCGCGCGCCCTTGTTCGACGGCGGCATGGAAATCGAGCTGCGGCCGGTGCTCGAGATGGACGAGTGCGGCGCGGCCGCGACGCCCGAGAACCGCGAGCGTGTGGCGCGCATGCACGAGAAGCTCGCGAAGGACTGAAGGCGGCCGAAGCGGGCGCTTGCGCGGAGCGCGCGGGGATGGTGTGATCGGCCGTCATGACGACGGCCGACACCCATCGCACCATCGAGGCGGTCTGGAAGATCGAGGCGCCGCGCCTGATTGCGGGGCTGGCGCGCATGCTGCGCGACGTGGGGCAGGCCGAGGACCTGGCGCAGGAAGCGCTCGTCGTCGCGCTGGAACGCTGGCCCGTCGATGGCGTGCCGGACAATCCGGGCGCGTGGCTGATGACCACGGCCAGGCGCCGGGCGATCGACCTGATCCGTCACCACAGGATGCGCGACGACAAGCAGGCCGCGCTCGACTACGAACTCCAACCTGACGCGATGACGCATGCGCCGGACCACGCGGACGCCCTGGATGACGACATCGGCGACGATCTGCTGCGGCTGATCTTCACCGCCTGCCATCCGGTGCTCACCCGCGAGATGCAGGTCGCGCTGACCCTGCGCATGCTGGGCGGCCTGACCACGCCGGAAATCGCGCGCGCGTTTCTGGTGCCCGAACCCACCATCGCGCAGCGCATCGTGCGCGCCAAGCGCGTGCTCGCGGAAAAACAGGTGCCGTTCGAGGTGCCGCGCGGCGAGGAGCTCGCGCCGCGGCTGGCATCCGTGCTGGAAGTGATTTACCTGATTTTCAACGAAGGCTACACCGCCACCTCGGGCGACGACTGGGCGCGCCCCGCGCTGTGCGAGGAAGCGCTGCGGCTTGGCCGTGTATTGGCGGGGCTGGCGCCGCGCGAACCGGAAGTGCACGGGCTGGTCGCGCTGATGGAAATCCAGGCCTCGCGCCTGCACGCGCGCATCGCCGCCGATGGTGCGCCGATCCTGCTGCTGGACCAGGATCGTTCGCGCTGGGATCGCCTGCTGATACGTCGCGGCCTCGCAGCGCTGGAACGCGCGGAGCAACTGGGCGGGGCGGACGGCAATTACGCGCTGCAGGCCGCGATCGCCGCCTGCCATGTACGCGCGCTGCACGCCGAGGACACCGACTGGAAGCGGATCGCGGCGCTGTACGCGCGGCTGGCCGAAGTCGCGCCTTCACCGATCGTGGAATTGAATCGCGCCGTCGCGGTGTCGATGGCCGAAGGCCCGGAAGCGGGGCTGCGACTGGTCGATGCGCTGCAAAAGGAACGCGCGCTGGCCCAATACCATCTGCTGCCCAGCGTGCGCGGCGACCTTTTGTGCAAGCTGGGTCGCCGCGAGGAAGCCCGCGCTGAATTCGAACGTGCCGCCGCGATGACCGGCAACGCCCGCGAATCGGAATTTTTGCGCCAGCGCGCCGAGGCGTGCGTGGAGAGATAAGTGACCTCGGATCGCTCTTTCTTCGTCTTTCCGGGGCCACCCGCGTTGTTGGCGGGCGGAACCCGGAATCCAGCTTTCTGCGTTTGCAAAGGGAAGCTCTGAATAAATCCATCCAGGATTTGCCAGAGCACGCCGAATTCGGTACACGCCCGAATTCGGCTTCGCAAATCAATCACGTGCAAAAAATGCGTGCTTGATTTGCGGGCGGCACATCCATGTGCCGCATGGAAACTCTGATAAATCAGAGTTTCCAAAGCACTGCAAGAGCCGGATTCCGGGTTCGGCCTGCGATAAAGCCGCAGACCGCCTCGGAATGACGAGTAAAACCACGTATTCCATAACCGGAGAGGACCATGGCCTACATGCTGTTTGTCGCCGAACCGCGCGGCCAGCGCGCGGAACGCACCGACGAAGAAGGGCGCGCACTGTACGCGCGGATGGAGCGCTATGCCGATGAACTGAAAGCACGCGGCGTGCTGCGCGCCTACTCATCATTGCGGAATGATTCCGAAGGACAACGCCTGCAAATCCGCGACGGCAAACGGTCCTTGCGCGACGGCCCCTTCGCCGAAGCGCGCGAGATGATCGGCGGATTCTTCCTGGTCGATTGCGCGACGCGCGAGGAAGCCATCGAACTCGCCGCGCTTTGCCCGGCAGCCGAGTGGGCCACCATGGAAGTGCGCGAAACCGGCCCGTGCTATCTGGGCTGACACGCGCCTAGTTTTTCGCGACAACGCCTGAATTTGGTGGCGCGCGCAGCGCATCCGCTGGAATGAGTTGTTGGACGGCAGCTTGCCACGCCTCAGTCGCGTTGCAGCCGACCCAGCCGCTCTCCCATCAGCAGATGCGGGCCTTCCTGATGCGGTTCGCGCCACGGCAACTCTGGCGTGAATCCGTGACCAGCCTGGAACAGAAGCACGACATCCGAACCGCCAAACAGAAAGTTGCCCAGCATGTCGCCTTTTTGGACGCGTACGCCCTCCTTGACGTTGGGCTCGATGTTCACGGAGCTTACCGGCGACATGCCGATCGGGATGATGGCGACCAATCCATGTTCCTCCGTTTCCAGAATCACGGTGGCGCGCGTTTCCAACGCCTGATAACCAACCGAAGAAGGGTCGAACTTGTATCTTCCGTCGGCGGCATCCCAGCTCACCCGGCCGCCGGCCAGCTCCTGGCCCGGGATGAGCGTCACTTCCCTCACCACGCCGCCGAGCGGAAAGTGATAGCGGTGGTAGTCGTAGACGTCCAGAAACAAGTGGGTGAACGTGCCTCCTGCAAATGCCGATTTGTACGGGCTGTGCTCACCCACGAGTTGCTCCACCGAGGTGACGGTTCCCGTCTTTACCGGAATGCCCGACTTTTCGACTACGCGCGAATGGCTGTCGATCGCCCATACGCCTTGGGGCGCTCCGTCAACAGGGGATACGACGAGGGACTCGTCGTCCGGCGCGGCGATTGGCCGCTGCTGTGCCGATTTCAGGCGTCGCGAGAAGAATTGATTGAACGTCGTCCACCGCGATGGGTCTTCATACCATCCCCGACTCAGTCCGAAACCTTCGTCGGCCTGCGCCATGCGCAGATACTCGCCGTTCCACGACTCGGGCGTGTCGAGAAATCTCCCCCATGATCGGACGAACGCCTTCAGCCAGGAGTTGTACGGCTCGACGTACTGCAGGGAGTTGTTGAGGTAGCCTCTCCCCTCAAGCTCGCCGAGCGGTTGATCGCACACAAAGTAGAGGTAGGCCAGGGACTGGTCGATGCGCTGATACAGCGTCGCGTCGGGTTTCACGGCGATCAGGCTCGCCGGCATGGCATGCTCGACCCATGCAACAAAATCGAAGTACTGCTCGAGCGTCTGCACCGGATTGGTGTTCGGGTCGGGATTTGTCAGTTTCGCCTGCTCGATCGAGGCAATGAGGAGCCGTTTGACTTCCGGATTGGCGGCCACGAGACGCTTCAATTCGAGTGCTGCCGGACCTTGGGGGATCGACGGTGCCTGCCTTGCAGCACAGCCCGTACACAGCAGAAGCGCGAGCACGAACAACATCCAACGCAAGTTACGTGGGCAGGTCTTCATCGTCAGTCTCCTGTGCGTCCAGCTGGCTGAGTGCGAGGAACGAGTATCGGTTCACGCCGGCATCAAACCGGCCGCCCAACGCCTGATCTCAGCCGACCGAAACCGCGTAGCGGTTTCGGTCGGCTGCAGCGAACTGTTGGACGGCAGACCCACCTACGAACCCTGCTTGTACGTACTAACCCACCAAGTATTTCCAGCAGAATCTCGGAAACCAGCTTGCCGTTCTTGGTATGATTTCTCGGATGGCTCGGAGATGGACGTCGCACCAAGCTGAATTGCTTTGGTGTACGCCGCGTCGACGTCGGGAACATATGCGTATATGGAATCCGTCCAGCCTTCGACATGCGACGGAAGATCACCCGCCTCAATGACGAGCACAGAGTCACCAACCTGAAGCTCTGCTTGACACCTTTCCGGCCCGAAGTCGTGGCGTTCCAACTGCTTGGCATCGAATACGGAAACGACGAATTCCAACAGGGATAACGGTCCGTGAATATACGGCCTGACGGCGCCGAAGCCATGTCGGATATGTTCGGTCATAACGAGTGATCTCCTTTTGCCGTCCAACGCCTGAATTTAGCGACGCCGGCGCCGCAACGTTTGTAAGAACCCTTGCGACGCCCGTGCCGTCGAATCCTGCCGTCCAATCCGGCTGCCTTTCCCCGTTCGACGCGCAGCGTCCACGCGATCTTCGCACCGCGCGGTTGTGGTCGCAAGCGAGCGAGGACGGCGGCATCAAGTAGCGAAGGGTGTGCTGCATGGGAGCCGGCATCTTTCCGATGCTGCATTTCGCAAGAGCGAACCCTCACCCCAGCGCTACGCGCTCGGCCTACGGCCGCCTCTCCCGGTGGGAGAGGGGTGATCGTGTCATGCGTTGCTTCGATCGGAAAACGCGTCGTCCGGAAGTGCGATGAACGCGAAGCAGGGCATGCCGCGCTCCATCCAGTGCGCGCAGGCGTCATCGAGGATGTCGCACAGCGTATCGAAGTCGTTTTCCGAAGCATCGCGCAGCTCGCCGGCGTGATCGAACAGCCACGCGTAACCGCCCGCGTGCGGCAGCCATTCGAGGTCGCCCAGACAATCGGCCAGCGCGTCCCAGTTGCGTCCGAAGGTGGCGGGGAATTGCAGCGCCGCCGCGATGCGCTGCAGCAGGTCGTTCTTGTCGCGGCAACCCGCAAGGCTGATGCGCCGGACCAGGTGGCCCTCCTCGTGGGCAGCGGCGTCGAGCGTGTCCAGGTCGGATTCGCCGACGAGGTAAGCGGCGTTTTGAGAAGCGTCGGTGAGGTCGATGGTCTGGGTCACAATGCGGACCCTGCGCAGGGCGATGTGTTTTCCCCCTCACCCCAACCCTCTCCCCCAAGCGATGAAGCTGCTTGGGGGAGAGGGAGACAACCGCGCAGCGCGCAGAGAGTTTTTTGCGGCGAGTGGCGCATCATCGTGGCACCGTGAACCTGCGGAACGTGCGGTAGTGGTCGCCGGTGTAGTAATACACGACCGGCGGATTGCCGCCGGTGATGATCCGGCGCGCCCCCCGATAGCCCAGCCCCGCCGTTTCCACGGTGTATTCGTGGTAGTAGCCGCGCGGTTCCTCCGGCAGCCGGTGTTCGTAGTTGCCGAACACCTCGCCATCCTGCGGATGCGGGAAGGGGCCGCCGCTTTCGATCAATGCCAGCGTGGTGCGGGCCTCGGGCGGCAGGAACGCGGGAAGTTGCCGTGCCGCTTCGCCGGATGGCGGCGATGCAGACGGATTGGCATTGGCGGAAGCCGGTGCCTGCGCCGGCGTGACGATCGGCGGCGGTGCCGCGACGGGTGGCATGAGCGGTGCGCGGCGTTGCACGTACAGATAGCCGATCACCACGATCAGCACGGCGAGCGGCAGCAGCGTTTTCCAGGTGCGTTGCATCACTCTGCTCCGTCGGTCGCCAGCATTCCGGCGATCGCGTCCAGATCCGACTGCGGCGAGGGTGGAAGGTCGTGGCCGAAAGCGTCGGCCGGACGAGCGTAGCGGTTCAGCAGCAGCGAGAACACCAGCCGTTCGCCCGCCGCATCGGTGACGAAACCCGACAGCGCGTAGGCGTGCGTCAGCGTGCCGGTCTTGGCCTGCACGTTGTCCGTCGCGGCATCGCCGCGCATCCGGTGCTGCAGCGTGCCGTCGATGCCGGCGACCGGCAGCGCGTCGCGCAGATCGGGCGCCCAGGGTTGCCGCGATGCCCACGCCAGCAGCTGCGTGACGGCGTCCGGCGTGACCAGGTCCTTGCGCGACAGTCCGCTGCCCTCGCTGAAGGTCGCCGCGTCGGGCGCGATGCCCGCACGCGCCAGCAGCGCGCGCAGCGCGCACAGCGCCCACGCTTCGCTGCTGCGCGGCGGCACCGCGCGGTCCGCACACACGCCGCGCTGCGCGGCGGCGACACCGGCTTGCAGCAGCAGCGCCTGTGCGAACAGGTTGTCGGAATGCTTCAGCATGTGATCGACCAGTTGCGCGACCGGCGGCGAGTCGATGCTGGCGATCGCGACGGTATCACGCTGCATCAGTTCGGGGTCGGATTGCGGCCAGTGCAGCACCTTCACGCCGCCATCGACGGCGATGCCCTGGCGGGCCAGCGCATCGCGCAGCAGATTGCCGGCCATCCGCGCGGGATCTGGCGCGGAAAGAAAGTAGTCGTGCCGGCGCACGCGTCCGGGCAGGCTGCCGGTGGCATAGACGGTGGACGTGCCGAGCGGGCGGTACAGGCCCAGGGGTTCGTCGTCACTGTCGCTCGCCGTGTCGGCGGTCAGGTTGACCAGGTTCACGCCGGCCGCGCCGGGCGTGATGCCCAGGGTGCAGCAGCGCCGGCCCTCGCGCGACACCTCGATCTTGATCAGGTTTCCCTGCGCGTTCAGCGCCGAGACCGGCGCCGCGAACCAGCTTTGCAGGTCCCCGGCTTCCCAGCCGTCGCCGATCGGTGGCCCCGAGAAATAGGTCGCATCCGCGACCAGTTCGCCGCGGATGCGCTTGATCCCGCGTTCGGCCACCGCCGCGGCCAGACGATCGGCCCAGTCGGGCGACACGTCGGGCAGGCCCAGCGAGGGGTCGCCGCGGCCGTACAGGATCAGGTCACCGCGCAGGGCGCCGTGGCGATCGATCGCGATCGAGGTTGCGTACAGCGTGGTCGCGATCCGGGTGCCCGGTCCCAGCGTGTCCAGTACCAGCGCGGCGGTGAACAGCTTGGCGTTCGAGGCCGGCACGAACAGGCGGCCGGCGTTGTGCGCGTACAGCGTCCGTCCGGAATCCAGCGAGCGCACTGCGATGCCCCAGTCGGCGCGCGCGAAGCGCGGCTGCGCGATGAAGTCGTCGATCCGTTGTGCCAGTGGCACCGGCGGCTGCGGCGGGACGGCGGTGGAGGCGCCGGTGGCGGCATTCTGCTGCGCGTGCGCGGCGGCGACGGCCAGCGCCGCCACGCACGGCAGCCGGATCGCGATCCTGCGCCGGCCGGTGCGGTTCCTCGTGTTCCTGTGCCGGTCCGGGCGGTCGCGATCGCCGAACGGCCACGAATGGCCTTGCCGATCACGGCCGCGATGGCTGCCGCAGTCCCTGGTCTCGAGTCCGTCCACGCTCCGGCGCCGTCAATGTCCCTGCGGGAGTCTAGCCTTTCCGGCAGACGGCGGGCACCGCGGCCGTTCCGGCCCCTTGCTAACCGGCGCGGACTGTCGCATCTTTGCACCGGAACATTCCCGTCGGTCCACTGCCAGAGGAGCGCGACATGAAAGGCGTCGAGAAAACCAAGGAAGCCAAGAAGAAGCCGCAGAAATCGCTGAAGGAGAAGCGTGCGGAGAAGCACGCCAAGAAGGCGGCCAGGGGCTGACTCCAATCCGCGCGGCGCGTGGCGCCGGTCAGGCCACGCGCCGCGGGTGTGTATAGACGTTCATCGCCTCGCCGCGCGCGAATGCGATCAGCGTGACGCCCGCCTCCTCGGCCACGCGGATCGCCAGCGCGGTCGGTGCCGAGATCGCGGCGATCACCGCGAAGCCGGCCTGAGCGGCCTTGTGCACGATCTCGTAGGAGGCGCGCGAGGTGATCACCAGCAAGCCGTTGCCGCCATCCGCGCGCAGGGCCTGCATCTCCGGAACGGCGCGCGCCAGCGCGCCCACCAGCTTGTCCAGCGCGTTGTGGCGGCCCACGTCCTCGCGCACGATCATCGCGTCCCCGCCGGCGCGCGCGAAACCCGCGGCGTGCACGCCGCCGCTGTGGTCGTTCAGGGGCTGGTGCGACGCCAGCCGCGCCAGCGCGGCGGTCACGTCGCCGCGCGTGATCACCAGTCCGGATTCGACGCGCGGCACCGGCCGGATCGCTTCCTGCAGCGTCTCCGCACCGCACAGCCCGCAGCCGCTGCGCCCGGTGAGCGTGCGCTTGCGCGCTTCCACCGCCTCGAAACGCTGCGACGGAATCGATCCCTGCAGCGAAATGCCATGTCCGGTGCGCAGCATGTCGACCAGTTCGAATTCGTGCGGTTCGGCGACGACGCCTTCGGTCAGTGCGAAGCCCAGCGCGAAATCCTCGAGGTCGCAGGGCGTCGCCATCATCACCGCGAACGGCACGCCGTTGTAGAGCAGCGCGACCGGGGTTTCCTCGATCACCCGGTCGTCGAAGCGTTCGCGTCCATGCGCGGCCACCCGCCATGCGGCGATCGCCCGCAGCCCGTCGTCATCGCAAGCCCTGTTCGACATGCTCATTCGATCGCCTTCGATTCCGCTGCCGCCAGCACCTCCGCGTCCGGCTTGCGCAGCGTGGCCCGCTTCAGCAGGGGATGGGTGAACACCGCACCAAGGATGATCGCCACGCCCAGATAGAACCAGCCGTCGAGCTGGTGCTGTTCGCCCAGCAGGATCACCGCCAGCACGATCGCGTACACCGGTTCCAGGTTGGTTGCCAGTTGCACGTTGAAGGCGCTCAGGTGGCGCAGCACCTTCAGCGCCAGCGCGAACGGCAGCAGGGTGCAGGCCAGCGCCAGCGTCAGCAGCAGCAACGCGTCGTGCGGACCGGGCAGCACGAAACCCGCGCCGCGATGCCAGACGAGATTGAGCGCGGTCAGCAGCAGCGTGCCGGCGCCCAGCTCGATGCAGGTCACCGTCAGCGGATCGCCGTGCCCGGCCATGCGCTTGTTCAGCGCGCCGAACAGCGCGCAGAAGACCGCCGACAGCACGCCCACTGCGACGCCGATGCGCATCCCGGCGGGCACGCCGCCCGCGACCAGCACCACGCCCGGAATCACCAGCAGGCCCAGCAGCAGTTCGCCCGGATCGAAGCGGCGGCGCGCGATCGCGGGTTCGATCACCGACAGGAAGGCGGGCGCCAGCGCGATGCAGCTGGCGCCGACCGAGGCGTTGGCCAGCTTCACCGCGGCATAGAAGGTCAGCCAGTGCAGCGACACGATCGCGCCGATGCCGGCGTAGGCGGCGATACGGCGCGGCGGCAGCGCGCGCAGCCCCCGCCACACGCGCGGCACCAGCAGCAGCGAGACCACCACGATCAGCATCCGCCACCACACCAGCGGCAGCGCGGACAGCGTGATCAGCTTGCCGAGGATCGCGGTGAAGCCCCACAGCAGCACGCAGACGTGCAGTTGCCACTGGGCGCGGGTGGTCGGTGACATGGATGGACCGTGAAAGGGCGGCGGCCCCAAACCGGGCCGGCGGCGGAAATGCATTTTCGCACGGGCCAGCGAGCCGCCGCGGCCCTTGCATGGCGCCCGCGGCGCGCGCAAAGTCTGCAGTGGTTGCGGGCCGCCGTCCCGCCTCGGGGAAAGGAGAACGTCATGCTCTGGCAAAAAGGCCGTTCCAGCGACAACGTGGAAGAGGCGACCGGCGGCGGTGGCGGCGGCTTCGGCATCGGGCCGATACACCTTGGCCTCGGCGGCACCATCATTGCGATCATCATCGCGATCATCTTTCCGTCCACGCGCGGGATCATCTTCGGGCTGCTCTCCGGCGGCGGATCGATGGCGCCGTCCAGCGCACCCTCGCAGACCACGCAGGTCGATCGCAGCGATCCGCAGGTACAGTTCGTCAGCAAGATCCTCGGCAGCACCGAGGACGTGTGGACCGGGTACTTCCAGCAGATGGGCAAGCAGTACGTCGATCCCAGGCTGGTGCTGTTCCACGGCCAGGTCGGCACCGCCTGCGGCGGCGCGTCGGCCGCGGTGGGGCCGTTCTACTGCCCGGGTGACAAGCGCGTGTACCTCGATCTCGATTTCTTCCGGGAACTGGCGACGCGTTTCCGTTCCGACAGCGACTTCGCGCGCGCCTACGTGATCGCGCACGAGGTCGGCCACCACGTGCAGGACCAGCTCGGGATCATGGACATGGAACGGCAGCTCGCCCAGCGCGGTGCGCCGATGAAGGGCGCGGACGGCCTGTCGGTGCGGCTGGAACTGCAGGCCGACTGCTTCGCCGGCGTGTGGGCCAACCGCTCGCAGCAGCAGTTGCAATGGCTGCAGCCAGGCGACGTCGAGGGTGCGCTGAATGCCGCGTCACAGATCGGTGACGACACGCTGGAACGCGAGGCGCAGGGCACCGTGGTGCCCGATTCCTTCACCCACGGCACCTCGGCGCAGCGCGTGAAGTGGTTCAAGACCGGCTTCCAGTCGGGCGACATCAACGCCTGCGACACGTTCCGTGCGCAGGCGTTGTAGCCAGGGTGAATCGCGCCCGAGGCGCGCTTCCACGACGGCTTTGCACGAGGCCCCGCCACCATTGGCCGGGATCTTCGTGGTCGCGTGCAGGGCGCGCTCCGGCACATTCCGGATCGCGGCTCCGCCGCGTCCGGAATGACTAACAGGTTGTTGAGAAAGTGCTTTCCTTGCACTTTCTCAACGTCGCGAGTCCGGCACATGTCCGGACTCGCTCCCGACGGATCAATCGCTTGCAGCGCCTGATCCGCGGCAGGCCATCCATGGCCTGCGCTAGCAGGTTGTTTTTCAACACCTGCTAAGGATCATTGGCCGTTGCCGTTGGCGCGTGGAGCGGCGCGCACCGGCAGCGGCACGTTGCAGACGTCGATCCTGCCGGCCTTGTGGAGATACCACGCATCGGAGCGATTGCGGCGCGATTCCACCAGCGCCGCGAAGGTCGGCGTGTCGGTGCGCAGCACTTCCAGATGCATCCGTTCGGATGGCGGCAGGTCGGACGCCAAACGCACGCGCAGGATTTTCGTCTGCTGCGCCGGGTGGTTGTAGAACCCCATCGGCCCATCGCCGCGCGGCAGCGCCGAAAGATATGGCATGCCCTGCACCACGCGGCCGACCAGCGCGATGTTGCGATCGAGCTGGCGCGGCGCCTGGCCGATCACCGCATAGAGTTCGGTGCCGGGACCGGAATCGGGTGCGTTGTCGCGGCCGGCGCCGACCATGCCGTAACAGTGCACCAGCCAGGTCTTGCCCGTCTTCGGGTCGCGCGCGACCGGAAAGCCGTTGCTGAAGCCGACTTCCGGCGCATAGACGTCGCCATCCGGCAGCCCGGTGAAGGGCAGGTCGGGCGTGATGTCGCGCTCGAATTCCGGCGCAATCGTGGCCTTGGCCTTCCCGGGCGAACGCGGCGGGCGCGCGGGATGTTTCGCCTCGGCCGCGGGGTCGCCCCACTGCGTCACGAAATCGTCCTGCACGCGCAGGATCGCGAGGCCATCCCAGTAATGCTGGTGTGCCAGCGTGCGAAGGTTCTGCGCGTGCAGCGGCGCATAGGCCGGATCGAGTTCGATCACCACGCGCCCTTGCGGCAGATCCATGTACAGCGTGTCGTCCGGATTCAGCGGGCGCCAGTCGGAAGGTTTCGACGCGTCCAGCACCTGCTGCATGGTCGGCGCCGTGCGCGGGGTTGGCATATCGGCAGCAGGCGCAGCGAGCGTCAGGCACACCAGAAGAGAGGGCAACACGTGCCGGGCAATCGCGCTGATCGATGAAGAACCCCCCTCCCTTCGGGAGAGGGGCAGGGGTGAGGGTTCGGTGACCGCGTGACGACCGCAATGTGCCGAACCCTCACCCGCTTTTCGGGAACCCTTTCCCGGAGGGAGAGGGTTCTCGAGGGAGTTCGAAAAAGGCCCAGGCATGACGATCCCCCTATCGTGGCGTGTGAGCGCGGTTGAACAGGTCCGTGCCGAACGTGCGCAATTGCGGCGCGGCGGCGTAGCCGAGATGGGACAGACCGAACCAGTCCTCGATGCTGCGCAGCAGGCCGTAGTGGTTGTACGGCACGCCGGACACGGTGCCCGGCGCGATGAACGGCGAGATCATCACCGCGCCGATCCGTCCGCCGCCGGGACCGAACTGGCCGGGCTCGGGCGCGCCTTCGGGTCTGGTCTCGCCGCAGCATGCGGCGCCGTCGGTGCCCTCGTCGAAGGTGACGATCAGCACGCCGTCCTGCTTGAATGCGGGGGATTGCAGTATCCGCGGCACCCACTCGCGCAGGAATCTGTCGGCCGAGACCAGACCGCCGGGCTCGCCGTCCACGCACGGCGCGTCGTGGCCGTCATGGCACAGGTTGGGCGTGATGAAGGAAAAGTTCGGCGTGGTGTCGATGCGTTGCAGGTCATGCGGCAACCGGTCCAGATTGACCACGTGCGCCGCGCAATTCGCCGCATCGTCGATGATCGAGTGGAAATACACGAACGGGTCGTGCTTGTCGGCGTACTGGTCGCCCTTCTCCGCAAGCCGCGTGCGGTCCGGGCTGCCGATCGCCGCGTGCCCGCAGGCCGCCGCCTCGCGTCCGGGATCGGCGCCCATGTCCTCCATGTAGCCCTTCCACGAATAACCCGCGTCCTGCAACTGGTTGGCCAGCGTCTTCACGTCGGCGGGGTACACGCAACCCGAGCCACGGATCTGCCCGTCGCTGTCGAAACCCGGCGCGCTGCGCCTGAATTCGCTGAATACCTTGCAGTCCTGCTGGGTTTCAGGGTTGGGCGCCTGCCCGCTGATCATCGCGAGATAGTTGTCGAGGCTGTAATGCCCGATCGCGTAGTACTGCGTCAGCAGCGCGCCCTGCTTGGGCAGCTCGTGCGCAAGGTAAGGCGCAGGCGAATGCTCGCCGAAGGTGACCTGGTAGGGTTCGTTCTCCAGCACGATCAGGAACACGTGGCGGGGCGGATGCGCGAGCGCCGCACGCGGTGCATGCGGCGGCACGCTGGTGCACGCGGCCAGCACCGCGCCCGCGATCAGCGGCAGATACCGGTTTGTCCGCAGCCCGCGGAGAATGCGCCGTATCATGATCCGACCCCCTTTCGTGCAGGACGAGGTGCGCGCCAGCCCCGGCGCCCGAAACCGCACGATACCAAAGCAGGGGTGGCGATGTGATGACGCGTCGCGTCAGGCGCGGGCGTGCGCGGGTTCGACCAGCCGCTCGATCGCGACCGGCAGATAGCGCCGCGCGTAGGCCGGCGGATGCCGCTCGAAGACCTCGCGGGCGCGTCGCACGTGATGTTCCGCGGGCGCGTACACGAACAGGAAGGCGCCGCCGTTGCGCGCCAGTTCCGCGTCGTCGTGCAGGAAGCCTGCTTCGGTCCCGGCGAACTCCGCCAGCCGCGCCTCGGCGCGCTCCAGCCAGCTCGCCTTGCGGTGCGCCTCGAGCTGGTTCACCACGAAGTCGCCGGTGGCTGCGCGCACGTCCTCGGCCTCTGTCCCCGCCGCGGTAAAGGCCATCTCTGCGGCCTCGGCTTCGCGGAAACTTCGGTATCCGGCCACGATGTAATGACGCGGATAGAAGGTGCCGAACGAGGTGTCCCCCTGCTTGAAGAACGCCCAGTGCCTGATCATGGCCCGCACCTCGCATGCATCGGCGTGCGCGACGGCCACGCGGTGCGGCTTCCTTTTCGGGCCGCACGGCGTCACGAACCGGCAGCGTAGTCGCGGGGGCGCGAAGAAATTGTTGCGCCGGTGTTGAGGTTCACTTCACGGGCATGCCCGCGCGCGCGCCAGCATCGACATCCAGCAGAAACAACTCGTTGCCGCCGGTTCCTGCGGACAGGATCATCCCTTCGCTGACGCCGAAGCGCATCTTGCGCGGGGCGAGATTGGCGATGAACACCACGTGACGGCCGACCAGCTTGGACGGATCGGCATAGGCGGCCCGGATGCCGGAAAGGATCTGACGCCTGCCGAGTTCGCCGGCGTCCAGTTCGAAGCGCAGCAGCTTGTCCGAACCGTCCACCGCTTCGCAGGCCAGCACCTTGCCGATGCGAAGATCGAGCCTGGCGAAGTCGTCGATGGAGATGGTTTCGGGACTCGGGACTCGGGACTCGGGACTCGGAGATGCAGCGGCTCGCGCTTTTGAGCCCTCCCCTTCAAGGGGAGAGTTGGGTGGGGATGGGTTTGATTTAACCTGCAACGATTCTTTCGAGGCTTCGATCATGGCCGTGATCCGGTTGGGGTCGATGCGGGTGGCGAGAGGGGCGAACGGCTTGATGGCGTGGCCCAGCAATGGCGCGCGCGCGGCGTCGAAACGGGCCGGCCTGTCGTCGAGAAACTCGAACGCGCGCGTCGCGGTAGCCGGCACCGCGGGCGAAAGCCAGATCGTCAGCAGCCGGAAATAGTTGAGCGCCAGCGTCAGCACGATGTGCAATTCGTCGCGTCGGGATTCATCCTTCGCCATCACCCACGGTGCGTGGTCGGCGACGTAGGCGTTGGCTTCATCCGCCACCTCGATGATCAGGCGCACCGCGGCGGCGTAGTCGCGTGCTTCGTACAGCGCGGCGCAGGCTTCCAGCCTGGCGGCGGCCGCGTCGTAGCGCGCACGCGCCGTTTCCGGAAGTGTGTCCGCGAGCTTGCCGTCGAAGAACTTGTGCACGAAACCCGCGCAACGGCTGGCGATGTTTACCCATTTGCCGACCAGGTGCGAGTTGACGCGCTCCTCGAAGGCCTTCAGGTCGAGGTCGATGTCGGCCAGCGTCGGGCCCAGCATGGTGGCGAGGTAATAGCGCAGCCAGTCCGCATCCAGATGATCGAGATAGGTGCGTGCGTTGACGAAGGTGCCGCGCGACTTCGACATCTTGGCGCCGTCCACGGTCAGGAAGCCGTGCACGTTCACCGCGGTCGGCATCCCCAAACCGGCGCCGTGCAGCATCGCCGGCCAGAACAGCGTATGGAAATAGATGATGTCCTTGCCGATGAAGTGCACCATGTCGGTGTCGCTGCCGGCGCGGATGAAGCGTTCGAAATCGGCGGGCTTCAAATCAGGTTTCGAGCCGCGCTCGCACAGTTCCCTGAACGCGGCCAGATAGCCCACCGGCGCGTCCACCCACACGTAGAAATACTTGCCGGGCTGGCCGGGAATCTCGAAGCCGAAGTAGGGCGCGTCGCGCGACACGTCCCAGCTGCGCAGGCCGCCGGCGAACCATTCCTGCAATTTGTTGACGACTTCCGCTTGCAGGCCGCCAGCCGCGCGGCGTTCCTGCAGCCACGTTTTCAGCAGCACCTCGAAATCGGCCAGCTTGACGAAGAAGTGCAGCGATTCCTTTTCGACGGGTTTGGCGCCCGACACCACCGAATACGGATCGATCAGGTCGATCGGGTTGTAGGTGCTGCCGCACACCTCGCAGGCGTCGCCGTACTGGTCCTTCGAATGGCATACCGGGCACTCGCCCTTGATGAAGCGGTCGGGCAGGAACATCTGCCGCTCGGGGTCGAACAGTTGCTTGACCGGCTTCGATTCGACGTGTCCGTTTGCTTCCAGCGCCCGCCAGATCCGGTACGTCAGCTCACGATTGGCTTCGGTGTGGGTGCTGGAATAGTGATCGTAGGCGACGCCGAAATCGCGCAGATCGGCGGTGTGTTCCTTCCACACTCCGTCGATCAGCGCTTCCGGCGTGATGCCTTCCTTCTCCGCGCGCAGCATGATCGAGGTGCCATGCGCGTCGTCTGCGCAGACGTAGTGCACCGTGTGCCCGGCCATCCGCATCGCGCGCACCCAGATGTCCGACTGCACGTGCTCGACGATGTGGCCCAGATGGATGCGGCCATTCGCATAGGGCAGGGCGCTGGTGACCAGGATTTCGCGGGGCATTGCTGGGACTTGCGATCGAAAGGCGATCGCGGATTATCGCATGACACGAAAAGCGGTTTCGCGCGCGTAGCGCGCGACCTACTTTCCTTTCGGGAAAAGTAGGCAAAGCCATTGCGCCGGGCATGACGGTTTCGCCGACGTCGTGTCGGCGAAACTGCCCTTGGTGCTCGCCGATCGCGCGCCGGCGCGAACTCGGCCATCCCTGGCCTCGAACATGCGCGCCTTGCTCGCGCGATCGGCTGCGCGCCGCGGCGTCATGCAACGGCGCGGGGAAAGCTCACTCCGTTTCCGGCCATCCATGGCCTGCGCTTCTTCAATCACGATGCCATGCTGCCCAACGATCGCCCTCGGGATGTTCCGCTATCCCTTCATTGAACAACTGTTTGATTCTTTCCAAGTCATCGCCATGATTTTTGCCGATGATGGCTACAGGCCCGACAAGGGCAAATTCGCCCGCGTCAGGTGGAACGAAGTCTTGGGTGAATACCACAGGCTCGGACATTCCACGGGTCCACGCAGCTACTACCAAGACATCAACTTTGCCGTGATCCCCTTTTGCCAACCCTTCGCGGGCGAAAGCCCACAAGTCGAAACAGCCTTTGTATTTTTTCAAGCTGTCCCACCCTTGGCTCACGGCTTCATCTTGGGTCGCGGCTTCAAACGCAATCGATTGTCGATTTTCACCCTTTGTGAGCACCGCAAAGGGGCAGATCAACTCGCCGGGTTTCAGCCTGGAAACGATGGCCGCAGCATGCGCCATTACCAGACCTGCATGCTTGAGAATCTCGGCGGGCAATAATTCCGAGCCCATACAGATTTCTCGGCGAGTCCCGCATCACCACCCCATGTAATGCCCGCCATTGATCGCGAGGTTGGCGCCGGTGATCCACGCGGCCTTGTCGTCGAGGAAGAAGGCGACGGCGTAGGCGATTTCGTCGGGCTCGCCGAGCCGCCCCAGCGGAATCTGAGCGACGATCTTGGCGCGCACTTCCTCGGGCACGGCCATCACCATGTCGGTGCCGATGTAACCGGGCGAGACGGTGTTGACGGTGATGCCGAACCTGGCGTTTTCCTGCGCCAGTGAAATGGTGAAGCCGTGCATGCCGGCTTTCGACGCGGCGTAATTGGCCTGACCGTACTGGCCCTTCTGCCCGTTGATGGAGCTGATCTGCACGATCCGTCCCCACTTGCGCGCGCGCATGCCCTCGATGATCGGGCGAGTGACGTTGAAGCAGGCATTCAGGTTGGTGTTCACCACGTCGATCCACTGCTGGTAGGTCATCTTGTGGAACGTCGTGTCGCGGGTGATGCCGGCGTTGTTGATCAGGATGTCTATGGGGCCGAGCTTTGCCTCGATCTCGCGGACCATCGCCTCGCTGGAAACGGGGTCGGACACGTCGCCCCTGACGGTGCAGACCTCGATGCCTTCGGCGGCCAGCCTGTCGCGCCAGGCCCTGGTCTTTTCCTCGTTGCGGTAGTTGGTCGCGACCTTGTGACCCATCCGCGCCAGCCGATGGACGATCGCGGTGCCGATGCCGCCGGTGCCGCCGGTGACCAGTGCCACGCGTTGCTGGGCCATGTCGTGCTCCTTGTCTCGATCGGGGCGCGGAATTCGCCGGATCCATTCTAGACAGCAAAATCGCGCGGGAATGCTGCACTGCGATCGGCGGTCGTGTGCGCAGGTTCGGCCAACGTCAGCACGCGGCAGCGCGGCAGGTGCGCCATGTCGAACGCGGCCAGCGCGTCGTCGAGCAGCGCCCGCGGTTCGCGGGCGCGCAAGGCGTCGCCGGGAATGCCCAGCGCCGCCAGCGCCGTGCGCAGCGCGGGCAACGGGTCGCCGGGATCGATCGCCGCGGCGCCGGCGGACTTGGACAGCTTGCGGCCCTCCCGATCGACCAGTACGGGCAGGTGCAGGCAGGACGGATCGCACAGGCCCAGCAGGCGGCGCAGGAACATCTGGCGCGGCGTGGAATCCAGCAAATCGGCGCCGCGCACGACCTGGGTGATGCCCGGCGCGGCATCGTCGATCGCGCAGGCGAGCTGGTAGGCGAACGGCCCGTCCGCGCGCTTGACCACGAAATCGCCCGCGCTGTCGGCGAGATGCCAGTGCTGCGGGCCTTGCAGCACGTCGTCGAATTCGATCACGGCGTCGCCCACGCGCACGCGCCAGGCCGGTTCGCGCGAAGGATCAGGTTTCGCCACGCAGGTGGCGGGATGCAAACCGCCCGACGCGGCGAGATCGGCGCGCGAGCACCAGCAGGGATACACGTGGCCTTCCGCGCGCAGCCGCTCGAACGCCGCCGCGTAAGCGGCCATGCGCGTGCTCTGGTAGAGCGGCGGTTCGTCCGGTTCCAGCCCGCAGGCGCGCAAGCTGCGCAGGATCGAATCCGCCGAGCCCGGCACTTCGCGGGGCGGGTCGATGTCCTCGATCCGCACCAGCCATCTGCCGCCGGCCCCCGGATCGGTTCCGGGGCCTGGCTTGCGCGCGCAAAGCCAGCTTCCCAGCGCGGCCAGCAGCGAGCCTAGGTGCAGGTCGCCGGTGGGCGACGGGGCGAAGCGGCCGCGGTGAGAACCGGAACCCCGCTCCGCTCGGGAGAGGCGACGCGTAGCGCCGGGCGCGCGGCGCTGGGGTGAGGGCCCGGTTTGCTGGATTGGATGGGGAATCACCGAACCCTCGTCCGCCCCGCCCTTGCGTCCACGAGAACGCCCCGTTTTTGACGAAGCCACTCCATCGACTCAAGTGGTGGGACACCCTCTCCCGGCGGGAGAGGGGAGAAGCTAGTATGCGGCAACGCCGCGCGGCGGGGACCACACGACGGGAGGCATTCCATGAACGCAGTGACCGGCCTGGCGCCGCGCAGCGAACTGACGATCCGCGGCATCCTGATCGGCGTGGTGATCACGGTGGTGTTCACTGCCGCGAACGTCTATGCGGGATTGAAGGCCGGATTGACGTTCTCCACCTCGATCCCCGCCGCAGTGATCTCGATGGCGCTGCTGAAGGCCGTGCGCGACGCGACCATCCAGGAGAACAACATCGTGCAGACCGTGGCGTCCGCCGCGGGCACGCTGTCGTCGATCATCTTCGTGCTGCCGGGCCTGGTCATGATCGGCTGGTGGACCGGTTTTCCGTTCTGGACCTCGTTCGGCATCTGCGTCACCGGCGGCATCCTGGGCGTGATGTACACCATCCCGCTGCGGCGCGCGCTGGTCACCGATTCCGACCTGCCGTACCCCGAGGGCGTGGCCTGCGCGGAAGTGCTGAAGGTGGGCGCGGGTGGCAGCGCCGAAAAGCTCGGCAACATTCCGGTGGAAACACGCGCACACGCCGATTCGCCGCCGCAGGCGGCGGAGGGCGGCGGGGCGGGAGTGCGTGCGGTGATCACCGGCGCGGTGGCATCGGCGATCTTCTACGTGATCGTGCAGACCCGGGTGTTCGCGTCCGACGTCGCCTCGTATTTCCGGATCGGCGAGCGCGGCGCGACCAGCGGTTTCGATTTCAGCCTGTCCTTCATGCTGTTCGGCGTCGGCCACCTGGTCGGCCTGTGGGTCGGCGTGGCGATGGGCGTGGGCGCGCTGATCGGCTGGGCCTGGGCGGTGCCGCACTTCACCGCGTTGCATCCGGCCGCGGGCGCCGCGGCGGACGTCGCGCAGGACGCGTGGAGCCATTACGTGCGCTTCGTCGGCGCGGGCACCATCGGCGTGGCCGCGATCTACACGCTGGCCAAACTGGTGAAGCCGGTGATCGCGGGACTGGCCGGCGCGTTGCGTGCCTCGCGCGCGCGCAGCGCCGGCACGCTGGCTTCGATGCCGCGCACCGAACACGACATGCCGATCGGCATGGTGGGCCTGATCTCCCTGCTGTGTCTGATTCCCGTCGCGTTCCTGTTGTGGAGTTTCAGCCGCACCAGCGGGCTTGGCGACCACACCTGGCTGCTGACGATCGGCGGCGTGCTGTTCGTGGTGATCCTGAGCTTCGTCGTGTCCGCGGTGTGTGGTTACATGGCCGGCCTGATCGGTTCGAGCAATTCTCCGCTTTCCGGCATCGGCATCCTCGTCGTGATCATCGCCGCGCTGCTGCTGGTGCTGGGCGTGCAGGCGGCGACCGAGGTGGGCGCCGGCAAGGCGCTGGTGGCGTTCGCGCTGTTCATCACCGCGATCGTGTTTGCGGTGGCGTCGATCGCCAACAACAACCTGCAGGATCTGAAAACCGGGCAACTGGTCGATGCCACGCCCGAGAAACAGCAATGGGCGCTGGTGATCGGCGTGATCGCGGGCGCAATCGTGATTCCGCCGGTGCTGAACCTGTTGCAGCAGGCCTACGGTTTCAACGGCGCGCCCGGCGCCGATCCCGCGCGTGCGCTGCCCGCGCCGCAGGCCGGCCTGATTTCCGCGCTGGCGCAGGGCGTGATCCAGCACAACATCGACTGGAGCCTGATCGGCATCGGCGCCTTGATCGGCGTGGCGGTGATCATCGTCGACGAAATCCTGCGGCGCGTGCCCGGCAAGACCAGCCTGCCGCCGCTGGCGGTGGGCCTGGGCATCTACCTGCCGACCTCGACCACGCTGATGGTGGTGGTCGGCGCGATCATCGGCGCGATCTTCGACAGGCGCGCCGAACGCGGCCGCAATCCGGAAGGCACCAAGCAGCTCGGCGTGCTGCTGGCTTCCGGCCTGATCGTGGGCGAAAGCCTGCTGGCGGTGATCGTGGCCGCGCTGGTCGCGTTCGCCGACCAGCTCGGATTCAAGAACCCGAAAGAACCCCTGGCGCTGGTGGGCGATGGCTTCGCGACGCCGGCGCTGATCCTGGGCGGCATCGTGTTCGCCGCGATCGTGATCGTGACCTACCTGTGGGCCGCCCGGAGGGGCCGCGCCCCGGCTTGAGAAACCTTTTCCGCAACTCCATAGTCCAAGCGGAGCAACCGCCCGGAGTCTGCCTGTCATGCGCCGCATCCTGCTTTTCGTGCTCACCAACATCGCCGTGCTGGCGCTGCTGGCCATCGTCTGCCGGATCTTCGGCATCGACCAGTGGACCGCCGCGCACGGCTACGGCGGCCTCGGCGCGCTGCTGGTGTACGCCGCGGTGTTCGGTTTCGGCGGCGCCTTCATTTCGCTGGCGATGTCGAAGTCGATCGCCAAGTGGAGCACCGGCGCGCGGGTGATCGACCAACCGCAGGACGAAACCGAACGCTGGCTGGTCGCGACCGTGCAGCAACTGGCGAACAAGGCCGGCGTCGGGATGCCGGAGGTCGCGATCTACGACGGCCCCGAGATGAACGCGTTCGCCACCGGCATGAGCCGCAACCACGCGCTGGTGGCGGTCAGCGCGGGCCTGCTGCAGAACATGGCCCGCGACCAGATCAGCGCGGTGCTGGGTCACGAACTCACCCACGTCGCCAACGGCGACATGGTGACGATGACGCTGCTGCAGGGCGTGATGAACACCTTCGTGATCTTCCTGGCGCGCGTGGTCGGGCGGATCGTGGACAGCGCGATGGGCGGCTCCAACAACCGGGGCGGCGGGCTGGGCTACTTCGCGATCGTGATCGTGCTGCAGATCGTGTTCGGCCTGCTCGCCTCGCTGGTGGTGATGGCGTTCTCGCGCTGGCGCGAATTCCGCGCCGACGCGGGCGGCGCGCGTCTGGCCGGCCGCGACCGGATGATCTCGGCCTTGCAGCGGCTGGGCCAGCAGGACGGCGCCAACACCCTGCCCAAGGCGATCGCCGCGTTCGGGATTTCCGACCGCGTGGGGCAGGGCATCGCGCGGTTGTGGATGAGCCATCCGCCGCTGGAGGAGCGGATCGCGCGCCTGCGCGGCATCGCGGCGCTTTGAGGTTCTCGCCTCCCCCTCCTTCGGAAGAGGGCTGGGGGCACGAATTGATTCCCGCCGCGGGTTGGCCCGACCTCTGGCGCGGCGGAAAACGTCGAGATTTCTCCGAGGCGTTCACCGCGTGCAAGGGGTCGGGCACCGAATCGCCATCATGCCGGAGTGTCAGTTGCATGAACACCACCACCGAAACCCGTCCCTTCGAGGCCGAAGTCGCGCAGGTCCTGCATCTCGTGACGCACTCGCTGTACTCGCACAAGGAAATCTTCCTGCGCGAGCTGATTTCCAACGCTTCCGACGCCTGCGACAAGCTGCGTTTCGAGGCGATCGGCAAGCCCGACCTGCTGGGCGACGACAGCGAATTCCATATCGACGTCGAATTCGACAAGCACGCGAAAACCGTCAGCGTGCGCGACAACGGCATCGGGATGAGCCGCGACGAGGTGATCGGGAACTTGGGTTCGATCGCCAGTTCCGGCACCCGGCGGTTCCTCGAATCCTTGAGCGGCGAGCAACAGGCCGATGCACGCCTGATCGGCCAGTTCGGCGTGGGCTTCTATTCCGCGTTCGTGGTGGCCGACAGGGTGACGGTGCTGTCGCGCCGCGCGGGCGCGGACGCCAAGGACGGCGTGCGCTGGGAAAGCGACGGCAAGGGCGAATATTCGCTGGCCGTCGAGGAAATCCCCGCGCGCGGCACGTCGGTGATCCTGCACTTGAAGGACGACGACACCGAATTTCTCGACAACTGGAAGCTGCGGGATTTGATCCGCAAGTATTCCGACCACGTCGCGTTCCCGATCCGGATGCGCAAGCAGAAGGACGGCAAGCCCACCGAGGAGTGGGAAACGGTCAACGACGCCTCGGCGCTGTGGGCCAAGCCCAAGTCCGAAATCGGCGATGACGACTACAAGGCGTTCTACAAGTCGCTGGGGCATGATTTCAGCGATCCACTGGCGTGGACCCACAATCGCGTCGAGGGCGCACAGCGCTTCACCACGCTGCTGTACATCCCCGCGCAGCCGCCGTTCGACCTGCTGATGGGCGCGCGCGACGAGCGCCGCGGCGTCAAGCTCTACATCAAGCGCGTCTTCATCATGGACGCGGCCGAGGAACTGTTGCCCAATTACCTGCGTTTTGTGCGCGGCGTGGTCGATGCCGACGACCTGCCGCTCAACGTCAGCCGCGAGATCCTGCAGCACAACCGCCAGATCGAACGGATCAAGGCGTCCTGCGTCAAGCGCGTGCTGGACCTGATCGAAAAACTGGCGAAGGACGAGCCGGAAAAATTCAAGACCTTCTGCAAGGCCTTCGGCAACACGCTGAAGGAAGGCATCGTCGAGGATCCTTCCAGCCGCGAACGCATCGCCAGGCTGTTGCGTTTCGCCTCGACGAAAGGCGAAGGCGCCGAGCAGAACGTGTCGCTGGACGATTACGTCGCGCGGATGCAGCCGGGCCAGGATGCGATCTGGTACGTCACCGCCGACAGCTATCGTGCGGCGGCCGGCAGTCCGCAACTCGAAGCCTTCAAGGCCAAGGGCATCGAGGTGCTGCTGATGTTCGACCGGATCGACGAATGGATCATGGGCCAGTTCGCCGAGTATGCGGGCAAGCCTTTCCGCAACGTCGCCAAGGGCGATCTGCCGCTGGACGAGGCCGACAGGAAGAAACAGGAAGAGATCGCGAAGGAAGCCGAGCCGCTGCTGAAGAAGCTCAAGGATCTGCTGGGCGATCGCGTCACCGACGTGAAGGTGTCCGCGCGCCTCACCGATTCGCCGTCGTGCCTCGCGCTGTCCGACTACGATCTCGCGCCGCACCTCGCGCGGCTGCTGCGTGAAGCGGGGCAGGATGTGCCGGAATCGAAACACACGCTGGAAATCAATCCCGCGCACGCGCTGGTCAAGCGGGTCGAGTCGGAAACCGACGAGGCCAGGGCGAAAGACCTCGCGCTGCTGCTGCTGGAGCAGGCCGAGATCACCGCCGGTGCGCAATTGCCCGATCCGGCGGCGTTCGTGCAGCGGATGAACCGGTTGCTGTCGGCTTGATGATGGCGTCCGCGATCGAACCCGTTCGCCTCGATGCGTGGCTGTGGGCCGCACGGTTCTTCAAGACCCGCGCGCTCGCGAAGCAGGCGGTCGAGCGCGGACGCGTGACGCTCGCGGGCGCGGCATTGAAACCGTCGCATCCGGTGAAGCCCGGCGACGCGCTGCGCATCGTGCGCGGCGAGGAAACCTTCGAAGTCGAAGTGACGGGGCTCGCGCACAAGCGTGGTTCGGCTGCGCTCGCACAAACGCTGTACCGCGAATCGGAAACGTCGGTCGAGGCGCGCGAAGCCGCGCGCGAACGGCGCCACGCCGAACGCACCGGCTACCAGCCGCCGCCCAGACGCCCCGACAAGCGCGCGCGGCGGTTATTGCGCGCACTGGGCGACATCGAAGCCCATTGATCCATCACGCCAGCGTCAGCTTCACCTCGATGTTGCCGCGCGTGGCGTTGGAGTAAGGACACACGACGTGCGCCTTGTCCACCAGCGCCTGCGCCTGTTCACGGTCCATGCCCGGCAGCGAAATGCGCAATTCCACCTGCAAGCCGAAACCGGTCGGGATCGGACCGATGCCGACGCGGCCCGTGATCGACGCGTCTGCGGGCACGGCGACTTTTTCCTTGCCGGCGACGAACTTGATCGCGCCGAGAAAACACGCCGAATAGCCGCAGGCGAACAGTTGTTCGGGATTGGTGCCCTCGCCGGTGCCGCCCATCTCCTTGGGTGGTGTCAGGCGCACGTCGATCTTGCCGTCCGAGGTTCTGGCGCGGCCGTCGCGTCCGCCGGTGGCGGCGGCTTCGGCGGTGTAGAGGATTTTTTCGGGTTTCATGGCGAATCTCCGTGATGGAAGAAAGGAAAGCAGCCGTGCCGCAACACTTCGCGGCGGCCAGATCAAGTCAGGGCTCAGGTTTTCAGACCCAGGGCCTTTGCCACGCCCGCGCCGTAGGCCTTGTCGGCCTTCGTGCAGTTGGCGACGTGGCGGCGCCGGATCTCTTCCGGCACGCCCTGCATAGCGCGGGCGGTGTTTTCGAACAATGCTTTCCTTTGTGCCGGCGTCATCAATCTGAACAGGTCGCCCGGCTGGGTGTAGTAGTCGTCATCGTCCTCGCGGAAATTCCATCGATCGGCCGGTCCCCCGATGGACAACGGCGGCTCGCGAAAGTCGGGCTGTTCCTGCCATTCGCCGTAGCTGTTCGGCTCGTAGTGCAAGGTGCTGCCGAGGTTGCCGTCCACGCGCATCCCGCCGTCCCGGTGGAAACTGTGGAACGGGCAGCGCGGCTTGTTCACCGGAATCTGGTGATGGTTCACGCCGAGCCGGTAACGTTGCGCGTCGCCGTAGGAAAACAGCCGGCCCTGCAACATCTTGTCGGGCGAGAAGCCGATGCCGGGAACGATCTGCGCGGGGTTGAACGCGCTCTGCTCGACCTCGGCGAAATAGTTTTCCGGGTTCCGGTTGAGTTCCCACACGCCGACTTCGATCAGCGGATAGTCCTTCTTCGACCATACCTTGGTCAGGTCGAACGGATGGAAACGATACGTCGCGGCCTCGGCCTCGGGCATGATCTGCACGCACAGTTTCCACTTCGGGAAGTCACCGCGTTCGATCGCCTCGTACAGGTCGCGTTGCGAGCTTTCCCGGTCACCGGCGATGATCGCAGCCGCCTGTTCGTCGGTGAGGTTCTTGATGCCCTGCTGGCAGACGTGGTGGAACTTCACCCAGAAGCGCTGGTTCTTCGCGTTGATGAAGCTGAAGGTGTGCGAGCCGAAGCCGTGCATGTGGCGGTAACTGGCGGGGATGCCGCGGTCGCTCATCAAGATGGTGACCTGGTGCAGGGCTTCCGGCAGCGAGGTCCAGAAGTCCCAGTTGTTGCGCGCGTTGCGCAGGTTGGTGCGCGGGTCGCGTTTCACCGCATGATTCAGGTCGGGGAATTTCAGGGGATCACGGAAAAAGAACACCGGGGTGTTGTTGCCGACCAGATCCCAGTTGCCTTCCTCGGTGTAGAACTTCAGCGCGAAGCCGCGGATGTCACGTTCGGCGTCGGCGGCGCCACGCTCGCCTGCAACGGTCGAGAAGCGTGCGAAAAGTTCGGTCTGCTTGCCGACTTTCGAGAAGATCTTCGCCTTGGTGTACTTCGTGATGTCTTTGGTCACCGTGAACGTGCCGAAGGCGCCCGAACCCTTCGCGTGCATGCGACGCTCGGGGATAACCTCGCGGTCGAAGTGCGCGAGTTTTTCGAGGAACCAGACGTCCTGCAGCAGCATCGGACCGCGCGGTCCGGCGGTGAGGCTGTTCTGGTTGTCAGGCACGGGCGCGCCGGCGGCGGTGGTGAGGCGTGGTTTGCGGGGCTTGGCCATGGCAGCCTCCTCGTCGGATGGGAAGTCGCAGCATAGGCCATTCCCTTCCCGCGATGAAAATCGATTGTTTCGATTCGGGTGATAGCCGCTGACTATGCCGCAGGCTTCCTCTGCGCGTTGCGTTGCGCACGGCGCGCCTGCCACACGTACAGCGGAATGCCCAGCGCCAGCAGAATGAAGTTCCAGTACACCGCTTCCTCGCCCGCGCCGATCACGGCCCACAGGGAGAAGCCGAATGCGGCGCAGGCCAGCACCACGTTGCGCACCGGCACCGCGCGGCCATCGCGGTATGCCAGCACGATGTCGGCCATGGCGCTGAACAGATAGGCGACCACGACGCTCAGGGTGGAAAGCAGCACGATGAAGGTGAACATCTCCACCATGCCGCGGGTGTAGTTGGCCAGCACCATCATGCTGGTGATCGCGGCCGCGACCAGCAGACCGATCACCGGTGTCGCCTGCATGGATTCACGCGCGAAGAAACGCGGAAACAAACCGTCGTTTGCCACGGCCTGCGGAAACTGGCCGGCGATCAGGATCCAGCCGTTCAATGCGCCGAAGCTCGACACCGCTGCGGCGCCCGCGATCAGCCAACCCGCCCATCCGCCCCACAGCAGCCGTCCGGCATCCGCGAACGGTGCCTGCGATTTCGCGAGTTCGGAAGCGGGCAGCACGCCCATCACCGCCGTGGTGCAGGCGATGTACACCACGGCCGCGATCGCGGTGCCCAGCAGGGTGGCGCGGGGGATGGTTTTTTCGGGCTCGCGTACGTGTCCCGCGGGAATCGTGGCGGCTTCGACGCCGATGAAGGCGAACAGCGTCGCCGCGACACAGACGTTGATCGCGCTCCACGCAGGACCGGCTTGCGGCCCGGGCCTCAGCAGGTGCGGGTCGAAATGTGCGTAGCCGAACAGCGCCAGCGCCAGCAGCGGCGACAGCTTCAGGATCGTGGTCACGACTTGCACGATGCCCGCGCTGCGTATGCCCGCGATATTCACCGCGGCCAGCACCCAGATCGCGGCGATCGCGGCCAGAGCGCCGAACAAGGCGTTCCCGCCGATCACGGGGAACAGCGCGGACAGATAACTCGCGAACGCGACGGCAATCGCCGCGTTGCCGCCGACCAGGCCGACCCAGTAGATCCACGCCACCAGGAAACCGACGCAGTCGCCGAAGGCTTCGCGGCTGTACGCGTACGGACCGCCCGCCCGCGGCGCGCGTTTGGCCAGGCGGTAGAACACGCCGGCCAACAGCAGCGCGCCGCACGCGCTGATCAGCCAGCCGATCAGGCCGTAGCCGCCGTAGGGCGCCAGCGACGCGGGCAGCAGGAACACGCCCGAGCCGATCATGTTGCCCAGCACCAGCGCCGTCGCGATGACCAGTCCGATCCGGCGCTTCGATTGGTTCACGGGTGTTCCCCGGCAACGCGATGGCCGCCGCACAATTGCATGCGTACAGCGCCGGAAGGCCGCCGCCCTGCGGCGCCGGGACCCGTTGCATGCGGGCCGCGTGCATGACGCGCCCTACACGAACGGAAGCGTAGCATGGCACGGTCGGCCGTCGGATCCGGCGGCGACCCCGCTCGATCGGGTGCGGTCATGGCTGCGCGCTCGCTTCTGGTGAGGGGAGGGATGCTGGTCGCCCTCGGCGTGGCGGCGCCGGGCGTGGCGGCCGCGCCGGTGTGCCCGCGGCCCGCAGCGGTCACGGGGGAACGCTGGGCCGGCGAGGCCGAGTGGCAGGCCATCCAGCGGGCGGGTTTGCGCTATGGCGCGATCCGGATCGAGGTGGACAACGTCTATGACCTCACCGATCCGCGCGAGAACACCTGGTACACCCGCGCCGCCGACTTCGTGCACATCCGCACCCGCGAGTGGGTGGTGAAGCACCTGATGCTGATCAAGCCGGGCCAACCGGTCAGCGCGCAGCAGGTTTACGAGGCGATCCGCCATCTGCGCGAACAGACCTTCGTGCGCGCCGCCGACATCACGCCGCTGGGCTGCGCGGACGGCACCGTGAACGTGCTGGTCGATGTGCGCGACGCGTGGACGCTGAAGATCGACACGCGCTTCGCGCGCGCGGGCAATGCCAACGAATGGCGCTTCAAGCTGGAGGATTCCAATTTCCTGGGCACCGGGCGGACGCTTGCGATCGGACGCCAGAAAACGCTCGAGCGCAGCATGAACGTGCTGGAGTATCTCGATCCCACGCTGGCCAATACCGACTGGACCATGGCCGCGTACTACGAGGATCTTTCGGACGGCAAGGCCGAGTCGCTGGCGATATCGAGGCCGTTCCTGCTCGACACCACGCCGTGGGGCGCCGATTTCGCGGCGCTGAACCAGCATCTGAATCTCGGCTTCTACAACCGGGGCGTGGAAGCCTGGTACCTGCCGCAGCGCGAACGGCAATTCCAGGCGGACTGGCAGAAGCTGCTGAGCTTCGACGGCAAGACCGCGTTGCGCGCGGGCATCGCCGCGGACTACGAGCATTACGGCTACGGGCCGCCGGTGGAGGTGAGCCCGGGCGTGCTGCCGCCGCCGCTGGCGTATCCGCGCAGCGTGGCGGGCATCGGGCCGGTGGTCAGCCTGCACCAGGACGATTACGCCAGTTTCATGAACCTGCGCGAGGTCGAACGGGTCGAGGATTACAACCTGGGCTGGGATGTCAGCGCGCAGGTGCTGTGGGATTCGACCGCGCTGGGTGGAACCGTGAACGGACCCGGCGTGACCGTGACGGCGAGCAAGGGTTTCGAGCCGTTGCCGAAATGGGTGGTGCTGACCGATGGCGAGTTTTCGGCGCGGCGCGACGGCGGCAACTGGCGCAACGAATCGCTGACGGCGGAAGCCACCGCGTATGGCCAGCCGTGGAGCCGGCAAACGCTGGTGTTCCACGTCGATTACGCCTCGCTGCTGCATCCCGATCCCGAGAACCGTCTCTACATCGGCGGCTTCCAGGCGCTGCGCGGCTACCCCAACTTCTACGCCACCGGCAACCGGCGCGTGCGCGTGACCGTCGCCGACCGGATCGTGACGCCGATGGTGTGGTTCCACACCTTCCAGGTCGGCTTCGTGGTGTTCAGCGACAGCGCGATCGTGGACCGCGGCGCGGGACAGGGCTGGAGCAAGTGGTATTCCAGCGCGGGTGCGGGTTTCCGGATCGGCAACCTGCGCGGCTCGTTCAACCGCGTGCTGTATTTCACCGTCGCCGAACCGCTCGTCACCGACGTCGGCATTCACCGGCGTCCCGAATGGGTCGTGGGCAACGTGCTGACGTTCTGACCTGCGCGCGGCGCCAGGTCGCGCAGAAAACGGATCGTCTCACGGGTCGTCCTTGCCGCAGCTCGGACCCAGCCACTGGCCGGACGACCGGCCCTGCATCACGTAGTGGCCGCCCATGTGCGGATCGTCGCCTTCCATCCGGAAGGTGCCGGAATACGCCTTGCCGCCCGCGGTGATCGTTCCGTCGATCACGCCGTGGCGAGGGCCGTGAGCGCCGTTGCACGTGATGTCGGCATGGAAATGACTGCCCGACCAGCTGGCGTTCCGCGAGGTGCAGGATTTGTCTTGGCTGAAATCGGGATGCTCGTCCCTGGCGGCTTGCTCCGGCGTCAGGCACTGCTTGAAGGTGTGCGGCTCGGTGAAGTCGGGCAGCTTGATGCCGCGCGCCTTCATCTGCGCCTGCACTTCGGGCGGGATCTGCACGCCGCCCTGGGTGAAATGCATCTGGCTGGTGATCTCCCATTCGCCGGGCACGCGGTGCGCGGCAAGCACGGTGCAGGGCAGGGCGGCGGCCGTCAGGACGGCCGCGATCGCGACGGACTTGCGCATGCTGGATCCCCCTTGGCTGACGGCACGCGGGAGCCTACGCCTGCATGCAAGCCGCCGCCAGTGCCGGTGTGCGGGCGTGGCATCCTTCAAGGCTTGACGCGTTGCTTCAGGCGATACAGCCAGTCCAGCGCTTCGCGAGGCGTCAGGGCATCCGGGTCGAGCGCGTCCAGCTCGCGGGCCAGCGCGGCCAGTTCCGGATCGGGTGCGGGAGCGAACAGGTCCGCCTGTGGTGCCGCCTTGCCGGCGGGTCCGTACGGTTTCGCGATGGCGCCGGGATGGCCGAAGCGTTCCAGCGACGCCAGCGTCTGCCTGGCTTCCGCGATCACCGCCTTGGGCAATCCCGCCAGCGCGGCGACCTGCAGGCCGAAGCTGCGGTCGGCCGGGCCTTCCTTCACAGCGTGCATGAACACCAGTTGCTCGCCCAGTTTCGGGTCGTGGTATTCGACCGCGTCGAGGTGCACGTTGGCGATGCCATCGTATTGCGAGGCGAGTCCGGTCAGCTCGAAGTAGTGCGTCGCGAACAGCGTGAACGCGCGGTTGACCGTCGCGAGGTGCACCGCCGTCGCGCGCGCCAGCGCAAGGCCGTCGTAGGTCGAGGTGCCGCGCCCGACCTCGTCCATCAACACCAGCGAATTCGCCGTCGCGTTGTGCAGGATGTTGGCGGTTTCGCTCATTTCGACCATGAAGGTCGATTGCCCACGCGCGAGGTCGTCGCCCGCGCCGATCCGGGTGAAGATGCGGTCGATCGGGCCGATCGTCGCACGCGTCGCCGGCACGTAGCTGCCGATGTGCGCCAGCAGCACGATCAACGCGTTCTGGCGCATGTAGGTGCTCTTGCCGCCCATGTTGGGGCCGGTGATCACCAGCATCCGGCGGCCGTCGTCGAGGGCGAGGTCGTTGGGCTCGAACGGCTCGTCGCGCACCTGCTCGACCACCGGATGCCGGCCGCGTTCGATCGCGATCACGGGCTCTTCCACCAGTGCCGGCCGCGACCAGTCCAGCGCGTCCGCGCGCTCGGCCAGCGCGGCCAGCACGTCCAGTTCGGCCAGCGCCTGCGCGGCCTGTTTCAGCGGCGCGAGGCGTTCGATCAGCGCATCCAGCACGCCGTCGTACAGCGCGCGTTCGCGCATCAGCGCGCGTTCCTTGGCCGACAGCACCTTGTCCTCGAAGGCTTTCAGTTCCTCGGTGATGTAGCGCTCGGCGTTCTTGGTGGTCTGGCGGCGGGTGTAGTGCGCGGGCGCCCTGGCATCGTGCGTCTTGCCGAATTCGATGTAGTAGCCGTGCACGCGGTTGTAGCCGACCTTCAGCGTCGGGATGCCGGTGGCGGCGCGCTCGCGTTGTTCGAGCTCGACGAGGTATTGATCGGCGTTCGTCGAGAGTTGCCGCAGCTCGTCCAGTTCGGCGTCGTAGCCGTCGGCGATCGCGCCACCCTCGCGCAGCAGCGCGGGCGGGCGTTGCACGATGGCCGTTTGCAGCAGGCGTGCCGTGTCCTCGTGCTCGCCGAGACGTTCCAGCAGTTCATGCAGCAGCGGCGAAGCTTCTTGAAGAGTGCGGGCAGGGATGCCCGCTTTTGGATTCTCGCGCTCGGGGACGAGCGCATGGAAAACCGCCCTCCGGAAACCCGGCGCGGCGGCCAGGCCATCGCGCAGCGTGGCGAGATCGCGCGGCCGCGCCGAACGCAGCGCGACGCGCGCGAGGATGCGCTCGAGGTCGCCGATCGCGCGCAGCTTCTCGCGCAACGTGTCCAGCACGCCGGATTCGATCAGCGCGTCCAATGCCTGATGTCGGAGGCGCAGGGCCGCGTGGTCGCGCAATGGCCGGTGCAGCCAGCGCCGCAACGCGCGCGCGCCCATCGGCGTGATGGTGGAATCGAGCACGCCCAGCAGGGTGTAGCGCACCTCGCCGCTGGGATGCGAGTCGAGCTCGAGGTTGCGGCGGGTGGCGGCGTCCAATGCCACGGTTTCATCGGCCGATTCGACCGCGAGCCCGGTCAGGTGGGGCAGCGCGGCCTTCTGTGTTTCCTGCAGGTAACCGAGCAGGCAGCCGGCCGCGGCAATGGCAGCGGAAAGATGCTCCGCGCCGAACCCGGACAGGTCGCGTGTGCCGAAGAATCGCGTCAGCTCGCGCCGCGCGCTGGTTTCGTCGAAATGCCAGGGCGGACGCTTGCGCAGGCCGTTCAAGGCGGCGACGGCCGGCGGCCAGGCGACGTCCTCGGCGACCAGCGTTTCCGCCGGGTTCAGGCGTGCCAGCTCCGCCGCGAGCGCATCGGCGTCGGCCACTTCGCCCAGCAGGAACCGTCCGCCGGCCAGATCCACCCACGCCAGTCCGTAATCCGACTTTCCCGCGGCGATGGCGAGCAGGAGATTGTCGCGCCGCTCGGGCAGCAGCGCCTCGTCGGTCAGCGTGCCGGGCGTGACGACGCGAATGACCTTGCGCTCCATCGGGCCCTTGCCGTTCGGATCGCCGATCTGCTCGCAGATCGCGACCGACTCGCCCGCGCGCACCAGCCTGGCCAGGTAGGATTCGACCGCGTGATACGGCACGCCCGCCATCGGAATCGGCGCGCCGGCCGATTCGCCGCGCTGGGTCAGGGTGATGTCCAGCAGCCGCGCGGCCTTGCGGGCGTCGTCGTAGAACAGTTCGTAGAAATCGCCCATCCGGAAGAACAGCAGCGTGTCCGGGTATTCCGCCTTGGCGGCGAAATACTGGCGCATCAGCGGCGTGTGGCGGGCGAGGCTGGCCTGATCCATCGGGCGCGGACGACAACGGCGGAGCCGGAAGTTTCGCATGCATCGGCCGGCGGTCCAAAATGCCGGCTGGCCTGTCACGGAAATGCAATGTTCCGCCGCTGCAATAATCGCGTCATCGAGCGGATACGGATACCGGGCATGCACAAGCGCATCCTCATCGTCGAGGACGAAGCCTCGATCCGCGACATGGTCGCCTTCGCGCTGCGCAAGGCGGACATGGACGCGGTCAACGCCGCCGACGCCCGCGCGGCGCTGGTTGCCATCGCCGACAAGCCGCCCGACCTGATCCTGCTGGACTGGATGCTGCCGGGGATGAGCGGGCTGGAACTGGCCCGGCGCCTGCGTCGCGAGGAGGCCACCGCCGAGGTGCCGATCATCATGCTGACCGCCCGCGGCGAGGAGGCGGACCGCGTCAACGGCCTCGAGGCCGGCGTGGACGACTACGTGGTGAAACCGTTCTCGACGCGCGAATTGATCGCCCGGATCAGGGCCGTGCTGCGGCGCAGCCATGGCGACGACGGTTCCGGTTCGATCGAACTGGGCGGCCTGCGCATCGACGGCCCCGCGCACCGCGTGTACGCGGGCCCGACGCAGATCGCGATCGGTCCCACCGAATACCGGCTGCTGCATTTCTTCATGACCCACGCCGAACGCGTGTACTCGCGCACGCAACTGCTGGACCAGGTATGGGGTGGCAGCGTGTACGTGGAAGAGCGCACCGTCGATGTGCACATCCGGCGGCTGCGCAAGACGCTGGAACCGTACGGGCTGGATGGCCTGGTGCAGACCGTGCGCGGTGCGGGTTACCGTTTCTCGGTCGTCGCATGAACGGCGACCGCTCGCGTGCGCGCCGGCTGCTGACGCAGTTGCGTGACCTGCGCGACGCCGCGGCTGCGCTCTCGGATGCGCTGGTGCTGCTGGACCGCGCCGGCCGCGTGCGCTGGTTCAACCGGGCCGCGCGGCGGCTGCTGGGTCTGGAATGGCCGCACGACCTCAACGCGGTGCTGGCGGACAGGCTGGGCGACAGCGAACTGGGGACCTGGCTGCGCGAAGGCGACCAAGCCGTGGCCGATGACGTTGCCGCGCCCGGCGGGCAGGCGGTGCGCCTGCACGTCGAGGCGATCCCGTTCGGTCACGACCGGCGCCTGCTGCTGGCTCGCGACGTGAGCCGCCTCACGCGGCTGGAACAGGTGCGGCGCGATTTCGTCGCCAACGTGTCGCACGAACTGCGCACGCCGCTCACCGTGATCCATGGTTATCTGGAACTGCTGGACCCCGAGGACGTGCCCGCGCTGGCACCGGTGCTGAAGGAAATGCGTGCGCAGTCGCAGCGCATGGGCCAGATCGTCGAGGACCTGCTCACGCTCTCGCGGCTGGAGATGCAGCAGCGTCTGCCCGAGGAACGCGTGCCGATGGCACCGCTGCTGGCGACGCTGCGCAGGGAAGCGGAGGCGCTGAGCCACGGCCGTCACCGGATCGCGCTGGAAGATCAGGCACACGCGGACCTGCTCGGTTCACCCAAGGACCTGCACAGCGCCTTTTCCAATCTCGTCAGCAACGCGGTGCGCTACACGCCTGAGCACGGCTCGATCACGATCCGCTGGCGACGCACCCGGAACGGAGCCGAATATTCCGTCACCGACACCGGTTACGGCATTCCCGCCGAACACATCGCGCGGCTGACGGAGCGTTTCTACCGCGTGTCGTCCAGCCGTTCGCGCGCGACCGGCGGCACCGGGCTGGGGCTCTCGATCGTCAAGCACGTGCTGAACCTGCACCATGCTCAGTTGCGGATCGAAAGCGAACCCGGCAAGGGCTCCACCTTCACCTGCGCGTTCGATGCGGCGCGGCTGCTGGAGGCGGAGGGGGATGCGGGCTGATTGCGGTCCGCCGCGTGCGTGCGGGCGATTCGGGGCGTCCTCGCCTTTCCGGGCGCCAGTCCCGGCGAGCCCGGGGAATCGGGGCGAAGCCAGCGTCGGCACCGGCTCCCTCCCGGCCGCTCACGATTCATCGGTCACGTCGCGCTTGGCGCGCGGTTCGCCGAGCGGCTCGCCGCGCACCACGAACCAGATGTTCTCGGCGATGTTGGTGGCGTGGTCGCCGATGCGTTCGATGTTCTTGGCGATGAACAGCAGGTGCGTGCAGGCGGTGATGCTGCGCGGGTCCTCCATCATGTAGGTGAGCAGCTCGCGGAACAGGGTGGTGTAGAGCGTGTCGAGGTCCGCGTCGCGTTCCCACACCGCGTGCGCCAGCCCGGCATCGTGCGCGAGGTAGGCCTGCATCGCCTCGTGCACCAGGCGTCCGGCCATGCGCGCCATCGGGGCAAGCGCGCCCGCCAGCGGCACCGGTGCGGACAGGTTCAGGGTCTTCGAGCGCTTGGCCACGTTGGCCGCATAGTCGCCGATGCGTTCGATGTCGGAAGCGATGCGCAGCGCGGCCAGGATTTCGCGCAGGTCGCGCGCCATCGGCTGGCGCAGCGCCAGCAGGCGCAGCACGTCGTCGCTGATCCGGCGTTCCTGCGCATCCAGCGCATCGTCGTTGTCGGCGACCCGCTGCGCGGCCCTGCTGTCACGCTTGCCCAGCGCGTCCATGGCAGCCTCGAGTTGCTTGACGGCGAGCTCGCCCATCGCGGCGATTTCGCCGGTGAGGCGCGACATTTCCTCGTCGTAGCTTTTGACGATGTGTTCGTGGGCTGGCGTGGTCATGGGGGTCTCGAAAAAAAGCAAAGAATGGCTTGTGGATCGGCTCACGAGGCTCGGCCGTGCAGGCCTCACCCGAACCGTCCGGTGATGTAGTCCTCGGTCTGCTGCTTCGAAGGGCGGGTGAAGATCGTCGCGGTGTCACCGAATTCGACCAGCTCGCCCATGTACATGAACGCGGTGTAGTCGGAGGCGCGCGCGGCCTGCTGCATGTTGTGGGTGACGATCACCACCGTGTAGTCGCGTACCAGTTCCTTCAGCAGTTCCTCGACGCGCGCGGTGGAGATCGGGTCCAGCGCGGAGCAGGGCTCGTCGAGCAGGATGATCTCCGGCTTGATCGCCACCGCACGCGCGATGCACAGGCGCTGCTGCTGGCCGCCGGACAGGCTGGTGCCGCTCTGGTGCAGCTTGCCCTTGACCTCGTCCCACAGCGCGGCCTGCCTGAGGCATTGTTCGACGCGCGCGTCCATTTCAGGCTTCGGCAGCCGTTCGTAGAGCCGGATGCCGAACGCGATGTTGTCGTAGATCGACATCGGGAACGGCGTCGGTTTCTGGAACACCATGCCGATACGCGCGCGGATCCGCGCGATGTCCTGCCGGGAATCCAGGATGTTTTCGCCGTCCACCAGGATTTCGCCGTCCGCGCGCTGCTCGGGATAGATCTCGAACATGCGGTTGAAGGTGCGCAGCAGGGTCGATTTGCCGCAGCCGGACGGCCCGATGAACGCGGTCACGCGTTTCTCGGGAATGTCGATCGAGATGTCCTTCAATGCGTGGAACCTGCCGTAGTGGAAATTCAGGTCGCGCACCCTGATCTTCGCCGCCGGAGCCACGGTGACGCGGCCGCCCGCGACGGTGCCGCCCGTGCCGGGCGGCACGGCCGCCGGCGGGTTCCAGATGCGTTCCTGAAAACTGTCCTGGGTCATGATCGATGGATGCCGCGTCGAAGGAGCAGCCGCGAGAATACGCTGAGCAGCAGGATGAAGGCCATCGCCTCGAACGCGCCGGCCCAGGCCATCTTCTGCCAGTTGTCGTAGGGACTCATCGCGAACTGGAAGATCACCACCGGCAGGTTCGCGATCGGGCGTGCGAGGTCGGTGCTCCAGAACTGGTTGTTGAGCGCGGTGAAGAGCAATGGCGCGGTTTCGCCGCTGATGCGCGCGATGCCCAGCAGCACGCCCGTCAGGATGCCGGATGCCGCCGCCTTCCAGGTGATCCGCATCACCAGTTTCCAGTACGGCGTGCCCAGCGCGATGGCGGCCTCGCGCAAGGCGCCGGGCACCAGCCGCAGCATTTCGTCGGTGGTGCGCACGACGACCGGAATCAGGATCAGCGCCAGCGCCACGCCGCCCGCGAACGCCGAGAAATGGCCGCCGGGATCGACCACGATCGCGTAGGTGAACAGGCCGATCACGATGGACGGCGCGCTGAGCAGGATGTCGTTGAGGAATCGGATCACCGAACCCAACCTGCGCCGCGCCGCGAATTCCGCGAGCCAGGTGCCCGCCAGCACGCCGATCGGCGTGCCGATTGCGACCGCCAGGGCAAGCAGGATCAGGCTGCCGACGAAGGCGTTGCGCAGGCCGCCGCCCTCGCCGCCGGGCGGCGGCGTGTCCTGCGTGAACAGCGAAAGATGCAGCGCGCCGATGCCGTGGCTCAGCGTGGTCCACAGGATCCACACCAGCCAGAACACGCCAAACACGGTGGTCAGCACGGCCATCGTCAGGTTGAAGGCATTGATCGCGCGACGGCGGCTACGCAGGGGGATCATGGCCGGCTCCCCGCACCGCGCTCGAGGCGCAGCAACAGCAGTTTGGCGAACACCAGCACCACGAAGGTGATCAGGAACAGGATCAGGCCCAGCGCCAGCAGCGAGGACTTGTAGAGGTCGCTGGTGGCTTCGGTGAACTCGTTGGCGATCACCGAGGCGATCGAGCTGCCCGGCATCAGCAGGCTGGCAGCGAGATTGTTGGAATTGCCGATGATGAAGGTGACCGCCATGGTCTCGCCCAGCGCGCGCCCCAGGCCCAGGAAGATGCCGCCGGTCACGGCGGTGCGCGTGTACGGCAGGATCACGTGGCGCACCACTTCCCAGGTCGTCGAACCCAGCGCGTAGGCGGACTCCTTCAGCGCCGCCGGCGTGACCAGGAACACGTCGCGCATGATCGCGGCGATGAACGGGATCACCATGATCCCGAGCACGATACCGGCGGTGAGCATGCCGATGCCCATCGGCGGTCCGCGGAACAGCACGCCCAGACCCGGGATCGCGCCGAGGTGATCGTCGATCCACGGCTCGATCTGCGCGAACCGCGGCGCAAACACCAGAAGGCCCCACATCCCGTAGATGATGCTGGGCACCGCGGCCAGCAGTTCCACCGCGGTCGAGACCGGCCCCCGCAGCCAGCGCGGCGCCAGTTCCGAAATGAACAGCGCGATCCCGAAGCTGACCGGGATCGCGATCAGCATCGCGATGATCGAGCTGATCAGCGTGCCGACGATGAAGACCAGTGCGCCGAACTGGCCGGAGACGGGGTTCCACGTGCCGGTGACCAGGAACCGCCAGCCGAACACGCGCAGCGCGTGCCAGCCTTCGCCAATCAGCGCGATCAGGATCGCCAGCAGCGTGGCGGCCACCAGCAGCGCGATGCCGCCCGTGAGCTTGCGGAACAGGGGGTCCGCCGGGAAGCGCCAGGCTTGCCCGGCGGACGGGGCGCCGTTCTGCATCGCGATGGCGGCTTCGGATGCCTTCATGGCCAGTCGGCACGCGTGCCCGGGGAACAATCAGATGCCAAGATTCTTCTTCCAGTACGCCTTGATCGCGGCGACCGTGCTGGCCGGCAGCGGACCGAAGGCGATCGAGCGCGCCATGTCCTGACCATGCTCGAAGCCCCACAGGAAGAACCTGGCCACTTCCTCGTTGGTGGCCTTGGGCGCGTCCTTGCGCAGGATCTGCCAGGTGCAGCCGGAGATCGGCCAGCTGTCCGCGCCCGGCTGGTCGGTCAGGATCACGTAGAAGTCTTTGGCCCTGGTGAAATCGACGTTGGCGGCCGCGGCCTGGAAGCCCTTCAGGGAGGGGCCGACCACCTTGCCGTCGCGGTTGATCATCCGTGCGTACGACATGTGGTTCTCGAGGATGTAGGCGTACTCGACGTAACCGATCGAGCCCGGGATGCGCTGCACGTACGAGGACACGCCTTCATTGCCCTTGCCGCCCACGCCGGTCGGCCATGCCAGCGAGGTGTCCGCGCCGACCCTGGCCTTCCATTCGGGGCTGACCTTGGAAAGATAGTCGGCGAACGTGAAAGTGGTGCCGGAACCGTCGGAGCGGTGCACGACGGTGATGTGCATGTCGGGCAGTTTCACGCCGGGGTTGAGTCTGGCGATCGCCGGATCGTTCCACTTGGTGATCTTGCCGAGGTAGATGTCGGCGACCAGCGGACCGCTCAGGATCAATTCGCCCGGCTGCACGCCGGGGAGGTTGTAAACCAGGTCCTCGCCCGCGATCGCGGTGGGGAACTGGATCAACCCGGCCTGCGCCAGTTCCTCCGGTGTCAGCGGTTTGTCGCTGGCGCCGAAGGCCACGGTGCCGGCCTTGATCTGCGCGATGCCGCCGCCGGAACCGATCGACTGGTAATTGACCTGGGTGCCGGTCTGCTCGGCATACGCGGCCGCCCATTTGGCGACCAGCGGGTAAACCCAGGTGCTGCCCGCGCCGGTGATGCTGGCGGCTTGCGCGGCCGCGCCGAACACCGCGAGGGCCGCGAACGCGGCGAGACGGGATGCGAGGGAAGTGCGCTTGAACACGGTTGGCTCCTTGCAGGATGGCGGGGCGTCGCCCGTTCCCCGTATTGCAAGCGCCGCGTGTTGCAGTCCCGTGATGCCCATGTTGCGGTTGCGTGACAGGACGCGCGTCGATTCCGGACAGACGTCTTCATTCCGTCATCGAGAATCAACACGACTGCAACGATGGCCGGGCAGGCTGCGCCCGTTCCCGATGCAATGCGGTTCCGCTTGGGGAACGCCATCCATCCCGAACCATGGAGAGTTTTCATGCGTTGCAAAGTGCTGACCCTGGGTATCGCCGCCGCGCTCGGTTTCGCCTGCGCCGGGGCACATGCGCAATCGTTTGCGGACGTGTTCACCCGGGGGCACGTCGACGGCGAGCTGCGCCTCTACGACTTCGATCGCCTCTATTCCACCGAGTCGGTGCCGGATGCCCATGCACTGTCGGGTGCCATCCTCCTGAATGCGCAGACCGCGACGTTCGGGGGGGGATTCAGCCTCGGCGCCTCGCTGTTGAGCGCCAACGCATTCGGGACCCAATCGAGCAATCCGGCCAGGATCGATACCACACTGATGGGCCCCCGCAACGCGGTGACCGCCTTGAGCCAGGCTTACGTGCAGTACCAGAACGACACGTTCCTGTTCAGGGCGGGCGACCAGTACCTCAACACGCCCTGGATGGGCAGCAGCGATTCGCGGGTGATGCCGGCGTCCTATCAGGCGGTGAGCTTCGGCATCACGCCGGTGAAGGGCTGGCAGATCCTGGGACTGCGCAGCTTCGCCTGGAAGAGCCGCACGTCCGGCGACTACAGCTTCGACAATCTCTACTATCCCTCCACCTGGCGCGGTGATTCGATGTACGGCGGCATCGGCGGTCTGCCGGCCACCGCCCGCGCGGCGCGTGGCACCTGGGCGCTGGGCACGACCTACGGCGTCGGCGGTTTCAAGGCGCAGGCGTGGTATTACAACTTTCTCGGTTTCGCCCGCATGGGCTACGTGGACGGCAGCTACACCTTCAAGACCGGCAGCGGCTACGACCCCTTCGTCGCGGCGCAGTACGTCGGCGAGACCGGCGGCTCCAGCAACATCCTGGTCGAGAACGGCGCCAAGCTGTTCGGGGTCGCGGGCAGCAAGGTGAAGAGCCAGGCCTGGGGTGCGGACGTCGGTGTCAACATTCCGCACGGCAAGTTCGACGTGTCCTACAACAAGATCTCGCAGGAGACCGGCGCGATCGGCGACGGCGCCCTGATCTCGCCGTACACCGCGGCCTATGCGACCGATCCGCTCTACACCACGTCCATGATCCGCGGCCTGGTCGAACAGGGGCCGGGACATGCGTGGAAGGCCAGGTTCACGTACAACCTGTTCGACGACCGGCTGCTGCTGCAGGCGGCGTATGCGAAGTACACCACGGTGCTGCGCGGCGACAGCCACAACGTGTATCTCGACATCGCCTACAACCTGGACGGCTGGCTCAAGGGCCTGTCGCTGCGCGACCGCTGGGAGCGTTCCAGCGGCGGCGCGAACGGCCTGAATCCCGGCAACGGGTCGTTCACCTACAACCGCCTGATGATCGCGTACAAGTTCTGATCCATCGCCGGTTTCCTGTCGGTATCGCATCGAAGCGAACCTCGCGAACCAATATCGGATGCCGGGCAGGGAGGCGATGGCGGCGGGTCTGTCAGGACCCGCCGCAATTTTTATATGCAATCAGGGCAGCGCCGTAGCGAGGATGGAGCCGGACCACAACGAAACCCCGCCCAGCACGGTGCCGATCGCGAGCCCGGCCAACACGTCGCTCGGATAGTGCAGGCCCAGCACCACGCGCGACACCGCCACCAGCAGCGTGAACACGGCGAGCGGCAGCGCGAGGAAGGGAAACCAGCCCGCGGCGACGATGGTGAAACTGATCGCATGCAGGGTGTGGCCGGAAGGAAAGCTGTATTCGTCCAGCGCCAGCGCGCGGGCCACCACCTCCGGATGCGCGCGGAACGGCCGTGGCCGGCGGGTGCGCCGCTTGAGCGCGCGGTACAGCAGCCACGCGATGAAACCGGTGGCCAGCATCTGCAGGGCGGCACGGATGCCCCGTCCGCCGCCGGCGAGGGCGAGCACGGCGATCAGGCCGTACCAGAACCAGCCGTCGCCGAGCCGGCTCACGGCGCCGAAGAAGCGGTGAACGCCTTGCCAGGCGGCCCAGCGGCTCGCCGCACGGCACAGCCGTGGATCGAGGGTACGCCAGGTTGCCGGCTCAGGCGGCAGCGCCGAGGGGATCATGGTCGTGCTCCCGCAGCATGGCGCGCAGCAACCGGTCGAAATCGGCAATCACCGCTGCGGTCTCGCACTGTTGCGCGGCGATCCTCGCGTTGGTGCCGAGCATCCGGCGCGTCTCGCCGTCCAGTCCCAGTTCGTACGCCGAGGTGATGAAGCCGCGCGCGTCCGTTTCGGGAACGACCAGTCCGGAAATGCCGTTGGCCACGTGTTCCTGCGCCGCAGCGCGGTCGAAGGCGACCAGCGCGAGGCCCGACGCCATCGCTTCCAGCACGACGTTGCCGAAGGTTTCGGTGAGGCTGGGAAACAGGAACATGTCCGCGCTGGCGTAATGCGTGGCCAGTTCCTCGCCGTGCCTGGTTCCGGCGAACAGTACGTCCGGGTAGGCGGCGGCGAGTGCGGCGCGTTGCGGGCCGTCACCGACCATCACCATGCGCGTCCCGGGAATCCGCGCGTGCAGGGCCCGGAAGGCCTGCAAGGCGAGCCCGAGACTTTTCTCCGCGGCGATGCGTCCGACGCAAAGCATCACCGGCGCGTCTGCGTGCGCACCCCAGCTTCTGCGCAATTCCGGATCACGCCGCGCGGGCGAGAACAGTTCGGTATCCACGCCCCGGCGCAGCTTGCGCACGTGGCGGATGTCCGCGTCGAGCAATTCCTCGGCCAGGGCACGGGTGGGCACCAGCGTCATCTGTGCGCGGCGATGGAACTGCAGCAGGCGCGAACGCACCAGCGGTGCCAGCAGGCCGACGCCGTAGTGCGCGGCGTAATCATGGAACCGCGTGTGGAAACCCGTGACCACGGGAATCCGCAGCATGTTGGCCGCGCGCATCGCGGAGATGCCCAGCGGGCCCTCCGTCGCGATGTAAACCGCGTCCGGTCGCCGTGAACACCAGCGCCTGCGCAAACCCGTGCCCTGCGGCATGCCGACCTGCAGACCCGGGTAGTGCGGCAGACGCGCGCCGCGTGCGAACACCAGTTCCACGTTGCCGTCACGGCCGTCCTCGCCTGGCCGGACCACCTCGACGTGGTGGCCGCGCGCCGCCATACCGCGTGCCAGCGTCTGCACCGTGAGGGCGACACCGTTCACCTCGGGTGGCCAGGTTTCGGTGACGAAAACGACGTGCATGGTTGGAGCTCCGTATGGACCACGCGGAAGCTTCCCGTGCCGGGATGACGCGGTGGCGACCGGGTGATGACCCGCGCGTGACGCGCCTCGTTCGACGCGATCGCGGAATCGTTCGATCACGGATCCCGAACACAACGGTCGCATTCGCGTCATCTCCGGAATACACGCTGTCAAGGATTCGCAAGCGCCCCGCGCCTGCGACGCGAGGCGTTTGCGAATTCCCTTCCCACCGTGCTCACGCGACCCACAGGCATCTCTCCCATGACGACCCCGCCAACCTCGAAACCCCTGCGTCCGATGATGCCGCTCGCATGCGCGATCGCCAGCGTGTTCATGCTGCCGGTCGCACATGCGGCGACGGCACCGGCAACCCCGGTTTCCGCCGCCCAGACACTTCCGGTCCTGGAAGTGCAAGGCAAGCGGCTGAAGCAGGACGAGCGTGCGCCGACCCGCGGCTCGCTCGCGGTGACCCAGCCGACATCCGTCATCGGCAAGGACTACATCGACAACAGTCAGGCGCCCACGGCGAACTACAGCGAGATCATCGCCATCGCGCCGAGCGTCGTGAACATCCAGCCGAACGGGCCGGGCATGGGCGACAGCGTGAATCTTTCCATCCGCGGTTTCCAGGACGGGCAATACAACCTGACCTGGGACGGCATTCCCGTTGGTGACGCGAACGATTTCACCCACCACTCCGCCGACTACCTGATGGCCCAGGACATCGGGCGGATCGATGTCGATCGCGGTCCGGGCAGCGCCTCGACGGTGGGTTTCGCGACCTTCGGCGGCACGATCGGGGTGGCCACCAAGTCACCGCTGCCCGAAACCACCACGACGCTGTACGGCAGCTACGGCAGTTTCGACACGCGCCTGCTCGGCGCCGAATTCGACACCGGCCTGATGCCGGCCTACGGCAACTTCAGCGGCTTCATCGACGTGCGCCAGATGCATTCGGACGGCTATCTGACCGGTGCGAACCTGGATCGCAAGAACCTGTTCCTGAAAGGCGTGAAGCCGATCGGCGACTCCAGCCAGTTGACCTTCGTCGGCATGGTCAACAAGAGCACGGGCAACAGCTCGGCGTTCTACGGCGCCACGTCTTTCCCGTATGTCGCGGTCAACAACGGCGGTCCGGACTTGACCTGCAGCCTGCCCGGCCAGATGCAGGTGTTCGGCGACAACTACGGGCTGAGCAGCAACCCGCTCAGCCAGGCCTACACCGGCTACAACCACGATGACATCACCACCGACCTCGAATACATCGGGGTGGAATCGCAGCTCGGTGCGGTGAAGCTGGACAACAAGCTGTACACCTTTGCCTACTACCACCACGGTTACAACGGCCTCGACCCGAACGGCGGCGGCTGCGACTACGGCCAGATCAACTGCCTCGTGCCCGATGGCACGTTTCCGGCGGGTGCCGATACCCCGAACGGCACGGTGTACGGCCCCGACAACATCCCCGGCCAGCGCATGTACAACGATTACCGCAACTGGGGCGACCTGCTGCGCCTCGGCCAGACGCTGGGCCCCGGCGAACTGCGCTACGGCATCTGGTACAACCGCCAGCTTTATCACCGCTACCAGGCCGAGGTGGATTACTCGAACGACCTGGCCTTCAACAACGTGATTCCGATCGACGCCATCGATCGCTACATCAACGGCACGTTCACCACGGTGCAGTCGTATGCCGAATATGCATGGACAATCGCGCCGAACCTGATCCTGACCGCCGGCATCAAGTATGCCTGGTTCAAGCGCCACGACGACGCGCCGATCGAGCAGAAGACCAAAAAGCCGTTGAACTACAGCCAGACCTGGAAGAAGCCGCTGCCGTCACTGGACCTGCATTACCTGATCACGCCCGAGTGGTCGATGTACGCGCAGGCTGCGCGCGGGTATCTCGCACCCAACGAGAATCTGTTCTACGTACCGAATCCGCAATCGTCCGACCAGAACGTGACCCCGGAGACCACCACCAACTACCAGCTCGGCACCGTGTGGCGCGGTGATCGTGCCAGCCTTGCCGCGGCCGCATACGCGATCGACTTCAGCAACATGGTCAAGACCACCACGATCGCCGGCGTCAAGTACTTCAGCAATCTGGGCGGTGTGCGCTACCGCGGCGCGGAGGTCGAGGGCAGCTATGCGCTGGGCGCGGGCTTCAGCCTGTACGGCAACGCCAGCTACAACAAGGCCACCGTCAGCGATACCCGCCTGCAATTGACGGGTGTGCCGAAAACCACCGCCGCGGCGGGTGTGCTGTACCACCGGGGACCGTGGGACGCATCCCTGCTTGCCAAATATGTCGGCAGCAACTGGGGTGATACCGGCAGTGACGCCAGCGGGAATGCCATCAACATATATCGCATACCGGCTAACACGGTCGCGGACTTCGCGTTGCATTACACGTTCCGCGACAGCGGTTTCCTGCCGCGCGGGAGCAGGCTGGGCCTGCAGGTGTTCAACCTGACCGATACGCACAAGATCGACGCCCTGGCCGGCTACACCGCCGGCAACGTGCCGCTGTTCTACGGCGTGGCGGGGCGCAGCGTGATGGGCACGATTTCGATTGCGCTGCGGTAATGCCCGGTTGCAACCGTTGCCCGTGGGGCATGGCGGACGCGCTGCAATCGGTGTAGAAATCCCGCTTTCGTCCCGCGATGGCAGCCATGAGCGAAGCGACCTTGCCCACCGATGCTGTGCTGCGCGCCCAGGCCGAAACCATCGCCGAAGCCCTGCGTGAACGCGGCCAGATGCTGGTTACGGCGGAGTCCTGCACCGGCGGGTGGATCGCCAAGGTGCTCACCGACATCCCCGGCAGTTCGGCGTGGTTCGATTGCGGCGTGGTCGCCTACAGCTACGAGGCCAAGGAAGGCCTGCTGGGTGTGGCGCCGTCCACGCTGGAGCGGCACGGCGCGGTCAGTCAGGAAACCGCGGTGGAAATGGTATCGGGCGCGCTGGCGCGCTTCGGCGCGACGGTCGCGGTGGCGGTGACCGGGATCGCCGGCCCGACCGGCGGCACGCCGGACAAGCCGGTCGGCACCGTGTGGATCGCGTGGAAGCGCCGCGGCGGTTACGCGCGCGCCGGCCTGTTCCATTTCTCCGGCGACCGCGACGCGATCCGCCGCCAGACCGTGGCGCACGCGCTCGAAGGGATCAGGAAAATCCTTACAACCTGATGCGACGACTGCCGCTGCCCGGCGCCGGTCGCTGTGGAATAATGCCGCCGTCACCCTGGCGATGTCGCAGCCGGTGAGATCGTTACCCGCCACACTCCACGCCGTTCACCAATCCGAGGGTTCCGCAATGGACGACAACAAGCGCCGCGCACTGGCTTCCGCGCTCAGCCAGATCGAAAAGCAGTTCGGCAAGGGCGCGGTGATGCGCATGGGCGACCACAGTCAGGAACCGATCGACGTGATCTCGACCGGCTCGCTGGGTCTGGACGTCGCGCTGGGGGTGGGCGGCCTGCCGCGCGGACGCGTGGTGGAAATCTACGGTCCGGAATCCTCGGGCAAGACCACGCTCACGCTGCAGGTGATCGCCAACTGCCAGAAGAACGGCGGCACCGCGGCGTTCGTGGACGCCGAGCACGCGCTGGATCCGAGCTACGCGGAGAAGCTGGGCGTCAACGTCGACGACCTGCTGGTGTCGCAGCCCGACACCGGCGAGCAGGCGCTGGAAATCGCCGACATGCTGGTGCGCTCCAACGCGGTGGACGTGGTGGTGATCGACTCGGTGGCCGCGTTGACGCCGAAAGCCGAGATCGAAGGCGAGATGGGCGATTCGCACGTGGGCCTGCACGCGCGCCTGATGAGCCAGGCGCTGCGCAAGCTCACCGCCAACATCAAGCGTTCCAACACGCTGGTGATCTTCATCAACCAGATACGGATGAAGATCGGCGTGATGTTCGGCAATCCGGAAACCACCACCGGCGGCAATGCGCTGAAGTTCTACGCGTCGGTGCGCCTGGACATCCGCCGGATCGGCGCGGTCAAGAAGGGCGAGGAAGTGATCGGTTCGGAAACCCGCGTGAAGGTGGTCAAGAACAAGGTCGCGCCACCGTTCCGGCAGGCCGAGTTCGAGATCCTGTACGGCGAAGGCACGTCCTACGAGGGCGAGCTGCTCGAACTGGGTGTCGCCAACGGCCTGGTCGAGAAGTCCGGCGCATGGTTCAGCTACGGCGGTGAGCGGATCGGGCAGGGCAAGGAGAACGCCCGGCAGTACCTCAAGGACAACCCCAGCGTGGCCAAGGAACTGGATGGCGCGTTGCGCGCCAAGCTGCTGGCGGAAAACGGGCGGTTCGTTGCCGCCGCACCCAGCGACGACGCCGTCGAGGCCGAGGCCTGAACCGGCCCGGGCGCGACCATCCGGCGGATCTGTCCCCGGCAGCGGTCGGGCAGGGGGCGGACGTGTGAAAGGCGGGTGCCTGCGTGCAGGTGACCATCGCGGCAACCCTGACCGGCATCCACGGCAGCACACGCCGTGGGCGCGGGCATGCACGCTCGTACAATGGCTTGCATGAGAAATCGCAGGCAGAATTCAGACAGCCATCGCGATGAGCGCAGCGCCTGGGATCGCGGCATCGGCCTGCTGGCCCGGCGCGAGTATTCGCAGCGCGAACTGCGTGCCCGGCTGGAACGCGCCGGCCACGACGAAGAGGAAACCGCCGAGGCATTGACCCGCCTGCGCCGCAGCGATTACCAGAGCGATGCGCGCTTCGGCGAAATGGTCGTGCGCACACGGATCGCCCAGGGGTACGGGCCGGCGCGCATCCGCGCCGAGCTGCGTTCGCATGGTCTGGGTGAAGCGGTGATCCGCCGGATGCTCGACGCCGCGGAAACCGACTGGGAAGCGTTGGCCGCCGCGCAACTTCGCAAACACTACGGAAGCAGCCCTGCCGCCGATTACGCCGAACGCAGCAAGCGCGCGGCCTTCCTCTTGCGCCGCGGCTTTTCCGCCGCCACAGTAAGAGCCGTCACCCACGCCGAAATCGGCGACTCGGACGGTTGATCGACCTGCCACGCCCGGCTTTCGCCGGGCGCGTCGTTCGGCGTGGAATCATTTTCGGATTTGCACGCCAACTCAATGAAAACAGCCGAGATTCGCTCGACTTTCCTGGACTTCTTCCGCGACCGCGGCCACACCATCGTGCCCTCGGCCCCGCTGGTGCCGGCCAACGATCCAACGCTCCTGTTCACCAATTCGGGGATGGTGCAGTTCAAGAACGTGTTCCTGGGCAGCGAGAAGCTGCCGTACGTGCGTGCGGCCGATGTCCAGCGCTGCCTGCGCGCCGGCGGCAAGCACAACGATCTGGACTCGGTGGGTTATACGGCGCGCCACCACACTTTCTTCGAGATGCTGGGCAACTGGTCGTTCGGCGATTATTTCAAGAAGGAAGCGATCGAGTGGGCGTGGGAGTTGCTGACCAGGGTATTCGGTCTGCCGCCGGAAAGGCTCTGGGTCACGGTTTATCACACCGACGACGAGGCGCATGAAATCTGGCATCGCGTGGTCGGCGTGCCGGCCGAGCGGATCGTCCGGATCGGCGACAACAAGGGTGCGCCGTTCGCGTCCGACAATTTCTGGCAGATGGCCGACACCGGGCCGTGCGGTCCGTGCACGGAAATCTTCTACGATCACGGTCCCGCCATACCTGGCAGCCCGCCGGGCTCGGGCGCGGACGAAGGTGACCGCTACATCGAGATCTGGAACCTGGTGTTCATGCAGTTCGACCGCGCGGCCGACGGCACGCTGACGCCGTTGCCTGCACCGTGCGTCGATACCGGCATGGGCCTGGAACGCCTCGCCGCGGTACTGCAGGGCGTGCATTCCAACTACGAGATCGACCTCTTCCAGCGCCTGATCGCGGCGGCGCAAGCACTCACCGGCTGCAGGGATCACGAGAACAAGTCGCTGCGCGTGATCGCCGATCACATCCGGGCCTGCGCGTTCCTGGTCGTGGATGGCGTGCTGCCTTCCAACGAGGGCCGCGGCTACGTGCTGCGCCGGATCATCCGCCGCGCCCTGCGGCACGGCTGGATGCTGGGCGTGCGCGGCGAATTTTTCTGGAAGATGGTCGCGCCGCTGGTCGCGGAAATGGGCGAGGCCTATCCCGAGCTCGCGAAGAAACGGGCATTCGTCGAGGAGGCCCTGCGCGCCGAGGAGCAGCGCTTCGGCGAAACGCTGGAAAACGGCATGAAGGTATTCGACGAAGTGGCCGCCCGATCCGGCAGGACGATTCCGGGCGAAGACGCGTTTCGTCTCTACGACACCTACGGGTTTCCAGTGGATCTCACCGCCGACATCGCGCGCGAACGCGGCATGGGCGTGGACATGGCCGGTTTCGAACGCGCGATGGAGCGGCAGCGCGCGCGCGCGCGCGCTGCCAGCAAGTTCGAAAGCAGGACGCAGTTGCCTGCCGAGATCGCCAGCAAGCTTCCACCCACGCAATTCCTCGGCTACGAAACGCTGGAAGCGAGGGACTGCAAGGTGCTGGCGATCCTGCGCGACGGCCGCGCGCTGGACGCGCTGGCACCGGGCGAAACCGCCGCGATCATCCTCGACCGCACGCCGTTCTACGCGGAATCTGGCGGCCAGGTCGGCGACACCGGTGCGCTGGAACACGCCGACGGCCGGTTCATCGTGAGCGATACGCAGAAATTCGGTGGCCAGTTCCACGGCCACGCCGGCGAGTGGAAGGGGAGCGCACTGCTGCGCGTCGGCGACACCGTGCTGGCGCGCGTCGATGGCGCACGCCGGCAGGCCACGGTGTTGAACCACTCGGCCACGCATCTGCTGCACGCCGCCTTGCGCGAAACGCTGGGCGAACACGTGACGCAGAAGGGCTCGCTGGTCGCGCCCGATCGTTTGCGTTTCGACTTTTCGCACTTCCAGCCGGTGAAGCCGGAGGAACTGCGCCGGGTCGAGGACCGCGTCAACGAACAGATCCGCCGCAACGAGGCCGCCGAGGTCCGCCACATGGCCTACGACGAGGCGATCGCCACCGGCGCGATGGCGCTGTTCGGCGAAAAGTACGGCGACGAGGTGCGGGTGCTGAAGATGGGCGAGTTCTCGACCGAGCTGTGTGGGGGCACCCATGTCGCCCGCACCGGCGACATCGGCCTGTTCAAGATCGTGTCGGAATCGGGTGTGGCCGCTGGCATACGCCGGATCGAGGCGTTGACCGGCGCCGCTGCGCTGGCCTGGGTAGCCGACGAGGAGCAGCGGCTGGGCGAAATGGCTGCGCTGCTGTCGGCGGGCCCCGGGGAAGCGCCCGACAAGCTGCGCCAGTTGCTGGATCGCCAGAAAAAGCTGGAGCGTGAGCTGGAGGCGCTGAAGGCGAAGGCGGCCGGCGCCGCGACCGGCGATCTGGCAGCGAACGCGCGCGACATCGATGGCATCAAGCTGGTGACCGCGCGCGTGGACGGCCTTGACGCGAAGGCGCTGCGCGATGCCGTCGATTCGCTGAAGCAGAAATTGCGCGATTGCGTGGTATTGCTGGCGTCCGCCAGCGGCGGCAAGGCGTCGCTGGTCGGCGGCGTCAACGGAGCGGCCTTGGGCAGGATCAAGGCCGGCGACGTGGTCGCGCACGTGGCGCAACAGATCGGCGGCAAGGGCGGCGGAAGGCCGGACATGGCGCAGGGCGGCGGCGTCGATTCCCCTGCGCTGGACCGGGCGCTCGAGAGTCTGCCGGAGTGGATCGGTGGCCGGCTACGGTGAACCGGACGAAACCGCGTGCGGGGGAATGTGCCGGAAGTACTGGATGCTTCGTTGCGCTTCCTGAACGGCCTCGTATAGTATTCACCACGCTTTGATCGCCCCGCGATCGCCGCATGCGGTAATGAAGGACCAGCGTTGCGCCAGGGCACCGGCGGATTGCCGCGATCGTCCGATTTTTTTCCATGGCACGCACGTTCGGAGGGGAACGCGCGCGTCTATCGCAGGTCACACGACCTGTCGGTACTGGAGTTTCGACATGCTGATTTTGACCCGCCGTGTGGGGGAAACCCTGATGATCGGCGACCAGGTGACGGTGACGGTGCTGGGTGTCAAGGGCAATCAGGTCCGCATCGGCATCACCGCGCCCAAGGACGTCGCCGTCCATCGCGAGGAAATCTACCAGCGCATCAAGCACGAGCAGGATGGCGGGGTGGATTCCTCCGGAGTCGCCGAGGGGCAGGAGCCTTCGCAGGGCTGACCTCGAGTGTGCTGTCCCGCAGTTCCACGTGAGTCCGGCGCGTCCATCCGCGTCCGGCCGGGCGGCGTTTTACCATAGAATCGTTACCGCTCGTCGCCGTGTCCTGCGGGGCACGCCAATCCGCCGCCGGCGTCATCCCGGGACTCGGGGACGGCACGTGGGCCTCGCGCTTTACCCGTGCGTCCCGGCCGTTTATTCTTGCCGATCGCTCGAATCCGGCCGCGTGTCCTCGCCTGCGAAGAACGTGCCCAGCCAGGATCGCGCACGGCGCCGATGGTCTTGGGCGGCCTGAGGCAGGCCCCGGGCGGCGCGAGGGACGCGTCTCGGCAATGAAGGGGCGTATCCCGAACGACGTGCCGGTTCCGCCGTCCGTCTCTTGTTACACTTTGCTCGATTCAAGGATGCGGAGAAGTGCCCGAGAGGCCGAAGGGGCTCCCCTGCCAAGGGAGTATCGGGTCAAAAGCCTGATCGAGGGTTCGACGAATTCGTCGGGAACGAATTCGGACGCCGAAGGCGGCCCCGAGCGTAGCGAGGGGTGAGGCTCATGGATGAGCCGAGCAATCCCGAACGGTTGCAAGTTCCGCGATTCGCAAGTTCGCGTGATGCGTTAGCTTTCAATCAACCCGGAGAGATGCCCGAGAGGCCGAAGGGGCTCCCCTGCTAAGGGAGTATCGGGTCAAAAGCCTGATCGAGGGTTCGAATCCCTCTCTCTCCGCCACTGCAACGAGCGAGTGTCATCGTTGACGCTTTTGAGGAGAGTCGCGATAATTCACGGCCCGCTTTGATGTTCAAACGCGCCCGTAGCTCAGTTGGTCGAGACGCGAGCGCTATGCGATGCCTCGAATGGCATCGCGTGCGAGCGGCGAGGAGGAGGCAGGATGCCGACTGGAAAACGCACCATGGATGGTTCGTGATAGCAGTTTCAAAGCGCCCGTAGCTCAGTTGGTCGAGACGCGAGCGCTATGCGATGCCTCGAATGGCATCGCGTGCGAGCGGCGAGGAGGAGGCAGGATGCCGACTGGAAAACGCACCATGGATGGTTCGTGACAGCAGTTTCAAAGCGCCCGTAGCTCAGTTGGTCGAGACGCGAGCGCTATGCGATGCCTCGAATGGCATCGCGTGCGAGCGGCGAGGAGGAGGCAGGATGCCGACTGGAAAACGCACCATGGATGGTTCGTGACAGCAGTTTCAAAGCGCCCGTAGCTCAGTTGGTCGAGACGCGAGCGCTATGCGATGCCTCGAATGGCATCGCGTGCGAGCGGCGAGGAGGAGGCAGGATGCCGACTGGAAAACGCACCATGGATGGTTCGTGACAGCAGTTTCAAAGCGCCCGTAGCTCAGTTGGATAGAGTACCAGGCTACGAACTTGGTGGTCGGGAGTTCGAATCTCTCCGGGCGCGCCATTTGTCGATTTCATGCTGTTTCACACCGATGCATGAATCCATTGGACCCCGCAGAAATGCGGGGTTTTTTGTTGCTTGTCGGATCACCCCGTCTCTTGCGAACTCGCATTTAATGGGGATACATTTTGGGAGTCGGGCCGACCGGCCCGCAAGGTGTATCCCTAAATGGCACGACAGGCGCACCCCCTCACAGACAAGATCATCCGCGATGCCGTGCGCGGCGCCGGCCAGCGCGGCTTCCCGCTGTACGACGGTCACGGCCTGCACCTAATAGACCGTGGAGGCCGGTATCACTGGCGATTGAAGTACGTCCGGCCGGACGGGCGCGAGAATCGGCTTGCGCTGGGACACTATCCCGAGATTTCGTTGGCTGAGGCCCGCACGCTCGCAGCCGCGGCGCGCGTGAAACTCCGGCAGGGCGTTGACCCGGCCGAAGAGAAGCGCGCGATCAAGTCTGCGCGTGAAGCCACCGCGCGCCGCGCGTTCGAGGTATTCGCGAAACGCTGGCTCGAAATCAAATCGCCAGGCTGGGAGAAGGTCACAGAACGCAAGAATCGGCGTGCTGTGGAGGCGTATCTGTTGCCGAAGCTTGGCGCGCGCGACGTCGCGACACTAGCGACTGCCGACGTATTGCCCGTGATCCGCGAGGCGAACGGGCACAGTCCCGAGTTTGCCAGGGCGGCGGCAGGAGCAGCACAAAACATAGTGCGCTTGGCGATCGCTGAGGGTGCGCGCGAGGAGGGGCGTTTGCTCGACCTTGATCTTCGCCACAATCTACCAGGCCGCGAACGCGGCCATCGGCCGGCGGCGACCACCCCCGGCGAGATCAAGGACGTGATGGCGGTGATCCATGCCCTCGAAAATCCGATCGTGCGCGCGGCGGTGCTGGTGTGCTGCTACACAGCACAACGGCCAATCAATGTCGTGCGGATGCGCTGGGAACAACTCGACGATCATATGGAAGAATGGACGCTGCCCGCGGCGACAATGAAAATGAGACACGCGCACATCGTCCCGCTGCCGCGGCAAGCCCGGGCGCTCATAAAATCTTTGCGTCCATTGTCGGGCGGACGCGGTTACGTGTTCCCGCCAGTCCGCCAGCAACACACGCCACACCTTCACCGCGACAGTTTGAGCAAGGCGCTTTGAACCGCCCCGGCTTTCCCGGAGGCTCCAACCTTTGAGAGGATTGGAGCATGAACACCGAGAAGCGGTACTCACCTGAGGTACGGGAGCGGGCGGTGCAGATGGTGCTGGAGCACCAGGGCGAGCACGGTTCGCAGTGGGCGGCGATCGGTTCGATCGGGGCCAAGA